>JAESGN010000020.1_pt1:12500-460696 | contig 460696 bp, 417 predicted proteins | sample 9269731 | NCBI WGS metagenome assembly JAESGN01 (sample SAMN15720683, study PRJNA650826) | algae metagenome | isolation source: Mojavia pulchra JT2-VF2 and co-occurring heterotrophs from desert soil | place: USA: Cadiz Valley, Joshua Tree National Park, CA | collected 1998-06-08 | reverse complement strand
GAAAGGATCGCCATAAAGCGCGCGTGCCAGACCGACGCGCTGGCGCTGCCCGGCAGAGAGGTTGGCTCCGCCCTGCCCGATCTGGGTGTCGTAGCCGTCGGGCAGATCGAGGATCATCCGGTGGACGTCGGCGATCATGGCGGCCTTGAGGATCATCGCCTCGCTGGCGTCGGGATCGAAGCGGGAGATGTTGTCCGCGACAGTGCCGGAGAACAACTCCACAAGCTGCGGCATGTAGCCGACGTGCCGGCCGAGTTCCCCCGGAGCCCAGTTGTCGATGGCGGCGCCATCAAGACGGACGTGGCCGCGAAGGGTGGGCCATGCGCCGACGATGGCGCGCACAAGCGTGGATTTGCCGGACGCGCTGGCGCCCACCACGCCAAGCCCTGATCCGGCCTCAAGCTCGAACGAGATGTCGCTGATGGTGATGCGCCGGCTGCCGGGCGGGCCCGCCGCGACGCCCTGCAAGGTCAAGGTGCGCTGAGGCGGCGGCAGGCGCATGCGGGGTGCAGTCTCGGGCAGCCGCCGGAAAAGCTTGTCGAGGCGTGCCCAGCTTGTGCGGGCGGTGATCATGCCCTTCCAGTTGCCCGTGGCCATCTCGACCGGCGCCAACGCCCGGCTGCTGAGGATGGAGCTTGCGATGATGACGCCGGCTGTCGCCATCTCGTTGATGACGAGATAGGCGCCGACACCCAGCACCGCCGATTGCAGGGCAAGGCGGAACACCTTGGTCATCGTCGATATTCCGCCGATGATGTCGCCCATGTCGCGGAAGCTGGCAATGTAACGCGTGTTGATCTCGTCAAGCCTGCGGCTCAAGGCCGGCTGCATGCCCATGGCCTTGACAGCTTCGGCATTGCGGACCGCCGACATCGTCACCTCGGCACGCCGCATGCTCTCGTGCAGCGCCACGTCATTGTAATGGCGCGAATTGAGTTCGCCGAGCACGGCCAGCGCAATGATGATCAGCGCCCCGACAAGGGCCGTGAGCCCGATCAACGGATGAAACAGGAAGCAGATCAGCAGGTAGAACGGAATCCACGGCAGGTCGAACAGGGTCGCAAGGCCCGTCCCGCCGATGAAGTTGCGCACATGATCCGCGTCGTGCAGCGGCGACAGCGGATCGCCCGGCAGCGGCTGGGTCAGCGGCAGGCGCAACAGGGCATCGAACACGCGCGGCTTGAGCGCCTGATCGAGCACGATGCTGATCCGGACGAGGATCCGCACGCGGATGACATCCATGATGGCCTGGAAAATGTAGATGACGACGACGATGAGGGTCAGCCCCAGCAGCGTCTGGCCGCTGCGGCTCGGAATCACCCTGTCGTACACCTCCATCATGTAGATCGAACCGGTCAGGTAGATGATGTTGAGCACGGCGGTGAGCAGACCGACGGCCAGGAAAGCGCCGACGCAGGGAAGCAAGGCGCGCCCCATGTCGGATTGAGCCAGCCTGCGCCTGACGAACCTCATTGCAATCCCCACACGACACGCCGTGGTTGTCCGTGACGGCCAACCAGCCCAACCATTCCCCGGAATGACACCATCGCAGCCCTTTGGAGATGGCGCAGGCGTGTTTGTTTATCAGGCTTTGCCGCTGGGGAAGCAATGATTATTGCAGTGCACACTTAACCGCGCCGCACCGACCCTTCGGGATCACCCCTGCAGCGGCAGGTCAGCGCTCGCGCAATGCGCGCGCAAACTGGTCCGAGACCGGCTTCAGCAGGAAGGACAGAGGCGAGCGCTCCCCTGTCTTGATGAAGGTGTCGGCGTGCATGCCCGGCGTGAACTGCAGCGGGGCAAGGCGCTGGCGTTCGCCCGCGGCGATGCTGATGCGCACGAGGTAGTGCCGTTCGCCGGTGACCGGATCACGGGTGAGGTCGGCCGCGAGGCGCGACACGGTCCCGAAGAGTTCTGGCGTGGTGCGCTGGTTGAAGGCGTGCAGCCGCACCACCGCGTCCTGCCCGAGGTGAAGCTGGTCGTAGTCGGATGGTGAAACCCGCGCCTCGAGCGTCAACTCATCGTCGCTCGGCACGATCTGCATCAGCGGCTCGGCGGCGCTGACGACGGCGCCGCGGCCATGGACGGACAACTGATGCACCCGACCTGTTGCAGGCGCGCGCACCTCGATGCGGTTGAACAGATCTTCCGCAGCGACGCGGCGTTCCTGCAGTTCGGCCAGCCGCGACTGGCCCTCGCGCAGTTCGCGCATCACCTCCACGCGCAAATCCTCGGCAATCTGCACGAGCTGCAGCCGGGTTTCAGCAATCTTGCCATGGGCAAGCGCGATCTGGGCTGTGTTCTGGCCGACATGTCCCTCGATGGTGGACGCCTCGCGCTCCAGCATCGAGAGCCGGTTGATCTGGACGAGGTTGCGCTTGAACAGGCTTCTGACGCCTTCCAGTTCACGCTGAATCATCTCGCGCTCGCGTCGGCGCGCGTCCAACTGCTGGGTCAACCCATCGATCTCGTGGGACAACTGCGCGATGCGGCTTTCGAGTTGCGCCCGCTGGCCCTTGCGGGCGTTGGCACGCGCCTCGAACAGGCGCGCCTCGCCCGCCACGGCCACGCGCAGTTCGGGATCGGCCATTCGCGCGGTGAGCGAGGGGTGGAAGGTCAGGCGCGCCTCGCCGTCGCGCTCGGCCTCCAGACGCGCGACGCGCGCCAGCAGTTCATCGATCTGCTTGGTGTGAATCTGCAAGGTGGTGCGGGCGATGGTATCGTCGAGGCGCACGAGAAGATCACCCTCGCGCACCGACTGCCCTTCGCGCACGAGGACTTCCGCCGCGACACCGCCCTGGGGATGCTGGACGCGCTTGAGGTTGCTCTCGACCACGAACATGCCGGGCGCGACCACGGCGCCTGACATCGACGCGGTCGCGCTCCATACGCCAATCGTGCCGCAGAACAGGCCAAGTCCGACATAGCCGAGCCTGACGAAGCGGGCGACCGTCGACTGGTGACGCCGGGCGCGCTGGCTCTGCAGTTCCGTGTCGGCGGATTCGTGCCTTTTGACCTGATGCTTCATGGCCTGATCAGGGTCCTGATGCGGGAGAGCCGGTCCGAAGCCGATGGGTCGGCGCCAGCGCCGCGCTGGCCGAACGAGGTTCCGCCCATCTCCGCGGCGATGGTCCGGAGCGCTTCCACGGAGTAGGCAGTGGACGGACGCGGGTTCGCGGCAGGCAGATCCACCGGTGCGGCCACCGCAGGCGCGACCGCTGCGAGGGGTTGCGCGGAGGTTGGGGCGGCGGGTGGCGCAGCGGGTGGCGCGGCGGCAATATCCGCCGGAACCGGCCCAACAGCCGGCGGCGATGCCGGCAGCGCTGCTGCAGCGGGTTCGGTGGCATCCGCCAGCACGGCGTCGCGCGGGCCGAGCGCCCGCAGCTGCCCGTTGCCCAGGACGCCGACGATATCCACGGCCGACAGGCCGGAGGGGCGGTGCGTGATGACGATGACGATGCCGCCGCGCGACTTGACCGACCCGATGGCCTGCGCGAGCGCCGCATCCCCGGCGGCGTCGAGGCTGGAATTGGGCTCGTCGAGCACCACCATGAACGGCTCGCCGTAAAGCGCGCGGGCCAACGCGATCCGCTGGCGCTGGCCGCCCGAAAGGGGCACACCGCCCTCGCCCACGATGGTCTCGTAGCCATCGGGAAAGCCGACGATCAGGTCATGCGCGCCCGCAGCCTTGCTGGCAGCCATGACCTTGTCCGAGATGTCGCCGTGATCGAGGCGGGCGATGTTGGCGGCAATGCTGCCGTGAAACAGCTCGACGTCCTGGGGCAGGTAGCCGATGTCGCGACCGAGATCCTCTGGGTCCCACTGGTGAAGGAAGGCCCCGTCCAGCTTGACCACCCCGCGTGTCGGCCGCCAGACGCCGACCAGGGCGCGCGCCAGCGTCGACTTGCCGGAGCCGGACGGCCCGATCAGGCCAAGAGCCTGCCCGGCGGCAAGCTGGAACTGCACGCCGTTCAGGATCGGCCGCGAGGAGCCCGGGCTGGTGATGGACAGGCTTTCGACCGAGAGCATGCGGAATGGACGGGGCAGCGAGACCGAACGGGCTGTCTCTGCAAAGGCAGGCAGTTGGGCCCGCAGCCGCACATAGCCCTCGCGGGCGGCGGTGAAGCCCTTCCAGTGCGCCATCACCATGTCGATCGGTGCAAGCGCGCGGCTGCTGAGGATGGAAGCCGCAAGGATCGCGCCCCCGGAAATCTCCCCGCGAATGACCAGCACGGCCCCGAGGCCGATCACAGCCGACTGGAGCACATAGCGAAAGACCTTGGTGAAGGAACCGACCGCGCCGGACGCTTCCGCGACACGCAGGCCGTCATCGACATGGCGGGCATGGGCGTCGTCGAACCGGCGCGCGAGGCTGCCGGACATGCCAAGCGCCACCACTGTCTCGGCGTTGCGCCGTCCGGCCTCGATCAGCGTGACCTGCTCGGCGGCGCTGCGGGCCATCGCGGAGCCCGGCTCCCTTGTTCGCCGATCGGTGAGGAGCGTGAGGACGACAACCAGCGCCGCGCCGGCGAGCGCCAGCCAGCCCAGCCACGCGTGCAGGACGAAGCACACCACAAGAAACAGAACCGTGAACGGCAGGTCGATCAGGGCCACCGGGCCGGTCGTCGACAGGAAGACGCGGAACCCCTCGAGATCGCGGAACAAGCGCAGGGCGTCCGCCGAGCCCCGGTTTCTGAACTGTTCGGACAGGGCCGCACGCATCGTCAGATGGGACAGCCGCTCGTCCAACCCGGCGGCCATATGGCCCAGCATCTTCATGCGCACATGGTCAAGCAGGCCATGCAATGCATAGGCGGCCAGAGCGAGGGTGGACACGGCCACGAGCGTCGCGATCGAACGGCTCGTCAGCACGCGATCATAGACCTGCATCATGTAGAGCGAGCCGGTGAGCAGCAACAGATTGCTGGCGGCCGACATCACGCCGAAATGCAGCAGGCCCTGCCTCAGCGCACCGAACGCCTGCGACACGACATTGGCGGAAGCTGCCGCAGACTCCGACGCCATCAATGCACCTCGACGCTGGCGCGGATCACTCTCGCCACAATGCCTAACGGTTACCCCGGAACGGTTAGCAAACATTTACCACCGGTGCTGAAACAGGCATCGCGGGGCAAGGCCGCGGCGCGAAGCGTTGCGGCAACCACGGCCTTGACATAGGACTCATCGCCGATGGCACGCAACGCACCTCGGTTGACGGAACCTGACATGCCTGCCCGTTTGCGAGCGCTTCAGGACTGGCTGCGCCGGCTGCTCCCTGGCCGGCAGACCGACGGAGCAACAATGGGGGTCCGCCCGCCGGTGCGCGCAGGGGCGCGGCGACCGGACCCGAAACGTCCCGCCCTCGCAGTTGCGGGCGTGGCCGCTGCCGCGATTGCAATTCTGCTCCTCGCTTATCTGCTGCAGCGAGGCTCCGGTCAGCCGCGGGCCCAACTGCCGCCGCAGGAGACCATCGAAGCGGCCCGGCAGGCACGGGACTCGCTGCATGGGGCGGAGCAACTGTCGCGCAGCCTTCTCAGCAGCCGTGCCGCCGGCCCACCGCAGCGCTTTGACCCAAAGCCGGCCAGCGTGCTGGCGGCTGGCCAGTTCGCCAGACCGGCATCGACCAAGCTGGACGACCGCGCGCCGGGCGCGCAGCTCGCGAAAGTCGACGACATGCTGTCGCTTGAGGGGCCTTACACCGTCATCGACTCGCGGACCTTCGCGGCGCAGGACAGGGTGATCGTCCTCGCGGGCGTCGAAGGACCCGAGCGCGACACCGTCTGCCTGGATTCGAACGGCTTCCCGTTCGCCTGCGGCCTCAGCGCCCGCGCCGCGCTGCACAATCTCATCGCCCGAACGGGGCTGTCGTGCCGCGTGACGCGGCCGCTGGATGCGGAGACGGTCGAGGCGGACTGCAGCGGTCCGGCAGGAGACATGGCCGAAGCGATGGCGAAAGGCGGCTGGCTGCGCCCGAATAGCGGCAACGGCCCGACGTCCACAGCGCGGCATGCAGCCGCAGCGAACGCGCGCCAGACCGGCGCAGGCCTGTGGAATGGCGATTGGCGCTACCGCCCCAGCCCTTCAGGCGGGTGAAAGATTCTTTCAGGCACGGTTCGCCGATCGTATTCGAGGCAGCCACAACCGGATTGCGGCGACGTTTATCGACATCAATGCACCCCGTCCAACAATCAGGGCTCGAGTCTATGCCGCATTGCAACATAATGATGCCGGGATTGAGGCAATGACGTCAAAATGCAGCCTGATTCAAGATCGAATACGAATAGATTATGATGATTAAGTCGAATTTCGCCACATACCACGCATATTTTACTATAGGTTCATGAGATATTATTTAGATATATTATATACCGCCCGTCAGGGGGCAGCGGTCGGTCCGGGGTTTTGACCCGCTGCGATTGCGCTGGTAGGCGGCCGTCTGCGTTGCAGTTCGTGCAGCGGGCGCACCCCGTTTTGTCCCATAATTGAGCAAAATTCAACGAGTACGACACAAATTGCGGAGATTCTGCTTGAATGGGAGTGTCGCTTCTTTGCAGCGCGTGGTCGCATCAACAATCGGATTTTCGCCGCCCCAGCACGGCGAGCGAGGATTCGGAGCAGTTGCGGCAGTCAGGACTCTTTTTTTGCTGGACAGGCGCGTTGATCTTTCATTAAGTAACATCGCGGCATTAGGAATTTATTAACTCACACCACATCGCCTCGGCGCTTCTGGCGCGTGCGCATTGGTGCATTGGAGAAGGGTCCCACATCATGGCTACCATCAACGGAACGTCGGGAGATGACGTTCTCATCGGCACCGACACCAGCGACCGCATCAACACCGGGCTTGGCGTCGACGACGTGTTCGCCGGCGGCGGCGACGACGTCATCATCAGCGTGGACGCCGACGGCCTCCTCGATGGCGGCTCGGGCATCGACCAGGTCCGCATCCTGCGGACGAGTTCGGCAACGGCTTTCGACATCAATCTGACCACCGGCGACGACCTGAACATCGGCGACGGCACGAAGCTGACCAGAATTGAACGGCTCTGGTTCGAAGGCGGCGCGGGCGATGACGTGGTCGTCGCCGGCGACTACAACGATTTCCTCAAGGGCGGCGCCGGCAACGATTTCCTGTCTGCAGGCGGCGGCTCCGACATCCTGGTCGGCGGCGCTGGCGACACGCTGCTTGGCGGCGCTGGTTTTGACCGGTTTTATGTCGGCAGCGCTCCTGCCCAGATCGATGGCGGCAGCGAGAATGACATCGTCACCGTCACAGGCAACCTGCAGTTTGCAGCCGGTTCGGTCACGAACGTGGAAAACTTCGAGGTCGTCAACGGCGTCGACGCCGATTTCCGCTACCTTGACGCCGGCACACGGATCAAGGTGGTTGAACAGTCTGCAGTAGGCTCTCACCTGTACGAAGGCGCGGCTCCGGCCCCGTCGAGCGGCTCGAACATCCTTGGCACGATCTACAATGACACCATCATCGGCGGCACGGGCAACGACACGCTCAGCGGCGGCATCGGCGATGACGTCATTTCGGGCGGCGACGGGGATGACTTCCTGCAGGGCTGGAGCGGCAACGACACGCTGCTTGGCGGCAAGGGCAACGACACCCTGGCCAGCCTGTTCAACCATGGTCCGGACATCATGGACGGCGGCGAAGGCATCGACTATGCCCGCATCGACCGTTCCAGCGCCAGCGAAGTCAACTTCTCCTTCGACATCGAGGCTGCAGGCTCGCAGGACATCGGCGACGGCACCATCATCACCAGCATCGAGCGCATCAACTTCGAAGGTGGCAGCGGCGATGACACAGGGTATGGCAGTTCGCTGAACGACGTGTTCTCCGGCGGCGCCGGGAACGATTTCTTCGACGGCCGGGGCGGTGAAGACCGGTTCGAGGGCGGCGAAGGCGATGACACAATCATCGGCGGCGACGGCGTCAAGGACCAGGCCGCCTACAAGTCAGACTATGTCGACGCCGATTTCGACGTCACGGTTTCGGGATCGACTTACACGATCACGTCGGCAGCCTTCGGCACCGACACCTACACCGGCGTCGAGTTCGTGCGGTTCAACGACAAGAACTTCGCGATCGCCTCGCTCGTCGACTGACGCGACGCGCCCTGCGTGATCTTGGTCTTGCGACCAGGGAAAAGCCGGCGAAAGCCGGCTTTTCTGCGTCTGGTGTGGATGTTTCCGCGCACTGACGCCGATCAGGTGAAAACAGCCGCGTAGTTGTTCCACAGGTCTTCGAAGCACCAGTCGACCAGCGTGCCCATGATCTCGTGACCCGTCGCGTTGGGGTGCACGCCGTCCGTGGTGGTGTTGGCGAACCAGCGGTCGCTGGCGGTGACGCTCTCGAGCCTCAGCGTGCCGGAACCCGCATCGAGATCCTGCCACGAGACGTGGTCGCGCATGCCGATGCGGCCGAGGTTGGGATCAATCAACATATCGATCTCGCCGGCCTGCCACCGTGCGATAATCGCCGCGTTGAACGCATCGCGGTTCGCGCCGGCTGCGAAGTTGGCCACCGGCGTCTGGCCAGCATCGCCCGCAAATGTTCCGGAACAACGCGGCGCCGACAGCGTGACAATCTTGAACAGGCCGTGAGCGTCGGCCCTCGCCCTGATCTGGTCCCATGACGCCAGGATGGCGGCCGGCGGTGTCGATGACGAAAGGTCGTTGGTCGGCCCATCGAGCAGGAACACGCGTGCATGCTGCCAGGCACGGCCACGGCGGGTGTTGCTGGCCGCAATCTCGGCCCACATGCCCGAGCCCTTGCCGTAGTTTACGGCGGGCAGGCGCCGGGTTGGCGAGCCGACATTCTGCATGCCCCGCAACGCGAAGCCACCGGATGTGCTGGAGCCGGTATAGGCGCTGTCGCCGGAACCTTCCGTGAATGACGACCCCTGCACCACTGTTGCAAGATCGGGCAGCACTGTTCCGGCAGGCAGTCCAACGGCGAGGATTGGCGCGTGGCCCCAGTTGACAGCGCTGCCATCGGCAAAAGCGGCAGCGGTGATGTCACCTGTGGCGTCCACATTTGCAAGGATGGAGACCGTGTCGCTCGCGGTGCCAAGCACGCCCTGCTCGCGCAGTGTAGCTGTCAGGGATGTCGCAAGGTTGAGTTGGCGGGGTGCAAAGCCGTTCGGTCCGACATCGATGGCAATGCGCACGAACAGCGTCGATCCAGACGCGAGAGGCTGAGCTGGCGAGCCGAAGCCCGTCAGGACCGGGTCTGACAAGATTTCGCTGTCGCCGTCAGGAAGATAAGACGAACGTTGTCCGCCGAACAGGATGGGGGCAGTGACGAAGGCCGGCGTAGACAGCGTGCGCCGTTCGATGGCTGCGCCGACGATCGTGAAGCCCTGCGGCCCAGGACGCTCCTTGTTGCTGGTCACCGCGCCGGACGTATGGAGCCAGGAGGCGAACTTGAACCTGATCTGCGAAAGCGCCTGATGGCCCAGCAGAAGCTGAACCCGCGTCAGCACGATGTTGCGGCCGCCGGTGAGGGCCTGTTTGTCGCTCAGCGCCGACAGGCGCATTCCGGCGATGCGCTCGTTCGACTGCAGGGGCGCCGACATGCTCGCACCTGTGCCGCCCGGAACAGCTCCACGCGTCTGCCGCAGTGCGTCACGCCGCTTGAAACGTTCGACGCGCATCAGCAGCCCTCCGGAGTTGACGTTGCCGGAGTTGACGGCCACGTGGCCTCGCGCCGGCTGTTATGGATGCGGTGACCTGACATGACATCTCCCTTTGATGTATAATCTCCTATTATAAGAATTTATTCCTGTCAACCAGCAGAATCGACATCAAGGGACGCCAGCTTCAGCAATCTCGCTTGGCAAGCGCGCCGTGCAAGCTGTAGAGCCCGGTCTGTGTCGGTCGCGCAGGCGATCCTGGTAAGGGTTATGGCGTTGGGTGCAGGCGATCAGACGAATGCCATGACCCTGGCGGGCCGTTCGCCTCCGCTGGTTGCGGACATCGCGGTGGTCGGACAAGGCGTGGCCGCTGCGATGTGCGTGAAGGTGGCATCGGATGCGGGGTTGAAGGTTGCCTGGCTGGCCGCGGACGATGCGACACCCGAGCATGGGCCGGAATTGCTGTCGACGCTTTCAGCAGTCTGCCAGCGGCCACCAGGTTCTCTGGCGGATGCCGCGACAGAGGCCGTCGGCAAGATGTTGCGGTCGCTGCGGGACCGGCGCGTCGACTGGCCCGTCCTCGCGGCGCAGAAGCGCAACCTCAGGTTTCTTGCGCACCGGGCGCTTCCTGCGCGCCACTCCGACCCTGATGAGTGGCTCCTCGCCTGCGGCGGGCTGATCCAGCATGCCGTGCGCCTGTACCGCGCCTGCGAGGGCGAGTTCGGCGTGCGACTGATCGAAGAAACCCCATGCGTTGCATTGCTGGAACGCGACGATGCCGAGGGGTTGCGAAGGCTGAAGCGCGCCGTCGAGTTGGCTACATTGACGCATGCAGATGCAGAGGCCGACCTGGCTGCGCTGGCGTCGGAACCGGACGTGGGCACACCGAAGCGTCCGCGGCCAAACCAGGCGCGGATCGTCGCTGCGACAGGCAGCTTCGTCGCGCGGCCAGACCTGCTGATGGCGCATCTGGCGCAACGCAGGCTGCCCGTTGCCGGCCTGTTCAAGCTGTCACCTGCGTTGTCCATGCAACGACAAGACGACGTCTGGAGCGTGCAGACCAAACATCGGGAGGTGCAGGCGCGGCACGTCATCATCTTGTCGATCGAGGAGTTGCAGGCCCTCATGCCGTCCGTCGGACATCGATTGCCATTTGGCCGCGTGCTTGTCGCCTGGCAGCACTTTGCGGCGCTGACACAGGATTTCCAGCCGCACCTCGATGGACGCGGTCGCTTTCAGGCGGTTGCCACCGGGCGCGGGGTTCGCATATCGCTGTCTCCGAAGGTGTTGCAGACCCGCATGGAAGCCGAGCGGCAACTCCGTGCGATCGCCGTGCAGCATCTGTCTGGTTTTGTCGGAGAGCCGCGGGACATGGTCGGCCTCAAGCACGTCTGGGTCACACCCGATGGCCTGCCGATCGCCGGGGAGATCAGCGGCCATCGCGGGTTATGGCTGAACGTCGGGTACGGGAACGAGGAAGGCGGCGCCAGCCTCGCCATGTCGCAACTCGTACTTGCCTGGGCGCGAGGTCGGCCGATGTCGGACATCTGGCGCGCGCTGTCGCCGGACCGATACCTGAATGCAGCGACCACACCGCAGAAGCCGCCGCCCGAAGCAGACGGCAAGCGGCAGGACTGAAACGCGGTTCGGCGTGGGCAACCCTGGTTAAGGTTAACGAACCATAAACAAGCGACTTGCATGGCTGAATTTGATGCAATCGTGTAACACTTATCGTTATTGCGATGCAGCATGCGCGTTCAGTTGGCTTGAATTGTGGATTACCGGCGGAAAAACCGCTAGTGACGCAGGATAAAGTCGGGTGCTGTTTTAGTTCAGGAGTTGACATGTTTGTGCATACGACCCTTGCGTTCCGTGCGGCTGCCTGCGTCGCTTTGGGTCTTGCACTTGGGGCATGCACCATTCTCCCGTCTCAGGGACCTGAAGCAACGCGCATTGCCTCCAAGGCATCCGCCAGTTCCGGCGCCTTCGACAACACCGGCGAAAATCCCCGCGTGGCCTATGCATTTGTTCCGGTCACCGAGCCCGTTCTCCTGGCTGCCGCGCGGTCGGGCCTCGGCAACCGTCTCGCCGGTCGCCTCTCGGATCGTCGCGGGCCGTCGCGCCTGACCATCGGTGCGGGCGACATCGTCACATTCACGATCTTCGAGGCCGCGCCTGGCGGATTGTTCACGCCGCCCGCCAGTGCCGGCGCTCGTCCGGGCAACTTCGTGGAATTGCCGCCGCAGGCGGTGGGCCGCGATGGCGCCATCAGCATTCCCTACGCGGGCACCATCAACGTGGTCGGTCGCACGCCGTCCGAGGTCGAGCGCACGATCGAAGGCCGCTTGAAGAACCGCGCGATCGAGCCGCAGGTGATCCTGACGATCCGCGAGCAGCGCGCGTTGCAGGCCTCGGTCCTTGGCGAGGTCAATGCTGCGGCGAAGCTGACACTCAACCCGCAGGGCGAGCGTGTTCTTGACCTGATCGCACGAGCGGGCGGCCCGCGCTTTCCAGCCTATGAAACGCTTGTATCGGTGCAGCGTGGCGGCCAGAGAGCGCAGACAAGCCTTGCGACGCTGGTCAAGGAACCTTCGAACAACATCTATGTGCAGCCCGGCGACTCCATTTTCCTCACCCGCGAGCAGCGCTACTTCGTGGCTCTCGGCGCCTCCGGCCAGAACGGCCTGTTCAATTTCGACGCGGAACGGGTGACGCTGTCCTACGCGATGGGCAAGGCCGGCGGGCTCCTCGACGAGCGGGCGGACCCCGGCGCGGTCTTCATCTACCGGCTTGAAAGCCGCAAGCTGCTGCATTCGCTGGGCATCGACACCAGCAACATTCCCGCCAATGGCGAAATGGTGCCGACGATCTACGCCATCAACCTGCGTGAGCCATCCGGCTTGTTCCTGACCCAGGCCTGGACGATGCAGGACAAAGACGTGATCTTCGTCGCCAATGCGGTCTCGGTCGAGATCACCAAATTCCTGCAGTTCCTGCGCGTGGGCATCAACACTGTCCGCGAGGCGGCTTCCGCCCGCAGCAACGTCATCGACTGACGCGGCGGCGGCGCAAGCGGCGTCGCGGCGGCCTTGAGGCGCTGGCGCCCGCCGCGCCTTCAAATGGCGCACCTGCGAACGTGACAACGATACTTGATCACAGGTCCACAGAATCACAGGTCCACAGAGCCTTGCCATTGCAGCCGACCAATGGCCTTACACGTGTGCAGCGTTCCAGCGGGCCGGGCCACCGCAAGGGGGGGCGCCTGACCACTGCCGAAATCTGGAGCCTTCGGGTCTGTGCCCTTGGCCCGATGGCGCTGGCCAGCTTGCCCTTCGGTTCGCGTGATCCGTTCTGGCCGGCGATATGGACCTTCCCGCTTGCGGTTTGTCTGCTGATCGGCCTGCGCTTGCGCTTTGCGCGTCACGAGACATGGCTGATCGGGCTGCTGCTGGCGGGGTGCACGGCCCTCGCGGCGGTCCTGTTGCTGCAGCAGGGCGTCGGGGGTCTGCCGCCTCACCCGGCTTGGGCGCGCACCAGCCGCGTGCTCGGCGAACAGCTTGCCGGCCTGCCGCGGGTCGGCGCAGCGTTTCCGCTGCAGGATGTCGTGCTCATGCAGCTTCCCGTTCTGGCGCTGATCGGCGGCCTCTGCCTCTCGCGGGTCGTCACGAGGACGCGCGACGTGCTGACCGTCGTCGTGCTCGCGGGGGCAGGATATGCGCTGATCTGGATGGTCATGAAGTTCGTGTCCCCTGAATTCATCCTGTGGCGGGCCAAAACGGGCCACATCGCCAACCTCACCGGCACGTTCACCAACCGCAACGCCGCGGCAGCGTTCCTCGCCGTTCCACTGGTGTGCGGCGTTCTTCTCGTTGCGGATCTGGCCGAGAGAACCTTCTTGCGCGCCAACTCGGACGCGCGGATCGTTGCTTCCGCGCTGTTTCGGCGGATGCCTGCCCGCCTCGTCATCCTGTGCCTGGCCACGGGGCTGATCGCGGCAGCGCTGCTGCTGACCTCCTCCCGCGCCGGCATCATTCTGGCCGTGGTGATGGGCCTGGTTGCGGCGGGGTTGCGGATGCGGCGGCGTTTGCGGCGTCTCGGCAAGGCCTGGGGCATGGCGCTTGCAACTGCTGCCATGCTTCTCGCTGTGATGACGTTGTTTGGCGAAAGCCTTCAGCAACGCTTTGTCGACAGCCAGGAGGTCGACATCGATCGATGGGAAAGTTACGTGGCGATGCTGGGAATCATACGGGAGAACGCCCTCATCGGCATTGGTTTCGGGCATTTCGCCGACATCTTTCCGCTCTATCGCCCGGCTGCCATCTCGCCGCGCGGTGTCTGGGAGGCCGCACACAACACCTACCTGCAAATCCTCATCGAAGGCGGCGTGATCTCGTTCGTGGCGGTTCTTGTCCCGCTTGCGTATGTTGTCGGCACGCTGCTGCATTCCATCGTGCGGGGCCGCGCGGACAGGCTGGCACCGATAGCGGGGCTCTGCGTGCTGTTGATGCCGGTGCTGCACGCCATGGTGGACTTTCAGGCGCAGACGCCCGGCTACGCGCTACCGCTTCTGATCCTGGTCGGTCTGCTCGTCGCGCGGTGCCGGAACGGGCGCACCGCGCCAGTGCTGTCGAAAGCGCGCGACATGGCCACGTGAACGCCGATTGTTTGCGTTGGTGGTGAGGCTCTGGTATGGTAAGGCGTTCTGGAATGGACTTGGGGCTGACACGTTGACCGGGGTTGCGGACTATGCGTTCCACTAGATTTTGCCTTGTAATGGCCTGCCTGGCCGTTCTGGGCACGAGCGGCGGCGGAGCAAAGGCAGCGGAGCACGCCTGCCTCATCGCCGGACCCGGGTTGTCGGCGTCGCCGAGGCTCTCCGGGGATGGTGCGAGCCCGATCGGGCAGTTGATCTCGATCCACCCCTACGGTGGAACCGCGCTGGCCAACCAGATCCGCGATTCGATTGTCATGAACGTGAAGCACGTTCCCGAAGCGCTGCACCTGCTCGACAAGGCGACGCCCGCTCAGGCGCGCTCGCTGGCGATGGGGCTGGGACAGGCAGCGTCGCTGTGCGTCGATCGCCGTCCGGCGGACGCACGCGACATGCAGCGGAAAGTTGCCGAACTCGGCCGCATCGAGGTGGCTCAGGCGTTCGAAGCTGGCAGCGGCCTGTCACTGTCGACACCGCTGCGGACACGGAGCGGATCATGCTTTGATGGCGCGCCACCTGTTTTGCCGGATCAGGTTGCCGCGTTCAATCTTGCACCGGCCAGGATCCTGAACGAAAGTCCGTTGGGGGGATCGGCCCTCTCGTCTGCCGTACGCAATCTGGCCATCAGCGATCCGGCGATCGTCAGCACGATCCTGTCACTGACGCCGTCGGCCACGACGCTTCAGAAGAGCGCGATCGGGGCTGGACTTGGCCAGGCCGTGACCGCGTGCGAACTGCGCGACCCGAGCGTTGCGCAGATCATCCAGCGGTTTGTCGCAGCGGGCGGCGATACCGAACTGCAGGCATTGTTCCAGTCTGTCGCCGGCGGCCCACAGACGGCCTCGATCGGTTTCAGCGGTCCGGCAGCCGGACCTGTCACCGCCGGCGGCATCGCCAGCACAGGTCCAATTTCTGTGGGACTCAACGCATTTGGCGCTTCGCCTCAATTTCAACGTCAGCCTACGTTTCAATTCGTCGTCGATCCGGGCAGCATCTCGGATGTGCGGGGCACGACGCTCCGGACTGTGACGATCTTCACTTCGGTCAGCCCGTGACGCCGTCGGCGCATTGGTCGAACTGCTGCATACGAGAGGAACCTGGTGAACCGTCCCGAGATCTTTGACGACAAGCTGCCCATGATGCCTTCCGGGGCGAGGCTGCTCACCATCGGCGAGGTCGTCACGATCATCCGGCGCCAGTTGAAGGCGATCCTTGCGATCACGCTGCTGTTCGCGGTCTGCGGCGGGCTTTACCTGTCAACCGCCAGAAAGCTCTACACTGCGGACGCGACCCTGCTCATCGATCCGCGCCGTGTCCAGTTGTTCCGGCAGGACTCGGTGACCTCCGACCTGAGTTTCGATTCAGCGACGCTTGAAAGCCAGATCGAAACGCTGCGCTCGGACAACATCGCCATCGCGGTGATCAACAATCTGGGTTTGTGGAAGGACCCGGAGTTCATCGGCGAGCCGCCTGGTCCGATCGGGGCTGCGATCAATGCCGTTCGGGACCTTTTCGACGACACGGCCCCTGACACCGACGAGAACAAGAAGCGCCGCGCACTTGACCGGTTTCGCTCCCTGCTCGACGTGAAACGCTCGGGATTGAGCTATGCGATCAACCTCAAGTTCGTGTCATGGTCGCCAGCAAAGGCGGCCGCCATCAGCAACGAGATCGGCGAGGCCTACATCCTCGACCAGATCGAATCGCGCTTCGAGTTGACGCAGCGCGCCAGCGTCTGGCTGCAGAGCCGGATCAAGGAATTGCAGACCCGCGCGAGCGACGCGGAACGAGCGGTCGCAGATTTCAGGTTCACCAACCAGATCATCGATGCGAACGGGCGGCTTGTCACCGAGCAGCAACTTCAGGAGTTCAGCACCCAGATGAGCGTGGCCAGGCAGGGCACGCAGGAAGCAAAGGCGCGTCTTGACCGGCTGCGCGAGATCACGCGGTCCGGGCTTCTCGATGCCACGGTCGCGGACGCGCTGCGCAACGAGATTTTCATCAAGCTTCGCGGCGATTATCTTGAACTCGTGCGCAGGGAGGCAGATTGGTCGGCCCGCTTCGGGCCCAATCATCAGCAATCGGTGCAGTTGCGTGGCGACATGCTGCGCCTGCAGCGCAGCATGCAGGATGAGTTGAAGCGCATCGAGCAGACCTACCAGAGCGATTTCGAGATCGCGCGCGCCCGAGAAGCTGCAACCCAGCAGGACATGACCCAGCTCATGGCCAAATGGGCCGAGACGCGTCAGGCGCAACTCAAGCTGCGTGAACTCGACAGCACCGCCACGTCGTTTCGCACCCTGCACGACACCTTCGTTCAGCGTTATCTGCAAGCGGTGCAGCAGCAATCGTTTCCGATCAGCGACGCGCGGGTCATCTCGCCCGCTGTCGCGCCCCGGCGTGCGAGCGCACCGCGCTCGTTCGTGATCGGCATGGCGTCGATCGTGCTTGGCCTTTGTGCAGGGCTCGCCTTTGCCTTGTTCCGGGAGCTTGGCGACGTGCGGGTGCGAACCGCGCGTGATCTCAAGGCGGACACCGGCGTGGACTGCATCGGCATCCTGCCGGCAGCGGAGGGCCCCGAGCCAAAGGCAAGCACACAGACACTGCCCGACGCGCCGCTGCCTTCGGACGGCCATGTCAGGCACTTCACATTGCCTCCGTCGGAGGTGGCGATGTCGCGGGCGCTCCGGCAGCCGTTCTCGATGTATGCGGAAACCTGCCGGAAGGTGAAGGTCGCGATTGATGTGACCCGCATGACGCGGCCGGTCCGCACCGTCGCGATCGTCTCGTCCTCGCCGGGGGAAGGCAAGACATCCACGGCCTGCAACGTCGGCCTCGCGATCGCGCGGGGCGGCAGCCGTGTGCTGGTCATCGACTGCGACCTGCGCAAGCCGAAGCTGACCAAGACGCTGCTGCCCGACGCGCAGGCCGGCATCGTCGAGGTGCTGCTGGGCCAGCGCGACCTGCAGTCGGTGCTGTGGCGGGAAAGCGTTTCCGGGTGCTACTTTCTGCCCGCCGTGCTGACCCTCAAGCTCAGCAACAGCAGCGACATGCTGTCATCCCCCAGCATGGAACGCCTGCTGGCGCTGGCGGCGGAACAGTTCGACTATGTCTTTCTCGACAGTGCGCCGATCGATCCCGTGTCGGATGTTCTGGCAAGTTCCCATCTGATCGACGGGTTCGTCCTGCTTACTGCATGGGGTGAAACGAAGCGCGAGACGGTGGTGCGCGCGGCGAACGCCCCATTCATGCGCAACAAGCTGCTCGGCACTTTGCTGACCAAGGTCGACATGCGCAGCTACCGCCTGTTCGAGACAATCGACGACAGCTATTATTCGTACGAATACGTACGAAGCTGATCACCGGACGCCGGCCATGAACAATCGGATCTGGCGGCCTTGGGGCGATTTGCCGGGGTTCCTGATGAGGGCTTGCCTCGTTGTCCTGGCGCTCGGATCGATGGCTGGCGCACTTTTCGCGTTGCCGGGCGCGCGCCAGAACCGGATCGACCGTGCGATCGCGGCCAACCTGATCAATCTCGAAAGCTTTCCGCGATCTGTCGTCATCGATGCACTGGCCCGCACCAAGACAGCCCAAACCACGGGATGCCCATCGGACGGTCGGCCCAACGAGATGATCTTCACCGCCTGGCTGGCGGCGGAAGCTCTGCGGCTGGGGCGCTTCGAAGAGGTGTCGGGCCTGCAGACGCAGACCATCGAGGCTGCCAGGGCGCATTTGAGATGCAGCCCGCTGAGTGGTTTCGCGCCTGTGGTGGCCGCCCACATGCAGGTGCTCACCGAGGGGCCCCATGCCGGCATCCTGCCGCTGCTCCGGCTGTCCCATGAACATGCTCCGCGCGAGTTGTGGATCATGCTCAGGCGCGCCCATGTCGGCCTGATGCTGCAGCACGTGCTCGAGGAGGGTGACCATGCCCGGCTCGCAGTCGATCTCGCGGGGCTGGTGGAGGGCGGCATGTTCGTCGCGGCGGTCGACCTTCTGGCGCTGGGTGACGGCGCACTGCAACGCCGCGTCAACCGGGCAGTTTCAACTCTGCCGACGGAGCAGCAGTTTCGCTTTCAACGCCGCGCCGCGTCCCGTGCCCTGTCGACAGAGGGCCTGGGCATAGCGCCGCTGCCGGACCGCATGCGATGAAGCTTTCCGGACCATCTCCTGCAGTGGCTTGGCCGTTTCTGCCATGCGCCTGTGCAGGCAGCAGCGCCGCTCGTGCCGTGATGCGCGCGGCATGAGCGTCGGCCGCCATCCGGACACCTTGCCCATGCCGCGCAGGCCGGCGCAGGGAAGCCGGCTGCTCGACCGACGGTCGCGGCTCGAGCCGGTCGAAAGCATCCTCGCGGTTGTGTCCGTCATGGTCATCATCTCGACTTTCCGGGCGCTGTTGCTGGGCGGCGGTGACGAAGCCAACGAAGCCGGCAGCATCGTCAACCAGATCGTGACCTTCGGCATCTCGGCAGCCGGAATCGGCCTGCTGATCCTGTATGGAACCCCCGCATGGCTTGCCGACGTTCTCAAGCGCTCGTGGCCTATCCTGCTGTTCTCGGGGCTCGCGGTGGCGTCCGTGCTGTGGTCGCTCGATCCGGTCGCGACGGCGCGGCGCGCGCTGGCGCTGATCCTGTTTTCCGGTCTGGTGCTCTACCTCACCGTCCGTTTCTCCAGCGCCGAGATCATGGACCGGCTGCTGATCGCCTTCGTCGTCTTTGTGGCTGTGGGGTATCTCGCGGTGCCGATTCCCGGCCAAGGCATCACGCCCGACGGCATTCTGGCCGGCACATGGCGCGGCCTCACCGGGCAGAAGAACGAGTTCGGACGTGTCTGCGCGCTGATCCTGGCCATCGCGGTGATCGTTGTCGCCATCCGGAAAACGCGCCACGAGCGCTGGTGGATCGGCGTCGGCGTGCTGGCGCTGCCGCTTCTGGTGATGTCCGATTCCAAGACGCCGCTCGCGTCGGCGATCGGCGCGCTGGGGCTGTGCGTCTTCGCCAAGACGCTGTCCAGCGGCCAGCTTGGCAAACTGCGGCTGAGCGGCAGGCTTGCGGCGCTGATCGCCATCATCTTCGTCATCACGCTGGTTTTCGTCATGACCATCGTGCTGCCGCTGGCTCTCGAACTGCTCGGCCGGGACCTGACCTTTTCGGGGCGGCAAGGCCTGTGGAACTATGTCCTGCTGCGCTCGGAGGATAGGCCGCTGCTGGGCGCAGGCTTCCGGGCCTTCTGGTCGGAAGTGAACCGTGTCCTCTATTTCGAGCATTTCATCTGGCGCGACGCGAGCGCCACGCGGATCCCCTTCCACTCACACTCCGGCTTCCTCGACATCAGGGCCGAGCTTGGCTGGATCGGTGTCGGGGCGCTTGTGGTCCTGTTTCTGTCCACGATGCGCACGATCCACCGTGGATTTGCCGCAGGCTTGACCCTTTCTCCGACATTGCTCTGCATGATCTTCGTCTTCACGCTGGTGTTCTCGGTGACGGAACGGTCGTTCCTGCAGTATTTCGATCCGATCTGGTTCCTCTATTTGTTGTTCTACCTGATGGCGAAGCGTGAACTCAATTTCGTCGACCAGCGCCGCGCCACGCTGGCCCAGGTCCGTCGGCGGGCGGGGCGATGACGGCGGCCCCTGCAACAGGCGACAGCGCGCCAGGTCGGCCGCGGCTTCTAGACATCGAACGCGCCAAGGGACTGGCGATCATGCTCGTCGTGTTCGGGCACATCGTGGCGCGCGGCCAGGTGCCCGGCAACGAGTGGTACTCCACGCTGAAATCGGCGATCTACCTGTTTCACATGCCGTTCTTTATCTACCTCAGCGGCGTCGTCTTCACCTTCACCAAGTCGGACCAGCGGCTGGGGCCGGGCTTCGGCCGCTGGATCGGCGCCAGGGCAGAACGGTTGCTGCTGCCCTTCATCGTTTTCGGCGTCCTGATTGTCATCGGCAAGTTCGCCGCTGCGAAAATCCTGCACGTGGACGATGCCCCGGCCTCGATACTGGAAGGGCTGCAGGCGCTGTTCGTGAACACTTCGCAGAGCCCGGCCCTGTCGATCTGGTTCATGTTCGTTGTCTTCATCTACTGCATGATCACGCCGCTTCTGCTCCGGCTGAGCAATGGCAGGATCTGGCCGTGGTTGCTCATCGCCAGCGTGCTGCCTTTCGCCGAATTCCCGACCGTGCTCTACGCCGACCGGGTTGCCCGCTTCCTGGTCTTTTTCCTGTTGGGGTGCCTTGTCGGTCGCCGCCATGGCGAGGCGACGGACCTCATGGCCCGCTGGCGGCCATGGGCCTATGCCGCTTTCGCCGCGAGCTTCGCGCTGATGCCACTCGACATTCCGCGATCGGTGAAACTCTTCGTGATCGGCACGGCCTCGATCCCCGCGCTCCACGCGATGGTCTCGTCCGGCGCGCTGTCCGGCTCGCGCCTGCTGGCGACCCTCGGCGGCTTTGCCTTCGTGATCTACCTGTTCAACACCATCACGATCGGGCTGGCCAAAGGCGTTCTGCTGAAGTTCACGGGCTGGGGCGGGCCGACCTTCCCGTTCGTGGCTCTGGCGCTGTTCGCGGCGGGGTTGCTCGTGCCCATCTTGATCAAGCAGCACCTGCTCAAGTTCAGCCCGCGGCTGGATCGCATGTCCGACTGACAGGCAGGCCATGCAGGCAAGGCCCGTGAAACGCCGTCAGCCCGCAGCAACGGCGGCCCGTTCCTGCGGCCTCGCATCGCGGATCATCGTGGCGAGATCGGGCCTGTCGGTGGTGAAGGCCGACACGCCGAGCGCGAAAGCCTGCTCGATGGCCTCGCGGTCGTTGACGGCGTAAAAGCCGATGCGCAGGTCGGACGGCGACGCCTCGAGCCGCTTCAAGGCTCCCGCACGCGAAATCGGAATGGCAATCTCCGGGATGTGCGCGGCCCGTGCCTGCCCGATCACGCCGGCGATGCCGTGCTCATCCAAACCGGCGGCCCGCACCAGCCAGATCCGGTTGACAACCGGCGCGCCGGCGACCTCGGCAAGGTAGGCCCGGTCAAACGAGGTCAGCGTGGTCCGCCCGGTCATGCCCGCGCTGTCCAGCGCAGCCAGCGCCGTGTCCACGAGCCCGCGTTGCGGCGCGCCGTCAGCCCCGGCTTTCAGCTCCAGCCGTAGATCGACCCGGCCCGGCTTCAGAAGCCCAAGCAGTTCATTGAGGTGCGGAATCACATCGGACACGGTTCCCCTGATGCGGATCGCCGAAAGATCGCGCCAGGCCAGCGCCGATGCGACGCCCTTCGCCAGCGTCGTGCGCTCCAGCGTGGCGTCATGCAGGATGAAGGGCTCGCCGTCAGCGCTCAACCGCACGTCCGTCTCGATCTGGTCGATCGCGAAGCCGAGCGCCCCGCGAAACGCGGTCATGCTGTTTTCAGGCCAAAGCTGCGCTCCGCCGCGATGGGCCGCGATGATCGGGCCTTCACGGCGCCGGGGTTCTCCCGAACCAGGTGGTCCTGGCTCCTGCACCGGCATTTGCGACATCGGCATCACCACGGCCTGCTCCGGATTCAACGGGACGATTGTTCGCCGGCAATTCAATCAAAATTGCACTTTCTTGACAAGATTAAATAATTATTTCAGAACCGCACGAGCGGACGAGGAGCATCTCGCGTGGAATTCTTGACGGCTCTGGAGAGGTGCAGCGACGAACTCACGCCCGTCGAGCGGCGGCTGACCGAAACGCTGCTCGCCGCGCCCGGGGAGGCGGCCTTCCTGTCCGTGCAGGAGCTGTCCCAGCGCGCTGGCGCAGATGCGGCGGCGGCGGTCAGGCTCGCCAGAAAGCTTGGTTACAGCGGCTACAGGCAGCTCAAGTCATCGCTGCAGGCCGGCCTGCTGAACGCTAGCGAGGCGCATAGCCGGCTCGAAAAGCGCGTGCGGCCGATGCGGGATGACGGCGTCCTCGCCGATCTTGTCGCCAACGAGATTTCGTCGCTCGGCAGGCTTCGCGACCAGGTGAGCGAGGCCCGCATCGCGGACACTGCCGCGACGCTGCGCGATGCGCGGCATGTCGTGGTCTATGGCCAGGGCCACGCCACGGCGCTGGCGGACCTGATGACGCGCCGCCTCAACCGCCACGGTTACCGCGCCGCCGCGATCCGCGAAGGGCAATGGAGCGCGCCCGAGGCGGTGGCCCACATGACCGCGGACGATGTTCTGGTCGTCTTCGCCCTCTATCGCATGCCCGACACGGTCTCGCTCCTGCTGGCCCATGCCGCCAATGTCGGCGCGCGCAGCGTGCTGATCACCGACCAGGTGGGGCTGTCGCCTGTTGCGCCGCCAACCCACATGATCGCGGCATCGCGGGGTCGGCCGGGCGAGTCCCATACGCTCGGGGTGCCGATGCTGCTCGTCAACGCCATCCTGATGGCGCTGGCACGCATCGATGAGGGCCGATCCTTCGCCGCGCTGGCGCGGCTCGACGAGGTCACCCGGATGTTCGCGGCGGGCCAGAAGCCAGCCGCCAGGAAGAAACGGCAGAGCGAAACGCGGCAGGACCGCCAACAAGGATAGGAGACACAGATGTCAGCCACCCGACGCCATATCCTTGCCGGGGGAGCCTCGCTTGCCGCTTTCGCCGGAAGTGCGGCCTTTCCGCATCGCGCCATCGCCCAGGCGGCGCGTCCCGATTTCGTCATCGCGACGAACGAACTGGCCCGCGGGCTGGAGCCTGGAGCAGACACCGGCAACGTCGACGTGCGCGTGATCTACTCGATCTTCGACACGCTGATCCGCCGTGACTTCATCAATCCGCTTCCCGGCGGCGGCGAGCGGTTGGTGCCCAGCCTCGCCACGAGCTGGAAGCGCGTCGACCCGCGCACGCTCGACGTGACGCTGCGGCCCGGCGTCAAGTTCCACAACGGCGACACAATGACAGCCGACGATGTGATGTTCACCTTTTCCCCGGAGAGGCTGTGGGGCGCGAAGTCCGCCATCGTCGAGGGGCGGGCCTATTTCGGCCATCTCGAGAAGGTCGAGAAGATCGGCGACATGCAGGTCCGCTTCGTGACAAAGGAACCTGATCTCGTCTTCGAGAGCCGACTTGCGACCTACTCGTCCTTCATCGTCAACGCGCGCTCCTGGCTTCAGCACAAGGAGGCTGCCGACAGGCAGAATGCGACGCTGGCGCAGGATCGGCAGCGGCCTTGGCTGGAGTTCGCGCTGCGCGCGGTGAAATGGGCACCCATCGGAACAGGGCCCTACAAGTTCAAGGGCTGGAAAAACAACGAGTTCATCGCGCTCGAGGCGCATGACGACTATTTCGGCGGACGCCCGGCGGCGCGGACCATCACCTTCCGCGAGGTGCCGGAACCTGCGACGCGCATCGCGGGGCTCGTCTCCGGCGAATTCCAGATGATCACCGACGTGCCGCCGGACCAACTGTCGCTGGTGGAGCGCTACCCCGATCTCGTGGTCAAGCAGGTGGCGCTGGAGAACAGCCACATCCTGCTGTTCAACACATCCGATCCGCTTCTGGCGGACAAGCGGATACGGCAGGCGCTCAGCCTGGCGATCGACCGCGAATTGCTGAACAAGGCGCTCTGGGAGGGCAAGGCCGAGATTCCGAACGGGCACCAACTCAAGGCCTACGGCCAGATGCACCTGGCGGACAGGCCCGGCTACCGGTTCGACCCGGCTGCCGCGCGCAAGCTCCTGACAGAAGCCGGCTATGCCGGGCAGCGCATCGGCTACCGCATCATCTCGAACTACTACCAGCGCGGCAACGAAGCGGCGCAGGTGCTGCTCGAGATGTGGAAGAAAGTCGGGCTGAATGTCGAACTCGAGTTCGTCGAAAACTTCACGCAGGTGAGAGGCCGCGGCCTGCAGATCCACGCCTGGTCCAACACCTACCGCCTGCCGGACCCGAGCGGCGCGCTGCTGGTGAACTGGGGTCCGAACGCACTTGTCCAGACACGTTTCAAGCACTTCACGCCGCCGCCCGCGTTCAACGAGGCGGCTCAGGAGCTGATCGGCGGCGCAACGCCCGAGGCGCGCCGCACCGCCTTCGGCAAACTGCTCGACATCTTCGAGGACGAGATGCCGATGACGATGCTCTACAACCCGATCAACGCCTTCGCAATGCGCAAGAACGTCGATTGGACGCCGTACGCCATCCACTACATGGACTTCCGCCCGGACGTCTTCCGTGTCTCCTGACAGTTCGGGCGGTGAGCCTTCACCGCTGCTCGCCATCGAGGACCTGCGCATCGCCTTCCGGACGGAGCGCGGTGATCTTCCGGCCGTGGATGGCGTCTCGATCGCGGTCCATGCCGGTGAAACGCTCGGGCTCGTCGGCGAAAGCGCCTGCGGCAAGAGCACGACCTGCCATGCCGTGCTGCGCCTGACGCCGGCGAACGGCCGCATCTCCGGGCGGATCATGTTCGCCGGCGTCGATCTCCTGGCGCTGGACCGTCAGGCGCTCGATGCGCTGCGCGGGCGCGACATCGCCATGATCTTTCAGGACCCGGTCGCCTCGCTCAATCCCGTGCACCGGATCGGAAGCCAGATCGGCGAGGTTCTGAAGCTGCATCAGGGCATGTCGGCAGCCAGCGCCGCTGCCGAGACGCGCCGCCTGCTCGACATCGTCGGCATTCCCGATCCCGGCAGGCGCATGACGGAATATCCGCATCAACTTTCCGGCGGCATGAACCAGCGTGCCGGCATCGCCATGGCACTCGCCAGCCGGCCGAAGCTGCTCATCGCCGACGAGCCGACCACGGCGCTCGACGTGACCATCCAGGCGCAGATCCTCGATCTGTTGCGCATGCTGCAGCGCAAATTCGGGATGGCGCTGATCCTGGTCACGCACGACCTTGGCGTGGTGGCGGAGATGGCGGACCGGGTCGCGGTTATGTATGCCGGACGCATCGTCGAGCAGGCGCCGGTGGCCGAGCTCTTCGCCCGGCCGCGGCACCCCTACACGCGTGGCCTGCTTGCCTCGATCCCGAGCCTGGACGGCGCGGCGGAGCGCCTGCACGTGATTGACGGCAACGTGCCCAACCTCGACGCGTTGCCGCCCGGCTGCAGGTTCTCGCCGCGCTGCACCCACGCGATCCCCACATGCGACGCCGGAGCGCCGCCAATGGTCACGGCCGGGCGCGGCCATGATGCGGCCTGCATCCGGCTGGCGGAGCTTGCGTGATGATCGCGGCTGAAAAATCCGTTCGGGATGCGCCGCTGCTGAAGGTCGACAATCTGGTGCGGCACTACCGCAAGCCGCGCGCCTCCCTGTTCGCACCGACCGAAACCGTCAAGGCGGTCGACGGGGTGAGCTTCACGCTTCGGCGCGGCGAGACGCTGGGTGTGGTGGGCGAGTCAGGCTGCGGCAAGTCCACGCTCGGGCGTTTGCTGCTCGGCATCGACAGTCCGACATCCGGCCACATCCTCTTCGATGACGAGGACATTTCCCGCCTCACGCCCGATGCCTGGCGCGCCCGTCGGCGCGAGCTGCAGATGGTGTTCCAGGATGCCTATGGGGCGCTCAATCCGAGGCTGCCCGTGGGCGAGCAGATCGTCGAGCCGCTCGACATCCACGCCATTGGCGAAGCTTCGGAGCGCGCCGGCACGGCGGCACGCATGATGGATGCGGTACGCCTGCCGAAGAGCGCTGCCGAACGCTTTCCACACGAATTGTCCGGAGGCCAACTGCAGAGGGTCGTGATCGCCCGCGCGCTGGTGATGCGGCCGAAACTGATCGTCTGCGACGAGGCGGTCGCCTCGCTCGACGTCTCGATCCAGGCGCAGATCATCAATCTGCTCGGCGACCTGCAGGGCGAGTTCGGGCTGACCTACGTGTTCATCTCGCATGACCTCAAGGTCGTGCGTCACATCAGCGACCGGGTCGCGATCATGTATCTCGGGCGGATCGTGGAGATCGGCGCACGAGACCAGATCTTCGGCAAGCCGATGCATCCCTACACGCGGGCGTTGATGTCGGCGATTCCCGTGCCGGACCCGCGCCGGGCGCGTGGCCGCATCCTGCTCAAGGGTGATCCGCCAAGTCCGATCAACCCACCCGGCGGCTGTCATTTCCACACCCGCTGCACCCACGCCCGCCCGCGCTGCGCAGCCGAGACGCCGCTGCTGCGTCAGCCGTCGCATGGCAGCACCGTCGCCGCATGTCACTTCGCCGAGGAACTGGCGCAATGAAGCGTCCGCTCGTGATCGCGCACCGTGGCGCAAGCGCCGCCGCGCCGGAAAACACGCCCGCCGCGCTCGAGGCTGCGGTCGCGGCTGGCGCAGACCTTGTCGAGGTCGACGTCAGGCTCAGCGCCGACGGCGTGCCGGTCTGCGCACATGACCCCGACCTTCGCCGGATCGCTGGCCTTGACCTCAGGATCGCCGATGGCAAGGCGGCCGATCTGAAGCGGCACGGAGTTGCCAGCCTTGCCGACATGATCGCCGCGGCGTCAGGCCGGATGCCGCTCCTGATCGACCCGAAAGGCGACGGAGCGGACTACTGGCGCATCGTGCTCGGCGCGCTGCCGAAAGTGCCCAACACCGTGATCGGCGTGCGCTCCGTGGAGGCGGCCTCGACGGTCCGCCGCGCCTGGCCGTCGGTCGCCATTCTCGGCTTCGTGCCGGCGCCCGGTGCGGCAGCATCCTTCATCCCGGCGGGCGCGACGCTGATCAGGCTGTGGGAGCCTGACGCAGCCGAGGCGGCCGGGGTCAGGGCGCTCGGCGCGCCTGTCTGGATCATGACGGGGCGCCCCCACGACGGCAGTGTCGGCGAGGCCACGGCGGACAGCCTTTCGCGCCTGTTCGCGCTTTCGCCGGATGGTGTGCTGGTCAACGACCCGGCCCTGGCCATCGCGACATACGGCAAGGCGGGAACCCCGACATGACGCTTCTGATCCTGCGCAAGACGCTGCGCTCCATCCTGACATTGTGGCTGGTCGTGACCTTCGTGTTTCTGGTGCTGCGGCTCTCGGGCGATCCGATCGAGCAACTGATCGGCGACAATCCGGACCCGGCCGTGCTCGACTACTACCGGGCCCGCTACGGCTTCGACCGTCCGGTGTTCGAGCAGTATCTGTCGTATTTCGCCAATGTCTTCCGCGGTGATCTCGGCATTTCGATCAAGGATGAGCGCGAGGCCTTCACCATCGTCGCGGACGCCTTGCCGCGCACGCTGCAGCTTGGCTTGGCCTCGCTGCTGCTCAGCCTCGCCATCGGCATGCCGCTCGGCATCGTTGCAGCCATCCACCGCAACAAGGCGATCGACCGCTTCGCGATGTCCTTCGCCGTGTTCGGCTTCTCGATGCCGAACTTCTTTCTAGCGATCCTGCTGATCCTGCTGTTCTCGCTGAAGCTGCGCTGGCTGCCGAGTTCCGGGGCCGGCACGATCTGGCATCTGGTGATGCCGACGATCGCGCTCGGCACGGCGGGCGCGGGCTCCATCGCCCGCTTCACGCGCTCGTCGATGCTCGAGGTGCTGGCCAGGCCCTACATGCGCACGGCCACGGCGAAGGGCGTGCCGGAACTGCGCCGGATGATCCGCCACGCGCTGCCCAATGCCGCCATTCCGATCGTCACCATCATCGGATTCCGGCTGGGCGATCTCGTCGCCGGCGCGATCGTGACGGAGACGGTCTTCGCCTGGCCAGGCGTCGGCCGGCTGCTTGTGGGCGCGGTCGCCAGCCGTGATCTCGCCGTGGTGCAGACGATCATGCTGATGGTTGCAGCGACGATGGTGCTCGCGAACCTGCTGGTGGACGTGATCTACGGCTGGATCGACCCGCGCATGCGGACCGGTGGCACGGGCAAGGATTGAGACAATGCCGAATGCCATCCGCGCGGCCGCGCACGCCTTCGCCTCGATGCCGCTGATCGTCAAGGTTGCGACGGTTTTCCTGATCAGCGTCGTGCTGCTGGCAGCATCGGCCGATCTGGTCGCGCCGCGCCACTACACCACGCAGGACCTGGCGCAACGCCTGCGCGCGCCAGCCTTTCTTGGCGGACCGGCCGAGTTTCTGCTCGGGTCTGACGAACTTGGCCGAGATGTGCTGAGCCGGCTGCTCTACGCGATGCGCTTCAGCCTTCTGGTGGCCATCGCAGGCACCGTCATCGGCTGCGTGCTGGGCACCTTCCTCGGCTTTGTCGCGGCCCATTTCCGGGGCTGGATCGACGAGGCGCTGATGATGCTGGTCGATGTGCAGGCGGCGCTGCCGTTCATGCTGCTCGCGCTCTGCGTGCTGGCGTTCTTCGGCAACAGCTTCGTTCTCTTCGTGCTGCTGATCGGCATCCATGGCTGGGAGCAGTATGCGCGGCTGGTGCGCGGCATGGTGATGGGCGCGCAAGGCCACGGCTACGCCCTGGCCATCCGCTCGCTTGGCGCCAGGCCCGCCCGCATCTACCTGCGCCATGTGATGCCCAACATCGCCAACGCGATCATCGTGTCGTTCACGCTCAATTTTCCGATCACGATCCTGCTCGAAGCATCGCTTTCGTTCCTCGGGCTCGGCATCCAGCCGCCGCTCACCAGCCTTGGCCAGATGCTCGGCGCAGGGCGGGCCAACCTCGTTTCTGCCTGGTGGATCGCGGTCTTTCCGGGCCTTGCGATCTTCCTGATGACGCTGAGCGTCAGCCTTCTGGGGGACTGGCTGCGGGACAGGCTCGACCCGACGTTGCAAAGGCGCTGAGACCTGTTGCGATCGGCCGCCTTTTCGCGGCATGCTTCATCATATCCGAACACTATCGGGCCGTGGGGGAACAAGATGACGAAGGACCGCGATCACGCCGGCAGATACATGCCGGAGGCGTTCTCGACGATCGACAGACGCTGGTTGCTGCGCGCCGTCGGCGGGTGCGCCCTGGCAGCGCCTCTCGGCTTCGACAGCAGCGTCCGCGCCGACGTGAAGATCGCCTCCCAGCCTTTCACCCTTGGCGTCGCGGCGGGCGAGCCGGCCGCCGACGGCTTCGTCATCTGGACCCGCCTTGCGCCGATGCCTCTGGAACGGCATGGCGGCATGCCGATGAACGCCTTCGACGTGGTCTGGGAGGTCGCCGACGATCCAGCCATGCAGCGGATCGTCGCGAAAGGCACAGCCATGGCGCGGCCCGAACTCGGACATGCCGTGCATGTCGAGGTGGAGGGCCTGATGCCCGGGCGACCTTACCACTACCGTTTCCGCATGGCCGGACACGAAAGCCGCATCGGGCGGGCACGCACCCTGCCAGCGGTCGGCGCTGCGGTTTCCACCTTCCGCTTCGCTGTCGCCGGGTGCCAGCGCTACGACGACGGCCATTTCACCAATTGGCAACATATCGCGGCGGAAGACCTCGATCTTGTCTTCCACTACGGCGACTACATCTACGAATACGGCAATCGCATCGCGCGCGAACGTGACCGCAAGGTTGCCCGAATCCTGCCCGGAGACAGCGACGAGGAAATCTACACGCTCGACGACTACCGGCGGCGCTACGCCATCTACAAGCTCGACCCGGACCTGCAGCAGGCCCATGCCGCGCATGCGTTCCTGCCGAGCTTCGACGACCACGAGGTCGACAGCAACTGGGCCTCGTCGGAGAGCGAGGAGAAGGGCGTGACACGTGAACTCTTCGCGCTGCGGCGCGCCGCCGCGCTGCAAGCCTGGTATGAGGCGATGCCGCTGCGGAGAAGCGCCTTTCCGCGCAACGGCGGCGTGCTGGCCCATCGCCGGTTCGCGATTGGCGATCTCATGACGCTCAACGTGCTGGACACCCGCCAGCACCGCACAAGGCAGGGATGCGGCGGCGGCTGGAAGAAGCGCTGCCAGGATTTTGCCGATCCGGCGCGGACGATGCTCGGCACAAGCCAGGAGAACTGGCTGCTCGATGGCATGGCGCAGGCGCAGACGCGCTGGACATCGCTGGCGCAGCAGGTCGTCATGCTCCAGCGCGACCGCGACCCGGCGCCGGACAGCATCGAGACGCACGCCGACAAGTGGGACGGCGCACAGGTCGCCCGCCAGAAAATTCTCGATGCGGCCGCAGCGCGGCCCCAGACCGGCCTCGTCGTCCTGTCCGGCGACCTTCACGAGCACATTGCCGGCGCTCTGAAAACCGATTTCAACACCCCTCGGTCCCAGACGCTCGGGGCCGAGTTCCTCGCAGCCTCCATCTCCTCCGAAGGCGACGGAGCCGCGAACACGCGCGCCGGCGCTGCGCTGCTGGCCAACAACCCGCACGTGCTGCTGCACAACAACCAGCGCGGATATGTCGTCAACGAGGTCGGTCCCGACCAATGGCGCGCACGGATCAAGGTTGTCGACAAGGTGAGCGTGCCCGGCGCGCCTGTGCAGAACGTGGCGGATTTCGCCTACGACAGGCGGGAGCGTGTCCTGGCGAAAGCCTAAGCCGTTTCGCGCGGCCGTTGCTCCCCAAGCGCGACCATCGCAACGCCATCGATCCCCGGCGTGAGGCGGACCTGATCCATTACCTGACCCTCGATGCCGTCGGCACCGTTGACCCTTGATGCGCACATTCGGGTGATTTTGCACGATAGGTCTGGTTGGACATCGCCTTCATCCCGCTGGCGGCGGCACGTGGGGGCAGGCCACGAGCCGTCCGCCGGTTTCTTCCAGCTCCGGCCGATCGACAGCACACGATGGCACGGCGATCTGGCAGCGTGGATGGAAGGCACAGCCGGATGGCGGGTTGATCGGGCTCGGCACTTCGCCGGACATCGGCTCGCGCGCCCGGTTCGGCGCATCCATTTGGGGAATGGTGTCGATCAGCAGCCGTGTGTACGGGTGCGATGGAGAGTTGAAGATCACGTTCGCGTCGCCGATCTCGACGATGCGCCCCAGATACATGATCGCCAACTGGTCCGACATGTGGCGCACGACAGAGAGATTGTGGCTGATGAGGATGTAGGTCAGGTCCAGTTGCCGCTGCAGGCGCACGAGCAGGTTGAGGATCTGCGCCTGCACCGACACATCGAGGGCCGAGGTCGGCTCATCGCAGACAAGCACATCGGCTTCCGTGGCGAGCGCCCGGGCGATCGAAATGCGTTGGCGCTGGCCGCCGGAAAACTCATGCGGGTAGCGCTCCGCATCCTGCTCGGACAGACCGACGATCAGCAGCAGTTCGACCACGCGCGCCGCCGTTTCGGTTTCCGTGGCACGCAGTTTCAGTTCGCGAACGGGTTCCGCCACGATGTCACCGACCCGCCAGCGCGGATTGAGGCTGGCGAAGGGATCCTGAAAGATCATCTGCAGGCGTGGCGTTCCGGTCGTGCCGTCTGCCTTGCCGATGCTGCCAAAACGGATGGCGCCGGCGGTCGGTGGCTGCAGCCCGACAATCATGCGTGCCAGCGTCGATTTTCCGCAGCCGGACTCGCCGACAATGCTGAATGTGGTGCCACGGCGAACTGTGAAACTGACATCCTCCACCGCCTTGAGACGTCGGCGCGGCGTGCGATGCACCACGCGTTGCAGCCAGGGCGCCGACACATCGAAATGGCAGCTCGCACCTGTGACCGACAGGATGGCGGCATCGTCAGACATGCGCTGCGTTCCTGAGTGGGTGATGGCACGCAACGGCATGCACGGCCATGCCGTGCTCGGGCCGCTCTATGCTGCAGCGTGCGCTGGCCGCATGGCAGCGGGGATGGAACGAGCACCCGGACGGAATGGCGTTCAGGCGCGGCATGGCTCCATCGATCTGGTCGAGCGTGGCATTTCGGTGCTTCACGCTCGGGATCGATGCCATCAGACCGGCGGTGTACGGATGTTGCGGCCTGCGTGTGACCTCCGCGACGGGGCCAATCTCCGCAATGCGTCCCGCATACATGACCGCCACCCGGTCAGCCGTCTCGGCGATGACACCCATGTCATGGGTCACCAGCATGATCGCGGTGCCCTTGTCGCGGCACAGCCGCTTCAGAAGCGACGTGATCTGCGCCTGGATCGAGACATCGAGCGCCGTGGTCGGCTCGTCGGCGATGATCAGCACGGGTTCGGCGCAGAGTGCGAGCGCGATCACGACCCGCTGACGCATGCCTCCGGAAAACTGGTGAGGATAATGGTCGATCCGCGTCTCCGCAGCCGGGATGCCAACCTGTCGCAGAAGGTCAAGCGCACGGGCGCGCGCCTCGCTGCGGCCAAGGGCCAGGTGCGTCACGATGGTTTCGACGATCTGGTCGCCAACTGTGAGCAGCGGATGAAGCGAGGTCAGCGGGTCCTGAAAAACCGCGCCGATCCGGCGGCCCCGCACAAGGCGCATGGCGTCCTGCGAAAGGTTGTCGATGCGCTCACCCGCAAGCTGGATCGAGCCTGCCGCGATGCGGCCGGGCGGATCGAGCAACCCGATGACAGCGCTGCCGGTCAATGACTTGCCAGCGCCTGACTCGCCCACCACCCCGAGGATTTCGCCGGGTGCAATATCGAACGAGACGCCGTCAAGGGCTGTCAGCGGCCCCTTGCGCCCATCGAAGACGACTTTCAGGTCGCGGATCGACAGCAATGGCTGGGCATTTGCCGTCATGACACTTGCGCCCGCACAACCGGGTAGCTCGACGAAAAGATGTCGTTGACGGGCGGATGGTGAAGCGTGCGCTTTGGGTACTGCGCCATCAGCCGCTCAAACTGCGCCTGCGCCCGCGCGTTGTCCGCCCGCTCGTCGACACCGGGGATCAGGCGATCCTGCATCACGAACCGGCCATCGATCACGACGGTCGAGAAATCGCGGCCATGACCGGTGAGCAGCATGGTCTGGACAGGGTCGATCACCTGTCCGCTGTGAGAACGGTCAAGATCGAACACGGTGATGTCGGCCTTGGCGCCGGATTGCAGGCGGCCAAGGTCCGGCCTGCCGATGGCGTCAGCCCCATGGATGGTGGCGGCGTCATAATAGTCCTCGCAGCGCACGGCGCTGACGGAGCCCGCCGCAACGCGGGCGAGCATGATGCCGGCCTGCAGGTTCATCACCATGTCAGGCGGGCTGGTGTCGGTGCCCATGCCGACACGGATGCCCATCTCGCGATAGCGCCCGAAATGGTCGATCACGTTGCCATGGCGGCCGGACACCAGCGGGCAATGCACGATCGTCGCGCCATTGTCGCGGAAGATCTCAAGATCGCGGCCGGGTCGCGCGATATGCTTGCTGCTGGAGACGAATGTGCCATGCGGCAGCAACGTCTTGTCCGTGAAGAAGCCGAGGCTCTCGAGCCATTCCGGCGGGCTCATGCCGTGCTGCTTCAGCACGAGATCATATTCGATCTTCGACTGGCAGCAATGCTGGCGGACCGGCACATCAAGCGCCCTCGCCGCCGCTGCCGTCCGGCGCAACAGTTCGGGTGTGCAGGTCTCGATCCGGTCCGGGGCCAGCATGGTGCGGATCAGGCCGTCGGCCTCGCCGTCGAAGCGCTCGCAGAAGCGGATGGCGGCGTCGAGTTCGGCAAGGCCGCGCGGCTCGTCCAGGTAGGTGCTGACCGTGCCATCGTCATCTACCATCTGATTGCCGGTCCTGTAGGCCGGGCCGAGATAGACGCGCAAGCCGAGCCGAACGGCAGCATCAGCCGCATCCGCGAACTCTTCCGGCGTCTCCCCCCAGGCACGGTAGAACAACGAGGAGATGGGCAACGCCGTGGTGATGCCGTTGCGGATCAGGCCGGCGAACGAATGGGCTTTCTGAAAGGCGAGTTCTTCCCGCGAGTACATCTCGTAGGGGCCAGCCTCGATGTAACTGCGCGGCCAGACACGGCCCTTCTTCCAGGCGGGCTGGTTGTCGAAAGCGAGGATCGTCGTGTCGAGGTCGGCCAGGGCGTCGAGATCGACGAAACCAGGCCCGATCAGCGCCAGTCCATGGTCAGTGCGCCGCGCCACCTCGCCGGGAAAATCATGGCCGACGAAGATGATCGTGTCGCCCTCGAAGACGACTTCGCCATGCTCCAGCAGGCAATGCCGGCCTTTGTCATGGCCCACCACCCAGCGCGCGGTGAACAGCGTGCGGCCTTCTGGCCGGGATGCCGCGCGCAGCGTCATGGCGCGCTCATGATCGAAACGCCGTCGCGGGCAACGATCCTGCCGCGCTTGATCACGCGGCGCAGCGGCGAACGGCTGACGATCGCATCTGCGACCGCCTCCCCCGGCACCAGCACGAGATCGGCGTGGCAGCCGACGCCGATGCCGTAGTCCGCCAGTTCCATCACCCTGGCTCCGCCCGTGGTGACGACCTCGAAGGCGAGCCGCATCTCGTCGTCGCGCCGGCAGTTGTTGCGCAAGGCCACGAACATGGCGCGCTCCAGCATGTCGCCATTGCCGTATGGCCCCCAGGTGTCGCGGATGCCGTCGGAGCCTGCACAGACGCGCACGCCTGCCGCCATCAGCCGCTTGATCGGGGGTGCAGGCCGCGAGGCCGGGCCGGTGGTCATGATGGCGATGTCGAGTTCGGCGATCTCGTCGAACAGCGGATCGACCAGATCACGGTCCGGCGAGCCGAGGCAGAAGGCGTGGCTGACCGTGACCTTGCCCTGCATGCCGAGCGCGCGGGTGCGTTCGATGATCAGGTCGAACGAGAATGCTCCCATCTCGCCTGGCTCATGCAGGTGGATGTCGAGTGCCTTGCCATAGGTCTGGCAAAGGCCGAACACCGCGTCGAGATGGCCCTTCGGATCGCGGTCGATGGCGCAGGGGTCAAGCCCGCCCACCACCTCCGAGCCGAGCTTCATCGCCTCGTGCATCAAATCGAGCGTGCCTGGCCGCCTGAGCAGGCCCGATTGCGGGAAGGCCACGATCTCGACGTCGATGATGTCGTGGCATTGGCTGCGCATCTTCATGATGCCCTCGATGCCCCACATGCCATGGTCGGTGTCGACATCGACATGGCTGCGGATATGCGTCGAGCCAAGGCGGGATGACTGCACCGTCTGCCGCATCGACTGCGTGTAAGGGTCCATGTTCAGGCGGCGCTTGTTCAACCGCTCGTTGTCGATCTTGTCGAGCAGCTTCGGGCCAACCTCGTTGGCATACCACGGCAGCCCGAGCAGGCTCTTGTCGAGATGGGTGTGCGCCTCGACAAGGCCGGGCAGCGCGAGATGCCCCTTTCCATCTTCCACCGCAACGCCCGACGGCGCGGCAATGTCCGGCCCGATCGCGGCAATCCGGCCTTTGTCGATCAGCATGTTCGTTGCCGGCCCTGCCATCGGGCGCACGTTCCTGAGAAGAAGGCTGTGGCTCATGACAGGTTTGCTTTCATCTGAGTTTGGGGTTCAGCGCGTCGCGCAGCCAGTCGCCGAGCAAGTTGACCGAGAGAACGATGAGGCCGAGCTGCGCTGCCGGGAAAACCACCAGCCACCACGAGCCCGAGAACAGGTACTGGTTGCCGATGCGGATCAGCGTGCCGAGCGAGGGCTGCGTGATCGGCATGCCGACGCCGAGGAATGACAACGTCGCTTCGGACAGGATGGCAAGGCCGAGGTTGAGCGTGGCAGCCACCAGCACCGGCGTCATGGTGTTCGGCAGGATGTGGCGGCGCATGATGCGGGCGGGCGAGACCTTGATGATCCTCGCTGCCAGCACATACTCCTTCTTGCGCTCCACCATCGTGAGGGCCCTGACGGTGCGCGCATACTGGACCCAGTTGGTCAGCGAGATGGACAGCACGATGACGCCGGCGGCGAACGGCTCGCGCAAGCCCGGCGGCAGCATCTCGCGGAACAGCGCACTGACAAGGATAGCCATCAGCAGCGTCGGGATCGACAGCACGGTGTCGGCAAGCCGCATCAGGATGTTGTCGATCCAGCCGCCGCGATAGCCCGCGATCAGGCCGATGGTGACGCCGATGCCCATCGACAGGAGCACGCTGAGCAGGCCGATGATCAGCGAGACACGTGTGCCATAGAGGATCGTCGAGAGCACATCGCGCCCTTGTGGATCTGTCCCGATCAGGAAGGGCAGCTCACCGTCCTTGAGCCAGATCGGCGGCAATTCGGCCTTGTCGATGAAGATCTGGCGCAGATCGTAGGGGTTCTGCGGCGCGATCAGGGGTGCGGCAAATGCCGAGGCGAAGAGCAGGATGATCACCAGCGCCGATATCCAGGCTGCCGGCGATCTGCGGAAGCTCCAGCCCATGTCGCTGCCATAGGCTCTGGCCAGCCAGCCGGTCGAAGCCAGACGCTCAGCGGGCATTGGCGGCTCCTGTCACGGCATCCTCACGCAGGCGCGGATCGACATAGGCGTAGAGCAGGTCCACCGCCGTGTTGAGCGCGACAAAGATGAATGACACGACCATGAGATAGGCCGCCATCACCGGAATATCGACAAACGTCACGGCCTGCACGAACAGCAGACCCATGCCGGGCCACTGGAACACGGTTTCGGTCACCAGGGCGAAAGCGATCAGGTTGCCGATCTGCAGCCCCGTGACGGTGATGACCGGCATCAGGCAGTTGCGCAGCGCGTAGTGAAAATGCACGGCGCGGTCGGACAGGCCGCGCGCCCTCGCGAATCTGATGAAATCGGTGCGCATGGTTTCCAGCATCTCCGCGCGGACAAGCCGCATCACCAGCGTGATCTGAAACAGCGACAGCGTGACGCCGGGCAGGATCAGCGCGAGGCGACCAGATGGAGTCAGAAAACCGGTTGACCAGCCTCCGATCTGCACGACCTCGCCTCGCCCGAATGCAGGCAACCACTGCAATGTCACCGAGAACAGCAGGATGAAAAGGATGCCGAGTGCAAAACTGGGCAAAGACACCCCAAGCACCGAGACGAACTCCAGCGCTTTCGCCATCAGGCTGTCGCGGCGGATAGCCGTGTAGACCCCGAGCGGAATGCCGACAGCCAGCGACAGGAATGTCGCCACGAGCACCAACTCGAACGTCGCTGGAAAGCGTTCGGCGATGAGCGTGAAGACCTCCTGCTGGTTGCGATAGGAGATGCCGAAATCCCCGCGCACCGCATTGCCGACGAAGGTGAGGAATTGCAGCGCGATGTTGCGGTTGAGCCCGAGCCGCTCACGCAACTCGTCGCGCTGTGCCTGCGAGGCCTGCTCGTTGAGCATCAACTCGACCGGGTCGCCGACAAAGCGAAAGATCACGAAGGCCAGCAATGCCACCGTCAGCATCACGCCTGCCGCATTCAAGAGCCGCCTGGCGAGGAAGATGATCATGCCGGTCCCACCTGTCCTGTGTGCATTGGGCGCGCGCTGGCTGGCGCGCGCCGCGGCTGCAACGATCAGCGCATCTGTGTCAGCCAGAACCTTGGCTTGTTGTCCGAGGCCTGAACCGTGTTTGCAACGGTGCTGCGCATGGCCCAGGCCATCGGCTGATTGTGCATGGGGATGAACAGGTGCTCGCGCTTGGCGATCATCAAGGCTTCAGCCATCATCGGGATGCGCTTGGCGTTGTCGAGTTCCACGCCCGCCTTGTCGATCAGCGCATCGACATCGGCGCGTCCCCAGTTGCCCCAGTTGAACACGCCGCCAGTGCCGCCTTTCGAGCGCAGGACCTGAACCAGGATCGAGTACGCATCAATCATCGGCTCATTGGCCCAGCCGAATGAAATGACGTCAAATTCACCCCTGACGCGCTTGGGCGTCTGGGTCGAGCGCGGCCCGAGGCTGAGATTGGGGCGCAGGCCGGCCCGCGACCACATCGCGGCCACGGCCTGGCAGAACTCCTCCTCGTTGACGAGGCCGTCGCTCTGGCAGTTGAAGTTGAAGGAGAACCCGTTGGGGTAGCCCGCTTCGGTGAGAAGCTTCTTTGCGCCGTCCAGGTCGAATGGAAGGCGCGGCTCCTGTTCGGCTGTGTAGCCGGGGATGGCGGGAGCGACGATGGCGCCCGTGCTGCGCGACAAGCCCCGCATGGCACGGCGCTGCACGCTGTCGACGTCGATGGCGCGGTAAAGCGCTTCGCGAACCTTGATGTCTCTCAGCGGGTTCTTGTCGGTGACATCGCTCTCGAACAGCTTGTCCTTGAGGTTCATGGCAAAGATCACGGTGCGCAACTCGTTGGTCTGCAACACCTTCACCTCTGGCGAGGCCGACAGCCGCTGCAGATCCTGCAGAGGCGCGACGTTGGTAAAGTCAATCTCGCCAGACAGAAGCGCCGCGACACGGGTTGCCGAAGAACTGATCGGCAGGAACTCGATGCGCGCAATGTTGTGGCGCGGCTTGTCCCACCAGCCTGGGTTGGCGACGAAGACGGTGCGCGAGTCCGTGCGGCGGCTATCGACCACGAACGGGCCTGTTCCATTGGCATTGTCGGTGGCAAAGCCCTTGATGCCCTTGCCTGAATCCGTGGGAAGGCTTGCGCCATTCGCCTCCATCCACTCCTTGTCGAGGATGTAGATGTTGGTGAGGTCATTCAGCAGCAGCGGATAGGGCCCGTTGACCTCGATCTCGACCGTAAGATCGTCGATCTTCCGGGAGGATTTGTAGGCCGGCAGGTTGCCCTTCAGCGGGGAGGTTTCGTGCGTGACGCGGGCCAACGACGCCAGAACGTCGTCAGCCGTGAAGGGATTGCCATTGTGGAACTTGATGCCGGACCTAAGCCTGAAGCGCCAGATGGTCGGCGAAACGGTCTCCCAGGACTCGGCCAGCGCCGGTTCGATCTTCAGATCACCGGTATAGCGCACCAGCCCCTCATAGACGTGGTTCAGCACGGACAGGGTGAAGGTCTCGCCGAATGAATAGGGATCCAGCGAGGCAATCTCGCGCGCGGCGCCCCATTTCAATGTCTTGCCCTGCTGCGCGAGAGCAGTTGTCGCCCCGGTTCCGATGAGCATGAATGTGGCGGCCGTTGCTGCCAACCACCTGCGCCGCACCGTCCGGTGGATGATCCCCGCTTGATCCGTCATGTCAATCTCCTTGCCCTCTGGTGGGCAGCGCCAAGAAATGAAGCGAATTGCACACAAATTGATCGTGTTGTGCACAACATTTTTGCTATTTTGCATGCACTCAATCAAGCATATTGTATGCGATCTGTAACGGCAAGTGCGTATCCTTGCCGATTGCCAGAGCCCTCGCTCGCGTGCCAGTAGTCGCTGGTCACTGGGGCACACCGGACGTCGATGGAAAAGAACCCGATCCGAAAACCGCCTGCCGGCAGAGGCGGCATCGCCCCCATCGCAAGCCCCGGAACGCGTGCGCTCGGGGTGTATCGCGCCTTGCGCAAGGCGATCATCGAGCAGGCGCTGCGGCCGGGCATGAAGCTGCCCGAGGATACGATTGGCGATCGCCTCGGCGTCAGCCGCACTCTGGTCCGCGAGGCGCTCGCACGGCTGGCGATCGAGGGCCTTGTCGATCTCAAGCCCAACCGGGGCGCGACCGTCGCCTACCCGACGCTCGAGGAAGCAAGGGACGTGTTCGACGTGCGCCGGGGGCTTGAGCGCCTTGTGGCGGAATTGCTCGCCGGGCGCATCACGCCGGCCCAGGCATCAGAACTGGAAGCTCATGTGCGCCTCGAAGAAGCAGCGCTCGAACGTGGGGGCCCGGAGGCGATCCGCCTGGCCGGAGAATTCCACATCAAGCTGGTCGAGATGACCGGCAATGCGCTGCTGTGCCGCTATGTGCAGGAGTTGAGTTCGCGTTGCTCATTGATCCTGGCCATCTATGGCCGCCCGCACTCCTCGGAATGCGCAGTTTCCGAACACCGGGAACTGATCGAGGCCTTTGTCAAAGGTGACGCGAAGCGGGCGGCCGAGTTGATGGATCATCATCTGCAGGCCGTCGTGTCACGCGCGCTGATCGCGCCCCGTGTCGAGCAGGACATCCGCGATCTGCTTGCTCCCTATGCTGCCAGCGAAGGGTTGATCGGACAATGACCATGCAGCCCCAAATGCCGGCTAGCAGCGATGCCGTCGCCTTTGATTTCGCCGACCTGACTGCGCGCGAACGCTATAAACTGCTGATCGGTGCTGTTGTGCCACGCCCGATTGCGTTGGTGACGACGATCGGCCTCGACGGCGTGGTCAATGCCGCGCCATTCAGTTTCTTCAACTGCCTGTCGGCTGACCCCGCCATTCTGGCGCTGGGCGTTGAATACAGGCCGTCACGCGAGCAGAAGGACACGGGCCGCAACGTGCGCGACACCAAGGCCTTCACGGTCAATATCGTGTCCGATGCGATCCTCGAAGCCATGAACGTGTGTGCGGTGCCGTTTCCGCCCGGCGTCGATGAACTGAAGCAGGCCGGTCTCAGCGCGAATGCCGGCGTCAAGGTGCCATGCCCGTGGATCGCGGAATCGCCCGCCGCGTTCGAGTGCCGCCACCACAGCACGCTCGAAATCGGAACCTCGCGGGAGATCATTCTCGGCGAGGTGGTGTTCGCCCACATCAACGGCACGGTGATCAACACCGCCAACCTGCACATCGATCCTGTCGCGCTGGATGCCGTCGGGCGCATGGGAGGCAACGCCTACGCGCCGACCCGTGGCGCGTTCGACCTCAAGACCATGTCGGTCGCGACATGGGAGGAATTCGGCGCGGGCGCGAACCGGCGCACAGCCATTTCGGCCTGAGCGCACATGGTGCGCATTCCCGGCAAGAATCGGAACAATCGTCCGCATCGCGGCCCCGCACCTTGCGGGTCCGGGCATTGCCGACACGTCGGATACGCGCCTGAATGGCAGCCCACGAGACCGCCGATGCGTTCGCAAGGCAGATCCTGAATTGCCATTGCAAGGCGAAGACAGAACGGGCAGCAGGACAATGGCTCCCGGTCTGTGAACAAACGAAAAGGCGCTCCTGATGCCAGAAGGCCATACCATTCACCGCGCAGCGCAGGACCAGCGCCCGATGCTTGTCGGCAAGACGGTCAGCCTCTCCTCACCACAAGGTCGTTTTGACAGTGATGCGGCGCAGCTTGACGGCCGCACCTGTCTGGCTATCGACGCCTACGGCAAGCATCTGGTCTATCAATTCGAGGGCGACGCGAACCTGCATGTTCATCTCGGCCTCTATGGCCGGTTCCGAACCACGCCATGGCCTGTAGCGGAACCACGCGGCGCCGTCCGCGTGCGCATGGTCAGCAACAGTCATGTCGTGGACATCAACGGGCCCAATACCTGCGAGGTGCTCGATGGCTTCGGCCTGGCCGCATTGACGACGCGCATTGGCCCGGATGTCCTGCGCGCCGATGCCGAACCACAGCGTGCTTTCGTCAGGATCTGCAAGAGCCGCTCGCCGATCGGTCAACTGATGATGGACCAGTCGGTCATGGCTGGGATTGGCAACATCTATCGCAGCGAGATCTTGTGGCGACAGCGCATCCATCCCGATGTCGCAGGCAGGAATATCGACGAGGCCCAGTTTGCGGCGATCTGGTCCGACGCCGTCAAGCTTCTGGCGATCGGCGTGCAGCACAACGCCATCATCACCGTGGAAAAGGGTGCAGCTTCGAAGAGCCGATATCGCGAACGCGTGAACATCTTTGGCAAGCAGAACTGCCCGCGCTGCCAGTCAGCCATTCGCCAGTATGAGATGGCAGGCCGTCGCGTCTTTGTCTGCGATGATTGCCAGCGATTGTCACAGGAATGCGCCGGCACGTAGCGCGCTGATGGCTCAGGGTTGCGCCCGGCCGACCAGCCATCATTGGCCGGTCACCACGCGCTCCACGTATACTGCGCGCGGCGATCGCCGAACTCTCGGACGCGGCGGCGCCAGGCGCGATAGCTGCCTGTGTTCAGATGGGTGCGCATCAACGTCCTGGCCTTAATATGCCAGCGGCGTCAGTGTCGCAGATCATCCATCTGCTGCCCTCAGCGCTCGGCAACAGCCATTGATCGTTCTATGATGCTGTCATGCGAAGTGTCAGGAAAACCATGTTGATCGGCCTCGGTCTTGTCGGCGGGCTGGCCGTCCTCGGCCTTGGAGTGTGGATCTATGCCGTGAGCAATGTCGAACAGCCGAGATATGCAACCGTCACACAGGATGGCGCGATCGAGGTGCGCGACTATCCGGCGCTGGTCGTGGCCGAAGTGACGCGGCGTGGTGACCGGAACAGCGCGGTGCGTGCGGGGTTCTCGCCGCTCGCAGGCTACATCTTCGCCAGAAGCCGCGGCGGCGAAAGCGTCAGCATGACGGCACCGGTGCTGCAGGAGAAGCAGACCATCGCCATGACAGCGCCGGTGACGCAGACACCGTCTGGGGCAAGCGTCGGTGATGGTCCGAACGACACCTGGGTCATCCGCTTTGTGATGCCATCCAGGTACACACTCGAGACATTGCCGAAAGCGGCTGGTGACGATGTCCGGCTGCTCAATGTGCCGCCCGGCCGCCGCGCTGCCATCCGCTTCTCGGGCGTGGCCACCGATGCGCTGATCGCGGCCGAAGAGGCGAAGTTGCGCGCATGGCTCGCCACCCGCAACATCAGCATTCTCGGTGCGCCGACCTATGCCTACTACAACGACCCGTTCACGCCCGGTCCTTTCCGGCGCAACGAAGTGATGTTCGATGTGGCGATGCCGTGATGACGCGTGGCAGTCCTGTGCAACATCATCAGGAGCATCCGCTGCTTTTCCCGGACGACGAGCCGCCGCAACGCATCGTGCTTGTCGCGCACTGGCTCGAACTGACACGCGAGAGGCTGCCGGGCCTTGCCGAGCCTTGCCGCTGGCCAATCTCGCAAGATCATTGCTTCATGCGCGTTTGCCTCGACGCCGCGCTGGGTGCCCCCTGGCACAGCATCATCCGGCGACCGGCGATCCGGCATCTGACGATTGCGCAACTCGAAGCCGCCATCGCGGTTGCTGAAGCTGTCATTGCCGCCCCCGAGACGCTCGAGGCGCTGAACCGCCAGAGCATCCGCTGGCGGCAGGAACAGCCAAGAGCACATCGCTGACCCCAAGCGGAGCCGCGTCGAGCCTCATGAAGGAATGACGGGGCATCCAAATGGGATGTATTGATCTGCGCAAGTCGGCAAGCGTGCGGTCGCCATCCATCAACTTCGATCACGGCGCACTGAGGGTCTCACCTGACAGCGATTGTCCACTACAACGAGCGATGTCCATGACTTCAGGTGCGAAGTGGAAACAACCACGATGACGGGACGAACTCCCCTCCTGCGGTTCGTGGACTTGCTGGAAAAGGCGGCGCTGCCGCTCATGCCGCAGCAGGCCGCGCTCGATCGCCTTTTGACAGCAAGCAAGGCGGTCACGGTCGCAAAGGGCACTGTCATCCTGCGCGCGGGCGATGTGGCTGATCAACTGATCTTCATCGATGACGGGCTGCTGCGCTACTACTACGCCGATCCCGCGACCGGCGATGAGCGGACCGGGCAGTTCTTCGATGCCGGCAGCGTGTTCAGCGATGTCGCCAGCATCCTGACGGGCGCGCCAGCCACCCAGACCATCGAAAGCATCGAGGCCTCGACGCTGGTCCTGGTGCCCAAGACAGCCCTGCTGCGCGCCTATGACGAGGACCACGCCATCGAGCGTTTCGGCCGCAAGATGGTGGAAGGCGGCTTCATCGGCTCGCAGCGAAGGGCCGCCAACCTGCTCAACCTGTCGCCGGATGAGCGCTATCGCCATTTTGTCGAGAACCGGCCCGGGATTGCGCGGCGCGTGCCGCAATACCTGCTCGCCAGCTTTCTCGGCATCACGCCAGAAAGCCTGTCGCGCATCCGGGGCCGCCTCGCCCGCTCGCGCAAGCTCTGACGCGTGCGATCTTATCCGTCGTCAATGAATGCGGGGGCAGAAAGCCCTATTCCGGGTTGATCTCGCGGCGCCGATGCCGCCCATCACTCGGAAGGGCTCACCGCCATGTCGTCCGCAAACGCGCATGCCAACAGTCACGCGAACACTTCGACCCTCCCTCGGGACGTCTCTGCCCGTCGCCTGACCGCCGCCCTGCTCATTGGTCAGTTCGTCGCCATGTGGGGCGCGTTCTTCATCCTGGCTCCGGCCATCAACTGGCCAGCCTCACTGCGCCTGCCGCCAGCCGAAATCCTGCCGCTGATTTCCGCAAAGTCGAGCAGCGTCTTCCTCGGCTACACCAGCTATCTGATCCACGCGCTGCTGCTCATCCCGATTGCGGCCTTGCTGCCTTCCGCCCTCGGCATGTCCGAGATCAGCGCGCGTCTGTCGCTGCTGTTTGGTGGTCTCGCCGGGTTTGCCAAGGCGCTCGGCATCACCCGCTGGATTTTCCTGATGCCGGGCCTGGCCAGCGCCTATCTCGCACCGGGTGCCACCGATGACAGACGCCAGGCCATCGGTGTCGTCTACGAGGCGTTCAACGCCTATGCCGGCGGTGTCGGCGAAATTCTTGGCGTCGGCCTGTTCGCCGGTGTCTGGACGTTGATCCTGTCTGCGGCGCTGATCCGCACCGGCAAGACGGTTCTGGGATTTGCCGGCATCGGCGCGGCGCTCCTGCTGCTGTCGACGATGCCCTCGGTCATCGGCATCGAGGTGCCGATCCTGCTGACCCTTTCGGGCATCATCTGGCAATTCTGGACGCTTGCCCTTGCCATCTCGCTGTTGCGCCGCGCCTAGAGCATCCACCCGCTAAGTGGTTGCCGGTTGGCGGAAGAAGCGGACGCAAAAACAAAGAGATAGAGCAATTACTCGATCCGGTTGGATCGGCGATTGCTCCAAAGCGGCAGACCCCGAGGGCGCGGTGCGCGGCAGATCGCACCCGCCTTGGTATATTGTCAGCAACGCAGGAGCCAGGCATGACCACAGATACCCTCCACGTCGTCTTCGGCTCCGGGCCGCTCGGACAAGCCATCGCGGCACAACTTGCCGCGAGCGGCGCAACGGTGCGCCTCGTGTCACGCTCCGGCACAGCCCAACTGTCCGGCGTCGAGAATGTGCGCGCCGATCTCATGATCCTTGAAGATGCAGCCGCCGCGGCCACAGGTGCTGCCGTGATCTATCAATGCGCAGCCCCGGCCTACCAGAACTGGGCGCGCGATTTCGAAAGGCTGCAGGACAATTCCATTCAGGCCGCGATGCGGTCGGGCGCCGTGCTGGTCGCTGCGGAGAACCTGTATGGTTACGGCGCTGCCGGCCATCTGCATGAAGGCTTGCCCCTGGCCGCCACCACCCGCAAGGGGGCGCTGCGTGCGCGGCTGACTCAGCGCCTGTTTCAGGCTCATCAGGCAGGAGACATCAGAACTGTCGCCGGGCGCGCTTCCGACTTTTTCGGGCCTGGGGTCAGGATGTCAGCTCTCGGCGACCGCTTCTGGCCAGTGCTTCTGAAGGGCAGGACCATCGACTGGTTCGGCGACCCGGACCGGCTGCACACCTTCACATATCTCCCCGATTTCGCGCGCGCGCTGATCACGCTGGGCACGAGCCCCGATGCCTGGGGCCGTGCCTGGCATGTGCCATCACCCGAAACACTCACCGTCCGAGACGTTGCCGCGCGAGCCACCGAACTGGCAGGGCTGCCACAGCCGACCTTCCGGCGCACACCGAAGTTGATGCTGCGGCTGGTCGGCCTCGTCGTTCCGGCGGCGGGCGAAACCGTCGAGATGGGGTACTCCTGGGTGCAGGATTTCGTGATGATGCAGGACGCATGGGATGCACGCTTCGGCATTCCGGCGACACCGTGGGATGAGGCGCTGCAGGCCACGATCATGTCGCATGGCGCCAAGGTTCACGGCGACAAGCCTGCGCCGTGACAACATCAACCGGCGAGGATCCGGCTTTTCTCCACCTACGGTCTCAGGATGATCTTGGGCGCGTCGCAGCGGCCGCCGTCGATGTCGGCGAAGGCGTCGGCGCCCCCTGACAGCGGGCGCACGTCGAACCAGTCGAGCCTGCCGAAGCGCTGACTGGCCAGCGCCGATACGACATCGACGAACTCCGCGTGCGTGTAGCAGTAAGAGCCTGTGAGCGTGATTTCCTGCAAGGTGAGCCGCCGGATATCGAGCCCGTCGGCGCCGGGCAGAAGGCCGACATGAACAATGGTTGCGCCGGGGGCAGCGAGGCGGGAGGCCTCACGCCGGGTGGCTGCCGCGCCGACGGCGTCGATGACCAGGTCGAACCGGCTCGAACCTTCGAGGGCTTCGGGCGCGGCCACCTCCGCGCCCAGATCCGAAAGCCGCTCGCGCCGCCGCTGGTTCGGCTCGGCCAGGGTGATGCGGGTGACGCCGTCAAGCCGTAGCGCAAGCACGGCGCCGACCCCGATCGCGCCGCCGCCCTGAACCAGGCAGCGAAGCGCGGAAGCGTCCGGACCTCCGTTCGGGGCAACCATCGCCAGGCCTCGGCGCGCCGCGTGGAGGGAGACCGCCAGCGGTTCGGCAAGCGCCGCCTCGGCCATCGCCAGACCATCCGGCAAGACGACGAGGTTTCGCTCGGGCGCCACCACCAGCCCGGCGAAAGCGCCCTGGCGCGGCGGCATCGAGAGAATCTGGCGTGTCGGCGACAGGTGCGGCCGCCCGGCCTGCGCCATGCTGCAATCTGGGTCGATGACGAGCGGGTTGATGGTCACGCGCTTGCCCGCGAGGAGGCCGGTGAGGACCGTTCCCGCTGCCTCGTGACCGAGGATCAGCGGCGGCGGCCTGCGTTCGTCATGCCCATGGTAGGCGTGCATGTCCGAGCCGCAGATGCCGACAGCCTCGACTGCGACCAGCGCCTCGCCTGCACCGGGCAACGGATCCGGTTCGTCGCGATGGACGAGATGGTTGGGGCCGAGGTAGACGAGCGCCTTCATCGGGTCATGTCCTTCAAACGCCCGCCGTCAGACGGCAAGGAAGCCGCCATCGACGGCGATGGTCTGGCCTGTGATGTAGGCCGAGGAGGGCGAGGCGAGAAACACGGTCAGCCCATGCAGGTCGTCCAATCGGCCGTTGCGCCCGATGGCGGTCTGTGCGGCGCGCCGCTCCGCCAGTTCGGGATCGGAAAACACCGCTTCGGTCAGCGGCGTGGGAAAGAAGCCAGGCGCGATGGCATTGCAGGTCACGCCATGGCGTGACCACTCCTGTGCGATGGCGCGCGTGAGCTGGACAACCGCGCCTTTGGCGGCGCCGTAAGGCGCGGAATCGGCAAAGGCCCGGTAAGACTGCAGCGACGCGATGTTGATGATCCGCCCATGGCGCTTTCGCGCCATCGCGGGCGCAAGAAGTTGAACGAGGCGAAACGGCGCGCGCACGTGCACCGCCATGTGCAGATCGAATGCCGCGGCCTCCACGCCCTGAAACGGCTGCCGCAGGTTCATGCCGGCCGCGTTCACCAGAATGTCGACCGCGCGTCCCTCAAGCGCTGCGGCCACGACATCAGGCCCCTGCGCATCCGAAAGATCGGCCGAAACGACCGAAACCGCGACGCCCTGCGCCGTCAGCCCGGCTGCGGCCGCGTCAAGCTGCTCCTGGCCGCGGGCCGCCAGAACCACCGTGGCGCCAGCGCGGCCCAGCGCGGTGGCCATGGCGAGGCCGATGCCGGAACTGCCGCCGGTGACCAGGGCCGTGCACCCCGACAGCCCGAACCAAGTATCAAGCACCGTCATGTGCGCAACAGCCCGTCAGCTTTCCGGAAGCGCTGTCCTGTCCGGGTCATGATGCTGCCCGCCGCACGGCAGCGGGAGGTGAAATGCCTTGCCGGGCCATTTCCTCCGCGATGATGGCGACAATGACATTGCAGTCCTCGACCGGCAGCCCGAGCGGGATGCGCATGTCGCACAGCCGTTCCAGCGTCGCGAGCGTATATGCCGGCGTGTGAGGATCGGCAAGGTAGCGCCATTGCCCGGACAGCGAGGTGTATCCTTTCGGCTCGCGGCTGCCGAACCATTTCAGGTAGACGCCGCGTGCCCTGCAGCTGTCCAGAAAGCGCTGGAACGCCTCGCTGTCGGGTGCGGCCACCGTGAACTGGATCGAACTCTGGACGTAGCTTTCGGCCTGCGGGCGGCGCGGCAGGCTCAGGCCGGCAATGCTGGACAGGCCGCGCGCCAGCCGGTCATGCCGGTCGTTCCAGATCCGCGCGCGCTCCGGCAGCAGCGCGACCTGCGGACGGGCGATGGCGGCGACCAGATTGGACATGCGCATCGAATAATTGGGCGTCACATCCTTCCAGCGCGCGAACACGGCTTCGGAGGGGCGGACACGATGCTGGTCATAGAGCATGTAGCTGCCGGAGTGGAGAATGGCACGGGCCGCGATGTCCTCGTCGTCCGTGACCAGAAGCCCACCCTCGCCGCCGTTCACATGCTTGTAGGCCTGGAGCGAGAAGCAGCCGACCTTGCCGAAAGTGCCGGTTGGCCTGCCGGCCCAGTTCGCTCCCATGGTGTGGGCGCAGTCCTCGATCACGGTGATGTCCATCCGGCCGCACAGCTCCATCAGCGCGGTCATGTCGGCGATGTGGCCGCGCATGTGCGAGAGCAGCAGGTGGCGCGCGCCCGAGGCTGAAGCCTTGCGCTCGAGATCGGCAAGATCGATGACGAGGTCGTCGGTGATCTCGACAAGGACATGCTCGGCGCCGGCGTGGGCGATCGCGCCCGGCACCGGGGCAAGCGTGAAGGCGTTCATCAGGACCTTGTCGCCAGCCTTCACGCCAGTGCAGACGAGGGCGAGATACATGGTCGAACCGCACGAATTCATCGCCACGCAGAAGCGTGAACCGACGGAGGCCGCGAATTCCTCCTCCAGCAGAGAAGTCTCCGAGCGGTCGCCAAGGGTTTCGCCATAGCGATGCAGCCAACCCGAGCGCAGAACCTCCACGGCCCGCTCGATGCCCTCTTCCGGGATCTCCGGCGGCTGGGACAGATCGACGTTCAGAGACGCCACAGGCGGGAACACTAAAGGCAGAGACTTGGGCATGGCGCCCTCCTCATGATCCGGTGACAGGCTGGCCCTTGTCGAAGGCTTGTCCGGGGAAGAACTTGTCGAGGCGCACATCGGCCGAGCGGGCATGGGCCTCCATGCCTTCGACACGGGAAATCCGGGCGGTGGCCAGCGCCACGTCGCGCGATCCTTCCCGCGTCATGCGCTGCCAACTGAGCGGCTTCAGGAACTTGTGCACCGAAAGGCCCGCCGAGTAGCGCCCGGCCGCCTTGGTGGGAAGGATGTGGTTCGGCCCCGTGGCCTTGTCGCCGAAAGCCACCGTGGTTTCCTCGCCGAGGAACAGCGAGCCATAGTTGGTCAGGTTGTCCTGCCACCAGCCAAGGTCACGCGCCTGCACCTGAAGATGCTCGCAGGCATAGCGGTCGGAAATCGCGGCCAATTCCTCGCGGCTGTCGGCGACGATGACCTCGCCATAGTCACGCCAGGCTGCCGATGCCGCGTCGCTGGCAGGCTGCGGCAAGGCTTCGATCAGAGCCGGCACGCGCGCCATCACGGCCTCGGCCAGCGGGCGCGATGTGGTGAACAGCCAGCCCGGGCTTTCATGACCGTGCTCGATCTGCCCCACGATGTCAGCCGCCACGATGTCGACGTCTGCGCTGTCGTCGGCGATGACCGCCACTTCGGACGGGCCTGCAAACACGTCGATGCCAACCTGGCCGAACAGCATGCGCTTGGCTTCAGCCACATACTTGTTGCCAGGCCCGACGATGACATCGGCCGGCTTGCCGGTGAACAGCCCGTGGGCCATGGCCGCGATGGCCTGCACGCCGCCAAGCGTCATGACAATGTCGGCTCCGGCGACTTTCATGGCATAAAGCACATACGGATGGATGCCTTCGCCGCGATAGGGAGTCGAGCACGCGATCACGGTCTTGACGCCCGCCGCGCGCGCGGTCGCGACCGACATGTAGGCGGAGGCGATGTGGGCATAGCGCCCGGTCGGAACGTAGCAGCCGGCGACGTTGATCGGCACCAGTTTCTGGCCGGCAGTCACGCCCGGCGAAAGTTCGACCTCGAAGTCGCTGATGCTGTCGCGCTGGGCCTCGGCGAAACGCCTGACGCGCGCCGCCGCATATTCGATGTCGCGCTTCAGGCCTTGCGGCAGGTCTTTCGTGCGCCGCTCGATCTCGGCCGGCGTCACGACGATGTCGCCGGACCATTTGTCGAGCTTCAAGGCATAGTCGCGCACCGCCTGCTCGCCGCCCTGGGCGATGGCCGTCAGCATCTCCTCGACGACGGCGCGGGCATTGCCGGTTTCGCTTTCCGGGGATTTCGCGGCCTTTTTCAGATAGGTGACGGTCATCGGGCTTGGCTCCGTGGTCTCAATGCCTGGTTGGTCTCAGTGTTTGCGGATGACGTGGCCGGCGCGTTCGCCGGTCGGGTTGCCGTCGCGCAGCGCGAAGGCGCCGTTGACGAGCACATGAACTATGCCCGCAGGCGGGGCATTCGGCGCCTTGAGCGTGGTCCGGTCGGCGACCGAGCGCGGATCGAAGACGACGATGTCGGCGGCCTTGCCGGGCGCGAGACGGCCACGGTCGGCAATGCCGATCCGGTCCGCCGCGTAGGAGGTGAGACGCCGGATCGCCTCGGCCAGCGGCATCAGCGAGCGGTCCTCGGCGAAATCCTTGATAAAGCGCGCGGTCCAGCCCCAGGTCGATGGCGACCAGCGCATGTCGCCCAGCGGCGGTGACGAACTCAGGGTGATCGTGTCGGAGATGATGCCGCAAAGCGGGTGGCGCATCAGCAGGTTCTGGTCGTCATCGGAGAACTGGCGGGCAAGCCACGTGACGCCGAACAGGCCCTCGCCCTCCTCGCGCAGGATATCGAGCGCCGCGTCATAAGGATCGCAGCCGCGGATGCGGCCGATCTCTGCAAAGTCCAATCCCGCAAGGTCACGGTTTGCGACGGAGTGGAACAGCACGATGTCGTCCCAGCGCCGGTCGCGCACGAGCTTCCACATCGGCTCCGGGTTTGCCTTGACGCGCGCCCGATCGGCCTCCTGGCCAAGGCGCTGCAACACGGCTTCGATGCCGCCGACGAACATCCACGGCGGCAGCAGCGACGACATCGTCGTCGGGCCATAGTTGTGCGGGATCACGTCGAAGGCCACATCCAGCCCGGCATTCTGCGACCACTCGATCATCTCGACCATGTGCCCTGCAGCCCCGGCAGGCGCGCCGTATTTGGGCGACAGGTGCGACACCTGAAGCCGGACGCCGGCCTGACGCGCCGCGCCAAGCGCTTCGCCGACGCCGACCTCGTACCAGACATCGCGGTTGCGGACATGGGTTGCATAGAGCCGCCCCGCCGCCGCCACGTCACGCAGCAGGGTGACGATTTCCTGCGGCTCGGCGCAGTTCCCGGGCGCGTACTCGAGGCCGGTGGTGAAGCCGGCCGCTCCCGCCTCGAGCGCCTCGGCAAGCAAGCTCCGCATCCGGTCGACCTCATCGGACGAGGCCGCCCGCTGCGGCTCCTCCATCACGCACAGCCGGAGCGCGCCATGGCCGACAAAGGCCGCGACGTTCACGGCCGGCCGCGCCTCGGCAAGCCTGTCCAGATACCCTGCGAAGGTGTCCCACGAGAACGCGACGTCCGGATGATGCCCGAAGGTCTGCCGGGCGATCCTGTCCCTGCGCCAGGCGGGCGCGCAGGAATGGCCGCAATTGCCGACAACTTCGGTGGTCACGCCTTGCCGGATCTGGCTTTCGGCAGCGCCGTCGACAAGCAGCGTGAAATCGGAATGGGTGTGGATGTCGATGAACCCCGGCGCAAGCGCCATGCCGCCCAGGTCAATGCGAACTGCATCGTCCGCGTCAAACGGCCCGCCGACGGACAGGATGCGCCCACCCCCGACCGCAACCGAACCCATGCGCGGCGGGCGGCCTTCGCCATCGAAGACCAGTCCATTGTCGAGAACAAGATCGGGTCGCATCGGGAAGCGATGTCCATTCACGCAAACACGGTTGAGAAAGCGCGGCGCCCGGTCGCGCCGGGAGCCGCAGGAAGGGTGGGCAGCTTCGGACAAACGCCCGATGCCGCCCCTTGGCAACATGCGTCAGCGGTTCATCGCGAAGTTGCGAAGCCGCTCATTCGCCATGATGCGCTTCATCGGCTCATCCGACACGTAGTCCGTCACAGACGGGGCCTGCTGAATGGTGCCGACCGACTGCAGGAACTCGCCAAGGCCCTTGAACCAGCCATCGACCGTGGATGCGTTGCCGCCCGCACGCTCGAACAGCTTGACCTGCTCCTCGAGCGTGAATGTCGGCCGGCGATCGATTTCGGCGTTGAGCGCCTTCTCGGACACGGTGACGCCGCCCTGCTGGTAGAACTTGTCCATCAGCTTCACGGTCTCGGCGCGATTGGCCTTGGACCAGGCGATGCCGCGCAGGAAGACGGCGAGATAGCGGGCGACCGCCTCGGGATTTTCCTTCATGTAGTCGCCGCGCACGATGATGTTCGACGGCACGATCGCGCCTGCGTCCTTGCCCGAACAGATCGACTCGGCGCCCAGGCGCTCCTCGACCGTGTAGATGTTCGGAGCCCACAGGCCCATCAAGCGGCCTTCGCCGGACGACATGGCCGAGATGATCTGGGGCTGGGCAAGATTGACGACCTGCACGTCGGAACGCTGCATGCCCCATTTCTTGAGGCAGTTCTGCAGCACATAGTCGACCGTGGTGTTGACGGTGATCAGCATCTGCTTGCCCTTCAGCGCTGCAGACGGGTTGGCCCTGATCTCCTTGGCGTCTGCCGGGCGGGCCATCAACGTGTTGGTGGCGGATTCGTCGTTGGTCAGGCCGATGGTCTTGATGTCGAAACGGGCCGCGCCGAGCACGCCCGGCGCGGAGCCAGTCGCGCCGACATCCCAGGTCTTGGCGGCCGCCGCCGCAATCTGGGGCGGGCCGGCGGGGAAGGACGAAAACGACGGCTCGAGCCCGATGTCCTTCCACCAGCCCTTCTCGTTGGCCAGGAAGATCGGGAACATCGAATACAGCGCCGGCTGCAGGCTGACGTTGATCTTGATCGGCGGCGCGGTCTGGGCCTGGGCCGCGCCCGTCAGCCCGATGATGATGGCGCCCGATGCCAGCAGGTTCTTCAGCATGTCAATCTCTCCCTTGTGTGACCGATGATTTCGACTTGATGACGGCACCGTCAGTGATCGCCGGCGCCGCCGGCTTGCGTGGATTTCAGCAGTTTCCAGATGTGCGAACGCAGGTGCACGAAGGTCGGCAGGTCCATGACTTCCTCGATCGGCAGCGCCTCCCACTTTTCCGCCTCGCGGATCGCCTTGATGTCCATGATCTCGAGGATTCGGCCGGGCTTCTTGCCCATCACCGCGACGCGGTCGGCGAGGTAGACGGCCTCCTCGACGCCGTGCGTGATGAACAGCACGGTGCGGGGATTCTTGCGGGCAAGCTGGATCAGCTCTTCCTGCATGATGATGCGGGTCTGCGCGTCGAGCGCGCCGAAGGGCTCGTCCATCAGCAGCACGTCCGGCTGCATGATGTAGGCCCGCGCGATGGCGACGCGTTGCTGCATGCCGCCCGACAGCATGTGCGGAAAGCTTTCCTCGTGGCCCTGCAGGCCCATCAGGTCGACATAGTGCCGGACCTGCTTGTCGATGACGTCTTTCGCCAGCCCCTTGCACATCAGGCCAAAGCCGATGTTCTGGCGCACCGTCTTCCACGGCAAGAGGGCGAACTGCTGGAACACGACGGAGCGCTCCGGGCCGGGCGCCATGACCTCCTTGCCGCCCACGCGCACGCTGCCCGACGAGGCGAACTCGAGGCCCGCCGCCATGCGCATCAAGGTGGTCTTGCCGCAGCCGGACGGGCCGACGACCGCCATGAACTCGCTCTCGACGATCTTGAGGTCAATGCGGTCCAGGGCCAGAAATCCGGTCTCGGGATTGCCGAAGCGCTTCATCACGCCATCGAACACGATCTCGCTCATGCCTATTGCCCCCAGCGACGCTTGACGATGCTTTCGGCGCCGCGCAGGGCCACGTCGAGCATGAACCCGACGATGCCGATGCCGACCATGCCGGCCATGACAGTTGTCGTGCTGAGGTTGCCTTGCCCCTGCACCATCAGGTAACCCAGCCCCGCGCCGACGACGATCAGTTCCGAGCCGACCAGCGATTGCCAGCCAAGGCCTGCCGATACGCGCAGGCCGGCGATGATGGACGGGAACGCGCCCGGCAGCAGCACATGGCGCAGCATCTGCCAGGCGTTCGCCCCTTGGGTCTGGGCGGCCTCGACGAAACGGCGGTCGACCTGGCGCGCGCCGCGATACGCGCTGATCACGCAGGGCGCGAAGGAGCCGACGAAGATGATCAGCAGCGGTCCGCCGATGCCGGTCCCGAACCAGAGGGCGGCCAGCGGAACCCAGGCGAGCGGCGCCACGAAGCGGACCGCATCGAACAGCGGCGTCACGATCTCGTCGAGAAGCCGATACCAGCCCATCAAAAGGCCGAGCGGAACGCCGATGCCCACCGCGATCGCCCACCCCATCAGGAAGCGGCCGATGCTGGCGAACAGGTGCTCGTGGTAGACATGCCCGGCAAAGGGCTGGACGACCAACTGCCCGATCCGGTGCGTCACCTCCCATGGCGCAGGCAGGAAATGCCGGGGCATCATTCCGCTTGTGGCCACCAGCGACCAGGTGCCGAGCAGCAGCGCGACGCCGAGCGCGCTCAGAATCCAGAACTCGCCGGCCGGAACGGTTGTCCCGGTCGGCCCCAGGAAGTTCTTCTCGCGCTTCAGGTCGCCGGACGCCATGAAATCACCTTGCGTTCCAGGAGGCCGAGGAGCCAGGTCGTGGCCGCTCCGCAGACGGCGACCGCCGCCATTCCGACGATGATCATGCCGGGGTAGATGTCCTGACCAGCGACGTTCAGCACGCGGCCCAGACCGAAGAACGCGCCGACCAGTTCCGCCGCGACCAGCGTTGTCCAGGACGCCTGCAGGGACAGCCTGAGCCCGGTGAAGATCATCGGCAAGGCACCGGGGATCGCGACATGGCGCAGGACCTGCGGGGTCGAGGCCCCTTGCGTGCGGGCGGCGGCGATCAGCACCGGGTCGACCTGACGGACGCCGGTGTAGGTGTTGATGACGCTGGGCACGAATGCCGTCAGCCAGATGGTGAAGACCTTGCCCGCATCGCCAAGCCCAAACCAGACGATCGCCAGCGGGATCCAGGCGAGGGCCGGGATCGGCCGCAGGATCAGGAAGGTCGGGTTGAGGATGATCTCGGCGCGCCGGCTCCAGCCCATCAGCAGCCCGACCGGGACACCCGTGATCACGGCCACGGCAAACCCCTTCGCGACAAGCTGCAGGCTGTGCATGGCCTGAACCCACAAGGTCGCGCCGGCAAAGCCCGTGGTGTTGATCTGGACCACAGCGCTCCAGACATCGCCCGGGCTGGGCAGCCTGAGCTTGTTGACGAGGCCGAGGCCGCTCGTCGCCAGCCACCACAGGGCAATGACAGCAGCGATTGTCGCCACGGTCACCTTGGCCTGTCGGGAAAGGTCAAACATCAGACGCCTTGCAAATGAGAGCGTTCTCATTTGTTGCAACCAGATGACGGGGTGTCAATGCCCATTTTCAAGGGACGCGCCTGGCGACCATGCCATGCCGCCTGGGGATCGCTTGCACGGCGGCGGCTCAAGGGCGCATAGTGCATAGGATGAACATTTCCAAAGTGATCCGCAAAGCGACGCTCGACGACGTCGCCAGGCTGGCCGGCGTGTCGCGCGCGACCGCTGCGCGCGCTCTCACCCATCCGCACATGCTGAAAGCGGCGACACTGTCATCGGTCTCGCGCGCCATCGAGGCGCTGGGGTATGTTTCGGATGCCGCCGCGCGCACGCTGGCTTCGGGCCGCAGCGGCATGGTCGGCGCGATCGTCCCCACCCTCGACAACGCAGTCTTCTCGAAAGCCATTCATCACCTCCAGATCGGGCTGGCCGATGGCGGCCTGCAGCTTGTCGTCGCCGCGCATGAATTCAACCCCGCGCTCGAAGCGCAGGCCGTCCGGACGCTGCTGTCGCGCGGCATCGACGCCCTCGTTCTGGTCGGCGCGGAACGCCCGCACGACACCTGGGAGATGATCCGCAACAGCCGGACGCCAACCGTGATCACCTACACGTTTCATCCCGACCACGACTCGGTCGGCTTCGACAACGCCAAGGCGGGGGCGCTCGCCGCACGCCACCTCATCGGCCTCGGCCATCGATCGATCGGGTTCATCTCCGGTCCGCTGCGCTCGAACGACCGCATGGCGCTGCGCATCAAGGGCGTCGCGGACGCCCTTGCAGACGCGGGTCTCGAGCTGCCGAACGCGATGATCAGCGAGCAGGAATTCTCCCTGTCCGGCGGCAAGCTGGGCGCGCACGCGCTGATGTCGCTCAATGCGCCGCCAACCGCGATCATCGGCGGCAATGACCTCCTGGCTGCGGGCGCGCTGCATGAATTGACGTCGCGGGGCATCACGGTCCCGGGCGAGATGTCGGTCGTGGGCATGGAGAACCTCGACATCACCACCTTCACGACCCCGATGCTGACGACCGTGCAGCTGCCGACAAAGGACATCGGCACCACGACCGCGTCGCATGTCCTGACGATCCTGCGCGGCGGCCCCAACAGGAGCCGGATCGAATTCGATGTCGGCCTCGTGCTGCGGCATTCGACGGGCAGTCCGCCCCGGCGTTGAGCGGACATCATCGCCCCATCCGCCATGCCGTGCTGCCACGCCGCCATGCAGATGGAGCCGCTATTTTGGGCTTTCACGGGCTCGGGCCGTGGCCTACCATCGAAGCATTGGAGCGGGTCACAGTCGCTCCCGGCGACACACGGGGTAGACAGATGAACATTGCTCGAGCCAACCGGCGGCGCTTTCTTCCCGTGGCGGCTGCGATCGCGTCGCTTGCCGCCGTGTCTGCGCCGCTCCTGACGGCAACGCCGGCGAGGGCCCAGACCCCCACGCTGACGATTTCCTGGTGGGGCTTCAACGGCGACAAGCTCAACCAGTTCGTCATCGAACCTTTCAAGGCCCAGTGCGGCTGCAATGTGGTGTTCGAGACGGGCAACAACGCCGACCGCCTCAACAAGATCAAGATCAGGGGTGGCGCGGGCGTGGATGTCGCCTACTTCACCGACAGCTTCTCGCAGATCGGCGTCAAGGAAGGCCTGTTCCAGCCGGTCGACCGGGCCAAGGCGCCCAACATCGCCACCGCGCACGAGCTTGCCCGCGCGCCGCAGGGACAGTTCGGGCCCGCCTACACCATCGGCCGTGTCGGCATCATCTATGACCGCGCCAAGGTCGCCGCGCCCATCACGTCATGGAATGACCTCTGGAAGCCCGAGTTCAAGGGCAAGCTGTCATTGCCGGGCATCACGACCACAGCCGGGCCGATGGTCGTGCTGCTGGCGGCGGCCAAGGCAGGGGTCGATCCGTATGCCAACCCGGTCGGCGCTTTCAGGGCCGTGGCCGAATTGAAGCCGAACGTGGTCAAGAACTACAACACCGGCTCGGAACTGGTGAACCTGTTCTCGACCGGCGAGATCGTCGCCTCGATCGCGCAGGATTTCACGCTGGCGCAGATCCAGCGCGCCGTGCCGACCGCCGAGTGGGCGCCGCTGCCAGATGCCATCGCCACCCTCAACACCATCAACATCCCGCGTCGCGCCGCCAATCCCGACCTGGCGCACCGCTTCATCAACTTCGTGATGGACCCGGCCCTGCAGAAGACCCTTGCTGAGAACGGCGTCGATGCTCCGGTGCAGCCCTCGGTCGAACTTGCGCCTGCCCAGGCGAAGCAGTGGACCTATGGCGCGGAGATGATCGCCGGCCTCAAGCGCGTCGACCATGACAAGCTCAACGCCGCCAAGGATGGCTGGACAGAGCGCTGGAACGAAGTGTTCGGCATGTGAGGGCGGCAACTCCACCTTCGCGCACCGGCGCGCGGCAGGCCCTGCCATGCTGAAACGACAGATGGGCTGGGTTCTGGCCGCTCCTGCGATGCTGCTGGTCGGCGCCTTCCTGATCCTGCCGGTGTCGGGCACGATCGCCACCACGTTCGGTGCGGCCGCGGGCCCGTTCGCGACCTATCAGGCCTTCTTCGCCAGCGCCTTCCGGCGTGCCGTGCTCTGGCGGACGCTGGAAATCTCGCTGACCACGACAGCGATCTCGCTGCTGCTCGGCTTCTGCGCCGCCCATGTCGTCGCAAGGGCCCCGCGCAACTGGAAAAGCCTGCTGATCATCATCGCGGTGTTTCCGCTTCTGACCGGCGTGGTCGTGCGCTCCTTCGCCTGGTTGATCATCCTGGGCCGCAACGGCATCCTGAACGAAGCGCTGCGCGGGCTTGGCGTGATCGAGCAGCCGCTGCCGATGCTCTACAGCCAGGGCTCAGTGATCGTGGCCATGGTCTACCTGTTCACGCCGCTGATGATCCTGACGCTGGTCGGCGTGCTCGAAAACATTCCCGAGGATCTGCTGCAGGCGTCGGCCTCGCTCGGCGCGACGCCCGCGGCGACATTCCGGCAGGTGGTGTTTCCGCTCGCCGTTCCGGGCCTGATCGTCGGCGCGGTGCTGGTCTTCACCGGCTCGTTCACGGCCTACGCGACACCGCAGTTGCTGGGCGGCGAGCGGCAGATGGTGATGGGCACCTTGATGCATCAGCGGGCGATGGTGGCGTTCGACTGGGTCGGAGCTTCGACCATCGCGGCCATCATGGTGCTGATCACCATCGCGGTCGTGCTGGTGATGAGCCGCATCGCGCGGCGGCTGAACCCGATGGCGACCTGAGATGGCGGCGCTCCAACGATGACCCGCGTTCACCCTGTCCTGATCGCGCTGACGGCCGTGATCTACGTGTTCCTGACGGTCCCGCTGTTGATCGTGCTGGGGGCTGCGCTCAGTGACACGACCTATCTTGCCTTTCCGCCCAAGGGGCTGTCGCTGCGCTGGTTCCGCAACATCTTCGAGATCAGCGCCTTCCGCAGCACCATCGTCACCAGTTTCGAGATCGCGCTTGCCTCCACCCTGCTGGCGCTGATCATCGGCATTCCGGCGGCCTACGCGCTCAACCGTCACCGCATCGCGCTGCCAGGCTGGCTCTCGACCGTCTTCGTTCTGCCCATCCTGGTGCCTGAGATCGTCGTCGGCTTCTCGCTGCTCAAATCGGTGGCGGTCGGCATGGAATGGCCGATCTACCCGACGCTGCTGGTCGGGCACACGCTGATCGTGCTGCCGTATGCGGTCAGGGTGATCAGCGCCAGTCTTGCCTCGTTCGATTTCTCCATCGAGGAAGCCGCCATCAGCCTCGGTTCACCGCCTGCGAAAACCTTCTTCACCATCGTGCTGCCGAATGTGCGCTCCGGTGTGATCGCGGCCTTCATCCTCGCCTTCATCACGTCCGTCAACGATGTCTCGACCTCGCTGTTTCTCACCGGGCCGGGCATCTCCACCTTGCCGATCCAGATCCTTGCCCATGTCGAGCAGTTCTTCGATCCAACCGTCGCCTCCGTGTCCGTGCTGCTGATGCTGCTGACCGTGATGGTGATGGTGGTGGTGGAGCGCACGCTCGGACTGACCTTCATGGCGAAATGACCGTATGCAAACCTCCAGATCGCTTGTCCTCGACAACCTCTCGGCCCGCTACGGAGCCACCAAAGTCCTTGAGGATTTCTCGCTGGCCGTGGCGGCAGGCGAACTTGTGTCGCTGCTGGGGGCAAGCGGCTGCGGCAAGACCACCACGCTCAGGCTCGTCGCTGGCTTTCTCAGCCCGGTCGCCGGAACAATCCGCCTCGGCGACACGGACCTGACGGCGCTGCCGGCGCATCGGCGCGACATCGGCCTCGTGTTCCAGAGCTATGCGCTGTTTCCCCATCTCAGCGTTGCGGACAACGTGGCTTTCGGGCTGAAGCAGCGCGGCGTTCCGGCTCAGGAACGCTCTCGGCGCGTGGCCGAGATGCTGGAGCGCGTCGGGCTCGGCGCTCTCGCCGATCGCCTACCCGGCGCGCTTTCGGGCGGTCAGAAGCAGCGCGTGGCGCTGGCTCGCGCGCTGGTGATCGCGCCGCCGCTGCTGATGTTCGACGAGCCCTTGTCCAATCTCGATGCCAAGCTGCGCGTCGACATGCGCGTCGAGATCCGTCAACTCCAGCGCAGCCACGGCGCGACCGCTCTTTATGTCACCCATGATCAGGAGGAGGCCTTCTCGATTTCAGACCGGGTGGCCATCATGGACGCCGGGCGGATCATGCAGTTCGGGCCGCCGGAGACGCTCTACCAGCGTCCGGCCAATGCGTTCGTGGCGCGCTTCGTCGGCTTCGAGAACCTGATTCCGATGAAGGTCGTGGCGCGATCGGGCGAGCATGTCACGGCTCGGGCCGAGGGCGGCGCGGAACTCGAGATGTCCCAGGCGCTTTTCGGCGCCATCCCGGATGCGTTCGTGCTGGCTGCGCGCGCGGAGGGCTTGCTGGCCAGCGCCGATCAGGGACAGCCCGGCCTTTCCGTCCGGATCGGGCTGCGGACGTATCTGGGCCGCGCCTATCAGTACCAATGCGAAAGCTCCGCCGGCCTGCTCGTGGCCAACGGGCCGTTGTCGGCGGCGCTGCAGGCCGGTGCCGCTGCCAGCCTTGTGCCCGTGCCGGCGCAATGCGCCATCCTGGCGCCGGAATGACCGCATGGCGCTGATCATCGACAACGGGCTGATCCTGCCATGCGATCCGGCGATGTCGGTGATCGACAGCGGACATGTGGTGATCGAGGCGGGCCTCGTCGTCGCTGTCGGCGCCGGGCCGGGCCCCGACCTCGCGGGCGCGACCCGCATCGATGCCGCCGGCAAGCTGGTCATGCCCGGCATGGTCAACACCCACGCACATCTGCCGATGACCCTGTTCCGCGGGCTCGGCGAGGATATCGATGACCGTCTGGTCCGCTACATCCTGCCGCTCGAACGGCAGTTCGTGACGCCCGAGATGGTGCGCATCGGCGCCGCGCTGGCCGCCGTCGAGCTTATTCAGGGCGGCGTCACCACCGTGGCCGACATGTACTACTTCGAGCGCGAGGTTGGCCGGGTGCTTGCCAGTGCGGGCCTTCGCGGCGTGGTCGGGCAGACATTGGCCGACTTCCAGCCGCCGGATCACCGCTCGTTCGATGAAGGCTTCGGGCGTCTTGACGATCTCGTCGCCGAATTCACTGGCCACCCGCGGATCACGCCGTCGATCGCGCCGCACGCGCCCTACTCGACCGACGTTCCGGTGCTGATGCGCGTGGCGCGCTATGCCGAGGATCATCCGGACGTGCCGGTGCAGATCCATCTGGCGGAAATGGACAGCGAAATGGAATGGTGCCAGCGCCAGCATGGATTGAGGCCCGTGGGCGTGGTCGCCAAAGCCGGGCTGCTGCGGCGCGGGCTGATCTGCGCCCACTGCCTGCATGTCGATGAGGCCGAGATCGCGCAGATGGCGGAAGCCGGCGTCACGGTCGCGCACAACGCCCGCTCCAACGGCAAGGGCGGGCGCGGCATCGCTCCCGTCGAGGCGATGCGCAGGGCCGGGCTTGCCGTCGGGCTCGCCTCCGACGGGCCCATGAGCGGCAACACGCTGGACCTGTTCGCCCAGTTTGCGCCGGCCGGCATGTTCCAGAAACTGCTCGGCCGCAGCAGGAAACCGCTTGCCGCGCGCGAGATCGTGCGCATGGCCACGATCGAAGGCGCGCGGGTGCTGGGCCTCGATGCCGTCACCGGCTCGATCGAGCCGGGCAAGCGCGCCGACCTGATCATGCTCGATCTGTCCGCTCCGCGCCTGCAGCCGATCCATGATGTCTTTGCCGCCCTGGTCTACGCGGCAACCCCCGGAGATGTCAGCGACGTGATGGTCGATGGCCGCCTGCTGATGCGTGACCGGACGCTTCTGAGCGTCGAGCCCGCCAAGGCCGTGGCCGATGCACAACAGGTGGCGAAGACATTCAGGGGCGAGATGGCGCGCATCGACGCCGCGGCGAGGCGATGAAGCAAGACAACGAAGACGGACGGCGCTACCAGACCACGGGATGGCTCTCGCCGGTCGCGACATTGACCAGGCCCTGCGGCACGGCATCAGTCGGCGCGACCAGCACCCAGCGCCACGGCGCGCACGTCAACGTGGCGAATTGCAGCCGTTCGGGAAAGCCTGGAAACCAGCGCGGCGAGAATGTCGGCTCGTAGAGCCAGGTGATCCGCGCAGCGGCGGCATGGAGCCGTTCCATGTCGGCATCGAGCGCTTCGGCGCTGCGGTGCGTCATCAGCCCGCCGACCTCGTACGCGACATCTGCCGCGATCTTCCCGCCGCTGGCCAGCGCCCAGCCACCCTGATTGGCCTTGATGCGCTCAACCACCAGCGCCATCGCCGCATCGGATGAGCCGACCACCCAGATGTTGTGCTGGTCATGCGCCACCGTGCAGCCCACCGCCGTGTCGGGCGTTTCAGGCCCGCACCCCAGCCAGAACATGCGCGAGACGCGGCCCCGCCCTGAATATCGGTCGACGATGGCGAACTTGGTGATGTTGCGCGACGTGTCGCGCTGGACCTGCCCACCCTCCACCTCAAGCTCGGTCTCGATGAAATCATCGGTCCAGTGGAACGGCCTGAGCAACGCGGCCTTGACCGTGCTGCGGCCCGCCGGCGCGGCAATGGCGAAATCGTCGGCGGTTATGGCCCGGTCGATCCTCACAGTCTGCGTCGCCCACTCCGGCCAGGCGATCTGCGGCGTGAAGCCGATGTAGCGCCGTCCTTGCGAGACCTGCCCGCCATCGGCCCAGACCTCGGCGATGGAGACCGCGTTCACGTCGTCCAGCAGCACGATGTCCGCATGGCGGCCCGGCGCGAGGCTGCCGACGAAAGGGGTCAGCCGCATGTGCCGCGCCGGGTTGATGGTGACGCATTGTATGGCGATTTCCGGTTCGAGGCCGCTTTCGATCGCGAGACGGACGTTGTGATCGGTCGCGCCGATCTTCAAGGTGTCTGAGGCGCTGCGGTCGTCGGTGGCGAAGGCGATCTGGCTCCAGTCACGAAGCCCGCGCTCCAGCAGGCCCTTGATGATCTCTGGCATGGAATGCGGCCTGATCTCGAGGAAGATCCCGGCCTGCAGCTTTGCCCAGGCTTCCTCCGCGGTCCATGCTTCATGGTCGGACGACAGGCCGGCCGCTGCGAAGGCGCTGATCGAGGCTGCGTCGCGCAGGCCCGCGCCATGGCCCTCGATCACGCCGCGGTTGGCGAAGGTGGCCTCGATCATGCCCCAGAGCCGCTTGTGCGACGGATTGTCCGGGTTCCACACCGCAGGCCAGTCCATCACCTCGTCGAGGCCCGCCACCATCAGGCTGGATTTGAGGAAGCTCGCCTGCTCGTCATGCCCAAACCAGCCGCCGCCGCCTTCGTAGCCGGTCGGCGGCACCGCCGAGCCCGGCAGCGGGAAGATCTTCATCGGCGAGCCGGCCCGGCGCGCCATCAGCCAGAACTCGAGATTGCGCGCGCCGTTGACGTTCGAGAACTCGTGGCTGGCCTCGCAGGTCCAGGTGTTGCCGCAGGGCATGACCAGCGCCGCCTCGTGCTCGGGCGTGATGTGCGAGCTTTCGATGTGCTTGTGAACCTCCCCGAAGCCGGGCACGGCCGCAAGATGGCGGCGGTCGACGATCTGGTCCGCCTCGCCGACGAAACCCCCGGACGGCCCGACATGGGCGATGCGCCGGCCGCGGATGACGATGTCCATGTCGGCCCGCCACTGGCGCGTGGCCACGTCGAGGAGGCGCCCGACCCTGACGATGCGGTCCGCGCGCCGCTTGCCGAGCGCCACCAGCACGAGGTCCTGCCGGATGGAAACTTCCGACGCCGCATCGATGAGCAGGTCGCGGCCGGGGCCGGTCATGCCGGCGTGGGCAGCAGTGTCGGGAAGGCTTGTCATGGCGGCCGCTTCAGGCTTGATTGCAAGCATGAACCTACCCCCGCCCTGCCATCCGCCACAAGCTGCTTGCCGTTCGACTTCGGCGCGCTGCGCATGAGCGCGCCCCTGAAAGTCATCATCGACACCGATCCCGGCATCGATGACGCCGTGGCGATCCTGTTCGCCCTCGGCCATGGCGGCTTCGACGTCAGGGCCATCACCACCGTGGCCGGCAATCTCGGCATCCGCACCACCACGCGCAACGCGCTCAGGCTGCTGGCGCTGATGGGCCGGGCCGATGTCCCCGTCGTGGCGGGCGCGGCCAAACCGCTGCGGCGCGACGTGTCGGACAGCGCCGACATCCACGGCCGCGACGGGCTTGGCGGGGTGAGCCTGCCAGAACCCGCCATGTCCGGGCAGGACGGCGACGCGGTGGCGTTTCTCGCAGGCGTGCTGGATGACATGCCCGGCGAGGTCGACGTGCTGGCGCTCGGCCCGCTCACCAACATCGCCCGCCTGATCGAGGAGCATCCCGCCTCTGCGATGCGGATGCGGCGGCTCATCGCCATGGGCGGCGCCGTCCACGAGCCTGGCAATGTCGGGCCACGCGCCGAATTCAACATCGCATGCGATCCGGAAGCCGCCGCCATCGTGTTCGCCTCGGGACTGCCGCTGACGCTGATCCCCCTCGATGCGACGCGCAAGGTCCGCGCCACCCGCGACCACACGCGCACGCTGCGCGCCAGCGGCGTGCCTGCCGCGATGGCTTCAGCCGACCTGATCGACGCCTACTTCGTTGCAACCGCCGCGCAGTCGCAGATGGCGGGGAGCCGGCCGCTGCACGACCCTTGCGTGATGCTGAACGCGCTCGATCCGGCACTGTTCCGCTGCGAGCGGCTGGCCTTCGCCGTCGATGCCGGCCTGCCTCCGGATGCAGGGGCCATGACCATCATGCCCGGCGGTCCGACGATCGAGGCCGCGCTTGGCGTCGACACCCCGGCCGCGCTGGCCCTTCTGATGGGCGGCCTCATGCGCCAGCCGGAGAGCGCCGCCTGAAGGGGGCGTCGCCGCTCAGAACAGGCGTTCCAGATGGGACAGGACGCTGGCGCGCACGTTGTCGATATGGGCGCGCATCGCGGCTTGCGCCTGCCGGGCGTCGCCGGCGAGCACGGCATCGATGATCTCGATATGCTCCTGCGAGCCGGGCTTGAGACGCTCCGGCACGCGACCTGTGTCGAAGATCCGGGTTTTCATGCGCAGGTCCCGGATCAGGTCCGCCAGCAGCCGCGAGCCGGCACTCTCGGCCAGGCTGCTGTGCAGTCTGTCATCGGCGGCGATGTGCACCATCGCGTCAGGGGGCGGTCCGTCCCGGAAGGCGACGAAGCTCTGGCGCAAGGCGACCAGTTCCGGCGTGCCGCGCTTCTCCGCGGCAAGACCCGCCGCCTCGACTTCGAGCAACCGACGGACGTGCAGGATCTCGATGAAGTCGCCGATCGAGAGCCGGCGCACCACCGGCGTCTGCCCGGCTTGCTGGAGCACAAGGCCCTCGCTGGTGAGACGGGTCATGGCTTCCCTGACGGGCGTGCGCGACACGCCGAGCATGTCCGCCAGCCGCTTCTCCTGAAGCGCCGTGCCGGTGGCAAGGGTTCCCCCGAGGATCATCTCGCGCACGCGCTCATAGGTCGAGCGGCCGAGCGTCGCGGCAGGGTCGGCCCGCATCCGCGCCGGAGGTTCCTGAGGGCTGCTCACGGCGCGTCCTTCCCGGCGCCGGAAAGCCTGCGCACGTCAAGCACGCCGTCCTCACGCATGCTGAAGCCCGGATGCCGCCCGGCCATGCCCATCAGGCGGCGATGATTGTAGACATAGAGCCATGGCGGATCGCGCTGCAGCAGACCATAGGCCTGACGGTGGATGGCCATGCGGGTCGGGCGATCAACCGTGCTGCGTGCCAGGTCGATCAGGCGCTCGACCTCCGGGTTGCGGTAGCCTTGCCACCATGACCCCTTCTCGCGGGAATCGACCTTTTCGGACAGCACGCGGAAGGCGCTCATCGGACTGGAATCGAACACGCAGATGTCGTGGATGTTCTTGAGCCGGACCTGATTGGCGTAGTGCGTCCGGTCAGCCTCGATGTGACGGATGAAACCGACCCCGACCGTTGCAAGCTGCGCTTCGAGCACATCGACGAGGCGAGGCGCTTCGTCCGGCAGACGCGTCGGACAATACACGTTGAGCGCAAGCCCACCCGCATGGCCCGCCTCGGCAAGCAATCGCTTCGCCTCAGGCACGTCGTGTTCGAACGCGGGCGCGGCGGGATCATGGCCGTCATGGGCCGGGCTGATATAGCCGTGCAACGGCTGGCCCGCGCCGCCGAGGACGTCGCGCACCAGCGCCTGGCGGTCGATGGCGAGATTGAGCGCGCGGCGCACGCGCGCATCGCTGCCCGGCCCCGCGGCGCAGTTGAACATCAGGATCAGCGCGACCGGACTGAGATAGTTCGTGAAAGTGAAGTCCGGCATCGGCGGGATGGCCTGCATGGCATCCAGCCCCGTGGCGACGTGAGCCTCGCCGCTCGCCAGCGCCTGCAGTCGCTCGCCGGCTGTGTCCCCCCGTGTCCAGGTGACGGACGCGTGGCGCGGCGTGCCGCCGAAATGAGCGGAGTTGGCCGACGCAGCGAGACGCCGGCCCGGCTCGTAGCTCTCGAGCCGGTAGGGGCCGGTTCCCACGGCACGACTGGCGAGGTCATCGCCGGCAGCCGCGAGCGCCTTCGGCGAAACGACGTGACCGTAGCCGAGGATGTCGAGGATGTCGGCGACCGGGCGCGCCGTGGTGAGCCGCACAGTGTGACGATCCGGCGTCTCGACCGTGCAGCCGGCAAGATACTGCGCATAGACGCCCGGCGCGCCCAGAGTCGCGCCCATGTCGGGGCGGGCCATGCGCTCGATGCAATGCTTCACGGCTTCCGCGTCGCAAGGCTCGCCGTCATGGAAGCGGACGCCTTCGCGCAAGCGGAACGTCGTTGTCCTTGCATCGTCGGACATGCTCCAGCCTGTGGCCAGCGCAGGCTCCCAGCCGGATCGCCCGCGCTGCACCAGCGCATCGAACAGGCCGCCGAACAGCGTCAGCACATCGGACGAATCGGTGCAGGCATGCGGATCGTCCAGAAGCAGGCGGGGCTGGCTGATGATGAGGGGTTCCGTCATGGCGTGCCGCCTGTCTGCTCGGGGTTGATGGTCATGCGGCGATGGCGGGGGTGGTCGCCGCGTCATGCAGATGGCAGGCGACCTCGTGGCCCGCGTCCATCCGTCTCAAGGCGGGGCGCTCCACGGCGCAGCGCGCGAAAGCCAGCGGGCAGCGCGTGCGGAAGCAGCAGCCTGTCGGCAGGTCGAATGCGCTCGGCACCTCGCCCTTGAGCTGTTCATCCGCCGCCGGCAGCGGCACGCCGACCCTGGGCGCGGCGGCCAGAAGCGCGCGGGTGTAAGGGTGCTTCGGATTCTCGAAGATGGCCTCCTTGGGGCCTGTCTCCACCATGAATCCGAGGTACATCACGCCAATGCGGTCGGAGATGTAGCGCACGACCGACAGGTCATGGGTGATGAACAGGTAGGAGAAGCCGAACTCGTCCTTCAGGTCCATCATCAGGTTGAGGATCTGGGCCTGGATCGAGACGTCGAGCGCCGAGACCGGCTCGTCCGCCACGATCAGGTCGGGCTGGACCGACAGCGCCCGCGCGATGCCGATGCGCTGGCGCTGTCCGCCGGAGAACTGGTGGGGATAGCGCCCGGCATGCTCGGCCCCGAGGCCGACCTTGCCCAGAAGCGCCATTGTGCGCTCCTCAAGATCGGGCGCGGAGCCCTCGTGGTTCTGCAGCCAGGGCTCCATGACGATGTCGCGCACCTGCTGGCGCGGATTGAGCGAAGCGTACGGATCCTGGAAGATCATCTGCATCTTCCGGCGCACCGGCCGCATGCGGGCAAAATCGTGGCCGCTGATGTCCTCGCCGTCGAGGATGATCGCACCGGCCGCAGGCTCGTGCAGCTTGATGATGGTCTTCGCCAGCGTGGACTTGCCGCAGCCGCTCTCGCCGACCAGGCCGAGCACCTCGCCGCGGTCGATGTGAAGGCTGACGCCGTTGACCGCATGCACGACGCGGCGCCTGGCGCTGATCCGCCCGCCGTCGAAGCGCAGCCGATCGAGAAAGCCGCCGGAAACGTCGAAGCGCTGCTCGAGGCCCTGAACGCGCAGCAATGGCGCGGAGGCGGCAGATGGAGCCGGTGCAGCCGTCATGCGGCATCCTCCAGCGGGAAATGGCATGAAACGGCATCGCCGGTCCTGCCAGTGGCCAGTTCCGGGGGCCTCTCGCGGCAAATCTGCTGCGCTCTGGGGCAGCGCGGGGCGAAGCTGCAGCCGGGCGGCAGGCGGCGGATGTCCGGCACCATGCCCGGTATCTGGCTCAGGCGCTTGCGGCCCGGCACATGAGCCGGGATCGAATCCAGCAGCCCTCTCGTGTAAGGGTGGCGCGGACGCGCGATCAACTCGGCGGCCCGCCCGATCTCCACGACCCGCCCGCAATACAGCACGACGATCCGGTCGGCCATCTGCGACACGGCGGCCAGATCGTGCGTGATCAGGATCAATGACGCGGACCGCTGCGCCACCTGGCTTTTCATCAGCCGCAGCAACTGCGCCTGGATGGTGACGTCGAGCGCGGTCGTCGGTTCGTCCGCGATCAGCAGGCGCGGGCCCGCGATCATCGCGATCGCGATCACCACGCGCTGGCGCATGCCGCCGGAGAACTGGTGCGGATAGCTGTCGAGGCGCTGTTCGGGCTGCGGAATGCCGACCTCGCCAAGCATCTCGATGCAGCGGGCGCGGCGGGCCGGGGCTCCGAGATCGGTATGCAGCTTCAACATTTCCTCAAGCTGGTTGCCAACGGTGTAGAGCGGGTTCAGCGCCGTCATCGGGTCCTGGAAGATCATGGCGATGTCCTTGCCGCGCACGCGCTGCAGGGCGTCTTCCCCGAGTTTGGTCAGATCCTGGCCGGCAAAGATGATCTCGCCGGCCTCGATGCGGCCGGGCTTGTCGATCAGGCCCATGATCGAGAAGCCGACCATCGACTTGCCGCCGCCCGACTCGCCCACGAGCCCGAGGATTTCGCCAGGCGCAAGATCGAAGCTGACCCCGTCAACCGCCTTCACGACGCCGCCGAAGGTGTGGAACCACGTCTTCAGGCCGCGGACGGAGAGCAAGGCGTCGGTCATGCGGCTGCCCTCACTTCAGACGCGGGTTCAGCTCGTCGCGCAGGAAATCGCCGAGCAGGTTGATGCCGAACACGATGAGCATGATGAACAGGCCCGGAAACACAGATATCCACCAGAGCCCGCTGAACAGCACGTCGAAGCCATTCTTGATCAGCAGCCCGAGCGAGGGCTCGGTGATCGGCACGCCGACGCCGAGAAAGCTCAGCGAGGCTTCGATCAGCACGAAGGTGCCGACCTGGATCGTCGCCACCACGATCAGCGGCGTCAGCACGTTCGGCAGGATGTGCTTGAGGATGATCCTGTGGTTCGGCAGGCCGGAAACGCGGGCGGCCTGCACATACTCGCGGCTCTTCTCGCGCAGGGTCGAGCCGCGCACGGTGCGGGCGTACACCACCCAGCCCACGGACGTGAGCGCGATCAGCACCTTCTCGACGCCGGTGCCGAACGCCGACATCAGGAACAACGCGGTCAGCACCGACGGGAACGAAAGCTGGATGTCGGCCACGCGCATGATGAAGCTGTCGAGACGCCCGCCATGGAAGCCGGCGAGCAGCCCGAGAGTCGTGCCGATCAGGCAGGACGCGAGCATCGCCGTCAGCCCGATGAACAGCGAGATGCGGCTTCCGTAGACGATGCTGGCCAGCACGTCGCGGCCCTGCTGGTCCGAGCCCAGAAGATATTGCGACGTGCCTCCGTCAAGCCAGACCGGCGGCTTGAACGCGTCCATCAGGTCGAGTTGGCGCACGTCATACGGGTTCTGGGCGACCAGCCACGGGCCGAACAGGACCATGCCGGTGAACATGAGGATGATAACCGTGCCGGCAATGGCCGACGCGTTGCGCCGCCAGTTATGCGCCAGTTCCGTAGCCATGGCGCGCCTGAAACGCAGGGCGAGGGTCGACATCGGCAGCCCTCAGCGGATCTTGATGCGCGGATCGATCATGGCGTAGGCCACATCGACGATGAAATTGACGAACACGAACAGGAAGGCGACGAACATCAGGTAGACCACGATCACCGGGCGGTCGCCTCGGTAGATCGAGTCGACCAGGAGCTTGCCGATGCCCGGCCAGGCAAAGATCGTCTCCGTCAGCGTCGCGAACGCAATCAGGTCGCCCAGCATGAGGCCGAAGACGGTGACCAGCGGGATCAATGCGTTCTTGAGGCCGTGCTTGAACAGCACGAAGCGGTTTGCGGCGCCCTTTGCGCGCGCAAACTTGATGTAATCCTGTTTCAGCACCTCCATCATCTCGGCCCGGATGATGCGCATCAGGATCGCCAGCGTGCCGATCGACAGTGTCACGGCGGGCAGAACGAGATGCGTGAAGCCCTGCCACGAGGTGAAGCTGACACGCATGCCCAGCCACTCGCTCGTCGGCCCGCGACCGGATGACGGGAACAGTTGAAGCTTCACGGCAAAGACGAAGATCAGGACCATGCCGAGCCAGAAGCCGGGCAGCGAGATGCCAACCAGCGAGCCGGCCATCAGGGCGCGGCTGGACCAGCGATCCGGGTTGGCTCCGGCATAGACGCCGAGCGGGATCGCCACGACGAGCGCCATGGCCATGGCGAGGAGCACGATCTCCATCGTGGCCGGCAGCCGCTCCATGATGAGTTGAAGCGCCGGCTGCCTGAACACGAAGGAGCGGCCGAAGTCACCCTGCAGCAGGTTGCCGATGAAGCGCCCATACTGCACCAGATGCGTGTCATCGAGCCCCAAGATGCGCCGCGCCTGCGCGATCTGCTCGTCGGTGGCGTCAAGCGGCACCATCATGAAGGTGGGATCGCCGGTGAAGCTCATCATCACGAAGACGAGCACCGAGACGATCCACAGCACCACGATCATCTGGATCAGACGCTTGATCAGGTAGCCGAACACGGATGTCCTTCAGGTGAAATGGCTTGCAGGCAAAGGCGCTTGCGGGTCAGACGGCGCGACCGGGCGAAGCCCCGGTGCGCAGCCTTGGCGCCGCGCCGGGGATCACGAACGGCCGTGGTTCGTCATGGCCTCATTTCACGTCCATCTCGAAGGCCCAGATGAACTTGTCCATGCGCGGCACGACGGTGATGTTCTTCTTGGCGGCGTAGATGTCCTGCTCGTAGTGGACCGGGATCATCGGAATGTCCTTGACCGCGATCTTGGTGGCTTCCTGCAGGAACTCGTGACGCTTCTTCATGTCGGAGGTGGCATCGGCCTTGTCGATCCACTCGTCGAAGGCGGCATTGGAATAGGCACCGCGGTTGGCCTGGCCATAGCCGGCCTTCTTGCCCCTGCTGTAGAGCAGCACGTTGTACATGTTGCCGGCATCGCCCGACGGCGTGTCCCAGCCGCTCATGATGAAGCTCGACTTGTCGGACGGCACGCGGATATAGCCGAAGAAGTTGGCGCGCGGCATCAGGTTGAGGTTCAGCGTGATGCCGATGCGCGACAGCATCGAAGCCAGCGCCTGCGCGATCGTGGCGTCGTTGACATAGCGGTTGTTGGTCGTGTCCAGGGTCATCGTGAACCCTTTCTCGAAGCCCGCGTCCTTCATGAGCTGGCGCGCCTTGTCGAGATCGAACGGATACTCCTGCCGGAAATTGAGGCCCGGCACGTAGCCCAGATGGGATGAGGGCACGTACTGGTCGCTCGGCGTCGAGAAGCCGTTCATCACGACGGTCCGGATCGCATCCACGTTGATCGACCGCACGATCGCCTCGCGCACGCGCCGGTCCTTCATCGGGTTGACCGGCAGGTCGATCGTCGGCGACTTGTCGCGCACGTCGACAGCCAGCACGATGTTGAGCAGGCTCGGCCTTGTCACGACCTCGAAGGCGTTGTTGGCGCGCACGCTGGCCACGTCGCGCACCGACAGATCCTGGATGACGTCGACGCCGCCGGTCAGCAGGGCCGCCGTGCGCGTGGCAGGGTTCGTGATGGGCTTGAACGTCACCTTGTCGATCTTCGCCTTGCCGCGCCAATGGTCGGCGAAGGCATCCATGACCATGCGGTCTTCCTTGACCCATTCGTTCAGCTTGTAGGGCCCGGTGCCCATCGGCTTGAGGCCGACCTGCTCGTCGCCGATGGCCTTGGTGTGCTTCTCGTTCAGGATCAGGATTTCCGCCAGCGCCATGTGCAGCACGGCATAGGGCTTCGGCGTCTTGAACTCGACGGTATGGTCATCGATGGCGCGTGCCGACGAGATGTTGGCGACGAGGCTCGCCATCAGCGCCTTTTTCAGCCGTTCGACCGTGAAGACCACATCCGACGCCTTGAGTTCGTCGCCGTTGTGGAACTTGACGCCCTTGCGAAGCTTGAACACCCAGGTCGTGTCGTCCACAACCTGCCAGCTCTCCGCAAGGCCGGGCTTGAACTCCAGTTCTGCCGTGCGCTGCACCAGCGCATCATAGAAATGGTAGAACATGATGTTGCCGGTCAACTCATTCGCCGCATGCGGGTCGAGGATGACGGCATCCGCCGTCAGCGCAACCGTGAGCGACTTGCCCTGGGCCAGTGCCGGCCCCGGCAGCGCCGCGCCGGCGATGGCGGCTGCGACCAGGGTTCTGCGGGTCAGCGGTCCAAAACGATGCAGGCTCATGGCGATGTCCTTTTCCTGGCGGGATCGAATGGCGCGAGGTCCGCGCAAGGTGACGCGGGCTCGTCGTTTCACCGAAACTGTGCTCTTGTCCAGCAACGGTATACCAAACGTATCCCAGGTCAACCCGGCTGCGCGAGGCGAGCCGGCGGCGACAATGGAACGGTCGTCACAGGCGGCGAGACGGGCGCCACTTGCGGTGGCCGCCAATCATGGTCATGGTCGGGGATACGGGCGCGCATGAATGCGCCGGGGCGCGATTTTCGCCGCAACAAGGAGCGTGTTCATGTCTGCTGGCTGGATCTTGCTCGCGATCATCGCGGCGGTCGCCGTGTATCTGGTCACGGCCTACAACACCATGGTGAGCCTGAGACGGCGCGCCGACCAGGCCTTCGCCGACATCGATGTGCAGCTCAAGCAGCGCCATGACCTCATCCCCAATCTGGTGGAGACAGTCAAAGGCTATGCCGCGCACGAGAATGAGACGTTCGACGCCGTGATCAGGGCGCGGCAGGGCGCGGTCGCGGCAGCGGGGCCAAATGCGCAAGCGGCGGCGGAACAGCAATTGTCCGGCGCGGTCGGCAAACTGATGGCGCTGGCCGAAGCCTATCCGGACCTGAAAGCCAACACCAACTTCCTCAAGCTTCAGGAAGACCTTGGCGGCGTCGAGGACAAGCTGTCGGCGGCGCGGCGTTTCTTCAACAACGCGGTCGGCGAATACAACGCCCAGATCGAATCCGTGCCGTCGGTGTTCTTCGCATCACGCTTCGGCTTCCAGCCGCGCGAGTTCTTCGATGTCGGAGCGGACAAGCGCGCCGAGATCGAGGTCGCCCCGAGCGTGAAGTTCTGAGCCGGCGCCGGGGCATCGCGCCATGATCGGCGAGGCATTCGGCCTCTACACCCACATCCGCAACAACCGGATCAGGTCACGCCTGCTGCTGGCGGGCCTGTTCTTTCTCGCTTACCTCGCCAGCTTCGGCGGCATTCTGGCGGCTGCCGGGTTCACGGGCGTGCCGCGCGGGGCCGATCCGTTCAGCTATGCGGTCCGGAACTTCATCAGCGCCTTCCCCTTCATCACGGCCGGCGTCGCGCTGTGGATCTTCATCGGCTACCGCGCCAATGTCGCCATGATCGGGGCTGTGACCGGCGCAAGGGGGCTTGAGCGCAGCGCGGAGCCGAAGCTCTACCAGATGCTGGAAAACCTGTGCATCTCACGCGGATTGACGATGCCGAAGCTGAAGATCATCGAGGACCAGGCGCTGAATGCCTTCGCCTCCGGCGTCAATGACAAGCAGTACACCGTGACCGTGACGCGGGGACTGCTCGACAACCTCGATGATGCCGAGGTCGAGGCGGTCCTTGCCCATGAACTCACCCATATCCGCAATGGCGACGTCAAGCTTATGGTCGTCGCGGTGGTGATCGCGGGCGTGCTGTCCTTCGCCAGCGAGATCGCCTTTCGCAGCGTGCGCTTCTCCGGATCATCGTCGCGCGGATCGTCCGACAACAAGGGCGCGGGAGTTGCGATCCTTGTCGGGCTGCTGATCATGGCGCTGGCTGGCGTGCTCGCATCCGTGATCCGGTTCTCGCTGTCACGCTCGCGCGAATATCTTGCCGATGCGGGCGCCGTCGAACTCACCAAGAACCCGGACGCGATGATCTCTGCCCTGCTCAATATTTCGGGCCGGGCCGACATCGCCGGCGTGCCTTCCGGCGTGATGGACATGTGCATCGAGAACGACCCCGACGACATGTCGGACATCTTCTCGACGCATCCCTCGATTTCCAAGCGGGTGCAGGCGCTGGTCAAGACCGCTGGCGGAAAGCTGCCGCCGAAATTGGCGCAGATGGACCAGCGCCCGGATTTGCCATCCATCGTCCAGGCCCGCGGGCCTTGGGGGCCACGCTCCCCGGGCGCTTGAACCACAGGAACCGGCAAAGCAGGCAGCCGCCAGGCGAAGCCTCGACCTGCCGACGTCAGAACAACGATCCCTGATCACCCGGCGACGGCCTGTTTTTCGGGGGCGGCGCGCGTTTCGCGGCGCGCGAAGCTGCGGCAGGCGTAGGCCTTGCCTCGGACGGCGCTGGCTCGGTCCATGGCAATTGCACCTCCGGTCCGTCATTCGCGACCTTGTTGACCAGTGCGCCGACCCTGACCATCTCGAGCGCATCGTCCGGGGGCGGCTTCAGCAGCATCTCCGCCCGGTCGGGCGTCGTGGCGGGATCAAGCCAGGCATCGAACTGGCCGGGCGCGAGAATCACCGGGCAGCGATGATGGATCGCCGACATCAGGCCGTTGGCATGACTGTTGACCAGCGCCACCGTATCGATCTCGCCGCCGTCGGCGGATGACCATGTCTCCCAGATGGCGGCGAAGGCAAAGGGGCCGCGATCCGGCCTGCGGAAAAGGTAGGCACGGTTGTCACTGCCGACCTTGTGCCACTCATAAAAGCCATCCGCCGGCATCAGGCAGCGTCGACGGGTGAAGGCCGCACGGAACGACGGCTTCTGCCGGATGGTTTCGCCGCGCACGTTGATCACCAGCGGAAAGTCCTTCGGGTCCTTCACCCATGACGGCAGGAAGCCCCAGCGCATCAACAAAAAACGGGGTTGCCGGTCACGCTCGATCACGACGGGCACAGGTTGTGTCGGCGCGATGTTGTAGCGCGGCGGAAAATTCGGTTGTTCGGCATAGTCAAACAGCGCCCGCACGGCTTCCGGAGGCAGAATCAGCGAATATCGACCGCACATGTCAGCAGCCGCCCACGGCTGCCGCGCAGAAATCGGGCAGGATCCAGCGTGTTTTCGAAAGCATTTGTTTCAAATTGTGTGCTTTGACTGCCGCATGGATTTCGATGCCATTGTGCTCACCGATGATGATTTCGACGTGGCGGAGCCGGACAGGTTCGTCGCCGGCGCAGTCCTGTCGACCGACTATCTCAATCACTTCGCCGAAGCGCTGATGCTGATCGAGGCCGTCGGCCTCGATGACAGCGTCACGGCGGAACTGGCAAATTGGCGGCCTGTCAGCTACCGCGACCATTTCAGTTCGTCCTCGCTGCGCTGCGCACCACACGCCCTGCAGGCCTATGAAGCCTTGCATCCGGACGCGCGCGGCGCGTTCGAGGCACTTTGCAGCGCCATGCAGAGGCTTGTCCAGACCGTGCTCCTGACCCTTGCCGACGTGCGCAACCCCGCTCACATGCTGCCCATCGTCGAGATCACGGCGCAAGCCTTCCGCAGCATGCTGTCGCGGGCCACAGCCTTCATCAACTCCGGCGGCGACATGGAGCAGGCCGCCTACGATGCGGACGGGCTGCAGGACGCCATCGACCGCTTGATGGCGCTGTGATGACGGCCCCGCTCAAAGCCAGCGCTTCATGCGGAAGAACGTGTAGGTGCCGACCGCGGACGCCACCATCAGGCCGATCGCCATCGGATAGCCGCCAGCCCAGTCGAGTTCGGGCATGTTCTTGAAGTTCATGCCATAGGACGAGGCGATCAGCGTGGGCGGCAGGAAGATCACCGCCGCCACCGAGAAGATCTTGATGATCTTGTTCTGCTCGAGGCTGACGAGGCCCAAGGTGGCGTTCAGGATGAACTGGACCTTGCTGCTGATGAAGGTGGCATGATCCTCGATCGACTGCACGTCGCGGATCGCGGTGCGCCATTCGGCCTGAAAGCCGGAGCGCTTGGTCGGGCGCACGTAGTTGGCCTGCAGGAAGATCAGCATGCGCTCGAGGCTGACCATGCTTTCACGCACGTTCGAGATCAGTCCCGCCTGCCGCCCCAGCTTACGGATCACGCCCTGATAGCCGCCGGTACGTTCCAGCTTGTCGCTCGACCGCTCGAAGACGGACCGCGACAACTCCTCGATCTGGTCGCCGACCCGACCGAGGATTTCGGCGGCACGGTCGATGATGGCCTCGATCACGCCGTCGAGGACCGCCTCCGGCTGATGGCCGCAGCCGGACGGCTTGCAGGCGCGCTGGGTGAACATCACGAAGGAGCGCGGCTCGTCATAACGCACGGTGACCAGCGCCTGTTCGGTGAGGATAAAGCTCACGGGCACCAGGCTCGGCTGCTCGGTGTCCGATTGGCAGATCACGCGGGCGGTCATGTAGCGTGCGTCGTCCTCCGCATAGATGATCTCGGACGGCTCCAGATCCTTCATTTCCTCCCGGGTCGGGATCGATATCTTGAGGAACGCCTCGACCAGATGGTCCTCGGCGCGGGTCGGCTCGAGCAGATCGATCCACAGCGCGCCCGCCGGGATCGCCATGCCCGGCTCGAGAACAGTCCGGTCAAGGCCGGTTCCGCCAGTGGAAGGTTCGTAAATGATGATCATTCCAGGCTTCCCTCGGCGGCGTGCGGCGCGATTTGCCCGAGCAGCAACATCAACGCATGACAGGATGGTGACAAGCCCGGGCTTGCAGCCGGCAGGTCAGAGCCCGTAGCGCGACCACAGGGCGCGGGCCTCCAGAGCGCCGATCAGATGACCGGCATCGATCAGCCCGGCCGGCGCGGCGTCGGAAGCACCTCCAGGTCTGGCCATGCCCGGCAGCAGAAAGCGCAGCAGGCCGCCGCGCGACGGGGCCTGAACCGGCTTGAGCCTGACCTCCTCGCCGAAGCGCTGCCGCATGACAGTGCGGACGTCGCCCAGGCCATCGACAAGGCCAAGTTCAAGCGCCTTGCGGCCGGTCCAGAAGGCTCCGCTGAAGAGGTCCGCGTCAGTGCCTTTCAGCTTGTCGGCACGGCTTGCCCTGACAAGGGACATGAACACGTCGTGGACATCCGCCTGCAGTTCCTTGAGCCTGACGACGTCGTCCTCGCGCTCGGGCAGGAAGGCGTCGAGCATCGCCTTGGAGGTGCCGGACGTGTAGACGCGGCGCTCGACGCCAAGCTTCTCGATCAGCCCGGTGAAGCCGAAGCCTGCGGAAACCACGCCGATCGAGCCGACGATCGAGGTCGGATCGGCGAAGATTTCGTCAGCCGCGCAGGCCAGCATGTAGCCACCCGACGCGCCGACATCCTCGATGAAGGCGAACACCGGGCGCTTGTTCTCCGCCGCCAGCGCCCTGATGCGTTGATGGATCATGTGCGACTGGGCAGGTGAGCCCCCAGGGGACTTGATCAGCAGCGCCACCGCCTTGGCGCCCTCTGTCTCGAAGGCGCTGTCGAGTTGCGCCGCCACGCCTGCCAGCGACAGCGACGGCTGGCCTAGAAACGACGGCATGCCGATCGCGCCGTAGAGGCGGACCACCGGCACGATGGCGGCAGGCGCCTTCAGGCTTTTCGGCAGGAACCGGACGGGGATGAAGCGGGACGGGTGAAGCGCGCGGCGCGACAGGATATTCGTGGACATTGCAGGATGATGGGCATTTGGCCTCGGACACGCAAGGCCGCTGGCCTCAACCTCGCGGCGGCAGGGCTTCCAGCGCCGCCCTCAAGGCACGCAGATCGGCCCATGCCTGGCGTTTGGCGATCGGCGTGCGCAACAGATAGGCCGGGTGCAGCATCGGCATGGCCGGGATGATGCGCCCGCCCATGCTGTAGTCACGCCACTTGCCGCGCTCCGCCATGATGCCCTTGACGCCGAGCAGCGCCTGCGACGATGGCGCACCTATGGTGACGAGGATGTCGGGCGCGGCGAGTTCGATCTGGCGCTCGATGAAAGGCTTGCAGATCATCATTTCCTGCGTCGTGGGCGTGCGGTTGCCGGGCGGGCGCCACGGCACGATGTTGGCGATGTAGACATCGGTGGCGCGCGTCAGCCCGATGGCGGTCAGCATCCGGTCGAGCAACTGGCCGGAAACACCGACAAACGGCCGCCCCATGCGGTCCTCGTCGGCACCGGGCGCTTCGCCCACCAGCATGAGGCGGGCCCCGGGATTGCCATCGGCAAAACACAGGTTCTTGGCCGTGGCCTTCAGCGCGCAGCCGTCGAAACCGGCGAGCGCTGCCTTCAATTCGTCAAGCGTGGCTGCCGCGCGGGCCAGTTGCACGGCGCCGGCCGCAACTTCGTCGGCACTGAGCGCCGCGCCGCCTATGGCCGGGCGCGGTGGCGCAGGCACAGGGGCCGCAGCGCGGTTCAAGGCTCGTGGCTGGCCGGCCTGGTCCGCAGCCGACCTGGGACCGGGCACGGCGGCACGCGGAGCGGAAGCCTCGACCATGAAGCGGTCCTGCGCCGTCTCCTCCAGCGCACAATCCACCCCCGCCTCGGCATAGAAGGCGAGGACGTCGGCAAGGTCTGCGGCGGCGAGTGTTTCAGGTAAGGCCATCGCCATCTCATAACACGCACCACCCGTCATCGCGAGCGCGGCGATGGACCATGGCTCGCCCGCGCCATTTCGGCCCCTTGCGTCGCGAAGTGCTCTGGCTCAAACGTGGACTTGAGAAATGTGGCAGATTGAGATAGTTCATATATAAACTATTCGACGCAACTCGAACGCACCCTGATGCGTTGGCAAAGATGATGCGAGGATCTGATGAGCGACATGAAGCACCAGGACATGCCGGAACGCGAGGCGATGGAGTATGATGTCGTCGTTGTCGGCGCCGGGCCGGCCGGGCTTGCCGCTGCGATCCGCCTCAAGCAGATCAACCCGGACACGTCGGTCGTCGTGGTCGAAAAGGGCTCCGAAGTCGGCGCGCACATCCTGTCGGGCGCGGTGATCGACCCTGTCGGCCTCGACATGCTGTTGCCGGAGTGGAGAACCGACAGCGCCCGCCCGCTGACCACGGAAGTCACGCAAGACAAGTTCTACTTTCTCGGGCCGTCTGGCGGCGTCCGCCTGCCCAATTTCGCCATGCCGAAGCTGATGGACAATCACGGCAACTTCGTCGGCTCGCTCGGCAACGTGGCGCGCTGGCTGGCGACGCAGGCCGAGGCGCTGGGCGTCGAGATCTATCCCGGCTTCGCGGCCGCCGAAGTGCTGTTCGATGACAAGGGCGCTGTCACCGGCATCGCCACCGGCGACATGGGCATCTCCCGGGACGGCTCGATCAGCGAGCGCTTCACGCGGGGGATGGAACTGCGCGGGCGCTACACGCTGTTCGGCGAAGGCGTGCGCGGCAATCTCTCCAAGCAGCTGATCAAGCGCTATGATCTTTCTGCCGGCAAGGAGCCGCAGAAATTCGGCATCGGCCTCAAGGAATTGTGGCAGGTGCGGCCGGAGAAGCACGTCAAGGGTCTGGTGCAGCACTCGTTCGGCTGGCCGCTCGACATGACCACGGGCGGCGGCTCGTTCCTCTATCACTTCGACGACAACCTGGTGTCGGTCGGCTTCGTGGTGCATCTCAACTACCAGAACCCGACGCTTTCACCCTTCGACGAGTTCCAGCGTTTCAAGACGCACGAGATGGTGCGCGATGTGTTCGAGGGCGGCAAGCGGCTGAGTTATGGTGCGCGCGCCATCACCGAGGGCGGCTGGCAATCGGTGCCGCGCCTGACCTTTCCGGGCGGGGCGCTGCTCGGTTGCTCGGCTGGTTTCGTCAACGTGCCGCGCATCAAGGGCAGCCACAACGCCATCATCTCCGGCATGCTCGCGGCGGAACATGTCAGCGAGGCGCTGGCCGCAGGCCGCGCCCATGACGAGGTCACCGCTTACGAGGAAAGCTGGCGCTCGTCGGAGATCGGGCGCGACCTCAAGCCTGTGCGCAACGTCAAGCCGCTCTGGTCAAGGTTCGGCACGCTCGGCGGCGTGATGCTCGGCGGCGTCGACATGTGGTGCAACGAAATCGCCGGATTCTCGCCGTTCGGCACCATGAAGCACGGCAAGGCCGATCACGAAACATTGAAGCCGCTCGATCAGGTCAAGCCGATCGTCTATCCCAAACCGGACGGAGTGATCTCGTTCGACAAGCTTTCCTCCGTGTTCATGTCCTCGACCAACCACGAAGAAGACCAGCCTGCGCATCTCAAGCTGCTCGATCCCTCCATCCCCATCAGCAGGAACCTGCCGATATATGGCGAACCTGCACGGCTTTACTGCCCGGCTGGCGTCTACGAAGTGGTCTACGCAGATGCCGAGGCGAAGACCGATCCGCGCTTCGTCATCAACGCGCAGAACTGCGTGCACTGCAAGACCTGCGACATCAAGGACCCGTCGCAGAACATCAACTGGGTGACGCCTGAAGGCGGCGGCGGGCCGAACTACCCGAACATGTAGCCTCGCTCAATCAAGCGCTCGTCACTTGCCGATCGGTGGGCCGATCGCGCGCATCCGTGAAAAATCGCGCGCGGTGGCGGCGCCCCGCCGGTAAACGGGCATCACTCATTCGTGACGTCGGGGCTGCGGCGGTGCTGCCGCCTTGTGCAAATCAGCAGTTGCCGCCATCTTGGCCGAATTGGATTTGCCGAGCATTTGATCTCGCGTCAGCCCCATTTGGCGGCTATGGGAGATGCTGGGCTGACAAATGCGAGGCAGGCGTGTGAGATTTCAATCTGGCTTCGGCATCGTGCCGGGCGGCATCGAATTGGCGCATTGCGCAACCCGGGCAGCAGTCAAGACATCGGTCCTTGCGCGGCGCGTGGCGTTCGGCGCCATGCTTGCCATGGCGACGCTGGGGGGCAACAGCGCGGCGCAGGCCGATCTGCCAGCCCGCCAGCCGGACCGGTTCGAACCGGCGGACAGCATCGAGGGCAACTATCTGGCGGCGCTGATCGCGGGATCGTCCCGCGACACCAGCGCGGCGGCCACGTTCCTGCGCGAAGCGCTCAGATCAGACCCCCGCAACCAGGAACTGATCGAGCGTTCGTTCATCGCCTTCCTGTCCGACGGCGCCATGCCGGACGCGTTCCGGGCGGCGGAGCGGATCGTGGCGCGTGACCCGAGCAACGGGCTGGCGCAGATGACGCTGGCCGTGCGCTCGATCAAGAACCGCCAGTATCAGGCCGCGCGCGACAGGTTGCGCGGCAGCGGCCGCGGGCGGGCTGCCGACATCACCTCGACATTGCTCGGCGCCTGGGCGCTGGCAGGGCTCAATGACCAGGCCCGCGCCATCGAGACCGTCGACCGCCTGCGCGGAGATGGTTCGATCACAACCTTCCGGGATTATCACGCAGGCCTGATCCACGAGGTTCTCGGCAACATCACCGAAGCCCAGAAGCGGTTGAAGGCGACCTATGACGGCGATCCAACCACATTGCGCGTGGTCGATGCCTGGGGACGATTCCAGTCGCGGCGTGGCGACAACGCCGGCGCACGCGAAACCTATGAGCGCTTCAACCGGCTGTTGCCGAACCATCCCATCGTCCGGGATGCGCTTTCCAACCTGACGCCCGACAAGCCCGGCGCGACGCCTGCCGCGCTGTCGCGCACGGTTTCGACGCCGCAGCAAGGCGCGGCCGAAGCGCTCTACGGGCTTGGCAGCGCCGGCAATCGCGACGACAACGAAACCTCGATCGTGATCATCTATCTCAGGCTCGCGCTGTATCTCGACCCGGCGCACGAACTGGCGATCCTCACCCTCGGCGACACGCTGGAGCGGGCCAAGCAGCCGGATGACGCGCTTGCCGTCTATGACCGCATGCCTGCCGGTTCGCCGCTGCGCAGCAATGCCGAAATCCAGATCGGGCTCGGGCTCGAGACGCTCGGCCGCAAGGACGAGGCGGTCAAGCACCTCGAGGCGGCGATCAAGGAGGACCCGGACGACCTCGAAGCCTTGTCGGCGCTTGGCGGGCTTTACCGCGGCCGCAAGGATTTCGCCCGCGCCGCAACCTACTACGACCGGGCCGTCGCCACGATAAAGACGCCGGAACGGCACCATTGGAGCCTGTTCTACGCGCGCGGCATCGCTTACGAGCGCACCAAGCGCTGGCCGCTGGCTGAGGCCGATCTCAAGAAGGCGCTGGAATTGATCCCCGAATCGATGGGATCGAACCGTGCGCTGGTGCTCAACTATCTTGGCTACTCGTGGGTCGACCAGGGCATCAATCTCGATGAAGCCTTCGGCATGCTGCGCCGCGCGGTGGAACTGAAGCCGCGCGATGGCTACATCATCGACAGCCTCGGCTGGGCGCATTTCCGCATGGGCCGTTTTGAGGAAGCGGTGCGCGAGCTCGAACGGGCCATCGACCTCAAGCCGTCCGATCCTGTGATCAACGACCATCTTGGCGACGCCTACTGGCGCGTCGGCCGCAGGCTGGAAGCGCGCTTCCAGTGGAACCATGCGCGTGACCTGAACCCGGACCCCGACGACCTGCCCAAAATCCTCAAGAAGATCGAAAACGGCCTCGAAGATGAGCCGAAGCCGACCTCGGCGGAAGCCGAGACGCCCAAGAAGAACGACGGCTGACGCGCACGCGTCTCCGTCCCTCGCGGCATGGCTCGGCATCTCACCACACTTGCGCCGGCCAAGGTCAACCTCAACCTGATCGTGCACGGGCGGCGGGCGGACGGCTATCACGAACTGAGTTCGCTGGTGATGTTCGCGGGGGTGGGCGACGCCCTGTCGCTCGATCCTGCCCGCACAACCGGCCTGACGCTTCGCGGCCCGTTTGCGGCGGGGCTTGAGGCCGATGAAGGCAACCTCGTGCTGCGGGCTGCGGCTCGTCTGCTGCGGCACGTGCCGGGCCTGAGAACAGGACACTTCACCCTGACCAAGCGGCTGCCGCTGGCGTCGGGGATCGGCGGCGGGTCGGCGGATGCGGCGGCGGCTCTCAGATTGCTTGCCCGGCTGAACGGCTTGCCTGAAGACCATCCGGCGCTTGCAGCGGCAGCGCGCGAAACGGGCGCCGACGTGCCGGTCTGCCTTGGTTCGCGCGCCTGCATGATGCGCGGCATCGGCGAGGTTCTCGGCGAAGCGCTGGCGCTGCCCCGCCTGTTCGCCCTGTTGGTCAACCCTGGCGTGTCGGTTGCAACCGCGCAGGTGTTCGAAGCGCTTCAGCTTCGGCCGGGCGAGGCGTTGCGCCCCATGCCGCACGATTCCGCAGAGCCGGCTGTCGGCTCATGGCGCGAGGACGGCGCGGACGATGCGCATGCCCTGATCGCTGCGCTCGGAAGCGGCCACGGCAATGATCTTGAAGCGCCGGCAAGACGCATCGCGCCTGAAATCGGCGCCGTGCTTCAAGCCTTGGCCGCCGAGGATGGCTGTCGGCTGGCCCGCATGTCCGGCTCCGGCGCGACCTGTTTCGGGTTGTTCGGATCCTGCAGCGAGAGCGCCAGTGCGGCGCGGCGCATCGGCAGGCAATGGCCAGGCTGGTGGATCAAGCCCACGGTGCTGCGCTGAGAAGTCGGCTTCGCAACGCGGTCAATGCGCCCTGGCAATGCAGAACTCGACCGTGGCGTGCATGGCTGACTTCATCTCGCTGTCCGGGAACAGCGCCAGCGCGTCATGGGCCATGGCGCCATAGTGCCTTGCGCGCTCAATCGTATCTTCCAGCGCACGGTGCTTGCGCATGATGGCCACGGCATCGTCCAGATCGCCCGCGCGCACGTCGCCATCCGCCAGAGTGCGCTTCCAGAAGGCGCGCTCGGCGGCATTGCCGCGCCGGAAGGACAGCACCACGGGCAAGGTGATCTTGCCCTCGCGGAAATCGTCGCCGACATTCTTGCCGAGCTTGGACGCCACCCCGCCATAGTCGAGAGCATCGTCGATGAGCTGGAAGGCGATGCCGAGATTGAGGCCGAAGCCGCGGCAGGCGGCATGTTCGGCCTTGGGCCTTTCGGCAATCACCGGACCGACTTCGCAGGCGGCGGCGAACAGTTCCGCCGTCTTGCCCCTGATCACCGCGAGATATTCATCCTCGGTGGTCTCGGTGTTCTTGGCGACGGCGAGTTGCATCACTTCGCCCTCGGCGATCACGGCAGCGGCGGTCGACAGGATGTCGAGCGCCCTCAGGGAGCCGACCTCGACCATCATGCGGAAGGCCTGTCCGAGCAGGAAATCTCCGACCAGCACGCTGGCCTCGTTGCCCCAGAGCATGCGGGCCGCCAGCTTGCCGCGGCGCATGTCGCTCTCGTCGACGACGTCATCATGCAGCAGCGTGGCCGTGTGCATGAACTCCACCGACGCGGCGAGCTTGACATGGCCCTCGCCGCGATAGCCGCAGAGGCTGGCGGTCGCCAGCGTCAGCATCGGCCTCAGGCGCTTGCCGCCCGATGAAATCAGATGATTGGCGACCTCGGGAATCATCGCGACGTCGGAGCCGGTTCGCGACAGGATCATCGCGTTGACGCGCTCCATGTCCGGTCTTGTCAGCGCCGCCAGCCCGGCAATTCCGTCGCGCGCGGTGTCCTTGTCTTCAAATGGCAAAACCAGTCCCAAGACCAACTCCCCAGGTCCGCTGCGCTCCAACAGGCATGGAACGACGCTTGCGTGACGACTTTCCGGCAGCGCAGGTCTCGCGCCAGCTTGCATCCTGTCCGTCCATGCGACAATTGGCAGGCGGCTGCAAGAGCGGCTGGCATCAAGTTCTGCCCGGCATCTTGCGGCAAAGGGCCGCCGATGGAGTTTTGCGATGATCGAAATCATGCGCACCAACGATCTGGTGGTGATCAGCGCGGTGGAAGCGCTGCTGACCTCGGCTGACCTGCACGTGCTGGTGCTCGACGGCTACATCAGCGCGTTGGAGGGCGGCATCGGCGCTTTCCAGCGCAGGGTGATGGTGATCGACGATGAGGAAGCCGAGGCGCGGGCGCTCATCATCAGGGCGGGGCTTGGCGCGGAACTGAGAACGTGACCGACAGCATCTTGCCGAATGCCTTCTTCCGCGGTCGCCTGAAGCTGGCGCAGCCTCGGCGCGGACACAAGGCGGGCACCGACGCCATCCTGCTGGTCAGCGCCGCCGGTTCCGCCGCTTGCGTGGCCGATCTCGGCAGCGGGGTCGGCCTTGTCGGTCTTGGCCTGCTTGCGCTCGGCAAGGCGCGACAGGCATTGCTGGTCGAGCGGGACGCGGAGTGCGCCGAACTTGCGCGCCTCAACGTCGCGATCAACAGGCTTCAGGCCCGCGCAACCGTCATCGAATGCGACATCATGGCCAAGGCTTCCGCGCTGGCGGCTGCGGGCCTTGGTCCTGGCTCGGCGGACCTCGTAGTCTGCAACCCTCCGTTCAACACGCCCGGGCAGCACCGCGCATCGCCCGATCCCGCGCGCGCGGCAGCGCATGCGATGAGCCGCGAGGATATGGGACTGTGGATCAAGGCTGCGGCCCGCATCCTCAACGGAGATGGCCGGCTGGCGCTCATCCACCGCCCGGAAGCCTTGCCGTGGCTGCTGCCGATGCTCGCCGCGCGTTTCGGGGCATTGTCGATCCTGCCGGTGCATCCGGCTGTACACGAGCCCGCGTCGAGAATCCTGGTCGGGGCGAGGCTGAACAGCAAGGCGCCGGCACGCATGATGCCGGCGCTGGTGCTGCACGGAAGCGGAGGCGCCTTTACATCCGAGGCCGCCGCGCTCCATGCAGGCGAGAGTGAACTTGCGCTGTGGTGACGGGCCTCAGTTGCAGACCCGGCGGCGGTCGACCACCCAGCCCCAGCCATCCCAGTAGCGCACCTTGCGGACCACGCAATGCGGCTGCTGATGGGCGAAACCGCGCCCATAGACCGGACGGCCGCGCCACCCGCCATCCCACTGCCCGCCGCCGTGGTTCCAGCCGCCGCCCTGCCAGCCGTCGGGCCGCACGCGGCGATAGTGGGGACGGACACCGTCGTCGAAACCATGTCCGTAGCCACCGCGCTGGCCGATGGTCAGTGACCAGGACTGGGCCTGTGCAGGTGCGGCGGGAAGAAGCGCGGCGGCGCCAAGGGCGGCCGCGGCTGCGATCCCGAGGAGAAGCTGACGCGTCATGGAGGTGATCCTTGTATGTGCCCGGCGGCTGAAGGGACAAGCCGTCCCCTCTCTGCGCCACCATGGCCATGACATTGGCAGAGACTGGCTGAATGAAGTCCGATCAGGTCATTCAGCCAGCGTTAACACTGGGGCTCAGTAGCGGCAGATGCGAACAGGCTTCCGGACAAGGCCCTGCCACGTGTAGACCTTGCGGATCTTGATGTAGCAGCGCGGCCCGTAGCCATAGCCGCCGTAATACGCCGGCGCCGCATAGACCGGACGGTGGCGCACCGGACGGTAATAGACCGGCCGGGCAAAGTGGCGATGATGATAGACAACCCTGTGACGGTAGACCGGCCGGCCGTGGTAGGCACGGTGGTGATAACCGCGGTGATGGCCACGCCGATAGCCGACTTCAGCGACCAGAGCGCGGCCGCCGTCCGCCGCCGCTTCCGTCATGCGCGCGGCGCCGGCTGACACTGGAGCTGCCGTCGCCATTCCTGTCAGGCCAAGGCAGATCCCGGCCGCAACAATCCAACCCACGATGCGCTTCATTCCGAAGCCTCCTCATGAAAGAAGTTCGCAACAGACGACCTGTGCGATCAATTTGCCCCAAGTGTTCGCCCGTGGTGAACGTTACTGTTGCCAATCTGAACAGAAGCTGCACGACAACCTTCATCGCCAAAACGGTCTCTGTTGCCCGGCAACTCGCGATGTGACATCCGATGCTTGCAGACGGCGCAGATTGACGCGATGCTTGGATCAAGGGCATCAATCCGGATACGGAGCGAGCGCGCACCACAAGACCAACGGGTGAAGTGCAATGAAGTGGGATGACTATCGCCAATCGGAAAACCTCGAGGACCGGCGCAGCGGCGGCGGCATGCGCGGCGTTCCGGGCGGACGCACCGGCGTCGGCTTCGGCACCATGCTCGTGCTCGGCATTCTGGGCTACGCGCTCGGCATCGATCCGCGCATCCTGATTGGCGGTGCGGAGATGCTGCAAGGTGGCCGCGCGACGACCGAGCAGAGCGCAGGCCCCGCTGCCCGCCCCGACGACGAGATCGGCAGGTTCGTCTCCGCCGTGCTGGCCCAGAACGAGGATGTCTGGGAAAAGGTCATGCCGCGCGACACCAACAAGGCCTATGAGCCGCCACGGCTGGTGCTCTTCCGCGGCGTCAATCGCTCCGGCTGCGGCACGGCGCAGGCGGCGATGGGTCCGTTCTACTGCCCAGTCGATCGGCGGGTCTATCTCGACGCCTCGTTCTTCGAGGAGATGCGCCGCAAGCTCGGCGGCGGCGGCGATTTCGCCTATGCCTATGTCGTTGCGCACGAGGTCGGGCATCATATCCAGAACACGCTCGGCATCCTGCCGCGTGTCGAACAGATGAAGCAGCGCGCCTCGGAGCGCGATGCCAACGCCTTGTCGGTGCGCGTCGAATTGCAGGCCGACTGCTTCGCCGGGGTCTGGGCCTTCCATGTCCAGCAGATGGGCCGCATGGAGAAAGGCGACATCGAGGAGGCGATGAATGCCGCCAGCGCCATCGGCGACGACAAACTGCAGAAGGCAGGCCAGGGCTATGTGGTGCCCGACAGTTTCACCCACGGTTCATCGGATCAGCGCACGCGTTGGTTCATGTCCGGCTTCAGGAGCGGCACGATGAAAACCTGCGACACGTTCTCGACGCGCACGTTGTAGGCATCAGCATGTCACGCATCGACGAGACAAGGCCGTTCATTCCCCTCGGCATTGCAGTGCTGACGGTGTCGGACACGCGCACGCCCGCCGATGACCGATCCGGTGACACGCTGGCCGACCGGATCACCGGCGCGGGCCACAGGCTTGCCGCGCGCGCCATCGTGCCGGATGACAAGGCCGCCGTCGCCGGACAGGTCGGGGCGTGGGTGGCCGACGCAGGCGTCGACGTGGTCATCACCACCGGCGGCACCGGCTTCACCGGGCGCGATGTCACGCCAGAAGCAATCGAACCGCTGTTCGACAAGCGCATGGATGGATTTTCCTGGGTCTTTCACCATATCTCCGCCGCCAAGATCGGCACGTCAACGGTCCAGTCACGGGCGACGGCAGGGCTTGTCGGCACCACCTTCGTGTTCTGCGTGCCTGGCTCGCCTGGCGCGTGCAAGGATGCGTGGGACGGCATCCTGGCGCTGCAACTCGATTTTCGCCACCGGCCCTGCAATTTCGTCGAGATCATGCCGAGGCTCGACGAGCACTTGAAGCGCGGCGGCGGCAAGGCTTGAAGCGCAGCCTAACCGTCGATCCGGTCACGGGCCACGGACAGGCGGACAGGCGCGCCGCCGCTGGTGCCTTCCGCCACCCGGCGCCGCGGGCTGACAAGGCCGGTTCGGAGATTGTTCGCGCCCATCAGCAGCGCGAGACGCTCGCGCAAGGCAGCGGCAGCCCCGGCGGCCGGCAACAGCGCCGGCCGTTGCCGCTCCGACGACTGCTGCAGCAGGTGCCGCTCGATGGCTGCGATCCAGCCGTGGCCCGGCATCTCGCCGGCGTCGAGCAGCAGCACCCAGTCCCCGCGCGCCATGGTGGCGGCAGCCTGCCAGCGGCCCGTCCCCGGGTTGATCACCGTTGCGCCCATGGCGTCGGCAATCCGCTCGGCTGCCGCATCCGCCGCAGGGACGATCACCACCGCGTGCGACACCAGCCCCTCCGCCACCGCCGGCACGAGCGACGACAAGGTGGCGGCCAACGCGCCCGGTGTTGAATTGGCGTGGACGAGAGCCGTGAGCATGAGGCCTTGTAGCTTTGCGAGGCGATGCGGAAAAGCAGGAATTTGCCATCGAACCGCCTGCCGGCCAGATCATTCAGCGACATCAGCACGCCGCGCCCACTTGACGATGTTCCTGTTTTGATCTTATAAACAAATCATGAACAACGGAGTTTGCGATGGCCCTGCCTGACCAATCCACCCGCTCCTCGGGGACGATGCCGAAGCAGTCCCTGCGCGATCCGGTGGCCACGTCGATTCGCCTCAAGGCGCTCGACCCGTCAAGCCTGGCCGGGCACAGGCTCGATCCGGAGCGCCGGCGCGGACGTGGCGCGACGCTCAACCCAGATGGTCGTTTCGAGGCGCTGGCGCGCGTTGCCGAAGATGACGGCTGGGGCAGCCTCGGCGAGTTGCCGCCCTTCATGACCGAGATTGCAGTCGAGAAGCCGCGCAGCATCATCACGCGCAATGATTCGCCCGACATTTCCTTCGACCGCTCGATCAATCCCTACAGGGGCTGCGAGCACGGCTGCGTGTATTGCTTCGCGCGGCCAAGCCATGCCTATCTCGGGCTGTCGCCGGGCGTCGATTTCGAAAGCAAGCTGACCGCCAAGCCCGATGCGCCCGCCTTGCTGGAGCGGGAACTGGGGGCAAAGGGCTACACCCCGCGCGTGATCGCGATCGGCACCAACACCGATGCCTATCAGCCGATCGAGAAGAGGCTCAGGATCATGCGCGGGATTCTCGAAGTGCTGGAACGCTTCCGGCACCCGGTCGGCATCGTCACCAAGTCGGCCCTGATCCAGCGCGACATCGACATTCTGGCGCCGATGGCGGCGCTCGGGCTGGCCAAGGTCGCAATCTCGGTGACCACTCTGGACCCGAAGCTGTCCCGCACCATGGAGCCGCGTGCGGCCAGCCCGGCCAAGCGGCTTGAAACCATACGCCGTCTGACCGACGCCGGCATCCCTGTGACCGTTCTGGTTGCGCCCATCATTCCGGCTGTAAATGATGCCGAGATCGAGCGCATTCTCGACGCCGCCTATGCCAACGGTGCCCGCGAAGCCGGTTATGTGCTGTTGAGGCTGCCGCTCGAGGTCAAGGATCTGGTGCGCGACTGGTTGATGACGCACTATCCGGACAAGCTGCGGCACGTCATGTCGCTGGTGCAGTCGACCCGTGGCGGCAAGGACTACGACGCGGCCTGGGGCCAGCGGCAGGTTGGTTCGGGGCCTTATGCCTGGATGATCGGGCGGCGTTTCGAACTGGCTGCGACGCGAACCGGCTTCAACAAGGCCCGGCTGAAACTCAGCACCGACCTGTTCCGGAAGCCCGTCTGCGGGCCGGAGCAACTGGCGCTGCTCTGAGTTTCGGCCTGCATTCTGCCTTGCCAAGGCGGATTGCGTCTGGCGCTTGGCGGATGGCTGCGCGACAACCGATGCGATGGGCGGATTGCAACTGAACAGGCTTGTCGCTGGCGTCGACGAGGTCGGCCGGGGGCCTCTGGCCGGACCGGTCGTGACGGCGGCCGTCATTCTCGATCCGGCCAACATGCCGAAAGGCTTGGCCGATTCAAAAACCTTGTCGTCCCTGCAGCGCAACGTCATCCATGACGAGATCCTGAGGCGCGCGGTCGCCGTCAGCATGGCGTCTGCCAGCGCTGCCAGCATCGACGCGCTCAACATCCGCGCCGCGACGCTTCAGGCCATGGCGCGCGCCGTGCGCGGGCTTGCGATGGAACCGGCGCTGGTGCTGGTCGACGGCCGCGACGTCATCGATGTGCCGGCCGAATGCCGCGCCATCATCAGGGGCGATGCGTCCGAACCGGCCATCGCCGCCGCCTCGATCGTGGCCAAGGTGACGCGGGACCGGTTGATGGCCCGGCTCGGCGAGGCCTATCCGCTCTATGGCTTCGCCGGCCATGTCGGCTACGGCACCGAAGCGCACCGGTCCGCCATCCTGGCCCATGGGCCATGTCCGCATCACCGTTTCAGCTTCGCTCCCATCAGGGGGCGCTGGCAGCGCGGCTGACGGTGTCCGGACCATAGCCCACGCCCGGCCAGATCTGCCCGACTCGGCAAAATCTGCAGCCCCAAAACGGCACGCCTGCTTTTCACACCGGTGCACGGGGCTTTTACCCTGTTGCGGCATCTTCCGCTCGTTGAGTTGCGTAACCGGTGCAGCACCATGGGTACTTTGCGTACCGGGGCGACCGATGCTTCTGTCCAGATCAGGGTACAGCGTACTGGACAGCATGCATCGGCGTCTCGGATCGAGCCAGCAGGCTCATCTGAAGAACATAGCCGCGACCGGATCATCGACCGGATCATCGTGGGCGATTGCATCGCCGAACTCGAAAAGCTGCCGCCGCAGTCGATCGACCTCGTGTTCGCCGATCCGCCCTACAATCTCCAGCTTGGCGGCGACCTTCGCCGTCCGGATGACAGCCTTGTCGACGCAGTCGACGATGACTGGGACAAGTTCGCCTCGTTTTCGGACTATGACGCCTTCACCCGCGCCTGGCTCCTGGCCTGCCGCCGGGCGCTGAAGCCCAACGGCGCGCTCTGGGTGATCGGCTCGTATCACAACATCTTCCGTGTGGGCTCGATCCTGCAGGACCTTGGCTTCTGGATGCTGAACGACATCGTCTGGCGGAAAGCCAACCCGATGCCGAATTTTCGTGGCCGCCGCTTCACCAATGCGCATGAGACGCTGCTCTGGGCGGCGCGCGAGCAGAAATCGAAATACACCTTCCATTACGAGGCGCTGAAGGGCGGCAACGAAGACCTTCAGGTCAGGTCGGACTGGTTCATTCCGCTGTGCACCGGCGAGGAAAGGCTGAAGGACGGCGCCGGGGCCAAGCTGCACCCGACCCAGAAACCCGAGGCGCTGCTGGCGCGCGTGCTGCTGTCGTCGACCAATCCCGGCGATGTGGTGCTTGATCCGTTCTTCGGCACCGGCACCACCGGCGCTGTGGCCAAGGCGCTGGGCCGCCATTTCATCGGCATCGAGCGCGACACCGGCTATGCGGCAGGCGCCAGGGCGCGCATCGATGCGGTGAAGCCGCTGCCGCCAGACGCATTCCTGACCGCGCCATCGAAGCGCACCGAGGTGCGGGTGCCGTTCCTCAGCCTGATCGAAGCTGGTCTGGTCAAGGCCGGCGAGAGCGTCCGCGATGACCGCAATCGCTTCACCGCCACGATCCGCGCCGACGGCACGCTGGCGCTGGGACCGGCAGTCGGCTCGATCCACAAGATCGGCGCGCTGGCGCAAGGGCTTCCCGCCTGCAATGGCTGGACCTTCTGGCACGTGGAGCGGGCTGGAAAAGCCGTGCTGATCGACGACCTGCGCGGCGCCATCCGGCTGCAAATGGCGGCTTGAGCCGCCATTTCCGGACGCCATCGGTCGTCATCCCGGACGTGATCCGGGATCGCTCCGGGCGCTGAGCAGTCTCCTGACAAAGCCGCATGCGAGCGGCACGTGATCCCGGATCAAGTCCGGGATGACCCCAAGATCGGTTGTGGCGGCACGAAAAGACACCCACCGCTCTTGCCTTTCGCCCCGAGACAGGTTTTCACCGTGGCTGAAGGACGACGCCTGCCATGCCCGATCTGTTGCTTGAACTGTTCTCCGAGGAAATCCCGGCGCGCATGCAGCGCAAGGCTGCCGATGACCTGCAGAAGCTCGTCACCGACGCGCTGGTCGAGCGCGGTTTCGTCTATGAGGGCGCGCGGGCCTTCGCCACGCCGCGCCGCCTCGCCCTGCATGTGGCCGGCCTTCCTGCCAAGGGGCGCGATGTGCGCGAGGAGCGCAAGGGCCCGCGTGTCGGCTCGCCCGATGCCGCCATCCAGGGTTTTCTGAAAGCGGCGGGCCTCGCCTCGATCGAGCAGGCCAGCATCCAGAGCGATGCGAAGAAGGGCGATGCTTACGTCGCCTTCATCGACAAGCCTGGCCGCCCGACCGCCGATGTCATCGCGGAGATCGTGCCGGGGATCATCCGCAGTTTCCCATGGCCGAAGAGCCAGCGCTGGGGCGTGAAGTCGTCGCCCGTCGGCTCAGCCTTCACCTCCGAAGGCATGGGCCCGAACGCGCTGCGCTGGGTGCGCCCGCTGCACAGCATCATCTGCACCTTCGGGCCAGAAACCGAGGAGCCGGACGTGATCCGCTTCGACGTTGACGGCATCACATCCGGCGACACCACGCTCGGCCACCGCTTCCTGTCCGATGGCCAGCCGCTCAAGGTGCGCCGCCTTGACGACTACATTTCCAAGCTCGAAGCCGCCCATGTCATCCTCGACGCGGAGCGGCGCAAGGCGCTCATCCTCAACGAGGCGAAGAACCTCGCCTTCGCGCAGGGACTGGAGCTGATCGAGGACGAGGGCCTGCTCAATGAGGTGGCCGGGCTGGTCGAATGGCCGACCGTGCTGATGGGCTCGTTCGACGAGGCGTTCCTGGCGATCCCCGGCGAGGTCATCCGCGCCACCATCCGCGCCAACCAGAAATGCTTCGTGCTGCGCCGCGCTGACGGCGCGCTGGCCAACCGTTTCCTGCTCACCACCAACCAGGTCGCGCCCGATGGCGGCAAGGCCATCATCGCCGGCAACGAACGCGTGGTGCGCGCGCGCCTGTCCGACGCGCTGCACTTCTGGAAGACCGACCAGAAGCCGATGCCGGATGTGGCGAGCTTCACCGCAAGCGCCGAAAAGCTGGGCCTTGACCTCGCCAAACCGCTGGACCAGCGCATGGCGCGGCTCGACCATCTCGGTGTGGTCTTCCACGAAAAGCTTGGCACGCAAGGCGAGCGCGTGATGCGCATCGCCGCGCTGGCGCGCGAACTGGCCAAAGTGACAGGGGCTGATCCGGACCTGTGCGCCCGCGCTGCCGTGCTGGCCAAGGCTGATCTGCAGACAGAAGTGGTGGGTGAATTCCCCGAACTGCAAGGCTTCATCGGCCGGCGATATGCCGAACTGCAGGGCGAGCACCCGAGCGTGTGCGCCGCCATCGAGGACCACTACAAGCCGCTCGGCCCCTCGGACCGCGTGCCGCCCGACAAGGTGGCGATCACCGTGGCCCTGGCCGACAAGCTCGACACGCTGGTTGGCTTCTGGGCGATTGATGAAAAGCCGACTGGGAGCAAGGACCCTTATGCGCTGCGGAGGGCGGCGCTGGGGGTGATCAGGCTGGTGGTGGAGAATAGGGTGCGGTTGGGTTTGGGTAGCATCTTGAACATCCACGGGCATCTTTTTCCAGAAACTGCTGCCTTGATGCGTGATGCTTTCCAATTGGATGCTGGAAACTACGCAGATAAAATCGGATACTGGGGGAAAATTGTTCTCGAGGCTGCCGCCATGGGAGAGTTTCGCACAATTGAAAGAATTACGGGATTTGGCGCACTTCAGCGCTCTGATCTTCTCTCTTTCTTCCACGAACGCCTCAAAGGCATGCTGCGTGACCAGGGCGCGCGGCATGACCTAGTCGATGCGGTGATTGGAGGAGGACAATCGGCAGTCGGCAACGACGACCTTCTCTTGATCACCCGCCGCGTCGAGGCCCTCACCGCATTCCTTGCCACCGAGGACGGCGCGAACCTGCTGGCCGGCTACAAGCGCGCGGCCAACATCCTGCGCGCCGAGGAAAAGAAGGATGGCGAGGGTGCTTTTGCCGGAGCGCCCGACCCTGCGCTGATGACCGAACCCGCCGAGCGGGCGCTCCACGCCACGCTGGCCGAGGCTTTGCCGAAGGCGGCGGCGGCAACTGAGGCCGAAGACTATGCCGGGGCGATGGCGGCGCTGGCGGCCCTGCGCGGGCCGGTCGACAGCTTCTTCACCGACATCATGGTCAACGCCGATGACCCGGCCATCCGTGCCAACCGGCTGAAACTGCTGAGCAGCTTGCGTGCCGCCACGCTCAGCGTGGCCGATTTCGGCAAGATCGCGGGCTGACAGGCGAAGCTCCGCCACCCAAACGCCGTCATGGCCGGACCTGATCCGGCCACCCACGTTTCCGTGGCCATCAAACGTGGATGGCCGGGTCGAGCCCGGCCATGACGATGTGGCAGGTCTCGCTACCTTCTCGCCAGCGCTTCCGCCCTGATGCCGGCCAATGTCTTGGCCGGCGTGATCGCTTCCGGGTCGATCAGGCAGTGCAGGATCGATGGCTTGCCGCTTGCCAGCGCGCGCTCGAAGGCCGGGGCGAACTCCGCCGTGGTCTCGACCCGCTCGCCATGGCCGCCGAAGGCGCGGGCATAAGCCGCGAAATCAGGGTTGCGCAATTCGGTGGCCGAGACGCGACCCGGATAATGCACCTCCTGATGCATGCGGATGGTGCCGTACATGCGGTTGTCGATGACCACGACGATGATCGGCAGATCATATTGCACCGCCGTGGCGAATTCCTGCCCATTCATCAAAAAGCAGCCGTCGCCAGCGAATGCAACGATCGTGCGCTCCGGGTAGATGCGCTTGAGGCCGACCGCAGCCGGCACGCCATAGCCCATCGAGCCGGAAGTCGGCGCGGCCTGGGTTCCGAACTGGCGGAAGCGGTGGAAGCGGTGAACCCAGGTGGCGTAGTTGCCAGCGCCGTTGCACAGGATGGCATCGGACGGCAGCCGATCCCGCAGCCAGGTGACAACCTCGCCGGGATGGAAACTGCCGGGGATGGCGGCAGGCTTGTCCGTCCAGCCGTGAAAGCTCTTGTTGGCCTCATCTGTCGCGCCGCTCCAGGGGATGACCTGCGGCGGGTGCACCGTCTGAAGCGCGGCGCAGAACGCGGTGGGCGAAGCGTTGATGGCCAGCGCCGGATGGTAGACGCGGCCAAGCTCGCCGGAATCCGGATGGACATGGACCAGCGTCGTGCTGGGCTCGGGGATGCCGAACAGCGCATAGCTCTGGCTCGGCATCTCGGACATGCGCCCGCCGACCAACAGCACAAGGTCGGCGGCCCTCACGCGCGCCAACAACTTGGGGTTCGGCCCGATGCCGAGATCGCCTGCGAAGCAAGGGTGGTCGGCCGAGAACAGCATCTGGCGGCGGAAGGTGACGGCGACCGGAAGCTCGAAACTTGTCGCGAAGCGCTGGAAGCGATCCACCGCCTGCGCGTCCCAGCGCGAGCCGCCGAGCAGCGCGATCGGGGCTTTCGCCGCCCACAGCATCTTCTGCAGCTCGATCATCTGCGTGAGCGACGGGTGCGTCTCCACCGGGGTGGAGGGCGTAGCGTCCATCACGGCGGCGGCCTCGGTCAGCACATCTTCCGGCAACGCGATCACCACCGGGCCGGGGCGGCCGGACGTGGCGACATGGAAGGCGCGGCTGATGATCTCGGGCATGCGGGCGGGGTCGTCGATCTCGGTCGCCCATTTCGCCATGGGGCCGAAGACGGCGCGGTAGTCCAACTCCTGGAAAGCCTCGCGCTCGCGCATGCCGCGCTCGATCTGGCCGACAAAGAGGATCATCGGGGTCGAATCCTGCCGGGCGATATGGATGCCCGGCGAGGCATTGGTGGCGCCGGGACCGCGCGTCACCATGCAGATGCCGGGGCGGCCCGATATCTTGCCCGCAGCTTCGGCCATCATCGCCGCTCCGCCCTCCTGCCGGCAGACAGTGACGCGGATGGCGGCGTCATGCAGCGCATCAAGCACCGCGAGATAGCTCTCGCCCGGCACGCAGAACACGTCACTCACGCCTTGCAGCAGGAGTTGATCGACAAGGATCTGGCCGCCGGTGCGGGCCTTGGATGCGGTCATGGCGGCTTGGCTCATGGCGTGCCTCCCCAGTTCGGGTCACGAAGGATATCGGCATCGTGCTCGCCGAGGCGAGGGCTGTGACGGGGCGACATCTGCCTGACGCCATCGAGCACGATCGGCGACGCAACCGTGGGAACACGGCCCGCTCTGGCGGAGGCTGATGCAAGATCGCGCCTGATGCCGCGCGCCACGACCTGCGGGTCGGCGAAGACCTCGTCGGTGGTGTTGATCGGGCCCGCCGGCACGCCGGCAGCCTCCAGCTTTGCCAGAATGTCAGCCTTGGCGAAACGCATGGTGAGCGTGCCGAGATGCGGCACCAGCGTCGCGCGATTGGCGACACGGTCCTTGTTGGCGAGATATTCGGGGTGATCTGCCAGCGCGGGCGCAGCCAGCACCTCGCACAGCTTCCGCCACTGGCCATCATTGCCGCTGGCGATGATGATGTGGCCGTCAGCCACGGGGAACACCTCATACGGCACGATGTTTGGGTGGGCATTGCCCATGCGGCCGGGTGGCTTGCCGGAGACAAAATAGTTCATCGCCTGATTGGCCAGGACGGCGATCTGGGTGTCCATCAGCGCGAGGTCAAGCGTGGCGCCTTCGCCCGTCGCATCACGCCGGCGCAGCGCCGAGAGGATGCCGACGGTGGCATACATGCCGGTGAAGATGTCGGCGGTGGCGTATCCGGCCTTGGTCGGCTGGCCGCCGGGCTCGCCGGTGATCGACATCGGGCCGGCCATGCCCTGGATCAGGAAGTCGTAGCCCGCACGGTCGGCGTAGGGGCCATCCTGCCCAAAGCCGGTGATCGAGCAATAGACGAGGCGCGGATATGCGGCGCGCAGGGACGCGGCGTCGAGGCCGTACTTCACCAATCCGCCGACCTTGAAGTTCTCCACCACCACATCGGCATGGGCCGCGAGCTTCATCACCAGCGCGCGGCCCGCCGGTTCACGAAAATCGGCCGTGACGGAGCGCTTGCCACGATTGCAGGAGTGGAAATACGCCGCCGAGAGATGGCCGCCATCCGCTGCCTCGACGAAGGGTGGGCCCCAGCTTCGCGTGTCATCGCCTTCGGGAGCCTCGACCTTGACCACGTCGGCTCCAAGGTCAGCCATCAACTGGCCGATCCACGGGCCTGCCAGGATGCGGGCCAGCTCGAGGACCCTGATGCCGGCCAACGGGGCTGTGCCAGTGGTCATTCCTCGTCTCCGTCATTGTTGTCGGCAGCATCGATGCCGAGCGCCATTCCCAATGCCATGAGCCCGGCAACCTGCGCCATGTAAATCTCGAGCGAACGCCGCCCGAAAAAGCGCAGCGCGGCAGCGATGGGCGAGGGCGGACTGAACGAAACCGTCTGGTTGCGGAACATCAGAAGCAGGCCGCTGACCGCAATCACGCAGGCAGCCATGATCCAGGTCTCAAGGACGGCAAACTCGTAGTCCATGATCTGCATCGCGATGAAAGCCAGCGTGGCGAAGGCCCCAAGCGCGCGGCGGGTCAGCCAGGCCGGATTGCGCGGGGTGTCGGGGCCAGCCTCCCGCGCGCGGCGATGGGCAAGGCCGACCAGCGCCAGGAGCCAGCCTTCGGTGCCATATTCGAGCCATTGGCCGGTGACGTTCATCAGCGCGGCCAACAGAGCGGCAAACATTGCAACGCGCCACCAAACCCCCAGCACGTGCCGCTCGATCAGCGGCAGGGTCAGCCTGATCAGCGCGAAGTTGAACATGATATTGAGCGTTGGCCAGCCGTCGCCCATCAGCCGCCAGCCATCGAGCGCGGTCAGCACGAGGCCCGCCGCCCACCAGGACCACGGAACGGCGCGCGTGCGGGCAAAGCCGATCAGAAAAAAGAAGATCGGCAGAGCGGCGCGGCCAACCGCCATCATCCAGGGCTGGTCCATCCAGATGAAGAAACCCAGATGGTCGATCAGGATCAGCAGCAGCGCCGCCGTCTTCCACAGATCGATCGTGGTGACGGACCGGGACGTCGCCGTTGGGGGCAGCGCGGCATCGGTCACGTCAGCACGTGGTCCAGTCCCCGCCTGACGCCGACGAAGCCGGAGACCTTGCGCGCTGCAAGGAGCGTGCCGGCCACATACGGCGCGGCGGAGGAACCGGCGTCGTGCCGGATCACCAGCCGCTCATCGGGGGCGCCGAAGATCGCTTCGCAGGAGAGCACGAACGAAGGCATTCGGACGGAATGCACCTGAACCGATACCGGCTCGCCCAGTGCAGCGCCGCGCGTTTCGCGTGCGCCGCCAAGCTCGGACACGGGCTTGGACGTGGCGGGCAGGCGCACCCTGGCGAGCATCTCGCCAAGCTCGCGTCCGGTGCCCGAGGGCGTGTCGGGCTTGGAGGCGGAGGCGTAGTCTATGACCTCGACGTCCGGCACGTATTTCGCAGCCTCGAGCGCGAAACGCCTGAGCAGCGTGGCCGTGATCGAGAAATTGCCCGCAGCAAGCACGCCCTTTCCCGCAGTTGTCGCAGCGACGTCGATCTTGTCGTAGTCGGCGGCTGTCAGGCCCGAGGTGCCGATCACCACGTGGCGGCCACGGGCCAGCGCGGTCAACGCATGGTGCTTCACCGCATCGGGCTTGGTGTAGTCGATCAGCACGTCCGACGGCGCAGCCAGCGCTTCGGCGATCGTGGCGTGGACGATGACGCCGATGGGACCGATCCCCGCCACCTCGCCAGCATCCTTGCCGGCGGCATGCCGCGACACGGCGGCGACGAGTTGCAGGTCTGGCGCGGCGCAGATGGCAACGACAAGGGCCTTCCCGACCCAGCCGGAGACACCGGCAAGAACGATGCGGATGGGAGAACTGGTCATGGCTGCGGCCTCTCGCGGAACAGATGCAGCAGCGGGAACACGGCAAAGCCGAGCTGCGGCAGCAATTCAAGCACGCCCTTGGCCGTCATGTAAGCGCCAAGATGCATGGCAAGCGTGCGTCCAAGACCGAAGACGGCAATGGCAGCCTCGCCAGCGATGACCACCGAAAACGCCACGGCGCCCATCAGCAGGCGCTGACCGGCGAGCCCCGGCACGGTGTGGCCACGGACCAGCCACCACGCCAGAAACCAGGCAAGGAGCAGAATGAGCGGGCCTTCGACCAACACCACGACATCACGGCCGATGAGCGGCGCGAGGACCAGCTCGCGCAAGGTGCCCAGCACTGCGCCAATCGTGACAATGATCGCGCCGTAGACCAGACCGGCCGCGAGCGCGCGGTTCATGCCCGCCTCAGCCGCTTCACAGCGTCAGTCGCATGTAGCGGATGACCTTGCCGCCCGGCAGGTCACGCCGTCCGATCTCGGAAAATCCGAGCGCGGCATGCAGCGCGTCCGAGCCGTGATTGGGCGGCACGACATTGATCTCGCATCCCACCACAAGGCGACCCTCGACACGGGCTTGCTCGAACAGGGCGCCGTACAGCATTCGCGCCAGCCCGCGACCACGTGCGGAAGGCGCGACGATGACCCGGTCCACATAACAGAAGCGGTCATGACGCTCCCTAAACCAGGCAAGGTTGCCATTGTCGTGAACCGAAACCTCGTTGAACGCGATCATGAAGGCGTCAGGCCCCTGACCTGTCGCCACCGCGAACCCTGCCGCCGCCAGAAGCCGATCATAGCCGTCGCGATCAAGCTCCGACGTTTCGATCCGGTGGGCGTTGTTCAGGGCGAGCACCGATCCGGCGGGCCGGCTGCGCAAGTCGACAAGATGGTGCGCCGAACCTGCACCCGCCCAATGCGCCGGCTGCATCAGAAAAAAGCCTGGAGCCCTGTGATGGCGCGGCCCAAGATGAGCGCATGGACGTCGTGCGTGCCTTCGTAGGTGTTCACCGTCTCGAGGTTCGCGGCGTGGCGCATGACGTGATACTCGATCTGGATGCCATTGCCGCCGTGCATGTCGCGGGCCATGCGGGCGATGTCGAGCGCCTTGCCGCAGTTGTTGCGCTTGACGATGGAGATGACCTCGGGCGCGAGCTTGCCTTCGTCGAACATGCGGCCGACACGCAGGCTGCCCTGAAGGCCGAGCGCGATCTCGGTGGCCATGTCGGCAAGCTTCTTCTGGTAAAGCTGGGTCTGGGCCAGCGGCTTGCCGAACTGGTGGCGGTCGAGGCCATATTGCCGCGCCTGCGCCATGCAGGCCTCGGCAGCGCCCATCACGCCCCATGAAATGCCATAGCGGGCACGGTTGAGGCAGCCGAACGGACCCTTGAGGCCGGATACATTCGGCAGGAGCTGGCTCTCGGGCACAAAGACATTGTCCATGACGATCTCGCCCGTGGTTGAGGCGCGCAGGCTCAGCTTGCCGCCGATCTTGGGGGCGGACAGGCCCTTCATGCCCTTTTCAAGGATGAAGCCCCGAATCTCGTCGCCATGGGCGGCCGATTTCGCCCAGACCACGAATACATCGGCGAAGGGCGAGTTCGAAATCCACATCTTCGCGCCGTCCAGCACATAGCCGCCATCGGCCCTCGTGGCGCGTGTCTTCATGCCGCCGGGGTCGGAGCCGGCATCGGGCTCGGTCAGGCCGAAGCAGCCGATGAATTCGCCGCTGGCAAGCTTGGGCAGGTACTTCTTTCGTTGTGTTTCGTCGCCGTAGGCATAAATCGGATACATCACCAGCGAGGATTGCACGCTCATCATCGAGCGATACCCTGAATCGACGCGCTCGACCTCGCGGGCCACCAGGCCGTAAGCCACATAGGACGCGCCCGAGCCGCCATATTCCTCCGGCACCGTGACGCCAAGCAGACCCTGCGCGCCCATCAGGCGGAACAGTTCCGGCGCTGCCGTCTCGTTCATGTAGGCGTCGATGACGCGAGGGCTCAGCACGTCGGCGGAAAAAGCCCGCGCCGCGTCACGGATCATGCGCTCCTCCTCGGAGAGCTGGTCCTCCAGCAGGAACGGGTCTTCCCAGTTGTAGACGGCCTTGGTGGCCTTGGTCTTGACCTGTGGAACAGCGCTCATGATCTCGCCTTTCGTATTGTCACGTTGGAACACTAGCTTGCCGCGTGCAGGCTTCCAAGTCGCTGGATGATGGTTTCGGCGTCCGCCACGGTGCGTTCGATGATCGCAGCCGCGGGCAGGATATCATGGATCAGGCCGGTCGCCTCGCCGACCCAGACGCCGACATGGTCCGGATCGCCGGCCGCGACCATGGCCTGATAATCGGCGCGGCGGCTGTCGGCGACGGCGCGGTGCTCATCGGGGCGATGCTCCCATTCCTGCACGAAGCGGTTGTTGATGACGCGGGCCGTGAACCCGGCCGGCCAGTCATAGCCGCGCGCGATGTCGGTGGCGCGCTGGCGGATGGTGCCGTCGCCGTCGCTGCCAAGCGCCGCGTTGATGTGGTTCGGGTGGGTCAACGCCTCGCTGGCGGCCCAGAAGCGCGAACCCATCAGCACGCCATCGGCGCCCAGCGCCAGCGCGGCGGCAAGGCCGCGACCGTCAGCGATCCCGCCTGCCGCAACCAGCAGGGTCTCCGGCGACCGGCGCGCCAGAAGGTCGGCAACTTCCGGCACGAGCGTCATCGTGGCGCGATCGGCCCCGTGGCCGCCGGCCTCCGTGCCCTGTGCGACGATCATGTCGGCACCTGCCTCGATCGCCTGGCTCGCGTGCACCATGCTCTGCACCTGGCAGATCAGGGCGCTGCCGGCCGCCCTGACTTCTGCCGCATGCGGACGCGGATCACCGAAGGACAGCATCATCGCGGCGGGCGCGTGCGAAAGGGCCTGCGTCAGCAACTCGGGCTTCTGCGCCATCGACCAGGTGATGAAGCCGCAGCCGATGCGCGCATTTCCGGCAGCGGGAAACTCGCGCTTCAGCCAATCGCCATCGCCATAGCCGCCGCCGATCAGGCCAAGTCCGCCGGCATGCGTCACCGCCGCCGCCAGCGCCCCGCCCGCGGCGAACGCCATCGGCGCGCTGATGATCGGATGGCGGATGCCGAGGCGGGTGGTGAGGCGGGTGGTCAGCATGGCGCGCGTCACCCTTCGACATCGAACACCACGCCCTGCGCCAGAGGCAGGGTCGTGCCGTAGTTCACCGTGTTCGTCGCACGGCGCATGTAGGCTTTCCACGAATCGGAGCCTGCCTCGCGGCCGCCGCCGGTTTCCTTCTCGCCGCCGAACGCGCCGCCGATCTCGGCGCCGGACGGACCGATGTTGACATTGGCGATGCCGCAATCGGACCCCGCAACCGACATGAACATCTCCGCCTCGCGCATGTCGAGCGTGAAGATCGAGGAGGAAAGCCCCGCGCCGACGGCGTTCTGCAGGGCAATGGCCTCGTCCAGCGTGTCGTAGCGCGTCACGTAGAGCATCGGCGCGAAGGTCTCATGCAGCATCGGCCCGGATTGCGTCGGCATCTCCACCAAAGCGGGGGCGACATAGAAGGCCCCGTCGCCGGCGATCCCTGCCACGCGCTGGCCGCCATGGATGACGCCGCCATGGGCGCGGGCGTCGCCAAGCGCACGCTCCATGCCGTCAAAGGCCTGGCTGTCGATCAGCGGGCCGACAAGCGTGCCGGCCACGCGCGGATCCCCGACCTTCACCGTGCCGTAGACCCTGGCAAGGCGAGGCACGAGCGCGTCATGGATGCTGTCATGCACGAACAGCCGCCGCAGCGTCGTGCAGCGCTGGCCCGCCGTGCCCATGGCCGCAAAGGCGATGCCGCGCAGGGCCAGATCGAGATCGGCCGAGGGCGCGACGATGGCGGCGTTGTTGCCGCCGAGTTCGAGGATGGCGCGGGCAAAGCGTCTGGCGAGACGGGGGGCCACCTCGCGGCCCATGCGCGTCGAGCCGGTGGCCGACACCATCGCGACGCGGGAATCGTCGACCAGAACTTCGCCGAGGTCACGGTCGCCGATCAGGAGCGCGCAAAGGCCGGGCGGCGCGTCAGGGCCGAAGCGCAGCAGCGCGCGCTCGACGATGGCCTGGGTGGCCAGCGCGGTCAGCGGCGTCTTTTCGGATGGTTTCCAGACCACCGGATTGCCGCATGCCAGCGCAAGGGCCGCATTCCACGACCACACCGCCACGGGAAAGTTGAAGGCCGAGATCACGCCGCAGACGCCGAGCGGATGCCATGTCTCCATCATGCGGTGGAAAGGGCGTTCGGTGGCGATGGTCAGGCCGTGGAGCTGCCGCGAGAGACCGACCGCGAAGTCGCAGATGTCGATCATCTCCTGCACTTCTCCGAGCCCTTCGGAGGTGATCTTGCCAGCTTCCAGCGTGACCAGAAGGCCGAGGTCATCCTTGGCGGCGCGCAACTCCTCGCCCAGCAGACGCACCAGTTCGCCGCGGCGCGGGGCGGGCACAAGCCGCCAGCGCAGAAACGCCTCGTGGGACGCGGCGATGATGGCGCTGGCCTCCGTAGGTGAATGGGCGCGCACCGTCGCCAGCACCTCGCCGGTGATCGGGCTGCGGGCGGCAAGGCCTGCCGCGGCAAAGGCGCTGTCCGGGACGCCGAGTTTCGCCAGCAGCGCCAGCGCTTGATCGCGAACAGGGGTGGTCATGGCATCGCCTCCGGAAATCATGTTCAGCTAGATGGGCCGACAAGCGCCAACTGGCAATCGTCAAATCTGCGCGACGGCATGTGCAGACGTCAGTGCCGAAGCCGATCGCGCATCTTGCGCCGGGTGCCTGCAAGACTGCATTGTCGCGGCATGAACGAAGTTTCGGCAGATGTTGTGATCGTGGGCGGGGCCGCCATCGGCTCCTCGGTGGCCTATCACCTGATGGCTGATCCGGGCTTCGGGGGCCGCGTGATCGTGATCGAGAAGGACCCGACCTACAAGCTGTCGGCCTCGGCGCTTTCCGCCGCCTCAATCCGGCAGCAATTCTCAAGCGCGGTCAACATCCGGATCTCGCTGCACGGCATCGCCTTCCTGCGCGACATCGCCGGGCATCTTGGCACCGATGCCGACACGCCGGAGATCGGGCTCAGGGAAGGCGGCTATCTCTATCTCGCCAGCGACGCCGGAGCAGAAACGCTGCGCGGGCTGAATGCGCTGCAGCGTGCCGAAGGCGCTGACATCGCGCTGATGGAGAAGCCGGCGCTGGCTGCGCGCTTTCCGTGGCTCGCGCTTGACGACATTGCCTGCGGCAGCCTCGGTTTATCCGGCGAGGGCTGGTTCGACGGCTGGGGCCTGCTTCAGGCCTTCGCGAAGAAGGCGAAGGCGCTCGGAGCAACCTACATCACCGGCGACGTGGCGTCGTACGAGATGCGCCATGGCCGCATCGAGGCCGTGCTGCTTCGCGACGGCCGCCGCATCGCCTGCGGGCATGCGGTGAATGCCAGCGGCTCGAACGGCGCAGCGCTTGCAGCGACGGCGGGCGTGATCATCCCGGTCCTGCCGAAGAGGCGCTATGTCTTCAGCTTTGTCTGCAAGGGCGACGTGCCGGACTGCCCGCTTTTGATCGACACGAGCGGGGTCTATTGCCGCCCCGAGGGCCATCGCAATGCGGAAGGCCAGATGTTCATCTGCGGCGCCTCGCCGCCGCCGGACAAGGACCCGGACTGGAACGAGGGCGACGCCGGCGTCGCCGATGTCGACTGGAGTTTCTTCGAAGATACCATCTGGCCGGCGCTCGCCGCGCGCGTGCCCGCATTCGAGGCGATCAGGCCCGGCCAGGCCTGGGCCGGGCCGTATGACATGAACATGCTCGATGCGAACGCGATTGTCGGGCCGGCCTATGCGGTGCCCAACCTCATGCTCGCCAACGGCTTCTCGGGCCACGGACTGCAGCAATCTCCCGCCATCGGCCGGGGGCTCGCGGAACTGATCGTCCACGGGCGCTGCATCACGCTCGATCTGTCCGATCTCGGACATCACCGCATTGTCCGCAACCGGCCACTGCTGGAAGCGAACGTGATCTGAAGGACCGCACGATGATCAGCAGCGACCATGTCCGCCTGATGGCGCGCTACAACGCCTGGCAAAACGAAAGCCTCTACAGGGAGGCCGGTGCGCTCGGCGAAGAGGCGCGCCGCCAGGAGCGCGGCGCGTTCTTCGCATCCATCCACGGCACGCTCAGCCACCTTGTCTGGGGCGACGCGATCTGGATGCACAGATTTGCCGGAACGCCGAAGCCTGCGGGCGGCATCAAGGATTCCGCCAGCCTCTTTCCGATCTGGAATGACCTTGTCGCGGCGCGGCAGGCTCTTGATCACGACATCAGCGCCTGGGCCGGGACGATGGACCAGGACTGGCTGACGCAAGACCTGGGCTGGTTTTCAGGCGCTCTCGGGCGCGACGTCCGCAAGCCGAATTGGCTGCTGGTGACGCATTTCTTCAACCACCAGACCCATCATCGCGGCCAGGTCCATGCGATGATCACCGCAGCGGGCGGCAAACCGGACGACACCGACCTGCCGTTCATGCCCGACGCGTGGGCTGCAGCCTGAACGATGCCTACAGCACGCCGCGTTTTGCCAGGTGGCGCATCAGGTGGCTGGCGCCATAGGTCCAGGGCGGACACTCGGTTGCGTGCCGCATGCGGTTGACCAGGCTGCCGAGCTTCGGAGCCGAAACGGTGACGATGTCGCCAAGCTTGTGCGTGAATCCGCCGCCAGGGGTGTCGCGGTCCTTCACGGGGGCGAACATGGTGCCGAGATAGAGCACCGCTCCGTCTGGATACTGATGATGCGGGCCGATCATCTGACGGGCGAGATCGGCGGGATCACGGCTGATCTTCGCCAGCGAGGACGAACCTTCGAGCACAAAACCGTCCTCGCCCGTCACGGTCAGCGAGACGACAGTGGCGCGCACATCGTCGAGCGAGAAGGTCCGGTCGAACAGGCGCACGAAGGGCCCGACCGCAGCGCTGGCATTGTTGTCCTTGGCCTTGCCGAGCAGCAGCGCCGAGCGGCCCTCGACATCGCGCAGGTTGACGTCATTGCCGAGCGTCGCGCCGACAATGCGGCCATCCGAGGCCACGACCAGCACCACCTCCGGCTCGGGGTTGTTCCAGGTCGAGACCGGGTGCAGCCCCGCATCCATGCCCGTGCCGACCGCCGCCATCGCCGGTGCCTTGGTGAATATCTCCGCGTCGGGGCCGATGCCGACCTCCAGATACTGGCTCCACGCGCCCTGCGCCACGAGCACCTGCTTCAGGTGCATGGCTTCGGGCGAGCCGGGCTTCAGCTTCGACAGGTCATCGCCGATCAGCGTCTCGATCTCGGCACGGATGGCCGCCGCCGCTGCCGGATTGCCCCGCGCCTTCTCCTCGATCACCCGCTCCAGCATCGAGACCGCAAAGGTGACGCCGGCCGCCTTTATGGCCTGCAGGTCGATCGGGGCGAGGAACCAGGGCTTGCCGGCGTCACGCGCGTCAGGCGGGGTGTTGGCGAGAATGTCACCGATCTGCCCGATGACGGAACCGGTGGCGGCGGCGAGCGACGCGGCGGGGTCTGCGCTCTCCGCGAGGTCCCGCACCGTGGGCCAGGTTGCCGTGATGTCCACGACCCCGGCCGTGCGGAGCGCGACCACGCAGGGCCCGCCCATGACAGGACTCCAGACACGCCCGACCAGAGAGCCCGCAAGGCCGTCAACGGGAAGCGCAGCGGAGACGGCAAGCGGTTGCATGGGCGACGGTCCTGGACGAATGCTCAAAGATGGGCGCTTGGAAGAGGCGCTTGGCGCCGCTGAACATGGGCTGATCCGGGCGCCGGATGCAAGCAATCCGTTCCGCGCCTTAGCGTTGCGGAAATGTGCAATGGCGTCATCAATCTGTCATTGAAATGTCACCCCTGTTTCGTGCTAGCATCGTCATAACGACAAAAGCAGGCGTCCGGATGGGGCGCCATCGGGAGGTGTCATGATCAAGTTCCGTTATCTGGCGGCAGTGTCCGCCTGTGTCCTGTCGGCGACGGCCGCGTCCGCGCAGACCGAAATCCAGTGGTGGCATGCCATGACCGGCGCCAACAACGACGTCATCGTCAAGCTGGCCGAGGACTTCAACGCCGCCCAGAAGGATTACAAGGTCGTGCCGGCCTACAAGGGCTCCTATGCCGACACGCTGAACGCCGGCATCGCCGCGTTCCGCGCCGGTCAGGCCCCGCACATCATGCAGGTGTTCGAGGTCGGCACCGCCACCATGATGGGCGCCAAGGGCGCGGTGAAGCCAGTCCAGGACATGATGAAGGAGGCCGGGGAAGCGTTCGATCCGAAGTCATACCTGCCCGCCATCACCGGCTATTACTCGACCGTGAAAGGCGAGATGCTGTCCTTCCCGTTCAACTCGTCTTCCGCCGTGATGTGGTACAACAAGGACGCCTTCAAGAAGGCAGGCCTCAATGCCGACGCGCCGCCGAAGACATGGCCTGAAGTGTTCGACGCCGCCCGCAAGCTCAAGGCTGCCGGCTGGGACAAGTGCGGCTTCTCGACGGCCTGGATCACCTGGCTGAACGTTGAACAACTCGGCGCTTGGCACAACACCCCGATCGGCACCAAGGCCAACGGCATGGACGGCTTCGACACCGTCTTCCAGACCAACAGCCCGCTCTTCGTCAAGCACCTGACCAATCTGGCGGACCTGCAGAAGGAGGGCGTGTTCTCCTATTCGGGCCGCACGAACACGGGCGAAGGCCGCTTCACCTCCGGCGAATGCCCGATCTTCCTGACCTCGTCGGCCTTCTTCGGCAACGTGCGCGCCAACGCCAAGTTCGATTGGGCCAACTCCGTCATGCCCTACTACCCCGATGTGGCAGGCGCACCGCAGAACTCGATCATCGGCGGCGCCTCGCTGTGGGTGATGGGCGGCAAGTCGGCGCCTGAATACAAGGGCGTGGCGAAGTTCTTCACCTTCCTGTCGGATGTCGACCGGCAGGTGAAGCTGCACACCGAGAGCGGCTATCTGCCGATCACCAAGGCGGCCTACGCCAAGGTCAAGGATTCCGGCTTCTACAAGGACAAGCCTTTCCTTGAAACGCCGCTGCTGCAGCTCAACAACAAGGAGCCGACCGAAAATTCGCGCGGCCTGCGCTTCGGCAACCTCGTCCAGATCCGCGACATCTGGTCCGAGGAAATCGAGGCCGCTCTCAACGGCCAGAAGACGCCAAAAGCCGCCCTCGATGCGGCAACCGAGCGTGGCAATGCCGTCCTGCGCCAGTTCGAGCGCACGGTCTCCCGCTGAAGCCTTCCAAAGGCTCTTTTGACGACCCGGCGGACATGATCAATCATGTCCGCCAACACTCTCCTTCTGCCGGACATTCGGCTCCATGAACAAGACAGCCACCTTCAAGGGCTACCTGATCCCGGCCTTGCTGCTTGCGCCGCAACTGGCGATTACGCTTGTGTTCTTCTACTGGCCTGCAAGCCAGGCCGTATGGCAGTCATTCCTGGTGCAGGATGCCTTCGGCACCTCGACCGAGTTTGTCTGGTTCGAGAACTACAAGGAACTGTTCTCGAAACCCGACTACTACAAGGCCCTGTGGAACACGCTGGTGTTCTCCACGCTGGTGACGTCATTCTCGCTGTCGATCGCGCTCTTGCTGGCAGTGATGGCCGATCGCCAGATCAGGGGCTACCAGATCTACACCACCTTGCTGATCTGGCCCTATGCCGTGGCGCCGGCCATTGCAGGCGTGCTCTGGATGTTCATGTTCAACCCGTCGCTGGGCATCATGGCCAAGGGCCTGCGCGACATGGGCTATGACTGGAACCCGCTGCTCAACGGCAACCAGGCCATGAGCCTCGTGGTGATGGCAGCGGTCTGGAAGCAGATCAGCTACAATTTCCTGTTCTTCCTCGCCGGGCTGCAGTCCATCCCCAAAAGCGTGATCGAGGCCGCCACGATCGATGGCGCGCGGCCATGGCGCAGGTTCTGGACCATCGTCTTTCCGCTGCTGTCGCCCACCACGTTCTTCCTGCTCGTGGTCAATGTGGTCTACGTGTTCTTCGACACGTTCGGCATCATCGACACGATCACCGGCGGCGGCCCCTCGAAGGCGACCGAGACGCTGGTCTACAAGGTCTACTCGGACGGCAAGGGCGGAGCCGATCTCGGCGGCTCGGCAGCGCAGTCGGTGGTTCTGCTGTTCATCGTGGTCTGCCTCACGGCCGTGCAGTTCAAGTATATCGAACGCAAGGTCACGTACTGATGGAAAGCCGACGCTGATGGTCGAGAACCGTACCTTCGGCGACCGCCTCGCCTATGTCGTGCTGTCGCTCGGCGTGCTGATCGTGGCCTTCCCGGTCTACCTCACCTTCGTCGCCTCGACGTGGGATGCGAGCACCATCATCAACGGACAGATGCCACTCTATCCAGGCCCGTTTTTTGCCGAGAACTACTATCGCACGCTGTTCATCGGCACCTCCGGCACCACGCGCGAGCCGGTGATCAACATGATGATCAACTCCTTCATCATGGCGCTGGCCATCGCCTTCGGGAAAATCTTCATCTCGGTGCTGTCGGCCTATGCGGTGGTGTATTACCGCTTCCCGTTCCGGATGGCGGCCTTCTGGCTGATTTTCCTGACGCTGATGCTGCCCGTGGAAGTGCGCATCTTCCCGACCTTCAAGGTCGTGGCCGACATCGGCTTTCTCGACACCTATCAGGGACTGGCCGTGCCGTTGATCGCATCGGCAACCGGCACGCTGCTGTTCCGCCAGTTCTTCATGACCATTCCGGACGAGTTGCTGGAAGCCTCGAAAATCGACGGGGCAGGCCCGTTCCGCTTCTTCAAGGACACGGTGCTGCCGCTCTCGATGACGACGGTGGCGGCGCTGTTCGTGATCCAGTTCATCTATGGCTGGAACCAGTATCTCTGGCCGCTGCTGATCACCACGAAGGACTCGATGCAGACCATCGTCATCGGCATCAAGAAGATGATCGTGACGGCGGATGCCCTCACCGAATGGCAACTGGCCATGACAACCGCCGTGCTGGCCATGCTGCCGCCGGTGGCCGTGGTCATCCTGATGCAGCGGCTGTTCGTCAAGGGCCTGGTGGATCAGGAAAAGTGAAAATGATTAGAATAACGACCGTAATATCTAGCTTATTTGTAGCAATATTGTGCATCGCACTCCCCTTCGACAGTGCAAGCTTCGCTCAGGATGCAAGTGTTTGTGTCCCACCTTTAACTGCGGCGGCAGGCGTTATTGGTGGCATTGAAGACTCAAGCATCATTGATGAAGTCAGGAGCACATGCACGGCTGGCAATATTATCGAGCTTCCCCTCCGAAATAAGGTGGCCGTGGCAGCTATATGTGATTTTGAAAAGCAGATTGTCGTAATCTCAAATCGGGAAGCATTATGCGTTGTTTCAAAATCTATCCGCAGTATCAAAAAGTGAACTGCAATGGCTGAAGTCACCATCAAGGAAGTGCGCAAGGTCTACCCCGGCAATGTCGAGGCGGTCAAAGGGGTGTCCATCGACATTCCCGATGGCGGGTTCTGCGTGCTGGTCGGCCCATCCGGCTGCGGAAAGTCCACATTGCTGCGCATGGTGGCGGGGCTCGAGACCATCACCTCGGGCGAATGCCTGATCGGGGGCCGCGTCGTCAACGACATCGAGCCTGCCGACCGCGACATCGCCATGGTGTTCCAGAACTACGCGCTCTATCCGCATTTCTCGGTCTACGAGAACATGGCCTATGGCCTGCGCAACCGCGGCACGCCGAAGGACGAGATCGACCGGCGCGTGCAGGAAGCGTCGAAAATCCTTGGCATCGGCGACTTTCTGCAGCGCCGCCCGCGCCAGCTTTCCGGCGGACAGCGCCAGCGCGTCGCGATGGGCCGGGCGATCGTGAGGAAGCCGCAAGTCTTTCTGTTCGACGAGCCGCTGTCCAACCTCGATGCCAAGCTGCGCGTGCAGATGCGCGTCGAGATCAAGAAGCTGCAGCGCGCGCTCGGCGTGACCTCGATCTACGTCACCCATGACCAGGTCGAAGCGATGACCCTCTCGGACAAGCTTGTCGTGATGAGCGCGGGCCGGGTGGAGCAGATGGGCATCCCCAATGAGGTCTACCGCAAACCCGCCTCGAAGTTCGTCGCCACCTTCATCGGCTCGCCGCCGATGAACATCGCCAAGGGCGTGGTGCGGGGCGCGGGTGCGGTTGCCATCGGCGACGTGGTGCTGCCGGTCAGCGACATGGCTCTCGACCTCAAGGCAGGGGATGCCATCGACGTCGGCCTGAGGCCCGAAGATCTGAGCGTGCGGCCCGATGGCTCGCTCACCATGCAGGTCGATTTCGTCGAGGAACTTGGCGCGACGCAGCTTTTCCACGGCACGCTCGGTGGCGCTCACCTGGTGATCCAGGCCGCCTCCGGACTGGTGTCGATGGATGCGGAGACCTTGAACCTCGCCATCGATCCGGCGAAGGTGCACCTGTTCGATGTGACCAGCGGCATGCGCCGGGGGAGATGATCAGGCGAGATCGCCGTAAGCGATGAAAGCCGCGCTGGAGCCCGCCTCGAGCAGCGTCATTTCGTCCGGCAACTCCAGCAGACCATCGGTCTCGGTCAGCGACGTGATGATGCCGGCCCCGTCGCGCGGATGCTTGACTGCATCGAACACGCCGTCGGCCTGCGGCGTCAGGCTGACGCGAACATACTCGCGGCGCCCGGTTTTCTTGCTGTAGTCAAAAGCCGACCTCACCCGGAGACGGCGCGGCTCGCGCCATCTTTCGCCCGCCAGACGCGCCAGAAGCGGACGGACGACAAAGGCGAAGGTGACATAGACCGCGACCGGATTGCCCGGCAAGCCGACAAAGGCTGCGCCGTCGATCACACCCATGGCGACAGGCCGCCCAGGCTTGATGGCGATACGCCAGAACGCCAGCGAACCCGCTGCCTCGACTGCCGCCTTGACGTGATCCTCCTCGCCCGTCGAGACCCCGCCTGAGGTCAGGATCAGATCGCAATCCTTCGCGGCGACCTTCAGGCGTGCGGCGAGTTCGGCCCTGTCGTCGCGGACAATGCCGAGATCGACGGCGTCGGCACCAGTGCGCCGCACGAGGGCCTGCAGCATGATGCGGTTCGAATCGTAGATCGCAGCCTCGTGCAGCGGCACGCCTGCTTCGCTCAATTCGTTTCCGGTCGAGAACACGCCGACACGCAGCCTGCGCCTGAGATCAAGATGCGTGATGCCCAGCGCCGCCGCCAGCGCGAGATGCCGCGCTTCGAGCCGCGTTCCCGCCGACAAGGCGACCTGGCCTTTCGCGATGTCTTCTCCGGCAAGCCGCATGTTGGCGCCGCGCTTGAGACCAGGCGGAAAGCTCGCATGACCACCGTCAAGCGGCACGTCCTCCTGCATGAACACTGTATCCGCATCAGCCGGCATCGGCGCGCCGGTGAAAATGCGGACGGCCGCGCCCATGGCGGAGCTGCCGGCGGCGGCGCCCGCCGTGGCGCGCCCGCGCACCGGCAGGAGCGTGTCACGCCCAGACAACAGGTCGGCATGGCGGACGGCATAACCATCGACCGCCGAGTTGGCGAAAGGCGGCAACGGCGCCGGCGCAACGAGATCATTGGCCATGACGCGGCCTTCGGCATCGGCCAGCGCCGTGCGCTCATGGCCGTCGATGGCCGTGATGCGCGACGCCATCAGGCGCGCCGCATCCTCGATCGTCATCAACGGGCCGCCAAAGGCGAAGCAATCATCGGTGAGCTGCGCCATGAGCCCCTGAACTCCCGCCAAGCCGTGCCAAAACCTCCGCCATTGGTTCGGCAAAGGCAAGTGCGAGCCCGGCGATCGCCTCGATGTCGTCGAGGCCGACAACCGGCCGTCCTGCCGCCGGGAAGGCCACATCGGAAGCAACCGCGACAATCGACGGGTTGCCGAGGTGCAGCGGCGGCTTTCCGTTGGCCGCGCGATGGACCTCGAACTTGCGGTGCGGCTCGGCCTTGAAGCCTTCGACGATGACGAGATCGACCGGCGACAACCGGGGCAGCAGGTCGGCGAGCCGGGGCTCCGCTTCATCGCGCAGTTCATGCATCAGGGCCCAGCGCCTGCCGGACGACACCAGCACCTCGGATGCCCCCGCCAGGCGGTGATTGTGGGAATCCTTGCCGGGCACATCGATGTCGAACGCGTGGTGCGCGTGCTTGAGCGTCGAGACCTTGATCCCCCGGCTGACCAGCAGCGGGATCAACTTGCCGAGCAGCGTGGTCTTTCCGGCACCGCTCCAGCCTGCGAGGCCGATGACGCGGATCATGTCGTGGTCCCTTCAAACGAAAACCGGACGCTTTCGCGCCCGGCCGTCAGATGTCTGTTTGAGCGTCGGAGCGAAGCTGCGCGACCTATTCCGCCGCCTGCAATTGCGCCGGCACCACGCCCTTCTTCATCTCGTCCTCGACCCAGAGGCTGTGGTGCTCCCTGGCCCAGTTGAGATCGACCTCGCCCGAGCCCATGGCATCGAACGCGCCTTCCATGCCGATTGAACCGATATAGGCATGCGCCAGCATCGCGCCGATCAGGACCATGCTGACAACGCCGTGCACGACATTCCAGAACTGCAGGTTGAGCACGCCGCCGGCGGTATAGGGAAACAGCAGATACCAGCCGGACACCGACAGGGCCGCGCCGCCGAAGATGACCGCCCAGAACACCATTTTCTGGCCGCCGTTGAAGCGTTTGGCCTTTGGGTGACCCTTGCCGACCAGGCCGCCGCCCTGCGCAAACCAGTCAAGATCGATCTTGCCGGGAATATTGTCCTTCACCCAGATCAGGAACATCAGCGCGAGGCCGATCATGAACGGGAAGGCCAGATAGTTGTGCGCATACTTGCCAAGCTGCGCTGCGGCCGCAAAGGCGCTTTCCCCGAAGATCGGGATCAGCAAGGCTTTGCCGAAAGTGATGTTGAGGCCGGACAAGGCCAGAACGATGAAGCAGCCCGCAGTGGTCCAGTGGACGAACCGGTCGAAAGTTCCAAAGCGCGTGATGGTGCGACCCGTCGGCCCGCCGGAGATCATGATCTTGCCGCGGGTGAAGTAGAACACCGCCAGCAGGCCCAGCATGCCAAGGATGGCGATGCCGCCGATCAGATGCATGGTGCCCTGATGGAACTCGCGCCACTCGCGGCCGGCCGGGCGGATCAGCGTCGACGCTTTCTGGTCAGGAATGGTGATGCGCCCGCCGATCTCGGCGGCCGCACCGGGCTTCAGCGCATCCAGAAGCTTTTGCTCGGTGACGGAACTGGCCGTCGGGTTGACCTGCCCTGGCTGCTGGGCGGAAGCCGCGCTGGCCAGCCCGAGGCCGGCAGCCACGGCAACCATGACGAGAAACGAAAGAATGGACCGCGAAAGACGCATGATGTCCCTCCTGAAACTGTGAATTTGGACGATGGCGAGAGGCCGCAGGCACGCCTGCGGCCGTCATCGCGTCAGATGGCGACGGTTTCCTTGTAGGCTGTCTTCCAGCCCCAGGCGCCGGAGCCGTAGCCCCGCTTGACCACGCGCTCCTTGTAGATCTTCGCGATGATGTCGCCGTCACCGGCCAGAAGCGACTTGGTCGAGCACATTTCGGCGCAGAGCGGCAGCTTGCCCTCCGCGAGACGGTTGGAGCCGTACTTCTGGAACTCGGCGGGCGAGAGGTCAGCCTCCGGGCCGCCGGCGCAGAAGGTGCATTTATCCATCTTGCCGCGCGAGCCGAAGTTGCCGACTTTGGGATATTGCGGCGCACCGAACGGGCAGGCGTAGAAGCAATAACCGCAGCCGATGCACAGATCCTTGGAGTGCAGCACGACCTTGTCGACGGTGGTGTAGAAGCAGTCGACCGGGCAGACGGCGGCGCAGGGCGCATCCGTGCAGTGCATGCAGGCCATCGAGATCGAGCGTTCACCGGGCTTGCCGTCATTGATGGTGACGACGCGGCGACGGTTGATGCCCCACGGAACATCATTCTCGTTCTTGCAGGCGGTGACGCAGGCGTTGCACTCGATGCAGCGATCCGCGTCGCAGAGAAATTTCATGCGTGCCATGTGTGCAATCCTCCTCAGGCCGCCGCAATCTGGACAAGGGTGACCTTGCCTTCATGCATGCCGGTGACCGGGTCATATCCATAGGTGGTGACGGTGTTGACGCTCTCGCCGAGCACGATCGGATCAGTGCCCTTCGGATAATTGGAGCGCTGGTCGACGCCCTGATAGAAACCGCCGAAGTGGAACGGCATCCAGGCGACGCCCTTGCCGACACGCTCGGTCACCAGCGCCTTGACGCGGGCCTTGGAGTTGTTCTCGGGGCCGGAGACCCAGACGAACTGGCCGTCCCTGATGCCGCGGGCGTTTGCGTCATCGGGGCTGATCTCGACGAACATGTCCTGCTGCAGTTCGGCGAGCCACTTGTTGGAGCGGGTTTCCTCGCCGCCGCCCTCATACTCGACCAGCCGCCCGGAGGTGAGGATGATCGGGAAGGATTTCGCCAGACCCTTGTCGACTGCAGCCTTCTGGATCGATCCACCCATGTTCGGCATGCGCAGGTTGCGCTCGTCGGGCCGGGCGGGCCATTTTGCCACGAGGTCGGCACGCGGGGTGTAGATCGGCTCGCGGTGGACCGGGATCGGGTCAGGCAGGTTCCAGGCATTGGCGCGCGCCTTGCCGTTGCCGAAGGGCACGCAGCCATGGGCAAGCGCAACGCGCTGGATGCCGCCCGAAAGGTCGACTGCCCAACTGACGTTATCGACCGCATTGCCGCCGATCCAGTTGATGGTGGCCGCTTCCGCCGGAGTCAGGTCCTTGTCCCAGCCGAGGCGCTTCAGCATCCCCATCGTGAACTCCGGATAGCCGTCCTTGATCTCGGAGCCTTTGGGCCATGAGCCCTCGGCCAGCAGCGTGACGTTGACCTTGCTGCCATCGGCGCGCGTTTCCTCGCGCGTGAGGCCGAAGCGCGGACGGAAGGCACCGCCGCCATTGTTCGGCTCGAGCGAGGTGTCATACAGCACATGCGTGCCCGGGTGCTTCTGCTCCGGCGTGCCCCAGCATGGCCAGGGCAGCCCGTAGAAGTCGTTGTCGACGGGGGAGCCTTTGGCGCCGCGCAGCGTCACCAGGTCGAACTTGTCCTGGTTGGCCATGTGCAGCTTGAGGCGCTCGGGCGACTGGCCGGTGTAGCCGGTGGACCAACCGCCGCGGTTGATCTCGCGCAGCAGCGATTCAGCCTGCGGCTCGTCGCCGAACTTGCCCTTGATCATTGCAATGTTCTTGAACATCTCGGTGGCGAAACCGAGCTTCTGGGCCAGCTTGTAGATCACCCAGTAATCGTTGGCCGATTCGAAGATCGGCTCGACGACTTTCTCGCCCCACTGGATCGAACGGTTCGAGCATGTGCGCGAACCATCGCACTCGAACTGGGTGCAGATCGGCAGCAGATATGTGCCGTTCTTGCGCTTGGCGAGCGAGACGAAGTTGGTCGGGTGCGGGTCTGCCACGACCAGAAGGTCGAGGTTCTCCAGCGCCTTGATCGAGTCAGGGATGCGCGGGATCGTGTTGCCGCCGTGGCCGAATACGATCATCGCCTTAAGGTTGTCCTTCTGGTCGACCTGCTCGGCCGGCAGCGTGGCGGCATCGAACCAGCGGGTGGATGTGTGGCCCGACGTTTCCATGTTGGCCTTGCGGTTGCGCGCCGCACGGCCAGCCTTGGCCGGCACTTCATCGAACCGGCTCTGGAGATATTCGTAGGGCACATCCCAGACGCGGCCCCAATGGCGCCAGGCTCCTTCGACCAGTCCGTAATAGAGCGGCAGGTTGCCGACATCGAGGCCCATGTCCGTCGCGCCCTGCACGTTGCAGTGGCCGCGGAAGATGTTGGCGCCGTTGCCCATGCCGCCGACGTTGCCGGTGGCCAGCAGCAGCGTGCAGATGGCGCGCACGTTGGCGGTGCCGACCGAATGCTGGGTCACGCCCATGCACCAGATGAAGGTGGCCGGCTTGACCTTGGCGAACGTCTCGGCGACGCGCTTCATCTGCGCTTCGGGAATGCCCGTGATGTCCTCGACGGTCTTGGGATCGTACTTCTCGATCTCCTTCAGCGCATCGGCCATGCCATAGACGCGCTGCTGGATGAACTCCTTGTCCTCCCAGCCGTTCTTGAAGATGTGCCACATCAGGCCCCAGATCACGGCGATGTCGGTGCCTGAGCGGAAGCGCACGTAGTCGGTGGCGTGGGCCGCCGTGCGGGTCATGCGCGGATCGAAGACGATGACATTGGCGCGGTTGATTTCCTTGCCGGCCAGAATGTGCTGCATCGAGACCGGGTGGGCCTCGGCCGCGTTCGAGCCCATGAAGATCACGGTCTTGGAATTGCGGATGTCGTTGTAGGAATTGGTCATGGCGCCGTAGCCCCAAGTGTTCGCGACGCCGGCGACCGTGGTCGAGTGGCAGATGCGGGCCTGATGGTCGACGTTGTTGGTGCCCCAGAAGGCCGCGAACTTGCGGAACAGGTAGGCGCCCTCGTTGGAGAACTTGGCGGAGCCGAGCAGATAGGCCGAGTCAGCGCCGGACTTGGCGCGGATCTCGAGCATCTTGTCGCCGATCTCGCCGATGGCCTGTTCCCAGCTGATGCGGGTCCACTGGCCGTCGACCAGCTTCATCGGGTACTTGATGCGGCGGTCGCCGTGGACGAGTTCCCGGACAGAGGCCCCCTTCGCGCAGTGCGTGCCGCGGTTGATCGGGCTTTCCCACGCTGGCTCCTGGCCGACCCAGACGCCGTTGGCGACCTCTGCCTTGACCGTGCAGCCGACCGAGCAGTGGGTGCAGATGTTCTTGACGACCTTGGTGCCCGTGGCGGGGCCGAATCCGGCCGCTTCCGCCTTGCGCACGGCGCCGATCTGGATCGTGCCGGCAACAGCCAGGCCACCAGCCACGAGGCCGGAGCGGCGCAGGAAGGCGCGTCGATCCATGACGCCGGAGGACAGACTTCCGAGCGCGGCCTGAAGTCGGCCACGCGATGCATCAGCCGTTTTGCGCTTGATCAGCATGGTGCGTTCTCCTCAGTAGCCGTTGGTGCGATAGAAGGCCTTGACGTGCTCGCTCTCGCGATAGCGCGCCTTGGTCTCTTCTTTGCCGGGATCGTAGGCGGCCGCCGGGGTGACCATCCCCGGCGCGACAGACGCTGCTGCGGCAACGCCGCCAAGCGAGGCGACCTTCATGAAACCACGGCGATCAAGCGCCTGTTTGGTTTTGCTCTCAGACATCAGACTGTCCTCCTCATGCTCATGCTGCCAGCGCCATGGCACCGGCCTCGATATCCAGAAAAACGCGCCCGGCGGCGCCGACGCAGCGATAGAAACCTGACGTCTGGGTCATTTCCAGATCGACAAACAGACGTGACGCCCACGGCTTGAGATGGCGGGTGAAGAACACCCCGTCATCGATGCCGTCGGCGGCGAACTCGCCCATGATCAGCCCGCGCATCACGTCGAACAGGATCGCGGCATGATCCTCGGGTTCACCGACGCGGATTTCGCGGGCAAGGCCCAGCGCTTCCATGTCGCGGCGAACCTCGGCCAGCGGGCGCTCATGCAGGAAGCCGGTGCGGTAGAACGAGGCATAGGGCAGGATTTCACCGCGCCCGACACCAATGAACAGATCGAAATACTCACGCTGGATCGCGTCGGGATCAGCATCTCGCGCGGCGTCGGCCAGCAGATGGTGCGCTGCGCCCAGTTCGGATGCGTCGCCCTTGAGTTGGCTGACCAGCGCCAGCGTCCCGGTTGTCGGCGCGCGCCAGAGAAGCGCGCCGAGCAAGGCATACTCGTCGGCCCGGGCGGCGTCTTCAGGCGCAATATCACGCAAGATCGCAGCCGACGCATACAGGTCCGGGCGCAGCTCGGCGCGAGGCACCCCTGTCACACCTTCAACGGCCACCACACGGTCGGCCGGAATACGCCTCCAGGCAGAGATGGCGGGCTGCGACACGCCAAGCGACCGCGCCAGCGCGCGAACGCCGCCCGCAGCTTCGATGGCCTTGTTCAGTCCAGAATCCCGCACTCGGGTGGTTCCTCGGTTTTTTGGCTCAGGCGGTCTTTGCGCCGCTTTGCCCAACAACCGTATAAGAAGAGCTTATCGCTTAGAATTGCAACACTTCCAAAGTAGCAGACACGCGACAGGCCATGGCCTAGACCGGCGCCGCGCCGCCGCCGCGCCGTCGCTGCGGAGCGGCAGGAGGGCGCTCATCAGACAGCTTGATGCTGCGCCGCACAACGGGCGCATCGCCGCTTTGTGGCAATTCCGTGGTCAAGGCGGTTTCCTGGGCCACGTCCGAAGATGCTGCCGTTTCGTCAGGCATCTGCCCATGCTGCGCTGCAACATCAGTCAGGCGGACAGCCGAAGGCTGCGCACTCCCGCCATCCTGCGACTCGTTGTCGCGATGGCCAGACACAGGGGCGGGCAAGCCGTCTCCAGACATTTCACCAGACATTTCCCCGGGCGTGCTGAACACATTGGCCAGAAAGTCCCGCGCCTGCGCCAGGTCCAGCTCGGTCAGCGGACCGGAGCCGGGCGCGCCGCCAGGCAGGTTGTAGTCGTAGGCGTAATCCAGCGCCGGGCTGACAAAATTGCGGATCATCGGATCGTTGAGCCACATGGTGCGCAGCGCTTCACGGCGGAGTGCCTCGGGCACGCCCTGCCGCATGAAGCCAGACAGATCGCCGCCAGCCTCCAACTCCGCAATTTTCGGCAGGCGGCTGACCAGATCCTCGTCGATCAGTTCGCCGGTCTCGGGGTCGCGGCTACGCTCGTCCGGCTCTGCCGGATTGGCAGGGACTTCCGGCTGTGGCGCTCCTGCGGGAGCTTCCAGCCCGGTCCTGTCCGCCGGCTGCAGCTTCCTGCGCGACCAGCGGCCGAGAAAGCCGCCGTCATCATCGGGCTTGTCCGGCGCGCTCATCGTTCGTCGTCCGTCCCGCCGATGGCGCGGCCTCCCTCCGTGCGCAGCACACGGTCCGGCGGGCCTGGCCGGCTGGCGAAGGCGTCACGCGCCGCCTTGTCGCGCTTGCGCTTCACGAACGGGCGTTCGACGTGATGTTCGCGGTAAAAGGCCAGCACCTGGTCGGCAATGCTTTCAGGCATCGGCACAACCTCGACAACATCGCCGATGCCGTCGAGATAGCCTTCGCCCTCGGTCGGATCGGCAGTGACGCCGACCACTTCCAGCGGCGGGTCAATGCCGGTTGGCCTGACGCTGACCCACAGCTTGCCCGCTCCCGGCACGAAATTCTCGATCAACTGGCCTGTGTCGGAGGAATACAGGCTGAGCGAGGCCGGGCCGGCGTAGAAGCGCTCGGACTGCCCGGCTCGGCCGAGCGAGGTCCAGGCCGGCACCTCGGGCGCATCGGGCAGCACGGCGACAGGGGCCCAGACATGGTCGGCCCACAGGCTGTCAATCTCCCGGCGCTCGACCACCACGCCCACCGTTCTGTGCTCGACAGCCATGGTGACCTCCTCAGTTCGCCGCCAGCAAGGGCAAGCCGGTGACAAGGTTGTGCGGCTTAAGGCGCAGATGCCTGTCCTCGGTCATCGCCATGATCAGGTAGATCGGCTTGCCGCGCGCCTGCTCGGACAGCGGGGCGGTTGCGGAAAAGCTGAGGCTGAACAGGCCGACGACGCGGGACATCAATTCCGGCTCAACCGCTCTTCCGGCCCAGAGCGCATTGCCGATGCGGGTGGCGTCGGCGTCGAGCCCGATGAACCAGCGCCAGTCGGCATCCTCGATGCGATCCAGCGGCGCGATGCTGACCTCGACGCCATGCAGGTGCCTGATCCAGATTTCGAGCGCCCGCGCCATGGCTGACCTGCCGGACGGCTCGCCGCCGAGATCCAGCACCATGTCGAAGGCATCCGAACGCTGCCAGTAGCCTTCGGCATTGGCCGGCTTCAGCACATCGAGTTTCTTCGCGGCCGCCTCGCCCATCATCGAGAGCAGCGGCGAGGCATGCCGCTCCTCCTCGTGCAGTTCGACGATGTCGGCATCGGCCAGCAGGATCGTGCCGTCCTGCACCGTGACGCGCTGAGAGCGATAGAGGCACTCAGCGGCGCGGACCACGAAAGGGTCGCCGCACGCATCGAGGGCGTTGCGCAAGATGACATGGGCCACCTGCAGCATGAACAGCGGCGGCACGCCCTTCCAGCCATCTCGCGTCAACGCCATGTAGGCGGCCTCGAGCGTCGGCGCGTTGACCAGCCTGTCGCGGAAGGCGAGCATGAAGCCCCAGTTCTCGCGCGCATCGGCGTCGAGGATCGCGTCAAGGGCGTCGGCGCTCACGATTGCGCGCGGATCGGCCAGCAGCCGGGCGTGAAGGGCGCGCTCGGCGGCGCAGGCGTCTTCGGGCGGAACCAGTTCCTTGCGGGCGAGATAGGCCTTCAGGTACTCGTCGGTGACGACAAGGCCGCCCGATGCGTCGTGTTCAAGCAGAAGATGGCCGGACGAGGCCCAGAAATGCTTGCTCATCGCGCAGTCCCCGTTGCCTTGGCCCGCATCAGCGCAGCCAGATCAACCTGCTCGGCCGGCTCGTCCTCATCATCGACCTCGAAGAACTCGAAAGCGCGGAAGCCGCCCCTCGGCGCGTCCGGCCCCAGAGCCTCGGCGCGCGGACGCAGCGTGCGGAAACGTTCCGCGACCTCGCCATCCTCAAGCGAGCGATGAACCGCGACCAGCGTGTTCTCCGGATGGTCGCACAACGACGCGGAAAAGGCGATCTCCTCCGCCGCGGCGGCGCGGGCGGCGGCGATGTCGGGCGCGCCAAGCTCACGCATCAGCGCGGTGGCGAAATCCGTGAGCAGTTCCTCGCGCTCGCCCGCCGTGATCGGCGTCACGACAGCCAGCGTCGACCAGCCGAAAGAGGCGACGCCGAGAAAGCCGGAGCGGAAGGCAGCGCGCTCCTTCGGCGTCATGGCGTCGACATCGGCTTCCGAAAACCTGTCGTGCATGAACATGAACGAGCCCGGCACGGCCCACTCCCCCGCCTCGGCCGCGCGGGCAAAGACGAAGGTGTCGGACGGATCGAGCCTGATCGTGCGCAGGAGCTTCACAGCTTGGGCTCCCCGCGCGCGGCATCGAACCAGTCGGCCCTGCCGAGCGCGTCGATCAGGCTCAGCCGCCTTTCGCCGGACTGGCTCTTGATCAGCAGGTCGCCATTGGGCTCGATGCCGTGACGCAGGCCCGGCTCGCGCTGCAACCGGTCCAGCCAGCGCCTGACCACGGCCTTCGGGCCGCGGGTGAGCCATTCATCGCTGCCGAGCATGAGATGGCGGCAGAAGCTCTCGACGATGTCGACGGGCGCGACATCCTCGAAGCCGAGTTCATCCATGGCGACGCCGGCCCCAGAAGCTGCCGAGCGCTGGCCGCTGGCAAGGCCGCTCGCCAGATCGAGCAGCGAGGCCGCGCGCAGCATCGCCCCGAACACCAGCCAGCGCGGCGCCTCGTCCGGCCCGCAACCGGACGGCCAGGCCGTGCGTCCCCCGCCGATCAGGCCATGGTCCATCAGCAGCGCATCCGGCCAGCCAAACACCATCGGGCGCTCCGGCGGGCAATGCACGGCCATCGTGTCGGCCAGCGCGTTCATGCCTATGTAGTGCGCCAGCCGGGCTGTCATCAGCGGCTCCTCGGGCTCCAGCACCACGGCGAACTCGACGACATCATGGCGCCGGACCCAGACCACGGAGGCAGCCCCAAGCTCGTCCGCCCGCGCGATGGCATAGGCAAACGCATCGCCCGCCTCGCGCAGCGTCGTGCAGGTGAAGCCAGGCGGCAGCAAAGGCTCACGCCTGAGCGAAGCCTCACGGGATGATGCGCTTGCCGACATCGAGCATTTCCTGATCCGTCATGCGGGCCGTCCCGGCGCAGGGCGCGGGGCTTTGCTGTTTTGCATTGTTCCAGTTCCATATAAGAGGCTGTCATGGCAAGTGCGGGGCCGCGGTCGCAGGCTCGCCGCGCATGTCCGGAAATCATGTCTGGAGAACCCGATGGCCGAGATGAAGCGCGTTGTCGCGGTGTGTTCGTGCGAGGACACGATGCCGCTCGACCTCGCTGGCATTGCCCGGGGGACTGGCGATGCGGAGCTTAAGGCCGCGCGCCACCTCTGCCGTTCGCAGATCGACAGCTTCAAGACCATGCTGGCGGCCGGACCTGACCAGTTGCTGCTCGCCTGCACGCAGGAAGCGCCGCTGTTCCAGGAGGTGGCGCAGGATGCGGGCTTTGCTGGGGAGATCAGCTTCACCAACATTCGCGAACTGGCGGGCTGGTCCGATCAGGCAAAGGCGAGCGGGCCGAAGATGGCGGCGCTTCTGGCAGCCAGCAGCGAGCCGATGGCGCCGACCCGCTTCACCACACTGACGAGCGCGGGCGTGGCATTGATCTATGGACGCGACGAGTTGGCCATCGGCATTGCCCGGCGGCTGGCCGAGACGCTCGATGTGACGGTCGTGTTGACAAATCCGGGCGAGATCACTCCGCCAGCGGTGGCGGATTTTCCGGTGTTCAAGGGCACCATTGCCGCCGCGACCGGCTGGCTCGGCGCCTTCGAACTCACCGTCGACGATTTCGCCGCGCCCGCCGCATCGTCCCGCGCCAGCCTGCGATTTGGCGAGGCGCGCAAAGGGGCCAAATCAAGCTGTGACATTGTCATCGATGTGTCGGGCGGCACGAGCCTGTTCACGGGCGGTGAACTGCGTGCAGGCTATCTCAAGGCTGACCCCGGCGACCGCGTCGCCATCGAAAAGCTGATCGCCGAAGCCTCGGGTCTGGTCGGGGAATTCGACAAGCCGCATTACGTGGCGCTCGAAGAGGGGCTTTGCGCCCACTCGCGCTCGAAGAAGACCGGCTGCACGCGCTGCATCGAACTGTGCCCCGCCGGCGCGATCACCCCGAACGGCGACCATGTGGCGATCTCGAACGAAATCTGCGCCGGTTGCGGGGCCTGCGCCGCCGTCTGCCCGACGGGCGCCGTGACCTATGCGCTGCCGCCAGCGGACGTGGTGATGCGAAAGCTGCGCACGCTGCTTATGACCTATGCTGCGGCGGGCGGCACGAGCCCCGTGGTGCTGGTGCATGACGGCGACCATGGCGCGCCGCTGATCGAAGCGCTGGCCCGCTTCGGCATGGGCCTGCCTGCAAACGTGCTGCCATGCCGCGTCAACGAGGTGACGCAGCTCGGCCTCGAGTTCAGCGCCGCCGCGCTCGCCTTCGGGGCCTCCGCCGTGCGCTTTCTCGGGCGCGCCAAGCCAAAGCACGACATCGCCGGCCTCGCGCGCAACATCGACTATGCCAACCGGCTCGGCGCCGCGCTCGGCTATGGCGAGGCGCGCACCGGGCTGATCGAGACCGACGATCCCGATGCCTTGCGCGCCGCGCTCGACGCCATCACGCCCGGCGCCCTGCCTGCGGAGCCTGCCCGTTTCCGCCCGATGGGCATGGGCCGGTCGCTGCTCAGGACGGCCATCGGCGAAATGCACCGCGCCGCGCCAGCCGCAGTCGACGCCGTGGCGATGCCGGAGCGCGCGCCGTTCGGCGGCCTTGCCATCAATTCGGATGGCTGCACGCTGTGCCTGGCTTGCGTTTCGGCCTGCCCGGTGCAGGCGCTGCAGGACGACAAGGACAAGCCGCTGTTGAAGTTCCAGGAGGATCTGTGCGTGCAGTGCGGACTATGCGCCGCGACGTGCCCCGAGAAGGTGATCTCCCTCGTGCCGCAGATCGATTTCGCCGCCTGGTCCGCGCCGCCGCGCGTGATCAAGCAGGAGGAGCCGGCGCTCTGCATCAACTGCGACAAGGCCTTCGGCGTGAAATCCACCATCGAGCGCATCGTCGCCAAACTGGAGGGCAAACACTGGATGTTCGCCGGCGACATGGCCAAGCGCTCATCGCTGATCCGCATGTGCGAGGATTGCCGCGTCGAAGTCGTGGTCAACGAGAGCTTCGACCCGCACGAGAACCGGCCACGCCCTGCGCCACGCACCGCTGAGGACTACATCAGGGAACAGCGCGAGAAGGGCGAAGACCCGTTGGCGTGATCAGTTGCATCATGAGTGAGTGTGTATTATGATGTGTAGAGATAGGTTCAGGTGTGGAAACGAACACCAGAAAAATCATCGCGCGTCTTGAGCGTGACGGGTGGTTGAACAAGGGCGGTTCCCGTCACGATCTGTTCATTCACCCAGACAGGCCGGAGAAACTGATCCCCGTGCCACGCCACCGCGAATTGACCCCGCTGACGGCGCGGTCCATCGCGAAAGCAGCGGGGTGGCTATGATCGCAGCACGTTAATGAGGCAATCGCATGGTTCGATATATCGGGATTATCGACGGCGCTGGAGACACCTGGGGCGTGACGCTTCCGGATGTTGACGGATGCGTTGGCGTTGGCTCAACTCCAGAAGATGCAATCGAGAGCGTGACCATCGCACTGCGGGAGGTCGCTGCCCACGTGTCATCGGCGGGTCGTGAATTGCCAGCGCCGCGCGGTGTCATCGACATCGTTGCTTCCGGTGAGTACGGCGACGCGCCACTTACAACACTTGTTCCGCTTATGCTCGATCAGGGGCGGACCGTGCGCGCAAATGTCACCTTCGATGCAGGATTGCTCGATAACATCGACGATGCAGCGAAACTACGCGGCCTGACCCGGTCGGCCTTCCTCGCCAGTGCTGCACGCGAGAAAATAGAGGCAGGGCGGTGAACCAGCCAAAGCAAATAATTTCGTTCGTGGCATTCGTGGCTGCTTGGGCCATGGCGCTGCTGGTGGCGGACAGGGCCGATCCACTGTTGCTAATATATGTTTTGGCAGTCACTGCCGTGATCTATCACCTGCTGACGCAGATTTTTGATGTTGCGCAAACCCCAACCGTCATCGTGCTGCCAAAGGGCAAGCCATTGACGCGCGTTCAGAAGTGGCTGTTCTTGCCGGAACGGAAGATGCGGATATTCAAGTACTGGTGGAGCAAGCGTAGCAGGAGCTAACTTCGGCTCCCTACCTCGTCACCCGTCCCAGCCACTCCACCAGCGCCGCACGATCCTCCGCGCTCGTGATCACCTGTTCCGGCATCTTGGTGCCGGGCGTCATGGCATTCGGGCCGATCTCGAACAGCTTGGCAACCGTCTCGGGCGTCCAGACGATGTCCATGCCCTTGAGCGCTGGTGAGAAGTTGTAGCCCGGCGCAGTGGCGATGCGGCGGCCCATGATGCCGTGCAGCGTCGGACCTGCGCGGTTGCCGTCCTCCTTGGTCAACGTGTGGCAGGCGGCGCAGGCGCGGAAGACCTGCGCGCCGCGCTCGGCTCCGTCCGCGCCCGACAAGGCCGCCAGCGGATCGGCCCCGGCACGAGGCACGACCGCGCCGATATGCTCGCCGGTCAGCGCATTCCAGCGCCTGACCAGCCGGTCCATGCCGCCGGACAGCAGTTCGGCCCCATCCGGCGTGAAGGCCAGCGACCAGACCGGCAGGCCGGGACCCACGAGATTGGCGCGGACCTTCCGCGCGGCGCGGTCGATGATCACGACATTGCCGCGGATGCCGCCAGCGGCAATCGCCGCCCCGTCACGGGAGATGGCCAGCGCCACCAACGGAGCGTCAGCCACCAAGAGTTCGCCCGTGATCTTGCCGTCAGCCACGAAGCGCACCACGCCGTCGCCGCCCGCAACGATGATCTCGCCATCAGGCGCGGCCACCACCGCATTGAGCACGGCAGGCAAGGTGATGACGCGCGGCACGGAGCCGTCGGCAGGCCAGATGCGCAAGGTCGCGTCATAGCCGGACGTCACGATGCCATCCGCCAGAAACGCGACGCCGTTGACCTGGCCGGTGTGGCCTTCGAGAACGCGGGCGGCGGCGCCATCCAGCGGCGTCACGCGCGCCGTGCCATCCCACGAGGCGGAGGCAAGCATGCGGCCATCGGGCGACGCCGCCAGCGCCGAGACGGGACCGGTGTGCCCGAGGATCACCTGATCAGGCTCCGGCTTGCCCGTGCGCCAGAGCGCAATGCGGCCATCTTCCCCGCCCGAAGCGAAACGGCCATCGGGCAGGCTCAGCACCGCATTGACCGAGCCGTCGTGGAAACGCAGCACGGCGTCCGCGCTGCCAACGTCAAGCCGCCACAGGATCACGGATTGATCGAAAGAGCCGGTGACGGCAAGCTTGCCGTCGGGAGAAACAGCCACGGCGCGCACCGGCCCGCCATGGCCGCGCAGCTCCTGGGCTTGAACAGCCGAGGCACCGCTGATCGCCGTCATGACGAGCGCAACGAAGCCATCGAGGGACGCGCGCAAAGGCTTTGCCATCCATTTTGGCCCAAAGACTGGATTGCGTCGCGTGGCTCCCGATGACACCTGCATCTCAGTTCGCCACGCACCAGTCGCCAAGGCGGCGCATGAACGCTTCGCCATCCGCCAGGGCCTGCAAGGTGATGTATTCGTCCGGCTGATGGGCCTGGTTGATCGAACCGGGGCCGCAGACCACTGTCGGGGCGCCGCTTCTCTGGAAGTAACCCGCTTCGGTGCCATAGGGCACCGTGACGGTCCGGTTGCGGCCCGAAAGGCGCATCGCCAGCGTCTCGGCAGGAGAGCCCGGCGCCGGCGCGAGGCCCGGCACCGAGACGTTGTTGACCGTCTCGATGCCGACGCCGGCAAAGCCCTTGGCGAAGCGCGGCAGCACGACCTCGTCGCCGTAGCGCTTGAAGCGGGCCGGAATCTCGGCCGGGTCGAGATCGGGCAGGCCGCGGAATTCCCACTGGAATTCGCAGGTGCGGGCAAGGATGTTGCGGGCGCTGCCGCCATTCAACACGCCGACATGAACGGTGCTGTAAGCCGGATCGAAGCGCCCGGACTTGTCGCCGCGCGCCATCATCTCCTGGTCGATGCGGTCAAGCTCGGCGACCAGCAGCGCCGCCATGGTGATGGCGCTGGCCCCCAGGAACGGCTTGGAGGAATGCGCCTCGAAGCCTGTGACGGCGGTGTTGAAGGTGACCACGCTCTTGTGGGCGTCGGCAATCTCGAGGTCGGTCGGCTCGCCGACGATCACGGCAAGCGGCATCGGCATGTCGCGGCCGAAGCGGGCGATGCCGTCGACGACGCCGAGGCAGGTGGTTTCCTCGTCATAGGACAGGAACAGGTGAACCGGCGTCCTGAGCTGCAGGCCGAGAAAGTGCGGCACAAGCGACAGGCCCAGCGCGAGGAAGCCCTTCATGTCGACAGCGCCGCGCCCGTAGGCCCGCCCGCCGTCGACGCGCAACGCGTAAGGATCGGTGGTCCAGCTTTGCCCGGCCACCGGCACGACATCGGTATGGCCGGAGAGAACGACGCCGGGCCGGCCCGCCGGGCCGATGGTGGCGAGGATCGCCGCCTTGTCTCCCGCCGCATTGGGCAAGCGCACGTAGGGCACGCCCCAGGCAACGAGGTAATCCTCCACGAACGCGATGAGCGCGAGGTTGGAGCGCTGGCTCTCCGTGTTGAAAGCGACCAGCCTGGCCAGAAGCTCGATGGCGGTGTAGCGCGGGCCTGCGCCGGTCAACATCGCTTCCATCAGTGCAGCGTGACCCGGACATAGGGGCTTTGCAGCGGGAATGCGGGGATCGCGGCCTCGAACGCGCCGCCGTTCTCCGCCACCATCTGGTAATGTCCGGTCATGCTGCCATGGGGCGTCTCGAGCGGGCAGCCGGAGGTGTACTTGAAGCTCTCGCCGCTGCGCAGGACAGGCTGCTCGCCGACGACGCCTGGGCCTTTGACCTCGTGGAACTGGCCATGGCCGTCGGTGATGCGCCAATGCCGGGCGATGAGTTGCACGGTCTCGTCGGCTTCGTTGACGATTTCGATGGTGTAGGCCCAGAAGTAGCGGTTGTCCTTCGGCGAGGACTCGCTCTCCATGAAACGCGGCGTCACGGAGATGTGAACACCCCGGGTCCTGGCGCTGTACATTGCTTGCGTCACGGCGCACCTCCCAGATGGACAGGCCATCAATCTGTCAGGCCATGACACAAACACGTTATTCCGCGGCGAGGCCATGGCGACAGCTACGGCTTCCAGTGTTAAGCCCGTCGCCCGGCGCTGGCAATGTCATCCGCCGCGTCGCGACAACCTGTCCGGAGCGAGACGATCCGCCATGGAAAACCCTGCCGTGGACAACCTGTCATGATTGACGGCGTGATGCGTCGGCTCATCGATCCGCCGCTTCTGCTGATCGGGCGGGTGCTGGCCCGGCGCGGCATCAGCGCGGATGCCGTGACGCTGGCCGGGCTGGCTTTCGGGCTGGCCTCGGCCGCCGCCATCTGGGCCCGGCTCGACATGCTCGCGCTCGCATTGCTGGCCATCGGGCGGCTATGCGACGGACTGGACGGGGCGGTGGCCGCCGCCACGAGCCGCACCGACCGGGGCGGCCTGCTCGACATCATCTGCGATTTCACCTTCTACGGCGCCGTGCCGCTGGCCTTTGCGCTGCGCGAGCCTGGCGCGAACGCCTTGCCGGCCGCCGTGCTGCTGTTCAGTTTCTATGTCAACGGCGCGACGTTTCTCGCCTATGCGGCCATCGCGGCCAAGCGCGGGCTTGAAACAACCTCGCATGGCCACAAGACGATCTACTTCACGGCCGGGCTGGCGGAAGGCACGGAGACCATTCTGGTGTTCGCGGCGATGATCGTGCTGCCCGCATGGTTCGGCCTGCTGGCCTATGGCTTCGCCCTTGCCGTCGGCATCACCGCGCTGAGCCGCGCCATGATCGCGTGGACAACTTTCCGCGATTGAGCCAATGTCGTGGCGGACAGGTTGCGCTTTGCGGCTGATCCGGCAGAACAGCGTCCATGCCTCAGGCCCACCCAGCGACAACACACCCGGCGACAGCTCCTGCGCGATGACCCCTGCACAGATGAACCTTCCGGCGATCCTGCCCGGCATACAGTCCGACGAGACCATCGCCGCCTTCCTCAAGGCCGGCGTGATCACGACCGGTGCCGAACTCGCTGTTGGGCAGGTGCAGCCTTCCAGCCTTGATCTGAGGCTCGGCAGGCGGGCCTGGCGGGTGCGCGCCAGCTTCCTGCCGGGACGGGAGCGGCTGCTGATGCAAAGGCTGGAGCAGGTCGCGCTGCACGAGATCGACCTGACCGCCGGCGCGGTGCTGGAAACCGGCTGCGTCTACATTGCCGAACTGCTCGAAGGGCTGGCGCTGCCCAGCGGGCTCGCGGCCGCCGCCAACCCGAAGAGTTCGACCGGGCGGCTCGATGTCTTCACCCGCGTCATCACCGACCGCTCTCGCGAGTTCGATCTCGTCGAGGACGGCTATCACGGCCCGCTCTACATCGAGATCAGCCCGCGCACCTTTCCCATCCTCGTGCGGATGGGCTCCCGCCTGAGCCAGATCAGGTTTCGGGCCGGAGGGGCCAGGCTTGATGATGCTGCACTGGCGGAGTTGCACCGGGCCGAGACGCTGGTGGCTTCGGCCGAGCCCAACATTCAGGGCGGTGTCGCGGTCAGCGTCGATCTCAGCGGTTTTGACGGCATCATCGGCTACCGCGCCAAGCGCTTCACCGGGCTGATCGATGTCGACCGGGTCGGCGCGTTCAAGGTCAGCGATTTCTGGGAACGGCTCGATGCCGACGGCTCAGGATCGCTGATCCTCGATCCGGGGCAATTCTACATTCTCGCGTCCAAGGAGGCGGTGCATGTGCCGCCGGACTATGCCTGCGAGATGACGCCGTTCGATGCGCTGGTCGGCGAATTCCGCGTGCATTATGCCGGTTTCTTCGATCCCGGCTTCGGCCATGCCCGTGCCGGCGGATCGGGCGCGCGCGCCGTGCTCGAAGTGCGGTCACGCGATGTGCCGTTCATCCTGGAGGATGGGCAGGTGGTCGGTCGGCTGGTCTATGAGCGCATGGCGACCCGCCCGAAAGCGCTCTATGGCGCGGACCTGAAGTCGAATTATCAGGGCCAGTCGCTGAAGCTGTCCAAGCATTTCGTCGTCTGAGGCACGCTTCGCAATGTCCTTGCGGTTGCGCGGGCGAGGCGGCATGGCATGCACACGTCAGATCGCTTCCAGCCTGATCGTCATCCAGCCGCGAAGCGTCTCGCCTGGGTGAAGCTGTGCCAGCGGCGTGATGGCGCGCGCGGCGTGCAGGCCGGGAGCGCCGATGCCATGGCTCTGCGGCTCGAAGCAGACAAAGTCAGCTCCCGGCGGCGCCCACAGCACCGGATGCCGGAAATTCGGCGAGGCGTCGATGTGCAGCGCCAACCCCAGGGACGGCGTGGCCAGCACTGCTTCTCCGGTCCAGTCGACGGCGCTGACGGCAAGTTCGCGGGGCAGCTTGCCCACTGGCGCGCTATCCGCGAATGGCCCACCTTCTGCGTGCTCGACGAGGCCGCTGGCACGAAAATCGGGACCGAGCGCGAGCGCACCCCGGCTGATGAAGCTGAAGCGGCTGTCAGGCGCCGCGTTGAACCATGGGTGAAAGCCAGCACCATATGGCAACGTCCGGTCCGCAAGGTTGGTGATCGAAAGGCCGATGCGCGCAAGCCGGGGCCCGAGTTCGATGCGCAATACCGCGCGGTAGGCATAAGGATCGTCCGCGCCGGCGCGCTCATGCGCCATGACCACCGCCGAGGTTTCGCGCTCCGCCACCTGCTCCACCACCTGCCATTTCGACTGCCAACCGAAGCCGTGGATGTTGCTTGCCCTGGCGGGGTCGTTGACGGGCACCGTGAAACGCTGCACGCCGTCATCGATGAGGCAATCGAAGGCCCGGTTGGCGAAGGGCAACATCGCCCAGAGACCCATGAAATTGGGTGACGTCCTGCCTGGCTCCGCGCCATCGGGGCTGTAGAGAACCGCATGTTCGCGGCCGTCCGGAGCCTTCCACGTCAAACTGGCGAGGATCGCGCCGTTTTCGGGCGAGATGGCCGCAGTGAAACGTGGCGTTCGAAGCGTGATCATCGCGGCTCCATCAGGCGATTCCCGGATGGTTGATGCATGGCGCTTTTCCTTTGCCGCGCAAAGCGCTATGAGCAGCGCTCGCCTATGGCCAAGAGGCCGCAAACCCAAAGATCGGATGGAGCCTGAATGGCAAAGGAAGAACTGCTCGAGTTTGATGGAACTGTCGCCGAAGTGCTGCCGGACGGCCATTTTCGCGTCAAGCTGGACAACGACCACATCGTGCTGGCCTATGCTGCCGGGAAGATGAAGAAGAACCGCATCCGCACCATCGCCGGGGACAGGGTCGTGGTCGAGATGTCGCCCTACGACCTCGACCGGGGCCGGATCAACTTCCGCCAGAAGACCGCTGCCGTGGGCATGCCAGCAGGCGGAAACCGCCGCCCGCCGCCGCGCCGCCGGTAAAGTCGTCGTCCCAGATCACGTCCGGTATGACCTGCATCTCTTGTCAGTCTTGAAGGCGCATTTCCAGCCAGTCCAGCGCGCCTCTTGCTGCCGTCATTCCGCTCGCGAAGGTCGCCTGCAGCAGATAGCCGCCGGTTGGCGCTTCCCAATCAAGCATCTCGCCGGCCACGAAAACGCCCGGGCGCGCCGTGAGCATAAGCCGTCCATCGACTGCGTTCCGGCGTATGCCGCCTGCTGACGAGATGGCGCGCTCGAAGGCCGACAGGCCGGTGATCGTCACGGGGACCTGCTTGATCCGCCGCGCGAGTTGCATCGGATCGTCGGGCAGCGGCCCGGCCTCGCGGGCCAGCCCGGCTGCGGCTGGCGACAGACCGCCGCGCTTGCGCAGGATCGTCGCCATCGACGCGCCCTGACGCGGGCCGGTGAGTTTTGCGGCCAGCACTTCGATGGGCAGGTCGGCACGCAGGTCGAGCATGAGCGTGGTGGTCGGCGCTTTCGCCAGCGCCTCCCGGATCGAGGCCCCTGCCGCATAGATCACGCCGCCCTCCAGCCCCGTGCGGGTGATCACCGCCTCTCCGCGCTGGTTGCGCCCGGCATGGGTGATGGCGATGCGCTTCAGCGGCTCGCCATGGAAGCGCTCGCGAAGATGGGCCGACCACGCGACGAGCACGCCGACATTGGCGGGCTTGAGGTCGGCAACATCAACGCCCGCCTCGCGCAGGATTTGCACCCAGCCGCCATCCGAGCCCAGCCGCGGCCAGCTTGCGCCCCCGAGCGCCAGCAGCGTGACATCCGGCGTGGAGGCCTCCGCACCATCGGGCGTGACAAGGCGCAACGCACCGTCGGGGTCCCAGCCGGTCCAGCGCGCCCGCGTGACGATGCGGACGCCGAGCACCTCGAGCCGCGACAGCCAGGCGCGCAGCAGCGGCGAGGCCTTGAAGCTGTTGGGAAAGACGCGGCCGGACGAGCCGACAAAGGTCTGCTGGCCAAGCCCCTCGCACCAGGCGACCAGATCTGCGGGTCCGAATTCGCCAAGCATCGGCGCGATCCACGGCGCGGCCTCGCCATAGCGGCTGAGGAAACGCTCCTCGGGATCGGTGTGGGTCAGGTTGAGCCCGCCGCGCCCCGCCATCAGGAACTTGCGGCCGACCGAGGGCATCTGGTCATGGACCGTGACGGCGACCCCGGCGCGGGCCAGCGTCTCGGCCGCGATCAGACCCGCAGGTCCGCCGCCGACGATGGCGGCGCTGCGGGGCTTCATGTCTGTCATGTCTTGATATCTGTCATGTCTTGCCGGTTTCTGCAGGAGGATAGAGATGGATGGCGCCGGCCCGGTCTGTGATCCGCCAGCCGCCCGAGCCGTCACTCTCGGCATGGCCCGGCCCGATCGGCGCCTTGCCGTGGCCGCCGGGAATGTCGAGCACGTAGGTCGGCTGGGCAAGGCCGGAGAGGTGGCCGCGAAGCCCGGCCATCAGGGCCTGTCCCTCGGCGATGTCGAGCCGGAAATGGGAGGTTCCTGGCGCCAGATCGGGATGGTGGAGATAGTAGGGCTGGACCCTGTTCTCGACGAAGCGGCGCATCAGCGCGGCCAGGATCGCGGCATCGGCGTTGACGCCCTTCAGCAGCACCGTCTGGCTGACCAACGCGATGCCGGCATCCGCCAGCCTGGCGATGGCGGCGCGCGCATCCGGCGTGAACTCGCGCGGATGATTGGCATGAATGCCGACATAGACCGCCTTGCAGCCGGATTTCAGCGCCGCGACGAAAGCGGGCGTGACGCGCGCCGGATCGACCATCGGCACCCTTGTGTGCCAGCGCACGACCTTGATGTGCGCGATCTTCGCCAACGCACCCATCAGCGCCTCGACGCGGCGCGCCGACAGCATGAACGGATCGCCGCCCGTGACGATCACCTCCCAGATGCGGGGATCGGCGGCGAGATAGGCCATGGCGCGCTGGAACGCGGCGCCAGCAAGCGCCTTGCCGCCCGGCCCGACCATCTCGCGGCGGAAGCAGAAACGGCAGTAGACCGGGCAGGCATGCAGCATCTTGATCAGCGCCCGGTCCGGATAGCGGTGAACGATGCCGGGCACGGGCGAGTGCGCCTCGTCGCCGATCGGGTCGGCGTTCTCGCCGGGTGCGGTGACAAGCTCGCGCGGATCGGGGATGAACTGGCGCGCGATGGGGTCGGAGGCATCGGCTGGGTCAATCAATGCAGCCATGACCGGCGTCACGGCGACGGCATATCGGGCGGCGACGTCGTCGATGCCGGCAACAGCGGCGCGGGCGATCAGGCCCGCGCGTGCCAAATCATCCGCGCTGCGCAAAGTTGCAGCCATGGCGGCGGAGCCATGCAGGGCAGTCACGTGGGACGGTGAGGCGGTCATGGACCCGTCATGACCGGTTCGGCGACGGGCGTCCAGATCACATCGGTGATGGTTCCGGCGCCCACCGCCAGCATGACCAGCCGGTCAAGGCCAAGCGCGATGCCGGAGGTCGGCGGCATCAGCGGCAACGCGGCCAGCAGATCCTCGTCGATCGGATAGCGCTCGCCATAGATCGCCTGTTTCTCGGCCATGTCGGCTTCGAAGCGGCGGCGCTGCTCGACCGGATCGGTCAATTCGGCGAAGGCGTTGGCGAGCTCGACGCCGCAGGCATAGAGTTCGAAGCGCTCGGCCACGCGGGGGTCTGTGGGCTTGGGCCGCGCCAACGCCGCCTCGCTGATCGGATACTCGCACAGGATCGTGGCCCGGCCCTGCCCGAGTTGCGGCTCGACGCGGTCGCTGAGGATGCGGCTGAAGACATCGCTCCACGTATCATCCGGCGCGGTGTGCAGCCCGATGCGGCGCGCCTCGCGCGCCAGGTGCGCGCCATCCCCGACGCCGCGCCCGTCCAGCGTCGCCATCAGGTCGACTGCGGCATGGCGCCGGAACGCCTCGCTCACGGTCATCCGCTCCGGCGCCGCGAACGGGTCCATGCCGCGCCCGCGAAAGCCGAAGGACGACGCGCCTGCGGTGCGCGCGGCCAAGGCCATCAGCGCGGCGCAGTCCGCCATCAATGCCTCGTAAGGCTCGTTGGCGCGATACCACTCGAGCATTGTGAACTCGGGATGGTGCAGGTGGCTGCGCTCGCGGTTGCGAAAGACGCGGGCGAAATCGACGATGCGCGTCTCGCCAGCCGCCAGAAGCTTCTTGGCGGCGAACTCCGGCGAGGTATGGAGGAAAAGCTCCGCGCTTCTCCCGTCGGAGCCGATCTCGCGCGTGGAGAAGGCGTGCAGATGCGTCTCGTTGCCAGGCGAGACCTGGAGCGCAGCCCCTTCAACCGTGATGAAGCCGTGTTCGGCGAACCAGCCGCGCAAGGCCGCGACAATGCGGCTGCGGCCGACAAGATAGGGCCTTCGGCGCATGTGTTCGTCGCGCGACCACCAGCGGCGGTGCGCAACTGTCGGATCCGCCATCGGGGCTTCCCTTCACCTGGAAAATCTGTCAGTGACGCGCCAGTTTTACCGCAAGGCAGGTGCGTCCGCGCCTGATTTACCGTCAGGATCATCACGTGACCAGAGTCATCGCCAGCTCCGTGCGCAAGGGCAACATTCTCGAAGTCGAGGGCCGCCTCTATGCTGTGCTCTCGGCCGAGAGCTTCTTTCCGGGCAAGGGCACGCCGACAACGCAGATCGACATGCGCCGCCTGTCGGATGGCGTGAAGACGTCGCAGCGCTACAAGACGACCGAGCAGGTCGAGCGCGCCTTCGTCGAGGACCGCAATTTTTCGTATCTCTATCAGGATGGTGACAATTTCGTCTTCATGAACCCGGAGAACTACGAGCAACTCACCGTGATGGCCGATGTGGTCGGTGACTACGCGCCGTATCTTCAGGAAGGCATGATCTGCCAGCTCTCGATCTTCGAAGAGAACGCGGTCGGCATAACACTTCCCGCCCGCATCGTGCTCGAAGTCACCGAAACCGAGCCCGCCATCAAGAACCAGACGGCCTCCTCGTCCTACAAGCCGGCCATCATGAACAACGGCGTGCGCGTGATGGTGCCGCCGCACATTGCGGTGGGAACCCGCATCGTGGTGCAGACCGAGGACGGCACCTACGTGGAACGCGCGAAAGACTAAGGCAAAAGACGAACACCTGGCGCCTTTTCAATCCTCGTCCTGAGCGAAATCGAAGGATGACAACCAGACTGCACATGACTGGCACTCATCCGTCGACAGGCTCATGATGAGAAGCGCTGCCGCCTCTGGTTTTGATGGTCACCCCAGCCGCGCCAGCACCTCCTCGCCGATCGCCAGACTGGCGGTGAGTCCGGGGCTTTCGATGCCGAACAGGGTGACGAAGCCCGGCACGCCATGGTCGCGCGGCCCTTCGATGCGGAAATCCGGCATCGGCTCGCCCGGTCCATGCAGTTTCGGCCTGATGCCGGCATAGTCGGGCGTCAGCGCGCCGTCTGCGAGGCCGGGCCAGTAGCTCCGGATGGCCGCGTAGAAACTCTCCGCGCGGCCTGCATCGACGGCAAGATCCTGATCATCGCCGACCCATTGCACATCCGGCCCGAAGCGGACCCGGCCGCCGAGATCGATGGTGGCGTGGACGCCAAGCCCGGCGGCCTCCGGCACCGGATAGATCAGCCGCGAGAAGGGCTGCCTGCCGGACAGGGCAAAGTAGTTGCCCTTGGCGTAGGCCTGGCGGGGCAGCATCTGCCGTGGATAGTCGGCAAGCAGCCCGGCAAGCCCCGGCGCTCCGTGGCCCGCGCTGTTGATGAAAAGGCTTGCAGTGATCGTGGCTGGTTCAGGCCCGCCGGTGCCGATCACGAAAATCCCGTCGTCACGTTGCACGACCTCGATTGGCGCGTGAAAGGCCAGCGTGCCGCTGGCATTCTCGATGTCGCCCTGCAGCGACAACATGAAGGCGTGGGAATCGACGATGCCGGTCGACGGCGAGCGGATGGCGGCGATGGCGGCGACGTCCGGCTCCATCGCCTTGATCGCGGCGGCATCGATCAGTTCCAGATCGCCGACGCCGGCCGCGGCGGCCCGGGCCATGATGGCGCGGAGACCGGACATCTGGCTCTCGCCCGTCGCCACGATCAGCTTGCCGCAGACCCGATGCTCCAGGCCGCGCTCGCGGACATAAGCGTAAAGCGCATGCTTGCCGGCGACGCAGAGCCGGGCCTTGAGCGAGCCCTCAGGGTAGTACAGCCCGGCATGGACGACCTCGCTGTTGCGCGAGGAGGTCTGCGTGCCGATGCCCTCACGGGCATCGAGGACCAGAACCTCGCGCCCCGACAAGGCGAGCGCCCGCGCCACGGCGAGGCCGACGACACCCGCGCCGGCCACGATGCAGTCGACATCGGCCATGGTCGAAGCGGCCGCGAATATCAGACGGCCGGCATCGCCGTTTCGGCGACCTTGACCCAATAGGACACGCCGATGGGAATGGCCTTGTCGTTGAAGTCGTAGGCCGGATGATGCAGGCCCGCGCTGTCGCCATTGCCCATGAAGATGTAGGAGCCGGGCCGCTCCTCCAGCATGAAGGAGAAATCCTCCGAACCCATGGTGGGCGGCACGGTGAGGTCGACCTTGTCGTGGCCGACCATGGCCCCGGCGACCCTGGCGACGAAGGCGGTCTGCTCGGCATGGTTGTAGGTGACCGGGTAGCCAAGCTCGTATTCGATCTCGGACGTGCAGCCCATGGCTGCGGCGACGCCTGTCACGATCTCGCGCAGGCGGGTCTCGGCTGTGACGCGCATTTCCTTGGAGAGCGTGCGCACGGTGCCCTTCAATTCGGCAGTCTGCGGAATGACGTTGTACGCTTCGCCAGCCTTGACGGCGGTGACGGAGACCACGACCGAGTCCAGCGGATCGCAGTTGCGCGAGGCGATGGTCTGCAGCGCCGAGATGACCTGCGCCGCGGCCACCACCGGGTCGATCGTCTCGTTGGGCTTGGCGGCATGGCCTCCGCGGCCTTCGAGCTTGATCAGGAACCTGTCCGCCGCGGCCATCATCGGGCCGGGGCGCACCGCGAAGGAACCAATCGGCAGGCCCGGCATGTTGTGCATGCCATAAACTTCCTGCACGCCGAAGCGCTCCATCAGCCCTTCGGCGCACATTTCGCGCCCGCCGCCGCCGCCCTCTTCGGCAGGCTGGAAGATCATGATCGCCGTGCCGTCGAAATCGCGGGTTTCGGCGAGGTGCCTGGCCGCGCCGAGCAGCATGGCCGTGTGCCCGTCATGGCCGCAGGCATGCATCTTGCCCGCCACTTTCGAACGATATGGCAGGTTGGTCTCTTCCTCGATCGGCAGGGCGTCCATGTCGGCGCGCAGGCCGATGACTTTCCCGGATGCCTGGCCCTTGCCCTTGATCACGGCCACCACGCCGGTGCGGCCCATGCCGGTGACGACCTCGTCGCAGCCGAAGGACCTGAGCTTGTCGGCCACCACCTGCGCGGTCCGGTGAACATCGAACAGCAGCTCGGGGTTGCTGTGAAAATCGCGGCGCCAGGCGGTGATTTCGGTCGTCATGGCTTCGATGCGCGGATGAATGGTCATGGCCCGTCCCGGATTGCTGTCAACACAGGACGCTATCAGAGCGCGGCATCTGCGCCAGTGTCAACGCGACAACTCGGCCATGAGTTTTCGGACAAACGCTTCGCCCGCCGCCATCTGGCTGACGGCGATGAATTCGTCAGGCTGATGCGCCTGGGCGATGTCGCCCGGCCCGCAGACCACTGTCGACCAGCCCACCTCCTGGAATTGTCCGCCCTCGGTGCCGTAGGCGACGACATGGCTGCCGTTGTCGCCGGTCAGGCGCCTCGCCAGCCGCTCGGCCTCGCCGTCATTCTCGGGCCTGAGCGGCGGCACGGAACTGACCAGCTCGACATCGACGCCCGCCTTCGGCGAGCGCGCCTTCATCGGCGGCTCGATGACATCGCGGATGTAGGCGAGGTAGCGCTGATGGACATCCATCGGGTTCTCGGGCGGAATCACCCTGAATTCGCTGTTGAAGCTGCACAACTCCGCCGTGATGTTGGCTGCGGTGCCGCCATTGACGATGCCGCAATGAAAGGTCGCGTAAGGCGGCTCGAAGGGCGATGCGGCATCGACGTTGGCCGCGCGCGCAGCCATCTGGTCATCGTGCCAGGTGATGAGCCGCGCAGCCACCATCACGGCTGACACGCCCAGATCCATGCGGCTTGAATGGACCGCATAGCCGCGCACAGTGGTCAGCATGCGGGTGCCGCCCTTGTGGCCGGTGACGACCTGCATCATCGAAGGCTCGCCGACAATCACGGCGGACGGCTTGACCCCCTGCCGCACCATCTCGGCGATCATGAAGGGCGCGCCGATGCAGCCGATCTCCTCGTCATAGGAGAGGGCCAGATGAATGGGCCGCTTGAGCCCCGCCTTCAACATCTCCGGCACCAGCGCGAGGCCAAGCGCATCGAAGCCCTTCATGTCGCAACTGCCGCGCCCGTAAAGCCTGCCATCGCGCTCGGTCAACGTCCACGGATCGCTCGACCAGTCCTGGCCAGCGACGGACACGACATCGGTGTGGCCGGACAGAACCACGCCGCCATCGACCTTCGGCCCGATCGTGGCGAAGAGATTGGCCTTGGCGCCATCGGGGCTGGGCACGATCCGGCTCCCGACGCCATGGCCAGCCAGATAGTCGCGGACGAAATCGATCAGCGGCAGGTTGCTGGCGTGCGGTTCGGTCGGGAACGAGACCAGCTTCGCCAGCATCTCGGTCGGGGTCATGTGCGTCAGCATTGTCGATGTGGCTCCTCAAGACCAAGGCGTAGCGTCCGGTTCGGCTTGACACAAGCCGGGGCCGCAAGCTGGATGCGCGGCCACGATCCCTGAATTTCGCATGCGAGCGGTTTTTGCCATGATCTTCGACGTCAGCCTCGATGACATCCGCCAGGCGGAGGCCTGCATCGCCGGCAAGGTGAGGCAGACGCCGGCCTTTGCCAGCGAGGCCGTCTCCCGGCGGCTCGGAGCGGCGGCGGTGCTCAAGCTCGAATGCCTGCAGACGTCAGGCTCGTTCAAGGTGCGCGGCTGCTTCAACAAGCTTCTCAGCCTGTCGGAGGCGGAGCGTGCGCGCGGCGTCGTCACCGTCTCCGGCGGCAATCACGCGATTGCCGTGAGCCAGGTGGCGGCGGCGCTTGGCATCAGGGCGCTGGTGCTGATGCCCAGGACGGTCGCCCCGTTCAACATCGCGCTTACAAAGGCTGCAGGTGGCGAGGTCGAGCTGTGCGAGGATGCGATTGCCGCTTTCGCGACTGCGGACGCCCATGCCGCGCAAGGCATGACCAATGTGCACTCCTACGACGATCCGCTGATCATTGCCGGGCACGGCACGCTCGGGCTCGAATTCGCGCGGCAGGCCAGCTGCCTGAGCCATGTCTTCATCTCGATCGGCGGCGGCGGCTTCGCGGCGGGGGTCGGCGCGGCGATGAAGGCGCTGAACCCTGCCCTTCATGTCATCGGCGTGGAGACAGAAGGCGCAACGACGATGACCGAGGCGCTGGCTGCGGGAAAGCCGGTGCAGATGCGCCCGACGTCGATTGCCCGCACGCTTGGCGCGCCCTTCGCAACGGAACGCACCATGGCGGCGGCACGCGCCTTTCTGGACGACATCGTGGTGGTGCCGGATCGCGACGCGGTCGCCGAACTGCTCTGGCTCCTGCAGAACGAACGCGTTCTGGTCGAGCCAGCGGCGGCTTGCGTGCTCGCGGCGGCGCTGGCGCGGCGGCAAACGCTTGGTCCTCTGGCGAAGGTCGGCCTCATCCTGTGCGGCTCAAACGTCGCGCTGGAGGATGTGGCCGGCTGGCGCGCGCATTTTGGTTTGTGACAAAGGCTGGACGCGGGCGATCTTCGTCTATTTACTCAGCACAGGTCCGGCCGAAAGAAGGCCGGGCATGGTCCGTTCAGAGGGGCCGACCGGTTCAAACAGGGAGACTACCCAACATGATTTCCAAGCCAAGGCGAGTTTCACGGCGACGGCTGCTTTCGTTCGCCGCCGGCGTTGCGCTGGTTGCGGGCGCCGGCCTCGGAGCCGCGCCCGCCCAGGCCCAGCAGACGCTGCGCTGGGCCTTCCAGGGCAACCTCAACACGCTTGACCCCTACGGCATCAACGAGACCACCACGCTCGGCCTGCAGGGCAATGTCTACGAAGGCCTGACCAAGCGCGACAAGGAACTCAAGATCATTCCCGGCCTTGCCGAACGCTGGGAAACGCTCGACGGCGCAAAGCGCTGGCGCTTTTATCTGCGCAAGGGCGTGAAGTTCCACAACGGCAATGATTTCAACGCCGACGACGTGGTGTTCTCGCTGCAGCGCGTGCTGGCCAACAACTCGCAGCTCAATGGCCGCATTCCGCCCGGCACCACAGTCGTCAAGGTCGATGACCACACCGTCGACTTCGTCCTGACCACGCCAAACCCGATCCTGCACTATTCGTGGGACACGTGGTACATCATGGACAAGGAGTGGACCGAGGCGAACAACGCCCAGATCCCGCCAGCACCGCAGGCGACGACGCCCGGCTTCGCCACCATCAACACCAACGGCACCGGTCCTTTCCGGGTGACGGAGCACCAGCTTGGCGTGCGGACCGTGTTCGACAAGAACCCCGCCTGGTGGGGCAAGGTCGAACACAATCTCGACCGCGTCGTGTTCACCCCGATCACGTCCGCACCGACACGCGTTGCAGCGCTGCTCTCGGGCGAAGTCGACGTGATCGACCCCGTGCCGCTGCAGGACGTGCCGCGCATCAATGCCTCGGCCAATGCCAAGGTGCTCGAAGGTCCGGAAGTCCGCACCATCTATCTCAGCTTCGACCAGATGCGGCCGGAACTCACCGCCTCGTCCGTGAAGGGCAAGAACCCGTTCAAGGACGTCAGGGTGCGCAAGGCCTTCTACCAGGCCGTCGACATCGAGGCGATCCGCCGGCAGGTGATGCGCGGCGCGGCTGTTCCGGCAGCTTCGCTGATCTCGCCGCTGTTCTTCCCGAAGATCAGCGAGATCAAGCGTCACCCGTTCGATCTCGCGGCCGCCAACAAGCTGCTGGACGAAGCGGGCTACCCCCGCGCTGGCGGCGCCGATGGCGTGCGCTTCGAGGTCGACCTGGACTGCCCGAACGACCGCTACGTCAATGACGGGCCGATCTGCCAGGCCGTGACGGCGATGCTCGCCCGCGTCGGCATCAAGATCAACCTGCAGGCGGTGCCGCGCGCGGCGTTCTTCGCGAAGATCAATTCGCCGATCTACAACACGCCGTTCTACCTTCTCGGCTGGACACCCGGCACAGGCGACGCGCACAACGTGCTCAACGACCTGATGCACACCCGCACGGCCGACGGTTCGGGCGGACGCGGGCAGTTCAACAATGGCGGCTTCTCCAATGCCCGCATCGACGCGCTCACCGCGCAGGTGCTGGTGGAGGCCGATGTCGCCAAGCGTGATGCGATGATCCTGGAAGCCTTCAAGATCCTGCATGACGAAGTTGGATACATTCCGCTGCATCAGCAGGCGCTGGCGTGGGGCACCGGCAAGAACATCGACCTTGCCCAGCGCGCCGACAACCAGCCGCTGTTCTATTGGGTGACCAAGAAGTAAGGGATGATGTTTCTCCACAAGCGACACGTCGCTTGTGGAGGTTTTCCTCGCATTGGCTCGGGCGGGCGCAAATAGCTCCCGCGCCCTACCCGACCTTTTGGCTGGACGACACCGCCTGAATTTGCAAATGGCACGGTACGTGCCTTGATGTCGGAGAATGGCGGCATCTCGCCGTTCCCCAATCCACCCAAAGGTTGCGTTCATGCTTGCCTTCATCCTGCGCCGGATCGGACAGGCCATCCTTGTCCTGCTCACGGTCGCGCTGATCTCGTTCTCGCTGTTCCGTTTTGTCGGTGACCCGACCCAGCAGATGACCAGCCAGGACACCACGCTGGAAGAGCGGCTGCAGATCAGGAAGAACCTCGGCCTCGACGACCCTGTCGTCGTACAGTTCGGCCGCTTTGTCGGCAATGCCGCCCGTTTCGACTTCGGCGTCAGCTACCAGAGCCGGCAGCCGGTCGCGAAGCTTATCGGGGACCGCTTCCCCGCCACGATGGAACTGGCCTTCGCATCGGCCGTCCTGGCCATGTTCCTCGGCATTCCCATGGGCGTGATCGCCGGGCTCAAGCCAAATTCGCTGCTGGCGCAGTTTTTCCAGACAGTGTCCCTGATCGGCATTTCGCTGCCGACCTTCCTGATCGGGATCCTGCTGATCTTCGTTTTCTCCGTGACGCTTGGCCTGCTGCCGTCGTTCGGACGGCAGGGCGTGGTCAATCTCGGTTTCTGGTCCACCAGCTTCCTGACCATCGACGGCATCCGCTCGCTCATCCTGCCCGCGATCACGCTCGGGCTTTTCCAGATGACGCTGATCATGCGTCTCGTGCGCTCGGAGATGATGGAAGTGCTGCGGACGGACTACATCAAGTTCGCCAGGGCGCGCGGCCTCAAGGCGCGCGCGGTGAACTATCGCCACGCGCTGAAGAACACGTTGATCCCCGTCATCACCATCATCGGCCTCAACCTCGGCGCCGTCATCGCCTTCGCCATCATCACCGAAACCGTGTTCCAGTGGCCGGGCATGGGGCTGATGTTCCTGCAGGCCGTGCAGAGCGTCGACATCCCGATCATGTCGGCCTACCTTCTGCTTGTGGCGACGCTGTTCGTGATGATCAACCTGATCGTCGACGTGCTGTATGTCGCCGTCGATCCGCGCATCCGCGTCGCCGGCAACGCTGCGTGAGGAACATCGAGATGTCAGCACCTCCGCAAGCCGCCGCGACCATCGCCTCGAAACAGTCGCCGCGCCCGCCCTCGGCCGTCGCACGCTTCTTCCAGTCCGACATCTGGCATTCGTTCACGCGCTCATGGCTGACGATGACGGCGGCGCTCGTGACGTTCGTGATGATCTTTTCGGCCATCTTCGCCCATCAGATCGCGCCTAACGATCCGTTCAACCTGGCCAGCCTCAGCCTGCTCGATGGCGGCAAGCCGCCAGCCTGGCTGGCGGACGGGGAATGGCGCTTTCCGCTCGGCACCGACCAGCAGGGGCGCTGCGTGCTGTCGTCGATCCTGTTCGGGATGCGGATTTCGCTGACGGTCGGCCTGCTCGGCGTGGTGCTGGCGGCCGCGATCGGCATCACGCTCGGCCTCGTCTCGGGCTATCTCGGCGGCACGGTCGACAGTGTGATCATGCGCGTCGCCGACGTGCAGCTGACATTCCCCGCCATCCTGATCGCGCTTCTGATCGACGGCACGATGCGGGCGCTGGTCGGAACCGCGAGATCCGAAGTGCTGGTGTTCTGGGTGCTGGTGGTCTCGATCGGGCTCTCGTTCTGGGTGCAGTACGCCCGCACGGTGCGCGGCTCGACCATGGTGGAGCGCAACAAGGAGTATGTGCAGGCGGCGCGGCTGATCGGGCTTGGGCGCGTGACCATCCTGTTCCGCCACGTGCTGCCCAATGTCATCGGCCCTGTGCTGGTCATCGTCACCATCAACATGGCGCTGGCGATCATCACGGAGGCGACATTGTCGTTCCTGGGCGTCGGTCTGCCGCCGACCGAGCCTTCGCTTGGCACGTTGATCCGGATCGGCAACGAGTTCCTGTTTTCGGGCGAATGGTGGGTGGTGATCTTCCCCGGATTGACGCTGGCCGCGCTGGTTCTGGCCATCAACCTGCTCGGTGACTGGCTGCGCGACGCGCTCAACCCCAAGCTGCGATGATCCCGGCCCAAAAAAAGTGCAGGCATTGCCGGATTGAGGCAGCCCATTTGCGCATTTGTCCGCTGTTCCACGTGACAGACGATCACGCGCGCTCTAGCTTGCCGTCTTTGGCAGCCCGCAGTGAGCGGGAGCGGGAGGTTACAAGACGATGAAACCCTTCAAGACATTGGCCGTCGCAGGCACGCTGATGGCTGCGACCATGCTGACGACCGTCGCGGTCGACGCAAAGACCCTGCGCTGGGCGCGCTCGCAGGACGCGACCACGCTTGACCCGCATTCGGGCAACACCGGGCCGAACCATGTTCTGGCCCACAACATGTATGAGCCTCTGGTCATCCGCGGCTTCGACGGCAAGCTGGTCGGCGCGCTCGCCACATCCTGGCGGGTCCTGCCCACGGATCCGACCACCTGGGAGTTCAAGCTCCGCCCGAACGTCAAGTTCCACAACGGCAACGCCTTCAACGCCGATGACGTCGTGTTCTCGATGAAGCGCGCGCTGCTGCCCGCTGCCGACATGAAGTCGCTTCTGGTCGGCGTCACCGACATCACCAAGGTCGACGACGCGACCGTTCATTTCAAGACCAGCGGCCCGAACCCGCTTCTGGTCAACAACCTGACCAACCTGATGATCATGGACAAGGAGTGGGCCGAGGCCAACAATGCCGCGACCCCGCAGAACCTGCGCGAGAAGGTCGAGAATGGCGCGACCCGCCAGGCCAACGGCACAGGCCCGTTCCAGCTCGCCACCCGCGAGCCAGACGTGCGCACCGTGATGCGCGCCTTCACTGGTTATTGGGGCGCGGCTGAAGGCAATCACGGCATCACCGAGATCGTCTACCGCCCGATCCCGGAAGCGGCGACGCGCGTGGCGGCCCTGCTGTCCGGCGAGATCGACTATCTCCAGGACGTGCCTGTGCAGGACATCGCGCGGCTGCAGACGTCGTCCAACATCCGCGTCAACACAGGTCCGGAAAATCGTCCGATCTTCCTCGGCATGAACATCGGCCTGCCGGAACTCAGGTCCTCGGACGTCAAGGGCAAGAACCCGTTCGCCGACGTGCGCGTGCGGCAAGCTGTGAACACAGCCATCAACCGCGAGGCCATCCAGCGCGTCACCATGCGCGGCCAGTCGACGCCGGTCGGCGTGATCGCGACGCCCTACATCAACGGCTACACCAAGGAACTCGACACCTGGCCGAAATACGACGTGGCGGCGGCCCGCAAGCTGCTGGCTGATGCGGGCTATCCCAACGGCTTCTCGGTGACGCTTCACTGCACCAATGACCGCTACGTGAACGACGAAGGCATCTGCCAGTCGGCTGTCTCGATGCTCGGCCAGATCGGAATCAAGACGACGCTCGTCGCACAGTCGCTGCGGGTCCATTTCCCCGGCGTGCAGAAGGGCGAGTATGACTTCTTCCTGCTCGGCTGGGGCATTCCGACCTTCGACAGCCACTATGTCTTCAATGATCTTTACCGCACCAAGACGCCGAGCGCCGGCACCTGGAACGGCACCGGCCTGTCGAACGCCACGCTCGACGCCCAGATCGACAGCTTGAGCTCGGAGATCGACCCGGCCAAGCGCAACGCGACCATCGCGGCGATCTGGAAGTGGATCAAGGAGAACGACGTCTACGCGCCCATGCACATGCAATTCATCGCAGGGGCCATGCGCTCGGAGTGGAACATCCCGACCGATGTCGAGAACACGCCGAAGATGCGCTTCCTCAACGCACGCGGCTTCTGACAAGGCACGACAACCCCTGGCCGGAATGGGCGATCCGCCTGTTCCGGCCTTGTTTTTTTCCACCTTGCAAGCGTAGACAACAGGCGTTCCATGCTGGCCTACATCCTCAGAAGTCTGACGCAGGCCACGCTGGTGATGCTGGCGGTCGCGTTCATTGCCTTCTCGATGTTCCGCTATGTCGGCGATCCGGTGGCCTCGATCGTCGGCCAGGACGCGACGCTGAAGGACCGTCAGGAACTGACCGAGTCGCTTGGCCTCAATGATCCGTTTCCGCTGCAGTTCGGCCGTTTCCTCGGCAACGCATTGCAGGGCGATTTCGGCATTTCCTACCGCCAGGGCCGACCCGTCGCCGACCTGCTGATCGAGCGGCTGCCGGCCACCATCGAGTTGGCGCTGCTGTCCGCCATCGTTGCGCTGGGCCTCGGGCTCGTGCTCGGCATCTATGCCGCCCTGAACCGCAAGGGCGTCATCGCCAACATCGTGATGAGCCTGTCGCTGATCGGGGTCAGCCTGCCGACCTTCCTGATCGGGGTCGGCCTGATCTTCCTGTTTGCCGTGACCTTGCGCTGGCTGCCCTCGTTCGGGCGCGGCGAGGTCGTCGCGTTCGGCTGGTGGACCACCGGCCTGCTGACCGATTCGGGCCGCAAGTCGCTGATCATGCCGGTGATCACGCTGGGCTTTTTCCAGCTCACGCTGATCATGCGGCTGGTGCGCGCAGAAATGCTCGAGGTGATGCGCACCGAGTACATCAAGTTCGCACGGGCCCGCGGGCTGTCGGACGGCTCGGTTCATTTTCGCCATGCGCTGCGCAATGCCATGGTGCCGGTGATCACCATCACCGGCCTTCAGCTCGGCTCGATCATCGCCTTCGCCATCGTCACCGAGACCGTGTTCAACTGGCCGGGCCTCGGCGCGCTGTTCGTCCGCTCGGTTGAGGTCGTCGACATCCCGGTGATGGCGGCTTACCTGATGTTCGTCGGACTGGTCTTCGTTGTGGTGAACCTCATCGTCGACGTCCTGTATTTCCTCGTCGACCCGCGCCTGCGCGGCGGCGCCATCGTGCCGGCGAGGTGAGGCCATGAGCGAACTTGCCGCCAATCCGCCGCCGAAGCTGCCGCAGCCGAGGCTGAAGCTGAGCTTCAGGGAGCGCGTCGCCATCTGGCGGGACTCTGACCTCTGGCTGTCGTTCAAGGCGTCGCCGGTGGCCATCGTCTCGGCGGCCGTGACGCTGATCATCATCCTGATGGCGCTGCTGGCCGGCGTGCTCGCCCCGCAGAACGCCTTCGATCCGGTGGCGCTCAACCTCCTGGATGGTTTCGCGCACCCGATGGAGCGCGGCGCGGGCTCGAACATGCTGTTCGTGATGGGCTCGGACGAACAGGGGCGCGACATCTTCTCGGCGCTGTTCTACGGCACGCGGCTGTCGCTGCTGGTCGGCGTCGCATCGGTGATCTTCTCCATGGTGCTCGGCATCGGCCTCGGGTTGATGGCGGGCTACCTCGGCGGCAAGATCGAGATGCTGATCATGCGGGTGGCCGACATCCAGCTCTCGTTCCCGGCGATCCTTATCGCGCTCCTGATCTTCGGGGTGGCGCGAGGGCTGATCCCACCGCAGCAATACGAGACCACCGCCGTTTTCGTCATCATCATCGCCATCGGCTTGTCGAACTGGGCGCAATATGCCCGCACCGTGCGCGCATCCACACTGGTCGAGCGCAACAAGGAATATGTGCAGGCCGCCCGCCTGATGGGCATTTCCGGCTTCGGCATCATGGCGCGGCACGTGCTGCCCAACGTGATGGGCCCGGTGCTGGTGATCGCCACCATCAACCTGGCGCTCGCCATCATCGAAGAGGCGACGTTGTCGTTCCTCGGCGTCGGACTGCCGATCACACAGCCCTCGCTCGGCACGCTGATCCGCTCGGGCCAGAAATACCTCTTGTCCGGCGAATGGTGGATCCTGTTCTTCCCGGCCATGATGCTGGTCATCCTCGCGCTGGCCATCAACCTGCTGGGCGACTGGCTGCGCGACGCGCTCAACCCCAAACTGAGATGAGTATCGAGATGTGTCCTTTCTCGCACGGGCGGGCCATGGGCCGGCAGTTTTGCACACCATGAGCGATCCCGTCATTTCCGTCCGCAACCTGCAGGTCGAGTTCGTCACCCGGCGGGCCACGTTGCGCGCCATCGACGGCGTCTCGTTCGACATCGCCAAGGGCGAGGTGCTCGGCGTCGTGGGCGAGTCAGGGGCTGGCAAGTCCGTCACGGGCGCCGCCATCATCGGGCTGATCGAGCCGCCCGGGCGCATCTCTGGCGGGGAAATCCTGCTCAACGGCCGCCGCATCGACAATCTGCCGCCGGACGAGATGCGCAAGGTGCGTGGCCGCAAGGTGGCGATGATCTTCCAGGACCCGCTGACATCGCTCAACCCGCTGTTCCGCGTCGGCGAGCAACTCATCGAGACCATCCGCACGCACCTGCCGATGAACGAGCGGCAGGCGCGCGACCGGGCCATTGAACTGCTGACCGAGGTCGGCATCCCGGCGCCCGAAAAGCGCATCGACGGCTACCCGCACGAGTTTTCAGGCGGCATGCGCCAGCGCGTGGTGATCGCGCTCGCGCTCTGCGCGGAGCCCGACTTCATCGTGGCGGACGAGCCGACCACCGCGCTCGACGTGTCCGTCCAGGCGCAGATCATCTCGCTGATCAAGAAGCTTGGCCGCGAACGCGGCATGGCGGTGATGCTGGTCACCCACGACATGGGCGTGATCGCCGAGACCGCCGACAGGGTGGCGGTGATGTACGCAGGCCGCGTGGCCGAGATCGGGCCGGTGCGCGACGTGGTGCAGCGTCCGCTGCATCCTTACGCCAAGGGGCTGATGGGCGCGATCCCGACGCTTGAAGCCGCCACCGACCGGCTGGTGCAGATCCCCGGCTCGATGCCGCGACTGTCGTCGATCCCGCAGGGCTGCGCCTTCAACCCCCGCTGCAGCGAGGCTTTCGCCCGCTGCTTTGTCGACCAGCCCATGGCGCTGCCTGCCCAGGGGCGGCATGTCGCCTGCCATCTTTACGAGAATGCGGAGGCCGTCCGATGAGCCCGCGCCCCTATGTCGAGGTCACCGACCTCAAGAAGGTGTTCGATGTCTCCAAGCCGTGGCTCAACCGGGTCATCGAACGCTCGCCAAGGCAGTTCCTGAAGGCGGTCGACGGCGTCACGTTCGACATCCGCAAGGGCGAGACCTTTGCGCTGGTGGGCGAGTCAGGTTCCGGCAAGTCCACCGTCGCCAAGATGGTGGTCGGGCTGCTGGGTGTTTCGGGCGGGGAAGTCACGATCGACGACATCTCCATGACCGATCCGGCCCAGCGCGCGCAGCGGGCGAAGCTGCGCCGCAAGATGCAGATGATCTTCCAGGACCCATACGCCTCGCTCAACCCGCGCTGGCGCGTCGACCAGATCATCGCGGAGCCAATCCGGGCCTTCAGCGTGATCGAGGGCGAGGCCAACATCGTGGCGCGGGTGGGCGAGTTGCTCACGCTCGTTGGCCTGCACCCCGACGACGGCAAGAAATTCCCGCACGAGTTTTCCGGCGGGCAGCGCCAGCGCGTCGCCATCGCCCGCGCGCTCGCCTCCAATGCCGATTTCATCGTGTGCGACGAACCGACCTCGGCGCTCGATGTCTCCGTGCAGGCGCAGATCCTCAACCTGATGCGCGACCTGCAGCAGAAGTTCGGACTGACCTACCTGTTCATCAGCCACAACCTCGCTGTGGTGCGCCACATGGCGACGCGCATCGGGGTGATGTATCTCGGCCGGCTGGTCGAGGTGTCGGAGGCGAAGGAGATGTTCACCCATCCGCGCCACCCCTACACGCGCATGCTGCTCGACGCCGTGCCCGATCTCGCCATGAGCGGGCGCGCGCGCATTCCGGTCGCGGGCGAAATCCCCAACCCGATCAACCCCCCGCCCGGTTGCACGTTCCATCCGCGCTGCCCGCTCGCCAACGAACGCTGCCGGGCCGAGAACCCGCTCCCCGTCAACGGCGTTGCCTGCCACGCCGTCGTCGAAGGCCGGACGCTGGCGCACCCTGTGGCGGCCTGAAACGAAAACGGGAGCCGTCAGGCCCCCGCGGATGTCGTAGCATTGGTTGAAACGTCAGGATGTAGCCGGAGCACGGGCTTTCGAGCCGCAGGCGTAGCCGCTCTGTTCCGATTGCGGCGGCTGCTGCGATGTCTGGGCTACCGCCGCCGTGAAGGTGAGCGAGGCAGCGGCGGCGATCAAGGCAAGGCGAAGTGTCGTCATCAGAGTCTCTCCGTCTGTTGAGGCCCGGGACAGGAACCTCCGATCAGTATGGGTCAAGTCGGCCGGTTCGCACAGGGCCGCTTCGGCTTTGGCCATACGCGGCAAAGCGACGCATCTTCCGAGGCGCGACGCGAGCACGTGGCAGCGGTTTTTCGCGGCATGCTCCCGTTGCTGCCATCGATCACGCGACGGCCTCACCCTCGATCTCGTCCAACAGGACGCGCCGGCGTTCCACCACGGCGCGCGAAAACTGGTCCATGGCCAGGCGATAGGCCGAAAGCCCGGAATCATCGATGTGCTGCCGCGCCATGCTCTCGAGCGTCGCTGCCAGCAGCGCATCGGCCTCCAGTTCGAGATCGACCAGATTGTCGAGCGCATTGGTCTCGCGCGCTTCCGCGATCATCGCGACGATGCGCGTCAGCCCCAGCATGGCGTTGCGCCGCCGGGTCGACGAAGCCTGGCTGAGCAAGGCCGCAGTTCCCGAGCCCAGCAGCGACATCGCCATGACGCCGAGATAGAACCAGTCGCCATAGCGGTCGAAGAAGGTGCGTTCCGTTCCGTCGAGATAGGCGATGGCGCCATTGTGCACCGGCAAGGACGCGTCACGCGCCGTCGGCGGCGCTTCGATGCCCTGCATCGAGGGCACTTCGCTGGTGAGGGATGCGCGCTGGCTGAGGATGAGCCGGGTCAACTCGCCGACCACATTCTCGGCCACCTCGGGATTGGCGACGAGCCGATGCGTCACCGCGATGGTCGGCAGGGGCTCGGCAGGCTTCGGCGGATCGCCGCCGAAGGCGCCGCGCACGATCTCCCCGGTTTCGATGGCCCGGTTTCGCGCCGCAAGGGCTTCCGCTTCGCGGATCGGGATGAAGACCGGATCATTGCCCCAGGCCTGCCGGACGGTGCTCACGCCTTGCGACAGCGTGCGTGCACTCAACGCGCCGACTGCAAAGAGCGCGTCGATCCGACCGGATTTCACCGCAGCGGCAATGTCGGCGGCGCTCAAGCCGATGATGTCCACCTCGTTGTGCGGCACTTCGTAGAAGCTCAGGATCGTCTTCATCAGGTCGATGTTGCCGGGCGGAATGTTGACGACGCCGATCTTCCTGCCCCTGAGGTCGGCAATGCGCTCGATGCCCTGTTCGCGCGCCGTGACGATAAAGGGGAAGAACCGGCGCGTGATCAGTACCGTCTCGCCCTTGGCCGGCAAGGCGATGTCAGGGCGGATGATCGCGAGGTCGGCCTTGCCCTGATCGAGTTTGGCGGCGCTGTCGCCGAGCCCGTCGCTGAGCAGCAGCTTGAGGCGAAGCGAGCCTTTCTCGCGGTTGACGCTCTGCACGATGGCGGCCGCCATGCGCACGTCCTCGGATCCGATCGGGCCGACGGCCAGGCGCAGGACCGTGGGCGCGGTCGCCATGTGGAAAAACAGCGCGATCATGGCCGAGAATGCGAACATCCCCGCCAAAGCCAAGAAACCGCGTCTTCCCATGCCCGGATTGCCCCTCGTCTCGCAAGACCGCTTCAGTTATGCAGGATCATGTCACAGATAAGGCACCTTTTGCGAGGTGTTTGCAGGTTTCATCCGAGATGAGTTCCATCACGATCAAGTTGTGCGGGCTGAGCACGCCACAGACCATGGAGGCCGCGCTCGATGCCGGCGCGGACATGGTCGGGCTCGTGTTTCACCCGAAAAGCCCGCGCTTCGTCGACATGTCGGCAGCCGCGCGGCTGGCGGATCAGGCGCGCGGGCGGGCGCTCGTGGTCGCGCTGGTGGTCGACCATGACGACGACGCGCTTGCGGCGATCGTGGCTGCTGCGAGGCCCGATCTGGTCCAGTGCCATGGCGGCGAGGATGCCGCGCGGATTGCGGCGATCAGGGCGCGCACCGGCCGGCCAGTGATGAAGGCGGTGGGCGTGGCCAGCACGTCGGATCTGGAGCGCGTGACCGCGCTTGCGCCCGCCGCCGACCGCATCCTGCTCGATGCCAAACCGCCAAGCGACGCCGCCTATCCGGGCGGACATGGCAAACCGTTCGACTGGGCGATCCTTTCCGCCCTGCCAGCCGACCTGCGTTTCATGCTGTCCGGCGGACTGCATCCCGGCAATGTCGCAGACGCCATCCGCCAGATAAGGGCGATGGGCCTTGGCCTCAGCGGCGTCGATGTATCCTCTGGCATTGAGAGCGCGCCGGGATATAAGGACATCGCAAAGATCAGGGATTTCGTTCAGGCTGCCCGCGCAGCGTGAACGGGCCAACATGAAAGCGCCTGCGATGACCGTGAACCCCGCGCCCAATTCCTTCCGCAACGGCCCGGACGAAGCCGGACGGTTCGGCATTTTCGGCGGGCGCTTCGTCGCCGAAACCCTGATGCCGCTGATCCTGGACCTTGAAAAGGCCTATGCCGACGCCAAGGTCGATCCGGCCTTCCGGACCGAACTCGACGGTTACCTCAAACACTATGTCGGCCGGCCCTCGCCGCTGTATTTCGCCGAGCGCCTGACCGGTCATCTGCGCTCCGTTGCCGCCGCGAAGGGCGGTTCCGGCGGCGCGAAGATCTATTTCAAGCGCGACGAACTCAACCACACCGGCGCGCACAAGGTGAACAACGTCACGGGCCAGATCCTGCTGGCCATGCGCATGGGCAAGAAGCGCATCATCGCCGAGACGGGCGCAGGCCAGCACGGGGTCGCCACGGCAACGCTGTGCGCCCGCTTCGGCCTGCAATGCGTGGTCTACATGGGCGCGGTCGATGTCGAGCGCCAGAAGCCGAACGTGTTCCGCATGAAGATGCTGGGCGCCGAGGTCATCCCCGTCCAGTCCGGCACCAGGACGCTCAAGGATGCGATGAACGAGGCCTTGCGCGACTGGGTCACCAACGTGGCGGACACCTTCTACTGCATCGGCACCGCTGCGGGTCCGCACCCCTATCCGATGATGGTGCGCGACTTCCAGGCTGTGATCGGCAACGAGACGAAGGCCCAGATGCAGGAGGCCGAAGGGCGCCTGCCCGATTCGCTGATCGCCTCGATCGGCGGCGGCTCGAACGCGATCGGGCTGTTCCACCCCTTCCTCGATGACGCCAGCGTCAGGATCTGGGGCGTCGAGGCTGCAGGGCACGGCGTCGAGTCTGGCCAGCATGCCGCCTCGCTCACCGGCGGACGGCCCGGCGTGCTGCATGGCAACCGAACCTATCTGCTGATGGACGACGACGGCCAGATCACCGATGCCCACTCGATCTCGGCCGGGCTCGACTATCCAGGCATCGGCCCGGAGCACGCCTGGCTGCACCAGATGGGCCGCATCGAGTACATCTCCGCCACCGACGCCGAAGCGCTGGAAGCCTTCCAGCTCTGTTCCAAGCTCGAAGGCATCATCCCTGCGCTGGAACCCTCGCACGCGATCGCCAAGGTGACCCAGCTTGCGCCGGACCTGCCGCAGGATCACCTCATGGTGGTGAACCTGTGCGGGCGCGGCGACAAGGACATCTTCACCGTCGCGGAACATCTGGGCGGGATGTGACCGGAGCCGCAATCCGGAGGCTCTGACGGGTCACCGCCGCTGGCAAGCGTTGCCAGAATGGCTGATCTTGTCAGTCAGTTAACCAGACTTCGCTATCGATGACGCAATTTTATTGCATCATGGTCGCGATGGCGGCTGGCGGAAGCCCGGGATGTGCAAATGTTGACATCGCATCTTGCTGGCATGTTCCGGCTGGGCGGCAGTGCTGCGAAGCCGGCCGCGACCGTGACGCCGCAACCTGAACCGGTGGTTCCCGAGGTCGTGGAGGATGACCAGCGCGCACGTTTCGGCGCGGCCATCGATCTGATCGAGGAAGACGTCGTGGGCGCCCTCGCCCAGCTCGAGGAGGCCGCCGGCACCTCGGCGCAGTTGTCCTCGAACACCGAACGGCAGCTCGGCCTGATCCACGAGACCATCGATGAACTGAAGCAGGCCAGCCAGCACGCCAGCGCCGATGTCAGCGCCCTGTCGGCGGCTGTGATCCAGATGGAAGCCTCTGCCACGGAGGTCGAGCAATCGGCGCTGCAGGCCCGTCAGGACATCGAAATCGCCGCCGTCCAGGCGAAGGAGGCGGCCGCAATCCTCGCGACGCTGGAAGCTGCGGCGTCCGAAATCAGCCAGATCGTCGGCACCATCGACGATGTCGCACGCCAGACCAATCTTCTGGCCCTGAATGCGACCATCGAGGCGGCGCGCGCCGGAGAAGCCGGGCGCGGCTTCGCCGTTGTGGCCCAGGAGGTGAAAAGCCTGTCCATCGAGACCAAGCATGCGGTCGGCGACATCCGCGGCAGGGTCGAGCGGCTGGAGCAGACGACGCGCCAGGCCCTGGCGACCATGGGCAAGATCATCGATGCGGTGCATAATGTCGATCCGCGCATTCGCGCGATTGCCGACGCCAATTCCGAGCAATCCGCAGCCATGCGCGAATTGTCGGACCGCTCGACCGAATCGACCCGTTTCGTCGAGCATGTCGCCGCCCAGATCGACCTCGTCGACCACGCCGTGATCTCGGCGCGCGTGGAGAGCGTCCAGACACGTCAGTCATCGGCCATGAGCATGGCGCTGACGGAGGGCTTGCGCCGCCGCTTCGTGCCCGTGATCCGTTCCACCCTCGCGGGCGACCGGCGCGTTCATGACCGTTACCCGGCGGAGATGCCCGTCACGGTCAGCCTCGCAGGGGCGACGTTCCGGAGCGAGACGGTCGACATCAGCGGCGGAGGGCTTCTGGCCACCTCTCCAACCGCTTTCTCCGCACCGCCCGGTTCGATCACCACCCTGGACATACCAGGCCTCGGGACATTGCCGGCGCGGCTGAAGGCAATCAGTCCGCTTGGCCTGCATTTCGCCTTCGACAATCCGGACAGCGCTGCTTTCGATCACTTCCGCTTCAAGCTGAAGGCCGTCGAGGCGGAATACCTGCCCATGGTCGTGGCGGCGCAAACCTTTGCCGCCGATGTGATGACGGCCATGACGAAGGCCCTGTCGCGGGGCCAACTCAGCGCTGCCACCCTGTTCGATGCGGACTACAGGCCCATCGCCGACACCGACCCGCGCCAGTTCAGCGTCAGCAGCCTGACTGTCCTCGAGCAGATCCTCCCGCCGATCCTCGAAGCGCGCCTTGCCTCGGACAAGCGGCTCGTCTTCGCGCTCGCCATCGACCGCAACGGCTACATCGGTGTCCACAACCAGATCTACGCACAGCCGCCGAAGCCGGGCGATCCGGCATGGAACCAGGCCAACTGCCGCAACCGCCGCATTTTCGACGACCGCGCCGGGATCGTCGCAGCCAGATCGACCAGGCCTTTCGTGCTGCAGGCCTACCAGCGCGACATGGGCGCGGGGCAAATGGTGATGATGCGCGAGGTCGATGCGCCGATCACCATCAATGGCCGCCACTGGGGCGGCGTCAGGATGGCCTACAAGCTATGACCGGCATCGGCGGGGCAAGCTTGGCGCGAGCCATGCCGGCATGCTAAAGCCCCGCAATGACCTCAGCCCTCGCCCGTTCCACCCGCCTTTCCGACCGTTTCGCCCATTGCGCCGCCGAGGGCCGCGCCGCGCTTGTCACCTTCGTGACGGCAGGCGACCCTGACCACGCCACAGCGGCCGCCATCCTGCATGCGCTGCCGGGCGCCGGCGCCGACATCATCGAGCTTGGCGTGCCTTTCACCGACCCGATGGCCGACGGCATCCCGATCCAGCTCGCCGGCCAGCGCGCGCTCAAGGGCGGCCAGACCCTGCGCAGGACGCTCGCGATGGTCGCGGATTTTCGCAAGACGGATGCAGCCACGCCGATTGTGCTGATGGGCTACTATAATCCGATCTATGTCTACGGCGTCGACGCCTTCCTCCGCGATGCGCTCGCCGCTGGCGTCGACGGGCTTATCATGGTCGACCTGCCGCCCGAGGAGGATGACGAACTGTGCCTGCCGGCGCTGAAGGCCGGGCTCAATTTCGTGCGGCTCGCCACCCCGACAACCGATGACCGGCGGCTGCCGAAGGTGCTGCAGAACACCTCGGGCTTTGTCTACTATGTCTCGATGACGGGCATCACCGGCGGCGTGATCGCCTCCTACGAGGCGGTCGGAGAGGCCGTGGCCCGCATCAAGGCCCACACCACACTGCCGGTCGCGGTCGGCTTCGGCGTCAAGACTGCCGCCGATGCGGCGGCGATCGCGCGCGGCGCGGACGGCGTGGTCGTCGGCTCGGCGCTGGTCGAGCGCGTGCGCCTTTCGCTCGATGCCGACGGCAAGGCGACGGCCGGCACGACGAAGGCCGTGACCGATCTTGTGTCGGAACTGGCGCACGGGGTCCGGTCGGTCACGAAGGCCGCTTGACGGCGGCGCTCCGCCCTTACCATCTAGGATCCAGGCGATGCTGCCGCATGTCCTGAGCGTATCCCCCGGAGGATCACCATGAACTGGATCTCTGACGGCGTGCTGCCGAAGATCAAGACGCTGTTCAAGCGCGAGGCGCCCGACAATCTGTGGATCAAATGTCCGGATTCCGGACAGCTTGTGTTCCAGAAGGATGTCGAGGCCAACCAGTGGGTCATACCGGGCTCGGACCATCATCTGCGCGTCAAGTCCGCCGACCGGATGAAGATGATGTTCGATGAAGGCAAGTGGCTCGACGTCGCCCTGCCAGAGGTCGCGACCGACCCGCTGAAGTTTCGCGACGAGAAGCGCTATGTCGACCGGCTGCGCGACGCCAAGGTCAAGACGGGCATGCAGGACGCCTTCCGCATCGGCTTTGGCAGGGTCGAGAGCAATCCGATGACCATCGCGGTGCAGGACTTCGATTTCATGGGCGGCTCGCTCGGCATGGCGGCAGGCGAAGCGTTCATCAAGGGCGCGGAGACCGCGGTCGAGAAGGGCACACCTTATGTCGTGTTCGCGGCATCCGGCGGCGCCCGCATGCAGGAAGGCATTCTTTCGCTGATGCAACTGCCGCGCACCACGGTGGCGACGCGGCGGCTGAAGCAGGCAGGGCTGCCGTACATCGTCGTCCTCACCAATCCGACCACGGGCGGCGTCACCGCCTCCTACGCCATGCTTGGCGACATCCACATCGCCGAGCCCGGCGCGCTGATCGGCTTCGCTGGGCCGCGCGTGATCGAGCAGACCATCCGCGAGAAACTGCCGGATGGTTTCCAGCGGGCCGAGTATCTCAAGGCCCACGGCATGGTCGACATGGTCGTGCACCGCCACGAGATGAAGGCGACCGTGGCGCGGCTGGCGCGCCTGTTGATGAAGCAGCCCGCCACGCAGGCCGCCTGAGGGCGCGCCGCCCGGGAGCATCTCATGGCTGTCTCGGTTGATGCGCTGATCGCGCGCCTTCTGGCACTGCACCCGAAGGCGATCGACCTGTCGCTCGGGCGCATCGAGCGGCTGCTGGATCGGCTTGGCAGCCCGCACAAGCGCCTGCCGCCGACCATCCATGTCGCGGGCACCAACGGCAAGGGTTCGACCATCGCCTTCATGCGCGCCATCCTCGAAGCGCAGGGCCTCAGCGTCCACGTCGACACCTCGCCGCATCTGGTGCGCTTCAACGAGCGCATCAGGCTCGGGTGCAAGGGCGGCGCGGCTGCCGGCGGCGGCGCGCTTGTCGACGACCAGAAGCTGCTCGCCGCCATGCAGCGTTGCGAGTCGGCCAATGACGGCGCGACGATCAGCTTTTACGAGATCGTCACGGCGGCGGCTTTCGTCCTGTTCTCGGAAGAACCCGCCGACGTGCTGCTGCTCGAGGTCGGGCTGGGCGGGCGCTACGACGCCACCAACGTGATCGAACATCCGGCGGCGGCCGTCGTCACCTCGATCGGCCTCGACCATGCCGAGTATCTTGGCGACACGCTGGCGAAGATCGCCGCTGAAAAGGCCGGAATCTTCAAGCGCGGCGCGCCTGCCGTGATCGCGCCGCAGACCTATGCCGAAGCCGACGCCGTGCTGGTGGCCGAAGCGACGCGGCGCGGAGCCGGGCCGATCTGGGTCGGCGGACAGGAATTCACGATCCATGAGGAGGCTGGCCGACTGGTCTACCAGGACGAGGCACGGCTGCTGGACCTGCCGCTGCCGCGCCTCACCGGCCGGCATCAGCACATCAACGCCGCCACCGCCATCGCAGGCCTCAGGGCGGCGGGCTACGATTTCGGCAACGGCGTGTTCGAGGCCGGCCTCGCCAATGCCGACTGGCCCGCCCGGATGCAGCGGCTTTCGCGCGGACGGCTCGCGGAACTGTGCCCGCCAGGCTCCGAACTCTGGCTCGACGGCGGGCACAATGCCGATGGCGGGCGGGTGCTTGCGGCCGCCATGGCCGATCTGCACGACCGCAACCCCGCGCCTCTGATCATGATCGTCGGCATGCTCGGCACCAAGGACACCGCCGCCGTGCTGAAACCGTTCGCGGGACTGGCGCGGGCACTTATCGCGGTGCCGATACCCGGCCAGCAGGCGGCGCGCAGCGCCGAAGATGTGGCAAGCCTCGCGGCCTCGGCCGGGCTCAATGCCAGGCCTTCGACCTCGGTTTCGGCCGCGCTCGAGGAAATCGGACGCATGGCGTGGGATGTGCCGCCCCGGATCCTGATCTGCGGCTCGCTCTATCTGGCCGGCGAAGTCCTGGGCCTCAACGGCACACCCCCGTCCTGACGACATCGGCTGCCAGCATTCAGAAACCACGATCACCATCGCAGCTTTACGCCAGCACCCAAACGCGCTTTCATGGGCAGGTAAAGCGTAAACCCGAGCGTTTGTCATGTGTGATGCGTGACCTTCGGCAACGAGGCAAGTCTGATGCTGCGTCGTTTTTGTCTCGCCATGATGGCGCTGTTCGCCCTGATCGGAACTGCCGGCCTTGCTGCGGCCGGCGTCAATATCCGCGTCGATCTTTCAAGCCAGCGAATGCAGGTCGAGACGCCGGACGGCGAGCGCTACAACTGGGCAGTGTCCTCCGGCCGGGATGGCTACCGCACCATCCGCGGCCATTTCCGGCCCACGCGCCTCGAGAAAAAGTGGCATTCGCGCAAGTATGGCGGCAACATGCCCAACGCCATCTTCTTCCGCGGCGGTTTCGCCATCCACGGCACCGGCGCTGTCGGCGCGCTGGGCCGCCCCGCCTCCCATGGCTGCGTGCGGCTGCACCCGGCCAACGCCGCAAAGCTGTTCGCGCTGGTGCAGAAGCACGGAAAGGGCTCGACCCGGATCGCGATCAACGGCATTGCGCCCGATTCTCATTCCCAGTTCGCCAAGGCAAAACCGCAGAAGCCGAAGACGCACGTCGTCAAGGCCAAGCGCCAGGGCACCGACTGGGCCACGGCGCGCGGGCGCATGCTTGACCGGGGCGACCGCTACATCGATCCGGGCGCGGCGCTCGGTTTCCAGCCGGTGCGCCGTCACCAGGGCGACTGGTTCCTCAGGCGCTGATCTGCCGCAAGGCGTCGTCATGGCAAGCGGTTGAAGGCAGCGGCCGGACAGGATAACTGAACCGTGATGCATCTGCCACGGAACCAGCATGGCCGAACCTGTCGTTCTTGACCTCAGCGGGCTGAAATGCCCCCTTCCGGCGCTGCGCACAGCCAAGGCGCTCAGGAGCCTCGGGGGCGGCACACTGCTGTCGGTGACCTGCACCGACCCGATGGCGGCGATCGACATTCCGAACCTGCTGCGCGAAACCGGCGACGAACTCGCCGGCCAGCGCCAGGACGGCGGCAAGATCACCTTCGACATCCGTAAAGCCTGACAAGATCGGCCGGACATCACGATCATGACCATTTCTCCCTCGGATGTGCTGCGCGCCCTCGAACTGGTCAGGCTGCCGGCCAGCGGCCAGTCGCTTGGCGCATCGGGCCGTGTCGGCAACGTCGTGGTCGACGGGGCCAAGGTGATGTTCGCCATTGCCATCGACGCCACCGAAGCCGCCGCGATGGAGCCGGTGAGGCTTGCCGCCGAGAGCGCCGTCAAGGGCCTGCCCGGCGTGACCCACGCCTTCGTGTCGCTCACCGCCGACCGCGCGCCGCAGAAGCCGAGCCCGGCGCAGGCTGCAAGGGCGCAGGCGGCTTCCGGTCCCGGCGCCGGGCCTGCGCCAAAGGCTGCCGGAGTTCCCGGCATCAAGCACATCATCGCGGTGGCGAGCGGCAAGGGCGGCGTCGGCAAGTCGACGACCGCCGCAAACCTCGCCGTGGCATTGTCCGTGCTCGGCATGAAGACAGGCGTCATGGACGCCGACATCTACGGGCCGTCGGTGCCGAAGATCTTCGGCGTCACCGGCCGCCCGCGGCTGGTGGAAGGGCGCACGCTGGCGCCGATGGAGGCCTACGGCCTGAAACTGATGTCGATCGGCTTCCTGATCGACGAGGAAACGCCGATGATCTGGCGCGGGCCGATGGTGATCTCGGCCATCACCCAGATGCTGCGCGAGGTGGCCTGGGGCGAACTCGACGTGCTCGTGGTCGACATGCCGCCGGGCACTGGCGACGCGCAACTGACCATGGCGCAGCAGACGCCGCTGGCGGGAGCCGTGATCGTCTCGACGCCGCAGGACTTGGCGCTGCTCGACGCACGGCGCGGCGTCGCCATGTTCCAGCGCGTGCAGGTGCCGATCCTCGGCATCATCGAGAACATGAGCTATTTCATCGCCCCCGACACCGGCAACCGCTACGACATCTTCGGTCATGGCGGGGCACGGGCCGAGGCGGCCAGGCTCGGCGTGCCGTTTCTCGGCGAAATTCCGCTCGCCATGCCGATCCGGGAATTGTCCGATTCAGGACATCCGATTGTCGCGTCCGACCCGGATAGCCCGCATGCCAAGGCCTATGTCGACATCGCCCGTCAGATCAAGCAGGGGCTGGAGAGCGGCGGAGCGGTGCGGACGCCGCCGCGCATCGTGATCGAGTAAGGTCGATGCTCGTCAGAGCCGCACAGCCGATGGCGCGGCGAAAGCTTCGGCGGCGGGGCGCTGCTGCATGTCGAGCACGCCATACCAGACGCAGGCAGTCACGAGGCTGAAGGCAACTGCGGCAAGAAAGACTTTCATCGGGAACCCCTCCACTTTTGTGCGGACCTGAACGGCATGCCTGACAGCTTGCGCGAACGGACCTTTCACGTTCATTTACGCGCGCTGCGCCGTTCATTCAAGCCACTTGGCCTTTGGCAAACAGCGCTTCGGCCTCGGCAAGGTCAGCCGGCTCATTGGCATTGAAAAACGGATCGATGGGATCTGCGCTCCAGACCACCGTGGCCAGCCTGAAGCGGGCCGTGAAGCGGTCAATCTTGCGTTCATTCTCGGCCACAAGCGCGTGACGCAAGGTCTCGCGGATCGTCACCGGCCAGAGCCCGATCACCGGATGGCTCCAGCCGCCAGACGCCGCGACGGCCAATTCAGCGCCGGAAGCCGCCATCTCGCCGGCAAGCCGCGAAACCAGATCGCGCGGGATGAAGGGCGTGTCAGCTGCGACGCTGATCGCATGGGTGATGGCAGGATGATGCGTTGCCGCCCAATCCAGCCCGGCGAGGATGCCGGCGAGCGGCCCGGCAAAACCCTCGACACTGTCAGCGGCCACCGGCAAACCCCAGGGCGCAAAGCGGGCCGGATCGCCATTGGCGTTGATCACCAGCCCGGCGCATTGGGGCGCAAGCCGGTCAATCACGTGATCGAGAATGGCCTTGCCGCCGATGGTCTTCAGCGGCTTGTCGCCGCCGCCCATGCGCCGGGCAAGGCCGCCTGCGAGGAGCAGACCGAGGATGAGCTCGGTCATCAGTTGGCTGCTTTAATGCTGCGAATCAAATCGGCGATGGCTTCTGGGTTGTTCAAGCCGAGAAACCCACTTCTTGGCCCCGGCCTCTCTTCGAGGCTTGGATCGATGAAAAGGACATGCCCAGTATTCTCATCTGTATTCTCGATTTCAATATCGCCTGTATCAATCCAACGGCCGCTACAGCTTTCGAAACCAAGAATAAAGTAACGGATATTTGTCATAATATAGTATGTTTTTTGAGCAGAATGGAACCGAATACCGGGGGCAATAAAAATTGCAATACCTATAACGATCATAACCGCAGAAATGGCTCGTTCGGTTGTCGAGCCATCAGACTGCATGAGCATACTGATCCCAAAAGCGGTGCCAACTGATCCAAAGGTGAAGTGGCGCCACATATTGCGCCGCCAGAAGCTTGCTCTGTCGGGCTTACCCCACCAGATAACCGTTTCGCCCGGCTCAAGCGCTAGGGCAAATGGTGCAGTCTCCACACTGGCCTGTTGTTCACTCATCTCCGCCCGCGCCTTTGCGCCGTGATCTGACGCTCTCGTCCTCGACGAAGCCCAGATCCTGATCGAACACGATCCGCTCGGCTCCTGCCAGCGCAAGAAAGCGCTTGCCGCGCGCCCGGCCGATCAGGGTCAAGCCCGCCTTGCGCGCCAGTTCCACGCCCCACGCGGTGAACCCCGAGCGCGACACCAGCACCGGAATGCCCATGCGCACGGTCTTGATCACCATTTCGGAGGTCAGGCGGCCCGTTGTGTAGAAAATCTTGTCGGCGGCGCCGACCCCGTGACGGAACATGTAGCCGGCGATCTTGTCGATGGCGTTGTGACGGCCGACATCTTCCATGTAGACGAGCGGCCTGTCCGCCTCGCACAGGACACATCCGTGGATCGCCCCGGCTTCGAGATAAAGCGAGGGCGTGGTGTTGATCTTGTGGGTGAGCGCATAGAGCCACGAGGTCTTCACCGCAGCGGCCGGCAGCGTGACGCCCTCGATCACGTCCATCAGGTCACCGAACGCGGTGCCCTGGGCGCAGCCCGACGTCTGCGTGCGCTTCTTCAGCTTGTTCTCGAAATTGGTCCTGTGGCCGGTGCGGACCACGACGACATCGAGTTCGTCGTCGACGTCCACCCCTGTCACCTCATCCCCCGGCTTCAGCATGCCCTGGTTGAGCAGATAGCCGATGGCGAGTTCCTCGGGGTGATCGCCGATCGTCATCATGGTGACGATCTCCTGGGCGTTGAGATACAGCGTCAGCGGCTTTTCATGAATGACCCGCGTCTCGACTGTCCGGCCGGCCTGGTCGAGGCCGATGACGACGCTCGACAGACGCTCGTCATCAGGATCGGGCCTGACGAGATAGTAGGACAGATTTGCGGCGTCACTCGGCATGCTGCATGCCATAGACCTGTTGCGGGCGCGCGTCACGAGTTGGCGACGCAAGTTGCCAGACAAGCCCGCCCTGTTGCCAGAAGCGCACAGACATTGTGACAGTTTTCAGGTTATCGTCTGAAAAAGCGGGGCAAGCAGCTTGTTCTGCCGGTGATCGAGGCCGAACTGGTGCATGGCGATGGTTGAACCGCGGGGGTTGGCAGTTCTGGATCCTGCAAGAGACTCGGCGCTGCTGCTGCAGCGCATCGGTTTCTTCACGCTTGGCGTCGCCTTGCCGGTGGCGGCGATGGTGTCGCGCCGCGCGGCAGTCGTGCTGGTTCCGATCGGCGTGGCGCTGCTGGTCATTGCCGCTGTCCTGTCCGAGCCGGAACGCTTCGTCAGGTCGCTGAAGCGGCGCAGCACGCGCGCCACGGCGCTGGCGCTCGCCACGATGCTGCTCTGGGTTTTCCTGTCCTCGATCTGGGCTCCGCGTGGCGGGACCGGATACGAGCGCGGCCTCAACATGGCGTTCGCGCTGATCATCGGCATTCTGGGCGTCTCGGCGCTGCCGGAGCGGGTCAGAGCCTCGAACCTCAACGCGCTGGCGGTCGGCACGGGCGCCGCGACCATCGTGGCCGCCGTCATGCAGGCCTCCGGCTTCAGCCTCGGCGACGCGGAAGACGATGTCACCGTGCTGGTGCGCGGCCTTGCGCTGGTGATGGTCCTTACGGGGCCGCTGGTCGCGTGGCTTCTGGCGCGCGGGCGCGCACGCGGCGCTGCCGCGCTGTTCGGCGGCGTTCTGATCTGCGGACTTCTCATCCGCGATCCGGTGCTGATGGCGAGCCTTGGCGCGGGCATGGCCGCCTTTGCCGTGGTGTTCTTCCTCAGGCAGCGCAGCGGCAGGCTGCTGGCGACGGCGTGCGCCATGCTGGTGATCGCAGCGCCGCTGCTGGCGTGGATCGCCGTGCTGGCGCAGCCGGCGGCGCCACGTGCCAACGGCGGCATCCTCGCAGGCCTGTCCGCCTGGGTCGAGATCATCCGGCTGGAGCCGGTCAAGCTCCTGACCGGGCACGGTCTTGGCTCGGTTGCGGCGCTGGCGACGAGGCCCGTCGCGCCGGTTTCGTTGCCGGAATCCATCCTTGTGATGGTCTGGCATGATCTGGGGCTGGTGGGGGCGCTCGCCTTCGCGGTCGCGCTGTTGTTCGCCATGCGGGCCGCGCTGACGCTCAGCCCCGTCATCCAGGCCGGCGCCATCGCCGCCTATGTCACGGCGTTCACCTGCGGCGTCCTCGGGCTGGCCGGCTTTCGTGCCTGGTGGCTGATGACGCTTGTGGCGGTCGCGATCATCACCAGCGCCATCGGCCGCGGCCAGGCCCGCACCGACCGGCCGCTGGCGCGCCTGGTGACGGCGCCGCGGGCGGGCGTGCCGGCGGCAGGCAGCGGGCCCGGGTGACCGGCCAAGGTGACGCGGCGAGGTAACGGGGCCGCCCTGACGTCCTGACCGGAAAACGCCCGCTCCGGAGAACTTGCCCCGCCCGGCGCAATCGGCTATGTCCCGCTGGTCACGCGCTGGCCCATGGGCAGGCGCGGATGCACGCATACGCTGCCGGTTTTCGCACCGGCGCGCCGCCCGAGGGCGGCACGCTCAATTCAAAGCGCCCCGAATGAGGAGCCTGCCAGGGCTCGGACAGGGCCGCCAGCAGCATGTGGGTGGCCGATCAACACCAACCCCGGTGCTCCTGGCGCTTCAAGGAGAACATATGTCTGGTTTGAATTACGCACCGTCGCGCGAGGATTTCGCGTCGATGCTGCAGGAGTCCTTCACCAAGGTCGATGTGCAGGAAGGCGCCGTCATCAAGGGCCGCGTCGTCGCCATCGAGAAGGACATGGCCGTCATCGACGTCGGCCTCAAGACCGAAGGCCGCGTGGCCCTCAAGGAATTCATGGGCCATGGCCGCGAGACGCCGCTGGCCGTCGGCGATGAGGTCGAGGTCTATCTCGACCGGGTCGAGAACGCGATGGGCGAAGCGGTCATCAGCCGCGACAAGGCCCGCCGCGAGGAAAGCTGGGTCAAGCTCGAGCGCGCCTTCGAGGCGAACGAGAAGGTCAACGGCACCATCTTCAATGCGGTCAAGGGCGGCTACACGGTCGATCTCGACGGCGCGACGGCCTTCCTGCCGCGCAGCCAGGTCGACATCCGCCCGATCCGCGATGTCGGCCCGCTGATGAACCAGGTGCAGCCGTTCCAGATCCTGAAGATGGACCGCCGCCGCGGCAACATCGTGGTCTCGCGCCGCACCGTGCTCGAAGAAACCCGCGCAGAAGCGCGCTCGGAACTGGTCGCCAGCCTCGAGGAAGGTCAGGCCGTGGACGGCGTCGTCAAGAACATCACCGAGTACGGCGCATTCGTCGATCTCGGCGGCATCGACGGCCTGCTGCACGTCACCGACATGGCCTGGCGCCGCGTCAACCACCCGTCCGAGGTCGTCACCATCGGCCAGTCGGTCAAGGTCAAGATCATCAAGATCAACCAGGACACGCACCGCATCTCGCTTGGCATCAAGCAGTTGCAGGCGGACCCGTGGGATGGCATCGCCGCCCGCTACCCTGTCGGCCAGAAGCTGACCGGCCGCATCACGAACATCACCGACTATGGCGCGTTCGTGGAGCTGGAGCCAGGCATCGAAGGCCTGATCCACGTTTCGGAAATGAGCTGGACCAAGAAGAACGTGCATCCGGGCAAGATCGTCTCCACCTCGCAGGAGGTGGACGTCTCGGTTCTGGAAGTCGATCAGGTCAAGCGCCGCATCTCGCTCGGCCTCAAGCAGACCCTGCGCAATCCGTGGGAGCTGTTCGCCGAGAAGTTCCCGTCCGGCACCGTCGTCGAGGGCGAAGTCAAGAACAAGACCGAGTTCGGCCTGTTCCTGGGCCTCGACAACGACATCGACGGGATGATCCACCTGTCCGACCTCGACTGGAACCGTCCTGGCGAGCAGGTCATCGAGGAATACAAGAAGGGCGACATGCTCAAGGCTGTCGTTCTCGATGTGGACGTCGAGAAGGAACGCATCTCGCTCGGCCTCAAGCAGCTTGGCGGTGACCCGTTCACCGATGCGAGCGAACTGAAGAAGAACCAGGTCGTGACCTGCGAAATCACCGAAGTGAAGGAAGCCGGCCTCGACGTGAAAATCGTCGGAACCGACTTCATGACCTTCATCAAGCGCGCCGAACTGGCCCGCGACCGCGGCGACCAGCGCCCCGAGCGCTTCGCCGTCGGCGAGAAGGTCGATGCCCGCGTGCTGATGTTCGACAAGAAGGCCCGCAAGGTCCAGGTGTCGATCAAGGCGCTCGAAATGCACGAAGAGAAGGAAGCCATCGCCCAGTTCGGTTCGTCCGATTCGGGCGCGTCGCTCGGGGACATCCTCGGCGCGGCCCTGAAGAAGGCCGGAGAAAAGAAGTGACGTTGGCAGCCCAAGGCTGATAGCGTCATCCCGGACGAGCTCAAGCCCGATCCGCGACGCCAGCCCAAGCACTCCCAAGCCCGCGCGACATCGTCGCGCGGGTTTTTGTTTGTCGCGGGTTTTTGTTTGTCCCCGGGCGCGGCGCTGATAAGACAAGGCGAACGTGGAGAACGGCATGAGCCTGCAAGCAGACCTGATCGCCGACCGCCGCAAGATGCGCCGGCGTCTGACGCTGTGGCGCGCGCTCGGCGTGCTCGGGGCTCTGGTCGGCGTGATCGGCCTTGGCTATGCGTTCGGCGGGCGCCAGATGCTGCCGGGCGGCGGCGATCATGTTGCGCGCCTGAAGATCGAGGGCGTGATCACGGGCGACGAGCGAACCTTGCGCCTGATCCGGGATGTGCGCCGCTCTTCCTCGGTGAAGGCGGTGATCGTTCAGGTCGATTCGCCCGGCGGCACCGTGTCCGGCTCGGAAGCCGTCTACCTGGCGCTGCGCCAACTCGCCAGCGAGAAGCCGACGGCATCCGTGGTCACCGGCCTTGCCGCATCCGGCGGCTACATCGCGGCGATCGCCACCGACCGGATCGTGGCGCAACAGACGTCGCTGGTCGGCTCCATCGGCGTGCTGTTCCAGTTTCCGAACTTCACGAAGCTGCTGGACACGGTCGGCGTCAATGTCGAATCGATCAAGTCGACCCCGCTGAAGGCCGCCCCCAGCGGCTTCGAGCCCACCTCTCCGGAAGCGCGCGCTGCGCTCGACCAGGTCGTGAAGGATCACTACGAGTGGTTCAAGGGGCTGGTGCGCGAGCGCCGCAAGCTGAGCGAGCCCGAACTGGCCGTGGTTGCCGACGGGCGCGTCCACACCGGTCGGCAAGGTCTCGAGCGCAAGCTCGTCGACAGCATCGGGGCCGAGCAGCAGGCCGTGAACTGGCTCGAAAGCGAGCGCAATGTCGCCAAGTCGCTGCCGATCCGCGAGTGGAAGCGCCGCAGCGAAGCGGACACGTTCGGCCTGTGGTCGGCGGCAGGCAGGCTGGCGGCGGCCGCGGGCCTCGAGGGTTTTGCCGCCGTCCTCGCCCGCGCGGGCATGATCGAGCCGGGAACACGCCTTGACGGCGCGCTGGCGCTCTGGCAGCCTGCGCTTGAAAAATGAACTATCTCAAGCGGTTATGAGCCCAATATGATCAAGTCCGAACTTGTGCAGCGCATCGCTGACCGCAACCCGCACCTTTACCAGCGCGATGTCGAGAATATCGTCAATGCGATCCTTGACGAGATCGTCGGCGCGCTCGCCAACGGCGACCGGGTGGAACTGCGCGGCTTCGGCGCTTTCGCCACCAAGAAGCGCGAGGGCCGGGTCGGGCGCAACCCGCGCACCGGGGAAGCTGTTCCGGTAGAGCAGAAATCGGTGCCGGCCTTCAAGACCGGCAAGGAACTCAAGCTGAAGCTGAACGGCAAGGCCTGAGGCACAAGCCACTGCCTGACAGGAGTCCGGAATGTTGCGTTTCCTGAAGATGCTGGTGGCCATTCCGGCGGCTCTAGCCATCGTGCTGTTCGCGGTGGCCAATCGGCAGAGCGTCCGCGTTTCGTTCGATCCGTTCTCGCGCGAAGCCCCGGCGGCCTTCATCGATGTGCCGCTGTTCGCTGTGGCGCTGGCGGCGCTGGCACTCGGCATCGTGCTTGGCGGCGTCGCCGCCTGGCTGGCTCAGGGCCATCACCGCAAGGCGGAGCGGCAACTGAAGCGCGAAGTCAGCCGGCTTGCAAACGAAACGGCTTCGCTCAAGGCGGTCACGCCGGAAAGCTCGCTGGCCAGCCTGCCGGCCGTGCGCTGAGCCGATGAAGCTGATCGATGCCGCGTCAATCGACAAGGTCCTGAGTTTTGGCCGGCTGATTCCGGCCCTCGGGGCGGCGTTTCGCGGCGGCATCACCGCGCCGGTTCGCCATCACCATCACATCGCCCGGCCGGATGCGGACGCGACGCTGCTGCTGATGCCGGCCTGGACCGAGACGGGCGCGCTGCCGGCCTATGTCGGAACCAAGATCGTCACGGTGTTTCCCGGCAATTCGGCCCGCAGCCTGCCCAGCATCGCCGGGCTTTACGTGTTGATGGACGGCGAAACCGGCACGCCGCTGGCCGCCCTCGATGGCGCAAGGCTGACGCTATGGCGCACCGCCGCAGCCTCTGCGCTGGCCTCGCAGGCGATGGCGCGGCCGGATGCCGCCCGCATGCTCATGGTCGGGTCTGGCGCGCTCGCGCGTTTCCTGATCGAGGCCCACGCCAGCGTCAGGCCCATCAGCGAGGTGGACATCTGGAACCGTTCGCCGGCAGGCGCCGAAGCGCTGGCCGCCGATTTGCAGACACGCGGTGTCAAGGCCCGCGCCGTCGTCGACCTCGAGGCTGCGGCGCGCGCGGCGGATGTGATCTCCTGCGCGACCTTGTCGACCAGCCCGCTCATCCTCGGCCGCTGGCTGAAGCCCGGCGCGCATCTCGACCTTGTCGGCGCGTTCAACCTGTCGATGCGGGAGGCTGATGACGAGGCCTTGCTGCGCGCACGCGTGCTTGTCGACACACCTTCCGCACTGACGGAAGGCGGCGACGTCGCGGTGGCGGTCAAGGCGGGGACCTATCGCGCCGAACAGGTGATCGGCACGTTGTTCGACCTGGCCGCCGGCAGCGTCGCGCCACGGCGCGCCGACGCCGAGATCACGCTGTTCAAGTCGGTTGGCGCCTCGCTGGAGGACCTTGCTGCGGCGGTGCTGGTGCACGACCTGATGCGATCAGGCTGACGGCAACGGCACCTTCGGTCCCGCACGAGGCCCGCCGCAGCATTTCGCGGGCTTGAAAGAAAATTCGCCGCGACCGATCTTGCCTGATGCAATCTACGTATAAATGATTATACTGGAAAATACGTATTGCTTGAGCAAGTTTCAGGCGACGGCTGGCGCAGTCTGCGGAATTTCCAAGGGCGCGGCCAGCATTCGGAGAGTTCACATGACGGCTGCGTCCCCCCACGCGCCTGATCCGACGTCACGCGACCCAAGGGCGCGTGCGTCAAGACCTGCGGACCCGCTGGATCGCGTGCTTGAACTGGTGCTCGATGCCAGGACACGGCCGCCGGCAACGCATCTTCCCAAGCGCCTCAACGGCTTGTTCCGTGAACTTGGCAAAGCCGATCCAGCCAATGATCCGGACGATATCGAAGATTTGATCTGGGCGTTGTGGATCAGCCATCCGGAGGGTGTCGCCGCGACAGCCATGGCCAATGCCTGCGAGGCGATGGCCGCTGGCGCGTTCGATCTGGCAAAGCCGATCCTCGACGAGTTGGTGGCGCGCTATCCGGACTGGCCGGAGGCGTGGAACAAGCGTGCGATCCTGGCCTTCATCGGTCGTCAGGACGAAGCTTGCCTCGCCGACATCGAGCGGACCTTGCAACTCGAGCCACGCCATTTCGGCGCGATCTCGGGGTTCGCCCAGATCTGCGTGCGCCAGCGCCGTCCGGTCGAAGCCAAGGCCGCCTTGACGATCGCGCTCGAGATCGACCCGCACTTGAGGGGCTTGCGCGAACTCATCGAGACGCTGGACACCCCCCGGCACTCGATGCACTGAGCCTACGGTCGCCGGGCCGATGGCGGACAGCAGCATCGACGCCCTCCATGCGGTCTATCCGGTCCGGCCGGCAATCACGCTTGCCGTCCGGCGCGGCGCAACGCGGTTTCTCAGGACTGCGGGCTATGCCGTCATCAACGAAATGACGTTCGCCAGCGGCCGCCGCGCCGACCTGGTGGCGCTGAAGGCAAACCACGACATCTGGATCATCGAGGTCAAATCCTGCATCGCCGATTTCAGGGTCGATGCAAAATGGCATGAGTACGCCGATTATTGCGACGCGCTCGCCTTTGCGGTCGCGCCGGACTTTCCGGTCGATCTCATTCCAGCCCATGTGGGCCTGATCATCGCCGATGGCTATGGCGGAGAACTGGTTCGGGCGCCGCAGCGCCTGGCGCTGGCCCCGGCGCGGCGCAAGGCGGTGACGCTCGCCTTCGCGCAACTGGCGGCAGGGCGGCTGATGCGGCTCGACGACCCGGACTTCGAGCGGGTCATCTGAGCTTCAGCGTGGCGCGCGCTTGGCGAGGATGCGCTGCAGGGTGCGGCGGTGCATCTGCAGCCGGCGAGCGGTTTCCGAGACATTGCGGTCGCACAATTCGTAGACCCGCTGGATGTGTTCCCAGCGAACCCGGTCAGCCGACATCGGATTCTCCGGCAGGTCGGGCCGCGCATCGGGCGCGGCGCCGAGCGCCGCGTGAATCTCGTCGGCATCGGCCGGCTTGGCCAGATAGTCGACCGCGCCCATCTTCACGGCGCTGACGGCGGAGGCGATGTTGCCATACCCGGTCAGGATCACGCCGCGGGCATCCGGCCTGCGCTCCTTGAGGCGTGCGATCACGTCAAGCCCGTTGCCATCGCGCAGCCGCATGTCGATCACGGCGAAGGCCGGCGGCGAGGCCTCGACCAGCGCCAGTCCGTCCGCCACGCTTTCCGCGGTGCGCACCGAATAGCCGCGGGCCTCCATGGCGCGCGCCAGGCGGGTCACGAACGGCCTGTCGTCGTCGACCAGAAGCAGGCTCATCTCAAGCGCTGGAGCGCTGAACTCAATGTTTGCCGCTATCACGACGCCGCATCCTTCCAAAAAACAAGAAGTTCCACACCATGCATTCTCATGTCAGGCATACGTGTGCGGTTTGCAGTGGATCAGGTTGTCTCTCTTTTCCACAGGTTCGGCACAGGTTTCCAGTGTTCAAGCCCTGCGTCGTCGCTGGGACCCGTGCGGGCCTCGAACGCCTTGCGGGGCCAAGATACCGTGATGCGCGCGCCGCCCTGACCGCCCGGATTGTTGGCGAACAGGACCTGCGCGCCGGACCGCTCCAGCAGGGTCTTGGCGATGAACAGCCCGAGCCCGAGGCCCTGGCGGGTGATCTGGTCGTCCCGCGCGCTGCCGCTCGCCCGGTCACGCTCACGGTTGCGGCCGCGTGAGGTGATGTAGGGCTCGCCCGCCCGCAGCAGGATATCCGGCGCAAAGCCGGGCCCGTCGTCGGTGACGACAACCTCGACACGATCGGCCGTCCACGAGCCGGACAGCTTCACCGAAGACGAGGCGAAATCGACCGCGTTGTCGACCAGATTGCCGATGCCGTAGAGCACGGACGGATTGCGCCGCATCACGGGCTCGTTGCCGGTGCCGGTGGCCGCGACGATGATCGGCACGCCGAACGGCCGCTGCGGCCCTGCGATCTCCTCGAGCAACTGGCTGAGCACGAAGGTGGAAAGCGGGCCGCTGTCCTCATCAAGCGAGGTCAGCGTCGACAGGATGGTGCGGCAGCGGTCGACCTCCTGCCTGAGCAGGGCGATGTCTTCGGCCAGCGGCGAGCCCGGCGGGGCGGCGTTGGCGATTTCCTTGGCGACCAGTGTGATCGTGGCGAGCGGCGTGCCGAGTTCATGCGCCGCCGCCGCAGCCAGGCCATCGAGTTGCGACAGATGCTGCTCGCGCGCCATGACCATTTCGGCAGCCGTCAGCGCCTCGGCCAGATCGTCGGCCTCCGCCGAGACGCGCCAGGCGTAGATCGCGGTGAAGGCGACGCCGAGCAGGATCGCGACCCAGATGCCGCCGACATAGAGCGACGGCAGATCGAGGGGCCTCGCCTTGTCCCACGGCAAGGGCAGATGAAAGAAGGCCAGGATGCTCGCGCAGGCGACCACGAGAGCACCCAGCGCAAGCGTGTGAACTGGCGGTTGGGCGGTGGCGGAGATCAGCACCGGCGCCAGGAACAGCAGCGCGAACGGGTTCTCCAGCCCGCCCGTGACGAAGAGCAGGGCGCCAAGCTGGAGCACGTCGTAGGCCAGCAGTCCTGACGCCGCCCTGTCGCTGAGGCGGTGGCTCATGGGATAGCGCAGGCGCAAGGCGATGTTGAGCCAGACCGAGGCTGTCAAAAGGCCGATGCAGGGGGCAAGCGGCACTTCGAAGCCCAGCCCCAGCGTGACGAAGGCGATCGCGAGGCCCTGCCCGAAGACCGCGAGCCACCGCAGCTTGACCAGCGTGTCGAGCCTGAGCCGGCGCGATGCCCGCGCCAGGGCAATGTCGAGATGATCAGCCATGCTGCTCCAGAACTTGTTGCGCTGCGGCGGCCTTCGTTACCGCAATCTGAGGTCAAAACACTTCCTTAGTCCAATGCATGATTGAATAAGCTGGCAAAGACGTTAGGTTGCGATTTCTGTGCAGTGCAACATGAGCCGGCGGGGGCGTGGACATGTTGTCGCAGTCTGTCACAAGCGGGGTTTGAATGACACTTGCTTACAATCTCTACGAAGCGGCGCACATGATGATGGGTCCGGCCAGGTCCATGTCGGATGCGATGCAGCTGATGTTCAAGAATCCGGTCAATCCGTTGACCTATACGCCGTTCGGCCGCGCCATGGCCGCCTCTGCGGAATTGTTCGAACGCACCACGCGGCGCTATGGCAAGCCGATCTTCGACCTGCCGAGCACTCTTGTCGGCGGCCTGCGGGTTGCCGTCACGGAGCGCGTCGTCTGGGAGCGGCCGTTCTGCAGGCTGATCCATTTCGAGCGTGCCCTGACGCCGGGCCAGCAGGCCGGGCCCAAGGTGCTGATCGTCGCGCCGATGTCGGGACACTATGCCACGCTGCTGCGCGGCACGGTCGAGGCCTTCCTGCCCGGCCACGAGGTCTACATCACCGACTGGACCGATGCCCGCATGGTGCCGGCGACCCTGACCTTCGATCTCGACGACTACATCGACCATCTGATCGCCATCTTCCAGATGCTGGGACCGGACACCCATGTCATGGCGGTGTGCCAGCCTGCCGTGCCGGTGATTGCCGCGGTGGCGCGAATGGAGGCGGAGGATGATCCGTCTGCGCCGCGCTCGATGACGCTGATGGGCGGACCGATCGACACCCGCCGCGCGCCGACGGCCGTCAACAAGGTGGCGCAGGAACGCGGCCTCGAATGGTTCAGGCGCAACTGCGTGGTGCGCGTGCCGATGGTCTATCCAGGCGCATTCCGCGAGGTATATCCCGGATTCATGCAACTTTCGGGCTTCATGGCGATGAACCTCGACAAGCATATCTCGGCCCATCACGACATGTATCGCCACCTCGTCAAGGGCGACGGCGACTCGGCCGAGAAGCATCGCGAGTTCTATGACGAGTACATGGCCGTGATGGACCTGACCGCCGAGTTCTATCTCCAGACAGTCGATGTCGTGTTCTGCAAGCATCAGTTGCCCAAGGGCGAGATGATGCACCGCGACAAGCCTGTGGACCTGACAGCGATCCGGCGCGTGGCGCTGATGACCGTCGAAGGGGAGAACGACGACATTTCTGGCGTCGGCCAGACGGAGGCAGCGCAGGACCTGTGCGTGAACATCCCGGACAGCAAGCGCGTGCATTACGTGCAGCTCGGCGTCGGGCACTACGGCGTGTTCAACGGCTCGCGCTTCCGCTCGGAAATCGCGCCGCGGATCGCCGACTTCATGCTCACGCTCGACATGGAAGCGGCCAAGGCGCGCAGCAACGAGACGGCGCAGGCCGCGCGCAGGCAGATCAGGGCGGTCAGAAGCGCCTGATCGCCAAGGCGGGCCGGACCTGTTCCGGCCTGTCAGTCACTTCCAAACGCGCCGCGAATCCGGCAGTTTGCCGCCACGATGCGTTTTTCCCTGTTCGCCCCCACGCCCGACCCTGACCATATCGAGGTCAGCCATGGCGCCAGCCGCTTCAAGGTGGCCGTCAAGCGCCGCGCCACCGCGCGGCGGTTCACGCTTCGCGTGTCGAACGCATCCGGCGAGATCGTGCTGACCTTGCCGGAGCGGGCGGACCTCAAGGCCGCGCGCGTCTTTGCCGAAGCCCATGGGGGCTGGATCGCCACGAGGCTGGCGAAGCGCCCGGACGTCGTGGCGTTCGAGGCCGGCGCGATGGTGCCGCTGCGGGGAGTGCCTCACCGCGTCGTGCATTGGTCGACCATTCGCGGGGTGACCCGCGCCACCAGTGACCGCGACGGAGCGCCAATCATCGCCGTTTCCGGCGAGCTTGCCCATGTGGCGCGCCGGGTCACGGATTTCCTGAAGAAGGAGGCGCTGAAGGACCTCGGGCTGGCCGTGGATCGGCACACGGCTGCGCTCGGCATTCCCGCCCGCAAGATTGCGGTGCGCGACACCGCCAGCCGCTGGGGCTCATGCTCCTCGAAGGGCCATCTCAGCTTCTCCTGGCGGCTTATCATGGCCCCCGGACTGGTGCTGGACTATCTCGCGGCGCACGAGGTGGCGCACCTCAAGGAGATGAACCACTCGCACCGCTTCTGGACGCTCACCCACAGGCTGTGCCCGCGCACGGAGGAGGCCGAGGCCTGGCTCAGGCGCAATGGCGCGAGCCTGCACCGCTACGGATGAGGATTTCGCGCGTTCCGCAACCAGCGACCTGCTTCCGGAGCGACGCCGAGCGTTGGACGTCAGTCTGCGGGTGACTGGACCCTTCGTCCGCCGACAGGCTCAGGACGAGGGCATTGACGGAACCGTCAACCGGTTCGCCTGATGCTCGTGACCGGCCCGCCGCCTTTGGCGAGGATACGGTCCGCCGCAGTTTGCAGCGGTTCGCTTGCAACCAGCATGTGGTGGCCGTTGGCATGCAGAAGTTGACGCGCATCCTGCATCAGGCCGACATGGCCCTTCCAGAACACGAGATCGCCGCGCGCGAGACCTGACAGATCAAGACCTGACAGGCCGGGAGCGACGGCAACAGGCACGCCGATGCTGCGCTCCTGCATGTCGCTGTCGCGCGGGACCGCGATGCCGGCGGCGTCGAGCGCCAACTGGGCCAGCGCAGAGCAGTCAAGACCCAGGCTCGACTTCCCGCCCCACAGGTAGGGCGCATGCATCAGTTGCTCCGCGACCGCGACCGGATCGGCGGCGTGATGATCGAGGCTGGCGAGATGATCGAACCAGACGAAGGAATTTGCCAGACCGGCAACGCCGGCAACCACGGCAAAATCTCCTTGCCGGTCAAGGACATGGACCCGCGAGCCGAGCGACAGCGTCATGGCGCGCGGCAGCTTCATCGAAGGTCCCGGATAGGCGAAGGTGCGGACCGCGCTGACCCTGTGGCTCGCGGGCGGCGCCGGCGGGCCGAGCCTTTCGGCGGGCAGATAGCCGACATAGCCGTCGGAGGCGAGCTGTCCCCAGGCCCAGCCCTCGTCGATCTCGAAGACGTTCACGACCTCGCCGCAGAGCGCCTCGGTGTCGAGGGCGGCGTCCTTGCGCGGTTCTCTGCGCAGCGGGGCCGTGTGCGTGATGACCTGCATCGGCGTGCCGGCGACAAACCGTTCCGCTTCGACGCGGCCCTGAAGCGCGATGTCGGCAAGATCCGGGCGATAGGCGTGCAGGCGGCGATCCGGCAGGGGCATCAGCGGTTGATATCCTTGAGTTCGGCCACGATCAGTTCGGCCAGGTGGTCGATGGCCTGCGCCCCGGCGACCGTGCGCTTGATGATGACATTGCGCTTGTCGAGCGTGTCGCGCTCGCGGGTGACGAGGCCAAGCTTGCCCATGGTGTCGAGCGCGCGGGTGATCACCGGCTTCGTCACCTGCAGCTTTTCGGCAAGGCCCCGCACGGTGTGCGGCGGCACATCAAGATAGATGGTCATCAGGATCGCATACTGCCGCGACGACAGGTCCGGCGCACCGGCGCGAACCAAGTCGAGATTGACGTCCCGCCACATGTAGAGCGCCTGTGCGGGCCTGATCATCTCGGCCATGCGATTGCCCTTCCCGGCACCTTGCCAGCGCCTTGCCGACACTTGGTGATGCCATGAGTCACGTGAATGAACCCTCAACGACGCGGATGGCGCTCCTTGATGCAGGCATGAACCAGCCGCGCCGCCTGCACCTCCCCGCCTTCGGGCCGACCAGGCCTCGCGGACGGGTTCCAGGCGAAGATATCGAAGTGAACGTAGCTGGCGGCATGGCTCACGAAGCGATTGAGAAACAACGCCGCCGTGATCGAGCCCGCAAAAGGGCCGCCGGAAATGTGGTTGAGGCTGGCGATCCTGGACTCCAGCATCGCGTCATACGGCTGCCAGAGCGGCAGCCGCCAGACCGGATCATGCACCTGCCGCGCGATCCGCGCGATGTCCGCGGCAAGTTTCTCGTCATGGGTATAGAACGGCGGCAGGTCCGGCCCGAGCGCGACCCGCGCCGCACCGGTCAAGGTGGCGAAGTCGGCAAGGAAGGCCGGCGTCTCTTCATCCGCCAGCGCCAGCGCATCGGCAAGGATGAGGCGGCCCTCGGCGTCGGTGTTGCCGATCTCGACGCTGAGACCCTTGCGGCTTTGCAGCACATCGCCCGGCCTGAAGGCGTTGCCGGAGATCGCGTTCTCGACCGCCGGCACCAGAAGCCTGAGCCGCACGGGAAGCTTCGACGCCATCATCATGCGGGCCGCGGCGATCGCGGCGGCGGCCCCGCCCATGTCCTTCTTCATCAGCAGCATGGCGTTGTCAGGCTTGATGTTGAGCCCGCCCGTGTCGAACGCGACACCCTTGCCGACCAGCGTCACCTTCGGATGATCCGCATCGCCCCAGGTGAGGTCGATCAGGCGCGGGGCGCGCGGCGACGCCTTGCCGACCGCATGGATCATCGGGAAATTCCGGGTGATCAGGTCATCGCCAAGCGTGACATGCACCGACGCGCCGTGCTCCGCCGCCAGATCGCGGATCGCCGCCTCGATCTCGTCGGGACCAAGGTCGTTGGCAGGCGTGTTGACCAGATCGCGCGAGGCGCACACGGCTCCGGCCACTGCGGTGATCTCGTCCGGATCGACGCCGCGCGGCACGACCAGCCTCGCCTGCGGCAGGCCGGCACTCTTGTAGCGCTCGAAGCGGTAGGCCGAGAGCAGCCAGGACAGGCAAGCCGCTGCGGGATCAGCCAGCTTGCCGCGAAAGACATAGTCCCCCGCAGGCAACAGCCCCGACAGTCGCCCAGGTCCGAACGGGTCACGGTGAAGCGCGCCCGCATCTTCCTGGCCGAGCAGCACGGCGGCAACACGGCCGCGCGCGTTCGGAATCACGAGGTGGCGGCCCGGCTGGCCCCCAAACGCCATGGCATCGGCGAAATCCGCCATGGCGGCCGGCAGCCGCACCTTGAGCGCTGGCCAATCGGCAGTCGAGGCGAGATGGACCGGCACGGGCTTGTCGGCGGAAATCAGCAGAAGATCAGTCGGCACGTTGTCAACCCTTGCGGCACGGCGGCAGCAGCAAAGCCGCGATTTTAACCATCCGTTAGGGTTAACGATTTATCACCACAGTGGCCACCATGTTCGTGTCGCTGCCTTGCATGAACGCCGCCCATCGCAGGAGCAGGCACAGCACGGCAGCCGGGACCTGGCGGCGCAGGGGCATTGCACATGAGAACGGGCACTGGTTTCGTGCGCGGGCAATGCTCCGATGGCACAATGATCTTGGGGATGCGGGGCAGCACATGGGCTTCAGGCTTCGGAACTTGGCCACGGTTGCCGGGCTGGCGCTGGCGCTTGGCGGCTGCCTCAACCGGGGCGCGTCCGACATCACAGGCTCGCTGGCCGCTAGTCAGCCGATGGGCGAGCAGCAATGGCGCGGCGAATTGCAGGCCTGGCAGCCGCGCTATGATGCCAATCCCGGCGACAAGACAGCCGCGTTCCGCTACGCGCGGGCCTTGCGCGGGCTCGGCCAGCAGGCGCAAGCGGTCGCGGTGCTGCAAAGCGCGGTGATCAAGCATCCCAAGGATCTCGACCTTCTCGGCGCCTATGGCCGCGCCTTGATGGATGTCGGCCAGCTCAAGCAGGCGGAGGACGTGCTCTCGCGCGCTCACATGCCCGAGCGGCCGGACTGGCGCATCCTGTCGGCCCAGGGCGCGGTGGCCGACCAGATGGGCGACCATGCGCGGGCGCAGGGCTTTTACGAAACAGCGCTCAGGATCAACCCCGGCGAGCCGACGATCATGTCCAATCTCGGGCTGTCCTACGCTCTGTCGAAGCGTCTGCCCGAAGCCGACAAGGTGCTGAGCGCAGCCGCGCAAGACCCGCGCGCCGACAAGCGCGTGCGCCAGAACCTCGTGCTGGTGCTGGGCCTGCAAGGCCGCTTCGCAGAGGCCGAACGCATCGCGGCGCAAGACCTCGCCCCCGCCGACGTGGCGCGTTCGATGACGCAGCTCAGGCAGATGGTCAGCCAGCCGAACAGCTGGGACATGCTGCGCGGCAAGGCCGGGGCCAAGGCTGGCGGCAAGCCGCGCGCTGCGACAGGCTCCGCCCAGCGCAAGCCACAGGCCGCCGATGCCGACGCGTCGACCGAGGGCTGACCTTCGGCACACATTTGCATCAGCGGTGCGAAGCCCTTGATGTCGTGGGCGTCTCCACCTGTCAGGACGAAGCCGAGCGGGCGGCCCTTGGCGTCGCAACGGGCATGGAGGTTGGTAGTGAAGCCAACCCGCAATCGGCCAAGCGTCCCGGTTTTTTGAGCCCCTTTTTATGCCGACTGCGCAGTGGTGCGCCCGGACGATTGTGCTGTCGATCATGCCAGCGGAGGGGTCTCGCTCCACCACCTCCGTTAGGCTCTCCAGCATGGCGTCGAAGACACCCACCTCCAGCCAGCGCCGATGGCAGCGGAAGACGCTGTTCCACTTGCCATAGTCATCGGGCAAATGCCGCCAATGACCGCCGGCGCGCCAGCCACATCATGCCCTCGAAGTAGAGTCGGTTGTCTTGAGCCGGTCGACAGCCGCGTCCACGCTCAGAAGGCAGCAGAGGCCCGATCACCGCCCATTCCTCATCCGTCAAACCGATCCGCTAGCCCAAGGCTTCCTCCAAAAAGAAGCCTTGAATCAATCTGCGAGTCGTACGTAAATCGTGAGCAAAACGGCTTAGTTGCCTGTGCGCACGGCAACAGAAGCTACGCCGGCTCCGATCAGCATCGCGCCTCCAGTCTTGTTCACAGCGCCGATGATGCGTTCGTTGCGGACAAGTCCGCGCGCGCGGCTCGCAAAGAAGGCGTAAGCCAGCGCGTTAGCAAATGCGATCGCGAGGAACGTCGCCTGCAGGATAAGCACTTGTGGCCAGAACGGAGCGTGCTGATCAATGAACTGCGGGAAGAAGGCCACGAAGAACAATATGCCCTTTGGATTGAGACTTGTGACAAGCCACGCATGCGCGCCCATGCGCAGCGCGCTCGACGCATCGGTCTTCGGCTCCGCGCTCAGCGTCCCGCCGGCGCGGAACAGCTTGATCCCGAGATAGATCAAGTAAGCCGCGCCGATCCACTTCACCACAGTGAACAAGGTGGCCGATGCCATCAGCAAAGCGCCGATGCCAAGGACCGAGAGCGACATCGCCGTGAAATCGCCGAGCGCTACTCCAACGGCCATTGGCAGCGCCGCGCGCCAGCCTTGGCCGAGCGCATAGGACACGACAAGCAACACGGTCGGCCCTGGAATCAGGACGAGGGCTGTCGAGGCTGCGACGAAGGGGAGCCAGATTTCAAAAGTCATGGGCGGTCCTCACTTGTTTCGTGAGCCATCCATGAGTGCGCGTGCCTGTCAATCCGCAATTGAGCTTCTAGAATCTGACCACCCTTTGTCCACGAAGCCTAGTGGAGGACCTGCCTCACTTCAGGTCCATCGACTGGATCACCGCCGGCATCATGATCACGATCATCAGCACCGGCAGGAAGAAGATGATCATCGGCACGGTCAGCTTGGGCGGCAGGGACATCGCCTTCTTTTCGGCCTCCGCCATGCGCATGTCACGGCTTTCCTGGGCCAGCACGCGCAGGGCGGTGCCCAACGGGGTGCCGTAGCGCTCGGCCTGCACCAGCGCCGTGGTCACCGACTTGACGGATTCGATGCCGGTGCGGGCGGCAAGGTTCTCGTAGGCTTGGCGGCGTTCGGACAGGTATGACAATTCGGCCGTGGTCAGCACCAGTTCCTCGGCCAGCGCGATCGACTGGGTGCCGATCTCGGCGCTGACGCGGCGGAAGGCGTGCTCGATCGACATGCCGGATTCGACGCAGATCAGGAGCAGGTCAAGCGAATCGGGGAAGGCCCGCTTGATCGAGAGCTGCCGCTTCTGGATCTGGTTCTTCAGCAGGATTTCAGGCAGCTTCAGACCGAGAAAGGTGCAGAATCCCGTCGCCATCAGGTTGACGTTGAGGCTCTGGGTCATGATGTCGAGATACAGAAAATAGATCGCGCCGGCGAACAGGCCGACCAGCGGGCCGACGAGCTTGTAGAACAGCAGCGCGATTTCGGCGCCCTGGCCGCGGTAGCCGGCCTGCACCAGCTTGATGCGCGCATCCTCGACGCCCAGATGCTTCGCCAGTTGCAGGCGCTCCACCACATCCTTCATGTAGGCTTTCGGCTCGGAGCGCAGGGAATTGGAAGGATTGCCCCTGCTGCGCTCGCGCACGCGGATGGCTTCGCGCTCCGTCGCGGCGGATTTCATGCGGCGCTTGAGGCCGTCGGTGCTCAGGTAGGGCAAAGCGATGGTCAGCACCGTTGCGGCAGCGGCAATCGAGAACAGGATCGACGCCAGGAAGCGTGGATCGATGAAGCGCTGGATGATGAACTCGATCATGATGAGCCGGCCTTACACTTCGAAATTAATCATCTTGCGCATGATGAGCACGCCCATCAGCATCCAGATGCAGCAGCCGACGAGCGTGAACTGGCCAGCCTGGGTGATCCACAGCTTCTCGATGTAGGTCGGGCTGCTGAAGTAGACGAGGATCGCGACCCCGACCGGCATGCAGGCGATGATGCCGGCGGAGGTCTTGGCTTCGGCGCTGAGCGACTGGATCTTGCTGCGCAGCTTGCGGCGTTCACGCACGACCTTGGCCATGTTGCCGAGCGACTCGGCCAGATTGCCGCCGCTGCGCTGCTGGATGGCGATGATGATGCCGAGATAGTTCGCTTCCGCCACCGGAATGCGGCGGTAAAGATCATCGATGGCCTCGCCGAGCGACAGTCCGACAGCCTGGGCGTCGACCATGGCGCGGAACTCGGAGCGCACCGGTTCCGCCGCTTCGGCTGCGATCATGCGCACGCAGTCATTCAGCGGCAGGCCCGATCTCAGGCCGCGCGTGATCACGTCAAGCGCGTTCGGCAGCTCGATCAGGAACTTCTTGGCGCGGCGCGCCTTGAGAAAGTTGAGATACCAGCTCGGCATGCCGAGACTGCCGACGACAAGGCCGGGCAGGGCTGCCCAGGTCTTGCCCACCAGAACCATGGCGACCGAGGCCATCACCAGGCCGCCGAGGGCGCTGAACATGAAATAGGTCTTGCGGTCGATCTTGAGGCCGGCCTGCAGAAAGCGTTCCTCCAGCGTCGGCTTGCCGTTGGCCTTGTGGCGCTGCTCGACCTCCTTCAGGCTCTGGGCGACCTGATCGCGCTTGCTGCGCGCCGGACCGGCGCTCGCGCCCCGCACGGGCCGCATGGTGTCGGCGGTGAGGTTGAGCGCCTTGCGCCGGTTCTCCGAGCGGGCCTGCCCGGTGAGGATCGGATACAGGAGGGCATAGGCCAGCCCCGCAGCCGCGGCGGCGATCAGCAAGTAGGGCGCGAGATTGGCAAGCATGCGAGGCGCTCCAGCCTGTTCAGTCGGTTCCGGGCCAGCCTTCGGGCGCGAGGCTGGACAACGTCAGTTCGTGTCGCTCGCCGTCGGCGGCCGGGCGGTGGCGGAAAGCCCGGCGCCGGCTGGCGGAGCGCTCTAGCGGGTCTCGGGCCTGACCTCCATCGCGTCGAGCGCGGCGGCGAGGTTCTTCTCTTCGTTGTAATAGCGCGCCCGCTCCCAGAACTTCGGGCGTGCGATGCCGGTCGAGCGATGCGCCCCGATCAGCTTGCCGTTGGCGTCCTCGCCGGAGATGTCATAGACGACCACGTCCTGGGTGGTGATGACATCGCCTTCCATGCCGAGCACTTCGGTGATGTGGGTGATGCGGCGCGAGCCGTCGCGCAGGCGGGTGGCCTGCACGATCACGTCGACCGACGAGCAGATCATTTCGCGGATGGTGCGGGAAGGCAGCGAGAAGCCGCCCATGGTGATCATCGATTCGATGCGCGACAGGGCCTCGCGCGGCGAGTTGGCGTGCAGCGTGCCCATCGAACCGTCATGGCCGGTGTTCATGGCCTGCAGCAGGTCGAACGCTTCGGGGCCGCGGACTTCGCCGACGATGATGCGTTCCGGCCGCATGCGCAGGCAGTTCTTGACGAGATCGCGCATGGTGATCATGCCCTGGCCTTCGAGGTTCGGAGGCCGGGTCTCGAGGCGCACAACGTGCGGCTGCTGGAGCTGGAGCTCGGCGGCGTCCTCGCAGGTGATGACGCGCTCGTCCTCGTCGATGTAGTTGGTGAGGCAGTTGAGCAAGGTGGTCTTGCCGGAGCCCGTGCCGCCCGAGATCACGACGTTGCAGCGCACGCGCCCGATGATCTTGAGCAGCGCGGCTCCTTCCGGAGAAATCGAGCCGAACCGCATCAACTGGTCCAGCGTCAGCTTGTCCTTCTTGAACTTGCGGATGGTGAGGGCGGCGCCGTCGATGGCGAGCGGCGGCGCGATCACGTTGACGCGGGAGCCGTCCGGCAGGCGCGCGTCGCAGATCGGCGAGGACTCGTCGACGCGCCTGCCGACCTGGCTGACGATGCGCTGGCAGATGTTCATCAGCTGCTGACCGTCGCGGAAGCGGATATTGGTCTGCTGGATCTTGCCGGAGACTTCGATGTAGGTCTTGTTCGGACCGTTGACCATGATGTCGGCAATGTCGTCGCGCGCCAGCAGGGGTTCAAGCGGCCCGTAGCCCAGGATGTCGTTGCAGATGTCGGCAAGCAGGTCTTCCTGCTCGGCGATCGACAGGACGACGCTTTTCAGCGAGATGATCTCGTTGATGATGTCGCGGATTTCCTCGCGGGCGCTTTCGGCGTCGAGCTTGGCGAGCTGCGCCAGATCGATGGCCTCGATCAGCGCGCTGAAGATCATGCTCTTGGTCTGATAGTATTCCTCGGACCGCACGATTTCCTGCATCACGTGCTGGGTCTTGACCGCTTCGGGCTGACGGACAGGGTCGATCTGCCTTGGAACCGATGCCGTGATGCCGCGCGGCGCAGCCGCAGCAGCCGCCGCCGGAGCGGGGGAGCTGGAACTGCTGGTGGTTGCTCTCTTGCCGAACATGGTTCAGTCCTTGCCGTGCTGACGGATCAGGAGGCTTTGCGGGTCACGAGGCCTTGCGGCGCAGAAGCTTCGCCATCAGCGGCTCGATCAGGCTGCGTTTGGCTTTCTTGGCATCGGCGCGGCCAAGCAGGCCCGAAGCCAGCTTGATGAAATGCTGGGCCACGGGGCCGTTGGGCTGCACCTCGGCGATCATCTGGCCATTGTTGGCTGCGGTGCCGAAGAGCTGAGGGTCGAACGGAATGACGGCCGCCAGTTCGATGCCGAACGCCTTGGCGAATTCGGCGGCGGCGATCTCGGGGCGCTTGGCCACGCCGACCTGATTGAGCATCAGTTGCGGCTGGCGGTCGTGGGTCCTAGTCTGCTTGCAAAGGTCGATGATGTTCTTGGCGTTGCGCAACGAGGCCAGATCGGGCGTCGCCACGATCAGGATGTCGTCGGAGGTCATGATCACCCGGCGCGTCCAGGCATTCCAGAGGTGGGGCACGTCGAAGACGATGGTCGGCACCAGCCCGCGCAGGATTTCCGTGAGGTGGTCGAGCGCCTCCTCGGACATGTCGTAGGTCTTGTCGAGGATGGCGGGAGCGGCGAGCAGGCTCAGGTTCTCGGAGCAGCGCGACAGCAGGCGGTCGACGAGGGCCTGATCGAGGCGGTCGGGCGCATAGATCGCGTCGGCGATCCCCTGCGGAGGATCCTGATTGAAGTCGAGGCCGGCCGTCCCGAAGGCGAGATCGAGATCAACCAGGACGGTCGACGCGTCGAGGCTCTGCGAGATCGCCCACGAGATGTTGTGCGACACCGTGGAGGAGCCAACGCCGCCCTTGGCGCCGACGACCGAGATGGTCCTGCCCAGCGTGCCAGCGGTGGGCGAGGCGAACAGTTGCGACACCGAACGAACGACGTCGATCACGCCGATGGGCGCGATCAGATAATCGCTGACGCCCTTGGAGGTGAGGTCGCGGTAAAGCTGCACGTCGTTGACATGGCCGATGACGATGACACGCGTGCCCGCGTCGCAGACCTCGGACAGCTGTTCCAGGTGGGCATAGAGCTGATTGCGGTCCTGGGTGTTCTCCAGGATGAGCGCATTGGGCGTCGGCGCGTCCTTGAAGGCCTCGACGGCGGCAGCGGGGCCGCCCATCTGGACCTTCGACACGGCCTTCTGCATGCGCCGGTCGGTGATCGCGGTCTGGATTGCCGCGGCAACGTCGTGGCTCTCGCAGAATGCCTGCAAGGTGATGCGCGGGACCGGCGCGATCACCTCGGCATTGGCGTCAGACAATCCGGCCCGGTCGTTGTTGGAGCGTTCTTGGCTCATGATCAGTTTCCGACGCTCTGGTTGATCTTGGTGGCTGAGTCCCGATAGATGGTCGACGGGTCCTGGCCCTGGCGCAGCTTGCCGATCGCCGTCATGCGGCGAACCGTGTCGACACGGCCTTCGGGCCGCCCACGTTCGAGATCGATCGGGTCAGCGACGAACGTGGCCAGGTTGCTCTGCGTGGCGCAGCCGAAATTGTAGTGGGTGCGGTTTGACGCGGAGAACCGGTAGTCCGATGCGCCAAGATCTTCCGGCCACTGTCCGCATGTGCTGGCGACCCTGGCCTGCAGCTTGGCGAAGGATAGGCGGATCGGCGCCGCGACGGTGTGATCCGGCGCGGGATAGCTGCGCACCGAGACCAGCGACGAGGCCACCCCCTGACTGGCGAGCGCCTGCCTGACGGCATGCAGGCCATGATGGCCCTGGCCGCCGCGGCCATCGTGGCTCGGCACCTCGGCGACGATCTGGCTGCGGCCATGCTGGCGGTATTCTGCGGCGAAGGCCGCGAGATCCTCGCCCTGGCGGCGGTCGAGCCGGCGGCCGGCGGCGAAGATCTCGATCGAGCGCGGGGCTTCCGAAAGCACGATGGGGTGGCGCTCGCGGTAGTCGCTCGGCACGGAGGCCGTGATGTCAGCCTTGCGGGTCATGCAGGCCGGGAGCGCGGCCGCGATCAGGACGAGGCTGCCGAGGAGCCGCAGCTTGCTTGCGAGACTGGGTTGAAATCGTGTCATGGCGTCAGCTTTCATGGCGTCAGGTTTCGTGCCTTCAGGTCTCATGGCGTGGCCCAATCCATTCAGTCTGCAATGAAGCCGACGCGGCCGCGGTAGCCTTGGGCAGCGCCTGCGCTTCCCGCGCCGTAGATCTTGTTGAGGCGGCCCAGGAGCACCGTCTGCGCATCATGGGCGTCGACGAAGCCGTCATCCGGCCTGACGACCTGACGCGGGTCGGCGGGTTTGGCGAGGTAGGGCGTGACCATGATCAGCAGTTCCGTCTCGTTGCGCAGGTAGTCGCGCGAGCGGAACAGGGTGCCGAGGATCGGCAGATTCATCAGGCCTGGCAGGCCGTTGACAGCCTGACGGGACGATTGCTGGATGAGGCCGGCTGTCATCATCGTGCCGCCCGACGGCACCTCGATGGTGGTGTCGGCCTTGCGCACCCTAAAGCCCGGCACCTGGATGGTGCCGCCGACCGAGCGGGAATTTTCCTGATCGACTTCGGTGACTTCCGTCGCCACCCGCATGCTGATGCGGCCTTCGGAGAGCACGACCGGCGAGAAGTTGAGCGAGACGCCGAACGGCTTGAACTCGAGGCCGATCTGGCAGCTCGGCGCGAGGCCGGGCACCAGCGAAGCAGTGCAGGTCTGGCTGATCGGGACAGGGATCTCGCCGCCGGCGGTGAACTTCGCGGCCTCGCCGGACACCGCCGTCAAGGTCGGCTCCGCCAGGATGCGCGACACGCCGGCCCGCTCCATGGCGCGCAGCACGGCCCCGTTCGAACTGTCGCCAAGGTTAAGCCGCGACGAGGGCTGATCGAGGTTGACCGAGAACGGATTGCTCAGCGCGGCGCCCGCATTGAAGCTGCGGCTGATCCAGCTGCCGGCCGCATCGACGCCGAGCTGCTTGAGCGCCTGGCGCGAGACTTCCGCGATTGTCACTTTCAGCAGCACCTGATCGCGGCCCCTGATGGTGAGCGAGTTGATCACCGCTCCGGCGCTGGCGCCCGCAGCGCTCGCGGTGACGCCGACAAAGGCCTTGGCGATGTCCATGGCCTGGCTGGCGTCCGATGCGTTCGGAACGCTTCCGATCAGCAGGACCGAGTCTCCCGCCGGCTTCACCTCGATCTCGGCGCGCGGCAGGGCCGTGCGCAGGGTCTGGCGCAGCACGTTGAGGTCGCGGCCCACTGCGATGTCGAGCGCGGCGATCTGCTGACCGTCGCCGTCCATGGCGAAGATTGAGGTGGCGCCGTCCGCGACGCCGATGATGAACAGCTTGCGGGCAGACCGCACGACCGCGTTGGCCACCTTCGGGTTGGCGACGAAAACCTCCGCCGCGTCGCGCGGCAGGTCGACGATGAGCGATTTGCCGATGGACAGGTCCAGCCGCTGGGCCGCGCCGCCGGAACTGCGCGTGGTGATGCGGTGGCTTGACGATCCGCTCTGGGCCTCGGCAATGCCCGCCGCAGTCACCAGCAGCGGCGCCGCAAGCGCGGCGGCGATGACCGGGACGCGAAGGCCTGCGCGCAGGATGCGGCCGGAAAGGTGTGTTGAGCGCCGTGTCATGATGATCTCACTGCTTGGCGGACTGGGTCGTCACGCCGAACCTGACAAGCGTCAGGCCCTGGCGTTCGGAGACGGCTTCGGGGAGCGGCACGTCCTTGGCATCCGCGAGGCTGCGCAGGGCCAGGGACAGGGAGCCGGATTTCTGGGCGAGCGTGACGGTTTCGACCTGGCGCGGGTCGAGTTCGAGCGTGGCGGTTTCGCCGACCACGACCTTCTCGCCATTGCGTTCCTGGATGTTCTGGCCGATCGCGAGCACGCGGATGTTGGTCAGGATGGTTTCGCTCGTGAAATTCTCGACGGCGTTCTGGTTCGGGTCCTGCCGGCCGGTCTTGATGATGTCGACCCGGTCATTTGGCAGGACGAACCCGCCGGCGGTGTTGTTGCCGGCGCGGTCGATCGAGATGGCGATGGCGCGGCGGCCTGCGGGAAGGACCGCTGCCAGGAAGCCGGAGCCATCGGGCTTGATCAGCTTCTCGCGCCGGATCGGCTCGTTGGCGACGAACGACGAGCGGACAAGCGTGCCGATCACTTCGGTGTCGAGGATGGCCGCTTCTTCCTTGCGGATCATGCCCTGGGGCACGCTGTCCTGCGGCCACGCCTGCCAGCGCACATCGTTCTGGGCGACAGTGTTGCCGAGCGGCAGGTCACCGGCAGCAACGAGGATTTCCACCGTGCGGGCCGGAGCGACCTCCTTCACGACCGTGGGGGCTGGCGCAGGAGCCGGCCCGATCATCATGTAGGCCACCAACATCGTCAGCAGCGAAATGCCCAGAACGACGGCTCTGGCGCCTGTTAAACCCAGCATGGCTTCCACCCGGTACAGCTACTCTGGGCATCACCTTGCAGCGGGATTCGTCAAATTATGGTTAACTGAGGGTTGATGCCGGGAGATTTTGTGGCGCCCGTCAATCGCGGCGCGCCGATGAGTGTTGCGGTCCGTCCGCGTCAGCCGATCATCACCACAGACTTCCAGATGCCGGACTGCGGAAAGATGCACAGACCGGCCAGCGCAAGCGCGATGCCGTAGGGCACGCCGTTGCGCGGCGCATGCAGGCGCTGCAGCCAGGACCAATTGACCGCGAAGCGCGGCAGAGGGTGCCTGCGCATCGACAGAATCGACAACGTGAGCAGGCCACCCGCGAAACTGGAGATCAGCACGTAGACGGGAAGAAGCTCGGGTCCGATCCACAGCGCTGTCGCTGCGGCGAGCTTGGCGTCACCGCCGCCGATCCAGCCAAAGGCAAACAGGGCAAAGCAGATCGCCAGCATCAGCGCGCCCGCGCCGACATGCCAGGCGAGTTGCTCGAGCGGCAACTGGCAGGCGACCGCGAACACGCAGAACGCGGCGATCAAGCCCATGGTCAGCCGGTTTGAAATGCGCATCGACACCAGATCACTGGCGGCGGCGTAGGCCATGAAGGCCGGAAATACCAGCAAGGTCGCAAGCGTCATGGCGGACATGGGCAATCTCCGTAAGCTCGGCGGGCACGGCGAAAGCCCTAGCATGCCATCGGTGAAGATCAGGTTGAGACAATCATGAGAATCCGGCGCCTTATTATGCCACCTCCTCGCGGCACTGGCCGCAGCGCGAGCGACGCCAACGAAAAACTCCCGGATCCTGCGATCCGGGAGCCAACGAGGCTGGCGGCCGCCGCGAAGGCGGGCCGGCCAGACGTGTTCAGATCACTTCAGGCCATCGCGCACTGCGGTGAACTTGATCAGCAATTCGTCACCGATCGAACGCCACATGGCGATACACACGACTGCGATGAGGGCGGCGATCAGGCCGTATTCGATTGCGGTTGCGCCGGACTCGTCCTTGGCAAAACGGTTCATCAGGTTCTTCATGGGAGCACTCCTTTTACACCACGGTTTCGTCGATCGCCGCTGGCTTGCTTGTCAGTGATCGTCGACTGACTTGAACATAACGATGACCTATTGCAGATCGGTTAAATCAAACCTCGATTTTCTCTAGATCATGTTGCGTCAGAAACATAGTTAACTCACTATTTATTTGAACTTTCTGATGTATAGATCAATTAATAAGGCATTTTCATTCAACGAGTGCAAGATTTACTTCGAGACATTGATCGACATGCCACAAGTTGTGTCGGCTCGTTGTCGGGAACGATGCTGTTGTTCCGCCGCGCTACAGTTTGCCCGCGCCCTGTCAGCGCGCCCGCGCCACGCGATGAAACAACGCGTGCCGGTCCGCGCCAGCGTCAATTCTGGCGATGGCAACGGAAAAGCGGCTGCATCGCGCGCATCCAGCCGCCACGGGCATGACAGCGTTATCGAATTCTTCACCATAAGCGGCTCTGATGGCGACCAGTCAGCAACGGATTCGAGCGTGGCCACCATGTCATTCAAGTTCAAGTCGTCAGGCAAAGCTGCGCCGGGGACCGCGATCCTTGCAGCGGCGTTCGCGCTCGCGGGATCGCTGATGCCGCTTCCGGCCAACGCGCAGACAGTCGGCGCACAGACGGTCGCGCGCGCAGCCGAGCGATCGGATGCCGTCGCCGTCATGGTCGACCAGGCAAAAGTGATCCGCCTGCCGGAAAAAACCCAGACCGTGGTCGTCGGCAACCCAATGATCGCCGACATCTCTGTGCAGAAGAACGGCATCCTCGTGGTCACGGGCAAGAGCTTCGGCGTCACCAATTTCATCGCGCTGGACGCGGCCGGCGCGATGCTGGCCGAGTCGCGCGTCACCGTCAGGGCCGCGACGGACTCGGTGGTGACCGTGCAGCGCGGCATGGAGCGGGAATCCTATTCCTGCGCGCCACAGTGCCAGCCTGCGATCCAGCTCGGCGACTCCAACAAATTCTTCGGCGAAGTCGGCGGACAGGCAACCAGCCGCAACCAGATGGCAGCCCCGCCACGCTGACAACGGCGGGTGCCGGTTCTGGTTAACCGGACGTTAATGGCGCCGCCGACCACCGCGATGGCCGGCTAACACTTCCGCAAACAATCTGTCCTATGACTCTCCTGCAGGTTGCAGGGGATCAAATCCATGACAGGTCAGGATGCCGGGAAGATGTCGAAAGCAGCGGGCTCCGGCGTGCTGCGCCGCTTCCGAGGCGACAGCAAGGGCGCTACCGCCGTCGAATTCGGCCTGCTGTCGATGCCGTTCTTCTTCCTGCTGATGATGATCGTCGAGATGTCGCTGGTGTTCTGGACACGCCAGGTGCTTCAGGAGGCCACCTCCCAGGCTGCCCGCACGGTGCTGACGGGCGAGAGCCGCACTCTCTACACCGGCTCGCAGACCGCCCAGACCCAGGCATTCCGCGACGCGATCTGCGCGCGGATGCAGATGGCGTCGGATTGCGCCACAAGACTGTTCGTCGATGTGCAGCCGCTCGGCCAGGATTTTCCGAACGTGATCGCCAGCATGGTTTCGGGAAACGCGATCGACCCGACGAGCTTCATGATGCGCCCTGTGCCGCCGGCGGAAATCGCCATCGTCAGGGTGGCCTACAAGGTGCCGGTCGTCGCCGCGGGCTATTTCGGCAGCATGACCAAGCTGACAACCGGCGAAAACGTGCTGCAGGCGGTCGTCGCCTTCAGGTCCGAACCTTATGTGATGTGAGAGCACCATGCCGATCTCCTTCCAGCGCCTGATCCGGCGCCCCGCCGCCCCGGCGATCACGACGACGCTCCCAGCCGGGCCTGTCACGACAACGCGCGCACGCCGCTTCGGGCGCAGCGAGGACGGCGTGGCGGCCATCGAGTTCGCCTTCATCGCGCCGATCATGATCGCGATGCTGATCGGGATCATCGACATCAGCAACGCCGTTTCGCTGAACTGGCGGATGGTGCAGCTCAACCGCACCCTGGCGGACCTCACGTCTCAGTCGAAAGTCCTGTCGAACACGGACGTCAGCAAGATATTCGCCGCCAGCACGGCCACCCTGTCGCCCTATTCCGGCACGCCGCCGAAAATGGTGATCGCGAGCGTGGTCATCAATGCGGCCGGCGTCCCGAAGGTCTGCTGGATCGAAAGCATGAATGGGGCGGCGCCCTACGCCGTCGGCAACACCGTGGCGCTGCCCAACCCGACCATGAAGGTGCCTGGCACGTCCTACATCATCTCGCAGGTCAAGATCGACTACGCCGGCTATGTGTCGCCGGATTTCGGGATGACGGCCAACTGGCTCTACTACAAGCCGCGCGCGGGCTATGTCGGCGGCCCCAGCGGCGCGGAACAGGTCGTGCGCACCGCCGAGGCGAACGCCTGCTGAGAGCGGGCGCGGATGGGACGGCAGATGCGCCGTCCAACGGCATCAGATCGTCTGGTTGTAGGCGCCGACCTCGGTGCGCTGGCGGAGAACGCCGTCGACCAGCCTGAAGATCTGATGCATGCGGGCTTCTGAAACCGGACTTTCGACCACGACGACGATCTCGGGCTTGTTCGACGAGGCCCTGACCAGGCCCCAGGTGCCGTCGGCCTGCGTGATGCGGATGCCGTTCACGGTGTTGATCCCGGTGATGGCCTGGCCGTCGATCAGCGCGCCTGCCGCGTGCAGGGCGCCGAGGCGCGCCACCGCATCGTCCACGACCTGATACTTGATCTCGTCGGCGCACTTGGCCGACATCGTGGGCGAGCCCCATGTCTTCGGCAGCGCGCGATACAGGTCAGCCATGGACACGCCGGGATTGCGGTCGAGCATCTCGATCACGGCAATGGCGGTGAGCAGGCCATCGTCATAGCCGCGCCCGATCGGCGCATTGAAGAAGAAGTGGCCCGACTTCTCGAAACCGGCGAGCGCGCCAAGCTCGTTGACGCGGCGCTTGATGTAGGAATGGCCGGTCTTCCAGTAGTCGGTCCTGACGCCAAGCTGCGCCAGCACCGGATCGGTGGCGAACAGGCCGGTCGATTTGACATCGACGACGAACTGCGCGCCGGGATGCAGGCGGCCGAGGTCGCGCGCCAGCATCACCCCGATCTTGTCGGCGAAAATCTCTTCGCCCTCGTTGTCGACCACCCCGCAGCGGTCGCCGTCGCCATCGAAGCCGAGGCCCACGTCAGCCCCCGTCTCGCGCACCTTCTCGGCGATGGCGTGCAGCATCTTGAGGTCTTCAGGGTTGGGATTGTAACGCGGAAACGTGTGGTCGAGGTCCACATCGAGCGGCACCACCTCGACGCCGAGACGCTGCAGCATCTCGGGCGCGAACGCCCCCGCTGTGCCGTTGCCGCAGGCGGCAACGACCTTGAGCTTGCGGCCGATGCGCTTGCCGGCCAGCATGTCGGCCAGGTAGGTTTCGGCGAGACCATTGACGAAAGCGTAGGCGCCGCCGACGCGCATCTCGCCCTCGCCCTTCAGCACGATGTCGCGCAGCGCCTCCATCTCTTCCGGCCCGAAGGTCATCGGCCGGTTCGCTCCCATCTTCACGCCCGTCCAGCCGTTGTCGTTGTGCGAGGCCGTGACCATCGCGACGCACGGGCAGTCAAGCGCGAACTGGCCGAAATAGGCCATGGGCGAGAGCGAGAGGCCGATGTCCCTGACGCGCATTCCCGACGCCATCAGGCCCGCGATCAGCGCGTACTTGATCGAGGCCGAGTAACCGCGAAAATCATGGCCCACGACGATGTCGGGCCTGACGCCAAGCCGATGCACCAGCGTGCCGATGCCGATTCCGAGCGCCTGGACGCCCATCAGGTTGATCTCGCTGCCAAACAGCCAGCGCGCGTCATACTCGCGAAAGCCGGTGGGCTTGACCATCGGCTGCTGTTCGTAGGCGGCGGTGTTCGGCAGCAGCCTTGCGACGGGGATCGGAAACATGGCGGTCAGGTTCCTTGGAGCAATCTTGTCCGGCCTTGTCGTAAGGCAGATCGCATTGCGGTTTGGTGAACACCGGTTGATGCTTCGGCAGATCGCATCGGCGCTTGCGTGTTGGCCAGTTTGTGCGGCAAACAGCGGCATGACAAGCCATCCCATCGCCCATCCCACTGCCCATGCAGGCTTCGGCGTCTACCTGCATTGGCCGTTCTGCGCCGCAAAGTGCCCGTATTGCGACTTCAACAGCCATGTGCGCCATGCCAGGCCCGACGAGGCGGCCTATGTCGCCGCTTTCCGGCAGGACATCAACCATCGGGCTGCCCTCGCGCCCGGGCGGACAGTGTCCTCGATCTTTCTCGGCGGCGGCACGCCATCACTGATGCAGCCCCAGACCGTGGGGGCGCTCCTCGAAGCTGTCGGACAAGCTTGGCCGCTGGCGCCCGATGTCGAGATCACGCTCGAGGCCAATCCGACAAGCGTCGACGCGACCCGATTTGCCGGCTACCGGGCCGCCGGCGTCACCCGTGTCTCGCTGGGCGTGCAGGCCCTTAACGACCGCGACCTGAAGGCGCTGGGCCGCCTGCACAACACCGAGGAGGCGCTGTCGGCCATCGGCGTGGCGGCACGGCATTTCGAGCGCATCTCGTTTGACCTGATCTACGCGCGTTCGCCGGCGCAGACCGTCGCGGAATGGCAGGGGGAACTCGACGTCGCGCTGAGGCATGCCGCCGAGCACCTGTCGCTCTACCAGTTGACCATCGAACCGGGAACCGCGTTCCATGCGCTCCACGCAGCCGGAAAGCTTGCCATCCCCGATGAAGATCAGGGGCGGGCCCTGTATGAAGCCACGCAGGAGCTGTGCGACCGGCGCGGACTGCCCGCCTACGAGATTTCCAACCACGCCCGCCCGGGCGCGGAATGCCGGCACAACCTGATCTACTGGCGATACGGCGAATATGCCGGCATCGGGCCCGGAGCCCATGGCAGGCTGGTGGTCGATGGCGTGCGGCGGGCGCAGTCCACCGAGCGGAGCCCGGAGGCCTGGCTCGAACGCACCTTGCGGGAGGGCTCGGCCCTTGTTGAGGATGAAGCGCTCGCCGAGGAAGCGTCCGGCGACGAGTTCCTGCTGATGGGCCTCAGGCTGAGCGAAGGCATCGACCCGGGCGTCTACCAGGCGCTGACCGGTCATCGCTTCGACAATGCCCGCCTGACGGCGCTGATCGCGGACGGGTTGATCGCGGTCAGGCCCGATGGCCGCATCGCGGCGACTGCCGATGGCGCGCTCCTGCTCGACGCGGTCGTGGCCGACCTTGCGGCATAGCTTCGGGCGAGCATCAGGCATATGCTCCCATTCAGGCAGGCAATCTGGCTTACGCTTGGCGGCCGAACTCGCTTGGCGCGGCGTTGACCGTGACGGCGCTGTTGTTGCGCACTTCCAGCACTGCGAGGCCACGTTCGATCATGCCGTCGGCGCGAAAACGGAACAACCCGTCCACGCCGGCAAAGCCTGACGGATTGGTCAGCACAGCCGCCGAGAAACGCTGCGAGCCCTGCTGCCGCGCCAGCGCCGCAACCAGCGTCATGGCGGTGTAGGACAGCGAGGCGATGCGTGTCGGCGCGGAGCTGAAACGGGCCTGATAGCGCTGGGCGAAGGCATTGAACCCGGCCGCTTCCGGAGCCGCGAACCAGCCACCCTGAAGTTGCGGCACGCGGAAGGCGCGGGCATCGTTCCAGACGCCGGTGCCGAGCACCTTGATGCGCTGCGGATTGAAACCCACCCCCTGCAGGGCCTGGCCGATGGCGGGCAAGGTGTCGGCGTTCTCCGGCAGGAAGAGCCCGTCGATCTGGCTCAGCGCCGGGGCAAGGCGGCCGATGGCGGCCTGCATCTGGCCCTGGTCGAGCGCGAAACGCTCGAGCGCCACCACGCGCACGCCGCGCTGGGCCGCCGTTTGCTGGAAGGCCGCTTCCACGACGCGGCCATAGGGCGTGTCGGGGATCAATCCGGCAAAGGACCTGCGGCCCTGCTGAGCCGCGAAACTGATGACGCGCTGGACTTCCTGTTCAGCCACGAACGACATGAGATAGACTCCGTCCGAGGCCACCGACGCGTCGGTCGAGAACGCGATCACCGGCCGGCCGGCCGGTTTGGCGACCGAAGCCGCCGCCTGGACCGCAGGCGCGAACAACGGCCCGAGAATCAGTTCGGCGCCTTCGGCAAGCGCTTCCTGCGCCGCAGCGCGCGCGCCATCGGCCGAACCCCGGTCGTCCTTGACGATCAGCCGGATGTTGGGGTTCTGGAATTCGGCCAGCGCCATCTCGGCGGCGTTCTTGAGCGCGTTTCCGACAATCCCGCCCTGACCGCCAGCCGTCAGTGGCACGATCAGGGCGACGGGCACCTGCCCCGTTGCGGCCGCGCCAGGCGACTGGCTGGGGGCGGTGGTCGAAGGCCCGCTGTCAAAGCCCGGCAGACCCCCGCCGCATGCGCCAAGACCAGAGCCGAGACCAGCGGCGAGCGCAACAGAACCGAAGCCCTTGAGGCCGGCGCGACGATCAAGAAAAATATCCGACAAGAGGCAAATCCCCGTGAACAAGTTCCGCAAGCATAACAAGCTTTGGCCGGGGATGACAGACCGCATCGATGAAAAGCCTTGCGCAACAATCTGTTAACCTTTGAGCAGGCGCCGCGCCTTGCGTTTGTCGGCTGCCGGTCTGGCGTCACGCGTCGGTTCATGGCAGGTCTACAGCATGAACAAGGCCGCTTTCTCGACCCCATCCTTCACCGCGTTCGGCGTCAAGGCGGAGGCCGAACCGCTGGTGCCGGGCCTGCACGTCGTGGCGACCCCGATCGGCAATCTGCGCGACATCAGCCTGCGCGCGCTGGCGACCCTTGCCGCCGCCGACCTTGTGCTGGCCGAGGATACGCGGGTCACCAAGGTGCTGCTGGCACACTACGGCATCACCTCGCCATTGGCGGCCTATCACGAGCACAATGCCAACGAGATGCGTCCCAAAGTGCTCGGCAAGCTGGCGGAGGGCGGCAAGCTGGCGCTGGTTTCCGATGCCGGCACGCCTCTGGTGTCGGACCCGGGCTACAGGCTGGTCGAGGATGCGCTGAAGGCCGGGCATCATGTCACGGGCGTGCCGGGCCCATCCGCCGTGCTGGCGGCGCTTGTGGTGGCGGGCCTGCCGACCGACCGCTTCTTCTTCGAGGGCTTCCTGCCGCCGCGCACGGCGGCGCGCCGGGCACGGCTTTCGGAACTGGCGGCGATCCCGGCCACGCTTGTCCTGTTCGAATCACCACGCCGGCTGACCGAGTTGCTGGCCGATGCTGCCGCCATGCTCGGGGCGCGGCCAGCGGCAGTGGCGCGCGAGTTGACCAAGATGCACGAAACGGTGCGGCGCGGAACCTTGCTCGATCTCGCCGCGCTCTATGCCGCCGGCGAGATGGCGCGCGGCGAGATCGTGGTGCTGATCGGCCAGGGGGATGGAAGCTCAAGCGCCGCGACCGAGGACGTGATCGACGCAAAGCTCAGAAGCGCGCTGGCCGCGATGTCGCTGAAGGAAGCCGTGGCGCAGGTGTCTGCCGACACAGGCCTGCCGCGCCGCAAGATCTACAGCCGGGCGCTCGAACTGACGCGCGGCCGCTGACCATGGCGCGGCGCAGCACGCTAAGCGCACGGCAATCGGTGAAGGCCGGGCTGGCCGCCGAGTGGCTGGCCATCGGCTTTCTGACGCTGAAGGGCTACCGGCTGCTCGCGCGGCGCTACGGCGGAAAAGGCGGCGAGATCGACCTGATCGCCCGGCGCGGCCAGGTCGTGATCTTCGTCGAGGTCAAGACACGTCTCCGCATGGAGGATGCCGCAACAGCGATCACGGCGGAGAAAATGCGCCTCGTGAACCGCCGTATCCGACACTGGAGCGCGCAGAACCCGTGGGCGCTGCCCCTGACCTTGCGCGTCGACGCCATTTTCTTCGGAGCCGGAATGTGGCCGCGCCATGTGACCGGCGTGTTCCCGGTCGAGATGCTGTGAGGCACCGCGCTCTCATGGCTCTTGCCTTTTGGGATCGCAAGCGCCGATAACCACGCCGAATGCGAAGTCGTCATTGCGAGCGGAGCGAAGCAACCCGGTCGGGCCATGCTCGATCTGATGGCCATGCAGGCGAACCGTAGCGCTGGGTTGCCTCGCTACGCTCGCAGTGACGGTCAGACAAAGGATATCCCCCATGAAACTTACCGTCGCCGTGCAGATGGACCTGATCGAACGCATCAAAATTGCGGGCGATTCGAGCTTCGCGCTGATGCTGGAGGCGGAGCGGCGCGGGCATGCGCTGCTCACCTACACGCCGGACAGGCTCTCGATGCGTGACGGCAAGGTCATCGCCGTGGCCAGGCCGACACGGGTGCGCGACGTCGAAGGCGACCATGTCACGCTCGGCGCGGACGAGCGCATCGACCTCGGCGACATCGACGTCGTGCTGCTGCGGCAGGATCCGCCTTTCGACATGGGCTATGTCACCACCACCCACATGCTCGAGCGCATCCACCCCAAGACGCTGGTGGTCAATGATCCGGCCCATGTGCGCAATGCGCCGGAGAAGATCTTCGTCACCGATTTTCCTGACCTGATGCCGGCCACGCTGATCACGCGCGACAAGGCCGAGATCGAGGCCTTCCGGGCCGAGTTCGGCGACATCGTGATGAAGCCGCTCTACGGCAATGGCGGGGCTGCGGTGTTCAAGGTGGGCACGGTCGATCCGAATTTCGGTTCGCTCTACGACCTGTTCGCCACGCTGTTCAAGGAGCCATGGGTGGTGCAGCGCTTCCTGCCCAAGGTGACCGAGGGCGACAAGCGCATCATCCTCGTGGATGGGGTGGTGAAAGGCGCGATCAACCGCGTGCCGGCGGAAAACGACATCCGCTCCAACATGGTGCGCGGCGGGGCTGCCAAACCCACCGACCTGTCGAAGCGCGAACTGGAGATCTGCGAGCGCATCGGCCCGGCGTTGAAGGCGCGCGGCCTCATCTTCGTCGGCATCGACGTGATCGACGGCAATCTCACGGAAATCAACGTCACCTCGCCGACCGGATTGCGCGCCATCAAGCGGCTCGGCGGGCCGGACCTGGCGGTCGACATCTGGGATGCGATCGAGGGGAAGCTCGCCTGACTGACCCTCAGCCCGGCGGCGCGGCGGCCAGTCTCGCGTAGGGCAGCAACTGGCCTTCGCTGGCGGCGATGACGCGGTTCGCCACAAGCCCCGCCGTGCTTTCCGGCTCCAGCAGCACGGCGGCCAGCCCCGCCAGCGGCTGATCGAGCGGCACGTAGACATCCCCTGCGCTGATCACGACCGACTGGTCTTCCAGTGTGTAGACGCCCTTGACGATCTGCCCCGCGCCGGCATCGGCTCCGCGTCCGTCGGCCTTTGCCGCATCGCCAAGGCCAGAGGCGCGGTAGCGTTGGCCTGCAAGCGCTGCACCGGCGCCAAGCACGCGGACCTGCACTCCGGCCCGCCTTAGCGTGTCGATAGCGGCGGTCTCGCCTGCGCTGACGAGGTAGCCGGCGGGACGCCCGCGCGCGAGCACGGGTTCGATCTCGAGAGAGGACAACCAGTTGACCGAGACCGGCTTGTCAGCACCGCTGGCCGGATCGACGAAGGTCAACTGCCGTGTCTGGGCCTGCTGGCGCGCGGCGACCACGAGCGGATCGCGGGCCGAGGCTGCCTCGTTGGCGGCTGTGCGGCTGAGCGCAAGGAAACCGGCCGTGTCCGCTGCCACAAGCCGCATGATGGCTTCCGCCGCCACCACATGGGTGTGGACACGTCGGGCATAGTTGGCTTTTCCAAGACCGATGCCGCGCGTCTCGATCAGGAAACTCAGGGCGTTTCGCAGACCGGCGATGTTGCGCCCGGTGTCCGGCCCGATGCCCCCCATCGCCACCGGCGCCTCGCTGTTGCTGCCGTCGGTGGTGAAATACCAGTCATGACTGAGACCTTCAGCGTCAAGCGCGCTGCGGATTGCGGGCAGCACACGGCCGGTGGCCGCCGCCGTGAGGCTGGGTGCGAGGCCCGGAACTGTGGCATGCTGCAGCATCGCATCAACTTTTGTCAGCCCGCCGACCTTGGTCAGCCAACGCCCGCCAACAGTGAATTCATGGCAATCAAGCATGACGGTGGGGCGGAAGCGCTCGAACAGGCTGGCGATCAGGCGGCCTTCTGGCGTCCGCAAAAGGGTATGGTCGCGGTTGGCATCGATGCCGTTGGCAAGGTTCCGGGCAAAGGCCGATGCTCCGTCAGGGTTGGCGCGCGGCGCGATCACGATGTCGATCCGTTCGACCAGGTCTGCCAGCCGTCCTCCGGCCAGAAGCTGAAGCAGAGCCAGCCCGGCCTCGCCGCCCGCAGGCTCATTGCCATGCTGCAGTCCAACAATGAGCACCACGGGCTTATCGCCCGATCCGACCCGCTCAGGCGCCTTTGACACGATAGCAACCGGGATTTCGCGACCTTCCTGGCTGCGCCCGGTGCGATCCAGCCGCACCAGAGGCGAGGCCTTGGCCAGCGTTTCGAGAAAGGCGAGCATCTCTTCGTGAGAGGTGAAATCCGGCTTGCCGGGAGCAAAGGCCGGCGTCCGGTAGGTGACCGCCGGATCGCCATAGCGTGCGGCAACGGGCTGGCTCTCGCGATAGGCCTTTGCCGGATCAAACTGGGCTTGTGCAGGATCGGTCGCCAGCAGCCCCAAAGCCAGCACAAGGCCAACACCTGTTCTGCGGCGCGCGGTCCCGTTCATGGCAGGCTTTCCTCCGAAGCGACTATCGGACAGCTTCGGCGCAACCTCAATACCCCACGTCTTCCACCCGCATGCCCATCGCGTCGAGCATCAGCAGCCGCCCGACCAGGCCTTTTGAACCTTGCCCGTCACCGAAGCCGGTGATCTGGCGGGTGACTTCCAGCGCCATCAGCGAGCCCATCACGCCGGCGAGCGCGCCGAGCACGCCAGCTTCGGCGCATGTGGGCACGACGCCGGCGGCGGGCGCCTGAGGGAACAGGTCACGGTAGGACGGGTTCGGCGAGCCATCGGCGCGCTTCTCGAACGGGCGCAGCGTCGTCAGCGTGCCGTCGAAGCGGCCAAGCGCTGCCGTGACCAGCGGCTTGCGCTCGGCGGCTGAGGCATCGGCCACCAGGTAGCGCGTCTCGAAATTGTCGCAGCCGTCGGCGACGACATCGTAGTTGGCGATCAGCGCGCGGGCGTTGTGGGCATCGATGCGGTAGGCATGCGGCTCGACGAGTACATGCGGGTTGAGCCGCCTGATCGCCTCGGCCGCGCTCGACACCTTGGGCCGCCCGATGTCGGCGGTGCCATGGATGACCTGGCGCTGCAGGTTGGACAGCGAGACGCTGTCATCGTCGACGATGCCGAGGCAACCGACGCCGGCGGCGGCCAGATACATCAGCAGCGGCGAGCCGAGGCCGCCCGCGCCGATGACCAGCACGCGGGACGTGCTCAGCCGCGACTGGCCCGGCCCGCCGATCTCCGGCAGCACCAGATGGCGGGCATAACGCTCGATCTCGTCGTCGCTGAAGCTCATGCAACAGCCGTAAAGCGCCTGAAACCATGCCGCAATGTGGAAAATGCGGGCAAATGGCGCTTCTGGCCTTGCTGGGCCTTGGCGCTGGCCTATCTGCCGTGCCATCGTCAGCGCCAGTCACGGCGGCAACAGGCGTAGCTGTCGTCCATCGGGAGGTATCACATGCGTTTGAAATCATTCGGCCTGGCGCTGGCAGGCGTCGCGTTGTCAGCCGTTGCCGCTGTCGCGCAGCAGGCCGTCACCCCTGCGGTCGTCTACGATCTCGGCGGCAAGTTCGACAAGTCGTTCAACGAGGCGGCCTACACCGGCGCCGAGAAGTTCAAGACCGAAACCAAGGTCGAGTACCGCGATTTCGAGATCCAGAACGACGCCCAGCGCGAACAGGCGCTGCGCAACTTCGCCCAGCGTGGCCAGAACCCGATCGTCGCGGTCGGCTTCTCGTTCCGCGCGGCCATGGAGAAGGTCGCTGCCGAGTTTCCGAACACCCGCTTCTCGATCATCGACTCGGTGGTGAACCTGCCGAACGTCCAGTCGATCGTGTTCAAGGAGCATGAGGGCTCCTATCTCGTCGGCGTGCTGGCCGGCCTTGCTTCCAAGAAGAACAGCGTCGGCTTCGTCGGCGGCATGGACATCCCGCTGATCCGCCGCTTTGCCTGCGGTTACGTGCAGGGCGTCAAGGCCGCCAAGCCTGCCGCAACCGTGATCCAGAACATGACCGGCACCACGGGCGCGGCCTTCCGCGATCCGGTTCGCGGCGCGGAACTGGCCCGCGGCCAGATCAGCCAGGGCGCGGACGTGATCTATCATGCCTCGGGCGCGACCGGCATCGGCGTGATGCAGGCGGCGGCCGACGGCGGCGCGCTCTCGATCGGCGTCGACTCGAACCAGAACGCCCTGCATCCCGGCAAGGTGCTGACCTCGATGCTGAAGCGCGTCGACGTCGCGGTCCACACGTCGTTCACCACTGCCCGCGCCGGCACCTGGAAGGCCGGCACCACGGTGCTGGGCCTTGCCGAAGGCGGCGTGGACTGGGCCGACGACGCCAACAACAAGGCGCTGATCACTGCGGACATGCGCGCCGCCGTGACCAAGGCGTCGGACGACATCAAGGCCGGCCGCGTCACCGTGCACGACTTCATGTCGAACAGCGCCTGCCCGGTGCAGTGAAGCGGCGCAGTCGCCCATGATCCAGGGCAGATGATCCCGGAGCAGTGTCATGGCCGCCCTCGTGGCGGCCATCTCGGATCGAAGTCCGCTGAAGCTTTATGAACCGAGATCACCGGCGCAAGGCCGGTGATGACGCTGCAGGGGTTTGTCCTGCTGTTGACGATGGAATGGCCGCATGAGCCCTCCCGCCATCCAGATGACCGGCATCGACAAGCGCTTCGGGGCTGTCCATGCCAACAGCGCCGTCAGCATGACGGTCGAAAAAGGCACGGTGCATGGCCTGATCGGCGAGAACGGCGCGGGGAAATCGACGCTGATGTCGATCCTCTACGGGTTCTACGCGGCGGATGCCGGCTCCATCGTCATCAACGGCAAGCCCAGCGTGATCCGCACGCCCGCCGACGCGATCCATTCCGGCATCGGCATGGTGCACCAGCACTTCATGCTGGTCGAAACCTTCACCGTGGTGGAGAACGTCATGCTCGGGGCGGAAGGCGGGGCCTTCACCGCCAGGGGCGCTTCAGCCGTGCGCGCCAAGCTTCAGGCGCTGTCCTATGCCTACGGGATGGACGTGAACCCCGATGCCGTCGTTTCCGATCTCGCGGTCGGCGAACTGCAGCGCGTCGAGATCCTGAAAGCGCTGGTCAAGGGCGCGGACATCCTCATCCTCGACGAGCCCACGGCGGTGCTGACGCCGACAGAGGTCGGGCAACTGTTCGTGCTGCTGCGCAGGCTGGCAGGCGAAGGCAAGACCATCATCATCGTGACACACAAGCTGAAGGAGATCATGGCCGTGACCGACCGCGTCTCGGTGATGCGGCGCGGCGAAATGGTCGGCACGGTCGAGACGAAGGACACCAGTCCTGCCGATCTCGCTGAATTGATGGTCGGCCGCCGCGTGGTGCTGACGGTGGAGAAAGGCCCGGCCACTCCGGGGGCCGTGGTGCTGGAGGTGAAAGACCTCACGGTGCGCGACGCGCGCGGAACCATCCGGCTCGATCAGGTCAGTTTTCAGGTCCGCGCCGGCGAGATCGTCGGCATCGCCGGGGTGTCCGGCAATGGCCAGTCGGAACTGCTCGAGGCGATCGCCGGCATCAGGAGGCCAACCGGAGGCACAGTGGCGCTGAACGGCGCGCTGCTGGACTGCGGCGGGCTCGATGACCCGAAAGCCCTGCGCGCCAAGGGCCTCAGGCATGTGCCCGAGGACCGGCACCGGATGGGGCTGGTGAAGCCCTTCGAGGCTGCCGAGAGCGCCATTCTCGGCTGCTCGGACGAGACCGGCTTCGGTTCCGGCCCGTTCCTCGACCGCGACGCCGTGCGGGCCGACTGCGCCGCCAAGATGAAGGCGTTCGACGTCCGCCCGGCGGACCCCAGCCTGCGCACCGCGCTGTTTTCCGGCGGCAACCAGCAGAAGATCGTGCTGGCGCGCGAAATCGAGCGCGACCCGAAGCTGCTGCTGATCGGCCAGCCGACGCGCGGCGTCGACATCGGCGCCATCGAGTTCATCCACAAGCGCATCATCGCCTTGCGCGATGCAGGCAAGGCCGTGCTGCTGGTCTCGACGGAACTTGACGAAGTGCTGGCCCTGTCCGACCGCGTGCTCGTGATGTGCGGCGGCAGGATCATCGGGACGCGCCGCCCCGAGGACACCAGCGAGCAGGACATGGGCCTGCTGATGGCCGGCGTTTCGTCCGACGCAGCGCAGGTGGCGGCGTGATGCGCCGCCAGCCCCGGCCATGAGCGCGAAACCCGCCCCGATCTGGCTGACCGCCGGCGTGGTGCCGCTGGTCAACGTGGCCGTGGCCTTCCTTGCGGCGGGGCTGGTGGTGGCGCTGATCGGCGAGAATCCCGCCGAGGCGCTGGTGATCATGCTGCGCGGCGCGCTCGGCTCGCAGTACGGGCTTGGCTACACGCTGTACTACACGACCAGCTTCATCTTCACCGGGCTGGCCGTGGCGGTCGCCTTCCATGCCGGCCATTTCAACATCGGCGGCGAGGGGCAGGCGCTGATGGGCGGGCTTGGCGCGGCTCTGGTGGCGCTGACGTTGCCATTCCTGCCCTGGCCCCTGCTGTTGCCGCTGTGCGTGGTCGGCGCTGCGGCGGCCGGCGCGGCCTGGGTCTTCATCCCGGCCTATCTGCAGGCCTACCGTGGCAGCCACATCGTCATCACCACGATCATGTTCAACTTTTTGGCCGGGACACTGCTGGTCTATCTGCTGGTCGGGCCGATGAAGATGGCGGGGTCGATGGCGCCCGAAACCGCGAAGTTCGTGCCGGGCGCGACCTTGCCGCTGATGAACCAGATGGCGGCTTGGTTCGGGCTGACCATTGCCCGCACGCCGCTCAACCTCTCCTTCGTCTTCGCCATCATGGCGGCGATCTTCGTCTGGGTGCTGATCTGGCGCACGCGGCTCGGCTACGCCATCCGCACGGTCGGCGCCAATCCGGACGCGGCCGTCTATGCCGGCATCTCACCGGCGCGGATCACCGTGATCGCCCTCCTGATCTCCGGCGGGCTTGCCGGATTGATGGCCACCAACGAGATCCTCGGGGTGCAGGGCCGCCTGATCAACGAGTTCACGTCCGGCGCAGGCTTCGTCGGCATTGCGGTCGCGCTGATGGGGCGCGGGCACCCGTTCGGCATCGTGCTGGCGGCGTTGCTGTTCGGCGTGCTCTACCAGGGCGGGGCCGAACTCGCCTTCGACAAGCCGAAGATCACGCGGGAGATGATCATCGTCATCCAGGGCTTCGTCATCCTGTTCGCCGGCGCGCTCGAGATGATGTTCGCCGACAAGATCGCCGCCCTCCATGCGCGCCTCACCGGCAAGGTGGCTGCGGCATGAGCGACGCTTTCCAGATCATGCTGCTTGCGATCGATTCCGCCATCCGGCTCTCCGTGCCGCTGCTGTTCGCCTGCCTCGCCGGGCTTTATTCGGAGCGGGCGGGCGTCGTCGACATCGGGCTCGAAGGCAAGATGCTGATGGGAGCCTTTGCCGCCGGGGCCGTCGCCTCGCTGGTGCCTGACCCCTGGGTCGGGCTGCTGGCGGCGATTCTCGCCTCTGTGCTGTTCGCGCTGGTCCACGGCTTCGCCTCGATCTCGCAGCGGGGCAACCAGATCGTCTCGGGCGTCGCCATCAACGTGCTGGCGTCCGGCCTGACCGCCATCCTCGGCAATGCCTGGTTCGGCCAGGGCGGCCGCACGCCGCAGTTGCCGCCAGGCGCGCGCTTCAACGAGATCACGCTGCCCTTCGCCGATGCGGCCCGCACGCTGCCGGTGGCAGGCCCGATCTACCACGAGGTCGTCTCGGGCCATTCGGTGCTGGTCTACATCGCGGTCGCCATGGTGCCGCTGACCTGGTTTGCGCTTTACCGCACGCGCTGGGGCCTACGCCTGCGGGCCGTCGGCGAGAACCCGGCGGCGGTCGACACCGCGGGCCTGTCTGTCACGCGGCTGCGCTACTCCGCCGTGATCATGGCCGGCGTGCTGTGCGGCTTTGGCGGGGCCTATCTCGCCATCGCGCAATCGGCCGGGTTCGTCACGGACATGACGGCGGGCAAGGGTTTCATTGCGCTCGCGGCGCTGATCTTCGCCAAATGGCGGCCGTTTCCGGCGCTGGGGGCCTGTTTCCTGTTCGGGCTGCTGGATGCGGTGGCGCTGCGCATCCAGGGCGTCAGCCTGCCGGGCATCGGGCAAGTCCCGGTGCAGGCCATCCAGGCGCTGCCCTACATCCTGACCGTGGTGCTGCTGGCCGGATTCATCGGAAAGGCGACGCCGCCGAAAGCTGTCGGCGTGCCCTATCTCAAGGACCGTTCATGACGCCCGCGCTGCAAGCCCTTTTCGAAGCCGCGAAAGCGGCGCAGGCCCGCGCTTATGTGCCGTATTCGCGCTTCAGGGTTGGCGCTGCGCTCAGGGCTGCCGATGGCACGATCCATGCGGGCTGCAATGTCGAAAACGCGGCCTATCCGGTCGGCAACTGCGCCGAGGCCAGCGCCATCGCCGCGATGATCCTTGCGGGGCAGACGCGCATCGTCGAGGCGGTGGTGATCGGCGGCGGCACGGAGCTTTGCACGCCATGCGGCGGCTGCCGCCAGCGCCTGCGCGAGTTTGCGGCGCTCGACGTGATGGTGCATGTGGCGGACCGGGACGGGATCAGGCGCAGCTTCACCGTGGATGAGTTGCTGCCGGCCTCGTTCGGACCCGACAATCTCGCGGGTTGAGAAGGACGCGGCATCATGGCGTGGAATGACCATCCCGAGCACCTGTTCGACGACGCTGCCGCGTTCGTTCGCGCGCGCGGCATCGCGCCTCCGGATCTTGCCGTCATTCTGGGCTCCGGGCTCGGCTCGCTGGCAGGCGAGATCACGGAAGCGGTGTCGATTCCGTTCGCCGACATACCCGGCTTTCCAAGCGGCAAGGTTTCCGGCCATGCCAAGGCGCTGGTGTACGGCATGCTCGAAAGCCGCCGGGTTCTCGTGTTCGCAGGCCGCTCGCACTACTACGAGGGCGGCGACGCCGCCGTCATGAAGGTGCCGCTCGGCCTGCTGACGCGGCTTGGCGCGCCGCCAGTCCTGGCCACCAACGCGGCTGGCTCTGTCAATCTCCAGATGCCGCCAGGCAGCGTGGTGGCCATCTGCGATCACATCAGCCTTGGCGCGCCGAACCCGCTGGTCGGCGACAGCGACGAGAGGCGTTTCGTGCCGATGGCGGATGCCTACAGCCCGGCCCTCAGGGCGCGCCTCGCCCGGGCTGCCGCCAAGGCGGACGTGGCGCTGACGGAAGGCGTCTACATGTGGTTCACCGGCCCGAGTTTCGAAACACCCGCCGAAATCAGGCTGGCGAGCCGCGTCGGCGCGGACCTTGTCGGCATGTCGACCGTGCCGGAAGTGATCATGGCGCGAAGGCTCGGCCTCGAGATTGCAGCCTTGTCGATCGTCACCAACTACGGCACAGGCATGCAGGTCGTCGCGCCCAACCATGCCGAGACCAAGCATGTGGCCGACAGCGCCGCGCCGCGCCTGAAAGCGCTGGTGCGCGCCTTTGTGAAGGAGATGGCGCATGGCTGATGCGGATACTGCCCGCAAAACGGATGCCGGGATGGCCCGCCGGGCGATCGGCCTGCTCGACCTGACGGACCTGACCGACCAGGCCAGCGAAGCGGGCACGTTGCAGCTCTGCGCCAAGGCGGTGGGCGGGCCCGTGCCGGTCGCCGCCGTCTGCATCTGGCCGCAATTCGTCAGCCTCGCGCGCCGCACGCTTGGCGACAGCGCGGTCCGGGTCGCGACCGTGGTGAATTTCCCCGCAGGCGGCACCAATGTCGGGCGCATTTCCGGCGACACGACCGAGGCGATCGGCGACGGCGCCGACGAAATCGACCTCGTCATGCCCTACAAGGCCTTCCTGCAGGGCGACACGGAGATTGCCGCCGACATGATCGGCGAGATCAAGGCCGTGTGCGGCCCCACCTTGCTGAAAGTCATCCTCGAAACAGGGCTGTACCCCGATCAGGCCAGCATCCGCCGGGCCAGCGATCTGGCGATCCTTGCCGGCGCCGACTTCATCAAGACATCGACCGGCAAGACGCCGGTCTCCGCCACGCCGGACGCGGCGCGGACGATGCTGGAGGCGATCAAGGCGAGCGGCTTGCCGGTTGGCCTGAAACCATCCGGCGGCATCCGCACGCTCGAGGACGCGAAGACCTACCTCGATCTCGCCGACGGCAGCATGGGTCCGGCCTGGGTCAATCCGCGCAGCTTCCGCTTCGGCGCAAGCGGCCTGCATCAGGCGCTGTGCGAGGTGATTGCCGGGCACGGCAAGGCGGCGCGCCCGAACGAGAGCGGCGACGGGGTCTATTGATGAGCTTTCTGCCTCAGGAAATCATCCGCAGAAAGCGCGACGGGGCCGAACTGTCGCCAGCCGAGATCGGTCAGATGATCGCTGGCCTGACCGATGGCCGCGTCACCGAGGGGCAGGCGGCGGCGTTCGCGATGGCGGTGTTCTTCCGCGACATGAGCACGGCGGAGCGCGTTGCGCTGACCGAGGCCATGCGGGATTCAGGGCAAGTGCTCGACTGGAGCGACCTGCCCGGCCCGGCGCTGGACAAGCACTCGACCGGAGGGGTCGGCGACACGGTTTCGCTCATGCTCGGGCCTGCCGTGGCGGCCTGCGGCGGCTTCGTGCCGATGATTTCGGGACGTGGGCTCGGCCACACCGGCGGCACGCTCGACAAGCTCGATGCCGTGCCCGGCTATGTGACGCAGCCCGACAACGCACTGTTCCGGAAGGTGGTGCGCGAGACCGGCTGCGCCATCATCGGCCAGACCGCCGATCTCGCACCGGCGGACAAGCGGCTTTATGGCATTCGCGATGTCACGGCGACCGTGGAATCGGTGCCGCTGATCACCGCGTCGATCCTGTCGAAGAAGCTGTCCGCCGGGCTGCACGGCCTGACCATGGACGTGAAGACCGGTTCGGGCGCGTTCATGCCGACGCTGGAGCGCTCCCGCGAACTGGCGAGATCGCTCGTCGCGGTTGCGAATGGCGCAGGCCTCAAGACCACCGCGCTGATCACCGACATGGATGCGCCGCTTGCCGATGTCGCCGGCAACGCCCTCGAAATCCGCTATGCCATCGACTACCTGACCGGCGCGAGGCGCGAGGCGCGCATGCACGAGGTGATGCTGGCGCTTGGCGCCGAGATGCTGGTGCTGGGCAATCTAGCCGCAAGCCTGGCCGATGGTCGACAGCGCATGGAAACGGCCATCGCCTCCGGCGCAGCCGCCGAGGTGTTCCAGCGCATGGTCAGCGCGCTGGGCGGGCCGCACGACCTGATCGCGCGGCCCGATGCGCATCTGGCCGCGGCTCCGCTCATCCGGGCGCTGGCGCCTGCACGGGCCGGCTTCGTCAGCGCCATCGACACGCGCGCGGTGGGCATCGCCGTTGTCGAGCTTGGAGGCGGACGGGCGCGGGCGTCCGACGCGATCGATCATGCTGTCGGCCTGACAGGCCTTGCGGGGATCGGTGATGAGGCCGCGCCGGATCGCCCGCTGGCCATGATCCATGCCCGCAGCGAAGCTGCGCTGGACGTGGCGATGGCACGGCTGCGCGCGGCGTACACGATTTCAGAGAATAAAAATTCAATACAATCAAAAGCCGTACTGGAACGGATCACCGCATGAGCCTTCTGATCGCAATGAGCCAGTGGGATCTGGAGAGTTGGCGTCAGCGCTTCCGACGGCGCCTGCCGGACATGGAGATCGTGGCGCTGGGCGAGCCGTTCGACCGGAGCGCCGTACGTTTCGCCGCCAGTTGGAAACATCCCGAAGGCGCGCTCACGGGATTGCCCAAACTCGAGGCGATCTTCTCGCTCGGCGCGGGTGTGGACCATCTGTTCGCGGACAGCCGCCTGCCCGATGTGCCGATGGCGCGCGTGGTCGACCCGGACCTGACCTCGCGCATGAGCGAATACATCGTGCTGCATTGCCTGATCGCGTTGCGCCAGCAGCGCCGTTATGATCGCCAGCAGCGGAAAGCTGAGTGGATAGACGACCGCGACCAGCCTGCCGCGCGAGATGTCCGCGTCGGTGTTCTCGGCATGGGCGTGCTCGGGCTCGATGCTGCCGGCAAGCTGATGGCCATGGGCTTCGACGTGGCCTGCTGGAGCCGCTCGCGCCGCGATGTCGAGGGCCTCAGGACCTTTGCAGGGGCTGAGGAGTTCGAAGCCTTCCTCGCCCGCACCGACATTCTCGTGAACCTGCTGCCAGCGACACCGGAAACTGCCGGAATTCTGAACGCCAGAACCTTCAAGCGCCTCGCGCGCGATGGCCGCCTTGGCGCGCCCATGATCATCAATGCCGGGCGCGGCGCTTCACAGAACGAGGACGATATCCTCGCCTGTCTCGATGACGGCACGCTTCAGCACGCCACGCTCGACGTGTTCCGCAAGGAGCCGCTTGACGCCGCCTCCCCGTTCTGGACGCACCCGAAGGCGACCGTCACGCCGCACAATTCAGCGATGAGCGACCCGGACGCCATCTGCGCCCTGATCGCCCGCCAGATCGACAATCTCGGGCGGGGATTGCCGCTGGAGCACAAGGTGGAGCGGGCGCGGGGGTATTGATCTCGCCTCTTCGTCATGGTCGGGCTGGACCCAGCCATCCCGTCGTCGCGAACCTGCCATGGGCTGCCGGGATCAAGCCAAGCGTGACGATGGCAGACTTGTCGACAGCAATTTCCCTTCCCAATCCTCCTGTTCTCCCCTATACGCGCGGCAGCGAGAGGCTTGCTCCCGCGTCCGACCCCGCTGGACGACATCCCGGCCGGGCCGATTTTCCGAAACCCTTTTTGAAAGGATGATCCGATGTCGATATCACCTGAGCGCAAGAACGCGCTCGTTTCTGAATATGCCACCAAGCCCGGCGACACCGGCTCCCCTGAGGTCCAGGTCGCGATCCTCACCGAACGGATCAACAACCTGACCGGCCACTTCAAGAGCCACGTCAAGGACAACCACTCGCGCCGCGGCCTGCTCAAGATGGTGTCGCAGCGCCGTTCGCTGCTCGACTACGTCAAGGGCAAGGAAGAGGCGCGCTACAGGACCCTGATCGAGAAGCTCGGCATCCGCCGCTGATCGATTTTCGCCCGGATGTTGCGCACCTCGCGCATGTCCGGGTTTTTGCATTTCCGAGGCTGGCGTGATCCTCGCGCCTGCCTCACCCCACCGGAGCCGCTGCCCACGGGCGCGCATTTGGCTTCGGACTGTCCGAAGTCACGCCCGTGACGGGACGGCCATTGGCCATGGACAGGATCGCCGACTACTGGGCGCAAATCCAGTTGTCCGCCGTCTTGCCCATGGTGGCTGTTCCTGCCCGAAGCCCGGCTTGCCAACGCGCCCGCGATGAAAGCAGACAACAGATGTTCGATATCCAGACTGAAGAACTGATCTGGGGCGGCCGCAAGCTGACCCTCGAAACCGGCAAGGTCGCCCGTCAGGCCGATGGCTCGGTGATGGTCACTTATGGCGAGACCGTGCTGCTCGCCACCGTGGTCTCGGCCAAGGAGCCAAAGCCCGGCATTGATTTCTTCCCCCTGACCGTGAACTATCAGGAGAAGGCCTTCGCCGCCGGCCGCATCCCCGGCGGCTACTTCAAGCGTGAAGGCCGCCCATCCGAGCGCGAGACGCTGATCTCCCGCCTGATCGACCGTCCGATCCGCCCGCTCTTCGCCGATGGCTACCGCAACGAGACGCAGGTCGTCGTGACCGTGCTCCAGCATGACCTCGAGAACGATCCGGACGTGCCGGCCATGATCGGCACCTCAGCCGCCCTGACGCTCTCGGGCGTGCCCTTCATGGGCCCGGTCGGCGCCGCCAAGGTCGGCTACATCGGCGGCCAGTTCAAGCTGAACCCGACCTCCGCCGAACTGAAGGAATCTGACCTCGACCTCACCGTCGCCGGCACGCAGGACGCCGTGCTGATGGTGGAATCCGAAGCCAAGGAACTTGGCGAGGAGATCATGCTCCAGGCCGTGATGTTCGGCCACAAGCATTTCCAGCCGGTGATCGACGCCATCATCCGCCTCGCCGAGAAGGCCGCCAAGGAGCCGCGCAACTACACCGCGCCGGATCACTCGGCAGTTGAAAAGGCCCTGATGAAGATCGCCGAGAAGGATCTGCGCAAGGCCTACAAGATCACCCAGAAGCAGGAGCGCTACATCGCGGTCGACGCGGTCAAGGCCAAGGTCATGGCGACGATGCTGCCCGAGGGCGGCGAAGCCAAGTTCGACAAGGACCAGGTCAAGGCGGTGTTCAAGGACGCGCAGGCCAAGGTCGTGCGCTTCAACATCCTCGACGACGGCATCCGCATCGATGGCCGCGACGTCAAAACCGTGCGCAAGATCGTATCGGAAGTCGGCATTCTGCCGCGCACCCATGGCTCGGCGCTGTTCACGCGCGGCGAGACGCAGGCGCTGGTCGTGGCGACCCTCGGCACCGGCGATGACGAGCAGTACATCGACGAACTGGAAGGCACCCGCAAGGAAACCTTCCTGCTGCACTACAACTTCCCGCCCTATTCGGTTGGTGAAGCTGGCCGCATGGGCTCGCCCGGCCGCCGCGAGATCGGCCACGGCAAGCTGGCCTGGCGCGCCATGCGCCCGATGCTGCCCGCGCACCACGAGTTCCCCTACACGCTGCGCCTGGTTTCCGAGATCACCGAGTCCAACGGCTCGTCCTCGATGGCGACGGTCTGCGGCGCCTCGCTGGCGCTGATGGATGCGGGCGTGCCCCTGAAGCGTCCGGTGGCGGGCATCGCGATGGGCCTCATCCTGGAAGGCAAGCGCTTTGCCGTGCTGTCCGACATCCTGGGTGATGAAGATCACCTGGGCGACATGGACTTCAAGGTCGCCGGCACCGAAAACGGCATCACCTCGCTGCAGATGGACATCAAGATCGCCGGGATCACCGAGGAGATCATGCAGGTCGCGCTGACCCAGGCCAAGGATGGCCGCCTGCATATCCTCGGCGAGATGGCGAACGCGCTGACCACGGCCCGCTCGGAGCTTGGCCAGTTCGCGCCGCGCATCGAAACGATGAAGATCCCGGTCGACAAGATCCGTGAAGTCATCGGCTCGGGCGGCAAGATCATCCGCGAGATCGTCGAGAAGACAGGCGCGAAGATCAACATCGAGGATGACGGCACCGTCAAGATCGCCTCGGCCGACGGCACGTCGATCGAAGCCGCGATCAAGTGGATCAAGTCGATCGTGTCCGAGCCTGAAGTCGGCGTGATCTACGAAGGCACCGTGGTCAAGACCATGGAGTTCGGCGCGTTCGTGAACTTCTTCGGCGCGAAGGACGGCCTGATCCACATCTCCGAACTGGCAGCCGCCCGGGTGGCCAAGGTCAACGACGTGGTCAAGGAAGGCGACAAGGTCAAGGTCAAGCTGCTCGGCTTCGACGAGCGCGGCAAGATCCGCCTGTCCATGAAGGTGGTCGACCAGGCCACCGGCGAGGACATCACCGAGAAGCTGAAGGCCCAGCGCGACGCAGAGCGTGCGGAGCGCGGCGAGGGTCCCGAGGAAGAGCAACCAGAGCGCTCAGAGCGCCCGCGTCGTGACCGCGATGATCGCGGCGGGCGGGATCGTCGCCCACGCCGCGACTGATTGGCGCATCGTTTGCTAGGACACCATGGCCGGGCCTCAAGCCCGGCCATTCTCTTTAGACCATGCTATGGCAGAAAAGCCGTCTCCACTTTTGCGCGGCATGTTCCAGAACCAACACCTGATCGAGTGCGGCACATGACAAAACTGCGCCCCGACACCCTGGCGATGACGGCCACGCTCGCCATGCTGACGGCGCTCGGCCCGTTGGCGACCGATTTCTACCTGCCCTCGGTTCCAGACATCTCGCGTTTTTTCAGCGCCGGGACCGCCGGCGCACAGGCGACCTTGTCAGCCTTCCTGTTCGGCTTCGCGGCTGGCCAGATCGTCTACGGGCCGGTGTCGGACCGGATCGGCCGCAAGCCGGTGCTGCTGTTCGGGCTCGGGCTGTTCGCCATTGCCACGCTGGCCTGCGCGCTTGCCGTCTCCATCGAGATGCTGATCGGCGCGCGCTTCCTGCAGGCACTGGGTGCTTCGGGACCCATCGTGCTTGGCCGCGCCATGGTGCGCGATCTGTATGAAGGGCCGCGCGCCGGGCAGGAACTGGCACGCATGGGCATGATCATGGGCGTGGTTCCGGCAGTGGCGCCCGTGTTCGGCGGCTTCCTGCAGGATGCGTTCGGATGGCGCTCGACCTTCATCGCCTCGCTGGCCTTCGGATCGGCGCTGGCGCTCTGGATCAGCCTTGCCATGCCCGAGACGCTGCGCCGGAAGCTCGACGAGCCGCTGTCGGTGGTGGCGATCTTCAAAGGCTTCGGCATCCTGCTCGAGAGCCGCGCCTACCGGGCCTATGTCGGGCTGGTCAGCCTTGCCTATGGCGGCCTGTTCGCCTTCATCTCCGGCTCGTCCTTTGTGCTGATGAATGTCTACGGGTTGACGCCGGTGCAGTTCGGGCTGTCATTCGCGCTCGGCGTCATGGGCTTCATCAGCGGCACCATCATCGCGCAGCGGGTCGTCAAGCGGCTCGGCCTCGACGGCGTGATCAGGCTCGGCGTGATCTGCCTTGCGGGTGGCGGCGTGATCATGCTCGCGCTCACCATCATCGGCACGGGCTCATCGCTCGAAATCACGCTGCCGATGGCGCTCTACGCGATAGGCGTGGGGTTGACGATGCCGCAGGGCCAGGCCGCGGCGATGATGCCGTTTCCGGAGCGCGCGGGTGCGGCGTCATCCTTCCTCGGCCTGTGCCAGATGCTGTTCGCAGCCTTTGTAGGACTGCTCATCGGGCAGGTCCTGACCGGTTCCGCCTTGCCGATGCCGATCGTGATCACGGTGATCGGGGTCGCCGCGCTGGCGCTGTTCCAGTTGACGCGCGGGGTTCGGGGCGCGCGGGGTTAGGCCCTACCCGCCGAACAGTCGCTCCAGCAGGCCGCGCTCACGCGGATACATGTCGACGCGATCGCTATTTGCGCCAACCGGCGCTGGCGGAACCGGGCGGGAGCCGCCAGGACCGGGCGAAATGCTGGCCATCGGCGCGCCCTGCAAGGCATCCGGCGTGATCCGCCACATGCCACCGGGCAAGGGCTGTGGCTGCGCGCCGCTGAGGGCGCTGCGCATGAAGCGGCCCCAGATTTCCGATGGCAGACCGCCGCCGGAGACGCGCTTCATCGGGCTGTTGTCGTCATTGCCAAGCCAGACCGAGGCGACGAGGCGGCTGGTGTAGCCGACGAACCACGCGTCGCGGAAGTCCTGCGTCGTGCCGGTCTTGCCGGCCGCTTCCCAACCGGGCACGTCGGCCTTCCGGCCCGTGCCGGTCAACAGCGTCTCGCGCATCATGCCGTTCATCATCGCCAGCCTGTTGCGCTCCACGACCCGGCCGATGCCGGAGCCCTCGCGCTTGTAGATCACCTTGCCGCCCGAACTGCGCACTTCGCGGATGATGTATGGCGCGACGCCCTGCCCGCCATTGGCGAAGGCGGCATAGGCGGCCGTCAGTTCCAGCGGCGTGACCTCGGAGGTGCCCAGCGCCAGCGAGGCATTGGCCTGCAGGGGCGAGGAAATGCCGAGCCGCTGGGCCATGCGCACGACCGCGCGCGGCGTCGCCTCCTGCGCCAGCTTGACTGCCACCGTGTTCAGCGACAACGACAGGGCCGTCTGCAGGCTGACAGGCCCGCGATAGTCGCGCGAGTAGTTCTCGGGCGACCAGCCCTTGATGCTGACGGCGCTGTCTTCCCTGATCGTGTCCGGCGTCAGGCCCGCCTCGACGGCCGTGAGATAGACAAAGGGCTTGAAGGACGAGCCCGGCTGGCGACGCGCGGCGGTCGCGCGGTTGAACTGGCTGCGCGCATAGCTGCGGCCGCCGACGAGCGCCTGGATGGCGCCATCCGGCGACATGGCCACCATCGCGCCCTGGCTGACGCCCTGCTTGACGCCCTCGCGCGCCAGCGTCTCGGTCAGCGCCGCCTCGGCGGAGGTCTGGATGCGCGGATCGATCGACGTCAGCACCGTGATGTCGCCGTCCACCGTGCCGATGAAGTCATCCAGCACGTCCATCACGTAGTCCGCCGAGTAGGCGATGGTGTTCGCTCCCTCCCGCTCGACCGCTTCGGCGGGTTGCACCAGCGCGGCCTTGGCCGAGCCTTCCGTGATGAAGCCCTGGTCGACCATGGCTGCGATGACCATCTGGGCCCGGCGTTCGGCGGCCTCGGGGTTGCGGTTGGGCGCAAGCCGCGACGGCGCCTGCACGAGCCCCGCCAGCATCGCGGCCTCGGCGACGCTCGCCGCGCGGGCCGATTTGCCGAAATAACGCTGCGACGCGGCTTCCACGCCATACGCGCCAGCGCCGAAATAGACGCGGTTGAGATAAAGTTCGAGGATCTGGTCCTTGGAATAGGTGCGCTCCAGCCAGACCGAGAGGATGGCCTCCTGGATCTTGCGCGTGAAGGTGCGGTCCTGGGTCAGGAACAGGTTCTTGGCGAGCTGCTGGGTCAGCGTCGAGCCGCCTTGCGCGACACCGCGCGAGCTCAGGTTGCGCACCATGGCGCGGGTGATGCCGATCGGGTCCAGCCCGTAATGGCTGTAAAAGCGGCGGTCCTCGATGGCGACGAAGGCGCGCGGCAAGTAGGGCGGCAGTTCGCGGATGTTGACGTTGCGGCCGCCGGTCTCGCCGCGATTGGCGATGAGCACTCCGTCGGCGGCGAGGATGGCGATGTTCGGCGGCCGCTTGGGCACGGTAAGCTGGTCGATGGGTGGAAGCTGCGCGGCGTGATAGGCGATCACGCCGCCAAGGCCCATCACGGCCCACAGGCCCAGCACCAGCGTCCAATAGGCCAACCTCCCGAACAGGGAGCGACGCGGCTTCCTGGCGCGGCCACGCGGATGAGAAGGCTCGTCGCGACCTGACCGGCCACTGCCTGACTTGCGGGACTTGCCGTGCGTTGGCTTGCGGCCGGGCGCTGCGCGATCGTCCGGCGACAGACGCAGATCCTCACGGCTCTGAGCCCGTGAGGAACGGGTCTCGCCGAATGTCGGTTCGCGCCTTGAGCCGTCGCGGTCAGCCATCAGCAACCATGCCTTGCCATCTGAGGTTCCAGACAGTGAAACATGGCGCTTTTAAGGGGGCGTTAAGCTCCCCGACGCTCGATGCGTTGCAGATTGCGCCCGAGGCCGCATCAGACAGCCGCGCTGGCGCTGATCCACTTGGCCATGTCGCTCTTCGGCGATGCACCGGCCTTCTGCGCCACCAGCTTGCCGCCCTTGAACATCATCAAGGTCGGGATCGAGCGGATGCCGAACTTGGCCGAGACGCCGGGATTCTCGTCGACATTGACCTTCACGATCTTGACCTTGCCGGCCATCTCTGTGGCGATCTCTTCGAGGGCGGGCGCGATCATGCGGCAGGGGCCGCACCATTCGGCCCAGAAATCGACAACCACGGGTTCGGCAGAGTTGATCACGTCAGCTTCAAAGCTGGCGTCTGTGACCTTGACGGCGGCGCTCATGGTGCTCTCCGGATCGGCGCTACGGCCGCGCGGGATTGGCGGCTCGGTGCGGCGACTCTTGTTGGCCTGAAGCTATGAACCACATCGCTCCGGGTCAAGGCTTCGGCGATTTCCGTCACGGGCCTGTGACTGCAGCGGGAGCGCCCGCACCATCCGCGACGGCGCCAAGGGCATCGGCGAGTTGCGCCTCCGAGGGCTCGAGCACAAGCGGCCCTGCCGTGTAGATCGCCAGCGCCCTGACCGGACGGCCCGGGTAGAGTTCGGCCAGCAAGGCCCGATAGGCGGCAAGCTGCGCCAGCGTGGCGAGCGGGATGCCGGCGCTATCGGCGGGCGGGCGGCGGGTTGTCTTGAAATCCGCCACCAGCACCTCGTTGTCCGCGACCAGAAGCCGGTCGATGCGGCCCGCCACGCGGCGCGGGCCATGTCGCGTGGCGATCTCGCCGCCGATCTCGACCTCGGCCAGCGATCCTGGCCCGAACAGGCGGGCGAGCGCCCGACCTTCGATCACGCCGAAGGTCTGGATCATCAGCCGCTCCCGCTCAGCAGCAGGGATACTGCCGGCATGCCGGTCGGCGAGCCGTGCCGCCACATCGCGGCGGCGATCAGCCGCAACGCCGGGCAGCCATTGCAGCAGGAGATGGACGAAGCGTCCGCGTTCGGCAGCGCTGATCTCGGCCGGGCTGCGGACATGACGCTCGTCGGCCCGGTCGGCACGCTCCGCCGCCTGCAGCGCGCTCGCCGGCGACAGCGGCGGCAAGACTGCCGGTTCAGGCTGAAGCGGCTGGTCCAGCCAGGGCGGCATGTCGCCAGGTTTCGCGGGCGGAGCAACGTCAGCTGCAGGCTCGCGAGCGGCCAGAGGCGGTGTCGTCTTGTAGCGGCGGAAAGCGGGCGTTGCGCCGACTGCGGGCATCGCAGCCAATTTCGGCTCGGTTGCGGCGAGGCCGCTGTCGACGAGGCCATACCAGGAGGCCGCGATCGAGGCGGTGCCTCCGGGCTTGACGCCGCACAGGATGAGATGGTTCTCGGCACGCGTCATCGCCACGTAGAGAAGCCGGTGATGCTCCCTGATGGCGCTCGCCTTGGCGTCGGCCCGCGCATCCCTGGCCACGGCGCTGTCCGCCGCGCTCGACGTCGACCAGATGGTCACGCCGTTGCGCCGGTTGCTGCCAGGCAACGGCACCTCGAGCAGCGGCCCGATCTTCTGGCCTGTGGGCGGCATGCCGATGTCGGCGACGAAGACGATGCTGGCCTCCAGACCCTTGGCGCCGTGCACCGTCATCACCCTGACCTCACCGTCGGCGACGGCGAGATCGCGCTTGACGTCGTCTTCGCTGGCCTCGACATCCGCGACGAAGCGCGCCAGCGACAGGCCCTTGCGCCGCTCATGATCAAGCGCGCGCATCAGAAAGGCGTCGATCGCATCGGCTGCCTCCGCGCCGAGGCGCGCCAGCATCGCCTTGCGCCCGCCCATGACCGAGAGAATATGGCTGAAGAAGCCGAATGGCCCGGCCTCGGCGGCCAGCCTGCCGATGGCAGCCAGCTTGTCGTCGGCAGCGCGATCGCGCGCCTCCGGCGACGTTGCAAGCGCGTGACGCAGGGAACCCGCGCGCCCGGGAGCGAAGCGCAACAGGTCGTCGTCATCGAAGCCGATGAGCGGACCCTTGAGCACGACCGCCAGGGTCAGATCGTCGTCCGGCAGCAACACGGTGCGCGCCAGCGCGATCAGGTCCTCGACGGCGATGTGGCTGGCCAGCTTCAGTCGGTCCATGCCCGCCACCGGCACCCTAGCGTCCTTGAGCGCCCGGACAATGGCCCCGAAGGCAGCCTTGCGCTTGGGCAACAGGATCAGCACGTCGGCAGGGCTGAAAACGCGGCCAAGATCGTCGTGGCCTTGATCGATCCAGCGCCTGATCGTGGCGGCGATGGCGCGCGCCATGCGCAGAATGGGGCTGGCGCTGTCCGGCGCATCGACGGGCCTGTTCCAGACGACGTCATCCTCGCTGCTGTCGGCCTCGAACAGGTCCCACAGATCGACAGCGCCGGAACTGTCGCCGCGCACGGTTTCATGGTTGGTGCCAAGCTCCAGAGGATCCGATGACAGGCCGTCGAAGGCGTGCCGCTGGGCAAAGACGGCATCCACAGCCTTGATCACGTCCCGCGTCGAGCGGAAGGAGACCGTCAGCGGTGTGTCGTGAAACAGGCGCTGCTGCGCGGAAAAGCGTTGCCCAAGGTCACGCCGCTGCGCCCCGAAGGCGGCGGGGGCCGCTCCCTGGAAGCCGAAGATCGACTGCTTCTCGTCGCCCACGGCGAAAATGGTGCGGTCCACGCCAGCGCCGCGCTGGCCATGGCCGGCCAGGAACTCGGAGGTCAGCGCGTTGAGGATCACCCACTGGTCGGCACTGGTGTCCTGAGCCTCGTCGACCAGCAGATGGTCAAGCCCGGCATCCAGCTTGTAGAGCACCCACGCCGCCTTGCCATCCTCGAACAGGGCGCGCGTGCGCACGATCAGGTCGCCATAGTCGAGAACCGAGGCACGGCGCTTGGCGGCATCGTAGTCGGCGAGGACAAGGCGGGTCAGCCGGAACAGGCTGGTGCTGAGTTCATGGATGTTGAAGGCGTCGATCTTCTCCTTGGCCTCAAGAAGCGCGGCAACCGCAGCCTCGATCCGGGGCAGCAACGTGGGCACATTGTCGACGACGTTCGCCGTCACCAGTCTCGACAACCGCTTTCCGTCCTTCGTCAGAAATCCGCTGGACCAGATGTCGAAGCGATCGCCAGCGGTTGCCGAAACCCTGTGCGCCTCCTGCAGCCCCGTCCACTTGTGCTTCTCTTTGTCGGTGCCGTAGGCCGCGATCGCGGCAGCTATGTCCTTGATGTCGAAGTGGATCTCGATCTCGGCGACGCCGTCGGCCTGCAACTGGGCGAGCGTGGACGCGAGATCCACCCCGAGCGCCGTCGCCAGGTCCTCGCGGACATGCTGCCAGGGCCTGATCCCGCCATCGGCATCCAGAAGGAAGGCGGACGCTGCCAGCGCCTTGTCGATCAGGCCGCGAAAACGCTGATCGTCGACAGCTTCGGCAATCCTGTCCAGGGAAGCCTTCAGGCCTGCAGCGTCATCGCTGGCGCGGCGCAGGGTGCTGGTGATCGCCGCTTCGATGGCGGACGCGCGGTCGGTCTCGCTGATCACCTCGAAATGCGCCGGAATGCCAGCCTCGAACGGTGCGCTCTGCAGGACGCGGGTGCAGAACGCGTGGATCGTCTGGATCTTCAGCCCGCCTGGCGTCTCCAGCGCTTCGGCGAATAGCTGACGCGCCCGCTCGCGCTCGGCGACCGCCGGCGGGCGGGCCAGGACGCGGGCAAGCTCGGCGTCCAGCGCGGCATCATCGAGCGGCGTCCACTTGGCCAACGTCTCGAGCAGGCGGTTGGCCATGTTGGCGGCCGCGGCCGTGGTGAACGTGAGGCACAGGATGCGCTCGGGCGCGTCGCCGGCCAGCATCAGCCTCAGCACGCGGCGGACCAGAACCGTGGTCTTGCCAGAGCCCGCATTGGCCGAGACCCAGGCGCTGGCCGCAGGGTCCGATGCCCGCGCCTGCAGCGCCAGCGTGCCGGGCGGCGCCGAGATGGCATGCCCCGTCATGCCGCGTCCTCGTCACTGTCATGGCCGGCGGCCGACCATTCCTTGACCCGCGCCAGATGGTCATAGTCGCCGTCAAAGCGCATGAACTGCGCGGCGAAGCGCGAGGTGAAGCTGCGCTCGCCACTCCGAAAACCCTCCACCATGCGGGTAAAGCCCGCCAGATGCTCGCGTGCATTCACCTCGAGTTCGGCGTCGGGAACCACCGGCGTCTGCTTCATCGCGTCAGTGCCCGGCTTCAGTGCCAGATAGCATGCGCTGGCGACGTCGCCGGGTCCGAGGCCGGGCCGGCCTGGAGCGCCGTCAGCCGGCACGAACGGACTCAAGCCAGCCAGCGCCGCCTCGAGCAGCAATTGGGGCGCGAGACCCGCCTTGATCTGCTTTTGCGTCGGAATGCTGCCCGTCTTGAAATCGAGGATAGCCAGGCGGCCGTCGCTCAGCCGCTCGATCCGGTCGGCGCGAGCGGTCAACGTGACCTCGGCGCCATCGGCCAGACGCAACGCGTGCCTGACGCGCATCTCAACGCCAATCACGTCGATGCCCGCGCGCCGCTCCTGCTCCCATCGGACAATGCGCGGCGCGAGCGTGGCGAAACGCGGCCACCAGAAGGCTTCCACGTCGGGCTCATGCAGCAATGGCCTGAACACCGCGCGGCCGGTGTCGAGAAGGTGGGTCAGCGCGTCGGCCGGCAAGGCACCGGGCCAGGCCTGGGCGAAGCGCTCGATCACGGCATGCATCAGCGTCCCGCGATCGGACGCGCCCAGCGCCAGTTCGACGGGCTCCAGCGGCTGAAGGTCGAGGATCGACCTGGCGAAGACGGCATAGGGGTCGCGGTAGAGCGTTTCGGCGTCGGACACGCTGAAACGCCTGGGCTGAAGGCTGACCGCAGGCCGCGGCGCCGGCCGCCTGCAGGCCATCATGCCGTCAGGCTGGTCGATACGGCCGGCAAGGCCGACATGGATGCCGCCACGCTGCAGTGCGCGTGACCAGGTATCCTGGGGCGTGATCGCCTTCAACCTCTGCCAGAAGCGCGACGGCAGGGACTGCACGCCGGACGTCTTGATCGCGCGGGTCAGCACCACCTCCGGCGCCGTGAAGGCCTGGATGAAGTCATGCGCGCTCTGGCCGATGCGGCGCTCGGGCGAGGACAGCCCGAGTTCGGCCCGCATGGCGCGGTTGAGAAACGGGTCGGTCCTAATCTGCGGCGGCCAACTGCCTTCGTTGAGGCCGCCGAGGATGACGAGATCGGCGCTCATCAGGCGCGCTTCCAGCGGTCCGAGCAGCGTGATGCGGGGATGCTGGCGGCCTCTGAGGCGCACCACGCGCCCTGCCATCACCGAGCGGCACATGCGGGCAAGATCGTCGGCGCTGCCGTCGGCGTGGGCGAGGCCAACTTCCAGATCATCGAGCAACTGGCCCAGCGCCTCGCCGTCGGGCCCGCCAAACAGCAAGATGTCGCCGGCATCATCGGTGCCGAGTTCGAGCAAGGCCTGCCGGACCGCGGCGATGCAGACGCCAAGGTTGCGGTCGCCGCCCCGCGCATCGCCGAAGAGCGGCGACAGCGCTGCATCCAGCCTTGCGACAATGTCGTCAGCCGCCGAGGCATCCGCGCCGGTGAGGCGCCGACGCGGGCGCGGGGCCCGAATGTCGGCGATCCGCTCCGGGATCCGGGCGGCCGCTGCCCGCAAGCCGTCAAGGCCGGTGACCGCCTGCACGCCGCGCAGGGCGCCGATCTCCAGTGCCTGCAGCGCGCCTCGGCGCGCCGCCGGCGTCATGCCCAGATGAAGCGCCGGATGCTGCAAGAGTTCGATGAGGTCACGCGCGTCACCGCCCGAGCGCAGCGCGTCCAGCAAGAGCAGCAACGCATGGCCCGCACCGGTGCGGCCGAGCGGCCTGCCGGCGGAATCGTCGACCGTGACGCCCCAGCGCTGCAACTCGATCGCCACCCGCTCGGCCAGCCCACGGTCAGGCGTGACCAGCGCGATCCGGACGGACGGATCGTCAAGCCGCTGCCGGATCAGCAGCGCGATCGACAACGCTTCGCCGCGCTCGTCCGGCGCTTCGATCAGGCTGACAGCCGCGAAGGCCGCATCGACCTGTCCGGGGCTCAGGCGCTCATGCAGCGTGCGCCAGACCGACGTGTTTTCCGCAGCGCGCAGCGCCTCGTGCGCCAGCGTGCGGCGCTGCCGGCAAGCGGGGTCGGCGGCTGGAAAGGACAACTCCACGACATCGCGAGGTCCAGCGCGCATGACCGCGAGAAGCTGCCGAAGCTGCGCCTGCGGATGCGAAGCGCCACGATCGGGGGCTGTGCCGGGGACCGTCGCGGTGACCGCTTCGGCATCCTCCACCTCCAGATCAAGATCGGGCAGGACCACCGCGCCTTGCCGGAGCCGCGCCACCGTGGCCATCAGATGCGCCGTGGCAGGCATCGAGCCTGTCGATCCGGCCACGATCACCGGCCCGGTCGCGCTCCCGTTCTCCAACCGCGCCGCCTGCCTGTCGAGCATGTCGTTGCGCCACGCCACCGGATCGCACGCGCCTCGCTCCGCGAGGACACCCGGCCAGGTCTCGCCAAGAATGGCGAGGAAACGGGCGGTCAACTGCCAAAGCTCGTCGAATCGCGCCGCATCGAGGCCAAGAAGTCGTTCGTACGGCACATTCTCGGCCTGCATCGCATCGAGGATGGCGGCAAGGTCGCCTGCCAGCGCAAAGGCACTGCCAAGCGTGGAAGCGCCGAAAGAGCCACCTGTAGCGCCAGCCGGCTGGTCACCATGCAGGCTGCCGTCACGCGCAAGGCTTGCGTGCCTGATCTGGATCGCCAGCAGAAGCTGCCGCTCGAGCGGATTGATCGGCAGCGCCCGAGCGGCCGCCGATCCATCGATGGGCAGATCGAGCAGGTCCTGCATGTCCGCCTCGCCCGGATCGCCAAGCGGCACGAGGCGCGGCAGGATCAGGGCCTTCCGCCCGCTCGCCGTGAGCAGGACCGCTGCAAAAGCGCGGGCTGCACGCCGCGTCGGCAGGTAGACCGTGAGGCTGGCGAGTTCGGCGGGATTATCGAGGCTGATGCCGAGGCCAAGCCGATCATGCAGCACAGCATCGGCCAGCACCTCCAGAAACGGCTGGCCTGCCGGGATGCTGTAGAGGTTCGGCTCCAGCCTTGGTCTGCTCGGATCGATCATGCTGGCGCCGTCACGCGATCAACCGGCGTATGCAGTGAAACGGGCCTCGGCTTCAGGGATCGCCGCCGGCGTTCCGACATGCAGCCATTCGCCATGCATGACGTGGCCATGCAGCCTGCCCGCCGCAATCAGCCTGTCGAACAGCAGGTTGAGGCTCCACGGCCCGGACGGCGCATCATGCAGCAGTTCCGGCTTGATGATCGCCACGCCTGCGTAGATGTGCGGAACCTGCTCGCCTTGCCGGCGGCGGGCGAGCCGCCCATCCGCGGCCACATGGAAATCGCCAGCGCCATCATACCCCATGGAACTGGCGACGTCGGCAAGCATCAGCAGCATGTCCATGCGCTCCGGCTCCCACGCGCGGGCCATCGCGGCAAGATTGGACACCTCGCCCTCCACCCAGAGCGAATCGGAGTTGAGGTGAAAGAACGGCGCCGTCCCCAGAAGCGGCAAGGCCTTCGTCACGCCGCCACCGGTCTCGAGCAACTCGACGCGTTCGTCCGAGATGACGATGCGCGGACCCGTGCGCGTGGCCAGATGCGCTTCGATCTTGCCGGCAAGATGGTGCACGTTGACGACCGCATCCGTGACGCCGACCGCAGCCAACCGGTCAAGAGCGTGATCCAGCATCGCCTTGCCGGCGATCCTGACCAGCGGTTTCGGCAGCGTGTCGGTGATCGGCCGCATGCGCTGGCCAAGCCCTGCGGCCAGCACCATGGCATGACGGGGGATGAATGACAGGCTCATGGACGATTGCTCTGGGCTGGCGGACGGATTCGGAGGGCCGCGGCCAGCTTTGCCCAACTGCTCACGGTTCTGCAAGCAGCCGCGGCAGATGGGCTCCATACCACGCCCTGAGGCCCGTGAGGGCCGGGTGCGCCAGGTCGCGGCGCAGGTACGCTTCGATGCGCGGCAGGTGGCGGAGGTAGGCCGGCTTGCCGTCACGCTTGTCGAGACGCGCGAAGATGCCGAGAATCTTGGTGTTGCGCTGGGCGCCCATGATGGCGTAGGCGGCGGCGAAGGCCCCGAGATCGAAGCCGGCATCGACAGCGCGCCGCGCCCCGGCATAGCGCGACAGCACCTTCAGCTCCAGGTCGGGCGAGACATCGACGCGCGCGTCCTGCCCGAGCGAAACCACGTCATAGGCCGGATGGCCCATCACGGCATCCTGGAAATCGATGATGCCGATGCGCTGGAGCCCGTCGCGGGCCGGCAGCCAGATCAGGTTGGGCGAATGGTAGTCGCGCAGCACCCAGGTGCGCTGCCCCTCATTCAGCATGGCGAAAAGCGGCTCCCACGCCTTTGCGAACTCGGCGCGGGCCACGGCAGGCAGCGTGACGCCGACGACATGCGGGGCGTACCAGTCGAGCAGCAATTCGGTTTCGATGCCGAGCGCCTCGACGTCATAGTCCGGAATGATGTGCTCGCGGCCATCGGCAACAGGCAGGATCGTCGGCAACGGCCTGGCGTGCAGCGCCGCGAGAACCTCGGCCGCCACCTCGTAGCGCTCGGGGATCGGCACGCCGTCGGCGAGGACCGTGCCGGACCCGAGATCCTCGATCAGCAGAAGTCCGTTGGCGAGATCGCTGGCGATGATCTCCGGCGCCGACAGATCGAGCGCCCGCAGCCCCTTGTCGACCGCGACGAAGGCATCCACGCGCTCCGCCAGCCTCGCGATCGCGCTGTAGGGCTTGCCGGCGCGCACCGGCGGGCCATCGGTGCGTGGCGGCGAGATCATCAGGATCGCGGTTTCGCCGCTGGCCCGCACCAGTCGTTCATAGGCGCGGGTCGAGGCGTCGCCCAACATGTGCCGGCGCGTCGCGTCGCCCCAGCCTGCCCGGTCGATCAACTTGCGGGCGCCGAGGGTCAGGCCAAGCCGGTCGGCCCAGGCCGCGCCGGGGATCAGCGTGACGTGGCGCTCCTCGTCGCCGCCGTCCGGCTTCAGTTCGAAGACGATGTCGAGGCGCGTGGCCGCCGCGAGGAAGGCCCCGCCCCGGTCGGGCCACTCGATCAGCCCGATGGCGTCGTCGAGAGCCTCGCCCAGCCCCAGTTCGACCAGTTCGCCCGGACCGCGCAGGCGGTACAGGTCGGCATGCAGCACCCGTCCGCGCGGCGTGTCGTAGTTCTGCATCAGCGTGAAGGTCGGGCTTGGCGCCTCAAGGCCGGGATCGTCGGCAAGCCGCCTGATCAACGCCCGCGCGAACGTGCTCTTGCCCGCTCCCAGATCGCCGGACAGGGCGACCACGTCGCCGGGCCGGATGATGCCAGCGATATCGTCGGCAAGCCGTACGGTCTGCGCCTCCGAAGCAAGGTCGAGGCGCCATGAGCGCTCCAGGGCAGCGGCATTGCTCATGGCAGCGCGACCGAAGGCGTCATCGTGCAGCCATCACTCTGCCGCCTGCGGCATCAGCGGCGGCGCGGCGGGCACACGGCAGGTGACGACCGTTCCGGAGCCGGGGCGCGACTGGATGTCGACCGTGCCGCCGTGCAGGGCCACGAAAGAGCGGACGATGGCAAGGCCGAGCCCGATGCCGCGATGCCGCGAACCCAGCGTGTGCGTCTCGAACCGCTCGAAGACGCGGCCCTGGATATCCTCCGGGATGCCGCGGCCATGGTCGATGACCTGGAAGACGATGTCGTCGCCGTCACGGCTGGCGCTCAGTCCGACGCTCTGGCCGGTCTGCGAGAAGCCGACGGCGTTCGACATCAGGTTGTAGAGGGCCTGCCGCAGCCGCTTGGCATCGCAGATGATCGTGCCCGCATCGGCGCTGACGCGCTGATCAAGCGTGATGCCCGCTTCGGCAAGGCGCTCCTCCAGCCCGCGCGCCGCGCTGGCCACGAGCGACGCCACATCGGTGGGCTCCAGCTCCAGTTCCAGCTCGTCATTGTCGATCGAGGCAAGGTCGAGAATGTCGTTGATGATGGTCAGCAAGGTGCCCGAGGAGCGCAGGATGAGCTGGGCATATTCACGCTGGCGGGGGTTCAGCGGCCCCGCGATCTCTTCGCCGATCAACTGGGCGAAGCCGATGATCGTGGTCAGCGGAGAGCGCAGCGCATAGGACACGTGATGCACGAAATTGTCGCGCAGTTGGGCGGCCTTGACCAGCGCATCATTGCGCTCGGTCAGCGCGCGCTCGAAATTGACCGCATCGGTGCTGTCGGCGAAGGTGAGGAGCGTCGCGCCGTCAGGCAGCGGCGTCAGCGCGCAGTCGACCACCGAGCCGTCCTGGCGCAGCATGCGCGAGGCGTGGTCCTCGCGGCGGTCGCGCACGCCCACGACAGCGCTGCGCAAGGCGTCCCACGCTTCCTCCTGAGGGCACAGCAGGCGGCACAGCGCCACGACCTCGTCGATGTGGGGGTGTGCTTCCAGCAGGGCCGGCGACAGCTTCCACAGCGAAGCGAAGGCTGGATTGCTCAACCGCAGGCGCCCGTCCGAGCCGAACACCGCGACGCCTTCGCGCAAGCCGTCGAGCGTCTCGCGCTGGGTGCGAGACAATGCGTTGACCTTGGATTCGAGCGAGAAGCGCAAGGTGGCGTCGTCGAAGAGGTGAATGACGCCGCCTTGCGGGCTCGGGCTGGTCGTGACCTGGATCGCGCGGTTGTCGGGCAGATACCACCAGTCCTCGGTGGTCTCCAGCGCCGTGTAGGCCTTCAGGCGGTCGGCCTTCCAGTCCTTGTAGCCTCCCGCCTCGGGCAGGCGGCGCTCGGTGCGCAGCCTGTCGAGGATTTCCCCGTCGCTGGGCTGCGTGTCGAGGTAGGCCGGGTCGAGCGACCACAGCTTCTCGTAGGCAAGATTGCGATAGGATAGGCGTTGGCGCGCGTCGAACACAGCCACCGCTGTCGGCAACCGGTCAAGCATCTTGACGTGGGCCTGCATCTGCCGCGCCAGATCGGCCCGCAGCTCCTCCATCTCGGTGATGTCGACGGCATGGCCCGCATGGCCTTGGGGAGTGGCACGCTCGACCAGATCGAGAAAGCGCCTCTGGCCGCCGATCACGGTGGGCGCACGCACGGCGAACGTCTCCCCGCGGGCACGGGCATCAGCAGCGCCGGCGCGCTTGTCACGGTCCAGCAATTCCGCCCCGAGCCGGATCACATCGTCCCGCGACGCGCCCTCCACAGCCTTGACATAGGCCGCATTGACCCAGGCAAGCGTGCCGTCCGCAATGCGCAGCCAAGCCGGGTTCGGACTGGCATCGAGCAGGGCCGTGAAGCGCTGGCTGGCCGTCCTGAGAAGGTTGCGCTCGCCTTCGAGTTCGAGCATCGCACGGCGCGTCTTGGAAACATCGCGCAGGTGCAGGACCGCCCGGCCCGAGACCGGCCGGCCCCGCGCCTCGACATAGTGCCCTTCGCGGGTGTGCAGGCCCAGTTCGAACGGCTCGCCGCGCAGCTTCAGGCGGTCGACGTGATCGCCCAGTTCCTTTGCATCCCCGGCCGCGATCCAGCTACCGAAGGCGAGCGGAGACAGCCGTGTGCCGTTGATCACGAGAAAGTCGGCCACGCCGTAGATTTCAGCCGTTGCCGAAGGCGAAGCCCAGCGCACCGTGACCTGATCTTCGGTCGAGCCAAAGATCTCGGCCTCTTCCGCGCGCGCGACAGCGTTGTTCTTCTCGGCGGTCAAGACGGCTTCGCGGGCGTTCCAGCGGGCCCGCTCGCGGATGTGAAGGATCGCCGTGGTGGCGGCGAACACCGACAGGCCTACGACGCTCGACAAGCCGAAGGCGCTGACCGCATCGGGGAAGACACTGCGCATCTGCTCGAGGCCAGACGCGACCCCCGGAGCGGACGCGGCAACGCCCGCGCCGACTGCGGCAAGCCGGAGCGCAGGGCGCGACACCCCGTGAGCCAGGCAAGCCCCGCAGCCGAGCCTTGCATTCCGTTTCGGCGTGTGGCGGTCGAGGCTGGTCATGTCACGATCTGAGGGGCCCTGGCTGGTGGGATGGACGGGAATTTTCACACAATCGCAGACGCTCACGACAACCGCCGAACAGTGCCGACAGGCAGACAGCGAAGCCTCGCTCAAGCCCGGCTCCGCACCTTCACCGACGCAACGTGAGAGACCGCTCCGCACGCGCCAGACACCGCGCGCCGCCGAATCACCCTCACACACTAATCAGCCTTCGATTCCGCCGGGAAGTGGTTAAAGCATGGTAAAACAGCGAAAGACCGCCGCCCTTTTCCGGACGACGGTCGATCATTTTCCACATCTTGTGGGGAGCTCTGTCGGGACCCCCAGATATTGTCAGTAGCGGTAGTGGTCAGGCTTGAACGGGCCCTTCTCCGGCACGCCGATGTAGTCGGCCTGCTCCTTGCTCATCTTGGTCAGCCTGACGCCGATCTTCTCGAGATGGAACATGGCGACCATCTCGTCGAGATGCTTGGGCAGCGTGTAGACCTTGCGCTCGTACTTGGCCGGGTTGGTCCACAACTCGATCTGGGCCAGCGTCTGGTTCGAGAACGACGCGGACATCACGAAGGATGGGTGACCCATGGCGTTGCCAAGGTTCACGAGGCGGCCTTCCGAGAGCAGGATGATGCGATTGCCCTTCGGAAACTCGATCTCGTCGACCTGCGGCTTGACGTTGTTCCACTTGAAGTTCTTGAGGCCCGAAACCTGGATCTCGTTGTCGAAGTGGCCGATGTTGCAGACGATCGCACGGTCCTTCATGGCGCGCATGTGGTCGACCGTGATGATGTCCTTGTTGCCGGTCGCGGTGACATAGATGTCGGCGCGCGGCAGGGCATCCTCGATGGTGCAGACCTCATAGCCTTCCATGGCGGCCTGAAGGGCGCAGATCGGATCAACTTCCGAAACCAGCACGCGGGCGCCAGCCTGGCGCAGCGAGGCGGCAGAGCCCTTGCCGACATCGCCGAAGCCGGCGACGAAGGCGACCTTGCCGGCCATCATCACGTCGGTGCCACGGCGGATCGCGTCCACCAGGGACTCGCGGCAGCCATAGAGGTTGTCGAACTTCGACTTGGTGACAGCGTCGTTGACGTTGATCGCCGGGAACAGGAGCTTGCCCTGCTCGGCCAGCTTGTAGAGGCGGTGCACGCCGGTGGTGGTTTCTTCCGACACGCCCCTGATCGCGGCGGCAACGCCAGCGAACCAACCCTTCGGCTTGTCCTTCAGCATCTTCTTGATCAGCGCGAAGAAGATTTCCTCTTCTTCCGACTCCGGCTTGTCGAGGAAGGCAACGTCGCCCTGCTCGGCCTTCAGGCCATAGTGCACCAGCATGGTGGCGTCGCCGCCATCATCCAGAATCATGTTCGGTGTGAGGGTTTCACCGTTTTTCGCACCATGCCAGTCGAACAGCTTGGCGGTGTAGTCCCAATACTCGGTCAGGCTCTCGCCCTTGTAGGCGAAGACCGGGATTCCGACGGCGGCGATGGCGGCGGCGGCGTGATCCTGGGTCGAGAAGATGTTGCACGAGACCCAGCGGATGTCGGCGCCGAGCGCCTTCAACGTCTCGATCAGCACGGCAGTCTGGATGGTCATGTGCAACGAGCCGGCAATGCGCGCGCCCTTCAGCGGCTGCTTGGCGCCATAAGCTTCGCGGATGGCCATCAGGCCCGGCATTTCGGTTTCGGCGAGGTCGATCTCCTTGCGCCCGAACGGGGCGAGCGAGATGTCCTTGACGATGTAGTCGGTGAACTTGGCCATGATGTCCTCTTGGAAAACGGGCGTGGTGCGCGGGCGCATGGGCCTGACTGCAGTGCCGGACCAGCGTTGGCGGGGGCCATACCATGACCTCGGGCAACAGGCAATAAAGACATAAAGATTTCTTTATGTCTTGTTCGGGAGGGTACGGGACGCAACCCGGCAAACGGCTATCGTCATCCTCAGGCGGGTTCAGGACGAAGCATGGTGGGCAAGTGCGGCCTGAATGTCGCCGGGTCGCTCTCACTCGCCCTCGCCAAAACGGTCGCCGACCAGCGCGCCGATGGCGTCCAGCGCCGCTTCCGCATCCTCGCCCATGGCCGCCACGCTGATCGTGGTGCCGATGCCGGCACCGAGCGTCAGCAGGCCCATGATCGAGCGGCCGCCCACCATCTCGCCGCAGCGCGCGATCCAGACATCGCAGGTGAAGCGTTCGACCGTCTGCACCAGCTTGGCGGTGGCGCGGGCATGCAGGCCCTTGCGGTTGATGATCCTGAGTTCGCGGACCAGCGCGCCGTCCGGAAACGAGACATCGGGACAATCGCTGTCGAAGTCCATCGTGGCTCAGCGTCCGGCAAGCAGGCGGCTGGCGATGTTGATGTACTTGCGGCCCGCTTCCTGGGCACAACCCACCGCATCGTCGATCGGCTTGTCCTCGCGCACGGACGCCAGCTTGATCAGCATGGGCAAGTTTATGCCGGCGAGAACCTCGACCTTGCCGCCATTCATGGCGGAAATCGCAAGATTGGAGGGCGTGCCGCCGAACATGTCGGTGAGGACGACGACGCCCTGGCCGCTATCCACCTCGTGGATAGCCTCCATGATGTCCCCGCGCCGGCCCTCGATGTCGTCATCGGGGGCTATCGCGATGGTCGCAATCTGTTTCTGGGGGCCGACAACATGTTCCAGCGCGGAACGAAACTCTGTTGCCAAATGCCCGTGCGTCACCAGGACGAGGCCGATCATGTCAAACCCTGAGCGGGTGCGACAAGCACCCAGAGAGCGACGCGTATATGGGCCAAGTCGGGCGACAGTGCAAGGTCGACTGTCGGCCAATGCCATCGGCTGTGGGCCAGCGCTGATGACCAGGGGTGCGCTTCAACGCTGCCATGGTTCGTCGCCGAACAGGGCCAAAGCCACCAGAACCTGGGACGGATCGGCTCGCCCTGCCTGGAAGAGCAGGCGCGGCAGGGTCACGCCAGCGATCTCGGTGACGAGATCGGCAGGCTCGGGCAGGCGTGGGGCAGGAGCATCGCCGAGGTCGACGACCAGACGCAGGCAGGCGGCAGCCTCATGCACCACCGGCGTGAGGCCAAGCCCGCGGCGCTCGACCACGCCGGCGATGGCGGCCACGGGCCTCGCCACCAGCCGGCCGTGACGGGCGCTGATCTCGATCCGGTCATCGCCGACCAGCCGGGACAGCAGTCCGGCCAGCCGCGCGGCCTCGATCAGTTGCAGCGACAGCCAGGTCTTGCCGCTGCCGGACGCCCCGCGCACCAGCACCGCACCCTCGCCGATCAGAACGGCGTTCGCATGCAGGCGGATGGCCACATCTCGATGCGGTCCGGCGAGGACATCCGGCGCGAGGGCCTTGCGTGCCACGCTGCGCTACTTTCGCCGCGCTGCGGGCAGCGCGGGCGGCAGGGCCGGCAGCCGCAAGGTGAAGCGCGCGCCGTCGACCGGGGCCTCGCCGTCGCTGCCCACCGGGCGCGTGCGGTTGGCGGCGACGATGGTTCCGCCATGGGCCTCGATGATCTGACGCGAAATCGACAGCCCGAGGCCGGAGTTCTGGCCAAAACCATGATCTGGCCGATCCGTGTAGAAGCGTTCGAAGATGCGTTCCAGCGCGTGTTCGGGAATGCCCGGGCCGTCGTCATCGATGGTGATGGTGATGGTGCGGGCATCACGCGCCAGTTCGACCTTCACAGGGCGCTCCGGCGGCGAGAACGAACGGGCGTTGTCGAGAATATTGACAAGGACCTGCCCGAGACGGCCGTCATGGCCCTGCACGAGCCAGCCCGGATGGGCTTTCGGCGGAGGCCTGACGGTGAGCGCGATCAGGGCCTGCCCGCCGGTCTTCACCTCGTTCTGCATGCCGACCACGGTCTCGACAAGCCGCATGGCGTCCACCGGGGCCATCTCGCCGCGCGCCAGTTCGGCATCGAGGCGGGATGCGTCCGAGATGTCGGTGATGAGCCGGTCGAGGCGGCGGACATCGTGCTGGATGACGGCGAGCAGCCGCTCGCGTGCCGGCTCCGACCTGGCGAGCGGCAAGGTCTCGACCGCGCTGCGCAGCGAGGTCAGCGGGTTCTTCAACTCATGGGCGACATCGGCCGCGAAACTGCCGATGGCGTCGATGCGGGCGTAGAGCGCGCTGGTCATGTCACGCAGCGCGCCGGAAAGCTGGCCGATTTCGTCATGCCGGTCAGTGAAATCCGGAATCTCCTGACGCGACTTGACGCGCCGCCTGACCCTGACAGCCGCTTCGGACAGCTTGCGCAGCGGCTCGCCGATGGCATTGGCGAGGAGCACCGACAGCAGTGTCATCGCCAGCGCCGCGACGCCGAAAACCTGCAGGATGGCGACGCGCTCGGAGGCGATCACGGCATCGATGTCACCGCCCTGGGTGGAGAGCAGCAGCACGCCGCGCACGTTGCGCTGGCGCTGGATCGGCACCGCGACCGAGACAATGGTGTCGCCCAGCGCGTTGACCCGCACGATGTTGCGCTGCAGCCCCTGCAGCGCCCGCGCGACCTCTGGAATCGACTTGCCGAGCGGGGTGTCTGTTTCGTCATAGGTCGAGATCTCGGCCCGGCCGAGCCTGCGCCGCAAGCTGTTCCAGGTGCGCTCGATCATGGGAATGTCATCGCGGACGACGGGCGCGAGGTCCCGGCGCAGGATGCCGCCGCGGGCATACAGGATGCCGGAGTCGACGACGAGGAAACCTTCCTTGTCATACACGCGCGCCCGTGTGCGGGTCGGCGTCACAAGCCGCTGCAGCAGGGGTCCGACACGTTCCGGATTGATCGAGAATTCGAAGATCGACTGCGGATCTTCGCCAAGTCCGGAACTTTCACCAGCCTGAAGCTGGAGCAGGCGGTCCGGATCGATGGCGATCGTGTCGGTCTCGACCGTAGCGGACGCCGCAATCGCGCTGGCGATGATCTCGCCTTGCGTCTGCAGGCTCTGCACGCGCGCCTCGATCAGGCCCTCGCGGAACTGGTTGACATAGAGGAGGCCGAGCAGCAGCACGACCAACCCGGCCAGGTTGAGGACCAGGATGCGCCGCGTCAGGCTGGAGGCAAGGCGGCCGGCGAGGACCTGCCCGATCGTCCGCACGAAGCGGCGCAGACCGGCGAGACCCGTCTGCAGACGACCGGGACGGACCGACTTGCCATTCATCAGCGGCGTCATCGCTTTCGCGTCCCGGCGCGCCCGCCCGCCGACTGAGGGACGCCAGCGCGAGCGCAGACCCGGCGCATCGGCAGGATGACCGCAGGCAGGCGAACCGTGGACCGGCGCATCGCGCTTCAGCCCTCCTTGAAGCGGTAGCCGACGCCATACAGGGTCTCGATCATCTCGAAATCGTCGTCGACCATCTTGAACTTCTTGCGCAACCGCTTGATGTGGCTGTCGATGGTGCGGTCATCGACATAGACCTCGTCATCATAGGCGGCGTCCATCAGCGCGTTGCGGCTCTTGACCACGCCGGGGCGCTGCGCAAGCGACTGCAGGATCAGGAATTCGGTGACGGTCAGCACCACCTGTTCGCCCTTCCAGGTGCAGGTGTGGCGCTCGGGGTCCATCATCAGGCTGCCGCGCTCCAGCGCCTTGGTGTCCTCGCCGCGCGGCGCGGCCGGCAGGTCCTTCGCCCCGACCCGGCGCAAGATGGCCTTGACGCGCTCGACCAGAAGCCGTTGAGAAAAAGGTTTGCGGATGAAGTCGTCCGCCCCCATCTTGAGGCCGAACAATTCGTCGATCTCGTCGTCCTTGGAGGTGAGGAAAATCACCGGCATGTCGGATTTCTGGCGCAGCCGGCGCAGAAGCTCCATGCCGTCCATGCGCGGCATCTTGATGTCGAAGATGGCAAGGTCGGGCGGGTTCTGCTTCAGGCCCTCCAGCGCGGAAGCCCCGTCGGTGTAGGTGTTGATGCGGAACCCCTCCGCTTCGAGGGCGATCGACACGGATGTCAGAATGTTGCGGTCGTCGTCGACCAGGGCGATGGTTGGCATCAAGCATGTCCCGTTTCAGCGCCAGGGGATGGGTCAGCTAATTGTGGCGGCTCTGTTCTGGTTTGACGCGGAGGGCGGCGAAACCATGGCCACAATCTAGCGATCCCGCGGCCAAAGCGCTATGCTTCGCTGAAAATTGACACGCCGCTGCAGCAATGGCCCATCGGCTAGCTGTCCCCCGGACGCGAAGGACATGATCTTGAGCACAGCGCAGACGATCAGGACCACCGACAGCGAGGCGATCGGACTGGCGCGCTCGCTGATGCGCGCAAGCCCGGTCGGCAGCCTCGCCAGCCTGTCGGATGACGGCTTCCCGCTGGCGACGCTGACCAGCGTGGCCAGCGCCTTCGATGGCGCGCCGGTGATGCTGGTGTCGCGGCTGTCCGGCCATACCGCAAACCTGCTGGCCAATCCACGCTGCAGCCTGCTGCTTGCCCGCACCGGCAAAGGCGACCCGCTGGCCCATCCCCGCATCAGCGTGATGGGCGAGGCCGCCATCGTGGACCGCGAGAGCGCTGACGGGCTTCAGGTCCGGCGCCGGTTCCTGGCGCGGCAGCCCAAGGCGCAACTCTATGTCGATTTTCCCGACTTCCTGTTCATTCGGATCGCGATCAGGTCCGCCAGCCTCAATGGCGGCTTCGGCAAGGCCTACGAACTCACTGCCGGCGACCTCGTCAGCGAGGTCTCGGACGCGTCCGCGCTTGCCGAGGCGGAGGCCGCCATCCTTGCGCACATGAACGACGACCACGCCGAAGCCGTGCGTCTGTACGCGACGAAACTCTGCAAGCGCGACGATGCGGCCTGGCGCATGGTCAGCCTCGACCCAGATGGTTTCGAGGTCGCTGCGCCCGGGGAACTTGCCAGGATCGCGTTCGAGACGCGCCTGACCAGCGCGGAGCAGGCGCACGCGGAACTGGTCAGGCTGGCCAGGCTGGCCCGGAGCCTCTGACGCCGACGCGTTCACCAAGGCGGCAAAGAAAACGCGCAAGAAGCGGCACTCCGGCCCGGTTCCGCCGCTCAACCGGCTTGAGCCGCGTCACAAGCAGGGCTAAGGACAAATACGGTGTCCGCTGCTGCCGGAGACTGCAGAACAGGCGCGCGGGCTTGCAGATGCGCCGCTCAGGAGGATAACCCCGTGGACAATATAGGTCTTTTCAACGCTGGCCATGGCGCTGACGCGTTCGGGTTCCGCAACCTCATCCGCGTGAACTGGAACCTCACGGCGCCGCGGCTGGCGGAGGAATCCCTGCAGCGGGGCGAGACGAAGCTGGCGGCAGGCGGCGCGCTGGTCGCGGACACCGGGGCGCATACGGGCCGCTCGCCAAAGGACAAGTTCACGGTCCGCGACGCGGTCACCGAAGACACCGTGTGGTGGGACAACAACGGCGCCATCGAGCCCGGCCATTTCGACACGCTGCTGGCTGACTTTCTGAAGCACGCCGAGGGCAAGGAGCTGTTCGCGCAGGATCTTCACGGCGGCGCGGACCCGGCCCACCGGGTGAAGGCCCGCGTCTTCACCGAGTATGCCTGGCATTCGCTGTTCATCCGCAACCTGCTCATCCGGCCGGCCAGCGGCGAACTGGCCACCTTCGTGCCTGACATGACCATCGTCGACCTGCCCTCGTTCAAGGCCGACCCCAGGCGCCATGGCTGCCGCTCGGAAACCATCATCGCGGTGAACTTCTCGCGCAAGATCGTGCTGATCGGCGGCACCTCCTATGCCGGCGAGATGAAGAAATCGGTGTTCACCTACCTCAACTTCACGCTGCCGGCCGCTGGCGTGATGCCGATGCACTGCTCGGCCAATGTCGGCGGCAAGGGCGACGTGGCGGTGTTCTTCGGCTTGTCCGGCACTGGCAAGACCACCCTCTCCGCCGACCCGACCCGCACCTTGCTGGGCGATGACGAGCATGGCTGGTCAAAGGATGGCGTCTTCAATTTCGAGGGCGGCTGCTATGCCAAGACCATCCGTCTGAGCCGCGAGGCCGAACCCGAAATCTATGCCACGACCGAACGTTTCGGCACCGTTCTGGAAAATGTCACGCTCGACGAATTGACGCGGCAGCCCAACTTCGACGACGGCTCGAAGACCGAGAACACGCGCTGCGCCTATCCGCTCGACTTCATTCCCAACGCCAGCGAAACGGGCCGCGCCGGCCACCCCAAGAACATCGTGATGCTGACCTGCGACGCGTTCGGTGTGTTGCCGCCCATCGCCAAGCTGACGGGCGCGGAAGCAATGTATCACTTCCTCTCGGGCTACACCGCCAAGGTGGCCGGCACCGAAAAGGGCGTGAAGGACCCCGAGGCCACCTTCTCGACCTGCTTCGGCGCGCCTTTCATGCCGCGCCATCCGTCGGTCTACGGCAACCTCCTGCGTGACCTGATCGACCGGCACCATGTCGATTGCTGGCTGGTCAACACCGGCTGGACCGGCGGCAAGCACGGCGTTGGCCGGCGCATGCCGATCCGGGTGACGCGTCGCCTGCTCGCAGCAGCGCTCGAAGGCACGCTCAGCCGCGCTGATTTCCGCCGTGATCCGTATTTCGGCTTTGCCGTGCCGACCTCCGTTCCCGGTGTCGAGCCGCATATCCTGTATCCGGTCAAGACCTGGCAGAACAAGGCCGAGTTCTCCGAGACCGCGACGCGCCTCGTCGCCATGTTCCGCGAAAACTTCAAGCGCTTCGAGGCCCATGTCGATGATGCCGTGAAAGCGGCGGCGCCCACCAATTCGCTGGCGGCCTGACGGCCCCATGGCGAGGGCGTTGAAGCTGACGCTGGCCACGCTCCTCGGTCTCGCCATCATCGCCTTCACGGCGTGGGGCTGCCTTGCGCTGTGGCACCGGGCGGGCAATCCGGTCCCGTTCATCGGCGCCCTTATGTGCTTGTCGGCGCTCGCCCTCCTGCTGGTCTGGCGGGCGGCGCCGGACATCTCTCCCGCATGGCCCGGGCTCGCTGCTCTCGCAGCCGCGTTCGCCGCTCTCTGCATCTGGTGGGGCACGATCCAGCCGCGCGGCGACCGGGCCTGGGCCGCCCCGCTGGCGCGCACGCCGTCGGTCAGCATCGATGGCGACCGCTTCACGATCAGCAACGTGCGCAACTTCAGGTGGCGCGCGGCCTCTGTGCCGCAGGCGGACAGCTCGGGCGAGGAGATCGCCGAGGAGCGCTGGGAGACGCGCAGCCATGACCTGTCGAAGGTGGCGGGCGTCGACCTGTTCTTCTCGTACTGGACCGGGCCGCTGGTGGCGCATCTGCTCACCTCGATCACCTTCGATGACGGGCCGCCCCTGACCTTCTCGATCGAGATCCGCCGCGAGGCCGGCGAGGTCTATTCGGCGCTGGCGGGCTTCTTCAAATCCTACGAGCTTGCCATCGTCGCCGCCGACGAGCGCGACATCATCCGCCTGCGCACCGACATCTGGCGCGAGGATGTGCGGCTTTACCGGCTGAACGTGAGCCGCGAGAAGGCCCGCGCGCTGCTGCTCGCCTATGCCGCAGAGATCGGCGCGCTCCACGCCAGGCCGCGCTGGTATGACACCCTGGGCGCGAACTGCAGCACCGTCGCCTTCCGGCTGGCGCGGCAGCTCTGGCCGGGCCTCGGCTTCGACTGGCGCATCCTGTTTCCCGGCCGCGCGCCGGATTACGCCTACGAGATCGGAGCGGTGAGGACTGATCTTGCGCTTGACGAGTTGAAGCGGCGCGCCGCCATCAGCGAAATCGCGCGGGCGCTGCCAGCGGATGCGGATTTCTCCGAAGCCATCAGGCGCGGCGTGCCCGAACCATGACACGCGGCCATGCTGCGGCGAATTTAGGCAGGTCCAGCACCTGCAAAGTGCAGCCAGGCGCAATCAACCCCTTCTGTTTTGCCGCAGAACATCTGTAGACTGCCGCAACAGGCAGCCGGCCTCGCGCCATACCCCGGGAGACATCACATGAAGCGTCAGTTCCTCTTCGGCCTTCTGGCCGCCACGGCCCTTGCGGCGGCGCCGTCCGGCGCGAGCGCCCAGGAAAAGCTCAAGATCGGCTTTATCTATGTCGGCCCGGTGGGCGATTTCGGCTGGAGCTACCAGCACGATGTCGGCCGCAAGGCGATCGAGGCGGCTTTCCCGGGCCGGGTCGAGACCACCTTCATCGAGAGCGTGCCCGAGGCTGGGTCGGAGCGCGTGATCGAGCAACTGGCCCGCACCGGCCACAAGCTGATCTTCACCACCTCGTTCGGCTACATGGAGCCGACCCTGCGCGTGGCCGCCCGCTTTCCCGACGTGAAGTTCGAGCACGCCACCGGCTTCAAGCGCGCGCCCAACGTCGCCACCTATTCGGCCAAGTTCCACGAGGGCCGCTACATCGCCGGCAAGATCGCCGGCAAGATGACCAAGACCAACACCGTCGGTTATGTCGGGGCCTTCCCGATCCCCGAAGTCGTTGCCGGCATCAACGCCTTCTATCTGGGCGCGAAATCGGTCAATCCCGGCATCGAGATCAAGACCGTGTGGGTGAACTCGTGGTTCGACCCGCCGAAGGAGGCCGACGCCGCCAAGGTGCTGCTCGACCAGGGCGCCGACGTGATCACCCAGCACACGGACAGCCCCGCCCCGGTGCAGGCTGCCGCCCAGCGCGGCAAGCTCGCCTTCGGCCAGGCCTCGGACATGACGCAGTTCGGCCCTAACAACATCCTGACCTCGATCATCGATGACTGGAACCCCTACTACATCGAACGGGTGAAGGCGGTGCTCGACGGCGCCTGGACCTCGAAGGACACCTTCGACGGCCTCGCCAAGGGCAAGGTCAAGATGGGGCCTTACGTCAACATGCCCGCAGAGGTGAAGGCCCTGGCCGAAGCCACGGAAGCCGCGATCAAGGCCGGAACCGCCGACCCGTTCATGTGCCCGGTGATCAACGCCGCCGGCCAGACGGTGGAGTGCAAGGGCAACGGCCGCCTGTCAGACGAACAGGTGTTCGGGATGAATTTTTACGTGCAGGGGATCAAGGACGCGCTGCCGAAGTGAGGGGGGACAGGCGTGCTGGGGATAGGCAGGCGCAAAGGCTGGCTGCCGCGTCTGGCGCTCGCATGCATCACAGCTGGCGCGCTTGCCATAGTCGGCTGGTGGGCCGCCGCTCCTGACAAGCCGGGCATATTCTACGACCGGCCTGTGGATATCGCGATGCCTGCGGGCACATTGCTGTCAAACGAGCCCTACGTCTTTGCGAACCTCGGCGACGCCCGTGCATGGCGCGTCCTTTACCGCACCAATGACAGCCGCGGTGCGGCTGCTACAGCCAGCGCGGTCATCGTCGCGGGCGCAAGCGTCGGAGCAGGCCCGCGCCCCATCATCGCCTGGGCTCACGGAACGACCGGCATTGCCCGTGGCTGCGCGCCATCAGTGCTTGGCAGGCCGCTCGATCTCATGCCGGCAGCAACAGCAGCATTGCGTCAGGGCTGGGTCATTGTCGCGACCGACTATATCGGGCTTGGCACGCCCGGACCGCACGCCTATCTCGACGGCCGGTCCGCCGCGCAGGCTGTGCTCGATGCAGTGCGGGCCGCGCGGTCTCTCCCCGAGATCGATGCGACCGGTGCTGTCACTGTCTGGGGGCATTCTCAGGGCGGGGGCGCGGCCCTCTGGACCGGCCTCACCGCGCCAAGCTACGCCCCGGACGTTGATCTGGTCGGCATCGCTGCCCTTGCCCCTGCTTCGGATCTGCCGACTTTGATGCAGGCGAGCGCTGACACTATGTTCGGGCGGATCGTTTCGGCATTCCTGCTGCGTTCGCAATCGGACATCGACCCGGCGACCGCTGCGGCCCGCTACGCTGAAGGAACCGCCGCACATCTCGCCGACGATATCGCCAGTCGCTGCATTGCTGGCAAATCGGCTTTACTGTCGGTGGCACAGAGCCTTGCGTTGTCAGGTGGTGTGTTTGCGCGTGATCCGGCAGACGGCCCACTGGGTGACATGCTGCGCCGGAATGTGCCGCTTGGCGACTTTCCGCAGCCGGTGTTGATTGCACAAGGGGAGGCCGACGATCTGGTGCGACCGGAGATACAGGCGGGCTTCGTAAAAGCACTGTGCGCGCGCGGCGTTGCTGTCGATGCCCGGCGCTATGCGGGCCGGGGTCATGTCGACCTTGTGCAGGCGGGTTCGCCCCTGGAGGCGGACCTCATCGGCTGGACGAAGGATCGGATCGAACGAAAGGTTGCCGTGCCGCGCTGCGCACTCTGATGTTCGCCGCCCCTCACCTGAAAAACACCACCGTCACCAGCACGAAGATCGGGATCAGGATCGCGCCGCTCCACAGCATGTAGCCGAAGAAGCTGGGCATCTTGACGCCCATGTCCTTGGCGATGGCGTAGACCATGAAGTTGGGGGCGTTGCCGATGTAGGTGTTGGCGCCCATGTAGACCGCGCCGGTGGAGATCGCGGCCAGCGTCAGCGCCAGCCTGCCCATCAGTTCCTGCGGGTTGCCGCCGGCCAGTTCGAAGAACACGAGGTAGGTCGGGGCATTGTCGAGGAAGGACGACAGGATGCCGGTCAGCCAGAAATACATTGCGTTGTTGGGGCTGCCGTCCGGGTTCGTCACCAGCGCCACCAGCGGGGCGGCGGCGCCTGCCTTGCCGGCGGCCAGGATGGCCAGCACCGGCACGATGCAGACGAAGATGCCGGCGAACAGCTTGGCCACTTCGAGGATCGGGCCCCAGTTGAAGCCGTTGGCCTCGCGATATTCCTTCCTGGCGAACTTCAGCGAGGCGAAGGCCGCGCCCAGCATCACGAGGTTCGAGACGATGTCCTGCAGCGCCAGATTGACGCCCAGCAGGTTGTAGCTGATGCCCGGCTTCCACTCGGCCCGCATCAGCACGGCCGCGATGATGACGGCGACGAAGACCAGGCTTTCCAGCCCCATGACGCGCACTTTCGAATCCGGCGTGCGGTCGGGCGCGATGACGCCCTCTTTTTTGTAGAGATAGCTGTCATAGGCGTAGAACAGCGCCAGCAGGATGCCTGCCACCATCAGCGTCTCGGCCAGCAGGTTGGTCGTCGTCCAGAAGAAGCTAATGCCCTTGAGAAAGCCGACGAACAGCGGCGGATCGCCCAGCGGCGTCAGCGCGCCGCCGACGTTCGAGACCAGGAAGATGAAGAACACCACCACGTGCACATTGTGCGCGCGGTTGTCGTTGGCCCGGATGATCGGCCGGATCATGACCATCGAGGCCCCGGTGGTGCCGACGAAGCTCGCCAGCACCGTGCCGATGGCGAGGATCGCGGTGTTGGTCAGCGGCGAACCGTGGATGTTGCCGCGCACGAAGATGCCGCCCGCGACCGTGTAGAGCGCGAACAGCAGGATGATGAACGGCACATATTCCAGCAGCATGGCGAAGGCGATGCCGCTGGTGGCGGCGGCGGCGTCGAAGCTGAGATAAAGCGGGATGACCACCGCCGCAGCCCAGAAGGCCGAGATCTTGCCGTAGTGATGCTCCCAGGCATGGGGAAACAGCAGCGGGCCGGTGGCGATGCAGAGCAGAAGCCCCGCAAACGGGATGACCCAGAGCAGCGACATGCCGCGCCCGTCGATGGCGGCGGCGGCGAGGGCCGGCTCCGGCAGGAGCGCGATCGCGGCGGCGCACAGCGCCAGCATCAACTTTGCAGACATCGTCGGCGTTCCCCCAAGGTCGCCGCGAAACCTCCCCTGCGCGGAGATGGCCCGAAGCTCATCGTCATGCTTTCCCCATAGATCACGTTGCCGCCCGATGGAACCGCGAAGCCGCGAATTTGCAAGCCGCCCCGGGCGGCATCGGTCTGCTGCCGTACCATGATCGCATATTCCGACGTTCCGTCTCATTCTCTGCCAACAAAACCCCTAGCAATTCTCGAAAGGTTGGGGCATGGACTGCCATCGGCAAGCATTCAACACCTGGCATGATGCTGATCTGACATCAGGAACACTGGCATGATCTATCGTCAACTTGCCCTTGGTGGAATTCTGCTTGGATTGTCCATCCGTGCTGCATCGGCACAGGTCGCGGTCGACGACATTCGCCTGCAATTGTTCAAGGAGCGCTCGGGCACTCTGTCGGAGAACATTGCCGGCGTGAAGAAGACCTTCGTCAACACGCCCACTGGAGGCGGTGAAGCTGGCGAGCCAGCAGACGCCATTCTGGTGACGCTGGCCTTCACCGGGCCAAAAAACGCGAAGTCCTCCGACAAGATCGCCCGCGACCTTGCTTCCGTGACCGTCACCCAGACGGCGAAGACAGGCCCGCGCACGCTGCTCAAGCGTGCCTATGGCGGGTTCCAGTTCGGCGATGACGGCAGGAGCCACAAGGCTTTCCTGCTCGAAAGCGCCACATGCGGCGCGCTCGAGGTCGATGTCAGGCTGGGCCGCTCGCGCAAGACGGCGAAGCTCGACTTCACCTGCGACGAGTGACGCCGGACCACGCCGTTCGGCGGCGTCTTCATCACATATTCATGCACTTTGACCCATCTTGAGGCTGTGCAATCGTGTGGAGGTTGCAGCAGAGGTTGACCGATGTGCCGTTTTCTTGCCTATCAGGGCGTTCCGGTCTTCCTGGAACAGTTCGTGTCCTCGCCGTGCCACTCGCTGGTTCACCAGTCGATCCACGCCACCGAGGCCAAGACCGGCACCAATGGCGACGGCTTCGGGTTGGGCTGGTACAGCGACCGTCCTGAGCCGGGCCTGTATCGCGAGATCAGGCCGGCCTGGTCGGACGAGAACCTGCTCTCGATCGCGCGCCAGGTGCGTTCGTCGTTGTTTTTCGCGCATGTCCGCGCCGCCACAGGCACCGCCTCCACCCGCGCCAACTGCCACCCGTTCGCGCAGGACCGCTGGATGTTCATGCACAATGGCCAGATTGGCGGGTATGCCGCGATCAAGCGCAAGCTCGAGGCCCTGATTCCGGATCATCTCTATGCGGCACGCACCGGCACGACCGATTCCGAGGCCCTGTTCCTGATCGCTCTCGCCCGCATCGAGGACGGCATGGAGCCGGTCGCCGCGATGAGCGCCGCGCTGGCCGACGCCACAGCCCTGATGTCGGATCAGGGCATCAGCGAACCGCTGCGCTTCGCCGCCAGCCTCTCCGACGGCGAGACCATATATGCCTTCCGTTGGTCGTCCGACACCAGGCCGCCGACGCTGTACTTCTGCGAACAGGCCGACCACATGGTCGTGGCGTCCGAACCGGTCGACGAACGGCGCGACTGCTGGCAGGCCGTGCCGGCCAATGGCTGCGTGGTGGCGCGTCGCGGCAAGGTCTCGCTGCGGAAGCTGAGCATCGACCTGCCGCTCGCTGCCTGAAGGCACGGACGCTTGCGCATGACCGCCCCTTGCTTCCACCGGTCCTTGCATCTGGCCGGTCGGGCAGGCAAATGAGCGGAAATGACGCACCCTGACACGCCTTTGCCGATCGACGAGGCGCTGCCGGACCTGCTTGCGGCACTGGCCTCTGGCCCGAACGCCATCGTGATCGCGCCGCCCGGGGCGGGCAAGACCACCCGCGTGCCGCTGGCATTGATCGAGCAGCCATGGGTCCGGGGCCGCAAGCTGATCATGCTCGAACCGCGCCGGCTGGCGGCCCGCGCCGCCGCCGCGAGAATGGCCGCCACGCTTGCCGAAAAGGTTGGGGACATGGTCGGGCTGCGCGTCCGGCTTGGCTCGAAGGTCAGCGCCCGCACACGGATCGAGGTTGTCACCGAAGGCGTCTTCGCCCGCATGATCCTCGACGACCCGATGCTGGACGGGGTGGCAGGCGTCATCTTCGACGAGTTTCACGAGCGTTCCCTCGACGCCGATCTCGGGCTGGCGCTGGCGCTCGATGCGCAGGCCGGCCTGCGGGACGACCTGAGGATCATCGTCATGTCGGCAACGCTCGACGGGGGGCGGATCAGCGGCCTGATGGGCGACGCGCCCTTGATCCGGAGCGAGGGCCGGGCCTTCCCGGTCGAAACCCGCTATCTGGGGCGCGACCCCAGGGCGCGGCTCGAGGACGAGGTGGCGACCGCCTGCCTCGGTGCGCTGCGCAGCGAAACCGGATCGCTGCTGGTGTTCCTGCCCGGGCAGGGCGAAATCATGCGCACGCACGAGCGCCTGCGAGAGCGGATCTCCGACCCCGACGTGGACCTTGCGCCGCTCCATGGCGGGCTCGACATGGCCGCGCAGGATCTTGCGGTGAAGCCGGCGGCGCCGGGCCGGCGCAAGATCGTGCTGGCGACATCGATTGCGGAAACCTCGTTGACCATCGAAGGGGTGCGCGTCGTGGTCGATTCGGGGCTGGCGCGCGTGCCGGTCTACGAGCCGGATGTCGGCGTCACGAGGCTGGCGACGGTCAGGGCGTCGCGCGCTGCGGTCGACCAGCGCCGGGGTCGGGCGGGACGCACCGAAGCCGGCATCTGCCTGCGATTGTGGGAAGAAGCCGGCACGGGAGCGCTTCCGGCTTTCGCCACGCCGGAAATGCTGAGCGCCGATCTCGCACCTTTGCTGCTCGACTGCGCCGCCTGGGGCGAGACCGACCCGCGCCGCCTGCGCTTTCTCGATGCGCCACCCCTGGCGGCGCTGACGGAGGCGGCGAAGCTGCTGCGTGACCTTGAGGCGATCGATGCGGATGGGCGGATCACACCGTCCGGCAAGCGCCTGCGTGAACTGCCGCTGCCGCCCCGGCTGGCGCGCATGGTGCTGGAAGCGGCCCGGCGCGGCGCGGCGCTGCACGGCGCGGAACTGGCCGCCGTCCTGGTGGAGCGGGGTCTCGGCGGAGATGGCTGCGACCTTGGCGAACGCCTGGAGCGCTTCCGCCGCGAACGCGGGGGGCGGGCGGACGACATGCGTCGGCTGGCGCGGGGCTGGGCCGAGCGGGCCGGTTCGGGAGAGGCGAATTCGCACGAGGACAGTGCCGGGATCAGCCCCGGTGCCTTGCTGGCGCTGGCTTATCCCGAACGCATCGCGCGGGCGCGCGGGCGGCCCGGGGCCTATCTGCTCGCGAACGGCCGCGGCGCGGAGCTTGCACCCCATGACAGGCTGGCGAAGGCCGGATGGCTGGTTGTCGCCGAGATGTCGGGCAACGCCGCAGCCTCACGCATCCTGAGCGCCGCAGCCCTTGACGAGGACGAGCTTGCCATTGTTGCCGCCAGTGACATCACCGAATTCGACGAGACCACCTTCGAGGCTGACGCTCGCGCCTTGCGCAGACGGATCGTCCGCAGGCTCGGCGCGATCATCCTCGCGGAGCGCACCATGCCTGTGGAGCCAAGCCTTGCCAGTGCCGCGATCCTGGCCCGTGGGATCGGCAGCCTCGGTGTCGGGCGTTTGCCGTGGACCAAGGCGCAGCTTGCCGTGCGCGGCCGCGTCGCGTTCCTCAGGCAGGCCGAGGGCGACGCCTGGCCTGATCTGTCGGATGACGCGCTCGCCATGACAACGGAAACCTGGCTGGCGCCGCACATCATCGGGCGGAACAGCCTTGCCGTGCTTTCAGCCGATGACCTTGGCGCCGCGCTCGATGCGCTCGTGCCGTGGGACATGCGCCGGCGTCTCGACAGCGAAGCTCCCAGCCATTTCACAGCGCCCACCGGCAATCAGGCGACGGTCGACTACGGTGCCGAGGCCGGCCCCACCGTCGCGATCCGCGTGCAGGAACTGTTCGGGCTGAAGGCACACCCTTCGCTGGCGGGCGGGCGGGTGCCGCTGGTGCTGGAACTGCTCTCGCCGGCGCATAGGCCGATCCAGATCACGCGTGACCTGCCCGGCTTCTGGAAAGGCTCCTGGGCCGCCGTCAAATCCGAGATGAAGGGCCGCTATCCGCGCCATGTCTGGCCGGACGATCCTGCCGGAGCCATGCCGACCGCACGGGCCAAGCCGCGCGGCGCCTGATCCGGTCAGTTGCCCATGCGGTTGCGCCACATGTCCTCGCCGACGGTGCAGGACACGCGCGGCGTGCCCGACTGAGCTTGCATGATCAGCTTGGCGGGCGCGGCCGGAGCGTCCGAGATTTCCATGATCAGCTTGGTTTTCACGGTCTGGACGAACTGCGCCTTGTCGGTGATCGAAATGACGAAGGCGCCCTGCCCCCCGATGACGCAATCCTCGTAGTAGAGATCAAGGTCGTTGATATCGAGATAGCCCGGGCGTTTCAGCGTGACGGGAAGACCGTTGATCGACATGCCCTTGCCGAGGGCCTCATCGCGGGCGACGGTCACCGGCCGCCCCGAATTGTTCGGCCCGTCGCCGGAAATGTCCATGACCCGGCGCAGGGCGCGGAACGGGATGTCATCGAGTTGCCTGGCCGAGAAGTCGATCGCGGCGGAGACGGAGGTGCGCTGGCCGCGCCGTGTCGGCTGCTTCTCGAGCGCGTCGGCAAAGGCCATGGCCGCCTCGCGCGAATCAATCACGGTCCAGGGGATCAGGTGATGCTGGATGTTGACGCCGGCCCACTCGAAGAACGTCAGCCCGATGCGGCCGGTCGCGCCGTTGGCAATGGCCTTGTGCACTTCGGGCGAGCGCAGCGCCTCGACATAGCCGGCGCGCTGCAGGGCGAGTTCCTCGAGGTCCATCGAAAATGAGATGTCCACCGCCAGAACCAGCGCCACATCGACTTCGGTTGCCCGCGCGGTCTGCGCCGGGGAGAGGACTGGCCGGGCAAGCAGGACAGCCAGAACGGCAACCGCGAGAGCCAACCGCAACAACCTGTGCATGAGCGCGCCTCCGGGCTGACGCCCGATCCGCCGCCGGGCGCTGCACGCAGCATCGCCATTCACGGATGAAAGGCAAGCCCAGAAGACAGGCAGGCCGTTGCGGCGCCAGCGACAGGTCAGCCGAGGCGGGCAGCAATGGCCGCGAGCGCTGCTGCGAACGCATCCTCGATGCCAAGCGCCGAGGTGTCGATGATCACGGCATCTTCGGCCGCCTTCAAGGGCGCGTCGCTGCGGCCCGAATCGCGCGCGTCGCGCCGGCGGATGTCGGCCAGCACCGTGTCGTAGTCCGGCGCGTCGTCGGGCTCCCCTGGCAGACGCGACAATTCCCGGTGACGCCGTGCGGCGCGCACCGCGGCCGACGCCGTGACGAACAGCTTCATGTCGGCATCGGGACAGATCTCCGTGCCGATGTCGCGGCCGTCGAGCACAGCGCCGCCAGGCCGGGCCGCAAAACGGCGCTGCACGTCCACCAGCGCCGAGCGGACCGCCGGGATTGCAGCGACCACCGAGGCTGCCTCGCCCATCTCGGCCCCGCGCAGGCGGGTTTCGTCCAGCGTCGCGGCCACAAGCCCCTGGGCAGCGTGGACGGCGGCCTCGGCGTCCGCCAGCGTGTGGCCCTGATCGAGCAACGCGCGGGCGGTGGCGCGATACAGCAGGCCGGTATCGAGATGAGGCAGGCCGAAATGGGCAGCCAGCTTCTTCGCGAGCGTGCCCTTGCCGGAGGCGGCGGGTCCGTCGATGGCGAGCACGAGAGGACGCGGCGAGATCGGGCCCGGCGCCATCAGGCGATGCTCGCACCAAGACCATTCATCATGGCGAGGAATGTCGGGAAGCTGGTGGCGATCGTGTCGCTGTCATCGACGGACATGGGCTCGGCCGAGGCCATGCCCATGATCAGGAAACTCATGGCGATGCGGTGATCAAGATGCGTCTCGACCATGCCGCCGCCACGCACCGCGCCTGCGCCGCCCGCCACGACAAGGTCATCGCCCTCGATGGCGGCATCGACGCCGGCCGCCGACAGCCCGGCGGCCACCGCTGCAAGCCGGTCGGATTCCTTGACGCGAAGCTCGTGCAGGCCCCGCATGCGGGTCGTGCCGGTGGCGAACGAGGCCGCGACGGCAAGGATCGGGTATTCATCGATCATCGAGGGCGCGCGCTCGGGCGGCACCGTGACGCCGCGCAGCGCCGAATGCCGGACGCGCAGGGTCGCCACCTCCTCGCCGCCCTCGTTGCCGACGTCCTCGACAGTGATCGAGCCGCCCATCTCGCGCAGGGTGGCGATGAGCCCGGTGCGCAGCGGATTCATCATCACGCTTTCAAGAATGATGTCCGAGCCGGGCGTGATCAACGCGGCCACCATCGGAAACGCCGCCGATGAAGGATCGGCCGGCACCACAATGGGCGCGGGCTTCAGTTCGGGCTGACCAACAAGCGTGATCTTGCGGCCATGCACGCCATGAGGCTCGACCGTGACCTCGGCACCGAAATGTCGCAGCATTCTTTCGGTGTGATCACGGGTTGCCTCGCGCTCGATCACCGTGGTCAGGCCGGGAGCATTGAGGCCGGCGAGCAGCACGGCGGACTTGACCTGGGCAGACGCCACCGGCGTCTCGTAGATGATGGGCACGCACTCGTCCGGGCCCTGCAAGGTCAGCGGCACGCGTCCGCCCTCCATCTGGGAGACCACGGTGACGCCCATCTTCAGCAACGGATCGAGGATGCGGCGCATCGGGCGCTTGCGCAGCGAGGCGTCACCATCGAACGTCGCGGCGATCGGGTGAGAGCCGCACACCCCCATCATCAGACGCGAACCCGTGCCGGCATTGCCGAAATCGAGCACGCCGGCGGGCTGCCTGAGGCCGCCGACACCGACGCCATGGACAGTCCAGCGGCCATCGCCGTCGCGCACCACGCGCGCACCAAGCTGCCGCGCGGCCTCGGCAGTGCGCAGCACGTCCTCGCCTTCCAGAAGGCCCGAAATGCGCGTCTCGCCGACAGCCAGCAGGCCGAAGATCATGGCGCGGTGCGAGATCGACTTGTCCCCCGGCACGCGCACTCGTCCGCTCAGGGCACCGGCCCGCGAGGACGACGCGGGACGCGGCGCGCCGGTGTGATGGCCGGCGGGGAGAGTGGCCGACGTGTCTTTCGCGGACAACTTCTGCTCGGAAAAATCTTGCACGGAAAACCCGATCTGGATGAGGAGGGCCAGCCGGATAGGGCCCAAAGCCGACGCCGTCTAGCATGCGCGCCGGTTCTTCGCCAACGCCCATGCCTCGGTTTGACCCCGAAAACGATTGACAGAACCGATGCTGACGGACTAACGCCAGCCAACCTTACAGAACCCCAGTTTTTTCAGGAAGCAAAGCCGTGGCCAAGCCGGAACTCGGTATGAAGCGCGTTTGCCCCGTCACGGGCCGCAAATTCTATGATCTCAACCGCGACCCGGTTGTCTCGCCCTATTCGGGCCAGGCCTACCCGCGCTCGTATTTCGAGCCGCAGGCCAAGGCGCTTGCGCGCGAGGAAGCCGAGGAGGAAGAGGTCGAGGCCGCTCCCGTCGAACTGGTCGCGCTCGAGGAAGCCGATGCGCCCGATGCCGCGACCAAGGACGTGGCCGCTGTCGAGGACATCGATGAAGACATCGTGGCCGACGAGGAGGACGACACCTTCCTCGAAGCCGAGGACGAGGACGAGGATGATGTCGCCGACCTGATCGACGGCGATATCGTCGACGACGAAGAGACTTGACCAAAGAGACTTGATGCTTGACGGCGAGCCGTGTATTCACCGCTCCGCATCAGGTCGTCGATGACGCTGCCTGAGCAAGTTGAACGGTGCCGCGCCCCAACGCGGCATCCTGATGGGGCCATAGCTCAGCTGGGAGAGCGCCTGCATGGCATGCAGGAGGTCAGCGGTTCGATCCCGCTTGGCTCCACCAAACTCTCCGCATGATTGCCCGGTGGGCGACCTGGGTGTTTCCATCTGGCTTGTATCTCACGCCAAGTCCGCGATCTTGGAAATAATTCGTTTCTATGGCATTGAACGCCATATGAACGCAGTCTTGGCAATCGGTGATCGGCGCATCCTGAAGGATGGCGCAATCATCGAAATCGTGATCTGGAAGGTTCCGGTTCCTGTGTCGCCGGGCGAACACGACTGGAAATATCAGTTGTTTTACGGGCGCACCGGCTAATGACTGGTTAGTTATGACAACGAGCGTGGCAAAGGCGACCACCGCCATGTCGACGGCAACGAAATGCCGTATAAATTCGTCTCACTTGCTTTGCTTCTGAATGATTTCGAAGCTGACATCATAGCAATGAGGGGAGAACCCATATGAGCAAACTCGATATCCATGTCGGCGGGAATTTCGCGGACAGCAAGCGGCGCGTTCTTGATGCCGCGTCGCGCGCGGAACAGGGCAAGATTGTCACCGAAGACCACATCACTTTGCAAGCTGGGATGCGCTCGCTGCCGTGATGACGACCAAGCGCTTCGAACTTGTCCGCCACCTCAATCGCCATCCGGAAGCTTCTATTGCTGCGCTCGCCCGCAGCCTGAAGCGTGATTACAAGCGCGTGCATGAGGATATCGAGGCGCTGGCGGCGGCAGGGCTTGTTGAGCGTTCGGAGCGTGGGCTGTGGGCGGACTATAGCGAGATCAGGGCACAGATTGCGGTGTGATAAGAGCCTCTAATTCAAAAAGAATTACAAGTGACTGTATTTCCAAACCGATTACACTGCGTCATTTGCGTTCGCACCGGTGAGTACATAGGCCCACGGAAAGGGAAATTCGGAATAATCCCATCGGATTTCCCGCATTGATAACTCATATTGTACCAGGTAACAGGACCAGGAATAAGATCTGCTAAAATACCACCCGCATTGCTGTGACTTGCAACTACCTGGTAAGGCCCACGGCAATTTGCACTTGCTGTTTCAAAACACATATTTTGCGATCGACTGCATTTAGTAGTGTGAACAGTTGCGCCAGATGGACCAGTGAATGATGAATTTTCACTTGTTGACGTGCAAGCGGAGATACTGAACACTATGGCAAGCAGTCCTATATATCGCATTTTGTAACTCACATTCTGTGTAGCCTCCTAATATCGCAGCTAACTTCAAAAGAAAAGACTGCAAGTCACCCCTCCCTTTTCCGCATCATGTCCGACACCACCTTCGCGGTATAATCCACCATCGGCACGATGCGGGCGTAGTTGAGCCTTGTCGGGCCGATGATGCCGACGACGCCGACGATCTGCTGCCGGCTGTCACGGAAGGGCGCGGCGATCAGCGACGAGCCCGACAGCGAGAACAGCTTGTTTTCCGAACCGATGAAGATGCGCACGCCATCCGCGCCCTCGGCGCGGGAGAGCAACTCGATCACCTCCTTCTGGGTTTCGAGATCGGCGAAGAGCAGCCGGATGCGCTCCAGATCCTCCTGCGCGTTTAGATCTTCGAGCAGATTGGCCTGCCCGCGCACGATGAGCTGCCGCGAGGCCTCGTTGCCGACGCTGACGGCAAGCCCGGCTTCGACCAGCCTGGCGGTCAGCGCGTCAAGTTCGCCGTCAAGCTCGGCGCGGTGGGCTTCGAGATCGGACTTGAGTTCGGCGATGGTGCGGCCGTTCAGCCTCGCATTGAGGAAATTGGTCGCCTCGATCAGCGCCGATGCGGGCAGCCCCGGCGGCAAGGCCAGGATTCGGTTCTCGACCTGACCATCCTCGCCAACAAGAACGACCAGCGCACGGGCGGGATCGAGCATCACGAACTCGACATGCTTGAGCCTTGCGTTGGCTTTCGAGGCCAGCACCACACCGGCTCCGCGCGACAGCCCCGACAGCAAGGTCGAGGCTTCGGCCAGCACCCCGTCGAGCGGCCGGCCGGAAGCGGCCTTGACCTGCGCCTCGATGGCCGCGCGCTCGTCACCCGTCGGATCACCAATCTCCATCATCGCGTCGACAAAGAAACGCAGGCCCCGCTCGGTCGGCATGCGTCCGGCAGACGTGTGCGGCGCAAAGATCAAGCCCGCGTCCTCGAGGTCAGACATGACATTGCGCACCGAGGCGGGCGACAAGGTCATCGGCAGGATGCGCGAGAGGTTGCGTGAGCCCAGAGGCTCGCCATTGGCGAGGTAGTTCTCGACGATGCGACGGAAAATCTCGCGCGAACGCTCGTCGATGCCGCTGCCGACAGTGCCGAGGACGGGAGGACGCACGAGTTGGGTCATCTGGCTTTGTGGTTTGTGTTTCGGGTTCGGCCCGGCAGGACTGACGTTGAACCTAGCAGGCCATCAAGGGTTGCGGCAATCAAGCGATTGTCATGTGTTTTGCGCGTTTCGGCCCCATATGCCGACAGCCTGCCTTTCGCATTGCATGAAGCCCATGCCTGATGATATTGCAGCGCAACGAATTGGGGGGCGTATCCTGGGCCTTGGTGCTCGGGCATGCGCTCCCCCTCTGTTGTTTTGATCCCTCTCCGTCCGGTTACCTGTCCATCACCGACGCGGCTGACCCCGCCGCCCCCGTTCGCAAAGCCCGAGCCCATGTCCCTTCGCAACATCGCCATCATCGCCCACGTCGACCATGGCAAGACCACGCTTGTCGACAAGCTGCTGCAGCAGGCCGGTTCGTTCCGCGACAACCAGCGCATGGTCGAGCGGGTGATGGATTCGAACGACCTCGAAAAAGAGCGCGGCATCACCATCCTGGCCAAGTGCACCTCGGTGGTGTGGAAGGACATCCGCATCAACATCGTCGACACGCCGGGGCACGCCGATTTCGGCGGCGAGGTCGAGCGCATCCTCAACATGGTCGACGGCGTGATCGTCCTCGTCGACGCGGCGGAAGGGCCGATGCCGCAAACCAAGTTCGTGGTCGGCAAGGCGCTGAAGCTCGGCCTCCGCCCCATTGTCGCGATCAACAAGATCGACCGGCCTGACGGCCGGCACATCGAGGTGGTGAACGAGGTGTTCGACCTGTTCGCCGCGCTGGACGCCACCGACGACCAGCTCGACTTCCCGATCCTGTATGGTTCGGGCCGCGATGGCTGGATGGCGCTGGCGCCGGAGGGGCCGAAGGACCAGGGCCTTGCCCCGCTCTTCGACCTCGTGCTCAGCCATGTGCCGCAGGCCAAGACGGAAGAGGGCCCGTTCCGCATGATCGGCACGCTGCTGGAGGCCAACCCGTTCCTCGGCCGGATGATCACGGGCCGCGTCACCTCCGGCTCGATCAGGCCGAACATGCCGATCAAGGCGCTGGCGCAGGATGGCACGCTGGTCGAAAGCGGCCGGGTCTCGAAGATCCTCGCCTTCCGCGGCGTCGAGCGCACGCCGATCGACGAGGCCGTGCCGGGCGACATCGTGGCGATTGCCGGGTTGTCCAAGGGCACCGTGGCCGACACGTTCTGCGCGCCGGAGGTCATGGAAGCCATGAAGGCGCAGCCGATCGACCCGCCGACAGTGTCGATGTCGTTCATCGTCAATGATTCCCCGCTGGCTGGCACCGAAGGCGACAAGGTCACCAGCCGCGTGATCCGCGACCGGCTGCTCAAGGAAGCCGAAGGCAACGTGGCGTTGAAGATCGAGGAGGCCGCCGACAAGGACGCCTTCATCGTCTCCGGCCGCGGCGAACTGCAACTCGCCATCCTGATCGAGACCATGCGTCGCGAAGGTTTCGAGATTGGCGTGTCGCGCCCGCGCGTGGTCTACCAGAAGGACGCCGCCGGCGAATTGCTGGAGCCGATCGAGGAAGTCCTGATCGACGTGGACGAAGAGCACTCCGGCATCGTCGTGCAGAAAATGTCCGAGCGGAAAGCCGAGATGCTGGAGATGCGCCCATCCGGCGGCAACCGGCTGCGCCTTGTCTTCCACGCGCCGACGCGCGGGCTGATCGGCTACCAGTCCGAACTGATGACCGACACGCGCGGCACGGCGATCATGAACCGCCTGTTCCACGCCTACCTGCCCTATCGCGGCGAGATGGCGGGACGCACCAACGGCGTGCTGATCTCCAACGATGCCGGCGAGGCCGTCGCCTACGCGCTGTGGAACCTCGAGGATCGCGGCCCGATGGTGATCGAGCCGGGCTGGAAGGTCTATCAGGGCATGATCATCGGCATCCATTCACGGGACAACGACCTTGAGGTGAATGTGCTCAAGGGCAAGAAACTGACCAACATCCGCACCACCTCGAAGGACGAGGCCGTGCGCCTCACGCCGCCAATCCGCATGACGCTGGAACGGGCGCTGGCCTGGATCCAGGATGATGAACTGGTGGAAGTCACGCCGAAGTCCATCCGCCTGCGCAAGATGAAGCTCGATCCGAACGAGCGCAAGCGCACGGAAAAGATGAAGATCGCCGTCGCAGGCTGAAATTATCCCGATGTGATCGCATCGGTTGAGGTTTGCGCCTGCGCAAGCCCGGCCTTGCCACGCGGTTGCGGACAGGATCGGCCGAAAGTGGCATGATCTGCGCCTGTCAACTGCACGCGCAGGGTCTTCCATGTCCGCAGCACTTTCACTCGAAGCTTTCAACGCCCCGGCTCACATCGCCGGCATCAGCCTGCATGTCCGCGACATCGAAGCCGTCAGCGCCTTCTACCGGGACGTGATCGGGCTTGCACCGACGCTGCATGGCGATCACGCCACGCTTGCGGCGGCCGATGGCACAGCGCTCGTCAGGCTCGTCGCCAACCCGGCACTGGCGCCGGCTTCAGCGGATGCGCCGGGCCTGTTCCACACGGCTTTCGTCCTGCCGACCCGGGCTGACCTTGCCAATTGGCTTGCGCACGCACAGGCGCTTGGCCTTCGTCTGGAGGGCGCATCCGACCATCTGGTCAGCGAGGCGATCTATCTCAGCGATCCGGAAGGCAACGGCATCGAAGTCTATGTCGACCGGCCGCGCGCCGATTGGCCGCGTGACGCCGGGATGATCCGGATGGCGACCCTGCCGCTTGATGGCGCTTCCCTGATGGCGGAGCGGGATTCACATGCGGGCGCCTGGCACTTTCCGGCGATGGGGCGGATTGGTCATGTCCACCTCAAGGTTGCTGATCTGGCACTGGCCGAAGCCTTCTACCGCGACAGGCTCGGCCTCGAGGTGATGGCGCGCTATCCGGGCGCGACCTTCATGGGCTGGGGCGGCTACCATCACCACATCGCGGTCAATGTCTGGCAGAGCAAGGGCGCGGCGACCCGTCCGGAACTGACATCCGGCCTGGGAGCTGTGATGATCGCCGCGACCGTCCCGCCAGCGTGGAGCGGCGCGACCGATCTGACGGACCCGTCGGGCAATCACATCTCGCTTGGCTGATGTTGCGTCTCAGGCCAGCGCGTCGATCTCGGCATCGCCGAGATGGCCGGGAATGATGGCGAGCGGCACCGGAAACTGGCCCGCCGACCGTCCCGCCAGCGTGGCGACAAGCGGGCCGGGGCCATCATTGTCGGCGCTGGCGGCCAGCACGAGGATCGCGACATCCTCGTCTTCGTCGATGATCCTGAGAATTTCCTCGGCCTTCTGTCCCGTCCGGATCAGTTTCTCGGGTTCGAGACCGGCAACGCTGCGCACGATGGCCGACGCGGCTTCGAGGCGGCGCTCCGCGTCGGCGATCGCTTCAGCCTCCATCACTTCGCCGACGCCGAGCCACTGGGTGAACTCAGGCGGCGGAACGATGGCGACCAGCAACACGATCGAGCCGATGCGCGTGGCGCGGCGTGCTGCGAAACGCACGGCGCGCCCGCATTCCGGCGTGTCGTCGACCACGGCCATGAATTTCGGCCTGTGGCCGGGATCATAGGCCCGCCGTGTCTTCACCATGTGACGTCCGCTCCGCTGAGACCGCCGGCACTGTGCCGCGAGCGGCGCGGCAAAAGCAAGGCCGCTGCAGCCACGCCGCCGTTCAGCGGCCGCGCACGAAGCCGACGATGTCCTTGACCTGGTTCATGGTGACGATGGCGATCTCGCGGGCGCGAGCGGCGCCGTCGGCCAGAAGGCGGTCGATCTCGGCCGGATCGGCCAGGAGCCGCTTCATCTCGCCATTGATGGGGCTGAGCCTCGTCACCGCCAACTCCACCAGCGCTGACTTGAAGCCGGAGAACTGGGCGCCGCCGTACTGGTCCAGAACCGCCTGCTTGGTGGTGTCCGCCAGGCCTGCATAGATCCCGACGAGATTGTCGGCCTCGGGACGGCTCTTCAGGCCTTCCTCCTCCGAGGGCAGCGCGTCCGGATCGGTCTTGGCCTTGCGCACCTTCTGCGCGATGGTGTCGGCGTCATCGGTCATGTTGATGCGCGAATAGTCCGACGGATCGGATTTCGACATTTTCTTCGCGCCGTCGCGCAGGCTCATGACGCGCGCCGCCGGCCCGCCGATCATCGGATCGGTGAGGGGGAAGAACATCCCGCCATGACCGTGTGCGGCGATCTGGACAGAAAAATCGTTGTTGAACTTCTGGGCGATGTCGCGGGTCAGTTCGAGATGCTGCTTCTGGTCCTCGCCCACGGGAACGGCTGTGGCCTTGTAGAGCAGGATGTCGGCGGCCATCAGCACCGGATAGCCATAAAGGCCAACCGAGGCGTTCTCGCGGTCCTTGCCGGCCTTCTCCTTGAACTGGGTCATGCGGTTGAGCCAGCCGAGGCGGGCCACGCAGTTGAACACCCAGGCAAGTTCGGCATGCTGGGAGACCTGGCTCTGGTTGAACAGGATCGAGCGCTTCGGATCAATGCCCGCAGCGATGTAGGCGGCCGTCACCTCGCGGATGGCGCGGGTCAGGTCGGCCGGATCCTGCCAGACGGTGACCGCGTGCATGTCGACGACGCAATACACGCAGGCGTGGCTGTCCTGCATCTTCACCCACTGCTTCAGTGCGCCGAGATAGTTGCCAAGGTGCAGCGTGTGCGTCGGCTGCATGCCGGAAAAGACGCGCGGGGTGAACTGGGTCATGTGAGGTCCGATATGGCAGATCTGCTGGGGCTGGTCTGGTCAGGTTCAGTCCCGCGCCTTATGCGCGAACGGGCCACGGACTGACAAGGGCGCGATCAGATGTTTGCGTCGGCGGTCCGCGCCTTTCGCAGCCCGCCGCCGAGCAACTCCGATCTCAGCAGGCCGAACGCGACGGCAGCCGCCGCATAGATCATCACGCCTGCCATGCACAGGCCGATCAGCAGCGCGAACTCACGCAATCCCGCCACGTGGCCGACCAGGCTCGCATGCATTTCGCCGCCCAGCCAGATGACGGCGCCAGCCATCAGCGCGGCGGCGGCCAGCACCGCGACGAGGACGCGCAGCAAGGCCATGCCGGGCATCCAGAGCCGCTCCCGGACAAGCAAGGCGGCCAACAGCAGGCTCTGCGCCCAGAAGGCGAGCGACGCCGCCAGCGCAGCGCCCGTCGCCGGCATGCCGGGAGCCAGCACCATGCCGCCCAGGATCGCGACAGCTATCGACATAACCCCCGCGAACAGCGGCTTGCCGGGGTTCTGCCGGGCGAAATAGACCTGCGCCAGCACCTTGGCGATGACCGCGCCGGGCAAGCCGATGGCAAAGGCCGCCAGGGCCGACGCCGTGCGTTCGCGGTCGACCGGGCCGAACTGGCCGCGCTCGAACAGCACCGCCACGATGGGCTCGGCCAGAACCACCAGCGCCGTGGCTGCGGGAACGGCCAGCAGAAGCCCCAGAGCCAGGGCGCTGTCGACCGTGCGCCTGCGCCCCGCATCGTCATGTTCGGCCTCGCGGGCCGCAATCTCGGGCAGGAGCACGACGCCCATCGCAACAGCCACGAACCCGAGCGGCAACTGGAACACCCGATCGGCATAATACAGCCACGACACCGCGCCCGGCTGCACCGACGCTATCTGGGTCGCCACCAGCAGAACGAACTGCGACGTGGCACTGGCCAGAAGGGCCGGCACGCCGAGCATGATCAGACGCTTCATCGGCGGCGACCAGCCAAGCCGGAAGCGTGGGATGCCCGGCGACTTCCAACCGAGCGCCCAGAACACCAGCAGAAGGTGCAGGGCGCCGGCCACGCTGACGAAGAACGCCAGCGACTTGGCAGCGCGAAAGGGCGCGATAGCCTGCCACTCCGCCCAGACCAGCACGCTGATCAGCACGACGTTCAGCGAAATGGGCGCGAGCGCAGCCACCGCGAAGCGCTTCTCCGCGTTGAGGATGGCGGCCAACAGCGACGCCATCACCGTGAAGCCGACAAAGGGCAAGGCCATGCGCATGTAGCTCTGCGCCAGTTGGTTCGTCACCGGCGCATCCTTGAATCCGCCCGCCACGGCCAGCACCAGCCAGGGCGCGATCAGTTCGGTCAGGCCCACGAAGATCAGAAGCACGGCGGCGAAGTTGCCCGCCGCCTCGCCCGCGAAGCGGCGAGCCTCGGCGATGCCGCTGTCGCTCTTGAGACCGAGGTAGACCGGAACGAAAGGCGCGTTCAGCCCGCCTTCGCCGAGCACGCGGCGAAACATGTTGGGCAGGCGGAACGCCACCAGGAAAGCATCCGCGATCGGACCCGCACCGAGCGCGCGGGCGATCAGGATATCGCGCGCGAAGCCGAGAAGGCGCGACAGCACCGTCGCCAGCCCGACGATGAGCGAATCGCGCGCAAGGCGCGAAGCTGGCGGCGGCGGCTCCCCGGAAGCGTCGGTCATCGGGTGAGTGTAACGCGTTTTGCGGCGGAAGGGAGACGCCCTGGCCGCACAAGGCGCGTCACAGAATGAACCGCGAAAGGTCCGTGTTCTTGCTGAGATCGCCGACCCGGGCCTCGACGTATGCGGCATCGATGGTGATCGTCTCGCCGTCACGGTCAGGCGCCGCAAATGAAATCTCGTCCAGCACGCGCTCGATCACGGTCATCAGGCGGCGCGCGCCGATGTTCTCGACCGTGGCGTTCACGTGCACCGCGACCCGGGCGATGGCGTCGACCGCATCGTCGCTGAAGGTCATGGTCAATCCCTCGGTCTGCATCATCGCGACCGACTGCTTGAGCAGGCTGACTTCGGTGTCGGTGAGGATGCGCTTGAAGTCCTCGACATCGAGCGGCAGCAACTCGACGCGGATCGGCAGGCGGCCCTGCAGTTCCGGCAACAGGTCCGACGGCTTGGCGACATGGAACGCGCCCGACGCGATGAACAGGATGTGGTCGCTCTTGACCGGTCCGTGCTTGGTCGAGACGGTCGTGCCCTCGATCAGCGGCAGCAAGTCGCGCTGCACGCCCTCGCGGCTGACGTCGGCGCCGGAGCGGCCCTCGCGGGAGCAGATCTTGTCGATCTCGTCGAGAAAGACGATGCCGTTGTCCTCGACCTGGCGGATCGCCTCCTGCACCAGCGCGTCGTTGTCGAGCAGCTTGTCGCTTTCCTCCTGCAGCAGCGGCTCGTAGGCGTCCTTGACCAGCATGCGGCGGGGCTTGCCGGACTTGCCGAAGGCCTTGCCGAAAATGTCGCCGAGGTTGATCGCGCCGACCGAGGCGCCGGGCTGGTTCGGCAGTTCGAACATCGGCAGGTTGCCACCCCCGCCGGAGGTCAGTTCCAGTTCGACCTCCTTCTCGTCAAGCTCGTTGTCGCGCAGCTTTTTCCTGAAGGATTCGCGTGTTGCGGGGCTCGCCGTCGCGCCGACCAGCGCATCGAGCATGCGCTCCTCGGCCGCGATGCGCGCCTTGGCCTGCACCTCCTTGCGCTTGGCTTCGCGCACCAGCCCGATGCCGACCTCGACCAGATCGCGCACGATCGATTCGACATCGCGCCCGACGTAGCCGACTTCGGTGAACTTGGTGGCTTCGACCTTGAGGAAGGGCGCGCCGGCCAGCCTGGCCAGGCGGCGCGAAATCTCGGTCTTGCCGCAGCCTGTCGGCCCGATCATCAGGATGTTCTTGGGCGCGACCTCGTCACGCAACGGGCCGGTGAGCTGCTGCCGGCGCCAGCGGTTGCGCAGGGCGATGGCGACGGCGCGCTTGGCATCGCGCTGGCCGACGATGTAGCGGTCAAGCTCGGAGACGATCTCTCGGGGAGAGAAGGTGGTCATGGGGTCGCCCTATGCGAGATCGAGTTGCTCGATGACGAGCGAATGGTTGGTGTAGACGCAGATGTCGCCGGCGATGCCCATCGCCTTGCGCACGATGGCCTCGGCATCCATTTCGGTGTCGGCCAGCGCGCGCGCAGCGGCCAGCGCGTAGTTGCCGCCCGAACCGATCGCCATGATGCCGTCCGAAGGCTCCAGCACGTCGCCGGTGCCGCTGAGCAGCAGCGACACTTCCTTGTCGGCCACCAGCAACATGGCTTCGAGCCGCCTGAGGTAACGGTCCGTGCGCCAATCCTTGGCGAGTTCGACACAGGCGCGCATCAACTGGGTGGGATACTGCTCGAGCTTGGCCTCGAGCCGCTCGAACAGGGTGAAGGCGTCTGCGGTCGCCCCTGCAAAGCCCGCGATCACCGCGCCCTTGGCCAGAAGCCTGACCTTGCGGGCATTGCCCTTGACGATGGTGGGCCCGAGCGACACCTGCCCATCGCCACCGATCACGACCTTGTTGCCCTTGCGCACCATTAGGATGGTGGTGGCGTGCATCAGTTGAAGCTGGTTATCCTGCTGCATGCGAATCACGCCTTCTTCTTGCGGCTCAGACCGCTGCATAGTCCTTTAGATGTTCAGGCTCAAACCCGGTATCAAGGGCAACAAAGCCTTGCAGTGGCAATTGCCCGACCGGGTCTTCTTCGCCTGCGGGGCATGCCAGGTGCTGGCCTACGCTTTTCTGCAGCGCTATCCGGATGCAGGCTATTCGGCGACCTGGATCAGGCCGAAGCCGGGCTTCACCGGCAACCATATCTTTGTCAGCCGGGGCAACAGAGTCTTCGACTATCACGGCTATTCGGACCGCGCGCGTTTTCTGGATCATGAATGGCGGTCAGCGCGGCGCTGGTGGCCGGGCTGGGAGGCCGATCTGGTGCCGCTGCCGACCCACGTGCTGGTGAACGAGGCCTTGTCGAAAACCTATCCCGGTCTTTGGCTTAGGCAACCAGACCAGTTCCTGCACAACGCACTGCCGAGGGCAGACGCTTTTCTCGATCGGTTCGGACCGCCGCCTGAAGGGTAGCAAGCACGGTATAGCCCTGCTAAAGCGACCTCATAGGAACTAACGAGGCACGCGCCATGCGCAAGGGCGAGATCAAGCGCCGCACCAACGAGACGGACGTGTCCGTTTCGGTCAATCTGGACGGCACCGGCAAGGCCGACATCAGGACAGGTGTCGGCTTCTTCGACCACATGCTGGAGCTGTTCGCGCGCCATTCGCTGATCGATGTCACGGCGCATGTCACCGGCGACCTCCATGTCGATTTCCACCACAGTGTGGAGGATACCGGCATCGCTCTCGGCCAGGCGATCCTCGCCGCCATGGGCGACAAAAAAGGCCTCAGCCGCTATGCCAGCCTCGATCTGCCAATGGACGAGACGTTGACCCGCGTGGCCGTCGATGTCTCCGGGCGGCCGTTCCTTGTCTTCCGCACCACATTCCCGGCGCAGAAAATCGGCGAGTTCGACACCGAACTGGTGCGCGAGTTTTTCCAGGCTTTCGCCATGAATGCCGGGCTGACGCTGCATGTCGAGACGCTCTATGGCGCGAATGCCCACCACATCGCGGAGAGCTGCTTCAAGGGACTGGCGCGCTGCCTGCGCGCGGCGCTGAGCGTCGACCCACGCGAGGGCGGGCGCATTCCCTCCACCAAGGGCGCGCTGTGAGGGCTTCGCGATGGCATTCTACAGCGTCCTGACACCACCGCCCGAACCTGGCGGACACGCCGCAGACCAGATGGAAGGCGCGGTCTTCCTGAAGGACGGCTTCATCCTGTCGGCCTTCGTCTTCACCGGGCTGTGGCTTCTCGCAAAGCGGCTCTGGCTTGCCTTTGCGGTGTTCGTGATCGCCTGGGCCATGATCGGGTTTGGCGGACGGGCCATTGGCGTGCATCCGTTCGGACTGCTGCTGGCGCAAGCCTTGATGGGGCTGTTCCTCGGACTGGAAGGCCATGGCCTGATCGAACGCAAGCTGACCCGCAAGGGTTGGACACTTGCCGGCGTGGTCGAAGGCCGCGATCTGGACATGGTCGAGCGCCGCTTCTTCGAGCAGAGTGGTTTAGCTGCCGGGCAACGCCCTCCAGCCCCGCCGCAAGCGAACGCCAGCATACCACGAACCCTCGCCGCCCCGCCCGTGCTTGGCCTGTTTCCGGATGCGCAAGGGCGCACATGACGTCGTCCGTCGCCATCATCGACTATGGCTCGGGCAACCTGCACTCCGCCGCCAAGGCCTTCGAGCGGGCCGCGCGGGAGGCAGGGCTGGCTGCCGCCGTGCATGTCACAAGCGATCCCGGCGTGGTGCGCACGGCGGACCGGATCGTGTTGCCGGGCGTCGGCGCTTTCGCCGATTGCAGGCGCGGCCTTGCCGGTGTTCCGGGAATGATCGAGGCCATGACCGAGGCCGTCTTCGCCAAGGGCCGCCCGTTTCTCGGCATCTGTGTCGGCATGCAGTTGATGGCAACGCGCGGCCTCGAGCATGAGACGAGCGAAGGGCTTGGCTGGATCAAGGGCGATGTCGCTGCCATTGTGCCGGCTGATCCGGGCTTGAAAATCCCGCACATGGGCTGGAACACGCTTCAGGCGACACGCGCCCACCCGCTGCTGTCCGGCATCGAAACCGGACCCGAGGGTCTGCACGCCTATTTCGTGCATTCCTATGCGATGAAACCAGATGATGAGGTCGACCTGCTGGCCAGCACAGACCATGGCGGGCCGGTGACGGCCATGGTCGCCAGGGACAACATGGCCGGCACGCAGTTCCACCCCGAGAAAAGCCAGAAGCTGGGGCTGAAGCTGATCAGCAACTTCCTCAGGTGGACGCCGTGATATTGGATCTACTCAAAAAGGTCTGATTGACGAGGATCCTTTGATACAACACGAAATTTCTCGGTATGGACACGCATCAGCTGTTCTGAGGATTTGTTTGGAAAAAGTAGCTTAGCCTTTTCGAGGGCAACCTCGCGTGAACCTACAAACTTTTCTTCCTTCCAGACCTCATAAGCTCGGCGCGGATCAATGTTGTACATTGCAACGATGCGTTTACACGGAACGCCATTTTCACGATCAATCCAAAGTTGGATTGCCTTACCAAAATCAAGCTCACTCATTTTAGTATCCTTCTATATGAAGGAAATCCTTGACCGTCTCAGTCCATTCCGATTCAGTGATGTTTGCTACCAAGCAAATGCACACAAGGATTTCCAATTGTGTGTGGTGGTCGGGTCTGATTCACCCGACCACCATTGGTGTATTGTTGGATCATGCAAAACAAGCGATCGACGAGGATTGCAGACAGCCATCAACAGGCAAATACTATTGGAACTGTTGACGGTTTTGAAGTCATGCACACTTGTTCACATTAATCCACAGTATCGACCATGATCCTGTTCCCCGCCATCGACCTGAAAAACGGCCAGTGCGTGCGCCTCCAGCAAGGCGACATGGACAGCGCCACCGTGTTCAGCGATGATCCGGCTGCGCAGGCTGCGAGCTTTGAAGCCCAGGGCTTCCGCTGGCTCCACGTTGTCGATCTTGATGGGGCCTTCGCAGGCAAGCCGATGAACGGACAGGCCGTCGATGCCATCCTCGCGCGTGTCGCCTTCCCCGTGCAGCTTGGCGGCGGCATCCGCGATCTTGCCACGGTCGAAGGCTGGCTGGCCAAGGGCATCGCTCGTGTCATCATCGGCACCGCCGCCGTGCGTGATCCGGATTTCGTCAGGCAAGCCGCGCAGGCCCATCCGGGGCGCATTGTTGTGGGCATCGACGCGCGCGATGGCATGGTTGCGGTCGAGGGCTGGGCTGAAACCTCGACTTTGAGCGCGGCCGATCTCGGCAAACGCTTCGAGGACGCCGGAGTGGCGGCCATCGTCTACACAGACATCGCCCGTGACGGCATGCTCGGCGGCATCAACTGGGAGGGCACGATTGCCCTCGCCAACGCGGTCTCGATCCCGGTGATCGCCTCCGGCGGGCTGGCCTCGATCACCGATGTCGAGCGCCTGATGCAGGCTGATGCGGCGATCCTAGAAGGTGCGATCACGGGGCGGGCGCTCTATGATGGCAGGCTTGATGCTGCGGCGGCGCTCAGGCTCGCCGCCAGCGGGAGGCGCGCGGCATGACCCTGAAAACCCGCCTCATACCCTGCCTCGATGTCAAGGATGGCCGCGTCGTCAAGGGCGTGCAGTTCGTCGACCTGCGCGACGCTGGCGATCCGGTTGAAGCGGCTCGCGCCTATGATGCGGCGGGGGCGGACGAGCTCTGCTTTCTCGACATCAGCGCCAGCCATGAGGGGCGCGGCATCCTTATGGATGTGGTGACCCGCACGGCGGAAGCCTGCTTCATGCCGCTGACCGTGGGCGGAGGGGTGCGCACGACTGATGACATCCGCCGCCTTCTGCTGGCCGGGGCCGACAAGGTCTCGATCAACACCGCCGCCGTTACGCGCCGCGACTTCGTGCGCGAGGCTGCCGAAAAGTTCGGCGCACAGTGCGTGGTCGTCGCCATCGACGCCAAACGCGTTTCGCCACCGGGCAGCCCAGTTCGTTTCGAGATTTTCACCCATGGCGGGCGCAATGCCACCGGCATCGATGCCGTTGATTTTGCACGCGAGGTGGTTTCGCTCGGCGCCGGGGAACTTCTGGTCACCTCGATGGACCGCGACGGGATGAAGACCGGGTATGATGTGGGGCTGACCCGCGCCATCGCGGACGCCGTGAGCGTTCCCGTGATCGCGTCTGGCGGCGTCGGCAACCTCGATCATCTTGTGTCGGGCGTCACCGAAGGCCATGCCAGCGCCGTGCTCGCGGCCTCGATCTTCCATTTCGGGACCCACACCATTGCCGAGGCCAAGGCGCACATGCAGGCGGCCGGGCTGAAGATGCGGATGGATTGAGGGTGCCATGACGACCTTCATCCTCACCGACCTCGCTGCCATTGTCGCCGAACGCGCAAAGGCCTCGCCGGACGCGAGCTGGACGGCCAAACTCATGGCATCTGGCCCCGAGCGCGTCGCGAAAAAATTCGGCGAAGAGGCGGTCGAGGCCGTGATCGCCGCCGTGCAGGGCGACAAGGCTGCGCTGACGGCGGAAGCGGCCGATGTGCTGTATCACCTGCTGGTGCTTTTGCAGGCACGCGGGGTCGCGCTCGACGATGTGATGAGTGAGCTCGAGCGGCGCACCACCCAGTCGGGACTTGCGGAAAAAGCCGCAAGAGGCTCTAAGTCTCCCGCCTGAAAGGCTTTGTACCCGCGTTAACAAGAGACCAAGATGGACCAGCGCGTGACCCCGCCCCTGATCGAGGTGCCGGACATATCGCCTTATCGCGTCTTCTCGCGCGATGAATGGGCCCATTTGCGTGCAGACACGCCGCTCACGCTGACGGTGCAGGATATCGAAAAGCTGCAATCGATCAACGATCCGATCTCGCTGGACGAGGTGGTGTCGATCTACCTGCCGCTGTCGCGCCTGCTGTCGGTCTATGTCGCGGCCGCGCAGGGACTGTTCAAGGCGACGCAGCGCTTCCTGCAGGCCGAGGACGAGGTCAAGGTGCCCTATGTAATCGGGCTGGCAGGCTCGGTCGCCGCAGGCAAATCGACCACGGCGCGCGTGCTGACTGCGCTGCTGTCGCGCTGGCCGAACACGCCCAAGGTCAAGCTGATCACCACGGACGGCTTCCTGCTGCCGAATGCCGAACTGACCGCGCGCGGCCTGATGGAGCGCAAGGGGTTTCCCGAAAGCTATGACAGCGCCCGGCTGCTGCGCTTTCTCAGCCAGGTCAAGGCCGGCCACGCCGTGGTCAACGCGCCGGTCTATTCACACCTCGTCTACGATGTGGTGCCGGGCGAGGAGATTGCGGTCGAACGGCCCGACATCCTGATTGTCGAGGGGCTCAACGTGCTGCAGCCGGCGCGGCTGCCCAGGGACGGCTCGGCCATCCCGTTCGTGTCGGATTTCTTCGATGTCTCGATCTATCTCGATGCCGACGAGGATGACCTAAGGCGCTGGTACATCAACCGCTTCCTGCTCCTGCGGCAGACGGCGTTCCGCGATCCGCGCTCTTTCTTCCGCAAATATGCCGATCTCACCGAGGGTGAGGCGCTCGAGATCGCCGAGGGCCTGTGGGACCGGATCAACCTGCCGAACCTCAGCGAGAACATCCTGCCGACGCGCCAGCGTGCCAGCCTGATCCTGACCAAAGGCCCGAGCCACCGCATTCAGGAAGTGGCACTCCGGCGGCTATGAACGCTGCGGTTGGCCCTGTCGCTCACGGCATCCTCATCCTTCGACGGGCTCAGGACGAGGCGTATGTCGTTGGGAATCGCCCCACGTAATGTCTGAGACGATTGCATCTCTCGCCGCCATGGCGCTGTCCGCCTTCCTTGCGGCGACGATCCTGCCATTTCCATCGGAGGCGACGTTTGCCGGACTGCTGCACCGGGCACAGGTCAATCCGATTGCATTGCTTGCCGTTGCAACCATTTTCAACACGCTTGGTTCGATGGTGAACTGGTGGATAGGCAAGATCATCGCCAATGGCGGCATTGCGCGCCTGCCCGAACGACTGCGACCGGACAAGAGCGCGCTCGCGAAGGGCGAGCATCTGTTCCGGCGCTTCGGCTGGCTGGCCCTGCTGTTCTCGTGGGTGCCGGGCATCGGCGATCTTGGCACCATCGCGGCGGGATTGCTGCGCTATCCACTTGCGCTGTTCACGCTGCTGGTCGGCATCGGAAAATGCGCGCGCTATGCCACGATCTGGGCCGGCTGGATCGCCGTTGCGGGGTGAACGCGTTTGCCCTCACGTCCGGCATCGCTTAAGGCTCTTGCGTCAACTTTTCAGGAAACACGAGGATTTTCGATGAGCATCGAGCGTTTCGGCGTCGGCCCCCGCATGAGCATGGCAGTCGCGCATGGCAGCACCGTCTATCTCGCCGGCCATGTGGCCAGCAATCCGAAAGGCACTTCCGTCACCGAGCAGACGGCCGACATCCTGGCCCAGATCGAGGCACGGCTGAAGGAGGCCGGTTCGGACAAGAGCAAGCTTCTCAGCGCCAACATCTGGCTGACCGACATGGCCACCTTTGCCGAAATGAACGCCGTCTGGGATGGCTGGGTCGTAAAAGGCAGCACGCCCGCGCGCGCCACGGTGCGCGCCGACCTCGCCACGCCCGACTACAAGGTCGAGATCATGGTGACCGCCGCGCGGTGACGGCCTGCCTTCGCCTCAACCAAGGTGAAACACGCGGCGGGGATGCAACTCGCCGTGCACCACCTCGCCGATGGCGATGAGCTGGCCCTGGCTGAACACCGCGACCGCGGGCTCCTCGATGGGCGCGTCCGCCCCGCGCAACAGGCACGACTGGCCCCGTCCGAGCCGCCCGGCGTCGTTTCGGCTGACCTGAACGGCGGGAAGTTCGCCAAGCGCGCTTTCCACCGCGTTCACCAGATCAAGCACGTCGGCGCCCGTGCGGCGGGCTTCATCCAGCAGCGCCAGCGGCGTCGCGTCCGCTTCGGTGAACGGCCCGACACGCGTGCGGCGCAGCGCCGTGACATGGCCGTAGCAGCCGAGCAGACGGCCGAAATCACGGGCCAGCGCCCGGACATAGGTGCCCTTCCCGCATTCGGCCTCGAAGGTCGAGGTATCGCCGTCATGGGCAACCAGCACGAGCGCGTCGATCTCGACCGGGCGGGCCTCCAGGGACACCTCTTCGCCATCGCGAGCCAGATCATAGGCACGCTCGCCGGCGATCTTGATGGCGGAGAACTGCGGCGGAACCTGCATCACGGCGCCCGTGAAGCGCGGCAGAATGGCTTCGATCTCGGCGCGGTCCGGGCGTGCGGCGCTCGCCTGGGTCACCGAGCCTTCGGCATCGTCGGTGGTGGTCTCCTCACCCCACGTCACGGTGAACCGGTAGGCTTTGCGGCCATCCATCACGAACGGCACCGTCTTGGTGGCCTCGCCCATGGCGATCGGCAGGATGCCCGAAGCCAGCGGATCGAGCGTGCCGGCATGGCCGGCCTTCCTCGCATGGAACGCGCGCTTGACCAGCGCCACGGCACGGGTGGACGTTTCACCCACCGGCTTGTCGAGGATCAGCCAGCCATGGACATCGCGCTTTTTCGGGCGGGGCTGTTCCGGGAGGCGCGGCGTGAGATCGGCGGGCGCGTCGTCAGCCATCACGCCTCTTCCTCGTCTGATGCGACAGGCTTCCTGAGATCGCGCTGCACCTTCTCGGAGTAGAGCAGGCGATCGATGCGCAGCGCTTCGTCAAAAGCCTCGTCACGGCGAAAGCGCAGGTCAGGCGCGAACTTGAGATTGACACGATGCGCGATCTCGGAGCGCAGGTAGCGCTTGTGGCTGTCGAGCGCCGTGATGATCGGTTTTTCGTCCTGGCCGCCGAGCGGCATGATGTAGCACGTCGCAAGCTTGAGATCGGGCGACAGGCGCACCTGTGTCACCGAAATCACGTACTTTGCCAGCACGGCATCGTGGATCTCGCCGCGTGACAGGATCGCGGCCAACTCATGCCGGATCAATTCGCCGACACGCAACTGGCGCTGGGTCGGGCCCTTTGGGGTTCTGGATGCTGGTTTGGCCATGATGCGCTCTCCGGGCTCGAACCGGATGGACGAAAGAAAGGAAGAAAGCCCTGACCTTGAGGATCAGGGCTTCTGGATGGAGTGCGCCTGACGCCTCACAGCGTGCGCTTGATCTCCTCGACGCGGTAGCACTCGACCACGTCGCCGGCACGAATGTCCTGGTAGTTCTCGAAGGACATGCCGCATTCCTGGCCGACCTGAACCTCCTTCACATCGTCCTTGAAGCGCTTCAACGTCGAAAGCTTGCCTTCGTGGATGACCGTGTTGTCGCGGATCAAGCGGACATGCTGGCCGCGCTCGATCATGCCTTCGGTCACGCGGCTGCCGGCGATCTTGCCGACCTTCGTGATGTTGAAGATTTCGAGCATGGTCGCGGTGCCGAGCATGGTTTCGCGCAGCGTCGGCGCAAGCAGGCCCGACATCGCCGCCTTAACGTCATCGACGAGATCGTAGATGATGTTGTAGTAGCGGATTTCGACGCCGGCCCGTTCGGCCGCCTCGCGCGCTTCCTTGTTGGCGCGCACGTTGAAGCCGATCACGACCGCACCGGAGGCCTGCGCCAGCGTGATGTCGCTCTCGTTGATGCCGCCGACGCCCGAGAGCAGCACGCGGCTGCGCACCTCGTCGTTGCCGAGCTTGTCGAGTGCGCCGACGATGGCTTCGACCGAGCCCTGAACGTCGCCCTTGACCAGAAGCGGGAACTCCTTGCGGCCCGCGCTGGCTTTCAGGTCACGCATCATGTCGACGAGGCTGCGGCCAGCACCGGACGTGCCGCGGGCTGCGGCGATGTCGCGCTTCTGGCGGACGCGATAATCGGTGATTTCGCGGGCCCGCGCTTCGGACTCGACGACCGCGACCCGGTCACCGGCCTCGGGCGTGCCGTTGAAGCCGAGCACCTCGACCGGCTGCGACGGCGGCGCTTCCTTCATGGTCGCGCCGGTATCGCCGATCAGGGCCCGCACGCGGCCCCACTCGGAACCGGCCACGATGATGTCGCCGGTGCGCAAGGTGCCTCGCTGCACCAGGACCGTCGCGACAGGGCCACGGCCACGGTCAAGCTTGGCCTCGATCACGGTGCCCTCCGCAGCGCGCTCCGGATTAGCGGTGAGGTTCAGCAGTTCGGCCTGCAGCGCGATGGCCTCGAGCAGCTTGTCGAGATTGAGCCGCGTCTTGGCCGACAGCTCGATTTCAAGAACATCCCCGCCGAGGCTTTCGACCTGGATCTCATGCTGAAGCAGGTCGGTCTTGACCCGCTCCGGCTTGGCGTCGGGCAGGTCGATCTTGTTGATCGCCACGATCAGCGGCACCTTCGCAGCCTTGGCATGGTTGATCGCCTCGATCGTCTGGGGCATGACCGAGTCGTTCGCCGCGACGACGAGGACCACGATGTCCGTGACCTTGGCTCCTCGCGCACGCATCTGCGTGAACGCAGCGTGGCCAGGCGTGTCGATGAAGGTGACACGCGCGCCCGATGGCGTCGGGACCTGATAGGCACCGATGTGCTGGGTGATGCCGCCCGCTTCGCCCGAGACGACATTGGTCTTGCGGATCGCGTCGAGCAGCGAGGTCTTGCCGTGGTCGACATGGCCCATGATCGTGACGACAGCCGGACGCGGAAAGAGTGCGCCGTCATCATCGAGGATATTGAACAGCCCCTCCTCGACGTCCGCTTCCGAGACGCGCTTGACGGTGTGGCCCATATCCTCGGCGATGAGCTGGGCCGTGTCGGCATCGACCACATCGGTGATCTTCAGCATCTGACCCTGCTTCATCAGGAAGCGGATGACGTCGACGGCACGTTCCGACATGCGGTTCGCGAGTTCCTGGATGGTGATCGTCTCCGGAACGATCACCTCGCGGGACAGCTTCTCCTTCGGCTCCTTCGTGCCCCGCCCGCTCATGCGCTGGACGCGGCGACGGAAGGCCGCCACCGAACGCATGCGCTCGGCGTCGGCATCCAACGCGTTGGTCAGCGTCAGGCGGCCGCGGCTCTTGTCACCGACCTTGGGGACGCGAACCTCGGTGCTGCCCGGCTTGGGCACGCCGCCGGGACCACGCCGGACACCGGCGCGGTCATCATCATCGGAACGCGGACGACCGGCGCCCGGCGCCGACCGGCGCGGGGCGCTCAGATCGATCGGCGGCGCCTCGCCAGCGCTGGTGCGGAGCATGCGCGGGCCCGAGGGCGCGCCGAAACCGCCGGCCGGACGCGGGCCGGCGCCATCGCTGCGGGGCCTGAAACCACCTTCGGGACGTGGGCCTGCCCCATCAGGGCGTGTTCCGCGATAACCACCTTCGGGGCGCGGGGCGCCGCCGTCAGGCCGCGTGCCGCGATAGCCGCCCTCAGGGCGCGGACCGTCCGTACGGGGACGGAAACCACCTTCCGGGCGCGGGCCATCGGAACGGAAGCCGTCGGAGCGCGGCGCGCCGCCCTCCGGACGGGAACTGCGGAACCCACCCTCCGGGCGCGGACCATCAGCGCGCATGGCAGGGCGTTCGCCTTCGGTGCGGACCGGGCGGTCTTCGCGAGGCGGACGCGGCGCATCGATCCGCGGGGGGCGGCCATCCATGCGGAAAGTACGCCCGTCATTACGCGGCGCTCCGCCAGAGGAAGCTGGTGGTTGCAATTGCGACGAACGGGCAAGGGAGGCTTCGTCGCTGACACGGCGGGCGGCATCGTCGCGACCCCTGCGACGAAAATCGTCCTCGGCCCTGCGGCGCTCGTCTTCTTCGCGTGAGCGGGCGGCGGCGGCGTCGCGCTCTGCCCTTTCGCGTTCCTCGCGCTGGGCGCGGGCGCGCGCGTCTTCTTCCGCCCGGCGACGATCCTCGGATTCGCGGCTACGGCTGTCAGCGAGCGCGCGGGTACGGGCGTCCTGCTCGTCGGCGGACAAGGTGCGCAGGACCATGCTGGCGGCGGGCTTGGGCGCGGCAGGCGCAGCGACGGGAGCCGCCTGCTGGACCGGAGCGGGTGCGGCAGGCGCTGGCGGCTGCGGAGCGCGTGGCGCGGCGACCGGCTGATGCGAGGCATCGCCCGGGCCGGAAATGCGGCGCTTGACCTCCACCACGACCGATTTCGAGCGGCCATGGGAAAAGCTCTGCTTCACCGTGTTCTGTTCGACCGGACGCTTCAGCGTCAGGGTCTTTGGCGGCGACACGGTCAACGTCTTGTCGCCGGGGGGTTTTGGATCGGTCATTCCGATGTCGGTCCTGCTGTTACATACTCTGAAACTCATCTGCGCCTGCGGGCACGACCGCGTCTGACAGCGGCCTTGTCCGGAAATGCACGAGCCGACGCCAGCGATCGAGGAAAGCCCCCGCCGCTGCGCCGTCTTTGAGCGCTGCGTGTATCACAACGTCCCTGCCCAAGGCTAACCCCAAATCATGGCTCGTGAAACATTCCGCAACCGGGATGCTCGAAGCCCGGTCGCCATGCCTCCGCTTGAGCGCCTGCATCAGCTTGCGGCGGCCATCTTCGGCCCCGTCCACCGCCTCGATCCAGGCTGCGGCGCGGGCAAGCCCGCCCAGAACCGCCTCGACCTTGCCGAAACCCGTGACGACAAGGCCAGCCTTGTTGGCAAAGGACAGCGACTGCAGCGCATCACGCAGCAAAAGCGCGTCGACATCATCCGCAAGATGCGGTGGCACCGTGACGGCTGTCTTCAGCGATCTTGCGAAAGCCTTCGTCGCCACGGCACGTTCGACCGCCTCGCGCGACAGGGCTGTCCAGACCCCCCGCCCAGGCAGTTTGCGCCTGATGTCGGGCGTCAGCAACCCGTCCGGAGCTGCGACGAAACGGATCAGATCGCTGACCGCCATGGCCTTGCGCGTCGCCACGCAGCGCCTTTCGCTTTCAACCGCCACGATCCCGTCCGCTTCCTCCATCAGGTTGCCTCCCGGCGTTCCTTCAGCGGCTGCCGGCGTCGCCTTCGCCCTCGACCTCTTCTCCCGCAAACTCTTCGGCCTCGACCGGAGCCTCGATCCAGCCGGCCTTGACGCGGGCCGCCATGATCATGTTCTCGGCCTCGTCGCGCGACAGGTTGAAACTGTCGAGATAGCCGGGATAGCGCGTGGTCTCACCCTGCTTGCGCTCGGTGTAGCCGACAAGATCATCGGTGGCGCAGCCGGCCAGATCCTCGATCGTCTTCACCTCGTTCTCACCCAGCGCCACCATCATCGCGGTGGTGACGCCGTCGATCTCGCGCAATTCATCGGCGACGCCGAGCTCAAGGCGCTTCGCGTCGAATTCGGCCTCGCGTTCGGCGATGAAGCTCAGCGCGCGGTTCTGGATTTCGGTTGCGGTGTCTTCATCGAAACCCTGGATGCCGGCCAGTTCGCCGAGATCGACATAGGCCACTTCCTCGACCGTGCGGAAGCCTTCCGACGCGAGGAGCTGGCCGACCACTTCGTCGACGTTCATGGCCGACATGAACAGTTCGGTGCGGGTGACGAACTCCTTCTGGCGGCGTTCGGATTCTTCGGCCTCGGTCAGGATGTCGATGTTCCAGCCGGTGAGCTGCGACGCAAGACGCACATTCTGGCCGCGGCGGCCGATGGCCAGCGAAAGCTGCTCGTCCGGCACCACGACCTCGATCTTGTCTGCCTCCTCGTCGAGCACGACCTTGGCCACCTCGGCAGGCTGAAGCGCGTTGACGATGAACGTCGCGATGTCCTGCGACCACGGAATGATGTCGACCTTCTCGCCCTGAAGTTCGCCGACCACCGCCTGGACGCGGGAACCGCGCATGCCGACGCAGGCGCCGACCGGGTCAATGGACGAATCGCGGCTGATCACGGCGATCTTGGCACGCGAGCCCGGATCACGTGCCACGGCCTTGATCTCGACGATGCCGTCATAGATTTCCGGCACTTCCTGGCCGAACAGCTTGGCCATGAACTGGGGATGGGTGCGCGACAGGAAGATCTGCGGGCCACGCTGCTCGCGCCGCACGTCGTAGACATAGGCGCGGATGCGGTCCGAAACCTTGAAGGTCTCGCGCGGGATCAGTTCATCGCGGCGGATGATGCCCTCGCCGCGGCCAAGGTCGACGAAGACATTGCCATACTCGACGCGCTTGACCACGCCGTTGATGATGTCGCCGATGCGGTCCTTGTACTCGTCATACTGGTGGTCGCGTTCGGCCTCGCGCACCTTCTGCACGATGACCTGCTTGGCTGACTGGGCGGCGATGCGACCGAAATCGAAGGGCGGCAGCGGATCGGAGATCACGTCGCCGGCTTCGGCGGCAGGGTTCTTGCGGCGCGCTTCGGCGAGGCTGATCTGGACCGCGTCGTTCTCGACCAACTCGACCACCTGCAAGTGGCGGGAGAGCCTGAGTTCGCCGGTCTTGGGGTGGATTTCGGCATGCACGTCGGTCTCGGCCCCGTAGCGCGAGCGAGCCGCCTTGGCGATGGCGTCCTCCATCGCGCCGACCACGATCTGGCGGTCGATGGATTTCTCGCGGGCGACGGCATCGGCGATCTGCAAGAGTTCGATGCGGTTGGCACTGACGACCATGGCTCAGTTCTCCTCGGATGATTCAGCGGCTGCGGCTTTCGCCGCAAAACGGGATTTGGGCTTCTTGTTGTTGGGGTTTCTGGCTTTCAGGCCGATGCCGCCCTTGAGCTTGACGTCCGGCGCGGTGCGCCTGACCTCGACAGCCTCGGGCTCCGGCATGGCCGGTTCGAGCCCATCCTTGCCGCGCTTCAGCGACTCCGCGATCAGCGCATCGGTCAGCATCAGCCGCGCTTCCGACATATCCGCGATCGGCAACGAGGCGATGCGCTCCGCGCCTTCGGGCGCATCCGGCAGTTCGATCAGCGCGTTGACGCCGTCAAGCCCGCGCAGGAAGCCGCGAAAGCGCTTGCGGCCATTGGCCGGCACGGCCATTTCGACCTTGGTGTCGTGCCCGGCCCACCGCACGAAATCGATCGGGCGAACCAGGGGACGGTCGATGCCAGGCGACGACATTTCAAGATAGTAGGCAACCTTGATAGGCTCCTCGACATCGAGGACGGGCGAGATCGCCCGGCTCACCGTCTCGCAATCATCTACGCCCATGGAGCCATCGGGGCGCTCGGCCATGATCTGGACAGTGCACCCGTTCTGGCCGGTGACGCGCACGCGGACCAGACGGTAGCCAAGCTGTTCGATCACGGGCTCGACCACGGCCGCCACATGAGCTGCGACGCCGCTTTCGACAATCAGCCGCTTGTCCTGTTCGTCCGTCAATGTCCCGTTCACCCCAAAGGATACCGCCAGGCTTTTCGGCAACAAAAAAGAGCGGGTCGTTTCGGACCCGCTCTTGATCGTGGCTTGCAGCCTGAACCAGAGCTCTGAACATCACATAGGCGAAAACACCCGGATGTTCAAGCAAGACAATCATGCCTCGCGCAATGAGCCGATGGCCGCGCCGGACGATCGCGCCGATCCGCCGAAAACCGGGGCTTCGTGATAACAGACTGGTGACAGTTCAGCGCTATGGTCCGCGGTTGAGACAAGGGCGTTCGTGAATGACCACCGTGACCACCATCCTGGCTGATCTCGAAAGCGCGCTGGCCTCCCGCTCGGAGGATCAGAAGAACAGCACGATCGCGCGCGTCACCGAGATGTTCTCAGCCCGCGCGGACGAATACAGCCCGGAACAGATCGGCGTGTTCGATGTGGTCATCGGCCGGCTCGCCTCGGGCGTGGGGGTGCAAAGCCGGATCGATCTCTCCGAACGGCTGGCCGCGCTCGGCAAGGCCCCGCACGGCGTGGTGCGTCAACTCGCCCTCGATGAAATCGTCGTCGCGCGTCCGGTGCTGACCCGTTCAGCCATGCTGGGCGAGAGCGATCTGATCGCAGTGGCATCGACCAAGGGCCGCGACCACATGCTTGCCATCACCGAGCGGCCCAACCTGACCACCCCCGTCACCGACTACCTCGTCGTCAAGGGCGACAGGGTGGTTTCCCATGCGCTGGCGCACAACGAGACGGCAAGCTTCTCTCCGCGCGGAATGGGCCTTCTGGTGACGCGGGCCTTTGCCGACGACGCGCTGCAGGTGGCGCTTGGCGGCCGCGAGGACATTCCCCCCGACCTGATGGTCAACCTGGCGAATGCAGCCAGGGACAGCGCAAGGCGGCGTCTGCTGAACAGGACCGCGCCGAGTGCCCTGATGAGCCGCGAAACGGACGGCGCGCAAGCGGACACGGCGGAATTCGAGCAGGCGCGGCTGGCCGCCTCCGATGCGATGCGCGCGCTTGCCGACAAGGGCCAACTGGACGAGAAGGCTCTTGCCGGCTTTGCGCAACGCGGGGCCACCGATGAGGCGATCTGCACCATTTCCCTGCTGTCCAAGGTTTCGCTGCAGGCTGCCGGTCAGGCAGTGCTGGGGTCGGATCGCGACGCCGCACTGGTGATCGGCAAGGCGATGGGCTGGGACTGGACGACGGTGAAAGCCGTGATCGGCCTCAGGCCGTCGCAGGACAGGCTGCCGCACCACATCGATCGCGCCCATGAGAATTACGCCAACCTGTCGACCGCGACGGCCAACCGGGTCCTGCAGTTCATGCGCGTCAAGGAACAGGCAGGCCCGAAATAGCGCTTCAGCGCCGTTCGACCACCAGATAGGACGGTGCCCGACCGGCGGCCAGCGCCTTGGCCTCATAGCGCGTCCTGACCCAGCCGGCGAACGGCATGGTCCAATCGGCGGCCCGGGACGGACACCAGCGAAGGGCTGGATGGTCTGCCAGACGGGCAAGCGTCCAGCCCACATAGTCATCGATGTCCGACGCGAAGCGGAACGTACCGCCCGGCCTCAGCGCCAGGGCGATCGCGTCAAGCGTCTCGACCGACACGAACCGACGCTTTCGCTGGCGGCGCTTCGGCCACGGATCAGGATAGAACAGGTCGATGCGGCCGAGCGACGCTGCCGGAAGCCGGCCAAGCAGCGGCGCCGCATCCTCCGGCCAGAGCCTGATGTTGGCGATGCCCTCGCGCTCGATCGACGCCAGCAGCTTGGCCATTCCGTTGACGAACGGCTCGCAGCCGATGAAGGCCACGTCGGGTTCGGCGCGCGCGGCGGCCAGCAGATGCTCGCCGCCGCCGAAGCCGATCTCGAGACGTATATCGCGCGCGGCAAACCCGAAAAGCCCGGACAGATCACCCGGGAGTTCAGCCGGCAGGATCAGTCGCGGCAGCAGGGTCTCGAACAGATCCGCCTGTCCGCCCCTCAGCTTCTTCGCCTTGCGACGGCCGAAAAACGAGCCCCGAACAAAAGACCCGTCCGCGACATCGGCGTCGCGAACGGGCTTGCCGGAAACAAGGCCGCGTTTCGGCATCAGCCGATGGCGGCCTTCAGGGTCTTGACCAGGTCGGTCCGTTCCCAAGAGAAGCCGCCGTCTCGCGTCGCCTTGCGGCCAAAATGGCCGTAGGCGGCGGTCCGCGCATAGATCGCCTTGTTGAGGCCCAGATGCTCGCGGATGCCGCGCGGGCTCAGGTCCATGACCTTGGCCACGGCGGCTTCCAGCACATCATCGGCAACCTTGCCGGTGCCATGGCTGTCGATGTAGACCGACAACGGCTGGGCGACGCCGATGGCGTAGGAGAGCTGGATCGTGCAGCGGTCCGCCAGTTTGGCCGCAACGATGTTCTTGGCAAGATACCGCGCCGCATAGGCCGCCGAGCGGTCAACCTTGGTCGGATCCTTGCCCGAGAAGGCACCGCCGCCATGGGGAGCCGCGCCGCCATAGGTGTCGACGATGATCTTGCGGCCGGTGAGGCCCGAATCGCCGTCAGGACCGCCGATCAGGAACTTGCCGGTCGGGTTGATCCACCACTTGCAATCCTTGTCGATGGCGATGCCTTCAAGCGTCTCGCGGATGATGGGCTCGACCAGCTTGCGCACGTCGGCGGATGTCATCTTCTCATCGAGATGCTGGGTCGACAGCACGATCTGGGTCACCGCGGCCGGACGGCCGTTTTCGTAACGGATCGTCACCTGGCTCTTCGCATCCGGGCCAAGCTTGCCGCAGCCGCGCTCGCCCGACTTGCGCAGGGCCGTCAGGTTCTCGAGGATCTTGTGCGAATAGTAGATCGGCGCAGGCATCAGTTCCGGCGTCTCGGTGCAGGCATAGCCGAACATGATGCCCTGGTCGCCCGCACCCACGTCCTTGTTGCCGCCCGCATCGACGCCCTGGGCGATGTCGACCGATTGCGGATGAAGCAGCACGTCGATCTTGGCAGTCTTCCAGTGAAAGCCGTCCTGCTCGTAGCCGATGTCGCGGATGGCGCGGCGTGCGGCAGACTTGACCTTGCTCTTCATGGTCTTCTCATCGAGCGACGTACGCACCTCGCCTGCGATCACCACGCGGTTGGTGGTTGCCAGGGTCTCGCACGCCACCCGGACCTGACTGGCCTCCATGCCCGCCTTGGCCGCCTCGCGGAAGAACAGGTCGACGACTTCGTCGGAAATCCGGTCGCAAACCTTGTCTGGATGCCCCTCGGAGACGGATTCACTGGTGAACAGATAGCTCGAACGGGCCACGGTGTGTCCTCTGTCGTCTTGATCGAAACGATCGGTTGTGCGGGATCAATGTCTTGAACGCGCGAAGCGCAACGGCGCGCGCTTCTGCCAGCACTGGCCGCGTCCGTCAAGCCAATTGGCCGACATAATGGACGATTGTTCGTCAAGCCGAACGCAACGGCGCACCTGATCGGGCTCGCTCGGCGCGTGTCGGAGCCGTGCCTGCCCGCAAACCGGCACCCGTGCAGTCAGACTTTTGCAGGCTGGCTCGAGGCCAGCACCTCCACCAGATCGATCAGCCGACGACGGACCTGCGCATCCGCGATCTTGACGAATGCACGGGTCAGTTGAACGCCCTCGGACGTCGCCATGAAATCCGACACGAAGGACGGCTGGGGCAACTCGCCGAAGCCGCCAACCAGCCCGACATCGCCGGAAGGCGCGCCGTCGAAAAAGAATTCGACCGGAACGCCGAGGATCTTGGCGATCTGCTGCAACCGGCTGGCACCGATGCGGTTGGCGCCCTTCTCGTATTTCTGGATCTGCTGGAAGGTGATGCCAAGCGCCTCGCCAAGCCGCTCCTGACTCATGCTGACCAGGAGCCTGCGCATGCGCACACGTGCTCCGACATGACGATCGATCGGATTTGGCACCTTCTTTGGAAGTTCCGGCATTGGCAGTCCAAACCCCATCCCACATGCGCGGCCATCGACGTCCCGCGTACCATCCGTTCGTCAATTCCGCCGCATGCGGCCCATGCCGGCCAGGACGAGGCATAACACCATCGACACAAGCGCAGGCAGGTTGCCGACTCGCGAAAAGGTTGTAGAGCCGATTGCCCTCGGGAGTCCAGTGTCGAGCACACCGTCGCTGCCGAGCGGCAGGCTGCCGACCACGCGGCCATAGCCGTCCACCACGCTGGAAATGCCGTTGTTGGCCGCCCTGATCATCGGCAACCCCTCCTCCACCGCCCGCAGCCGTGCCTGCTGGGCATGTTGATGCGGGCCGGGGGTCAGCCCGAACCAGGCATCGTTGGTGACATTGAGCAGAAGCTGCGGCCTGAGCGCCGCTCCGTCCGCGGCAGACGGAAGGACCGCGCCCGGGAAGATCGCTTCGTAGCAGATGCTGGCTGCAACCGGTGGCAAGCCGGGCACCGCGAGAGCCTGCCTCCGGGGCGATGCCGTGAAACCACCCGGAATCGCGACGAAGGCGGTCAGGCCCAGCGCCTGCATCGCGGTCTCGAATGGGGCCGGCAGATACTCGCCGAAGGGCACGAGGTGATGCTTGTCATAAGAGCTGACAATGCCGCCGTCACGGGTGATGACCTGAATGGCATTGTAGATCGGCGGCTGCTCCTCTCCGGGCAGGGAGGTGCCGGCGCGCGCTGCGCCGGTGATCAGGGTCACGCCGCGCGGCAGTGCAGAGGTGATCATCTGCAGTGCCTGTGGCGTGCGCCCGAGCAGGAAGGGAAAAGCCGATTCCGGCCAGATCAGGTGGGTGATATCCTGCAGCCCGAGCGTCTGTGGTGATGTGGCCTTGTCTGACAGGGCAACATAGCGCTCGACGATCTCGCGCGCCTTCTCGGGCCGGAATTTGTCATCCTGCGGCAGGTTGGGCTGCATGATCCTGAGCTTGACCCCCGTCACGAGCGGGCTTGGACCTGCCGGCAGGCGAAACCAGCCAAAGGCGAACATGCCGCCCAGAACGCCAAGCGCAGCGGCTCCCAGCCAGACCTGGCGCGCCCGCAACGTCGTGGTGACGATGACGGCCGGAACCGCCGCCAGCCCGACCGCCAGAACGGTCAACCCGTGCAATCCGACCACGGACGCGGCTTGCGCCAGAAACTGGTTCTCGGCCAGCGCCTGTCCGTAGGCGTTCCACGGGAACCCGGTGAACAGGTTCGCCCTGCCCCATTCGCTCAGCGACAGCGCACCGGCCAGCGCCGGAACGCGCATCAGACCGGGGCGCCAGAGCAGGTGCGCGAGCACGAAGCCGACTGCGGGGAACAGGGCGAGCACCATCGGCAAGCCAAGGACGCCGAGCGGCATGGCCCAGAGAAACTTGTCCGCCTCGACCAGGAAGGCCGCGCCAAGCCACCACAGGCCGGCGACGAAGTAGCCGAACCCCCAGAACCAGCCATCGCTGAAAGCCTGGCCCCAACGCCGCAGACGCGATGGCGAAGCGACACCATCGAGCAGCCAGACCGCTGCCGCAAACGGAATGACAAGCAGGGGCCACAAGCCGAATGGAGCCAGCGTCAGTGCGCCCACCGCGCCGCCGGCAAGGGCGACCAGCTTGCGCCGCCAGCCCCAACTTAGCATCACGTTTTCGCCCAGGCGCGCCAGCATCAGCCAGTCTGGTCCCGGCTGCCCGTCATTTTGTCGGCGTCGGGGTCCGCCACCTGCGCCTCCGGCCGATGAATACGCACACGCTTGAGGCGGCGCGGATCGGCATCGAGCACCTCGAATTCCAGTCCGTCCGGGCCCTTGATCAACTCGCCCCGCGCCGGGACGCGCCCGGTGATGCTGACGACGAGGCCGCCGAGCGTGTCGACATCCTCCGCCTGCCGTGCCGAAACAAGGTCCACGCCCAGCGCTGCGGAAATATCCTCGAGCGGCACGCGGGCGTCGGCCACGAAGCGGCCGTCGGGCAGCCGCGTGATGCCCGACCCTTCCGCCTCGTCGTGCTCGTCCTCGATGTTGCCGACCACGATCTCGACCAGATCCTCGATCGAGACCAGTCCGTCCGTGCCGCCATACTCGTCGATGACGAGCGCCATATGGGTGCGGGTCGCCTGCATCCTGACCAGGAGGTCGACCGCCGGCATCGAGGCGGGCACATACAGCACCGGCCTGAGAATGCGGGCGCTGGCCAGAGTGGCGCCAAGATCGACTGCGCCGAGGTCGGGGCCTGCAGGTTCCGCGCCGCCGGCCTTGCGCCGGCGCTTTCGGCTCGCTTCGGCGCGGGCGGCGATGAAATCAATGAAGTCGCGGATGTGGATCATGCCGCGCGGATCATCGAGCGACTCGCCGTAGACCGGCAGGCGCGAGTGGCCTGCCGTCCGGAACAGCGTGAGCAGTTCGCCGAGCGTGATCTCGGCGGGGGCCGCGACAATGTCCGCGCGCGGGATCAGCACATCGGCGATGCGCTTGGTGCGCAGGCTGAGCACGTTCGACAGCATCGCGCGCTCTTGCGGGGACATTTCGGTGTCGCGGCCATTCTGGGCCAGCGCATCCTCGATTTCGTCACGCAACGAAGGGCCGCCCTTGAGCTTCAGGGCGCCGAGAAGGCGCGATATCACGCCGGTTTGAGAGGTGGCGGTGCGGTCGCTGCTGGGTCGACTGTCGTCAGTCATGGCTCATTGTGGAATGGCCCGAACCGGCCGGGTTCGTCAAGATTTATCCGCGTAGGGGTCGGCAATCGACAAGCTTGCGAGTATGTCGCGTTCGAGGGCTTCCATGATGCCAGCCTCGGCCTCGGTGAGGTGATCATGGCCGAGCAGGTGCAGGAAGCCGTGCACCAGAAGATGCGTGAAGTGATCCGGCACTGTCTTGCCTTCGGCCAGCGCTTCGCGCGCGACAGTCTCGAAGGCCACCACGATGTCGCCCAGCATCGGCGCCCTGGCCAGTTCGGCAAGGGAAGTCGCGGGAAAGGACAGGACATTGGTCGGCTTGTCCTGCTGCCGCCAGATGCGGTTGAGTTCACGCACCTGCGCGTCATCGGTGAGGAGTATGCTGACCTCGGCATCGGGCCTGAGCGCAACCGCAGCCCGCTCGGCGGATGCTGCGATGGCCCTGTCGGCCAGCGCTTCGACGTCGGCAACAGCCGACCACGCGTCGCTCTCGATGGCGACGTCGACCTGCAGCTGGGCGATCCCTTTCAACGCGACTGGCCTCGTTCGCCTTGACCTCGTTCGCCTTGGCCCACGGTCTGTTGCGCAACCGCCTCCCGCGCCGCGTCCTCGTAGGCCTTGACGATCCTGCGGACCAGATCGTGACGGACCACGTCGCCCTCCTTGAAGGTGACGTGGCCAATGCCCTCGACACCCGAAAGCAGCCTGACAGCCTCGACCAACCCGGATTTCTGCTGCGGCGGCAGGTCGATCTGGGTCGGATCGCCGGTGACGATCATGCGCGAACCCTCGCCAAGGCGGGTCAGGAACATCTTCATCTGCATGGTCGTGGTGTTCTGGGCTTCGTCGAGCAGCACGACCGCATTGGTCAGCGTGCGTCCGCGCATGAAGGCCAGCGGAGCGATTTCGATCATGCCGGTCTGCAACGCGCGCTCGACATGACGCGCCTCCATGAAGTCGTAGAGCGCGTCGTAGATCGGTCTGAGATAAGGATCGACCTTCTCGCGCATGTCGCCCGGCAGGAAGCCGATGCGCTCGCCCGCCTCGACCGCGGGGCGCGACAGGATCATTTTCTCGACCACGCCCTGCTCGATCAGCGACACGGCATGGCCGACCGCGAGCCAGGTCTTGCCGGTGCCGGCAGGACCTTCGGCAAAGACCAGTTCATTGCGTTTCATGGCCCTGAGATAGGCATCCTGCGCCACCGACCGGGCCCGGACCGGGCCGCGCTTGCGGGTGACGACCGCATCGAACGATACCCCGGCGGCATCGGGAGCCGGGAAAAGCGAGCGTTGCTGGGCATATTCCTCGATCGCGCCATCGACATCGCCCGGACCGATGGAGGCGCCTGAACGGGCGCGGGCATAGAGCCCCTCGAGCACGCGCCGCGCCTGCTCGGTGGTCTCGGCCGGTCCCTTGAGCAGCACATGATTGCCGTTGGCGTGAGCCACGATCTGCAAACGTCGCTCGAGATGGGCAAGGTTGTGGTCATACTGGCCGAAGACCACCCCGGCGAGTCGGTTGTCGTCGAAGGTCAGGGAAACTTCGGCGGCCTCGCGCAGGGGCGCAGGGGCGGCGGATGCCGAAGTGCGGATCATGCCCTTGGTGGGCGACAGATCAGACCGTGCCAAGCGAGCTGTTCTCCTGAAGCGGATGTTAAGCGGGATTTAAATCAGTTCAATCGGGCGAATCAGTGTTCGTTGGCCAGCTTCGGCCGAAACCGCGCGTCCGAACAGAGAGTTCGTCGAGCGCGACAGGATATTCACTTCGACCATGTCACCTGTGTGAAAACCCGCACCATCGATCTGCACCGTCTGCTGCCAGGGCGTCTTGCCGGTGAGCTGGCCGGCCTCGCGGCCCTTGCGCTCGAGCAGGATCTCGGTGCGCCGGCCGACCGTGTCCGCGTTGAAGGCCTGGCGATGCGCCTCGGCCACGGCCTGGAGGTGCAGGAGCCGCTCGCTTCTGACGGCTTCGGGAACCTGGGCGCGCTGGTCGGCGGCTGGCGTCCCGGGCCTCACCGAATACTTGAACGAGTAGACCGAGGCGAAACGGACATCGTCGATCAGACGCATCGTCGCGGCAAAATCCGCGTCGCTCTCGCCGGGAAAGCCGACGATGAAATCCGACGAAAGGGCGATGTCCGGGCGCGCGGCCTTCACCTTGTCGATGATGCGGCGGTAGTCGTCGGCACTGTGCTTGCGGTTCATCGCCTCGAGCACGGCATCGGAACCGGACTGCACCGGCAGGTGCAGATATGGCATCACGCTTGGCAGGTCGCGGTGGGCGGCGATCAGGTCGTCATCCATGTCGTTGGGATGGCTGGTGGAGTAACGCAGCCGCGCGATGCCGGCAATCTGGGACACCCGTTCGAGAAGCTTGCGCAGCGACCAGGGACGGCCATCGAGACCCTCGCCGTGATAGGCGTTGACGTTCTGGCCGATCAGCGTCAGTTCGCGCACGCCGCCGTCGGCCAGCTTCTCCGCCTCGGCCACGATCCGCGCGACAGGCCGCGAAGCTTCCGCGCCGCGCGTGTAGGGCACCACGCAGAACGAGCAGAACTTGTCGCAGCCTTCCTGCACGGTCAGAAAGGCGGTGACGCCGCGCGCCAGCGTACGCGCCCGGTCGGGTGCAGGCAGCACGGAAAACTTGTCCTCGACCGGAAACTCGGTGTCGACGACGCGGCGCGTTCCTGACCTCTTGAGCAGGTCGGGCAGGCGATGATAGCTTTGCGGGCCGACCACCAAGTCAACCGCTGTCTGGCGGCGCTGGATTTCGGCCCCCTCCGCTTGGGCGACGCAGCCAGCCACCACGATGCGTGTCTCCAGGCCGGCCTTGCCGCGCGCCTGCTTGACCTCGCGCACGCGGCCGAGTTCCGAATAGACCTTGTCGACGGCCTTCTCGCGGATATGGCAGGTGTTGAGGATGACCAGATCGGCATCATCCTGGCTTTGCGTCTCAGCGTAGCCTTCGCCCGCGAGCAGGTCAGCCATGCGCTGACCGTCATAGACGTTCATCTGACAACCATATGACTTGATGAAGACCTTGCGGTTCATGCGCGGCAGCAACCCCGGGACCGAAACGGCCAGTTAGGTGATAGAGTGTTCTACGGGCGAAACGCCTCGCGTTCAATCGCGTTTGCGGCCGCTGAGCTGCTCGGCGGCGGTTTTCCGGATGGCGGCCTCGGCCCGGCGCGCCGTGTCCTTGCGTGACTGGTCGCGGCCCATCGCGATCGGCTCGCCCCAGATCAGCCGCACATCCACCGGCCCGCCATTCAGGATCTCGAGCAAGTGGGGCATCAGTTCGGTGTCGCCATACCAGGCCAGCAAGGCCCGCTCCGCGCGTCCGCCCGGGATGCCGTGGCGACCGACATAAAGGATGGTCAGTGGCTGGACCATGATCTCGCCGTCGCCATCCGGGCCAAGCGCCTGCCTGACGGCCCCGAGCAGCGAAGACCGGAACGGCAGGATGCGCGTGCCGTCGCCGGTCGTGCCCTCGGCAAACAGCACCATGCAGTCGCCGTTCGACAGGCGGGCGCCCATCTGTGCGGTGGTAGAAGCCGTCGCGGCGCGGCGCGAGCGGTCGATGAAGACGGTGTCCTGCAATTTAGCCAGAAGACCGATGCCGGGCCAGCCCGCCACGTCGGACTTGGCCACGAACGAGAGCGGCTGCTGCGAGCCGATCACGGTGACGTCGAGCCACGAGACGTGATTGGCCACGATCAGGGCGCGCGAGGCATGACCGGGCGGGCGACCCTCCACGATGCAGCGGATGCCGAGAATGCCGCGGACCGCGCGGTGAAACAGCAACGGGACATGATGGCTTCTGGCGGGGAGCCAGCGCGAGACGAACATCTGGACCGGCAGCAACGGCAAGGCGACCAGGCCCATGAGCATGACGCGCAGCCGCGCCTTCGCCGTCCAGCGCGGAGAATTGGCCACATCCGGAGTGACATTCGCCATCAGCCAAGCTCGCGCCGCAGGATCAGGGCCAGTGCACGGCTGCCATCGGGCTTGGCATAGTAGCCCGGCCGCTCGCCCACCCTGGCGAAGCCGAACCGGCGATAGAGCGCCAGCGCAGGCTCATTGAACTCTTCGACCTCGAGGAAGAGCCGGGCGACGCCGTGCCGTTGCAGGCCCTGGAGGTGGCGCTCCAGAAGCATGCGTCCAAGCCCCTGGCCACGCATCGACGCGTCGATCGCGATTGTCAGGATCTCGGCTTCATCTGCCGCCAGCCGCGACATGACGAAGCCGCACGGCGTTGCGGACGACCCTGCGAACACGCCATCGGACAGGATGTTGCGCTCCGAAAGCATCCGCGCGACCTCGGGCTGGTCCCATCCGCGCGCGAAACTTGCGCCATGCAGCCGTGCCACGGAAGCCGCGTGGGCTGGCGCGAGCGCCTCGAAACGCAGCCTTGGGCGACCGAAGAAGCGCTCCAGCAGGTTCATCACGCCCTTACAGCCGCGCCACTTTGCCGTTGTCCTGCGGCTGCGCCTCGGCAGCGCGCAGATACAGCGGCCTCGGCAGCGCCGTTTCAGGGTCAGCCATGATGCCGAGCCGCGCCACCCAGCGGATGTCCGGGGCGGGGCTGGCATCGACCACGACGGCGTCGAGGCCAATCGACCATGCTTCATGTGCCAGCATTGTCGCGCCTGAACCTGCAAGACTGATCGAACCCGTCGCCATGGCCCGGACAGCCTCCTTCAGCGACAACTGCTGGGCGGGAAGCAGCATGCCACCGCCCGGCGCGAGCGCCTGGACGTAGACCGTGCCATGCCGGGCATCGATCGCGGCAGCGCAGATGCGGCCTGCCTCGCGCGTCAGCATGGCGGCGCAGTAGGCACCGAGCGTGCTGACCCCCACAACCGGAATGCGCGCGGCAAGCCCGATGGCGCGCGCGGCGGCAAGCGCCACCCGCAAGCCCGTGAAGCTGCCGGGACCCACAGTCACAGCTACCCGTGACAGCGACGAGAACCCGCCCTCAACCCGCTCCATGACGCGTGCGACCAGCGGCAGGAGCGCCTCTGCATGGCCGCGCTCGAGAAGCGCCTGCTCGATGGCCAGCGGCTCCGCCCTGCCATCTTCGAGCACGCAGGCAGCGCAGGCGCCAAGCGCCGTGTCGAGAGCGAGAATGCGCATCAGGCGGCCGGCTTCATCTCAGATCTGCTGGACTTCGCGCACGTCCGGCAAGAAGTGCCGCAAAAGGTTTTGGATGCCGTGCTTGAGCGTCGCGGTGGACGACGGGCAGCCGGCGCAGGAACCCTTCATGGCCAGGAAGACGATGCCGTCCTTGAAGCCGCGAAAGGTGATGTCGCCGCCATCGCCGGCAACGGCAGGACGAATGCGGGTTTCGAGCAGGTCCTTGATGGTTTCCACCGTCTTGATGTCCTTTTCGTCGAAGAACTCGCCTTCCTCGGCGGGCGCCGCTACGCCATTGTCGATGATGATGGGCTGGCCCGACATGAAGTGTTCCATGATCGCGCCCAGAATGGCCGGCTTCAGGTGCTGCCATTCACCGTCGGCCTTGGTCACGGTGACGAAATCGGAACCGAAAAAGACCCCGCTGACACCCGGCACCTCGAACAGCCGCGCCGCCAGCGGCGATCGCGAGGCGCTGTCATGGTCGCGCATGTCGAGCGTGCCGTCAGCCATCACCGTGCGGCCGGGAATGAACTTGAGCGTTGCGGGATTGGGGGTGGCTTCGGTCTGGATGAACATGGGAAGGCTCCTTCGCATCAGGCCGGTTCAAGGCCGGCGGACCACGTCACCCTAACATAGGCGCGTCGCCGACTGCATGCCAGTCCTGATCCGCCCGCGCGGACGGTCAGCGCGCCAGACCCGACAGCCGCTCAAGCGCTGCATCGAGCGTGGCGTCACGCTTGGCGAAGCAGAAGCGGACGATGTTGCCAACCTGCTTGCTGGCGTAGAAGGCGCTGACGGGGATGGCGGCGACACCGTGCCGGGTCACGAGCCGTTCGCAGAAGGCGACATCGTCGCTCTCGCCGAGCGGCGCGATATCGATGTTCAGGAAATAGGTCGCGGCGCTGGGCAGGACGTCAAAGCCAAGCCCGCGCAGGCCGTCTGCGAAGCGGTCACGCGAGCGCTGGAAATCGGCCCGCATGCCGGTGAAGTAGTCATCCTGCTTGGCAAGACCAAAGGCTGCTGCCGCCTGCAGGTTCGGCGGCGTGGTGAACGTGATGTACTGGTGCGCCTTGGCCAGCACACGCATCAGATGCGGGGCCGCCATGACGAAGCCGACTTTCCAGCCGGTCAGCGAAAAGATCTTGCCGGCGGATGAGATCTTGACAACCCGGTCACGCAGGGCAGGCCTCGACATCAGCGAAACATGGCGCCGCCCGTCGAAGACGACATGCTCCCAGACCTCGTCGCTCACCACGGTCGCATCGAAACGTGCGCAATAACGACCGAGAAGATCGAGATCGTCCTCAGGAAAGATCGTCGCGGTTGGATTGAGCGGGTTGTTGATCAGCACGACCCGGGTTCTGGCGGAGAAGGCCGCATCGAGCGCTTCCTCGGTCAGCCGGAAATGCGGCGGCTTCAACGTCACGAATTTCGGGATGCCGCCTGCGCGTCGCACCAGCGGCAAGTAGGCGTCGTACATCGGCTCGAACAGCACCACTTCGTCGCCCGGCTCGATCAGCGCCAGCAGCGCGCCGGAGATGGCCTCGGTCGCGCCGGAAGTCACCATGATTTCGCGCTCCGGATCAAGGTCGAGGCCTTGCCAGTGCCTGTAGTGCGCCGAAATCGCCTGGCGCAACTCAGGCAGGCCCATCATCGGCGGATACTGGTTCCAACCATTGATGACCGCGTCGGCGGCTTTCTGCCGGACGTCGAGCGGGCCCGGATCATCCGGAAATCCCTGGCCGAGATTGACCGCATGGTGCTCGCGCGCAAGCTGCGACATCACTTCGAACACGGAGGTCTGCACGTCTGCGAAAATCGGATTCATCGCTTCTCGTCCCGCCTTGCGCTCGGCAGTGCCGTCAGAGCAGGCCGCTTTGCCCGGCAAGCTGCTCAAGCCGTGTCTCGGGCCGCGCGCCGATATGGGAAATGATCTCGGCGGCGGACATCGCCCCGAGCCTGAGGCTGTCGCGCGTGCTCTTGCCTCTGGCGAGGCCGAACAGGAAGCCCGCCGCGAACAGGTCGCCGGCGCCGGTGGTGTCGACAAGCCTGTCGATCGGAAACGCAGGCACCGCGACCGTCTCGCTGCGGGTGACGGCAAGCGCGCCGTGCTCGGAACGGGTGACGACGCCCAGGACGCCTTCGGCGCGCAGCGCGTTCAGCGCCGTGTCCATGTCGGCTGTCTGGTAGAGGGCATGCAGTTCGTGCTCGTTGGCGAAGATGATGTCGACGACGCCATTGCGGATGAGGCTCAGGAACTCGTCGCGCCAACGGTCGACGCAGAACGAATCCGACAAGGTGAGGGCCACCCGCGCGCCGGCGGCGTGGGCAATCTCGGACGCCTTGCGGAACGCCTCCTTGGCGGCCGGAGGATCCCACAGATAACCTTCGAGATAGACGATGGCCGATGAACGAACGAGGTCAGCATCGACATCCGCCACCGTCAGGCCCTGGCAGGCCCCGAGATAGGTGCTCATCGAACGCTGGCCATCGGGCGTGACGGCGATCAGGCAACGCGCCGTGGTCGGACCGGTGGTCGCATCGGCAGTGGTGAATGCCACACCTGCTGACATGAGGTCATGGCGGTAGAGCTTGCCCAACTGGTCATCCCGCACCTTGCCGATGAAGGCCGCAGCGCCGCCGAGCGAGGCAACGCCGGCTGCGGTGTTCGCCGCAGCGCCGCCGGAGACGACCCGGCCCGGGCCCATCACGGCATACAGCGCCTCGGCCCGCGATTCATCGATCAGGGTCATGCCGCCTTTCTGGATCTTGTGAGCCACGAGAAAATCGTCTTCGGCCGTCGCGATCACGTCGACAATGGCATTTCCGAGGGCAAGGACATCATGGCGATGAGCGGGCATGGACAACTCGCGTTGAGGATCGGGGTGCGCCCGAAGGCCGGACAGCCACGGCGTCTCGCATTCCCGGCACCGCCGGTCAACCTTGCGACGGCGTCCGGGGCGTCATGTCGAGCAGCGCGGCAAGGGCGGAAATGGTGTCCGGATCGAGATCACGGATGGATCTGGCGAGCCGGTTGGCAAGGAGCGTCGCTGCTGGGTCGAGCCCGGCCGTGTCGATCACCACCTTCGGGTCGGACAGCTCCGCCAGCCTGACCAGTTCATCGGCTTCGTCCCAGATCACGCCCAACGCGTGGATCATGCCCTGCACCAGCGCGAATGTCGGGCGGCCGCGCCGGCCATGCTCCAGCGCCGAGACATAGGCGCTCGAAACCCCGAGTTTGCGCGCGAGATCCTGCAAGGACAGGCCCTGCCTCGACCTGATCTCGCGGACGCGCGCGCCGAACGGCGTCATGGACCGTGCTCCCGCAGGCGCCGCAGCCGGACGTAAAGCGCGCCCGACCCGCCATGGTTCAGCGCCGCGTCCTCGAAGCCGATGACGATGGACCGCAGATCGGCCATCCTGAGCCAGTGCGGCACGATGCGCTTGAGCACGCCGCGTTCGTCGCCGAAGACCGCATCGCCCGCCGCGCCCTTGCCTGTGATGACCAGAACCAGCCGGCTCCCGAGCGCCTGCTCGCGCGACAGGAAGCCGCGGAGCTTCTCATGCGCTTCGGCCTGCCTGAGACCGTGCAGATCAAGGACGGCCTCCAGCGGTTGCCGCCCGCGCTTCAGGGCCGTCAATGTGCGCCTTTCAAGGGGGGCGAGCGGCGGCGGTGCGGTCTGCATCGGGACGGTTTTCGCTGTGCCCCGCACCGCCGCAGCGCGCTCGGGTGATTTTGCAGCGGAGGTTGGCGACACAGGCTCAGGCCGCGGCTCCGTTTGATCAACAGGCAGTGGCGGCACGATGCGCCCGGCAAAGGGCTTCACCGTGCGGGCCACGTGCGTCCACAAGGTGATCTCGTCGCCGCTGAGGGTGCGCTCGCGACGTTTCCGCATCAGCGCTGGCCCGAACCGCCAGGGCCGCGTGGTTTCGGCAGAAGGACAGTCGCCTCGACTATGTGACGCGTGAGGCCTGCCACGAAACCGGCATCCGGCCCGGAGCCGTAGAACAGGTCGAAGCGGGCCGGACCCACGATGGCGGAGCCGGTGTCCTGGATCATGGTCAGGCGCCGGAGCGGTTCGGTCCTGCCGCGCTCTGCGGTGGGGATATCGCCTGACAGCCAGACCGGGAGGCCATAGGGCCAGATCAGGCGATCCGCCGCGATGCTGCGATGCGCGCTGAGCGGCACGCCCGCGCCGCCGATCGGGCCCTGTCCCAGATCAAGCTCGGCAGCAAGCCTGAAGAACACAAAGGAAGCGTTGTTCCAAATGAAACCGCGCGCCCATGAGGGGTCCGACCTGAGGCGTGCGACCAGCCTGTCCATCGTCATGTCGGCGGGGGGAATGTTGGCCGTTTCGGACAAGAGCCGCCCGAGCGACGTGTAGGGGTGGCCGTTCCGGCCGGCATAGGCCACTCTCGCGACCGAGCCATCGGGCAGCCTGAGCCGCGCCGAGCCCTGAACCTGCATGACGAAGCGGTCCAGCGCATCACGCAGCCAGGCGATCACGGGCCAGTCGCGCGCCACACCCGTTTCCTCGATCTCGCGACGTGTCGCAAAGGGCACGAGCCGCCCGTCAGGCATCCGTCGGGCAGCTTGAAGGCCCGACAGGCCCGGCAGGCTCGCGCCCTGATCCAGCGTGACCAGATCGGCAGGACGCCCGTAAAGCGGGGTCTGGAATGTGTCGGTCCGGACCAGCGAGCCTGCGAACTCCGGTTCGAAATAGCCGGTCAGGAAGCCTGAGCCGACGGACGGCACGATGCGGGACGGCGTGAACCATTGCTCGAAGAACGCGCGCGCCGCGTTGCGATCAACGGTGCGACCAGCGTCCCGCATGACCAACGCTGCGGCACACGCCGCCGCGAGCCCTGCCGGCGGGGCGACGCCTGCACGCAATGCAGACAACCCGGCGCAGCCGCGCAGGAACGTCGCAAACGCCTCTTCAAGCCGGTCGTGCTGCCAGCCATCGAGTTCGCCAAAGGAAACCGTTCTCAGAACCGCGCCGTTGACTTCAGCCATTGCGGGCGGGTCTTGCGAAGCTGCGGTCCGACCTGCCATCGCCTGTACTGCCATCACGCCGAAAATCAACCGCCGCGTGAACGTCAAGCGCCCGCTTCGGTCGCCATCAGCAGCCAGTTCGGATCGCGGGTGCCAAGCTGCCGCGAGAAGGTCCATGTTTCCGAAACATCGACCACGGTTTCCGAACCTTCGACAATCGCGCCAGCACTGTCCTTCACGGTGCTGATCAGCTTGGGCGAGAACTTCACGGTCACGAAACCGGTCTTGCCCTTGACTTCGGCTGCAACCAGTTCGGCCTTGTCCATCGACACGAAGGTCGTCTCGGCGGTTTCGGAGCGTTTCTCGCGGTCCGTGATGGCCTGGTCGAAATCCTCATAGACTTCCTTCGACAGCAGGCCCTTCAAGGCCTTGCGGTCGCCGCGGGCAAAGCTGACCACGATCATCTCGTACGCGGCCTTGGAGCCCTGCACGAAACCGTGGGCATCGAAGCCGCGCTCCTCGCGTGCAATGGCATCAAGCCCCGCCGCCAGGACGGAGCCTGGCGCTGCAATGCCGGTCCAGCGGAACGGCTGCTCGGCGGCGGCGTCACGACCTGCCGCCCCGGGCATCCTGATGACATTGCCTTCGCCTTGAGCGGCAGGCGGCCCTTGTGTCTTCTTTTGAAAGATGTCGCCGGGCGGCTGTTCGTGACCGGTTTTCTGGCCGAGAACGGACCGCAGTTTCCACGCCACGAACACGGCCAGCGCCAGAAAGACCAGGGTGAAAATATCGAAAGAACCTTGCATCTTGGCTGTCCTGTCACCTTTCTCCGCCGGCCCGCCTGTCAGGCCGACCGCTCGAATGAGGTCGTATATGGTGATCCTAGGTCGTAACATCCACCACGTCCGCTCACAAGCCGATGAGCGTCGTGACCGACCGCGCCAGTGGCAAGGCATCCGGCCTTTCGTTGAACGCTTTCTTGTAGCAAGCAGCGGTTCGTGCTAGCCGCCCAGCGCAACGGCTAGACAAGCGGCTTGTGGCCGTGGACCGATCCGGACCCGACCAACCCGCGCACCCGCAACCCACGTACACGACGGCAGAACCATCATGGCCAATGACGCGACCAACGGCACAGCCCAGCAGGCAACCGCACCATCCCTGACTGCGCTCGTGCAGTACGTGAAGGACTTTTCCTTCGAAAATCCCAATGCGCCACGGGTGTTCGGCCAGCAGCAGCAGAATCCGCAGATCCAGTTGCAGGTCAATGTCAGTGCAGGCCAGCTCAGCGAGACCGATGTCGAAAGCGTGCTGACGCTCGAGGGCAAGGCCGAGATCGGTTCCGAAACGCTGTTCGTGTTCGAGTTGAGCTATGCCGGCGTGTTCCGCATCACCGGCGTGCCAGCGGAGCACATGGCAGCCGTGGTCATGATCGAATGCCCGCGGCTTCTCTTCCCGTTCGCGCGCCAGATCATCGCGGACGCCGTGCGCAATGGCGGATTTCCGCCGCTTTACATCGATCCCGTCGATTTTGCCGCGCTCTATCAGCAGCGCCTCGCCCAGGACGGTGAGGCCGGCACCGCCGCCCCGGTTGCCTGACCACGCCGGAGACAGCCCCGGCACAACGGGCGTCAGTCCGAGGGCTTGGCGGTCTGCGGGTACTCCGCCCAGATTGCAACGCCGGGAAGCGTGGCGACAAAACGCTGGTGAGCTGACCGTTCGGCTTCGCCGAGGCGGGGTGCAGGTTGTCGAAGCCGCTGCGGGCGCACGTCCGCAGCCGCCCCCAGCGTCATGCCCACCGCTGCGGCGACACGGGCGCGCGGGGCGCTCAGCCCGAAATCGGCCTGCTTGCCGCCAAGCAACTCGATGTAGACGTCCGCGAGAATTTCCGCATCCAGCAAAGCCCCGTGCTTGACCCGTCTTGATGTATCGATGCCGTAGCGGCTGCACAGAGCGTCAAGGCTGTTCGATGCACCCGGGTGCTTGCGCCGGGCCATGACGAGCGTGTCCACCACGCGCTCGCTGGCCAGCCGCGGCTTACCGACGCGGGCAAACTCCATGTCGAGAAATCCGACATCGAACGGAGCGTTATGTATCACAAGTCGCGAATCGCCGAGAAATTCAATCAATTCATCTGCAATACCAGCAAAGAGCGGCTTGTCCGCCAGAAAGCTGTCCGACAAGCCATGGACCGCGAAAGCGCCCTCTGACATGGCGCGCTCGGGGTTCAGATAGACATGGAAACTGCGTCCGGTCGGGCAGTGATTGACAAGTTCGACGCAGCCGATCTCGACAATGCGATCGCCGTTGCGGGCTTCGACCCCGGTGGTCTCGGTGTCCAGCACAATTTCACGGCTCATGTCACAACTCCCTGCTGGCGTGGGGTTTGAGGTTCAGGTCCGGACGGATGGAGGCTTTGTCAATTCCGCCACGATAGAGCGAACCTCGGCCCTCGCGACATCCATGCCCCTGCCGGTATCCACAACGAAGTCGGCGCGGGCGCGTTTGTCCGCATCGGGCATCTGGCGAGCCAGAATGCCGGCAAGCTTGTCGGCAGTCATGCCGGGGCGCGACAGGACCCGCTCTCTCTGGATGTCTGCGGGAGCCGTGACCACGACCACGCCATCACAGCGCGCTTCGCCGCCGGTTTCGAACAGGAGCGGAATGTCCAGCACGACAAGCGGCGCTCCGGCGGCGCGTGCCCTGGCCACGAACGCGGCTTCGCTGGTTCGCACCAGCGGATGGATGATCGCTTCGAGTTGCCGCAGACGTTCGGGCGAGCCAACGACATGCCGAGACAATCGTTCGCGATCGATCCGCCCGTCCACGACGACATCGGGGTGCAGCAGCCCGACGGGCGCCACAGCTTCGCCGCCGTACAGCCTGTGCACCTCGGCGTCGGCATCATGCACCGGGCAGCCGAGATCGCGGAACATCGCGGCAGTCGTCGACTTTCCCATGCCGATCGAACCCGTCAGACCGAGCACATAGGTCATGCTGGACCTGCCGGCTGCGGCCGAAGATCAGCCTCGATCATGGCCCTGAGTTCAGGCGTCACGGTCGGCACGTCGCCGAACCAGTGACCGAAAGCCAGCGCTGCCTGTTGCAGCAGCATGCCGAGCCCGTCGACGGTCCGGCCACCGCGCGCCGCAGCCTCCGCAAGGAACGGCGTGATCAGCGGCGCATAGACGATGTCGTAGGCGATTGTTCCTGTCAGACTGTCGGGCCAGACCAGATCGAGCGGCGGCTGGCCCTTCATGCCGAGCGAGGTTGAATTGATCACCAGGTCGCAGCCGGCGATGTCTGCAGCATCGACAGGCCACGGCGCAGGCTCCAAAGCGACTTCATGTCCAGCACGAGCGGGCAATTCTGCCACAAGCGCCGCAACGCGATCCGCTGAGCGGTTGGCGATGCGCAACTTCCGGATATTGCGGCTGCCCAGCCCGTGGACGATGGCCCGCGCCGCGCCGCCCGCACCCAGGAGCAGAACCGACACGGGGCTGGCATCCCATCCGGGGCAGGTCAGGTCGAGATGGGCGAGAAAGCCCGCGATGTCGGTGTTGGCCCCGGTCAGCAGACCGTTCTCGAGGTAAACCGTATTGACCGCACCCATGGCGCGCGCAGCGCTGGTGAGATTGTCCAGAAGCGGGACAGCGGCCTGCTTGAGCGGGATGGTCAGGTTGCCGCCGAGATAGGTCCCGTCCCTGACGCGGCCGAGAAGGGTTGGCAAGTTGCGAGGTCTGATTTCCAGCCTCTCATAGGTGGCATCAAGGCCGCGCTCTGCGATCCATTGGCCGTGGATCATGGGTGAGCGCGACTGGCCGATGGGCGAGCCCGCAACGAAGCAACGCTGTGCCATCATCCTACTCCGCAAGCACGCCAAGTTGGCGCAAGGCTGCCAGTACCTCAAGCAGCGGCAGACCAAGGATGGTGAAATGATCACCGTCGACACTGGCGAACAACTGGCTGCCGAGACCTTCAAGCTGATAGCTGCCAACGCTGGCCATGGCGGACGGCCCTGCCAGATCGAGGTATCGATCAAGGAATGCCGCGCTCAGCGGCCTCATCGACATGCGCGCCGTATCCGTTCCTTCCGACACGGGAAGTCCATCCCTTGCGAAGCAGAATGCAGCGGTCAATTGATGCTCCTGCCCTGCAAGGCTGGAAAGCTGCCGGTGCGCGGCGGCGCGGTCGGCTGGCTTATGCAATGACGCTCCGCCGCACTGCAAGGTCTGGTCAGCACCAAGCACCAGACGGTGCGGGAAGCGCCTGCTGACCTCGAGCGCCTTGGCCCTGGCAAGCACGCCCGCAATGGTGCTGTTTGTGGGCAGACCAGCCAGGTCAGCTTCCATGCCGCGCTCGTCGATCAGGGCCGGCTCCACATCCACAGGCACGCCGCTGCTGACAAGCATGTCGCGCCGTGTCGTGCTGGCGGACGCGAGCAGCAACGGCGCGTCATGCAGCCAGAGCCTTGGCGAAATAGCAGGCGGGCGCTTGGTCATGCCGGCATTACATCGCAATGAACTTGAGGCGGTGGTCCCGGAGCAGATCGAGGATCGCGGCGGCGGTTTCCTCGATGGAACGCCGGGTGACATCGATCACGGGCCAGCCACGGCGTGCGAACAGTTTCCGCGAACTCGCGATTTCCGCCGCCACGGCTTCGTGGTCGACATAGGAACTGTCATCGCTGGCGTTCAGGGACAGCAGACGGTTCTGCCGGATCTGCACGATCCGTTCGGGCGCGGCGACCAGCCCAACGATCAGGGGCTTCCTGAGCGCGTCAAGCTGCGGAGGCGGCGCGATGCCCGGAACCAGGGGTATGTTCGCGGTCCTGACGCCACGGTTGGCCAGATAGATGCTGGTCGGGGTCTTCGAGGTGCGGCTGATCCCGAGCAGCACAATGTCGGCGCTTTCGAGATTGTCCGTCATCTGACCGTCGTCGTGCATCATCGTGAAGTTCATGGCGTCGATGCGCTTGAAATATTCGGCGTTGAGCATGTGCTGCGCGCCCGGCCGGGCAGATGACGCCGCGCCGAGATAGGACTGGAACAGGTTGAGGATCGGATTGAGGATCGACATGGTGGGCGAGCCGACCTTGGCGCAGAAACTCTCCAGCTTGTCAGAAAGATTGGTGTCGACAAGGGTATACAGAACGATGCCGGGTGCTGTTTCGATCTCGCTGAGCACCCGGTCCAACTGGGTGTTGGAGCGGACAAGGGGGTAAACATGCTCTATTGCGGACACACCGTCATACTGCGCTGCAGCGGCACGGCTGATGGCGATGAGCGTTTCGCCGGTCGCGTCCGACACCAGATGAAGGTGGAAATAGCTTCTCATGCATCCTGTCCAGCTTGGATCGGCTTCGATGATGATGTCGCGTTTGGTGCTTGACAGGCGTGCGATATTTTATGCCGGGCGATAGCGCATAACCCCGGCGGCGGTTGTGGACAAGTGTGCATGCCCGGGCCGGTTCGCAACGCGGACCGGTGAAGCGCAGCCGGGGGTGTCGTGCGGCCATCGCTGTGGCCGAATCCGCGGGGATCATTGTTCAAACATGCACCCCGATTGACCGCTCGCCCCGATCAGAACGCTTTTTGCCATGAATGACAATGACTTGAGTCTTTGGCAGATGCGACTGAGCGCAAGATGTCCAGTGGTGAGGGCCGTACTGCCCCTGTTGATGGCTTGTGGATGGATGAGCACCATCGGATTGAGGTCATCCAGAAGAAAAAACAAAAGAGTCTTTTCAAGAATCTCTTTATAGGAAGCGCTTCGGGGGATCTGTGCATGACGACGACATTGATGCGCCTTTTTGCTGGCGAGAAGCTGACAACGCCGCCAATCTGGCTGATGCGTCAGGCCGGGCGCTATCTTCCCGAGTATCGTGAAGTGCGCCGTCAGGCCGGGTCTTTTCTTGATCTGTGCTACAACACCGAACTCGCGACCGAGGTCACGCTGCAGCCGATCAGGCGGTTCGGTTTCGATGCGTCGATCCTGTTTTCAGACATCCTTGTCGTGCCTCACGCGATGGGCCAGAAGGTCTGGTTCGAGGAGGGGGAAGGGCCGCGCCTCGAGCAGATATCGAGCAGCGCAGAACTGACATCACGCCCGTTGAAGTTCGATCTTGATCGTCTCGCTCCCGTTATCAGGACGGTTGAGGCGCTGAGGGTCAAGTTGCCGGCGGAAACCACGTTGATCGGGTTCTGCGGCGCGCCGTGGACAGTCGCCAGCTACATGATTGCTGGCAAGGGTACGCCGGACCAGGCACCGGCGAGGTTGGTTGCCTACAGTGACCCTGATTTCCTGCAGGCTGTTATCGATCAGCTTGTCGACGCTTCGATCATCTATCTGCGGGCACAGCTCGCTGCAGGCGCGGAAGTCGTGCAGATTTTCGAGAGTTTTGCCAGCGCGCTGCCCCCGTCCGGTCTTGAACGCTGGTCGATGGCGCCGATCGCGAAGATCGTGCAGGGCGTGAAAGCCGCCTACCCCAAAGCTATGGTGATGGTTTTCGCCCGGGGGGCTGCACCGCTTCTGGCGCGTTATGCGGAGACCACGAGCGCAGACGGGTTCGGCATCGACTGGGGCGCAGATCTGGACAAGGCAGTAGGTGCGGTGCCGCCAGGGTGCATCACGCAAGGCAATCTTGATCCGCTGGCGCTCGTCGCGGGGGGCAAGTCATTGGATGATGGCGTCGCGGAGATGATGAAGGTGGCGCGCAGGGGCAATCATATCGTCAATCTCGGGCACGGCATTCTGCAGCAGACCCCGATCGAACACGTCGAGCGTCTCATGCAGCTTGTCCGCCAACCAGTCGGGTGACGGCATGTATGAGTGGATCAAGGCGCTGCATGTGGTCGCCATCATCTCATGGATGGCTGCGATCCTCTATCTGCCGCGCTTGTTCATCTACCATTGCGAAGCAGAGGCAGGCTCGGTCCAGTCCGAGACATTCAAGGTCATGGAACGACGGCTGCTCAAGGCCATCATGACCCCCGCCATGATCGTGAGTTGGCTGAGCGGGGCGTATCTCGCGTGGCGTGGAGGTTGGCTGTCGGCCGGCTGGTTTCATGTCAAGTTCCTTGCGGTCGTCCTGATGTCGGCAGTGCACGGCTATCTTGCGTCGGTGACACGCGCTTTCGCTGCCGACGCCAATCAGAAACCCCAACGATTTTACCGGGTCGTCAATGAAGCGCCCACCGTCCTGATGCTGGTGGTGGTGACCATGGTGATCGTGAAGCCGTTCTGACGGGTCTGCGTTCGGATGACACGCCCAAGCGGCACACGTGCAATAGGGGTTGAGAGTTCGGTCGAAAACGGATAAACGACTTGAGCCTCTTCCCGTGACGGTCGAAATGCTTAGGTGATCGCACCCTTGTACGGGTGCTGGTTTGTCCTGTTTACGATCCGTTAATCATACATAGCCAACTCCCTCGCGGTGGTCATGCCAGTTTTGGACAGGCCTTTCCACGGACATTCATCTTGATGATCAGCATGCGCGAAATCAAACTCCAGGACCTGAAGTCCAAGTCTCCGACCGAACTCATCACCTTTGCTGAAGAGGTCGAGGTGGAGAATGCGGGAACATTGCGCAAGCAGGAATTGATGTTCGCGATTCTCAAGCAGCTTGCTGCGCGCGAGGTGGAAATCATCGGGGAGGGCGTCGTCGAAGTGCTACTCGACGGGTTCGGCTTCCTGCGCTCGCCTGATTCGAACTATCTGGCAGGGCCTGACGACATTTACATCTCGCCGTCGCAGATCAGACGTTTCGGGCTTCGAACCGGCGATACCGTCGAAGGGCCCATCCGCAGTCCGAAAGACAGCGAGCGCTATTTCGCCCTCCTCAAGGTGAACCTGATCAATTTCGAGGATCCGGAGAAGACCAAGCACAAGGTCAACTTCGACAATCTGACGCCGCTTTACCCCGATGCGCGGCTGAAGATGGAAACCGCCGATCCTACCCGCAAGGATTTTTCTGCCCGTGTGATCGATATCGTGGCCCCTATCGGCAAGGGTCAGCGCGCGCTGATCGTGGCGCCGCCGCGCACGGGCAAGACGGTATTGCTGCAGAACATCGCGCAGTCGATCAGTTCCAACCATCCGGAGTGCTACCTGATCGTTCTGCTGATCGACGAACGCCCGGAGGAAGTCACCGACATGCAGCGCTCCGTCCGGGGCGAGGTCATCTCGTCGACCTTCGACGAACCCGCGTCACGGCATGTCCAGGTGGCCGAGATGGTGATCGAGAAAGCGAAAAGGTTGGTTGAACACAATCGGGATGTCGTCATCCTGCTTGATTCGATCACCCGTCTCGGTCGTGCCTACAACACCGTGGTGCCGTCATCCGGCAAGGTGCTGACTGGTGGTGTCGACGCAAATGCCTTGCAGCGGCCCAAACGCTTCTTCGGCGCGGCGCGCAACATCGAGGAAGGTGGTTCGCTGACGATCATCGCGACAGCTCTCATCGATACCGGCAGCCGGATGGACGAGGTGATCTTCGAAGAATTCAAGGGCACCGGAAATTCGGAAATTGTGCTCGACCGCAAGGTCGCGGACAAGAGAGTGTTCCCGGCGCTCGACATCCTCAAGTCTGGTACACGCAAGGAAGAACTCATCACGCCGCGTGACCAGCTGCAGAAGACCTATGTCTTGCGCCGGATACTGAATCCGATGGGCCCGCAGGATGCGATCGAGTTCCTGATCGATAAGCTACGGCAGACCAAGCAGAACAGTGAATTCTTCGAGGCAATGAATACCTGATTGCGGTGTTCGGGTTAGCCGATGTCGATTCGGCTCCGAACTAATCTTTCCAAGGCCCTTGCGAATGCGACAAGACACGATCGTGGCGTTGTCGAGTGGGCAAGGCCGTGCTGCCATCGCGGTCATACGTGTATCGGGGCTTCGCGTTCGATTCGTGATCGAAACATTCCTCGGCCGTTCGCTTGAGCCGCGCGTGGCACGTCTGGTGTCGTTTCGGGATCCCGCAACGACCCAGATTTTGGATCGCTGTCTGGCGCTGTTTTTTCCATCTCCTGCAAGCGCGACCGGCGAGGATGTTCTCGAGTTGCATGTCCACGGCAGCGTGGCAGTTGTGAAGGGCATCATCGGCCTGCTTGAGAGCGAAACAGCGATCAGGATGGCTGAGCCTGGGGAGTTCAGCAGGCGCGCGCTCGAGAACGGTAAGCTTGATCTTCTGCAGGTCGAGGCATTGGGAGACCTGTTGAATGCGGAGACAGCGGTCCAACTCCATCAGGCACATCGACAGTTGTCCGGTGAACTCGGCAAACGGTGCACCGAGTGGCGACGGCAGTTGGTGGGGATCAGGGCGGACATCGAAGCTGAGCTTGATTTTTCCGACGAGGGCGATGTCGACTCTCATCTGACGGAGCGGGCAGAAGCGTCCGTGATGTCGCTCCTCTCGGAGATGAGACGGGTGCTGGGAGATGCGGCACGTGGCGCGCGCGTGCGCGATGGCGCTTCGGTCGTGGTCGTCGGCGCGCCGAACGCCGGCAAGTCGATGCTGATGAATTCCCTGTCGGGGCGCGATGTGTCCATCGTGTCGGATAGCGCTGGTACAACCCGCGACGTTCTTGAGACGGCGATCGATCTGGGTGGTTGGCCCGTTGTTCTGGTGGATACGGCCGGATTGCGTGACAGCACCGATGCCGTTGAACGGGAGGGAATACGCAGGGCGCGCGAGCGTGCCGCGGCCGCCGACGTGATCTTGGCCGTGTCGTCCTGGGATGTTCCGGCGGCGTCGTTTCAGGCCCCCGATTGCGCGAGCGTGATCCGTGTTGGAACCAAGGGCGATCTTCAATCGGTGCCGGATGTCGATGTTCTGATCTCAAGCGTCACTGGCGCGGGACTTGACGCGTTGCGTTCGATGATTGCTGCGTCGCTTGGCGATGCGGCGCCATCTGAGCCTGCTTTGATTGCCAGGACGCGGCAGCGAGCGGTCCTTCAAGAGGTCGTCGGCTCACTCGAGCGTGCGGCACGCTCGCCTGTCGCTGAACTGATGGCGGAAGACCTGCGGCATGCATCATTTGGGCTCGGGCGCCTGGTCGGTGAGACGGACCTTGATTCTGTCCTCGATCACTTGTTTCAGGGGTTCTGTATCGGTAAGTAGTGCCGTGCCTGATGTTTCACGTGAAACATGCGCCGTGCACAGACAGGGTTAGCGGAATGATTGGCTATGACGTCGTGGTCGTCGGTGGTGGTCATGCGGGCATAGAAGCGGCTGCTGCTGCTGCGCGCATAGGCGCACGAACTGCTTTGATCACGCACCAGATCGAGACGATCGGCGTCATGTCCTGCAATCCTGCGATCGGCGGGCTTGGCAAGGGACATCTTGTCCGTGAGATCGACGCACTTGACGGACTAATGCCGCGGGCCGCCGACCAGGCAGGTATCCAGTTCCGTCTCCTGAATCGGCGCAAGGGTCCGGCCGTGCGCGGGCCACGTGCGCAGGCTGATCGCAAGCAGTACCGGTTAGCGACAAGAGCGGCGTTGGCGGCGATACCGCTGCTTGATCTCGTCGAAGGTGAAGTGACGAGCTTCAGCCACGACGTTGGCCATATTGACACGGTATCGTTGGCAGATGGACGTCGATTCGGATGCGGAACACTCGTGATCACCACGGGGACCTTCCTGCGCGGCATGATCCACATTGGCCACACTAGCACACCAGCCGGCCGGATGGGTGATCAGGCGAGCGTTGCGTTGTCAGAGTGCTTCGCGGCAATGCAATTACCGTTGGGGCGTTTGAAAACGGGGACACCTGCACGATTGAGCGGTGCCTCTATCCGATGGCAGGCACTGGAAATGCAACATGGAGATGACGATCCCGAGCCGTTTTCGCTGATGACCGAGGTATTGCCGCTTCGGCAAGTGGCTTGCGGTATCACGCGCACAAACGCAGTGACTCACCAGATCGTGCGGGAGAACATCGCCTTGTCTGCCATGTACGGCGGCGAGATCAGCGGGCGAGGGCCGCGTTATTGTCCGTCCCTGGAGGATAAGGTCGTTCGTTTTGGCGATAGGGATGGGCACCAGGTGTTCCTTGAGCCTGAAGGGCTGGATGATGACACAGTTTATCCGAACGGCATTTCGACCTCATTGCCCGAGAACGTGCAGGCGCAGTTCATCCGCAGCATCGTGGGCCTTGAAGAGGCTGTGATCCTGCGGCCTGGGTACGCGGTCGAATATGACTACATTGACCCAAGAGCACTCGAACCCACGCTCGAGCTGAAGGCTGTGAAGGGTTTGTTTCTGGCGGGCCAGATCAACGGAACGACGGGTTACGAAGAGGCAGCGGCGCAGGGTTTGGTTGCCGGCTGCAATGCCGCTTTGCGTGCGGGCGGCGGAGCGCCCGTGGTGTTCGACCGTGCGACTTCGTACATCGGCGTGATGATCGATGACCTCGTTTCGCGCGGCGTGACAGAGCCATATCGCATGTTCACGTCCCGCTCGGAGTTCAGATTGTCACTGCGAATCGACAACGCCGATGACCGCCTCGGAGAGCTGGGTGATCAGACTGGTTTGATTGGCAGCGTGCGGCGCAAGAAGCGGGATGCATTTCTTGGGGCCGTGGCTAGTTTCAGGGAATGTCTTGAGGAAGTCAGCGTCACGCCCGACGAAGCATCAAAGCATGGGCTGCAATTGAGGCGCGATGGGGTGCGGCGCAGCGGCTTCGATTTGCTGTCGTATCCGGAGGTCAACGTTGAAAGTCTGGCGCGTATCTGGCCGGAGTTTCGGCACGTGCCGCAGAAGATCGCCGCGCGCGTTGCCAGCGATGCGATCTATTCTGTCTACCTTGACCGGCAGTTGGCGGACATCGAGATTTTTCGGAAAGATCAACTGATCACGCTCCCGGACGATCTCGATCTGGATGCCATGGCAGGTTTGTCCAACGAACTGCGGACACGCCTCCGGGAGGCCATGCCACGCAATCTGGCGCAGGCCGCTCGCATGGAGGGGATGACACCTGCTGCCTTGACGTTGCTGGCGATTCAGGCAAAGCGGCAACGGCGCGAAAGCGGCGCATTCGATGACAAAGAACTCGTCTCGTGACGCTATCGAGCGGAGAACAACGAGATCGGGTCCTTCGAGACTACAATGTTTCACGTGAAACAAGCGCCCGCCTCGATAGTTTTGTAGTAGAATTGGCGCGTTGGCAAAAAATCAAGAATCTGATTGGTCCGTCGGCCCTGCCGGAAATCTGGAGCCGCCATATCGCCGACTCACTTCAGTTGCACGCGATTGCTCCGGCGCAGGGCCTGTGGCTCGATATTGGATCCGGCGGCGGCTTTCCGGGCATTGTGCTTGCCATGTTACGCACCGAACATAGCCTTGGCCAGGTTCACATGATCGAAAGCAATGGCCGAAAGTGCGCCTTTCTGCGGCATGTCATCCGAACATGCGGGCTGGACGCTGTGGTGCACGAAGGACGTATCGAGGCGATCATGCCGTCGCTTGATCTGCCAGCTAAATTCGTCAGCGCCCGTGCCTTGGCGCCGCTGGCCCAACTTGTTGACTGGAGCAAGGCCCTGTTGAGAAACGGCGCCTTGGGTATCTTTCCAAAAGGACAAGATGTAGAGATTGAGCTAGAACAGGTATCAACATCTTGGGCTTTGTCGACGGAGCTGCGCCAAAGCCAGACAGACCCCAGCGGAAAGATCGTCCTTGTTCGGATGATTGCGACACAAGGCGAAAGCCATGAATCTTGATGAATCAACAGTGACACATGGAACTGACGTGGCTCGCGCGCCGATCTTGCCCATGCGCGTTCTGGCGCTGGCAAACCAGAAGGGCGGTGTTGGCAAAACCACCACGGCCATCAATCTGGGCACGGCACTCGCGGCGATCGGCGAGAGAGTTCTGATCCTTGATCTTGATCCCCAAGGCAATGCGTCGACCGGACTTGGCGTCGACCGCAAGAGCAGGCGTGGGTCTACATACGAAGTGATGAGCGGCGAACGATCGTTGTCAGAGATTATCCAGGAAACCGCTGTTCCAAACATGTGGCTCGCCCCCTCAACCCTCGATCTCCTCGGGGTTGAACTCGAGATTGCCAGCCAGAAGGATCGTGTAACAAGATTGCGCAATGCGATCGCGACACTTCCAGGCGATGACAAACGATTCGGGTACGTGCTGATTGACTGCCCGCCTTCCTTGAATCTCCTGACGATCAACGCGTTGACCGCATCGGACGCCGTGCTTGTTCCGCTCCAGTGCGAGTTTTTTGCGCTTGAGGGATTGAGTCAGTTGCTCAGAACCGTCGAACAGGTGCGGTTGACTCTCAACCCGCGTCTGTCGATTCAAGGCGTCGTGCTGACAATGTATGATCCGCGCAACAATCTGTCCGGCCAGGTCATGGCCGATGTGCGTGAATTCATGGGCGAGGCTGTCTACCAGACCGTCATCCCGCGAAATGTGCGGGTTTCGGAGGCACCTTCCTACGGCAAGCCCGTCCTGTTGTATGATCTGAAGTGTTCCGGCTCTCAGGCTTATCTCAAGCTTGCATCAGAAGTGATCCAGCGTGAGCAGCGGCTTCGGGCACATTGAGAGGGTGGCTGCCACTGCAGCGGTCCGGTGGACGCGGGTGCAGGCGTGCCGCATGGGAACAAAACTGATTCGGGGGCGGAACGATGCGTCCTCTCGATGGGATCATGAAGATGGCAGATGAAGCAGGACGAACACGGCTCGGTAGGGGTCTTGCCGCACTGATCGGTGATGTCGGCAACGAAATGGGCGCGATGGACCGGGCCAGGAGCCAGCGCCTGGCTCCAGTGGAGTTCCTGCGTCCCAGCCAGCGCAATCCGCGCAAGAGCTTCGATGATGCCGAACTTGACGACTTGGCGCAGTCGATCAGGGAGCGTGGCATCATCCAGCCCATTCTGGTCAGGACGATGCCCGGCCTGGTCGACGTATTCGAGATCATCGCGGGGGAACGCCGATGGCGAGCTGCCCAGCGCGCTGGATTGCATGAGGTGCCGGTCATTCTCATTGAGGCGAGTGACAAGGATGCCCTCGAGATCGCCATCGTGGAGAACGTGCAACGTGCCGATCTCAACGCCCTTGAAGAGGCGGCCGGATATGAGCAGTTGATGGCCGACTTTGGCTATACGCAGCTCGACCTGTCAAAAGTCATCGGCAAAAGTCGGCCGCACGTCGCCAACACCCTCCGCCTGATGAAGCTGCCTGAAGCGGTTCGCCGCAGCGTCGCTGATGGATCGCTCTCGGCGGGGCATGCGCGCGCGCTGCTCGCGCTGCCGGATCCGGCAGCTGCGGCGCGACGCGTGATCGAGCAAGGGCTGACTGTCAGGGATGTCGAGAAGATGGCGCAGGTCGTCGCGGAGCCAAGCGGCCTGAAGCCGAAAGCGCGCGATCCCGTGTCCAAGGATCCCGATACGCTGGCGTTGGAACAGGCGCTTGAAGATGTGCTCGGCCTGAAAGTCGAGATCGTTCACAAGAGCAGGGGCAGCGGGCAACTCAACATCAGATACACGACGCTCGACCAGCTCGAGGCCTTGTGTCATCGCTTGAAAAGCTGAAGCTCAGGGCTTGTTGGCCGACAAGGCCAGATTCCACAGCGCGCGTATCGCAAGTTCGTCGGACAACCCGGGATTGAGCCGAACGAGCGCAATGCACGCATGCAACGCAGTGATGGCGCGGACAAGCCGTGCGCTTGACCATCTGCCGAGCGCTGCTTCAATGAGCCGGCGACGCGGATAGCTGACACCCCGCATCGAAGCCACTGCATCGGCAATCGACGTTTTTCCGACGTCGACGCGCTCCCGGGCTGACAACAGCGCCTGTGCGTGACGGATGACAAACCCCAGAAGAACGCCGGGGTCCTCCCCCGCTCTGCTGAGCCGCTGAAAGGACTGGTCGAGGTCGCGCAGCGCTCCGCTGAAAACCCCATCCACGATGTCGTCGACATCCCGCGCCGAGGCGTCGCCGACGATCGCATCGACATCGTGCAGTTCTGCCTGGCGATTTTCGCCGACATAGGTCGCCAGTTTCTCGACCTCCTGTCGCGACACGCGTCGGTCGACGCCGATCCGTGTCAGGAGCAGTTGTCGTGCCTCGCGGCTGATCGTGACGGAATGTCCGCGCAGGCCGGCATCGATCACGGCATCTAGCCCGCGCGCCTCATCGCCGTAGCACGGAACAGCGAGCCCGCGGCGCGACTTTTCTACGGCCAGGCGCAAGGGGTTGCTCTTGGCGAGATCACCTGCTTCCAGCACGATCACGGTGTCTGGCGGCGGATTTGTCAGCACCGGTTCAATGGCCGCGAGCGGAAACTTGGCTCCGACCGTGACCCAGATGGCGCGACGGCCGCCGAACAGGCCGATCGTGTTGGCTTCATCGACAATCCGCAAGGTGTCGAAGGCCGTGGCGGTGGCGTCCAGCCGGACGAGCTGAAATGGATCGGAGGCGTCGGAAACGGCTGATTTTGCCAGATGTTCCGAGCGCTCCGCGACGAGGCCGTTATCCGGGCCGTACAGCAGAAAAACAGCAATCGCCGGATCGGGCGATGCGATGACGCGCTCGGCCTCGTGTGCCTTGATCGCGCCCATTCGTGTTCAGGGAACCGGCGAAGCGAGCTTGGTTGCAAGTTGCAGATGGATCTGTTCTGCGAGATGCTTGGCAAGCCGTTGCTGGGCATCCCGAATGGCGCGCAGATTGGCAAAGCGCTGGGGTGTGTTCTCAAAACTGGCGAAGCCGATAACGGAACCGCTTGCAATCATCCGCGCGGGCTCGGCGAGCGACATCAGCCGAAAATTCGCCGAACCGTTCAACGTCCCGATTTCGGCGCGCTGGAACTGGTTGTTCACGATCGCGGTGCCGAGGCCTTCGTTGGTGGCGACCAAGAGCCTGTAGCGCTTCTGCGCCGGGTTGTCGCGGCCCTCGAGCAGGAAGACAAGCTCGTTGCGCATGGTGTGGCCCATGCGGTCGGGAATCAATGGCACGTCGATCGCCGCCAGCGTGGTGCGAACACTGTCGCCCTGCGTCGACAAGGTGGTCGGCGCATAGAGCGGACGCACGCAGCCCGCCAGCAACGTGGCCGACAGCACGCTCCCAGCCAACGACAGGTAGCGTGGCGCCTGGCGGGGCGCAGCGGATTCAGCCGACGACATTGACGATCCTTCCCGGCACCACGATCAGTTTCCTGATCGACCGCCCTTCCAGGGCGCGAGTCACGAAATCGAGCGAACTTACGGCCATTTCAACTGTAGCATTGTCGGCACCCGACGCCACCGTGACGTCGCCGCGCTTCTTGCCGTTGACCTGCACTGGCAAGACGATTGTGTCCTCGATGAGGAGAGTGGCGTCAATGCCCGGCCATGGCGCGGACGCGACCATGGCCGTCGCGCCCCCGTCTGCCGCGCCGAGCGCCCGCCAGCATTCCTCACCCAGATGCGGCATCATGGGCGCGATCATCTGCACCATCACGGTCCCGGCTTCGCGCAAGGCGAAGCGCATGTCGACCGCCGGCTGATCGGTGGTCATCAGGTCGATAGTTTTCGAGATCTGGTTGGCCAAGGTGTAGATGTGCGCGACGCAGCGATTGAAGGCGAGCCTCTCGAGGTCGTTTTCGACGGAATGCAGGGCCTTGTGTGTCGCGCGCCGCAGCGACAGAGACAATGCGTCGAAGCTGGCGGGAATGCCGACTGCCGCGCCTGACAGCGTGGCGATTTCGCCGACGAGGCGCCAGACACGTTGGACGAAGCGCGAAGCCCCTTGCACGCCGTCATCTGTCCAGATCACGTCGCGCTCGGGCGGCGAATCGGACAAGACAAACCAACGGGCTGTGTCTGCGCCGTAGGAGGCGATGATCTCGTCGGGATCGACCACGTTCCTCTTTGATTTCGACATCTTCTCGATCGGGCCGATTTCGACTGGCTGTCCAGTGTCGACATGAACCGCTGTCCGGCCCGTTCCGCTGGCATCGATCCGGACATCGGATGGCAGGACGAAGGATCCGCCTTGGTCGCGATAGGTCTCGTGGACGACCATGCCTTGCGTGAAAAGGCCGTCGAACGGCTCCTCGACTGAATTGAGGTGGCCCGTCGCCTTCATCGCCCGCGTGAAGAAGCGCGCGTAGAGCAGATGCAGAATCGCATGCTCGACGCCGCCGATGTATTGCTGCACCGGCAGCCAGCCGCCTGGACCGTCGACGGCTGACAACGTCGTTGGCGAACCGGCATTGGCCGGGTCTGTGAAGCGGGCGAAATACCAAGATGAATCGCCGAACGTGTCCATCGTGTCGGTGTCGCGCCGAGCAGGCTTGCCGCAAGCAGGACAGGCGCAGTGCTTCCAGGTCGGATGATGGTCGAGCGGATTGCCCGGCTTGTCGAACGTGACGTCGTCTGGCAATTCGACCGGCAGTTGTGATCTGGGAACCGGGACAGCGCCGCAATCCTCGCAATGAATGGCGGGAATCGGGCAACCCCAGTAGCGCTGGCGTGAAATCAGCCAGTCCCGCAGGCGGTAGTTCACCTTGCGTTTCGCCACCGGACTGCCGGTCATCGCGGATGCCTCCAGGCGGCGCGCCACCTCTTCGAAAGCCGCGTCCGTGGTCAGCCCATCAAGGAAGCGCGAGTTGACCATCACGCCGTCGCCATCGAACGGGCGCTCATCCCAGGCCGCATCGTCCCAGCCGTCACCCTTGACGACGGGCAAGATCGGAAGCTGGTACTTGCGGGCGAATTCATGGTCACGTGCGTCATGTGCCGGACAACCGAAGATCGCGCCCGTGCCGTAGTCCATCAGGATGAAATTGGCGACGTAGACCGGGACTGTCCAGGCCGGGTCAAGCGGATGCACGGCGCGCACGCCGGTGTCGAAGCCGAGTTTCTCCGCTGTCTCGATCTCGGCTGCGGAGGTGCCCATGCGCCGGCATGCCTCACAGAACTCGGCAAGCGCGGGATTGCCGGAAGCCGCAGCCCTGGCCAGAGGGTGATCAGGCGCCACCGCCATGAAGGACGCGCCGAACAGCGTGTCAGGCCTGGTGGTGTAGACTTCGAGTTCATCGAACCCGGATGGTGCGGTGCCCGGCGCGATGGCCCAGCGCAGCATCAAGCCCTCGGAACGTCCGATCCAGTTGCGCTGCATCAGCTTGACCTTGTCGGGCCAGCGGTCGAGCGAATCGAGGCCATCCAGAAGCTGCTGCGAGAAATCGGTGATCTTGAAGAACCACTGGGTCAGGTCGCGCTGCTCGACCGCAGCGCCGGATCGCCAGCCCTTGCCGTCGATGACCTGTTCGTTGGCCAGAACCGTCATGTCGACAGGGTCCCAGTTGACCTTGGCGGTCTTGCGTTCGACCAGCCCGGCCTGCCAGAAATCGACAAACATGGCCTGCTGATGCTTGTAGTATCCCGGGTCGCAGGTGGCGATCTCGCGCGACCAGTCGAGCGACAGGCCCATGTTCTTCAACTGCGCCTTCATGGTCGCGATGTTGGCATAGGTCCAGTCGCGTGGATTGACCTTGTTGTCCCGCGCCGCATTCTCCGCCGGCAAGCCGAAGGCGTCCCACCCCATGGGATGCAGGACATTGAAGCCCTTGGCGCGCTTATAGCGGGCCACCACGTCGCCCATCGTATAGTTCCGGACATGCCCCATGTGGATGCGGCCGGAAGGATATGGGAACATTTCAAGAACATAATATTTCGGACGTGGATCGTCGTTGCGCGTCCTGTAGAGTTCGCACGCGTCCCAGGCCTTGCGCCAACGGGGTTCAACATCCTTGGGATTGTAGCGCTCGGTTGTCATGTCACTCGATCAGGGTCCATCTCGTGCCGCGCTGCGGCGCAAACCGACACCGCCGCGCAAACGCCTGTTGCGTGCACGGTGACGGACGGACTAGGACACGAACAGACGGGCGCGGTCAACGTGGTTTCAGGCGTTCTGGCCTGCCGAATGGCCCGACAGGATCACGATCATGGATGTTGAGGCACGATTCGAGGATATTCGCGGGCTCGTGCGGCGCGCCTGCACCGACAATGGCCGCGGGCCGGACGATGTCGCGCTCGTTGCTGTCTCGAAGCTGTTCGCAGCGGAGGTGATCAGGCCGGTTCTGGACGCCGGTCACAGACGGTTTGGCGAAAACTACGTGCAGGAGACCAAGACCAAGTGGCCTGCATTGCGTGAGGCCTATCCGGATGTGGTGCTGCATCTGATCGGGCCACTGCAGTCCAACAAGGCCCGCGACGCGGTCGCCCTGTTCGACGTGATCGAGACGCTTGACCGCGAAAGCCTCGCGAGGGAACTCGCCCGCGAGATCGCACGGCAAGGCCGTCACCCGACCTTGCTGGTGCAGGTCAACACCGGAGACGAACCCCAGAAAGGCGGGGTGAGCCCGCGCGACGCGGACGCGTTCATCAAGCTCTGCCGGGAAACCCATGGCCTTGCCGTGGCCGGACTGATGTGCATCCCGCCGTCCGATCAGCCGCCGTCGCCGCATTTCGCCTTGCTTGGCCTGATTGCACGGCGCAACGGGCTGCGGACCCTGTCGATGGGCATGAGCGCCGACTATGCCGCCGCGATCCAGCTCGGTGCGACCCATGTGCGGATCGGCAGCGCGATCTTCGGGGCTCGCGGCTGACCGTCATTCAGGGGCGACCGACGATGATGCGCGCGCGGGCCGAGAGGCGCGGCAAGACCTTGCGGAACACGTCCCGCTGAGTTGCCACGCAACCCGCAGTCGGTGTCATGCCGGCCCTCGGCAGATGCCAGAAGATGGCGCTGCCGCGGCCTTTCCTCACCGGGGCATCGTTCCAGCCAAGCTCGACAACGATGTCGTAGAGATGATCGGCGCGCCAGAGCCGCTCCTCGGCTTCGCCCGGCGGCCTGCTGATCAACCTGTTGTAGCGCCGGTCCGCGATGTCATCGCACCAGGCGTCGGTTCCGGTCATCAACCGGCGCCTCAGCAGGCTGGCGGGCATGGGGCCCTTGTCGGGCCTGACGAAGAGGCGGCGCAACGGCATGTCGGCGCGCGGGGTGCCGCCATCGCCCTCGCGCTTGGCCACAACAATGCCGGATCGTCCGATAACGCAGGGGAAAGAGCTGAAACCCGCGACCAGAAAACCCCGCGCACGGTTCCGCACTGATGGGATGATCAGCAGCGTCGAAAGCCTGCGGCATTGAACCTTCTTCATCCGCCCTCCATGTAACGGTCGACAGACAGTCTGAATCGCACCCATCTGGCAAGCCCGCCGGGAGGATACACCTTCATGACGCTGATTTCGCCTTTCCGGCGAAAGGCGCTATCTTGTTGTCGAGCCGACTGCCAACTCCCGCAATCACCCCAGGAACATCCGGTTTTCACCCATGTCACAGACTTACCGCCTCCTGATTGTCGATGACGAGGACGTGCTGCGCGAGACGCTTGCCGAGCAGCTTGCCCAATACGAAGAATTCGAGGTCGTGCAGGCTGCAGACGCCGGCGCCGCAATTGGCGTGGCGAAAGCAGACCGCATCGACCTGGCCGTAATGGATGTCGGCTTGCCGGACATGGACGGGCGTGAGGCCGTCAGGCAGATGCGCCGCAACGGGTTCAAGAGCCCGATCATCATGCTGACCGCGCAAGGGTCCGATGCCGACACCGTGCTCGGCCTGGAAGCCGGGGCCAACGACTATGTGGTGAAGCCGTTCCGGTTCGCCGTGTTGCTGGCCCGCATCCGGGCGCATCTGCGCCAGCATGAAGCAAGCGAGGATGCGATTTTCCAGATCGGACCCTACACGTTTCATCCAGGGTCGAAGCTTCTCGTGTCCGGCAAGGGTTCCAAACTGAAACTGACCGAGAAGGAAACGGCGATCCTGCGCTTTCTGTATCGCGCCGGGCGAAAGCCGGTGCCGCGCGATGTGCTGCTGCAAGAGGTCTGGGGCTATAATGCCACCGTGACCACCCACACGCTGGAGACCCATATCTACCGCCTGAGGCAGAAGATCGAACCTGATACGGGCCGTGCCACCATCCTGATGACGGATCCGGGGGGCTACAGGCTCGAACCGTGACCTGGAACCGGAACCGCGATGGCACTCGACAACGATATTGACCTGCTGATGGGGCAGCCCGTGCTCGGCGTCATGCCGCGCGAGGCGCTCAGGCTGATCGCATTTGCAGCGGAGACCCGTTTCTTGCGGGCCGGGGATATTCTCTACAGGAAGAACGAGGCGGCTGATTGCGCTTATTTTCTCACGACCGGAGTGATCGCGCTGGATGCGCGCGATGACGGATCTCCGGCGATGCAGGTGGCGGGGCCCGGCAGCCTTCTTGGCGAGACAGCGCTGTTCGCCGAAGTCCAGCGTCCTGCAACGGCCATTGCGCGCGAGACAGCCACCGTGATGCGCCTCAACCGGTCGGTGATGACGCGCGTGCTCAGTGAATTTCCAGAGGCCGCCGCCGCCGTGCACCGGATCATCTCGGAACGCGTCGAGACGATGGCTCATGACCTTGGCGGTGTGCGCGCCCGCCTGATGGCCATCGACCGCTGACAGAGGACCATCGGCCGGTCAGTCAAGGAAAAGCTCAAGTTCCAACGCTCAAAGCTCCAGCCTGACCGTGACGGGCGCATGGTCCGATGGCCGCGCCCAGCCGCGTGCCGCCTTGTGAACCTCGGCAGACGCCAGCACGCCCGCCAGATCGGGCGACAGCCAGACATGGTCAAGCCTGCGGCCCTTGTCGGCGGCCTCCCAGTCCTGCGCCCGGTAGCTCCACCAGGTGTAGACCTTTTCCGGTTCCGGCTTGAGTTGGCGGACCGCATCTATCCAGCCATGATTGTGGCGCAGGGCTTCGAGCGTCGTGGTCTCGACTGGCGTGTGAGACACGACGTCAAGCAACTGCCTGTGGCTCCAGACGTCGGTCTCGTAGGGCGCGATGTTGAGATCGCCCAACAGAATGGCGGGCCCGTTGGTTGGTCTGGTCAAGGCCGCCCAGCGGTCCATGTCCGCCAGGAATGACAGCTTGTGGGCAAATTTATCGTTGATCACCGGGTCGGCCAGGTCGCCGCCGGCCGGCACGTAAAAATTGTGAATGGTGATGCCGGCCGCCTTGCGCGCGTCCTTCGCAAGGGTGACGGACACGTGGCGCGCATCGCTGCGGCCGCACATCTCCATCGTGTTCCTGTCGCTGAAGGGCAATTTCGACAGGATGGCCACGCCATTGTAGCCCTTGTTGCCGATGAAGGCTTGATGGAGATAGCCCAGCGCCTTGAAATCCGCCGCTGGAAATCTGTCGTCCGGCGTCTTGGTTTCCTGCAGGCAAAGCACGTCGGGGCGCACCTGTTCGAGAAGGTCCTTCACGATCGGAAAGCGCAGGCGGACGGAATTGATGTTCCAGGTGGTGACCGAGAAGGGCATGGCGCACGGATCCGAGGGTGACAGCGGGGCGATTTGATTGATCGCTGATCCCTGCCGCGATGACGCGACTTGTCAAGCGGCGCCTCGATGCCTGACGCGGGTGTCCTCAAAAAGAGAGCGCCCAGTCCCGGGGGGAGACTGGGCGCTTGCGCTGTGAAACGCGGCCACCGGGAGGACTCACCGTTGGCATGGGGCACAGCACCAGCCGCGACGGGGGACGCCGGCAGGTGCATACGTGATTCCCCGTATGCATTCTGGCGCTGCGCCCAATCGATTCAAGCCATGAGCAAAAAATTCTTTTGATGCGATCGCGACGATGGCCGCGGTGCAACGGCAATGTTGATGGACATGATCAGTTGCGGGTGTCGAGTATCCGTTCGAGGTTGATCTTGAACAGATCGGGATCAGGCCTGCGCCCGGTGTCGAGGTTGGCGACCTGCACGGATGTCTCGTAGCCTTGGGGATCGATGATCACCCATTGCCTCAGGCGGTTTGCCTTCGGATCATAGTGCAGCGTGATGCGCGAGGTGCCGCCCAAGGTCGCGCGGTCCTCGACGGTGACGCGGATCATGTCCGCGGTTGATGCGACGCTGATCACCTTCACGTCGCGCTTGAGATCGATCTGTTCCTTCAGGAGAAATTTCAGCGGCGTCTGGCCGATCAGATAATTGTCCTGGGTCGCCAGCTTCTTGTCACGCACGGCAACCGTCGTGCCGTCGGAAATGACCTCGATGGTCGCAGGCGGGCGATACTCGAAGCGCATCCGGCCAGGGCGCTGGATATAAAGTTTGCCCTCGTACTTGCGCCCATCGGCCCCGAACTGCGTGAAATCCGCGATCAGGGTCCGGAACGAATTCATGTAGGTGTTGACACGGTCAAGTGCCGCGTCCTCGCTGAGCGGGCCAGAAGCTGAACTGTCACCAGCGGCAGGAGCCGGCGCGGGGCGGGCGGTTGGTGCAGTCACGTCTGTGTTGAGGCGAATCGGACCTGAGCCGCCCGGAGCAGTGGCGGCACCGCCCGAGCCGATGTCGCTTGGCCGGCGCGGCGGCGCAGGCGCGGTCTGCGCCAAGGCAGCGCTGGCCACACCTGCCAGCATGAGGGCCGCGAGTGCGGTCGCGCGCAATTTCATAAGACTGTCCTTCGTCATCACGCCAACACGGCCCTTCCAGAGCCAGACACCTCACGGGATCATGCCACTTTCCGACGAAACCGTCCGAAAGCAGAAAACATGATTTATGACAATTGTTTAGCGCATACCGGGCTCGAAGAACCGTTTTCACGTTTTTCGCAGCATGCTCTTACAGATGGTATGCACGGCCCGAAGTTCAATTGCATGTCGGAGATGGCGCAATTGAGCCCATGTCAGCGGTCGTGGCGCATTTCGTCGGTTTCAACGAGAATTTCACGCTTGCCGGCATGATTGGCCGGCCCGACGATGCCTTCGTCCTCCATGCGCTCCATGATCGACGCGGCTCGGTTGTAGCCGATCTGCAGGCGACGCTGGATGTATGAGGTGGAGGCCTTCTTGTCCCGCAGCACCACAGCGACGGCCTGATCATAGGGATCTTCGGACGCTGCGCCCATGTCGCTCTTGTCGAAGACCGCACTGTCATCTTCAGCCGAAGCGGCGGCGATTTCGCTCTCGTCGGCGGTGACAGCATCGAGATAGTTCGGGCGTCCCTGCGTCTTCAGGTGCGCGACAACCCGCTCGACTTCGCCATCGGACACGAACGGGCCATGCACGCGGGTGATGCGGCCGCCACCTGCCATGAACAGCATGTCGCCCTGACCAAGCAGTTGCTCCGCGCCCTGTTCGCCGAGAATGGTGCGCGAATCGATCTTCGAGGTAACCTGAAACGAGATCCGTGTCGGGAAGTTGGCCTTGATCGTGCCGGTGATGACATCGACCGACGGGCGCTGGGTCGCCAGAATGACATGGATGCCGGCTGCGCGGGCCATCTGCGCCAGACGCTGGATCGCTCCTTCGATATCCTTTCCGGCGACCATCATCAGGTCGGCCATCTCGTCGACGATGACGACGACATAAGGCAGCGCTTCAAGCTCCATCGTCTCCTGTTCGTAGATCGCCTCGCCGGTGTGGCGGTCAAACCCGGTCTGCACGGTCCTGGTGATGACCTCGCCCTTGTCGCGGGCCTCGACCACGCGCTGGTTGAAGCCATCGATGTTGCGCACGCCGAGCTTCGACATCTTCTTGTAGCGCTCTTCCATCTCGCGCACGGCCCATTTCAGGGCCACCACCGCCTTCTTCGGGTCGGTCACGACGGGCGTCAGAAGGTGCGGAATGCCGTCATAGACCGACAATTCCAGCATCTTCGGGTCGACCATGATCAGGCGGCATTCCTCGGGCTTCAGCCTGTAGAGGATCGACAGGATCATGGTGTTGATGGCGACCGACTTGCCGGAGCCCGTGGTGCCCGCCACCAGCAGATGCGGCATCTTGGCTAGATCGGCGATGACAGGCTCGCCGCCGATGGTCTTGCCGAGGCAAAGCGCAAGCTTGTGCTTGCTCTGCTCGAAATCTGTGCTGGCCAGGAGTTCGCGCAGGAAGACCGTTTCGCGCTTGGCATTTGGCAGTTCGACGCCGATCGCGTTTCGCCCCTGCACGACAGCGACGCGGGCCGAAACCGCGCTCATCGAGCGTGCAATGTCGTCGGCGAGGCTGATGACCCTGGAGGATTTGGTGCCGGGAGCGGGCTCCAGTTCGTAAAGCGTGACCACAGGACCGGGCCGGACCTGCACAATTTCGCCGCGCACGCCGAAATCCTCGAGCACGCCTTCGAGCAATGTCGCGTTCTGTTCGAGGGCATCGGTTGAAATCTGTGCGACAGGCAGCTTCTTCGGTTCTGACAGGAAGGTCAGCGCCGGCAAGGCGAACTCTTCCCGGTCGAGCAGCGAGGGCTGGGCCTCGCGCTGGATGCGCTTGCCGGGCTTGGGCGGCGCGGCCGGCGCCGCAACGCGCTGGCTGACCGGCTCGTCATCGTCTTCGCCTGGAAAGAATTCGGCCGCCATGGCCTGTTGTGGCGCGGCGTGCTGCCCGGCCTGTGCCGCGCGATGGGTCGGGGCCTGAACACGGCTGGCCTGGAGTTGCGCGCCCGCCATGTGCGGCTCACCCGGCTGCCCGGTGAAGCCCGGTTCGATCCGTGTGCGGTTCACCCGGCCTTGGCCGGTTCCTGCGTCCTGCGATGTGCCCGGCGCCGCGTTCGCATATGACAGCCCGCCGCCGCTCATCCAGCGCATGAGGCGTCCGCGCAGCATCATCAGCAGGTGCGCGACGCTGCCGACCAGAATCACGCCAAGACCGGGTTCGGCATCGGGGCGCTCGTCTTCGTCGTCCGCCATGATGGCCTCGTCTTCGTCGTCGGCATCGCGCGTGAAGGCATAGCCCGCAGCGGCCGTGAGGGTGAGGACGCAGACCGCCAGATAGAAGAAGCCGACAAGTCCGCCGAACGCCGAACTCGACAATCCAATGAGGTTGCGGGCACCCAGATAGAGCGTGTCGCCGATCACACCGCCAAGGCCTGACGGCAGCGGCCAGCGCGCCGAAGGCGGCAGGGCGCTGGCAACCCCGGCAGCCGCGAAGGTCCCCATCAGCCAGAGCACGATGCGCAGGGCGACGCGCCCGAGCGTGCGGTTGCGCAGGAGCTTCAGCGACCATGCGAACGGCGGCAGCAGCGCCGCGATCACGCCAAGGCCGAGAAGCTGCATCAGCAGGTCGGACATGATGGCGCCGGGCCAGCTTGCCAGGTTGCGCACGCGGCCGTCGGTGGCATTGTTGAGGCTCGGATCGTCGACGGACCAGCTCGCCAGCGCCACCAGCAGCGCCACGATGACAAGGATGATCGACAGGCCCGCCATTTCGGCGGCCCGGCGGTGCAGGAAAGCCCGCAGCGCCGGTGGAACGTAGTCGATCGGGGAATGGCGTCGGATCGTGCGCATGGTCCAGGGTCCGCTCTCATGCGCCGCGATGCGGCGAATGGGTGCGGCGTCCGTCATGGCCGCCGCCAACGTCCGACACTAGCGAGCGGCGGGTTAAGGCCCGCTTAACCTTGTGGCTCACCCTGCCGCGCAACTGAAAAACCCCGGCGTGGCGCGCCGGGGTTCACTCATTTCAGCATGTCCTGCCGCTCAGTAGTTGTAGGCACGCTCGCCGTGTTCGGCGATGTCGAGACCTTCGCGTTCCTGCTCGGTGGTGACCCGAAGGCCGACGATCACATCGACGATCTTGTAGATGATGAACGAACCGATCCCCGACCAGGCTATGGTCATCAACACGCCCTTCATCTGCGCCCAGAGCTGCGTGCCGAGCGCATAGGTGCCGACAGCCAGTTCGCCAGGCTTGCTGGTGTAGTCAGGGATGCCGGTGCCGCCGAGCGCAGTGTTGACAAGAATGCCGGTGGCCAGGGCACCGAGAATGCCGCCGACGCAATGAATGCCGAAGACATCGAGCGAGTCGTCATAGCCAAAGCTGTTCTTCACCGTCGAGCAGAAGATGAAGCACAGGACGCCAGCGGCGAAGCCGAGCACCATCGAGCCCATCGGGCCGGCAAAGCCCGAAGCAGGCGTGACGGCGACGAGGCCTGCCACCACGCCGGAAGCGAGGCCAAGAAGCGAAGGCTTGCCCTTGGTCATCCATTCGATGAAGAGCCAGGACAGGCCGCCGCCAGCCGCCGCCACGAAGGTGTTGGCCATCGCAAGACCGGCGACGCCGTTGGCTTCGAGGTTGGAGCCTGCGTTGAAGCCGAACCAGCCGACCCAGAGCAGGGCCGCGCCGATCATGGTCATGGTCAGCGAGTGCGGCGCCATCAGTTCCTTGCCGTAGCCGATGCGCTTGCCGAGAACGAGGCAGCCCACCAGGCCGGCGATGCCTGAGTTGATGTGCACCACCGTGCCGCCGGCGAAGTCGAGCGCGCCCCACTGGAAGATCAACCCGGCATCTGCCGCGACCCTCGCGAGTTCAGCCTCTGCAGTAGCCTTTGCGGCTGCATCGGCGCCCGCATCGACAACAGCCTTGGCGGCAGCAGCCAGCGCGTCCGGTCCGGCCCAGTACCAGACCATGTGGGCGATCGGCAGGTAGACGAACGTGACCCAGAGCGCGCAGAACAGCAGCAGCGCCGAGAACTTCATGCGTTCGGCAAAGGCTCCGACAATCAGCGCGCAGGTGATGCAGGCGAAGGTCATCTGGAACATGATGTAGACCAGTTCCGGAACATAATAGCCGTTGGAGAAGGTGGCGGCCGTCGCGTCCGCGATCGTCTTCCCTTCTGGCGCAATGTTGAGGAAGGCTTTCGACAGCCCGCCGATATAGTCATTGAGGCCGCCGCCGCCAGTGAAGGCAAGGGAATAGCCGTAGGTCACCCAGATGACCATCACCAGGCAGACGATGGCGAAAACCTGGGTCAGCACGGACAGCATGTTCTTGCTGCGGACAAGGCCGCCATAGAACAAGGCGAGGCCCGGAATGGTCATCAGGAGCACGAGCACGGTGCAGATCATCAGAAAGGCGGTGTCGCCCTTCTCGACCTTCTGCGCCTGCGCCAGCGCCGGCGTGGCAGCAAGCAGCGCGCCCGTCACCGTGGCGGAAAGCCAGGCAAGGGTGGCTCCGGAACGAAGTGTCTTGAACATGAGGTTACTCTCCAGAATTGTCTGCCAAAATTGCTCTGGCTGATCAGAGCGCGTCCTGATCGGTTTCACCGGTGCGGATGCGGACGGCGCGTTCAATCGAGGACACGAAGATTTTTCCGTCGCCGATCTGACCTGTGCGGGCAGCGCCCGTGATGGCGTCGATTACCTTGCCGACCATGTCGTTGGCCACCGCGACCTCGATCTTGATCTTCGGCAGGAAGCTCACGGCATATTCAGCGCCACGATAGATTTCAGTGTGACCCTTCTGACGGCCGTAGCCCTTCACCTCGGTCACGGTCAGGCCATGCACGCCCATGGTGGTCAGCGCATCGCGGACCTCCTCGAGCTTGAACGGCTTGATGATGGCCATCACGATTTTCATGTTGCCTCACACCTTCGAAACTGGTTGCGGTCCGGTCTCGTCTTGTCGCCGGACTTCCGATTGACGTCCGAAAACCCGGAACTGCCCGAACTTTCACGCAGATGCCTATCAAGGAGTGTGCCAAGCGGCTGCGTGCGCGGCCGTGACTGCCTGCCAGCAAGCGGCTTCGGCATTTTCTCGGTAGGGGATGGCGCATCATGCGGTGCAGAGACGCGAAATCACGCCACTGCGCATAAAAAACGCGCAGATGCCTATCGAATAGGCAATTAAGCCTTCAGCCCAGGTCGCGGCGCTCGCGAATCAGTCCTTCCTGCGCCACCGAGGCGACAAGCTGGCCCTGCTGGTTGAAAATCAGGCCCCGCGAAAACCCGAGCGCCGCCGAACTGGACGGGCTGTCCTGCGCGTACAGAAGCCATTCGTCGGCGCGAAACGGCCGGTGAAACCAGAGCGCATGGTCAAGGCTGGCCGCCTGTATCGTCTTCTCGAAGACCGTCCTGCCATGGGCGATCAGCGAGGCGTCCAGCAAGGTCATGTCCGATGCGTAGGCCAAGACGCAGCGGTGCAGCACGGGGTCGTCCGGCAGGCGCCGGGTGGCCCTGATCCAGACATGGAATCTGGGCGGTAGCGCGGTGCGCAGGCCATAGCGGGCAAATTCGACGGGACGAAGCTCGATCGGGCGCTCACGTTCGAAATAAGCGCGCACGGGGGCCGGCATCATCGGCAGGATCGTGGTGCGCACCTCCTCCTCTCCGGGAAGATCCTCCGGCATCGGCACATCCGGCATCGGCGCCTGATGGTCAAACCCGGTTTCGTTGACGTGGAACGAGGCCGACATCGAGAAGATCGCCTGCCCGTGCTGGATCGCGACCACGCGGCGCGTGGTGAAGGAGCGGCCATCGCGGATGCGGTCGACCTCGTAGATGATCGGCACCTTCGGATCGCCCGGCAGCAGGAAGTAGGCATGCAGCGAGTGCGGGCGGCGAGCCTCCACCGTGCGGCAGGCCGCCACCAGCGCCTGGCCGATGACCTGCCCGCCAAAGACGCGCTGCCAGCCGACCTGGGGGCTGCGACCACGGAACAGGTTGTGTTCGAGCGGTTCGAGGTCAAGAATGTCGATCAGGGCGTCGACGGCGCTGGCCATGGTCACACCTCGGGTATCTGTCTGGGGCTGGTCAGTCTTGGGTCGGTTGGTCTGGCGGGCTTTGGCGCGTGATGTCCACGGTGACTTGTCAAGCGCATCAGGCGGGTTCACATCCGTTCAGTCAAGGCCGGAGGCAAGCGTTCGCTGCCTGCAACCATCGCCTTCAACAGCCTGGAGTTCAGCCGAATGCCGATGCGGATCATCATTGCCGGGGCAGGCCTCGTCGGCCTCGGGCTTGGGCTCGCGCTCAAGCGCAGCCTCGGCGCCGCGTTCGATGTGGTCGTCGCGGACCCGGTGCTGGCAAACCCTTCAAAGGCGGAGCACCGCGCCTATGCGATCTCCGCAGCCGGGCGGCGCATGTTCGGCGCACTCGACGTCTGGAACGCGATGGCGGTCGGCGCCGAGCCGATCACGGAGATGGTGATAACGGACAGCCGCACGCGCGACGTGGTGCGCCCCGCATATCTGACCTTTGCAGGATCCGGCGAGCCGGAGGAGCGCGGCGGTGAGCCGTTCGCGCACATGGTCTGGAGTTCCGTGATCAACACGGTGCTGATGGATGCCTGCCTCGCCGGTGGCGTGACGTTGCGTGGCGAGGCGGTGACGGGTCGCGAGGTGGAGGAGGCCCGGACGCTGGTGACGTTCTCGGGCGGCGACAGTCTTGCAGCAGCCCTGCTTGTGGCCGCGGACGGCGCGCGGTCCGCCTTGCGCGCCATGGCGGGGATCGGCTGGGTCGGCTGGGACTACGGGCAATCGGGCATTGTCGCCACGATCGGTCATGAACGCAGCCATGGCGGGCGGGCGATCGAGCATTTCCTGCCGTCAGGCCCCTTTGCAATCCTGCCGCTGCCGCCGCTGCCTGACGGCGGCTTCCGGTCGTCGATCGTCTGGACCGAGCGCAGCGGCGATGTCGAGGCGCTGCTGGCGCTGGGCCGCGATGATCTGCTGGACGAACTTGAGACCCGGTTCGGTCTCCAGCTCGGCGCGATCCGCTTCCTCAACGCGCCTCGCGCCTACCCGTTGGCGTTCGGCATGGCCCGCAGCTTCATTGGCGAACGGTTCGCGCTGGTCGGCGATGCGGCCCATATCATCCATCCGATCGCCGGGCAAGGCCTAAACCTCGGGCTCAAGGACGTCGCGGCGCTGGCCGAGGCGGTGGTCGACGCCGCGCGGCTCGGGCTCGATGTCGGCGCACAGCATGCCCTGTCGGCCTACCAGGCCGCGAGGCGCCCCGACACGCTGGCCATGGGTGCGGTGACTGACGGCCTCAACCGGATGTTCTCGAACGATTTTGCGCCGCTCAGGCTGGCGCGTGACCTTGGCCTTGGGCTGGTTGATCGCATGCCGTCCCTGAAGGGCAGGTTCATCCGGGCGGCTGCCGGTCTCGATGCAAGACAGCCGCGCCTGCTGCGCGGGGAAGCGATCTGACATGATGACTCAAGCCATTGCAGACGGTCATCTTTCCGTGCTGAGAAACAGCTCGTCTGTCTGCTGGGAGGCCTGGTGCTCCTGCCCGTTGGCCAGCGCCGCGTGGAAGGTCGAAAGCCACCAATCGATGTCTTCTGCCTGGATCTTTTCCAGCATGCGTCTCCAGCGACGCTGACGCTCGGCAAGATCCATCTGCAGTGCAGCCTCGATCGCGTCAGCCATGCCGTTCCGGTCATACGGATTGACAATCAAGGCATCCGTCAACTGCCGGGCGGCACCTGCAAAGCGTGACAGCACGAGCACGCCCGGATCATCGGCGTCCTGCGCCGCCACGAATTCCTTGGCCACAAGGTTCATGCCGTCGCGCATCGGAGTGACGAGGCAGACCCGTGCCGCGCGATACAGGCCGGCCAGCACGTCGCGGCCATAGGCCCGGTTGACGTAGCGGATCGGGGTCCAGCTCGGCTCGCCGACCGCGCCGTTGATGCGCCCCGCGGTCTCGGCGACGATCTGGTTGATCTGTTCGTATTCAGGGATGTCGGCCCGCGACAGGGGCGTGATCTGGAGATACTCCACGCTGGCGCGCCGTGCCGGCCTGTCCTGCAGGAACTGGCCATAGGCTTCCATGCGCTGGGCGACGCCCTTGGAATAGTCGAGACGGTCGACGCCAAGTATCAGGGTGCGGCGGCCAAGGCTCTCGATGGTTTCCGCCACCACGGCATTTTCGGATGCAGCCTCCGCTTCGGCGGCGAAGGCCCCGACATCGATGCCGATCGGCAAGGCAAGGACCTGCATCGAGCGGCCATCCGCGCCGAAGCGGCGTGCGCCTGTCTGCGCCGCTTCCATCTCGCGCAGCAGGGCATGGCAGAAATGGTCGCGGTCAGCCTCCGTCTGCAGGCCCACGACGTCATAGTCCATCATCGCGCGCAACAGTTCACGGGCTGCCGGCAGGATCCCGAAAACATCGGTCGATGGCCACGGAATATGGTGGAAATACCCCATCCTGTTGGTCAGGCCTGCCAGCCGGAGTTCCCGCGCCAGCGGCATCAGGTGATAGTCATGCACCCAGATCAGGTCATCGGGCTTGGCCACGCGCGCCAGATGCCGGGCAAAGGCCGCATTGACCCGCTTGTAGCCGGCAAAATCGCCGGGCGTGAACTCGGTGAGGCCGACCCGATAGTGCATCAGCGGCCACAACGTGCGGTTGGCGAAGCCTGTGTAGTATTCGCCGTAATCCTGCTCCGTCAGATCGATCAGTCCATAGCGGATGCCGTTGTTGGTGACGAACCGGATGTCATTGTCGGACCCGCTGCTGATCTCGCCGCTCCAGCCGACCCAGGTTCCGCCGTGCTGCTTGAGCGCCTCGAACAGCGCCACCGCCAGGCCGCCTTGCGGGGGTTCGCCATTCTCGTTCAACGCGACGCGGTTTGAGACCACGATCAGCGACATCGGCCCACCTGTCGGCCATGCGGTGCGTCGTGAAGATCGAACTGAAAAACGTGCCTGTTCGTCACAATGTCGGCCGGGTCATGGGGTTCTGGACCCGGCACGTCGTCTTTACCATCTGCAATCATGACCGCACATTGGGCCGTGACATGGGCACGAGTGAGGCAAGACATTCCGTCCGGTCTGAGAGCGGCAAGCTCCAGGTCCACCGGACAACAATCACAGCTTGCCGATCGTTGCTGCCGGATTGTTTTGTCGTCACTCGATTGGGCGTGCTTCCTCGGGGAGCATGATCGGGATGCCATCGCGGATCGGATAAGCGAGCTTGGCCGCACGGGACACCAGTTCCTGCGCAGCGGCGTCGTAGTGCAGCGTCGTCTTGGTGAGCGGGCAGACCAGAAGTTCGAGCAGCTTCGGGTCTATCTTCATTGCAGCGCCTGTCTCGGCCTGTTCGGTTGGCATGGGGCCACTCCTTGTTTGCTCCCGGCAGCGTATACCCGTTACCCGGGCTACCCGGAAATCCGCTTTCGGCAGGACGCCTCAGGTCCGGCTGCCTGATGCTGCGAGGTCGTCCATCAGGCTGGCTGACACCGCGAGTTTCGCCGGGCTCAGCCCGGTGTCGATCAGTTCGTCGAGCAAGGTCCGCATCTGGCCGATGGCAGCGGCGCGTCCGCCGTGCCAGGCCTCCACGCCGGGCGAGCCCGCGCCATGGGACTTGACGATGGCGACGGACATGGTGCGCAGCGACAGGTCGATGCGCTCCAACGCGCGGTCCATGGCCAGACGTTCGAAGCGGTCGGTGGTCTTGAGCAGCGCTGCCGCCTGCCTCAGCCGGTTCACGCCAAGCGTTTCGGTGGCCGCAAACAGCGTCGAAACACCATCCGCGACGCTGGCGCCGCTTTGTTCGGCAATCAGCACGCCGTCAGGGGCCGCCTGGAGGGCTGGCAGATCTACGATGCGTGCTGCGATTTCGGCGGGCACGCCCTGCTTCGTCCATTCGGAAATGGCAGCGTCACGCTGATCCGGCGAGAGAGCGAGCGCGCTGCCGGCCTGCGAGACGGCCGTGACGCCGGCGCCGAAACGCGCAACCTGCTGGTCGAGCGGGCGCGAGACGTCTGCGTTGCGCAAGAACCAGACCATGCGCGCCACCAGCGTATCCTGCACCATGCCATAGAGCGAGAGCTGGGTTGCGCCACCAATCCTGGTGTCGAGCCCGTCGATGGCGAGGTTGAGATCCAGCAGGCCGAACGCATCGCGGGTCAGCACGTAGGCGCGGGCTATCGCGGCGGGCTCCGCGCCGGTCTCTTCCGAAAGACGCGCGATCACGCCCGCGCCGCCGCGGTTGATCACGGCGTTGGAAAGCTGTGTCGAGATGATCTCGCGGCGCAGGCGGTGGCTGGCGATCGCATCGGGAAAGCGCTCGCGCATGGCGCGCGGGAAGTAGCGGGTCAGTTCCGTGGCAAGATACGGCTCGTCGGGCAGGGCGCTGGCCAGCAGATCGTCGTAGAGGGCCAGCTTGGCATAGGCCAGCAGCACCGCAAGTTCCGGACGGGTCATGCCCTCGTTCCGGGTTTCGCGCTGGGCCAGCACGGCATCGGTCGGCAGGTACTCAACCGCGCGGTCGAGCCGGCCCTGTCGCTCGAGCCGCCGCATCTGGGTTCGGGCAAGGCCCAGTTCCGCCGCGCCGCGCCGCTCGGCCAGCGACAACGCGAGCGACTGCAGATAGTTGTTGCGCAGGACCAGCGCGCCCACTTCGTCGGTCATTTCGGCCAGCATGGCGTTGCGCGCGGCCTCAGGCAGCCGGCCATCGCGTTCGGGAGGGCTGAGGCCGATCTTGATGTTGACCTCGACGTCGGAGGTGTTGACGCCGGCCGAGTTGTCGATGGCATCGGTGTTGAGGCGCACGCCCTGACGGGCGGCCTCGATGCGGCCACGCTGCGTCGCGCCGAGGTTCGCGCCTTCGCCGATCACCTTGGCGCGCAGATCGGCGCCGGTGATGCGGATCGCATCGTTGGCGCGGTCACCCACCTCCGCGTCGGTTTCGCTCGAAGCGCGGATGTAGGTGCCGATGCCGCCGAACCAGAGCAGATCCACGCGCGCCTTCAGGATCGCGTGCATGATCTCCTGCGGCGTGGCCTCTGCCTTGTCGAGATCGAGCATGACCCGGACCTTTGCCGAGAGCGGCACCGACTTGGCCGAGCGCGGATAGATGCCGCCACCTGGCGAAATCAGCGTCTTGTCATAGTCCTGCCAGCTCGAACGCGGGAGCGCGAAAAGCCGCTCGCGCTCCTTGAACGACGCCACCAGATCGGGGGCGGGATCAAGGAAGATGTCACGATGATCGAAGGCGGCGACCAGGCTGATCGCGGGCGAGAGCAGCATGCCATTGCCGAAGACATCTCCCGACATGTCGCCGACACCGGCCACCACGAACGGTTTGGACTGGATGTCGTGGTCGATCTCGCGAAAATGGCGCTTGACCGCCTCCCAGGCGCCTCTCGCTGTGATGCCCATCTTCTTGTGGTCGTAACCCTGGCTGCCGCCCGAGGCGAAGGCATCGCCAAGCCAGTGTCCTTTCTCGGTGGAAAGCGCGTTTGCGGTGTCTGAGAAAGTGGCGGTGCCCTTGTCGGCGGCGACCACCAGATAGGGGTCATCGCCGTCATGGCGCACCGTGTTGGCGGGCGGCACGATGCGCTCGCCGTCGAGGTTGTCGGTCAGTTCCAGCAGCGTGCGCACGAAGATGCGGTAGCTCTCGGTGCCCTCCGCAAACCACGCGGCACGGTCCGAGGCGGACGGGAGCTGCTTGGGGACAAAGCCGCCCTTTGCGCCAACCGGCACGATGACGGCGTTCTTGACCTGCTGGGCCTTGACGAGCCCCAGCACCTCTGTCCGAAAATCCTGCGGGCGGTCCGACCAGCGCAGGCCGCCGCGGGCGACCTTGCCGAAGCGCAGGTGGATGCCTTCGACACGGGGCGAGTAGACGAAAATCTCGTAGAGCGGCCTTGGCGCGGGCAAGCCGTCGAGCCTGTCGCTGTCGAACTTGAAGGCGATCGTCGGGCGCGCGAAGCCATCCGGCGCGATCTGGAAGAAATTGGTGCGGATGGCGGACGTGACGAGGTTGGCGAAGCGGCGCAGGATGCGGTCGTCGTCGAGGCTGCCGACCGCGCCGAGTTGCTTGTCGAGCGTGGCTGCGAGGCCCGCGGCGGTCTGCTCGCGCGCGACAGGCTCGAGGCGCGGATCAAAACGGTTGACGAAGCTCTTCACCAGCGTTGCGGTGATGGTCTTGTGCCGCGACAGCGTTGCGGCGATGTAATCCTGTCCGTAAGGCACGCCAGCTTGCTGCAGATAGCGCGCAAGCGCCCGCACAAGCGCCGCCTCGCGCCAGGCAAGCCCGGCTTCCATGACCAGCGCGTCGAAGCGGTCGGACTCGGTCAAGCCTCGGAACTGGGCCATCAGGGCGGCTTCGACGGCAGGCTCCGCCGTCTCGATGTCGATGTCGCCGCCTGCCGCCCGTTCGAGCGTCATGTCATGCATCCAGACGCGCTCGGCCTCGGTGGAGCCGGCAGGCACGATCCGGTAAGTGCGCTCGTTGACGACGGTGAAGCCCATGTTCTCGAGCATCGGAACGCGCTGCGAGAGCGGCATCGGGGTCGCCCGGGTAAAGACCTTGAGGTTGACGCGGGTGGCGGGGTCGCCTTCGCGGCGGTAGAAGTCGACGGCGCGGGGCTTGTCGTCGGTGAGTGTCTCCAGCGTCTCGATGTCCGAAATGGCCTGCGCTGCGGAGAATCCGTCGCGGTAGGCCGCGCCGAACGCCTCTGCATAGCGCTCGGCAGACTGCCGCGCCTTCGCGCTGCCCTTGGCCATGTCGAGCGCATCCTTCAACCCGTCGGCCCAGGTGCGGACAATGGCTGAAATGCCGGCTTCCAACGTTGCCCGATCGATGCGCGGGGTTTCGCCCTCGTCGCGTCCGATGATGAAATGGGTTCGGGCGAGCGGGCCTTCGGGGTAGGTCGGGTAGGCTGCCGACAACCGCCCGGCGTAGACGCGTGCGAGGAAGTCGCCGACCCGGCGGCGCACCGAGGTGTCGTAACGGTCCTTCGGGATGTAGACGAGGACGGAGACGAAACGGTCGAACTCGTCGATGCGCGACAGCGCGCGGATGCGGGGACGCTCGGTGAGTTGCTGGATGTCGAGCGCAAACCGGTGCAGGGTCTCGACATTGATCTGGAAAAGCTCGTCGCGCGGGTAGGAATCCAGCACGTTCATCAAGGAACGGCCGGAGTAGCTGTCCTGGTCGAAGCCGGCAAGCTTGGCGACCTGCGCCACCTTCAGGCGCAGATAGGGCACAGAGGCGGCCGTGCCGGTGTAGGCGCTGGAGGTCAGCAGGCCGACGATGCGCAATTCTCCGTCGAGCCTGCCATCGGCGGTGAACAGCTTGATCCCGACATAGTCGAGATGGACGCGGCGATGCACCCGGCTCTTGACGTTCGCCTTGGTGATGATGAGAGCCTGCGGCTTGTTGAGAAACGCCCTGATCTCCGGCGTGGTTGCCACGAGATCGCGCCCGCGGCGCAGCACCATCACGTCCGGGTCGCGCAGGATGCCGAGGCCGGTGCCGCCCACCTGATCGGCAGCAGCGGCCGCTTCGGCGAAGCGATACTCGCGCATCCCGAGAAACGTGAAATTGTCGGTGCTGATCCAATCCAGAAAGCGCATCGCCTCGGCCATTTCCTCGTCAGGAAGCGGCGGCGGATTGTTGCGGTAGGCCTGCATGGCCGAGCCTAGCCGGGTGCGCATGACTGACCAGTCATCGACGGCGACGCGCACGTCGGCATAGACCCGCTCCAACCCGGCGATCAGCTTTGTCCGTGCGGCAGGGTCCGGCAGCCTGTCGACGTGGATGTGGATCAGGCTTTCGCGCAGGGTGCCTTCGGGTGCGCGTGCCGACGCATCGCCCGCCATGCGGGTGAGCGCGCCCTGGCCATCACGTGCCACCGCGATGATCGGGTGCGCGACGAGGTTGGGTTCGATGCCCTGGTCCGTCAGTTCGGCCAGCGTCGAATCGAGCAGGAAGGGCATGTTGTCGTTGACCACCTCGATGATGGTGATCTCGCGCCGGATTCCGGCATGGCTGATGGCCTCGTCGCGCAGGTTGACGCGGGTGGCATGCCGGATGCGCGCTGTGGCCAGTTCCGCCAGCGCGCCACTGGCGAAGCGTGCCAGATCCTCGCTGGCATAGCCTGCAATGTCTTCGGCTGCGACGCGGCCAAACAGGAGGTCGGTGAAGGTTTTCAGGTCGGCGGGAAGCGATTTTGCCTCGTTGTCGCCCCGGACAGGTGCTTTCTTCGCCATGACAACCCCCGGTGGCCTCTTGCGGGCCGACTTTTGCAGTGACAGAGCGATGGCATAAGCGCTGCGCTCATGCAACTTTGGTCGCATCGCGCGGAGCGCAGGCGCGCCAACCCCCGCGATGGAGAGTGATCATGGCTGATGACAGAAAGACGACGGACGAGGCGCCGCCAGCACAGGGACTGCATGGCCCCGTGATGGCGCTTGATCTGCCGGCAACGGCGCTTGGGCCCGCGATGCAGGCCTATTTCGACAAGTGCGACGCCAAGATCGGGTTCGTGCCCAATGTGCTCCGTGCGCACGCCTTCGACAATGCCAAGCTCGAAGCCTTTGTCGCCTTCTACAACGACCTGATGCTGGCCCCGTCGGGACTGTCCAAGCTCGAGCGTGAGATGATCGCGGTCGTGGTCTCTTCGGTCAACCGCTGCTATTATTGCCTGACGGCGCATGGCGCCGCGGTGAGGCAACTGTCCGGCGATCCGGCGCTTGGCGAACTCCTGGTGATGAACTGGCGTGCGGCGGAACTGCCGCTTCGGCACCGGGCCATGCTCGGATTCGCCGATAAACTGACGCGCGAGCCGCATGCGATGGAGGCAGCAGATCGCGACGACTTGCGGTCCGCCGGCTTCAGCGAGCGCGATATCTGGGACATCAGCGCAGTTGCGGCCTTTTACAACATGTCGAACAGATTGGCCTCGGCCACGGACATGCGTCCCAATTCGGTCTACCACGCCATGGCGCGTTAAACGGCGTTCCGCCAGTCGAAGGCCACCCCAAAAGAAAGGCCGGCCACACAAGGTGACCGGCCAAGAACCTCGACTAAATTGGCCCGGCCCATGCGAAGCCCAGGGGGGCTGGGGGGCTGACGTGTCCTGAACACCGCAGGGCCGGGCCGTCGAGGTAACAAGCATCAGTATAGGGTTCAACATGGTCATCGCAGGGCGTGAACCCGCCCAAAATGAGGCATTGTCGACGCCTGTGCGAGATGGCGGATGACGGGGTGAAGAGCGGCCAATCGAGGCAACCGGATGAATGCCGGGCCCACAGGTTGCATCCCCTGTCCGGTGCGTTCCGCGTTTCCGGGGAGACATCAGGCAGGTCCGAAAGCGCGTTCGCTCCATTGCCCCGGGCGCACGGCGTCTTGCTTGCCAGAGCGGGGAGGTCGGAGCATCATGAACACGACAGGTGATTTGGACGGAGCCCGCTGGTGAATGATGGCGACAGGATCGTGCGAGACGGCGACACGGATGTCGTCGTCCTCCACCGGCCGCAGGCCGAAACCGTGTCGTTCGACCGCAAGGAACTCAGCGCCATCCTCAATCTCTACGGGAGGAAGGTGGCTGAGGGGGAATGGCGGGACTATGCCATCGACTTCCTGCGCGACATGGCTGTGTTCTCGATCTTCCGGCGAACGTCCGAGATGCCGCTGTACCGGATCGTCAAGACGCCAGCGCTGGCCCGCAAGCAGGGCGCCTACAGCGTGACCACCACCGGCGGACTGATCCTCAAGCGCGGACCGGAACTGGTGCGCGTGCTGCAGGTGCTCGACAAGCCGCTGAAGCTTGTTCGGTAAGGCACGCCACGCCCGCGCAGGCAGCCGTTCGTTTCCCAAAACAAAACCCCGGCGCTTGCGCGCCGGGGCTTGTCATCCACAAAATGCGTTGTGGAGGGATTATTCGCGGTTGCCGAACAGGCTCAGCAGCATCTGGAACATGTTGATGAAGTTCAGGTAGAGCGAAAGCGCGCCGTTGATCGAAAGCTTGGCGAGATCTTCGGCAGTGCCTTCGCCGTAAAGATACATCTCTTTCAGGCGCTGGGTGTCCCAGGCGGTCAGGCCAGCGAAGACCAGCACGCCGATTGCCGAAATGGCGAAGCCGAGCGCGCTCGACTGCATGAACAGATTCACCAGCGAGGCGATCACCAGGCCGATCAGGCCCATGATCAGGAACGAGCCCATGCCCGACAGCGACTTCTTGGTGGTGTAGCCGGCAAGGCTCAGGCCGCCGAAGGCCGCTGCCGTGACGAAGAACATCTGCACGATCGAACCGCCGGTGAAGACCATCAGGATCGACGACAGAGACAGGCCCATCACCGCCGCGAAGGCGAAGAACATCGCGCGTGCGCTCGATGCCGACATCTTGTCGGCGCGGAACGTGAACAGAAGGATGAAGGCCAGCGGCGCCAGCATCACGACCCACTTCAACGGGCTGAGATACAGCATCTGCCCGAATGGCGTCAGCGTGCGCAGGCTTCCGCCCGCGAGCATGTTGGTGCCCATCGCGACAAGGCCGGAGATGGCCAGGCCGAGAATCATGTTGTTGTAAACGCCGAGCATGAAGGACCTGAGGCCCTGGTCGACCTCGGCGGCGCTGCGCTGCTGGGCAACAGGTGTGCCCCAGGCGGAAGCGTTAGGATCGAAATTGCTCATGGAAAGCTCCAACTCCCTTTGGAAATCCGGCTATGGACGGCCAAGTTCCGCGGGATTGTTCAAAGCCCCGCAGCGTCGGCATCCGACGTCAGCCAACAATATGGGGAAATCCGGCTTCCGTTGCAAGTGGTCGTCCGGTCGCAAGGCCCGGAATCCGCAACAGGATGAATCGCGGCTGCCGCTGCCGGCATTATATCACAACGAAACCATGTAATACCCAAGTGAAACCGACTATAGCGACCGCAGGTAGCTCGCAGGTTTCTTCGAGAGAATTCGCAAGGTGCCAGCCAATCCAAACACAACCGCAATCGCAACAGTTGCCAGAGCGATCAGTATTGCGCTGGAAGCCGAGAAGGCGAAGTCTATGTTCATGGCGCGTGTTGTAACTGCCCAGGCAGCACCCATGCCGGCCAGAACGCCGAAGCTTGCAGCAATCATCCCGGTGAGACCGTATTCGAGGGCATAGGCCCCGATGATCCGGGTGCGGGTCGCGCCGAGCGTCTTGAGGATCATCGCATCGTAGAGGCGTGCGCGCTGCCCTGCGGCAAGAGCGCCCGCCAGCACCAGCAGGCTCGCGGCGACGGCAATGCCGCTGGCCGCGCGGATGGCCAGGGTCAGCTTGGCCACGAGGTCATTCGCAGCGTCGAGCGCATCCTTGACGCGGACTGCCGTCACGGACGGAAAGCTGCGACCAAGCGCGCGGAGAAGCGCCGCATCCTGCGTCGCCGAGTCCGTCTGGCTCAGCGCCCGGGATTCGGCCGGGGCGGTCAGCGTCGCCAGGTGGGTGTGCGGGGCGCCGGCGAAGGAATTCGGCGAGAACAGCATCACGAAGTTGATGCCGAGATTGCGCCACTCGACCTTGCGCGTATTGGCCAGCCGGGCGGCGATGTTGCGGCCAAGGACATTGACGGTGACCTGGTCGCCGACCTTGAGGCCGAGCCCGGCGGCGAGTTCATGGTCGAAGGACACCAGCGCTTCGCCGCGATGGTCGACCGACCACCAGGCCCCGCTGACCAGTTTCGAATCGCGTGGCATGTCGGCTGCGAAGGTGATGCCGCGGTCGCCTTCCAGCACCCAGCCAAAGCGGTCCGGCAGCTTGATCTGGTCGACCGGCACGCCGTTGAGCGCCACCATGCGCCCGCGCATCAGGGGCACGCGCTCGAGGCTTGCACCCGGGGATTGCGACGAGATGAAGTTGTCGAACTCGGCCGTGCGCGCGCTTGGAATGTCGAGAAAGAAGAAGGTCGGGGCGCGTTCCGGCAGGTTCTGGGTCAGCGCCCGCTTGAGGCTGACATCGATGAACGCCAGCGCCGACAGAAGCGCGACGCCGAGGCCAAGCGACAGAACCAGCGCGGGCGTGAGCGCTCCGGGCCGGTGCATGTTGGCGACCGCCATGCGCAGCGACGGCAGGCGCGGCCGCGGCAGGCTCGCCGCCAGCCGCATGATACCGGTGCCGACCGCGCGCAGCAGGATGAAGGCAAGCCCGATCACGCCGATGTAGATCGCGGCGATGCGCCCGTCATAGGCGAACAGGATGGTGATGCAGATCATCACGGCGAGCGAGATGGCGAAGGCCGCCAGGTAGACCGGCCGCGGGCGGCGGTTGTCGGCGGCGACCACATCGCGGAACAGGGCCGAGACCGGGGTGTCATGTGCCTGGCCGAGCGGCAGGATGGCGAAGACCAGCGCCGTGACGAGGCCATACAGTGCGGCGATGCCAAGTTCCGGCCAGGCGATGGTGGGAGCGAGCGGCAAGGGCAGCACGTCGGCGAGCAGCCCGGCCAGCACGAAGGGCAGGCCAGCGCCCGCGACGACACCGATGCCGATGCCGATCAGCGCCACCAGCATGACCTCGACAAGGTGAATGGCCACGACCTGCGAGCCGGGTGCGCCAAGCGCCTTGAGGGTGGCGAAATCCATGCGCTTCATGTCGACGAAGCGGCGCACCGCATTGGCCACTCCGACCCCCCCGACCAGCAGCGCTGTCAGGCCCACGAGCGTCAGGAACTGGCTGAAACGATCAATGTTGCGGGCGAAACGCGGATCGGCATTGGCGCGGGTGCGGACTTCCCAGCCTGCTTCCGGCAGGACGCGTCTTGCGTCGGTCTCCAGGCTGTCGAGCGCCTGCGCGGTCGCGGCGTCGCGATCCGGATTCTGGCCCGACATGTCGAGGCGGTAGGACCAGCGGATCAGGCTGCCGGGCTGGACCAGCCCGGTGCTGCGCAAGGCATCCTCGGTCATCAGCAGGCGCGGCCCAAGGCCGACGCCCGCCGCGATCTTGTCGGGTTCGGAGAGCAGCGAGGCCGTGATGATGAAGCGGGCATCGCCAATGGTGATCGTATCACCGACCTTGAGATCGAGCCGGCCCAGCACGAGCGGATCGACGACCGCGCCGTGCAACCCGTCTCGCGCCGCCAGCAGTGAGGGCAGCGGCGCCTGTGGGTCGCTGCGAAGCTCGCCCACGGTCGGGTAGGCTGAGTCCACAGCCTTGACCTCGACAAGCGCCGTGCCCTTGTCGCCGGCATTGGCCATGGCGCGCAAGGTCGCCATCACGGTCACCGTGCCGCGCGAGGCAAGGAAGCTGCGCTCTGCCGGCGTCGCTTCGCGCTGAACCAGCGTGAACGCCGCATCCCCGCCCAGAATGCGTTTGCCCTCGCGGCTGAGCCCTTCGCCGACGCTGCGCGCCGCTGATGTGACCGCAGCGATGGCGGCAACGCCGAGCGCGAGGCAGGCGATGAAGACGCCGAAGCCGCGCAGGCCGCCGCGCAGGTCACGCCAGGCCAGCTTCAGCGCCAGACGCGAGAGCGCGACAAAGCCGTCAGGACGGACGGGGTGCGGGATTGTGCCGTGCATGGTTCAGGCCGGCACGCTCTGGACGCTGGCCAGGTGCGAGATCTGGCCGGAGCGAAGGCGGATCGTGCGGTCGCATCTGGAGGCGAGCGACGCGTCATGGGTGACCAGCACCAGCGTCGCGCCACGCTCGCGCTTCAGCGAAAACAGCAGGTCGACAATCGATGAGCCGGTCGTCTCGTCGAGGTTTCCTGTCGGCTCGTCCGCCACCAGGATCGCAGGGTCGGGCGCGATGGCGCGTGCAATGGCGACGCGCTGCTGTTCGCCGCCGGAGAGCTGGGCGGGATAATGATGCAGACGCTCTCCGAGACCGACGGTGCGAAGCTCCTGCTCGGCCCGCTCGAACGCATCGGCACGGCCGGCGAGTTCAAGGGGCAAAGCGACGTTCTCGCGCGCAGTCATGGTGGGAACGAGGTGGAAGGACTGGAAGACGATGCCGATGCGCCGTCCACGAAACACGGCAAGCTGATCCTCGCCCAATCCGGCGAGATCGGTGCCTTCGATCACGACTGAGCCCTTGTCGGCCCGCTCCAGCCCGGCCATGACCATCAGCAGGCTCGACTTGCCCGATCCGGATGGCCCGACAAGGCCGACCGCCTCGCCAGGATCGATGGCCAGCGAGATGCCCTTGAGGATATGAACCCGTGCAGCATCGCGCCCGAGACTGAGTTCCACGTTTTTCAGTTCGATCTGGGCTGGCATGGTGTTGGCGATGATCTTTCGGTCTTATATCCGGGAGCGCCAACGGGTTGGCGAAGGAGGTTTCGTGCAATCAGTCCGAGAGAACGCGCCTGCAGGATACGCTGCAGGCTTGATTTTAGATGGTCTGTCCTTGCGTTGTTTCAAAGGGGTTGCGGCGATATTCGCCTTGCTTGCGTGCCTGGCAAACCCGCCGCCCGCGCTTGCGCAAGCGGCGGACAAGGCACTTCGGCTGGCGGCTTTCGGCGACAGCCTGACGGCCGGCTACGGTTTGCCGGCGTCGGCGGCCTTTCCCGTCCGACTGCAGCAGGCGCTGGAGGCTCGCGGTCGCAAGATCGTGATCGAGAATGCCGGCGTTTCGGGCGACACCGCGCAGGCGGGGCTCGACCGCGTCGACTGGTCGATCGGCGACGGCGTGGACGGCGTGATCCTGGAGCTTGGCGCGAACGACGCCTTGCGCGGGCTTGACCCGGACGAGACCCGAAAGGCGCTCGATGCCATCATCGTCCGGCTGAAACAGCGCAAGATCGCGGTGATGCTGGCCGGCATGCGCGCGCCGGTGAACATGGGCCCGGACTACGCGCGGCGCTTCGATGCGATCTTCAAGGACCTGGCCGACAAGCACGGCCTCATTCTGTATCCGTTCTTTCTCGATGGGGTTGCGGCGCAGCGCGAACTCAATCAGAACGACGGCATTCACCCAACGGCCGCAGGCGTGGACGTCATCGTCAAGCGCATCCTGCCGACCGTCGAAGCCTTTCTCGACAGCCTCGGATCCCGGGGCTGACCACCCCCATCAGAATCCTTCCAGCCGTTTCCGGAGCCAGACATGCAATACCGTCCGCTTGGCCGCAGCGACATCAATGTCTCGGCAATCTGCCTTGGCACGATGACATGGGGCCAGCAGAACAGCGAGGCCGAGGGGCATGCGCAGATGGACTATGCGCTGGACCAGGGCATCAACTTCTTCGACACGGCCGAGCTTTACGCGATTCCGCCGAAGGCCGAGACGCAAGGCTCCACCGAGCGCATCATCGGCTCGTGGTTCAAGGCGCGCGGCAAGCGCGACAAGGTCGTGCTCGCCACGAAGACCATTGGCCGTTCGCACATGACGTGGTTCCGCGATCCGCCGCAGGAAGGCCGGCTCGACAAGGCCCAGATGACCCATGCGCTGGACAACTCGCTGAAGCGCCTGCAGACCGACTACATCGATCTCTACCAGTTGCACTGGCCCGAGCGCCCCGTGCCGTGGGGCTCGAACCCGACCCGTTTCTCGGCCGAGAGTTTCAAGCCGCTGGCGGACGAGAACAGCATCGACAGCCAGCTAGAGGTTCTGCATGGCTTTGTGAAGGCCGGAAAGGTGCGGGCCATCGGCCTGTCGAACGAGAGCGCCTGGGGCACGATGCGGTTCCTGTTCGCCTCCGAAAGGCTCGGGTTGCCGCGCGTGCAGTCGGTGCAGAACGCCTACAACCTGCTCAACCGCAGCTATGATGTGGCGATGGCCGAAATCTTCGTGCGCGAACAGGTCGGCCTGATGGCATATTCGCCGCTGGCGCAGGGCTTTTTGTCCGGCAAGTACCTGCATGGCGCCCGCCCGCCGGGCGCCCGCACCACGCTGTTCGATCGCGGGCAGCGCTATCAGACGCCGGGGGCCGAGGAGGCCATCGCCGACTATGTGGCGGTGGCGGCGAGGCACGGCCTCGATCCTGCGGCCATGGCGGTGGCTTTCGTGACCAATCGGCCCTTCACCACCTCCAACATCATCGGCGCGACGTCGATGGCGCAGCTCAAGGTCTGCGTCGAAGGCTCGCAGGCCGTGAAGATCACGCCTGAGCTGTCCGCCGATCTCGACGCGGTCCATCAGCGGCGGGGCAATCCCTGCCCGTGACGGCCCGAGGCGACGCCGGGTGCGGGCAGGTTCAGCGTGCCGTCTCGCAATTGTCGCATCTGTGGGGAACCATCGCGCATCATGCCTCGCCTGTTCACCGGACTGGAGATTCCGCCTGACATTGCCAGCTTGCTGTCGCAGCACGGCAGCGGGCTCCCGGGTGCGCGGTGGATCGAGCCAGCCGACTACCATGTCACCTTGCGTTTTCTCGGCGATGTCGATGGCGCGACCGCGCGGGATGTCTTTGATCTTCTCGCCGACATCCGGCGGCCCGCGCTCACCGTCACGCTCGACCAGATCGCCAGTTTCGGCGGCGACAAACCCCATTCCGTCCATGCGCGGGTGCGGCCGGGTCCGGCCTTGAGTGAACTTCAGGCCGACCATGAGCGGCTGATGCGGCGCATTGGCCTGCCGCCCGAGCCGCGCAAGTTCGTGCCGCATGTCACGCTCGGGCGCTGCAAGGGCGCCTCGGCGTCGGCTGTCGCCGACTACCTGTCGAGCCGTGCGCTGGTCCGCTCGCTCAGCTTCACGGCGCGGCGTTTTGTCCTGTATTCATCGCGGGCTTCGACCGGCGGCGGGCCCTATGTGATGGAAGCGGCCTATCCGCTTGAAGCGCAGAACGGCCGGCAGGGCGCGTGAGGCCGAGGGACGCAGAGCTAAAGTGCGGGAGGCAGCGACGATGGTGGCAAAACTCGATCTGGCGGCAAGATCCTCGGCACTCGTCAGCCTCAAGGGCTGGACCGAGGTCGAGGGGCGAGACGCGATCAGCAAGCGTTTCGTCTTCGCCGATTTCAATGCCGCCTTCGGCTGGATGGCGCGCGTGGCGCTGCTGGCCGAGAAGATGGACCACCATCCCGAATGGTCCAATGTCTACAGGACTGTCGACGTGACCCTGTCGACGCATGATGCCGGCGGCCTCAGCGACCTCGACATTGCCATGGCGAAGGCGATGGACCAGATGGCGGGCTAGATTGCGAAGCCGCAGGCGGCGAGCCGCGCGAGCATGTGGGCGGGCGCCGCGGCCTCGACGGCGACGGGCGGCTTCTTCGGGAACAGCGGGATGCTGATGGCGCGGGCATGCAAGTGAAGCCCGGGTCCGCCGAAACGCGGCCCGGTTCCGTAGATCGGATCCCCGAGGATCGGCCAGCCCGAGGCCTGGCAGTGCACGCGCAACTGGTGGGTGCGCCCTGTCAGCGGCTCGAGTTCCAGCCAGGCGAGCAGGGTGTCGGCAGAGCGGCCCAGCACGCGCCAGCGCGTCTGCGAAGACAGGCCGCCCGGATCGACCTTCATCCACCACCCGCGATCCGGATCGAGTCTGGCCAGAGGAAGATCGATCAGGCCTTCGTCCTCAAGCGGAGCTCCTTCGACGACGGCCCAGTAGGTCTTCGAGATCGACCCGGCCTTGAACAGGTCGCCCAGCCGCGTCAGGGCCTGCCGGTGACGGCCCAGAACGAGGCAGCCGGAGGTGTCTCGGTCGAGCCTGTGAGCAAGCTCGGGCGGGCGCGGCAAGCCGAAGCGCAGGGCTGGGAAGAAACGGTCGAGCGGAGTATCGGCATTGCCACCGGTCCGGCGCCCGGCGTTGAGCTTGCTCTGGGCGTTCTCGGGGCCCTTGTGAACCGGCATGCCGGCGGGCTTGTCGATCACCAGCATCATCGCGTCGCGATGGAGCACGCGGGCGACAATGTCCGCTTCGGTCAGCGGCGCATCCGCCAGGGGAGAATGATCGAGGGCCAATTGCCTGTCCTTCTGCGCGATCAAGGCTTCCGATGTGGTGTGGAACGGGGTAACGACACACAACGCCACCGGCAAGGCTGGCGGCGAACGGACGTGGTTGTTTCATGAGCGACGACAAGAAGAAGCCCGGTTTCCTGGCGCGCCTGTTCGGGCGCGGCGACAAGGGCGGGCAAGAGCCCGCGCTCGCGCCGGAGGTCGAGCCAAGGCTGGAGGCTGCGCCAGAGGCTGTGCCGAACTTGCAGCCTGTTGCCGAAACCATGGCCGAGACTGCCGACCAGGCTCCCGCGCCTGAACCTGTCCCGCAGGTCAGTGTCGAGGCCCAGCCAGAGCCACTTCCGGTGGATGCAGCCCCCTATTCGGCCCCTGGCATCGCCGCCGAAGCCGTGCCTGTGCCTGAAGCTGCTCCACAGAGAAGCTGGTGGTCACGGCTGAGCCAAGGCTTGTCGCGCACGTCGTCCCAGTTGACGACGGGCATCACAGACCTGTTCACCAAGCGAAAGCTGGACGGCGCCACGCTCGACGATCTCGAGGACATCCTGATCCAGGCCGATCTTGGTGTCGACACAGCGGCGCGAGTGGCGAAGATCGTCGGCTCCAGCCGCTATGAAAAAGGCATTTCCGGCGACGAGGTGCGCGCCATTCTCGCCCGCGAGGTCGGCGAGATCCTCAAGCCCGTTGCCATGCCGCTTATGGTCGATGCCGCGCAGAAGCCGTTCGTGATCCTGATGGTCGGTGTCAACGGTTCGGGCAAGACGACCACGATCGGCAAGCTTGCCGCCAAGTTCCGCATGGAGGGCCGCTCGGTGATGCTGGCGGCTGGCGATACATTCCGCGCCGCCGCGATCGAACAGCTCAAGGTCTGGGGGACACGCACCGGGGCCGAAGTGATCGCGCGGGACCAGGGTTCGGATGCGGCGGGGCTGGCCTTCGATGCGCTGACCGCTGCGACGGCTGCAGGCTCCGACGTGCTTCTCGTGGACACGGCCGGCCGCCTGCAGAACCGCGCCGAACTGATGGCGGAACTGGCCAAGGTGGTGCGCGTCATCAAGAAGCTCGACGCCGGCGCGCCGCACGCGGTGCTGCTCGTGCTCGACGCCACGGTGGGCCAGAACGCCATCGCCCAGGTCGAGGTCTTCCGCCAGATGGCGGGCGTCACCGGGCTCGTGATGACCAAGCTCGACGGCACCGCACGCGGCGGCATCCTCGTCTCGCTGGCCTCGAAATTCGGATTGCCAGTGCATTTCATCGGGGTCGGCGAAGGTATTGATGATCTTGAGCCGTTCGATGCGGACGAATTTGCCCGCGCGGTGTCGGGGCTGGAGAGGGCGGCATGAGCATCGAGGCAAAACCGGCAGCGCCCGAGATCAACCCGCTGCTCAAGCTCGGCCTCGAATTCGGCCCGCTGGCGATCTTCTTCTTTGCCAACTCCTATGGCGACCGCTGGTTTGGCGTGCCGGGCGACCAGCGCATCTTTGTCGCCACCGGCATCTTCATCGCCGCGTCGCTCCTGTCGCTGGCGTTGTCGAAGGTGTTCCTCAATCACCTGCCGCGCATGGCGATCATCAACGCGGTGGTGGTCACGGTCTTCGGCGGGCTGACGCTGGCGCTGCATGACGAGCTTTTCATCAAATTGAAGCCAACAATCGTCAATTCGCTTTTTGGATGCATCCTGCTCGGCGGTCTTGCGCTGGGGCGGCCGTTGCTGCCTTACGTGCTCGACAGCGTGCTCAAGCTCGATGACGAGGGCTGGAGAAAGCTGACCTTGCGCTGGGGCCTGTTCTTCTTCGTGCTGGCAGCCATCAACGAGATCGTCTGGCGCAGTTTCTCGACCGATTTCTGGGTCGGCTTCAAGGTCTGGGGCATCATGCCGCTGACCATCGCCTTCGCGCTGGCGCAGACACCCCTGATCCTCAGGCATGAGGTCAAGGAAGAGGCGACCTGAGGCATGCCGCGAAAAAGTGGCAACGGGTTTTCGCAAAAGGCCTGTCAGGCCCGACCATGACAGCGATCTACCGCGCTGCCGCAACCGCCTCTGCCAGCAGGACCTTCGCGCTCTCTTCGGTCAACTGGCCGATATGCTTTTTCAGGATGGTGCCGTCCCTGCCGATCAGGAAGGTCTCCGGCACGCCGTAGACGCCCCAGTCGATGGCCGAACGTCCGTTGCGGTCGGTGCCGACGGCGGCGTAGGGATTGCCGAGCGCGCCGAGAAAGCGGCGGGCGTTTTCGGGCTCGTCCTTGTAATTCAGCCCGACGACGCGGACCCGGCCTGCGCGCACGGCCTCATGGTTCGCCATTTCGACCAGAAACGGATGCTCGACCCGGCAAGGCGCGCACCACGATGCGAAGACATTCAGGATCGTGATTCGCCCATCGCGCAGGTCGGCGGGAGCGATGCCGGGCACCGGCGTGCCATTCCGCAGCAACCCCTCCAGCGACGGCAGGGCCAGTTCCGGCGCAGGCTTGCCGATCAGCGCCGAGGGCACGCGGGAAGCATCGCCGGCAAAAAGCCGAAACAGGAACAGCGTGGCGAGCAGCCCGAAGAACACCAAAGGCGCCAGGAACAGCCAGTTGCGGCGCGGCTTGTCGCCCATCTGCGCTTCACTCATCGGCGCTGGTCCGGGCTGCGGTGCGCCTCGAGCGCGCCAAGCTCACGCTTGCGGGCGCGGTTATCGAGGATGATCCAGCCGCCGAGCGCGCACAGGATGGTTGCGCAAGCCAGATACGAGGCAAGGATGAAGGCGCCGTGCGGGCCCAGATCAATCCAGGCGGCCATCATTCGGCCGGGCTCCGGATGGCGGCGACCGGGACTGCCAGATCGGCCTGGTCGGCTGCGAGAATGGTCAATGTCCGCACACGGCGACGCATGATCTCGGTGCGCATCGACAACAGATGCAATGCGACCGAAAACAACGAAAAAGCGACAGCGCAGACCAGAAGCGGCCACAGCATCGAGGGGTGGATGCTCGGCCCGCCCATGCGAAACACCGATGCGGGCTGGTGCAGCGTGTTCCACCAGTCGACAGAGAACTTGATGATCGGGATGTTGACGAAACCGACCAGCGTCAGGATCGAGACGGCGCGGCCCGCCTGCGCCGGTTCGTCGATGGTGCGCCACAGCGCCATGATGGCCAGGTAGATCAGCAGGAGCACCAGCATCGAGGTCAGGCGCGCGTCCCATACCCAGTAAGCGCCCCACATCGGCCGGCCCCAGAGCGCGCCGGTGATCAGGCAGACGAGCGCGAACGCGGCGCCTATCGGCGCGGCCGCCTTCTGCGCCACCTCGGCCAGCGGATGCCGCCAGACCAGAGCGCCGATGGCCGACAACGTCATCAGCGTGTAGAAGAACATGGCCAGCCAGGCCGCCGGGACATGAACATACATGATGCGGATAGTCTCGCCCTGCTGGTAGTCCGCCGGCGCCGTGACCCAGGCCCCGTAGAACCCGACCACGAAGCAGACGACGCCGAGGCCCGCGATCCACGGCAGAAGCAGGCCCGACAGTGCCATGAAGCGCGTCGGATTGGCGAGCTGGTTGATGAATGTCATAGCGTTTCTGTCATGGCGTCTTGTTGTGGCGTTCTCTGTCCCTGCCCAAGATTTACGCGCCGCCGTGCGGTTTCGCAATCATGGGGCAAAAGTCCTAGTCGATCTGCCGCAGGCCGGCTGCCGCGCCGATGATGCCGATGACCGCGAACACCAGCGTCAATGCGGCCAGAATGGCGAAGGGCGTCGCAAACGGGACCGTGCCGCCAACTGCAGCATTGCAGGCGGCCACGCCGAAAATCAGCGTCGGGATCATCAATGGCAGCGCCATGATCGCGATCAGCACGCCGCCGCGCCGAATGCCGGCGGTGAGGGCCGCGCCAACCGCGCCGATGAAGGTCAGCGCCGGCGTTCCGACAGCCAGGCTGAGTGCGGCAGCCGCCATGCCCGCAGGTTCCATGGCAAGCAGCAAGCCGAAGAGCGGCGCGGCCACGGCCAGCGGCAACCCAGTGGTCAGCCAGTGGGCCAGGCACTTGGCCATCACGATGCCCTCCAGCGGCAGGCCGCCAGCCTTGAGCAGGTCGAGCGTGCCATCCTCCGCATCGGCCTGAAACAGCCGGTCGAGGCCGATCAGGGTGGCGAGGACCGCGCCGATCCAGAGAATGGCGGGCGCGATGCGGGCCAGCAGGTTGAGATCAGGGCCGATGGCAAAGGGCGTCAGCGTCACGATCATCAGGAAGAAGACCAGCGCGAACGACGCTCCGCCGCCGATGCGCAGGCTGAGCACGAGGTCGCGGCGCACGAGGGCGGCGAAGGCGCTCATGGCGGCTGATGCCCGGAATGCTGCCGGGAAAGCTGATGCGCGACATGCGCGCCAAGATCGAGCGTGTCGAGATGCGGCCACTCGAGCGGATCATGGGTGGCGGCGATGACGAGGCCACCGGCGTCGAGATGCCCGCCGACGACATCGGCGAGCCGTCTGCGGGCGACCGCATCGAGCGCGTTGGTTGGCTCGTCCAGGAGCCAGACGGGCCGGCTCCGGCTCGAAGCCAGGCATAGCCGCGCCAGCGAGACGCGGCGGCGCTGGCCGGACGAGAGGTAGGCGCACGGCACATGGGCAAGAGGCACCAGATCGAAGGCGGCGAGAGCGGTCTCGACCGTGCCGCCCTCGCCGGCAAAGACCATGGATTGCCAGCTTGCCAGCAGTTCGCTGACGCTGAGAGCCCCCTTGAGCGGATCGCGGCTGGAAATGAAGATGCTGCGTTGCGGCAGGTCGTGGTCGGGCGCGGCGGGCGAGATGCCGACGCTGCCCTCTTCGGCACGCAGCAACCCCGCCAGAATGCGCAGCAGCGAAGTCTTGCCGACGCCGTTCGGGCCGGCCAGGGCCAGTGCCCGGCCGCCCGGGACGTTGAACGAGAGCCGGCGGAACAGGCTGCGCTCGTTTCGGCGACAGGCGAGGTCATGTGCCGCGAGGCTGCAGGGTGCGGGCAAAATCATCCTCATCGGGGCGCGATCGCAACGGGCATGCCCCGCCGCTCCTGCTGTGCAGGCATTCGCAATTTATGTCTGCTCACCCAATAGCCTAACGTTTTGAATTCTTCTATACACCGCTTGGCTGTGCCGCGCGCTCAATCCGGCGCGGGCGCCCGGGCACTCCCGGGGCGGCGCGCAACATGTTGCTGTGGTTTCGTCGTGATCGGGCGCACGCCCGACACAAGCTCCGCCACAGGCCTTCAGAACCGGCTTGATCGCCGAGCTTGCTCTGCGATCATCCGCCCTGTGACCAATGCCCAAAGGATGTCGCCTCATGGCCTCTGTCGATTCTTTCAAGTGCGCCCGAACCCTCAAGGTCGGCGAGAAATCCTATCTCATCTATTCATTGGCCGAGGCCGAGAAGAACGGGCTCATCGGCATTTCGGCGCTGCCGTATTCGATGAAGGTGATGCTGGAGAACCTGCTGCGCTTCGAGGATGGACGCACGGTGACGAAAGCCGACATCATGGGTTTCGTGGACTGGCTCAGCGCCAAGGGCAAGGTCGACAAGGAAATCGGCTTCAGGCCTGCCCGCGTGCTGATGCAGGATTTCACCGGCGTGCCGGCGGTGGTCGACCTCGCCGCCATGCGCGACGGCATGACCACGCTCGGCGGTGATCCATCGAGGATCAACCCGCTGGTGCCGGTCGACCTCGTGATCGACCACTCGGTCGTGGTGGATTTTTTCGGCACGCCGCAAGCGCTTGGCCAGAATGTGGCCCGCGAATACGAACAGAACGGCGAGCGCTACAACTTCCTGAAGTGGGGCCAGGGCGCGTTCGACAATTTCCGCGTCGTGCCGCCGGGCACCGGCATCTGCCATCAGGTCAACGTCGAGTATCTGGCGCAGACCGTCTGGACCGCCAAGGAAAAGCGCAAGGACAGCAAGGGCAAGACCGTCACCGTCGAAATTGCCTATCCCGACACCGTCGTCGGCACCGATTCCCACACGACCATGGTCAATGGCCTCGGCGTTCTCGGTTGGGGAGTCGGCGGCATCGAGGCCGAGGCCGCCATGCTGGGCCAGCCGCAATCCATGTTGTTGCCCGAGGTGATCGGCTTCAAGCTTCTGGGCAAGCTCAGGGAAGGCATCACGGCGACCGACCTTGTGCTGACCGTGACGCAGATGCTGCGCAAGAAGGGCGTGGTCGGCAAATTCGTCGAGTTCTTCGGCCCCGGCCTTGACAACCTGACATTGGCCGACCGCTCCACCATCGCCAACATGGGCCCCGAATATGGCGCGACCTGTGGATTTTTCCCTGTCGACAAGGAAACGCTGGCTTATCTCGACATGACGGGCCGCACGTCCGACCGTGTTGCGCTGGTCGAGAAATATACCAAGCATCAGGGCCTGTTCCGCACCAAATCGTCGCCTGATCCGGTGTTTACCGACACGCTGGAACTGGAACTTGGCTCGGTCGTGCCGTCGCTGGCCGGCCCCAAGCGCCCCGAAGGCCGTGTGTCGTTGTCGGATGCCAAGGCCGGCTTCATTTCGGCGATGGACATTGAATACAAGAAGGCCAGCGAGATCGCGAAGCGGGTCAAGGTCGAAGGCCGCAACTTCGACATTGGCCACGGCGATGTGGTGATCGCCGCGATCACCTCGTGCACCAACACCTCGAACCCGGCCGTGCTGATGGCGGCCGGCCTGCTTGCGCAGAAAGCCAACGCCAAGGGGCTCAAGGTCAAGCCGTGGATCAAGACCTCGCTGGCGCCCGGCTCGCAGGTGGTGTCCGAATACCTCAATGCCTCCGGCCTGCAGGCGGAACTCGACAAGCTCGGCTTTTACCTCGTGGGCTTCGGCTGCACGACCTGCATCGGCAATTCGGGGCCGCTGCCGGCTGAAATCTCGAAGGCGATCAACGACAACGGCATCATTGCGTCGGCGGTGCTGTCGGGAAACCGCAACTTCGAGGGCCGCGTCTCGCCCGATGTGCAGGCCAACTATCTCGCGTCGCCGCCGCTTGTGGTGGCCTATGCGCTCGCAGGCTCGACCCAGATCGATCTGTCGAAGGAACCGCTGGGCATGGGATCGGACGGCAGGCCTGTCTATCTCAAGGACATCTGGCCCTCCAACAAGGAGATCCAGTCCTTCATCGAGAAGAACGTCACCAAGAAGATGTTCAAGTCGAAATATGCGGACGTCTTCAAGGGCGATGCCAACTGGCAGGCGGTCGAGGTGGCCGGTGGGCAGACCTACAAGTGGAACATGTCGTCGACCTATGTGCAGAACCCGCCCTATTTCGACGGCATCACCAAGACACCCACGCCGGTCACGGACGTGGTCGGCGCGCGCATTCTGTCGCTGCTCGGCGACAAGATCACCACCGACCACATCTCCCCGGCCGGCTCGATCAAGGTCAACTCGCCAGCCGGCAGATACCTGCAGGAACGGCAGGTGGCGGTGCCCGACTTCAACCAGTACGGCACCCGTCGCGGCAACCACGAGATCATGATGCGCGGCACCTTCGCCAACATCCGCATCAAGAACTTTGCGGTGAAGGAGGCGGACGGATCGACCAAGGAGGGCGGCAACGCCATCCACCATCCGTCCGGCGAGCGCATGTTCATCTATGACGCCGCCATGCGCTACCAGGCCGAGGGCGTGCCGCTGGTGATCTTCGCCGGCGTCGAATACGGCAACGGCTCAAGCCGCGACTGGGCTGCGAAAGGCACCAAGCTGCTCGGTGTCCGTGCCGTGATTGCGCAGTCCTACGAACGCATCCACCGGTCGAACCTCGTCGGCATGGGCGTCGTGCCCTTCGTCTTCGCCGAAGAGGGCATGAGCTGGCAGAAGCTCGGCCTCAAGGGCGATGAACTGGTTTCGATCGCCGGCCTTGCCGACGCCAAGCCAAAACAGATGATGGAAGTTTCGATCACCGACGCCGCGGGCAAGGTGACGCACGTGCCCGTGATCTGCCGGATCGATACGCTGGACGAAATCGAATACGTCAAGCACGGCGGCATCCTGCACTATGTGCTGAGGCAACTCGCCGCCTGAGGGCGGCTGCGCCTCACGGTGCCGCAAGCGCTGTTTCCGCATCGCGATTGAAATGATCGCGGTGCGGAAAATTGCTTCAGAACGTTGTCGTTGCGGCCGATGCCTGCACGCTGAATGGCCCTGCTGTCACCTTCTTGATCGTGGCAGTGCCGTTTGTCGTGATCGTTGATTCGTGCATGGCCCTTTCAAGCAGATACTCGCCGCTGAAAAGGTTGTTCTGCGCCCGCTTGACGCGATATTTCCATTCGATGTTCCATTTGTGCGAGCTGGCTTTCCAGATGGCAGGCTGCCCGTTCGCCGCCGCCACATTCGGTGGGTGGCTGCCGGTGTCCACGGTGTCGACCTGGCCGACCCAGTTGATGCCATGAGGTGCGGGGTTGACGCCGTAAACCGTCATCCAATCGGCCGACAACTGGCTGACCGGCTGGTTGGAGGCGTTGTATGCCACGCCTGTCGGCGCGTGGATGCGCCCGTTCTCGGCTTCGAAATGGCCGGTGGCAAGGCCGAGACCGATATGTTCGCGCCACTGCACCCTGTCGAACAGGACGGTTGTCGGCTCGAGGTTCACCCACATCTTGAAGCCGACGCCTGCCGTTCCCTGTGTATGGCGCAGGTTTGGCTGCAGCGGGCTCTTGCGCGTCAGTGTTCCGCTCGGGGCAATCACCTTGAAGACGTGGCTCGACAGCACGCGAAGATTGTGGGGGCCGCCGTCGACCACCAGCGAGACCGTGACTGTTCCGGCAGTAGGGCCTGCGGTGAGAACGGTCGGATTGCCGGGCGTCAGTTCGGCATCGCCCTGAACCGTCCATTTCACGTTGTGACCGACCGGAACAGCCACGTTCGTCGTCAGGTTGACCTGCTCCCCGACGCCGAGATGGACGGTGGTGCCGGTTGATCCGCGCGTCGCCAGAAAACTCGCAGGCGTCGCGACACCCTGCAGATTGGCCAGCACGGCAGGAAGCGGAACCGGGGCAACCGGAGCCAGGTTCGGCGCGACGACAGCCGCCGCCCTGAATTCGTTGTCGCATTTGATGCAGCGTCGCATCACGGTCGCGACCGGACCGGGACAATATCCAAAGCCGTTCTTACATGGCATGCCGCACCTCGAAAAGACAACAACACCGCATGGCGGGATCAGAATAGGGGCAATGAATTCGGCACCTGCGTAATGGCGCCCACAAGACTGTTGCGACGTAGCACAAGGGAGGCCGGTTGAGAAGATTTCGAATCATGCGAAACCCGAAACTGCGACCGCGCAAAGCCAGTCTCGCGACCATCGACCGGGCTTCGCGGGCCTGCCGCCGCCTCGATCATCGCGGCACGGTCACGGGTCGGGTCCCTTGATGAAAGCGGGCGAAACGCGCCTCGGCAGGACGCCGAAACACCGCGCCGCAACACCCCCTCTTCCCCCCACCCCCCTTCGTCGTGTAGGGAGAAGCCAATTCAACACCGTCGGCGCGTCCGTAGTGGCTGCCTGATCGGGCGCCTGAGGGTGCCGCACCGAACCTCAGACCATGCGAGAACCTGCCATGTCATCCACTTTCGAAACCGTTGCCGGCATCATTTCGGAAACCTGCGACATCCCGCGCGAAAAGATAACCCCCGCCAGCCACGCCATCGATGACCTCGGCATTGATTCGCTGGCTTTCCTCGACATCGCCTTTGCGGTCGACAAGGCCTTCGGCATCAAGCTTCCGCTGGAACAGTGGACGCAGGAGGTGAACGAAGGCAAGGCACCGGCGGAACAGTACTTCGTGCTCGAGAACCTCTGTGCGCGCATCGACGGGCTCGTGGCGGCGAAAAGCGCCTGATATCTCCGCCATTTCCGCGGTCCGCATCCTGGGCCTGCCGACCGACGACTGTTGGTTCGCGTGCGGGTTGGGGCCTTGGCTCCTGGACACTCTGAGGACAGACGGCCGGGGATTATGGCAAGTGGATAGTGTCTCAATTTGAAATCCAGTGACCTTAACTTGGCTGTCGCCAGCCGATCCCCGTTCCTATATGTCTTAGCGGAAAGAATGGAGAGGCGCTGTGGGTGACAGAATTAGCGACATCATCAAAGCTCATTTGAAACTGGCTGAACAGCAATTGACAATGGCGGAAGCCGGCGTGATCTTTTCACATAAAGACGGTGAGAGGACAGATTTTCTGGCTGTTTCTGTAGAAGAATTGCGGTTGCGTGCTGAGGGGCTTAGGGCTGCTTTGTTTCGCCACGAGGATAGAAGCGATGCCACGCGGACCTAAATGCGAGAATCGCCCGCGCGTGACAAGCGATATGGTTCTGGGCTAAACGATCCCGTCCTGCGCGAGCCCGCGCTTCGGATCAGCAGTCGTTCACCGAGCCGCCTCGCCCATGCGCCTTGAATATTTCGAGATGATCGACGAGGTCACGCTGTTCGACGTCAGCGCGAAGCGGCTTGTCGCGGCGGCGCGGGTGCCGAAGACAAGCCCGGTGTTCGAAGGGCATTTTCCCGGTCATCCGCTGGTGCCGGGCGTGCTGCTGACCGAGGCCATGGCGCAGGCCTCGGGCTATCTCATCCTCGGCCTGAACGGCCTGACCCAGATGCCCTTCCTGATGACGGTCGACAAGGCGCGTTTCCGCACCTTCGTCGAACCCGAAGCGGATCTCGTGATCGAAGCGGCAATGGCGATCGAGGGTTCGGGCTACGCTGCCACCAAGGCGAAGATCTCCGTCGCGGGCAAGCCGATCTGCGATGCCGAATTGCGCTTTCGTCTGATGCCGTTCCCGGCTGATCTTGCCGTTCTGATGGGCGCGCGCGCCGCCGCCATCGGGCTTGTGCCGGAGGCGGTGGGTTGATGGCGCGTGATGTCATGATCACGGGCGTCGGTCTTGTCTCCAGCCTCGGCGAAGGCATCGGGCCGCATCTGGAAGCCGTGCGAGGCGAACGTTCGCCCGTGATCGACACCAGGACATTCGCGCCCTATCCGGTCCATCCGCTCGGCGCGCTGGAACTCGACCGGCAGATTCCAAAGAAATCCGACCAGCGCCAGATGGAGCCGTGGCAGCGCATCGGCGTCTACGCGGCTGGGTTAGCGCTCGACAGCGCCGGCATCAAGGCCGACGCCGAGGCCAAGGACAGGATGCACGTCATCGTCGCGGCCGGTGGCGGCGAACGCGACCATGCAGTCGACGGCCAGATACTGACGGGTCTGAAGGCGGCAGAACAGCCGGGCGTGTTCCTCAACGAGCGCCTGATGGGCGATCTGAGGCCCACACTGTTCCTGGCGCAGTTGTCGAACCTGCTCGCGGGCAACATCTCGATCGTGCATGGCGTCACCGGCCCGTCGCGCACCTTCATGGGCGAGGAGCAGGCCGGCGTCGACGCGGTCCGCATCGCGCATGCGCGCATCGCCGCAGGGCAGGCCGACATGATTCTCGTCGGCGGCTCATACAATGCCGAACGTCGCGACATGCTTCTTCTGTTCGAACTCGGCGGCGCTGCCTTCAAAGGCGAGCCCGTGCCGGTGTTCACGCGTTCTGCCGGCCATGATGGCATGATCACCGGCAGCATTGGCGCGTTTCTTGTGCTGGAATCCGCAGAAAGTGCGGCTGAGCGCGGTGCGACGGCCTTTGCAAAGCTCGACAGCGTGACGTCCGAATGCGCGAAGCGTGAGGCAGGTGGCGTGACACCCTCGCTGGTGGCCCAGGCTGCGCGGCATGGCGCGAACGGTCCTGACCACATCGCGATCTCGGCGGCCAGCGGCGTTGCTCCGGGCGATGAACTCGCCGCCTGGGCAGCGCTCGCGCCACGCGCCACGCCGATCGCCCTATCCGATCTGATCGGCCACGGCGTCGAGGCCGCGTTCCCGGCGGCCGTGGCGCTTGCCGCCGCCATGCTGTCGGCGGGCGATGGCAAGGCTGCGCTGGTGGCCGGTGTCGGGCATCATCGTGGCGAAGGCCTTGCCAGCCTGAGCGCTGCGTGACGGAGCGATGCGATGAGCGACCCCCTCTCGAGCAAGGCTGATCTTGACGCCTATGGCCGTCCACTGGTGGCCGTCACCGGCATGGGGCTTGTCACCTCGCTCGGCCAGGGCAGGGCCGACAACTGGGCGCGGCTGACAGCGGGCCATTCGGGCATTCACCGCATCACGCGCTTTCCGGTCGAGGGCCTGCGCACCAGCATCGCCGGTACGGTCGATGATCTGTTCGATCGCAGTTTCGCAGCGCCGGAATTGTCCGAGAAGCTTGCCATGCTGGCCGCCGAGGAGGCCGTCGGCCAATCCGGCATCGGCAGCAAGGGTGAGTTTCCAGGGCAGTTGTTCATGGCCGTCCCGCCGGTGGAGCTGGAATGGCCGCAGAAACAGGAACTGGCGACCGCCTCCGATGGCGAGGTGACCTATGATGGGCTGCTGGCGGCGGCATCGGCCCACCGTCATCGCACTTTTCACGAGATGTTCCTGTTCGGGACCGTTGCCACCCGCGTCGCCGACCGCTTCGGCACGCGCGGCTCGCCGATCTCGCTGTCGACGGCCTGCTCGTCGGGTGCAACCGCGATCCAGATGGGCGTCGAAGCGATCCGGCGCGGGGAGACGGATGTGGCGCTGTGCATCGGCACCGATGGATCGGTGCATGCCGAAGCCTTGATCAGGTTTTCGCTTTTGTCGGCGCTGTCGACGCAGAACGACGTGCCCGAAACGGCGTCGAAACCGTTCTCGAAGAACCGCGACGGTTTCGTCATGGGCGAGGGCGGCGCGGCGCTGGTGCTGGAGAGCTGCGCCAGCGCGAGGGCGCGGGGCGCGGCGATCCTCGGCTTCGTGCTTGGCTGCGGCGAAAAGGGCGACGGGTTTCACCGCACCCGCTCGTCCCCGGACGGACGCCCGGCCATCATCGCCATGCAGGACGCTCTCCGTGATGCAGGGTTGGAGCCCGGCCATATCGACTACGTCAACGCCCATGGCACATCCACGCCGGAAAACGACAAGATGGAGGCGATGAGTTGCACCGCGGTGTTCGGGGAGCGCATGAGCCGGCTGCCGATCTCGTCGAACAAGTCGATGGTGGGCCATACGCTGACGGCGGCGGGCGCGGTCGAGGCTGTTTTCTCGCTGCTGACCATCGCCCATGGCCGGCTGCCGCCGACCATCAACTACCGCGAGCCCGACCCCAACATTCCGCTCGATGTGGTGCCGAACAGCGCGCGCGACGCGAAAGTCCGGCGCGTGATCTCCAACTCCTTCGGCTTTGGCGGGCAGAACACCTGCCTCGTCTTCGGCGACGGACCGGTTTGATGCGTTCATGAGCAACATGCCCGGAAAGGTTCTGGTCACAGGCGGCGCGAAGGGGATCGGCGAAGGCGTGGTGCGTGCCCTCGCCGGCGCCGGGCGTGACGTCGTCTTCACCTATCGTTCCTCTGCGGACCAGGCGCAGGCGTTGGCCGCGGAGCTTTCCGCCTCGGCAGGCGGCGCGTCCGTGACAGCGGTTGCCCTCGATCTGTCGGACAAGGTTGCGGTTGCCGGGTTCTGTGCTTCGGCGGAGGCTTTCGGCCAGATCGACGGGTTGGTCCACAATGCCGGGCAGTCTTATGACACCCTCTCGATGATGCTGGCGCAGGACAAGGCCGAAGCCGCCATGCAGGTGAATTTCTGGTCCTTCACCCAGATCGTCAACGCCCTCGTGCGCCCGATGATGTCGCGGCGCTCGGGCCGGGTGATCGCGATCGGCTCCGTCACGGCGACGCGCGCCAACCAGGGCAATGCGGCCTATGCAGCGTCCAAGGCGGCGCTGGAGGCCTACATGCGCACGCTGTCGCTGGAGACGGCCAGACGCGGCGTCACGGCGAACACGATCGCGCCCGGTTTTGTCGACACCGACATGATGGGTCCCTATGCGGCGCATCGCGACAAGTTGGAAAAGCAGATTCCCGCCGGCCGTTTTGCCAAGCCAGCGGAAATCGGCGCGCTGGCGGCGTTCCTGATGGGCCCGGAAGCTGCCTACATCACTGGCGCGACCATCCCCGTCGATGGCGGGCTGATGGCGTCGATGGGTCTGCAGCGGTAACATGATCACGGCCTGGCCGCCCTGCCGAAGGAGATCCAACCGATGCGTGCATTGATGCTTCACGGCGACCGTGACCTCCGGCTCGAGGAGATCGCTCCGCCGCCACCGCCGTCCGCTGGCGAGGTTCAGGTCCGGGTGCGGGCGCTCGGGCTCAATTTCCTCGATGTCTGGGGCTTTCGCGGCATGGCCTTCGCAAAGCGCAAGATGCCGCAGGCTGCGGGCGTGGAGGCGGCAGGCGAGGTGGTGGCGCTGGGCGAAGGCGTGTCGCGCTTCAGGCTCGGCCAGAAGGTCACGATGTACGGGGCCGACACCTGCGGCGCATGCAAGGCCTGCCGCGAGGGCCGCGACAACCTTTGCGAGAATGTCGCGGGAATCATGGGCTTTCACATCGACGGCTTCGGCCGCGAACTGATCAACCGCAGCGAGCGCCTGTGCGTTGCCGTGCCGGATGAGGTCGCCTTCGAGCATGCGGCGTGCGCGCCGATCGGCTTCGGCACCGTGCAGCACATGCTGTTCGACAATGCCAGGCTGGAGCCGGGTGAAAGCATCCTGGTCCACGCTGGCGGCTCCGGCATCGGCACGGCCGCGATCAAGATGGCGAAGGCTATCGGCTGCACGGTCTACACGACGGTGGGTGATGACGCCAAGGCCGAGAAGGCGCTGGCGCTCGGGGCCGACCATGTCGTCAACTACAAGACGGAGCGCTTCGAGGGCGAGGTCAGGCGGCTGACGAAGCGCAAGGGCGTCGATGTGGTGTTCGAGCATGTCGGGGCCGACACCTGGAACGGATCGCTGCTGTGCCTCAGGCGCGGCGGACGGCTGGTGACATGCGGCGCCACCTCGGGCGCCACCGCCACGATGAACCTGATGCAGCTTTTCCAGCAGCAGTACCGGATCTTCGGCTCGTTCGGCTGCTCGATGAAGAACATCGCCGACTCGCTCGGGAAAATGGCATCCGGCATGACGCCGGTGATCGATTCGGTGTTCGAGCTTGGCCATTTCGAGCAAGGGCTGGCTCGTCTCGAAGGCCGTCAGGTCTTCGGCAAGGTCATCATCACGCTGTGACGACCGCCATGTCATGCCCGGAGGCTTCGACCGGCTTGTGTCATGAAAACAGTTGACCGCCCGGCGCCGTGCCGCCATGGGCAGGGTCTTGTCCCGATTTTCAAAGCGTGGCGCACGTGCTGAAACTGAGAAAGCTGGCCTCGCGGCTTGCCGCCATGATGATGATCGGGGCGGTGCGGGCCGTGTTCGCGCTGTCGCGGGCCCTTGGCCCTGCGCGTGCCAGCGCCACCGGGGGCTGGCTCCTGCGCAAGCTTGGTCCGCTGACGCCGCAGCACAAGACCGCCCGCGCCAATCTGGCCGCTGCGTTCCCCGACAGGTCCGAGGCCGAGCGCGCGACGATCCTCGACGAGGCCTGGGACAATCTGGGGCGCACCGCCGGCGAATATGCTCATATGGCGGCGCTGTTCGACTATGATGCCGACAATCCCGACCCGAACGGCCGCATCGAGGTGGCAGGCATCGAGCATTTTGCGGCACTGCGCGATGACGGCAAGCCTGGCATCATCTTCTCGGCCCACCTCGCCAACTGGGAGTTGCCTGCAATCTGCGCCGAACGCTATGGGTTGGCGGCGACCGCCGTGTTTCGCCCGCCGAACGATCCCGCGGTCGCTGCCGTGATCCACGAGATCCGATCCGGCACCATGGGCGGCCTCGCCGCCTCGATGCGGGGCGCTGCCTTCGAGATGCACGGCGTGCTCGAGAAAGGCGGCCATCTCGGCATGCTGATCGACCAGCACTTCACGCGCGGCGTGGTGATCGACTTCATGGGGCAGCCTGCGCTGGCCAACCCGGTCCTGGCCAAGTTCGCGCGGCGCTTCGAATGCCCGGTGCATGGCGTCCGCGTCATCCGGCTTCCTGGCCACCGTTTCAGGCTCGAACTGACGCCGCCGCTCGATCTGCCGCGCGATGCGTCCGGCGAAGTCGACGTCGACGGCGCGATCCAGATGATGAGCGGCGTGATCGAGGGCTGGGTGCGCGAGCATCCGGGCCAGTGGCTCTGGATGCACCGGCGCTGGCGGCCGAACATGGTTGCGCAGGCGCTGGCCCTGAAGCAGAAAGGTGCAGTGGCCACCATGCAGGCTTCAAGCTAACGTGACTTCCCCGGCGCGGCCAAATCGGGTTGAGTGCGCGCGATGATCTCGAGACGTGCGACAGGATGGGTTGGTTGGGTGGCGGCAGTGGTGCTGGGCGGCACCGTGCCCGGCCATGCGCAGGATGCAGGCGCTGCGGCAAGGCCGCGGGCCGTGGTGGAACTGTTCACCAGCCAGGGTTGCTCATCATGCCCGCCGGCGGACACGCTGTTCGTCGAGATGGCGCGCGATCCGTCCCTGATCGTGCTGACGCTGCCGGTCGATTATTGGGACTATCTGGGCTGGAAAGATACCCTTGCCCATGCTGCCTTCAGCCAGCGCCAGCGCGGCTATGCCAAGGCGCGCGGCGACGGCCAGGTCTACACGCCGCAGGCCATCATCGATGGCGTTGCCCACGCCGTCGGTTCCGACAAGCAGGCGATGACGCAGATCATCGCCGCCCATCAGGCGACGCCGCTGCCGCTCGATGTCCGCGTGCAGGAGAGCGGCGGGCAGATCAGGGTTTCCGTGTCAGGGAGCGCAGGGGCCGGATCGGTCTGGATTCTGCCCGTGGCGCGCTTTCGCAAGGTGGCGATCCAGAGAGGCGAGAATCGAGGCCGCGAGGTGGCTTATGCCAACGTCGTGCGCGGCATGATGCGTGTGGGCGACTGGCGAGGCGAGGCGATGAGCCTCGAACTGCCGAGCAGTCTCGTCCAGCAAGCCGACGCCGACACCTATGTGGTGCTGGTCCACAGCGACGTGGGCAAGGTCGGGCGCATCATCGGCGCCGCGAAGGCCCCGCGCTTGTGAGAGCCCGGCCGATCCGGCCCGGTCAGATCACGATCACCTTGTTCTTCAGCTCATCGAGATCATCGGCTCCGCGCGGGAGCCGCGCCGCGAGAATGGTGCCGCTGGCCCTCACCACTTCGACCAGACCTTCGGCGAGTTGGCCGCTGCCAATCGCCGCCAGGAGGTCGGCGATCGCGGCACGCCATGCGTCGTCATCGATGCTGGCGGTAATGGCCTGGTCGGTGACGATCTCGGCATAGCGCTCGGCCAGCGCCACATAGATCAGCACGCCCGTGCGCTCGCGCGTCGCCGTCATGCCGCGCGCCACGAACTCGCGCTGGGCCGCTTCGTGGCCCTTGCGGCGGCGAAGCATGCGGGGTGCCAGTCTGAGGCGCATGGCCTGCGGCTGGAACAGCGCGATCAGCGTGGCCGCAACGATAAGCTGGAACACGAAGATGCCGCGCGTGCTCACCTGCGTCAGTTCGATCAGGGGCCAAGGCGCCACCATGGCGATCAGCAGGGCCACCACCATGGCCCAACTGCGCCAACTGCCGGCGATGCGGTCGACCACGACGATGATCTCGGCGGATGTCATGGTTTCAGCCTGACCAATAGCGGCTTCGATGCTGTCATGCTCGGCTCGCGACAGGGTGCGTGCGAACTTCATCATCATGCCCTCCTTGCCGGCACGGCGCGGACAGTGACCACCATCTCACCAGTCACCTGACGCGCCCCCGCCGCCCGAGGAGCCACCCCCTCCCGAGAAACCGCCGCCTCCGCTTCCGCCAGACCAGCCCGATCCACCGGACCAGCCGCCGGAGGATGGCGCCGGGAACGTCACCCAGCGGCCATTGCGCATGCGGTGCGAGCGCGGGCCTCCGCGCTGATTGGCGGAACGCGCCTGCAGCAGCATGACCACAAAGATGAAGACGAACAAAGCAACGATGACGAATGGAACGAGATCCGCTTCGCCGTCGTCGCGAATCTCCGGCTTGCGCTGCCACTGCTCGGCGTCACCCTTGAGGATGTCCAGCATGGCGTCGACGCCTGCTTCGATGCCGCCTGCAAAGTCGCCGGTGCGGAATCGGGGCGAGATGGCCGTGGTGATGATGGTGCGCGACATGGCGTCGGTCAACGCGCCTTCCAGCCCGTAGCCGACCTCGATGCGGACCTTGCGCTCTGTCGGGGCAACGAGCAGGAGCGCGCCGTTGTTCTTCTCGCGCGTGCCCAGCGCCCAATGGCGATGGAGCCGATTGGCATAGTCCTCGATGGCGAGTTCGCCCAGCGTCGGAACCGTTGCAACCACGAGCTGATCGGAGCTGGTGGCTTCATGCGCGGCAAGTTTGGCGCCGATGCGCTCGGCGGCCGCAGGATCGAGGATGCCGGCTGCATCGACCACGCGGCTTGAGAGCGCTGGAAACACCGGATCGGCGGCCCATCCCTGTGCAGCGGCAGCGACGACAAGGCACGCGGCGGCGACCGCAACACGCAGTGCGGCCCGCATGCCTGGCAAGGCCGCAGCGCGCGCCCGTCGCATCGGGATCAGCGTCTGCCCGGGCCTGACCTGCGCTCAGCTTCCGAACCTCACCGCGGGAGGCCGCTCCGAGCCTGTCGTTGCCGTGAAGCTTTCCATGGGCCTCGCACCCCAGAACAGCTTGGCCCAGATCACGCCTGGAAAGGTGCGCACTTCGGTGTTGTAGGCCCTGACCGTCTCGATGTAATCGCGCCTGGCCACGGTGATGCGGTTCTCCGTGCCTTCAAGCTGGGATTGCAGGGCAAGGAAGTTCTGGTTGGATTTGAGCTCCGGATAGCGCTCGGCCACCACCATCAGCCGCCCCAGAGCGCCGGACAGGCCGTTCTGTGCCTCCTGGAATTCCTTGAACCTCGACGGGTCGGTGATGGTCGAGGCGTCGATCCTGACCTGCGTGGCCCTGGCGCGGGCCTCGATAACCTGCGTGAGCACCTCCCGCTCCTGCTGGGCAAAACCCTTGACGGTCTCGACGAGGTTGGGAATGAGGTCGGCGCGGCGCTGGTACTGGTTCTGCACTTCACCCCACGCGCCCTTGGCCCTTTCCTCCAGCGTCGGCACGTTGTTGTAGCCGCAGCCGGAGACAAGCGAACCGATCAGCAGCAGCGACAGCGCCCTTGCGATCGTCACGAGGCGACGGGAGGCACACCGCAACGAGATCGCCGGAACGACGGAAAGGTTCGACATGGCTTGGCGGTCCTTGTGTGCGAGGGCATTGCATCACAAACATGTGAGCCGGTCGGGCAGGCACCTTAGACCCACCCTCAGCCCTGCGAAAGTCGCAAACAGCGGCGTTGGGACGTCCCTCGTCATCCGGATGTAGTCCACCGGAATGAGGAGGGATTATGAAATTCGGCAACCGAAAGCGCTGCGAGCTGGCAAAACCGGCGTCTGTTCCTGCGCGCGATGCCAACGCCGCGACCGGGCGGTTTTCCGGATTGCAACGCGGCGGCGAACGCGCAACTCTGCGGAACTTTCACCTCATCGGGGGGATGCAGACATGATCAGATTGCCGCGCAGCTTGCAGACCGCGCTTTGCAGCGCAGCGCTCGCATCGGCCCTGGCCGGATCGGCCATGGCGCAGGCCGTGCTGCAGCCCGCGCCGGAGGGCGCGACCGGGCGCACCCAGCGGGCCATGGGCCATGCGACCAGACACATGGTGGCCGCCGCCAATCCACTTGCGGCGGAGGCCGGGCGGCAGATCCTGCGCGCCGGCGGCAGCGCCGTGGATGCCGCCATCACGGTGCAGCTCGTGCTCAACCTCGTGGAACCGCAGAGTTCGGGCATCGGCGGAGGCGCATTCATGGTTCACTGGGACCAGTCGCGGCGCAAGACGACGACGCTGGACGGGCGCGAAACCGCGCCGCTGGCGGCAAGACCGGAGCGCTTTCTCGGCCCCGACGGCAAACCCGTCGGTTTCATGGCGGCCGTTGTCGGCGGTCGCTCGGTCGGCGTTCCTGGCACCGTGAAGCTGCTTGAGGACGCGCACAAGCGGTGGGGCAAGCTGCCATGGGCGGACGTGCTCGCACCCGCGATCAAACTGGCGGAAGACGGTTTTGCCGTGTCGCCGCGCCTCAACGGCCTGCTCGGGCGCGAGCAGGCGCTGAAAGCCGATCCGGTGGCGCGCGCGTATTTCTACGGCGCAGACGGCAAGGCGCGGGATGTCGGCGAAAACCTGAAGAACCCGGCTTTCGCCACGACCTTGCGGGCGCTTGCGGGCGGCGGCGCGGCGGCATTCTATGCCGGCCCGATCGCCGGCGACATCGTTGCGACCGTGGCGGGCCATCCGTCCAACCCCGGCGACATGACGGTGGCTGACCTGGCGGCCTACCGGGTCGTGGAGCGCGAGCCCGTCTGCAGCCGCTACCGGGTCTACACTGTGTGCGGCATGGGTCCGCCAAGTTCCGGCGCGCTGGCGGTTCAGCAGATCCTCGGGATTGTCGAACGTGTCGACCTGGCGCGGCTCGGGCCTGGCGCGAATGCGGCTCACTGGATCGCGGAGGCTGGCCGGCTGGCCTTTGCAGACCGCAATCTCTACGTCGGCGACCCGGCCTTCGCGGACGTGCCGGTGGCAGGCATGCTGGATGCCGGCTACATCGCCTCGCGGGCCAATCTGATCAGCACCGAGCGTTCGATGGGCACGGCCCGCGCAGGCGAGCCACCACGCCGCCGGGCGGAATTCCTCGCGCCGGCAGACAACCAGATCGAGTATGGCACCAGCCATATCTCGATCATCGACGCCGAGGGCAACGCTGTCTCGATGACCACCACGATCGAGGATGGCTTCGGCGCGCGCATCATGACCAAGGGCGGCTTCCTGCTCAACAACGAGTTGACCGACTTCAATTTCGTGCCCGACGTCGGCGGCGCCAAGGTCGCAAACCGGGTCGAGCCGGGCAAGCGGCCTCGCTCGTCGATGGCGCCCACGCTGGTGTTCGATGCCTTCGGGCGGCTTTACGCAGTGGTCGGCTCGCCCGGAGGCAGCCAGATCATCCCGTATGTGGCCAAGACCGTCATCGCCCTGCTCGACTGGCGGCTCGACCCGCAGCAGGCGGTCGATCTGGCCAATTTCGGCAGCCGCAACGGCCCGACCGAGGTCGAGCGCGGCACCGAGGCCGAAAGCTGGATGACGACGCTGCAGGCGCGCGGCCACGAAGTGCGCGCCATCGAGATGACATCTGGCGTCCAGGCCATCGTCGTCTCGCCGATCGGCTACCTGGGCGGGGCCGACACGCGCCGCGAGGGTGTTGCCATCGGCGACTGATTGACGGAAAGTCAGCGGATGGATTTCGTTCCCGACAGCACCGTCATCATCGCCTACACGCTGGCCTGCGTGGTGCTGTTCATCACGCCGGGGCCGGACATGAGCCTGTTCCTGTCCAAGACCCTGAGCGGCGGCAGGCGGCACGGCATCGCGGCGATGAGCGGCGCGCAGGTCGGCTGCATCGTGCATACGCTTCTGGCGGCGCTCGGGCTGTCAGCCCTGTTGGCGACGTCGGCGACAGCCTTCACCATCCTCAAGGTCGTTGGCGCGCTGTACCTGGGCTGGATGGCCTATGACGCGATCGTTCATGGCTCGTCACTGAATGTGCGCGAGGGCAACGACGCCACGGCGCGGGAGGACGGCGTCTGGCGCACCTTCCTGATCGGCATCGGCATCAATCTCAGCAACCCCAAGGTGGTGCTGTTCTTCGTGACCTTCCTGCCGCAATTCGTCAGCGCCACCGACCCGCACGCGGCTGGCAAGATGCTGTTTCTCGGCATCTACTTCGTGACCATCTCGATCCCGTTGGCGATCGTGATGATCCTTGGGGCCGAGCGGCTGATCGGCTATCTCAAGGCGCGCCCGAAGGCGCTGCGTGCGATCGATTGGACGTTCGGAGGCATTTTCGGTGTCTTTGCCATCAAGATCCTGCTCACGCAGGCAGGGCGCTAACCGTGGGGGCTCCATCGTCCGAACGTCCGCCCGCGCTGCGGCAGATCGTGGCGGACGTTTCGGGACGCAGGACGAACGCAGTCGCACTTGCGCAGCAGGCTCTGGCGCGCATCGCCGCCGTCGATGGGGCGATCAACGCATTCGTGCATGTCGACGAGGCCGATGTGCTGAGACGGGCCGAGGCCGTCGACCAGCGCGTGGCGGCGGGCGAGCATCTGCCGCTTGCCGGGGTTCCTGTCACCATCAAGGACAATATCTGGGTCAAAGGCGCCCCGATAACGCAGGGCTCGCACCTGTTCCGCGACTTCATTGCACCGGTCGACGCCATCGCGGTCGAGCGGCTCGTGGCGGCCGGTGCGGTGATTGTCGGCATCAGCAACACATCGGAATTTGCGTGCTCCGGCCAGACCCGCAACCTGCTGCATGGCGCGACGCGCAATCCGCTCGATCCAGCCCGGACGCCTGGCGGATCATCAGGCGGCCCGGTTGCCGCGGTCGCCGCCGGCATGGTGCCGCTCGCCATCGGCACGGACGCCGGCGGATCGAGCCGCAGGCCTCCGGCCCACACCGGCCTTGTCGGCTTCAAGCCGTCCGGCGGGGCCATCCCGTATGGTCCGGGTTTCGAAGAACCCTTCTTCGGCACATCTTGCATCTGCCCGATCGCGCGCACTGTCGACGACGTGGCGCTGGCCTTCGAGGTCATGGCCGGCCCCGACCGCCGCGACCCGCATTCCGCCGCCATCGAGCCGGGCCGACCGTTCGACCCGAGCGGCGTCAGGCTCGCCCTGACGCCGAGATGGGGGCTGGATGTTCCGGTGGATTCGAGCGTGCGCGAGGCCGTCGCGTCGGTCTTTGCGCGGCTTGCCGCGCACGGCTGGCAAACTACCATGCTCGATCCGGTCTGGCCGGCCGGCGCGGCCGAAACCGGGCTCAGCCCGATCCAGCATGCCGGGCTGGCCGCGATCCACGGCACGGCCTTCGCCGCCAATCCCGATGCCGTCCACCCCGATGTGGCGATGCAGATCAGGGCCGGCATGGCGTTCAGCGGCGCGGACGTGGTCAGGGCGCTGCTGCTCTCCGAGGCGGTGGCGCAGGCGTCGTCGGCCTTCTTCGCCGAAAACCGCGTCGACGTGCTGATCGGCCCCACGACCCCGTGCACGGCGTGGCCGATCGACCAGCTCGGCCCGGCCTCGATCGATGGCGTGGCCGTCGGCCCACGTGGGCATGCCGTGTTCACGCCCCTGTTCAATCATGCCCGCCAGCCGGCAATCTCGATCCCGTGCGGGCATGACGGGCAAGGGCTGCCGATCGGGCTCCAGCTTGTCGCGCCCAGAGGCAAAGACCGGCAACTCCTTGGCGTTGCCGCAGCCATCGCGGCGATGCTCGATGTGGAGCCTCCGGCCTGAAAGCCGGGTTCTGGCGCATGCCTGCAATGCCTCATTGGCAGGCACTGCAGGAACGTCCCTGGCCCTGCGCCAGGCCGCGTATTTGGCACGAGGCTTGCTGGGACCAATGAGCCGCCGTGCGGGGACAAACCGCCCGGCCAAGGCCGCAATCAGTTCACGAGGGGGTTTCGACCATGTCCGATTTCGCGCAGCAAGGCCTCGGCCGTCGCCAGTTCCTCATCGGCACGGCCGCCACGACGCTCGGCGCCGTCGCCATGCCGAACATCTTGCGTGCGCAGACGCGTGAACTGGTGATCGGCGGCGCGGCGAGCCACAAGCCATGGGTCGAGACCCATGTCGTGCCGATGTTCGAGAAGAAGTACAACGCGCGCATCACCTTCGAAGGCACCCGCTCGCTGGTCAACCTCGAGAAGATGCAGAAGAACAAGGACAGGCCCTACCTCTCCGTGGTGCAGATGGACGATCCGGTGATGATCCTCGCCGTGCGCGAGGGCCTGCTGGAGCCGATCACGGCGGCGAAATGCGCCAATGTCGCCAAGCTCAAGCCGGGCACGACCCATATGGACGGGATGTGGGCCAACTACCTGCAGCCATGGCAGGGCATCGCCTACAACACCAACGTGATGAAGGATCCGCCGGCGTCCTGGGCCGAGATATTCGACCCCAAATACAAGGGCCGCATCATCGTGCCCTCGCTGCAGAACACCGAGGGGCTGCCCAATCTGTTCATGATGGCGCATCTGCAGACCGGCAGGCCCATGGCCGACGCCTACAAGGACATCGACGCGGCCTTCGCCAAGCTCAAGACGCTGAAGGCGAACCTCCTCACCGCTTACAGCCAGATGCCGCAGGCTTTCTCGCTGCTGGAGCAGGGCGAGGCGCACATGATCGTCGGCGCGCTCTCCTCGTTCGGCATGCAGCGCCGGCTCGACGGCGCGCCGATCAACATGACCGCGCCGAAGGAGGGCATCTTCCCGGTCCCGTCGGGCATCGCCGTGGTCAAGGGCAGCCCCAACATCGACCTGGCCTTTGCCTATGTGAACGAACTGCTGGGCGCTGAGGTGCAGGCCAGGATCGCACCGCCGACCTTCGCGCTGCCGACCAACGTCGATGTGCCGGTTCCGCCCGGCATGCCGACAAACGCCGTGATCCACCCGATCGACTGGGCTTTCGTGGCCGAGAACCGCAATTCCTGGGTGCAGCGCTGGGACCGCGAGATGGCGCTCTAGGGTCTTGTGCGTGCCGAGCTTCCGCGTTGATCCCGGTCCGAAATGCCTGACCCGATGACACTGCCGGCCGCGTTCCTCGACATCAGGCAGGCGAGCAAGTCGTTCGGGGCCGCCAAGGTCCTGGACGGCGTCGATCTGGCCGTGGCCAAGGGTGAGTTCATATCGCTGCTTGGCCCGTCCGGCTGCGGCAAGACCACGCTGCTCAGGATCGTGGCGGGGCTGCTCAACGCCGACCAGGGCTATGTCATGCTCGACGGCGCCGACATCTCGGTCCGGCCGCCGCACCACCGCGACGTCGGCGTCGTCTTCCAGAGCTATGCGCTGTTTCCCCACCTGACCGTGGCCGAGAATGTGGCGTTCGGCCTGCAGGCGAAGGGCGCGGCGAAAGCGGTGATCAAACCGACCGTGGCGAAGTTCCTTGAACTGGTCCACATGTCCGCCTTTGCCGACCGCTCGGTGAAGGCGTTGTCGGGCGGCCAGCAGCAGCGCGTGGCGGTGGCAAGGGCGCTCGCGGTCGGCCCAAAGCTGCTGCTGCTCGACGAGCCGTTCTCTGCGCTCGACCGCAAGCTGCGCGAAACCATGCAGATCGAGTTGAAGCGCCTGCTGCGCGAGCTTGGCACCACGGCCGTGTTCGTGACCCATGACCAGGACGAGGCACTGATCATGTCGGACCGGATCGCTGTGATGAACCGCGGCCTGATCGAGCAACTCGACACGCCCGATGCCATCTACCGGCGGCCGGCCACCGCCTTTGCGCTCGAGTTCGTCGGCTTGTCGACGCGCTTAAGGGGCAAGGTCGTCGCCTCGTCCCGCGCCGGAGAGCTTCTTGTCGAGACCACGTTTGGCGAAATCCGCGTGACTGGCAATTTTCTGCCCGGCAGCGAGGTCATAGTCGCCGTGAGGCCCGAGAGAATGTCCTTCGGCGCCCGGGACGAGGCCAACACGATCAACGCGGAAGTGCAGGACATCGTTTTTCAGGGTTCGCGGATCCAGGCCCATTTTGCCGCCGGCATCGACGGGCCGCTGCTGATCGAAACGGGCGGCGAACTGCCTTCCGGCCTTGCGCCGGGACAGAAGACGCCGTTGTCATGGGCGATTGCCGACACGCTGGTCTATCCTGCCGGTGCGCCCGCATGAGAGGTTTGCGCGTTGACAAGATGATCTGGCTGGCCATGCCGGCCGTCGCCTATCTTGCCATCGTCTACGCCTTGCCGCTGTTGTGGCTGCTGGGCCGCAGCTTCATCGGCCCGGACGGCTTCGTTATCACCGGCTTCACGGCTTTCTTCGCCGATCCGTATTCCTGGCGCGTGATGGGCAACACATTGCGCATTGCGTTCTGGGTCACGCTGGCGGCGCTGCTGATCGGTTATCCGGTCGCCATCGCGATGGCGCGGGCGCGCGGGCCGATGCAGGTGCTGCTGCTGGTGGCGATGATCCTGCCGCTGTCAATCGGGGTGGTCGTCAAGGCGTTCGCCTGGCAGATCGTGCTCAGGCGCGACGGCGTGATCTCGCAAGGGCTTGTCGCCAGCGGCATCTGGTCGGAGCCGGAGCGGTTGCTGTTCACCGAAGCCGGCCTGATCGTCGGCGCCACCAATGTCTTCCTGCCGTTCATGATCCTGCCGATCTATTCGGTCGTGAAGCTGATCGATCCGCGCCTGACCGATGCCGGGGCCACGCTTGGTGCGGGGCCGGTGTATCGCTTTCGCAAGATCCTGCTGCCGCTCACGTTGCCGGGCATCGTCTCGGGTTCCGCCTTCGTGTTCTCGATGTCGGTGTCGATGTTCGTGATCCCGAGCCTGCTGATCGGCGACCGGTTCCAGACGCTGGCGACGCTGACCGGGCGGTCATACCTGCTGATGCGCAACGAGGCGCTGGGTTCGACAACGGCGGTCATCCTGCTGGCGATCGCCGTTTCGATCGTGGTGTTGTCGACGTGGCTGTCGAAGCGGGCGGGGCGCTCGCTGTGACCGGGGTCGAGCGCATCGCATCTGCCGTGGTGTGGGCCATGGCGGCACTTGCCGTCGTGTTCCTGCTGACCCCGCTCGTGGTCACCGTGGCCGTGTCGTTCGGCTCGTCCGCCGTCTTCACCTTGCCGCCGCCGGGCTGGTCATGGCGCTGGTACGAGCGGGTCTGGACCACGCGCGGGCTGTGGTCCTCGCTGATGACGTCGGTGCAGATCGCTGGCCTCGCGACGGCGGTCTCGCTGGTTCTGGGCACGCTCTGCGCCATCGCGCTGGTGCGCGGCCGTTTTGCCGGACGCGACGCCATTGCCACGTTTCTCGTTTCGCCGCTGATGGTGCCCGGGCTGGTGGTTGGCATCGCCATGCTGCAGGGCTTCAAGCTGGTCGCCCTGCGTGAGGCCTGGCCGAGCCTGCTGGCGGCGCATGTGGTCATCACCATGCCCTATGTTGCGCGCACGGTGCTGGCCTCGCTCAGCCTGTTCGACTTCACGCTGATCGACGCCGCTCGCACGCTGGGCTGTTCCTATGGTCAGGCCCTGCGCAAGGTGATGGCTCCGGCGCTCGCGCCCGCCTTCATGACCTCCGGCATGTTTGCCTTCCTCGCCTCGATGGACAACTATCCAGTCTCGATCTTCTTCACCGATGCCTGGACCAAGACGTTGCCCTTGGCGATGCTGCAGCTGGTCGAGGAGCGGCCCGACCCGACCATCGCGGCGATCTCGACCGGTCTGATCGCGCTGGCCATCGTGGTGCTGATCATCGGGGACCGCCTCGTGGGCCTGCGCCGGCTGGCCGATTTCTGAGCACCTGACCACGGACCCGACATGCGCCTTCTCGTGCTCAACCCCAACACCACCGCCGCCGTGACGGACAAGCTGATGTCTGCCGCCGCAGCCGTCGCAAGGCCGGAAACCGAACTGGTCGCCATGACGGCGACGCGCGGCGTGCCCTACATCTCCAGCCGTGCCGACGCCGCCATCGGCGGGGCCATCGCGCTGGACATGCTGGCCGAGGCGCACACGGGCGTGGATGCGGCCATCATCGCCGCGTTCGGCGATCCCGGCCTTGGCGCCGCGCGCGAACTGTTCGACATTCCCGTGGTCGGCATGGCGGAGGCCGCGATGCTGACGGCGTGCATGCTCGGGCGCAGCTTCGCCATCGTCACGTTCGCGGCAGGACTTGTGCCCTGGTACAACGAATGCCTTGACTGGCACGGGCTGCGCGGCCGCTGCGCCGGCGTCTTCGCGTTGCAAGGCGCTTTCAACTCGCTCGCCGACGTCCAGCACGAGAAGGAGGACGCCCTGATCAGGCTTGCGAGCCACGTCGTCGAAGAGCACGACGCGGATGTGATCATCCTCGCCGGCGCGCCGTTGTCGGGCCTCGCCGCCACGATCCGCGATCAGGTCTCGGCGCCGCTCATCGACGGCATCCAGGCTGCTGTGACCCAGGCCGAGGGACTTGTGGCCATAAATCCGCGAAAAGCCGCCGCCGGAACCTTCGGACGGCCGCCGGCCAAGTCCAGCATCGGTCTTGGCACGGCGCTCGCCGCCCGGCTTGGTCAAAGGGATTGACTTCATGACGACGACGCTGATCCGCGCCGACTGGATCCTCGAAGGCTTCCGCGCCGACGACACGCCCATCATCCACCGCGATGCAGCCGTGCTGGCGGTCGACGGCGTTGTGGCCGGGATCGGGGCAAGCGCCCGTCTCGAGGCCGCAAATCCGCAGGCCGCGAGGCTTGGCGGCGCGGGCCGCGTCATCATTCCGGGCCTGATCAACGCCCATCATCATGTCGGGCTGACCCCGCTCCAGCTCGGCTCGCCCGATCATCCGCTGGAGTTGTGGTTCGCTTCCAGGCTTGCGCTGCGCGACGTCGACCTCAGGCTCGACACGCTGTTCTCGGCCTTCGAGATGATCGCCAGCGGCGTGACCACGGTGCAGCACCTGCACTCGCGCGCGCCTGGCACGCCGGAGGCGGTGGTCGCGGCTGGCCGGACGGTCATGGACGCCTATCGCGAGATCGGCATGCGCGCCTCGTATTCGATGGCGCTGAGGGACCAGAACCGGCTGGTCTACGAGGACGACGCCGTCTTCACGGCCTCGTTGCCGCAAAGCCTGCAGCCGGAGATGGAAGCCTATTTCAAGCGCTTCACCATCCCGCTCAACGATCAGGTGGCCATTTTCGAGGCGTTGGTGGCCTCCGCCGGCGATTGTCCGCAGATCAAGGTGCAGGTGGCGCCCGCCAACCTTCACTGGCTTTCGGACACGGCGCTGGACGTGGCGGGGCAGCTTTCCGAGAAGCATGCCGTGCCGATGCACATGCATCTGGTCGAGACACCGTATCAGAAAGTCTATGCCCGGCGCCGCACGGGCGGATCGGCGCTGGCGCATCTGGTGCGGATGGGCCTTGCCGGCCCGCGCCTGACGATCGGCCACGGCGTCTGGATGACCGAGGCGGACATCGAACTCTGCGGCGAGACGGGCAGCCACATCTGCCACAACTGCTCGTCGAATTTCCGCCTGAAGAGCGGCATTGCACCGGTCAACCGCTTCCTTGCCCGCAAGATCCCCGTGGCGATCGGCATCGACGAGGCGGGCATCAATGATGACCGCGACATGCTTCAGGAGATGCGCATGGTGCTGCGCACCCACCGCGAGCCCGGCATCGATGCGCCGTGCCCGACCGCCGCCCAGGTGCTGCGCATGGCCACGGAGCACGGCGCGGCCACGACACCCTTCGGCTCGACGATCGGCCGCCTGACGCCCGGCTCGGCCGCCGACCTTGTGATCATGGACTGGAAGACGCTGACCCATCCTTATCAGGACGAGGCCGTGCCGGTGATCGATGTGCTGGTGCAGCGCGCCAGGACCGATGCGGTCAAGGGCGTGATGGTCGGTGGCGAACTGGTCTATGCCGACGGGCGCTTCCTGCGGCTTGACCGCGCGGCGGTGCTGGAGGAGATCGCGGCCTTGCTCAAGCGGCCATTGAGCGAAGCCGAACTCCGGCGGCAGGACCTCTCCCGCGCCGTGTTTTCGCACGTGAAGGCCTTTTACGATGGTTGGCTCGATGGCGAGGCGGGCGAGCCGCACACGCGCGGCAACAGCAAGACGTGAGGCTGGTCACGCCGGGCTCTGGCTGGCAAACGCCTGCGCGATGTCGGCGCGCGTGGCCACCCAGATGTCAGCCTCGTGCTGCTTCAGCAACTCCAGAATCCCGGTAAACGCCCTGAACCGTGCCGGCCGCCCGGTGATCCTGAGATGAAAGCCGATGTTGAGAAGGCGCGGCTTGCCTGCCCTGGCTTCCTTGAGCAGCACGTGGAGCGCGTCCGAGACATAATCCACCATTTCCGAGGCCCTGACGAAGCCGTTTGGGTGGAAGAACTTCATGTCGTTGCTGTCGAGCGCATAGGGCACGATCAGCAGGGGCGGTGAAACCGAGCGGTCCCAATAGGGCAGATCATCGTCGAAGGCGTTGGAGCAGTAGGCAAAGCCCTGCTCGGCCAGAATCGCCCGCGTCGCCGCACTTTCGCTGCCACGGCAGAAGAAGCCCAGCGGCGCCGTGCCGGTCGCCTGCCTGATGGTGTCCACGCAGCGCCCGATGTCGCGGGCTTCCTCGGCCGGGTCTGCATAGCGGCTGTGCGGCAGCCAGCGCCAGCCATGCACGGCAGGCTCATGCCCGCGTCGGACGACCTCCGCTGCCAGTGCGGGGATGCGTTCGGCAGCCCGGCCGCAGAAGAAGAACGTCGCTGGCAGCTTCGCGTCATCCAGCGCATCGAGCATGCGCCACAACCCGGCCCGCATGCCATAGGCGAAGATCTGCTCCTGCCCGATGTCGCGCACGCCCGCTTCGACCACGCTGACGACTTCGCCGATGCGCTCGGAAACCGGATCGCCGTCGCCGACCTGAAGCTCGGCGCCTTCCTCGAAATTGACCACCAGCGAGACCGCGAGCCTGCGTCCGCCGGGCCAGGTGATGTCCGGCCATTTCCCGCCATAGCCGACGAGATCGCGCACGGGCGGGGCCGTCACGCCGCGAACCCTGACAACGGGGGCCGGGGCTGCCAGCGCGCCAGGCCCAATCCATCGCGCCAGGCATGCGCAATCTCGTCGCGCCGCGCGAACCAGACACCCGGCTTGGCCGCGACATGGCTGAGGAAGGTTTCGAGACCCGCGATCCGTCCCGGCCGTCCGATGATCCGCAGATGCAGGCCGACGGACATCATGCGGGGCTCCGCGGCGCCTTCGGCATAGAGGCGGTCAAAGCAGGCGATGCAGTAGCGGGCGAAGTCATCGCCCTGGATGAAACCGCCGCCGGGCTGGAAGCGCATGTCGTTGGTGTCGAAGGCATAGGGCAGGACCACGAGATCACGGCCCTCGTGGCTGGCCATGCGCGGCATGTCGTCGTCATAGGCGTTCGAGTCGTAGAGGAAGCCGCCATGCTCGATCAGCAGGCGCCGCGTGTTCGGCGACGTCGCGGAGCGGGTGTGCCAGCCCAGGGGTGGCGTGCCCGACGTGACGCGGATGGCTTCGACCGCCCGCGCGATCGTCACCCGCTCCTCCGCCTCGCTCATGTGCGCCTGCCGCTCCCAGCGCCAGCCATGGGACGAGACCTCATGACCATCCGACACCGCTTCCGCCGCGAGCCATGGCGAATAGGCCAGCGCCCGTCCGCAGGCATTTAGGGTGGCGCGCGCGCCATGGGCCTTGAGAGCGGCGCGGATGCGGGCCCAGCCGCGGCGGGTGCCGTAGTCATAGTGGCTTTCCATGCACAGGTCGCGCACGCCCTCGACCTTCTCGACAGCCTCATAGATGAACTCGTTGGAGGCATCGCCCGCACTGAGCGAAAGCTCCGCCCCTTCCTCGACGTTCACCACGATCGACAGCGCCAGCCGCGCGTCGTGCGGCCAGCGCACCGGAGGAGGTTCTGCGCCGTAGCCGCGGAAGTCGCGGTCGGTCGGCGGCAGCGGAAAGCTCAGCTTGATCAAGGCCCGGTCTTTCTTGGTGTGGCGGGGGACAGGTCAGCGCCGGAGAGGGCGCCTGACGGCAAAACGTACCGGCAGCGTACAACTGCAGCCGCCGCCTTGAAAAGGCGGAACTCGGCCCGGAGCCTGCCTGCATTTGCATCGGCGGCTGCACAAACAAACATCTTGTGCCGATCGGCTTGATCGTGACATTCTGATGGCATGCACAGCGCAGCACCATTGCCGCAAATTACCCATGTGCGCCAGACACGGCGTTCGCGCCTGTCGCGGCGCGCATGGTCCGGCCGCTCGCGTTCGTGCCGCGCCTTTGTCGCATTGATCGCGTCGTCGCAGCGAACGCTGGTCTGAAGCGCTGGCCTGCCACGGGCAGGCACGTGGGCAGCCGCGCTGGCTTGCCCGCATTCCCCGGCATCAAGCCGACCCATGTCCGCACAATCATCCTGACCTGACGCCACCGCTCCGCCGGCTGTGGCAGGGTCTCCAGATCAATGTTCACCCTCACGAGGACGCTGCCATGTCTGACGGACTGCACCGACGCCATTTGTTGACGACTGCCGCCAGCGCCGGTCTTGCGCTGGCCATGCCTTCGATCGTGCGGGCACAGGCCGCCCGCGAACTGGTCATGGTCAGCTATCCGGGCCGCCTGTCGGAGCCGCACCGCTGGCTTGGCGATCAGATGGAACGCAGGCACCCGGGCCTCAAGGTCCGTCTCGTGCCCTCCGACAGCCAAGACATCGTGGCGCAGATCAAGGCGGCGCAGGGCTTCTCGCCCTTTGACGCGATGCCGAACGACGAGCCGCCGCACATCACGGCCGTGGGCGAAGGCTACATCGCCCGCCGCAACGACACGGCGTTGAAGAACCTCGGCAACGTGTTCCCAGACCTTCTGGCAAAATCGCAGGGCTTCGGCGTGCCGGCGACCTATTCGCTGATCGGGATCGCGTACAACAGCCAGTTGGTGCCCAATCCGCCCACAAGCTGGGCGGAGCTTTGGCGGCCCGATCTGCGCGGCAAGGTCGGGATCGCGCGCACCTCGTCGAACCTTGGCCTGGCGACGCTGGCCATCGCCGCCAAGAGCTTCGGCGGCTCGGAGAGCGCGCTCGATGCCGGGTGGGACAAGCTGAGGGAGCTGCAGCCCAAGGCCGCGCGCTCGCCCGCGATCCTCACTCAGATGCTCGAACGCGAGGAGATCGCGGTTGCGCCCCTGTGGAACAACAACACCGCCGCCGCCGCCGACAAGGGCCTGCCGATCAAGTTCATGATGCCTGCGCCGGGCGCCATCGCGATCATCTCGTTCATGTCGGCGATGGCGAAAACCCAGCACCCGGACCTCGTCAACGAGTGGCTGGACGGCATCCTGTCGCCTGAATACCAGGCGCGGGCCGCGGGGGCTCCCTACTTTTTCGGGCCGACCGTGCGCGGGGTGACCGTGCCGGACGCCGCCAAGCCGTACACGCCCTCGACTCCGGCCGAGGTCCTCGCCCTGCAGACCATCGACTGGCCGAAGATCGCGCCCCAGCGCGGCGCGCTGGTCGAGCGCTTCGACCGCACCTTCGCCATCTGAACCCTGTCATCACGGAGAAAAGCCATGTCGTTTCGTCTGGATCGCCGCACCCTGCTTGCGGGGACCGCCGCCAGCGTCGCAGCCCCCTCGGCGCTACGCGCACAGGCGGCGCGGGAGCTTGTCATCGTCTCCTTCGCCGGCCAGTTGCAGGAACCGCACCAATGGCTGGCGCGGCGCATGGAGGCCCGCCACCCAGGCCTGCGCATCAGGCTGGTTCCGAGCGAAAGCCAGGACATCGTGGCCGCCATCAAGGCCGCGCAGGGCTTTTCGCCCTTCGATGCGATGCCCAATGGCGAGCCACCGCATCTGATTGCCCAGCGCGATGGCTACATCCAGAAGCTGGATGCGTCCAAGGTGCCGAATGCCGCCAGCGTGGTGCCGGAACTGATGGCCAAGTCGGCAGGCTTCGGCGTGCCGGCGAGCTATTCGCTGATCGGCATCGCCTACAACGAGAAGCTGCTCAAGACCGCGCCCAAGAGCTGGGCCGATCTGTGGAACCCCGAGTATCGCGGCAAGGTCGCCATCCCGCGGGCCTCGTCCAATCTCGGGCTTGGCGTGCTGGTCATCGCGGCGCGGATCTTCGGCGGCTCGGAGGACAATCTCGATCCGGGCTGGGCCAAGCTGCAGGAACTGAAGCCGCTGATCGGGCGCTCGCCCACCGCGCTCCTGCAGATGCTTGAACGCGAGGAGATCGCGATCGCGCCGATCTGGAACAACGACGCCGCCGGCGCCGCCGCGAAGGGCTTGCCGATCAAGTTCGTTCAGCCTGATCCGGGGCCGGTTGCGATCATCTCGTTCATGTCGGCTGTCAGCAACACGCGCCAGCCTGACCTTGTCAACGAGTGGATGAACGACATCCTCTCGCCCGAGTACCAGCAGTTTGCCGCCAACGCGCCATACTTCTTCGGCCCGACCGTGCGCGGGGTGGCCGTGCCGGACGCCGCCAAGGCCTATACGCCGTCGACGCCCCAGGAGGTGGCGAAGCTGCAGACGGTCGATTGGGGCAAGATTGCGCCGAACCGGGGCAAGATCGTCGAGCAGTTCGACCGTGTCTTCGCCCTGTGAACCCAGTCGCGAGCCATAGCGGCCAGCATCAAGCCATGCTGGCCGACATCGCGCGCCAGCCTGAGGTGCTGACCGGCCTGATGGCGAGGTCAGCGACAATCGCGGAGCTTGGGCGCGAACATATGCGCCCCGGGTCCGGGGGGCGGGTGTTTGTCAGCGGCTGCGGCGACGGCGTGTTTGCCGCCGAAGCCGCCGCCGGGTTCGCCATTGCCTGCGGCCTGGACTGGCGGGCCGTCGGGGCACTGGATCTTGCGCTTGGCGTGCATCGGCTCGGCAAGGACGACCGCGTGCTGTGCATCTCGATGTCGGGCAATGTCGACCGCACGGTCGAGGCAGCTCGCGCGGTGCATGCCGCCGGCGTTCCGCTGCTGGCGCTGGTCAATGGCGCAGGCGGACTGCTCGGTGGGATCGCGGCCGACAAGCTCTCGCTCGATCTGCCCGATCTGGCACCGTTCCTGTGCGGCACCGCCAGTTACACCGCGACGGTCGCGGCGCTGATGCTGCTGGCGTCGGGTGCCGCCGAAAGTCCTCTGCCCGATCTCATCGCCGCCGCCGAGGCACAGCGCCTTGCGCTGGCAGGGTCGACGGACGGCTTCAGCGACCTGCTCGTGAGCATCCCGACGGGTGTGCGGTTCCTCTCGGCCGGGGCGGACATGGGCACGGCCCGCTACGGTGCGGCAAAACTGGTTGAACTGTCGATGACCCCGGCCTGGGCGGCCGATCTGGAGGAATTCGCCCACAGCCAGTACTGGTCGATGCCGCGCACCGACCTCGTCGTGATCATCGCGACCGAACCTGCGCTTGCCGCCTATGCCGAGGCGTCCTGCACCGCGCTGGCGAAGCTGCCTGCGGTGACGCTCGGCATCGATGCGCTCGCCGCCCCGATCGGCTCGGCACGCCATCGCTTCACACTGCCGGCCATGGCGCCGCACCTGTCGCCGCTGATCACGGCCATTCCGCTGCAGCTTCTCGCCTATCATCTGGCGCAGGCCACCGGATTTGATCCGGACCGACGGCTGCATCTCAAGGATGACACCGCGCGCTTTGCCGTCAGCCGCGCGTTGACACGGCGCTCATTGCTCGGGACCGGACAATGACAACGCCCAGGAAAGTGCCTTCAAGCGGGCCGCCGCACATCTGCGTCATCGGTTACCTTTCGATCGATACCATCAGCCTGGCTGGCCGAACCTTCGGCAATGTGCCGGGCGGGGCGGCGCTCTATGCGGCGCTGGGCGCAAGGGCGGCTGGAGCCACGGTCTCGCTGGTGGCGCTGGCGGGCGAAGACTATCCGCAGGCGTGGATCGACCAGATGGCCACCTGCGGGATCGACGTGTCGCGGGTCGGGCGCGCCGGCGGCCCCACGCGGCGGGCGCGCCTGAGCCACATGGCCAGGGGAGAACGCATGTCGCCACATCATGACGATGACCAGTGGTGGGACCGCACCAGGGCGCTTGCGCCGCACATGCCGGGCGACATCGACGCGGACGGCATCGCGCTTTCTCCGATGCCGGCGGCGATTGCCGTGCAGGCAGCGCGCGCCGCAAGATGCCCCGTCACGGCCGACACGAGTGCCGCCTTCGTCAGGGAAGACGCCGAGGCCATTCTGGAACTGTTGCCGCATCTGGCCTGCTTTGCGCCAAGTCTCGAGGAAACCCGCCTCCTGCTGCCGGGAACGGCGGATTCGGCGGCGTTGCGCGACCTTGCCGCAAGGGGACCGGATGTGGTGCAGAAACGTGGAGCCGCCGGCATTGCAATCTGCGCCCGCGGGCAGGATTCGGTCCGGCTGGTGCGCGCTCCGGCGACGGAAGAAGTCGATCCGACCGGCGCGGGCGATGCCGCAGTCGGCGCGCTGGCTGCCGGGTTGGCAAGCGGGCTGCCGCTTCTCCGCGCCAGCCAGTTGGCCGCTGGCGTCGGCGCGCGCGCGGTGTCGGGCCGCGGCCCGTCGGCGCTGGGTTTCAACTGGGATCTGTCATCCTCTGGGCTTTCATCATGATGCATATCGTCCTTGAAGACATCACCAAGAGCTATGGGCCGACGAAAGTCCTGAGGGAGTGCTGCCTGAACGTGGCGCGCGGCGAGGTGATGACGCTGCTCGGGCCATCGGGCTGCGGCAAGACCACGCTTCTGCGCACGCTTGCCGGCTTCGTCACACCCGACAGCGGCCGCGTCGTGGTCGGCGAGGTGGAGATCTCCCACCTGCCTCCGAACCGGCGCAGCGTCGGCTATGTCTTCCAGAACTACGCGCTGTTCCCGCACCTGAGCGTGGCCGACAACATCGCCTACGGGTTGAAGGTGCGCCGCAGGCCCGCCGCCGAGATCAGCGACCGTGTCGGCAAGGCGCTGGAACTTGTCGCGCTTGACGGGCTCGGCGCGCGCTATCCGGCGCAACTGTCCGGCGGGCAGCAGCAGCGCGTGGCGATCGCTCGGGTGCTGGTGCTGGAGCCTGAAGTGCTGCTGCTGGACGAGCCTTTCAATGCGCTTGACGCCAAGCTCCGGCTGACCATGCAGGTCGAGCTGAGGAAGCTGATCGACCGCGTCGGCATCACTTCGATCTTCGTAACCCATGACCAGAGCGAGGCGATGATGCTGTCGGACAAGGTTGCCGTCATGCGCGCTGGCCGGATCGAGCAGGTCGCCAGCCCGCTCGACATCTACGACCGCCCCGTCAACGACTACGTCGCCTCGTTCATCGGACGCGCAAATGTGCTGGAGGCTACCCTGCGCGGCGGGCAACTTGTCGGTGTGCACGGCGTCGGCAGCCCTGCGGTCGATGGCCCGGCGAGGCTGATCGTCAGGCCGGAGAATCTGCAGTTTGGCGGCGATCTGGCGACCTGGACCGGTCAGGTTCTGTTTTCCTCGGCGCAAGGGCCGACCATCGACTACGAGGTCGAGGTCGGGCAGGCCCAGCCGCTGCGGCTCGCCGTGCCGCGCCGTGCCGGCGAAACGCCGTTGCCGGCAGGCAGAACGGTCAACATCGGCATCGTCGATCCGGCGGCCTGCATCGTCATCGCAGGGGCATCGCGTGGCTGATCCTGTGCGCCTTTCGCGAACTGGATGGCCGCCCGTCCTCACGCAGTTCCTGCATGGCGGCGGCTTCTGGCCTGCGCTGCCGGCCATCGTGTTCCTGATCGTTTTCCTTGTCCTGCCGATGCTGACGTTGCTCGCCTTCGGCTTCGTGACGATCGAGCGCGGACGTGTTGTCGGTGACACGTTCACGCTGCAATACCTGCAGAGCGCGCTTGGCGACGATCTGGTCTGGCGGCTGGCCTGGCGCAGCTTCTATGTGGCGGCGATCTCGACGTTGCTGACGTTGCTGCTCGCCTATCCGGTCGCCTTCCTTTTCAGTCAGACGCAAGGGATCTGGCGCACGCTGATCCTGATCGCTGTGATCTCGCCGCTGCTGACCAGCGCCCTTGTCAGGGCCTATGCCTGGCTGGTCATCCTGGGCGGCCGGCGCGGTCTTCTCAACCAGACATTGCTGCAACTCGGGTTGATCGATCAGCCCTTGCGTCTGCTCAACACCGACTGGGCCGTCATCATCGGCATGACGCAGATCCACCTGCCCTTCATGATCCTGCCCTTGCTGGCGGTCCTGTCCGGGCGCGACCGGCGGCTCGAGGAGGCAGCGCGCAATCTGGGCGCCGGGCAGGTCAGGACCTTCTTCACGGTGGTGGTGCCGATGAGCATTCCGGCCATCTTCGCCGGGCTGGCGCTGGTTTTCGCGGTGTCCTACACCAATTTCATCGTCCCGCAGTTGCTCGGCGGCGGCAGCTATTCGACGCTGGCCGTGCAGGTCTACGAGCAGACGGTGGTGGTGCTTGACTGGACACGCGGCGCGGTGCTGGCCACCATCCTGCTGTCAAGCTGCTTCGTTTTTGTCTATCTCATCGTCGCGGGCGGCAGCAGGCTGAGCCGGTGGGCGGAGCTCAGATCATGACGCCAAACCCAGCGCCCGGACCCGCACCGTCGACCAGTTGGGTCGATGCGATCGGCCGCACGGTTTTCGTGCTGGTCACGGCCTTTTCGCTCGTGCTGCTGGTGGCCCCGAGCCTGATCGTCATTGCCGTCTCGTTCGAGCCTCGCGCCTACATCTCGTTTCCGCCGTCCGGCTTCAGCCTGAAATGGTACTGGTCGGTGATCGAGAACCGTCAGTTGACCGATAGCGTCAAGGTGAGCCTGGTGGTGTCGCTCTGGGTCGCGGCGGCGTGTCTTGCGCTCGGCGTTCCTGCCGCATTTGCGTCCATCAGGGGCACATTCCCGGGGAAAGCAGGCTTCAACGCATTCCTGCTCGCTCCCCAGATGATGCCGGGCATGGTGATCGGCATCGCGACCCTGTTCTTCGGGGCCTACGTCGCCTTCCGCGCTTCCAACCTCATGCTGGTGCTGGCGCTGTCGGTGTTCTGCCTGCCGTTCGTGATCCGGATCACGATGGCGCGGCTCGCCGATCTCGATCCGAGGCTGGACGAGGCCAGCGCCAATCTCGGCGCCGGCAAGATCGAAACCTTCGTGCGGGTCACGCTTCCTCAGCTTGGACCGGCGCTGCTCGCGGCTGCCGCGTTCACCTTCATCGAGGCATTCGACAACGTCACTGTCGCGCTCTTCACATCGGACGTGCGCGGCCGCCCCTTGCCGGTCGAACTGTACTATCTTGTCCAGAACGATTCCACGCCCGCCATCGCGGCCATTTCCGCCATCGAGATCGGACTGTCGTTCGTGGTCATGCTGATCCTCGGCAAGACCGTCGGGTTGGAACGGCTTGGCAGCCCGACAACCAAGACATGACCAACCAAGACCTGACATGGACGCGCATCTCAACATGACCGACTACAGCGCCCGCCTCGCGGCCCTCCGCGCCGAGCCCTCGACGGACGCGCCGCATGATGTGGCGCGGCTGGCGCGTGTCGAGCGCACGCGAACCGAAATGATGTCGCAGGGCGATGCGATTGCCGCAACGCTTGCGGCGGAAGCGGAGCGCATCGCGGCTGTGGTGAGCAGCCTCGAAGGCCGCCAGATCACCCAGGTCGTGATCACCGGATGCGGCGATTCGTGGTTCGTCGGCATGGCCGTCAAGCATGTGTTCGAGAGCCTGCTCGGGGTTCCGTGCCTTGCGGCGCAGGCTTTTGACTACGCGCTGTACGACCATGTTTCCGCCGGCCCGTCGACCCTTGCCATCGGCCTGAGTTCCGGCGGCAGCACGCCAGCCGTGATGGCCGCGCTCGATCGGGCAAAAGCGCGCGGCGCCTTTGCCATCGGCGTCTCGAACACGGCCGGCAGCGCGGTCATGACCACGTTCGATCTGGGGCTGCAGGTGCATGCGCGGCGGAGCGGCTGGCCGACGCAATCGTCGACCGCTGCGATCGCGCTGCTCAGCCAGCTTGCGCTGGGGCTCGCGCAGCGCAATCCGGCAAGCGCCGTGGCGCAAGCCAGGCTGGCCGGCGAACTGGCGCTGATCTCCGGGCAGGCGGCGGCGTTTGCGTCGTCGCAGGATGCGCTGATGCAGGCCGCCGCAGGCACGTTCGCCAACGCCGGCAGCGTGCTGTTCACTGGCGCGGGGCCGTGCTTTGCGGCCGCCTGTTTCGGGGCCGCCAAGGTCCGCGAGCTTTGCCCGGTGCACGCCTTCGCCCTGCCGCTCGAAGAAATGCATCACTATCGCCTGCCCAAGAAGGGCGATCATCTGGTCATCGTCGCGCCGGATGCGCCAAGCCGGGAACGGGCTTTCGACACCGTGCTGGTGGGCGAGGCGGTGGGCGCGCGGATGGTGGCGGTGCTTGGCGCGCCGGACCGCGAGATCGCGGCGCGGGTCCGGCATGTGGTCGAGGTCCCGCACGCTGCGGGATTGCTGGCGGCCATCACCGCGTCTGTGCCGCTGCACCTGCTGGCCTATCATCTGGCGATCGCGATGGCCGCAGTGCCTGCAGATGGCGGCGGCGCATGAGCATCGGCGTCTTTGCGGCCGGCGGCGTGATCATCGACAATGCCGTGTCGTTCGACGGCGCTCTGGCGCGTGATCTTGTCGGCGGCAACGCGGTCCATGCCGCCATCGGAGCAAGCCATTGGCTCGACCGCGCCGGGATCTGCGCCCGCATTCCGCGAAACTACCCGCCGTCGGCGCTGATCGCGCTAGAGGCCAGCGGGCTTGACCTTGGCGGCCTCGTCATCGAACAGGCCGAGGTGACATGCTCGGAGTGGTTCTTTCATCGCCCGGACGGTTCGCGCGCCGACCATCTGCACGCCAGCAATGAGGAGGCCGACGCGTTCGGCATGACAGGCGACCGCGTGGAGCCCGAACTCGCCCTGCGTTTCGAGGCCCACCTGAAGGCACGGCATCCGGGTGGCGGCGACTTCAAGGCATTCCGCGCCGGGCATCCCGTCACGGCCGATCAGGTTCCCGGTCGCTACTGGCAGGCCAGGGGCGTGCATCTGGGCCCCAACCGGCCCGATGCGCAATTGACATTGGCGCGGGAGGCGCGCCGGCTTGGCCTTGTCGTGACCTGCGATCCGGGCTTCCATGCGGCAGGCCTCAGCGCGACGCAATGCGACGAATTGCTCGAACTTGTCGATGCCTTCCTGCCGAGCGAAGCGGAACTCGAGATGCTCTGCCCGGGTCGCGAAACTGATGCCGCCCTGTCATGGCTGTCGGACCGCGCGCGCGCCATCGTCGGCGTCAAGCGCGGGCGGAATGGCGCGCTGATCAGGCCGAAAGATCATGGCGCGGCGTTGCACATCCCCGTCGTGCCGGTGACGGCGCTCGATCCGACCGGAGCGGGCGATGCGTTCTGCGGCGGCTTTCTCGCCGGGCTGCTGCTCGGTGACGATGCCCTTCAGGCTGGTCTGCGTGGGGCAGTCTCGGCCTCGCTCGCGGTCGAGACAACGGGCGCGATCAGACCATCCGAAAGACGACGCGTTGCGCCTGATCGGCTGGCGAGCCTGCGCCTGGCCGTCGGCCAGGGCGACGCCGCGCGAAGCCCGGCTCCTTGTCCGACCCGCACCTGAACCTTTATCCGGACTTCCGCTTGAAACGGAGACGATCGATGGCGTCCACCACACCCTTGCTGCCCAAGCCTCTCGTGCCGCCCAAGCTTTCGGCGCCGCGTGTGATCGCGGCGCTTCATCTGCCGGACCCTGTCCGGGAACCGGGCCTGTCGATGGCCTATCTCGAGGACTACGTCCTCGCCAATGCGGGCGTGTTTGCGGAAGCGGGCATTCAGGCCATCAAGCTGCAGGACCAGACGCGCAGCAGCGGCCCCGCCAGCATGGACACCGTCGCCAACATGGCGGCGTTCGGCAGGCTTCTGAAGCGGGAATATCCGAAGGTTGCGCTCGGCATCATCCTTCAGGCCCATGACGGCGAGAGCCCGCTTGTCGTGGCGAAGGCAAGCGGCGCCAGCTTTGTCCGGCTGAAGGTTTTCGTCGGTTCGGTCAACGGGGCCGAGGGGCCGAAGCATGGCCTCGCCGTGGCGGCGCGGGCCTGCCGGGCGCGCATCGATGCGTCGGATGTGGCCATTCACGCCGACGTCCATGACCGAACCACCATTCCGGCAGATGGCGCCTCGCTGGAGCAAAGCGCCCACTGGGCGCTTGGCCTCGGCGCCGACAGCCTTGTGATCACCGGCTCGTCCTTCGCCGACAGCCTCGCACGGATCGGAAAAATCCGTTCCGCCGGCATTTTGGCGCCGGTGCTGCTCGGCGGAGGCGTCACTACGGCGAACGTGGCGGACGCCCTCGCCAGCGCCAATGGCGTCGTCGTCAGCACCGCGCTGATGCTGAAGCCGGATCAGCGGCGCGGCCCTGTCCTGTGGGACACCGACGCGTGCCGGCGTTTCATGGAGGCTGCAGCGGGTCGTGGAGGTTGAGCGCTTCCTTGGCTGTGGGGGCGTGCGATTGCCCTTGCGGTGATCACGCAATCTTGAAACACTGCCGATCTGACGAAGAACCCCGCCTTGTCGCAGGGGTCTTGAGGGAGAGCGCGATGACATCGAATTGGCTTGTTGCCGGAGCCATCGGGCTTGCCGGCGTGCTGGGCAGCGTGAGCGCGGCTCATGCGCAGAAGACGACGCTGACCGTCGGCCTCGCGTCAGCCGACACCGGTGTCCTTGACCCGCACATGAACTCGACAACGCCCGGCAAGAGCTTCATGCAGCAGATCTTCAACGGTCTGGTCCGGCTGAAGCCCGGCGAGATCAGCCCGGACCAGATCGAGCCGGACCTGGCCGAGAGCTGGACCTCGTCTGCGGATGCCAAGGTCTGGACCTTCAAGCTGCGCCGGGGCGTGCAGTGTCACCATGGTTTTGGCGAGTTCACCGCGGCAGACGCCGTGTTCTCGCTCAAGCGCGCCGCGACGCGCGAGACATCGACCTTCTCGTCGGATTACGCGGCCTTCGACAGTGTGGAAGCGCCCGATTCCCATACGCTCAAAATCACGTTGAAGAACGCCATTCCGAGCCTGCTGGGCGTGGTGATGAACTATCACGGCGGCCAGATGGTGTGCAAAGCCGCCATCGACCAGATGGGCAATGACGGTTTCCGGCGCAGGCCGATCGGGACCGGCCCGTTCCAGTTCGTCGAGTACGTGCCGCAGCAATTCGGCAAGCTTGCCGCCAATGACCAGTATTTTCGCGGCAAGCCCAATTTCCGCGAGATCACCTATCGGCTCATTCCGTCCGACGCCGCGCGCGATCTGGCGTTTCAGGCCGGCGAACTCGACATGCTCTACGCCCGGCAGGACCAGACCTCCTTCGGCAGGCTGAAGCAGACGCCCGGCGTCAAGGCGCTGGCGATGAACCCGGCCGAGATGTCGGTCCTGCATTTCAACACGACCATGCCTCCGCTTGACAACATCAAGGTCCGGCAAGCCGTCGCCCACGCCCTTGACCGTGACGGCATCCACCAGTTCCGTGGCCGCGAAATCTCGCGCCAGGCGGTGTCGGTCGTGCCGTCGGGCTATGTCGGCACGCTTGCCGACGCGCCCCTGCTGCCGCATAATGTCGTCCGGGCCCGGGCATTGCTCGCGGAAGCCGGGCATCCCAACGGCATCACGCTGAGGACGATCCACACGACCTTGCCCGGCATGATGAACTTCATCGAGGCGGTCCAGGCCCAGCTTCGGCGCGCCGGCATCACGCTGGAGATCACGCCCGTCGAGCACGCCACATTCCACCAGCAGATCCGCCAGAACCTGAGCCAGGTGGTGCATTTCCAGGCGGCGCGCTTCCCGGTCGCCGATGTCTACCTTTCGCAGTTCTTCCATTCGCGCGCCATCGTTGGCTCGCCCACCGGCGTGACCAACTTCTCCCATTGCAAGGTCGCCGATGCCGACATCGATGCGGCCCGCAGCGAGCCCGACAGCGCCAGGCAGATCGCGCTCTGGCATGCGGCCCAGCGCAAGATCATCGAGGAGGTCTGCGCCGTGCCGATGAACGAGCAGCTGCAGATGTGGGCCCTGCGCGACACGCTCGACCTTGGCTACGAGATCAAGGGAGCGCTCAACCTGGGACCGGCGGTGCTCGAAACGAGCCGCTTCATCAAGTGAGCTGCCGACTGACCGCCTTGGCGCCGAAGGCGGCTGCGACGTGACCGCCTTCCTGGCGCGCAGGCTCGGCTTCGCGCTGATCACGCTGTTTGCAGTGCTGACGATCATCTTCCTGATCGTCCGCATCCTGCCGGGCGATCCGGCGCAGGTGATCCTGGGCGATCAGGCCGATGCGGGCTCGATCGCCGCGCTGCGCACGCGGCTTGGCCTCGATGAGCCGCTTCTGATCCAGTACGCCCTGTTTCTCAGCGGCGCGCTGCGCGGCGACTGGGGCGTTTCGCTGGTCACTGGCAGGCCGGTCATCCACGAGGTGGTCAGCGTCCTGCCATGGACGATCGAACTGACCTTGTCCGCCCTGATGATCGGCGCGCTCCTCGGCATTCCGCTTGGCGTTTGGGCGGCGGTCAACCGCAACCTCGCCACCGATTATGTGGTGCGCGTGGCGTCGTTGCTTGGCCTGTCGTTTCCGGCCTTCGTGTCGGGCATTCTGCTGCTGGTCGGCTTCGCCATCCAGTTGCGCTGGTTCCCGGTCATCAGCGGCCAGCGCGGCACGGTGTTTCAGTGGTTCCAGTCGCTGGCGCTTCCGGCCGTCAACCTGGGGCTCATCATGGCGGCCTACATCACGCGCGTGACCCGGTCGGCGATGCTGGAGGTGCTCTCCGAGGATTATGTCCGGACCGCGCGCGCCAAGGGCGTGCCGTGGCCCGCCGTGGTCTGGCGGCACGCGCTGCGCAACGCGCTGATCCCGATCATCAGCATCGTCGGGCTTTATCTCGGCGTGCTGATCGGCAACTCTGTGCTGACCGAGATCGTGTTCAACCGCCCTGGCCTCGGCAAGCTCATCGTGGGCGCGCTCAACCAGCGCGACTACACCATGCTGCAAGGCATGATGGTGATCTACACCCTGCTCGTCGTCGGCATCAACCTTGCCACGGACATCGTCTACGGCATCGCCGATCCCAGGGTGAAACTGCAATGACTGCCGCAAGCGGCGCTTCGCCCTCGTCAGGGTTCCGCCGTCTGGCTGCGGCGACCCTGCGTGCGTTCAACACCAATAAGAGTTCGTGGTTCGGGCTTGGCCTGTTCGCGGCCGTCGTGCTGATGGCCGTGTTCGCCCCCTTGATCGCGCCGCATGATCCGGTCGAGCAGGACATCTTCTCAAAGCTGCAGTCACCCTCGGCGACCTACTGGCTGGGCACTGACTATTTCGGGCGCGACATCTTCTCGCGGCTGCTTCACGGCGCGCGCTATTCGCTGATCATCGGCATCGTCGCAACCTTCTTCGCCATGCTGCTCGGCTCGCTGATCGGGATCGTGGCCGGCTACTATGGCGGGCGCTTCGATCTCCTGATCATGCAGGTGATGGACATCCTGCTGGCCTTTCCGTCCCTGATCCTCGGTCTGATCGTGGTGGCGATGCTGGGACCGTCCCTCGCCAACATCATTCTGGCAATTGCGTTGACCTCGGTGCCGTCGTTCGCGCGCATCGCCCGCGCGCCGACCATCGCCGTCAAGGAGCGCGAGTTCGTCGAGGCGGGCCGGGCGCTGGGCTACTCCGATGCCCGCATCATGTTCCGGCACATACTGCCCAACATCACGGCGGAAATCCTGGTGATGTTCTCGCTGTGGACTGCCAGCGCCATCCGCACCGAGGCGTCGCTGGCGTTCATCGGCCTTGGCCTCAAGCCGCCGACGCCGACCTGGGGCGGCATGATCCGCGAGGGTTTCGAGAACATTCTCGACAGCTACTGGCTCGCCCTGATGCCAGGGATCGCCATCCTGATCGTTGTCTTCGCCCTCAACCTGCTCGGGGACGGCCTGCGCGATGCGATCGATCCCAAGTTGAAGGGCGAGCAATGACACCGGTCCTCAACGTCCGGGATCTGACCACGTCGTTCCGCACCGATGGCGTCTGGCGGCCGGTGGTCAACGCCTTGTCGTTCGACATCGCGTCGCGGGAGACGGTCGCCATCGTCGGCGAGTCAGGTTCCGGCAAGAGCGTCACGGCGCTGTCGATCATGCGGCTGGTGCCGACCGTCAACGGCAGGATCGAAGGGCGCATCGAGCTTGACGGGCGCAATCTCGTCGACCTCGGCGAGAACGAGATGCGCGCCGTGCGCGGCAACGACGTCTCGATGATCTTTCAGGAGCCGATGACCAGCCTGAATCCGGTGCTCACCATCGGCTTCCAGATCGCCGAGACCTTGCGCTACCACCGTCGTCTTGATCGTCGCGCCGCGGAGGCCGAAGCGCTGCGCATTCTCGACACGGTGCGCATCCCGGCGGCGAAATCGCGCTTTCACGAGTATCCGCACCGTTTTTCGGGCGGCATGCGTCAGCGGGTGATGATCGCCATGGCGCTGGCCTGCAGGCCCAAGCTGCTGATCGCGGACGAGCCAACCACGGCGCTCGACGTCACCATCCAGGCGCAGATCCTCGAACTGATCAAGGAATTGCAGGACGAGTTCGGCATGGGCGTGATGTTCATCACGCACGACATGGGCGTGGTGGCGGAAGTCGCTGACCGCACCATCGTGATGTACAAGGGCGATTGTGTCGAGCAGGGCGAGACCGGCCCGCTGTTCCGTGACCCAAAGCATCCCTACACCAAGGCGCTTCTCGCGGCCGTGCCAAAACTCGGTTCGATGGCCGGACGGATCAGGCCGATGCGCTTTCCGGTCGTCGACGTGCTCACCGGACAGTCCGATGTGCCCGAGCAGACGCCCGAGACATTCACCGAAACAGACGCACCCTTGCTGGATGTCAGCCGGCTTGTGACGCGCTTCGATGTTCGCACGGGGTTTCTCGCCCGCGTGACAGGCCGCGTGCATGCGGTCGAGGATGTCTCGTTCTCGCTCAAGGCCGGCGAGACGCTCGCGCTTGTCGGCGAGTCGGGTTGCGGCAAATCCACCACTGGCCGCTCGATCCTGAGGCTGGTGAAGCCGACCTCGGGCACTGTGATGTTCGAAGGCGTCGATGTCGCCAGCATGCCGGCACTTGCTTTGCGGGACATGCGTCAGCGCATGCAGATGATCTTCCAGGACCCCTATGCCAGCCTCAACCCGCGCAAGACGGTCGGCGCCGCCATCGCCGAGCCGATCATCGTGCACGGGCTTGCGGACGCGCGCGGCGCGGCCGGGATGGTGGCCGAGTTGATGCGCAAGGTCGGGCTGTCGCCGGACATGGCGGACCGCCTGCCGCACGAGTTTTCCGGCGGTCAACGCCAGCGGCTGTGCATCGCGCGCGCGCTCGGCCTCTCGCCGCGCCTGATCGTGGCAGACGAGGCCGTGTCGGCGCTGGATGTCTCGATCAAGGCCCAGGTGGTCAACCTGATGCTGGACCTGCAGGCCGAGCTTGGCCTCGCCTATCTGTTCATCTCGCATGACATGGCCGTGGTCGAGCGCGTCAGCCACCGGGTGGCGGTGATGCATCTGGGCGAGATTGTCGAGATCGGCCCGCGCGAGGCCGTGTTCGACAACCCGCAGCATGCCTATACGCGAAAGCTGATGGCTGCCGTGCCAAGCCCTGATCCGTCGCGCCGGACATTGCGCCGCGGGTTGTCGAATGACGAGATCCCCAGCCCCTTCCGCAAGCCTGACTATCAGCCGCAGCCCCGCGCCTGGCGCGAGGTGTCGCCCGGCCATTCGGTTCAGGTGGCGGGTTGACCGTGCGCGCTGAAGCGCGACGCGGCGAATGGCGCTATCGGCAGGTTGGTCGCCCCTTGCGTGACGAGATCAGCCACGGCGCTGCCGACGATGGGTCCAAGTTGAAAGCCGTGGCCTGAATAGCCGAACGAATGGATCAATCCCGGCGCGCCGGGCGAAAAGCCGATGACGGGTATGCTGTCGGGCGTCTGCGCTTCAAGGCCGGCCCAACTGCGCACGATCCGTGCGCCCTTCATCACCGGGAACAGCGCGATTGCGGCAGCGGCGCCCTTGGCAAGGTTGGCCGCGTCAAGCTCGTAGCTTTCGTTGTCCAGGTCGGGCCGGGCCTGGTGGCCTCCGCCGATCAGCACCGAGCCTTCGTTTGTCTGCTTGAAGGAGAGCTTCCGGCCCGCGGCTCCGACCACCGGGTCGATGAAATGCCGCAGGCGCTCGGTCACGATCATCATCGAACAGCGCGTCACCAGCGGGATGGCATCGCCCGCCATCGCTGCGATCAGCCCGGCCCAGGCTCCGGCGCAGTTGACCACGACGGGAGCCTGATGCTGGCCGGCCGAGGTGTCCACCCGCCACAGATCGCCGGTCCGCTCAAGCCCGGTCACAGCTTCCGCCTCGCGGAAGACCGCGCCCGACGCCTCGGCCTTGTGCCGGAACGCCATCGTGGTGCGGAACGGGTCGGCCGCCCCGTCATCGCGCACGATCAGCGCACCCGCGCAGGCCGGCCCGAGCGCAGGCAGAAGGCGGGCAAGCTCGGCGCCGTCGATCAGTTCCTCGTGGTGGAAGCCACGGACCCGCATCTCGGCGGCCCGCGCTTCGAGCGCCGCCAGTTCGGCCTTCGTCTCGGCGATTTTGATCTGGCCGTGGGCATGAAAGCCGCAGTCATCATCGACCAGCCTGCCGATCCCGTGCCACAGTTCCATGCCTGCGCAGGCCAGCGGCACTTCGGCCAGGTCACGTCCGAGCGTCCGCACCCCGCCCGCACTGGCTCCCGACGCGTGCCTGCCGACCTGCCTCCGTTCAAGCACCAGCACGCGTTGCCGACGCAGCGACAGATGCAGAGCGGCCGATGCGCCGTGCAGGCCGCCGCCGATGACGATCACATCCCAAGGCGCATCCCATGGCGCATCCCGGTGCGTCATGGTTCAGACCATGTCTTCGAGGCGGCAGTTCACCAGCAGTTCGGCGATGCTCGCTGTGTTCGGAAGCTGAACCACCGTCGCGACGAGGACCGCGATGTCCTTGGGGTCGGACATGTCCGCTGCGGCGATCCTGGCCGATCCGGCTGTCATGTCAGTCCGCACGAAGGACGGGCACAGGGCGGTGGCCCTGACGCCCTTGTCCCAGCCGATGCGCCTGACCGCATGTGTCAGTGCGACGACCGCGAACTTGGACATGTTGTAGGCGACATTGTCGTTGCGCACCCGCTTGCCAGACAGGGACGCCACATTGACGACGCGTCCCTGCCCGCTGGCTTCGAGGTGTGGCAGCGCGCACCGGATCATGTTGAGCGGGGCCTTGCAGTTGACAGCCCAGATGCGGTCGAGCGCGGCTTCGTCAGCGTCGCGGAGCGTCATGCCAAGGCTGATGCCGGCATTGTTGATCAGGCCGTCGATCCTGCCGAAGCGGGCAACCGCGCTGTCGACCCAGGCGGCCTGGCTCGCCCAGCTTTCGGCGTCAAAGGCCGCGACCTGCACGCGAGCGGGTTCGCGCGTCGCCACGAATGTCGCAAGGCTCGACGCGTCGCGGACACCGAGGCTGAGGCGGCAGCCTCTGGCATAAAGCTCCTCGGCAATGGCGAGGCCGATGCCGCGATTGGCCCCCGACACCAGAAAGACACGCCCTTCAAGGTCCATCACGGTCAGTCACGCAAGGCAAGGGTTGCGGGCGTGGCCGCCTCTGCAAGATGATGCCACGAGGTTGGAAGGCGCCGGGTGGCGGCGCAGCCGGTTGCTCCGCCAGCGACGATGATGATTCTGCCCACGGCATTCCCCGGCCCGAAAATTGCGGCAAATCCAAGAGTTGCACAAACGCAGCCGACTTGCGAAGATTTCTCGATGAGCACCGTCAACGCCGCCGGAAGACCGAAGCACGAGCCATACTGGTGGGATGCGGCCCCGCGCGCGTTGCCTCCGGCAGATGCGGCCGGGATGTCTGTTCCCGCGAGCGCGGATGTGGTCGTGATCGGCGCAGGCTATGCGGGTCTGTCCTGCGCCCTCACGCTGGCGCGAGCCGGCCGCAGCGTCGTGGTCTGCGAGGCCGGGCCGCCGGGTTTCGGGGCATCGAGCCGTTCGGGCGGGATGATCGGGCATGGACACCGGCTGTCTTACGCAAGGCTGATCGAGCGGCACGGGCCGGCGCAGGCGAAAGCGCTGATCGCCGAAGGGATGTCGTCGCTGGCGTTCGCCAAGGCATTGATCGCCGATGAGGCGATCGATGCGGGCCTGCTTCCGGTCGGCCGCCTGCGTGGCGCGTGGACCGAAGCGGATTTCACGGTCATGGCGCGCGAGGCCGATCTCTTGCAGCGCGATCTTGGCCTGCCGGTCGACATTGTCCAGAAAGCCGACATGCGGCGGGAGGTCGCCACCGACAGCTATCAGGGCGGGCTGATCTTTCACAGCCATGCCGGGCTGCATCCGGCCCTGCTCCACCAGGGCCTGCTTGCGGTTGCGCGCAAGGCAGGCGTTCATGTGGCCGGCTTCACGCCTGTCACGGCTGTCTCGGGTGAAGCCGGCCGGCATGTGGTGCATACTGCCAGTGGCCCGATCAGCGCCCGCGATGTCGTCGTCGCCACCAACGGCCACACCGGCAAGCCCATGGCGGATCTTGCGAAGCGTCTCGTGCCGATGCCGAGTTTTCTGATCGCGACCGAGGAGATCGGAGCCAACCGGGTCACCGATTTGATCCCGAATGGCCGGATGATGGTCGAAACGCGGGAAAAGCACCTGTACTATCGTCCTTCGCCGGATGGGAAGCGCCTTGTCCTCGGCGGCCGCGCGGCGCTTCATCCGATTGCACTGGATGCGGCTGCTGCACGGTTGCGTAAGGAACTGGTCGCGCTTTTCCCCTCCCTGTCGGATGTGGGGGTCTCTCATGTCTGGACCGGCAACGTGGCCATGACGCGGAGCGACCTGCCCGGCATCGGCCGGCGGGGCGGTTTGTGGCATGCGCTCGGCTGCAACGGATCTGGCGTCGCGCTGATGCCCTATCTGGGGCACAAGCTGGCCTTGAAGATCATCGGCGATCCGAACGGGCGGACAGCCTTCGACGACGCCCCGTTCCCGGCGGTTCCGTTCTACGATGGCAAGCCGTGGTTCCTGCCGCTGATGACCTGGTGGTATCGTGCCCGCGACCGCATCCGGGGCAACGCGATCTAGCAGGCCTGCGCAAAGATGCGTCGGAAGAACAGTCAATCGTGCAAGCATGCAGACGGCGCGCCGGTCCTTATCGAAGGCCGGATGTTCGGGGGAGACCAAGATGACCGATGGGCCCAGCGGCAGAACCGGTGCCTGCAGAATGCGCGCGGACGAAACGCACGCCGCACGTCTCCTGCCCGACGAGGCGCTGCCGCAGCGCATCTCCCGCATCCTGGCCTGGATCGCCGGCGCCATCATCCTGTTCGGTTGCGCCGGCCTGATCACCATCGATGTGGTGACGCGCTATTTCTTCCGGCGCGGCATGGTCGAGAGCTTCGAGATCTCGGGGTATGCGCTTGCCGCCTGCATCGGGCTTGGCATGGGATTCACCGTCACGTCGAAGGCCAACATCCGTGTCGACATCCTGCTGGACGCGCTGCCTGACCGGGCGCGCGTGATCTGCGACATCATGGCGTCGCTGTCGCTGACCGTCGTCGCGCTGGCGCTGGCCTGGCTCACCTTCGGCACGCTGCAGCAAAGCTGGAGCATGGGCGCCAGATCGGTTTCGTCGCTGCAGACGCCGATGATCCTGCCGCAAGGCCTGTGGTGGATGGGTCTGTTCTGGTTCGCCTGCATGGCCGTGCTGATACCCATCCAGGCCGTCATCCGGCTGCTGCGGCGCGACCGGGCGGGCTTCGACGCCCTGATCGGCAGCCTGCGCGTCACGGAGGAGATAGAGCAGGCCGGCGTGGCTGCGGCGCCGCCGGAGACGCGGCTATGATCGGCTGGGCTCTTTTCCTTCTCATCCTGTTCGTCGCGCTGAGCCTGCCCGTCGCCGCCGCGCTCGGTTTGATGGGCTATGTCCTGTCAGAGAAATTCGCATTCTTCCCGATGATCGGCGCGCTCGGCGAACTTGCCTGGAATTCCTCGAACGACTTCATCCTGATCGCGGCGCCGATGTTCATCATGATGGGCGAACTGATGCATCGCTCCGGCCTGAGCGAACGGCTTTTCTCGGCTCTGACCCCCTGGTTCGCCCGCGTGCCTGGCCGCCTGATCCACACCAACATCGCGGCCAGCGCCATCTTTGCCGCGACCTCCGGCTCCTCCGTCGCGACCGCCGCCACCATCGGCACGGTGGCAATCCCGAACATGGACAAGGGCGGCTACAACCGCGCGCTCTTTCTGGGCTCCATTGCGGCGGGCGGCACGCTCGGCATCCTGATCCCGCCCTCGATCAACATGATCATCTATGCGGTGCTGACCGACACGTCGGTGGCGGACCTCTATGCCGCGGGCTTCATTCCGGGCTTCATGCTGGCGGCGATGTTCTCGCTGATGGTGCTGGGGATCACGCTCTGGCGGCCGGCCTGGGGCGGGCCGCCGCAGGACACCAGCAACCTTTGGGCTGAGCGTCGTGCCGGGCTCAAGCACCTCATCCCCCCGCTTGGCCTGTTTCTGGTGGTGGTCGGCTCGATCTATGCCGGCGTCGCGACCCCGACCGAGGCGGCTGCGCTCGGGCTGGTGGCGACGGTCGGGCTTGTGGCGGCGAATGGCCAGTTGACCCTGCCCGTGCTGCTGCGCGCCTTCGAAGGCACGGTCAGGACGACGTGCATGGTGATGCTGATCATCATCGCGGCCTTCTTCCTCAATTTCGTGATGGTCTCGATCGGGCTCGTCAAGGCCATCACCGATCTCGTGCTGTCGCTCGGCTGGTCGCCGTTGGCGATGCTGATCGCCATCATCGTGTTCTACCTGCTGCTCGGGTGCTTCATGGAGACGCTGTCGATGATGATCGCGACGACGCCCGTGGTCGTGCCTGTGATCAAGGCGATGGGCTATGACCCGGTCTGGTGGGGCATCGTCTTCGTGATCCTGATGGAGGCTGCTTTGATCACGCCGCCGGTCGGCCTCAACCTTTATGTGGTGCAGGCGGTGCGCGGCAGGGGCCCGTTCAGGGACCTTTGCATCGGAGCCTTGCCATTCGTCCTGGCCATGATCATGATGATCGCCATTCTGATCGCCTTCCCGCAACTGGCGCTGTGGCTGCCCACGGTGGTCAATCCCAAGGCAGGGGGCTGACAGGTTCGATATTTCGCTGGGGAGCGCGTCACATGAAGAGCTTTGACATTAAAAGGTTTGTGCTGGCCGCCGCGGCGCTGGTTTCCGTGACTGCGGGCGCTGCCCAGGCGCAGACCTCCGGGCTGCCGCCGACCTCGTTCAACGTCGTCGGCAGCATTGGCAACCTGTCGATGTACACCAATCGCGAAGTTCCATTCTGGAACGAGACGATCCCGCGCGAATCCGCCGGGCAGGTCAAGGTCCAGCTCAGGGCCTTCACGGAGCTTGGCTTCAAGGGTCCCGAGATTTTCCGGCTGGTGTCGGCGGGCACGCTGCAGATGGCCATGACGGTGCTCAACTACAATTCAGGCGAAGTTCCGATGAACGAGGCGGCCGATCTTGTCGGCCTCGTCGGGTCGGTCGAGGAACTGCACGGCGTGCTCAAGGGCTTCAGGGCAACCTATTCCCGGTTCCTCGACGAGAAGCACGGCATCAAGCTGCTCGGCTTCGGCACCTACCAGGCGCAGGTGGTCTACTGCCGCGACAGCTTCACGGGGCTTGCCGACCTCAAGGGCCGCAAGGTCAGGGCATCAGGCGCCTCGCAGCAGGCCTTCGTCAATCATCTCGGCGGCTCGCCCATCACCATCGCGTTTGCCGAGGTCCAGCCGGCGCTGGCGAGCGGGGTGGTCGACTGCGCCATTACCGGAGCGCTCTCGGGATATCGCTCCAAGTGGCATGAATCCGCCCGTTTCATCTCGCCGATGCCGGTCAATTTCGGCGTCGCCGCCTTCCTCGCCAACAAGCGCTGGTGGGCGTCGCTCGACCCCAAGGTGCAGTCGTTCCTGGAGGCGCAGATGCTCAAGCTGGAAGATGCGATCTTCGAGCAGGCCAGGACCGAAACGCAGACCGGGATCAACTGCAATACCGGCGCAGGCCCATGCCCGGACCCTGCGGCCTCGATGAAGCTCGTGCCGGCCACAGCGGCTGACGAAACGCTGCGCAAGGATGCGCTGGCCAAGGCGATCCTGCCCTCCTTCGGGCAGCGCTGCGGCGCCGAATGCGTGACCATGTGGAACAGCGTGATCGGCGAGCCGCTGAAGGTGAAGATCGGACCATAACCTGCGGTCCGGACAGCCGGCCTGTTTCAGCCCGGCATGGCGATCGCCACGCCGGGCTCGATCGTGAGATCGACCCTGGCGCCCGGCGCCAGTGCCGGCTGCAGGGTCGAGGCCAGAACCAGCACTTCGCCCCAGGGCGCATCCAGCGTGTATTCCCAGGCATGGCCGAGATAGGCCCTGCGCCGCACGGCCAGCGCCCCGTCTGCCGCCGGCGTGAGGCCGAGCCGGTCCGGCCGCAGCGCAACCATGCCCGCATCAGCGGGAACCGGAATGTCGCCGAGCGCCAGCGTGACGCTTCCGGACGCGAATGTCACACCGCCCGCGCCGCGGCGGAAGGTGCCGCTGACAAGATTGGCCTCGCCGATGAAATCCGCCATGAACCGGCTTGCCGGGCGCTCGTAAAGGTCCTCGGGCGTGCCCTCCTGCGCGATTGCGGCATTGTCCATGACAATCACCTTGTCCGAGACGGCCAGGGCTTCTTCCTGGTCGTGGGTGACATACAGCACCGTCAGGCCGAGCCGCTGCTGCAGGTCGCGGATGTCGTCGCGGACCTTTCGGCGCAGCTTGGCGTCGAGGTTGGACAAGGGTTCGTCGAAGAGAAGCACACGGGGCTCCAGCACGATGGCGCGCGCCACCGCGACGCGCTGCTGCTGGCCGCCCGACATTTCCGACGGCAGTCGGCCCTCGAAGCCGGCGAGGCCGACGAGCCCGAGCTTGTCGCGCGCCATCGCCTCGGCGTCGCTGCGTTTCGCCCCTGACGCGAGCGGGCCGTACATCACGTTCTCGAGCACGCTCAGGTGCGGGAACAGCGCATAGCTCTGGAACACCATCGAGACATCGCGCTCTGCCGCGCCGAGCCGTGTCACGTCCTCGTCACCGATCATGATCTTGCCGCCGGTCGCCAGTTCCAGGCCCGCCACGAGCCGCAAGGTCGTGGTCTTGCCGCATCCGGACGGGCCAAGCAGGGTGACAAGCGTGCCGGCCTCGACCGAGAACGAGACGCCGCGGACTGCGCCGACCTGGCCATAGAATTTCGAGACGTCGACAAACCGGACGGAGGCTGCGCGGGACATCAATGGCCTCCAACTGTGAGTGAACCCGCGCTGACCGTATTGGCGCCGACGGCGCGCCGGCCCAGCTTGCGCTCGCCGACGACAAGCTGGATGCCGATGACCACGGCCAGCATGAACAGGATCAGCAAGGACGAGTAGGCGATGGCCAGCGGATACTCGCCCGCCTCGACGCGGTTGACGATGTAGGCCGTGGCCATGTTGTAGCGGGCCGTTACCAGGAAGACGATGGCGCTCACCGCCGTCATCGCATGGACGAACGAGAATACCAGCGTCGCGATGATCGCCGGTTTCAACAGCGGCAAGGTCACGCGCCTGACCGTGTAGCCGGTGGAAGCGCCGAGCGTGGCCGAGGCTTCATCCAGCGACTTGTCGATCTGGCTGAGGGCGGCAATGCCGGCGCGCACGCCGACCGGCATGTTGCGGAAGACAAAGCAGATGATCAGGATCAAGCCTGTGCCCGTGATCTCGATCGGCGGCACGTTGAAGGCGACGATGTAGGCCACGCCGATCACCGTTCCGGGAATGGCGAAGGCCAGCATGGTGACGAACTCGAAGGTTCGCTTGCCGACAAAGTCATGCCGCGTCAGCACATAGGCGGTGAGGATGCCGATCGCGGACGTGATGGGTGCGGCGATGGCCGCGACCAGAACCGTGACGAAGAACGAATCCCAGGCAGAGCCGGCGAAGAAGAGGCCCCGCTCGCCCCATTCGATGGCGAAGCCGGTGAGGATGTGACGCCATGTCGGCTCCATCACGCCGCGGCCGATGTCGCTGACGAAACCGCCCACGATGATGATCCCGTAGATGGCGACCGTCATGATGATCCAGGGCACGACGACCCCAAGCGAGGCGAGGCGCACCCCCTTGGGCAGCGGCAGCGGAACGCCGTTGTCGCCTTTGCCGGTCACGGTCACGTAGGAACTCTTGCCGAGCCAGATCATCTGCAGCCAGAAGGCGGAAAGCGTCAGCGCCAGCAGGATCAGCGCAAGGATCGCCGCCCGGCCCGGATCATGCTGCGCGCCGGCCACGGCGAAGAAGATCTTGGTGGAGAGCACCTCGAACGAACCGCCCAGAACCAGCGGATTTCCGAAATCGGCGAGGCTTTCGACGAACCCCAGCAGGAACGAGGCCGCGATGGCGGGCCGCAGCAGCGGAAAGGTCACCGTCCGGAATGTGTGCCAGCGGCTGGCCCGAAGCGTCTGCGCCGCTTCCTCCAGCGAGGGCGATATTCCCTGCAGCGCGCCGCGCAGCATCAGGTAGGACAACGGCGTCTGCGACAGGACCTGCGCGATCAACACCCCTGAAAGGCCATAGATCCAGCGCGAACGCGGAATGTTGAACCAGGTGTCGAGGAAGGTCGTCACGATGCCAGTCCTGCCGAACAGCACCACCAGCGCGAGCGCGATCACGAACGGGGGCGTGATGATCGGCAGGATCGAGAGCGCATCGAAAAGGCGGGTGTTCTTCAGGCCGCCGCGCTGGGCAAGCAGGGCAAAAGCCAGCCCCAGAACGGTGGCCAGGGCGCCGCTGAGCACGCCAAGAAGCACCGTGTTTGCCACGACCCCGCAGCTCGCGTCACGCGTCAGGCACGCGAGAGACCAGATGTCGGGCGTGCCAAGCCGCGCCAGCGCGAGGCCGAGGTCGATGGTCCCGGCCTTGTCGACAAAGGCGCTGACCAGAACCGTGGCGACCGGATAGAACACGAACAGCAGCACTGCGCCGAAGATCGACACCGTGGTGGTCGCGACCCAGCGATCTGCCTTGAACGCGCCCGACGCCGCAAATCCCCTTGCCAGTTGCACCGTCAGCGCCGCCGCCGTCAGCGCCGCTCCCAGCCCCATCGGCAGGGCCTTCAGGCCATCGAACAGCGCCGGCGCGAAGCCATAGCCAAACAATGCCGCAAGGCCTGCGCCCGCGATGAACGCACGGCTGCGCCCGGTCACAGCCCCTCGCCTCGCCAGCATCGCGACCGCGAGAGCCGAAAGCAGCGGCGGCAGAAGCGGCCAGCGCCCGGCGAGCAGCCATGCCAGGCCGCTCCTCAGATCATCGACGAAAGCCCACGGGGCCGCCACCAACGCCGCCGCAGCGATCGCTGCCGCCACGACATCGATCAGGCCTGTATCGGCTTGACGTCTGCGCAACCTCGCAAGTCCGCTCAAGAGGTCCGCTCCGGCGCCGCCGCCTATCGCCGCGGCGCGTTGCGGATTTCCGCATCCCAGCGGGCCAGCAGCCGCGTGCGTTCGGCGGATGAGCCGAACTTGGCGAAATCATAGTCGATCAGCTTGATGTCCGCCAGGTTCGGCGATTGCGGCGGCACTTTCGAAGCCGAGTTCGACGGCACCTGATAGGAGTTCGCGGTGATCGCGATGGCCTGTGCTTCGGGCGTCAGGGCCCAGTCGTAGAACTTCTTCGCGTTGGCGAGGTTGCGCGCGCCCTTGATGATCGACATCGAACCGATCTCGTAGCCCGTGCCCTCGCACGGCGCCACGATCTTGACCGGCGCGCCGGCGATGGCCTGCGTCACCGCATCATGCAGGAATGTGATGCCGATCAGGCTTTCGCCGGTCGCGGCCGCACGCGCGGGAGCAGCACCCGATCTCGTATACTGGTTCACGTTGCGGTGCATGGCGCGCATGAACTCGAAGGCCTTGTCCTCGCCCATCAGCTGCACCAGCGTCGCCACCTTGGTGTAGGCCGTGCCGGACGAGTTCGGGTCCGCCACCTGCACCTCGTCCTTGTATTCTACCTTGGCGAGGTCGGCCCAGCACTTGGGCTCCGGCAGGTTGCGGCGCTGCAACTGCTGGGAATTGTAGGAATATCCCAGCGCGCCCGCATAGATGCCGACCGTCTTGAACTTCGACTGCTCGGCCTGCTTGCGCGCCCATGGCAGGAGTTGCGCCAGCGCCGGCGACTGATAGGGCTCGGAGAGATTTTCCTCCGCCGCCTGCAGATGAGGATCGCCAGTGCCGCCCCACCAGACATCGCCGCGCGGATTGGCAGCTTCGGCCTTGATCTGGGCATACGTCTCGCCGGACGACTTGCGCGTCATCGACACCTTGACGCCGGTCGACCGCTCGAAGGCCTGCATCATCGGCCGGCACCATTCCTCCTGGACCGAACAGTAAACCGTCAGATCGCCCTGCGCCGCAGCAGGCGCCGCATGCGCGCCAAGCGCCAGCGCCGACAGCATGCCAAGGGTTAGCGTTCTCAATCGTGAGGTTGTGGTCATCGGTTGTCTTTCCCCGCCTGTTTCTTAGTTTGTTTTATCAAGTGTCGGCTGCAATATGGGGGTGAGTCAATCACCCGGCCGCGGTGCGGCACCAATTCCGCTGGCGGCGTGCATGACGTCCCAGAGTGACGGGGTGGTGACAAGGATTGGATTTCCCGCCGTCACCCAGTCCCCCGTGCAGAAATCGTTGATCCGTGCGCCCGCTTCCGCCGCGATCACCAGGCCGGCCGCCACGTCCCACGAATTGATGTGCAGTTCGCCATAGCCGTCGGTGCGCCCCAAGGCGACATGGGCGACGCCGAGCGCGCCCGAGGCGCTGCGCTTGATGTTGGCGCCCGCCGCGTTCATGCGCGCAAGAGCTTCGAGATAGGGCGCGAACGGCAGCCGCGGCGACCAGCCGTACTCGACGGTCGCCTGACGCATGTCGGCAGTCGACGACACGTGGATCGGCGTGCCGTTCATGGTGGCGCCGTGGCCGCGCCGGGCCAGATAGGTCTCGCCGAGCGCGGCGGCATGAATGACGCCGAGTTCCGGCACGCCGTCGAGCACGAAACCGATGGAGACGCACCATTGCCGGTCGCCGCGCGCGAAATTGGCGGTGCCGTCGATCGGATCGATGATCCAGAGGCGTGCCGCATCGCCGCCGCCCGCCTGATGTCCCATTTCCTCGCCCATCACCGCGTCGCCTGGAAAGGCTTCGGCGATGCGTCTGCGGAACAGCGCCTCGACCGCGCCGTCGGCTTCGGTCAGGAAATCCTGAAAGCCCTTCATCCGCGTGCCCAGCGAGGCGCGGTCGTTGAAGTAGCGGTTGGCGAGATGGCCGAGTTCGGTCGCGATGCCGCTGAGGGCATGGAAGCGCGCCGTGACCTCATGCGCGCCGAGTGACGATGCGGCCGAGGATGTCGTCATGGAACAGGCTTCCGATCAGAGGGCGAGGCGAACCGGCTTGCCGGTGCGGTGCGAGACGGTGGCGGCATCGGCCAGAAGCTGGGCCTTCAGGCCATCCTCGCCGGAGGGCGACGGCGCTGTTCCGGTGGTCAGGCAGTCGAGGAAATGGTCGAGTTCCGCCCGGTATGCCGCCGCGTAGCGTTCCAGGAAGAACGGCAGCACCGGATCGGCGCGAAACCCTGTTTCCGTCGCGATCTCGACCGTGGTCAGCGGGACATTCTGCGCCCTGACCATGCCCCTCGCGCCATGCACCTCGAAGCGCTGGTCGTAGCCGTAGCTGGCGCGCCGCGAGTTGGTGATCTGGGCGATCTTGCCGTTCGCGGTCTTCAGCAGCACGGCGGCGGTGTCCACATCGCCCGCTTCGCCGATTCCGGGATCGACCAGGCATGAGCCCACCGCATGGACCTCGGTCGGTTCTTCGCCGAGAAGAAAGCGTGCCATGTCCAGATCATGGATCATCATGTCGCGGAACAGCCCGCCCGACCGCGCCACATAGCTCGGCGGCGGCGGGGACGGGTCACGCGAAATGATGCTGACCAATTCGACCGGACCGATATCGCCGGCGACGATCCGCCGGCGCGCCTCGGCAAAATTCGGGTCGAAGCGACGGTTGAAGCCGATCATCAGCGGCTTGCCCGCAGCAGCGACTTTCCGGAGGCAGGATACGATGCGCCGCGCTGAAAGATCGACGGGCTTCTCGCAGAACACCGCCTTGCCGGCCTTCACGGCGGCTTCGATCAGATCGGCGTGGACATCGGTCGGCGCGCAGATCAGCACGGCGTCGATGTCGCGGGCGGCAATGACCGACCTTGCGCTGGCCACGCGCGCGCCCAGCCCTGTCGCCAGCGCTTCCGCCGCCTCCGGCAGCGCGTCAGCCACCGCCACGAGCCTTGCCTTGCCGCTTGCGGCGACGTTGCAGCCATGGATGCGCCCGATGCGACCCGCGCCCAGCAAACCGATCCTGATCACTTGCCGTTCCCCCGGAAAACGATTTTTGTTTTGTTGGCTACGCATCACGCTTTGCCCTGGAGCCTAGCTTCTGATTTGATTGGCGCAAGGGGCAGGTTTCGCAAGACGGCATTGCGGCCTCGTTCCGGCGGGAGGCGACACCATGACGACGACATCAGGCCCGCGCCTTGATGGCAAGGTGGCTGTGGTCACTGGCGGCACGCAGGGGCTGGGGGAAGCTGTCGCGCAGCATTTCGCCCGGATCGGCGCGGCAGGCATCGTCATCTGCGGGCGCAATGCGGAGCGTGGCGCGCAAGTCCGCGACGCGCTGGCCGAGCTTGGCGCAGAGGCCGTCTTCGTTCAGGCCGATCTCGCCCATGTCGACCAGGCCCGCGCCGTGGTGGCTGCGGCGGACAAGCGCTTCGGCAAGGTCGATGTTCTGGTCAATGCGGCAGGGCTGACAGACAGAGGCGACATCCTCGACACCACCGAGGAACGCTTCGACGAGTTGTTCAACGTCAATGTCCGCGCGCCGTTCTTTCTGATCCAGGAAGCGGCGCGGATCATGGTGCGCAACCGGACCGAGGGCTCGATCGTCAATATCCAGTCGATGTCGGCGCATGGCGGGCAGCCGTTCCTCAGCGCCTATTCGACCAGCAAGGGCGCGCTGGCGACCCTGACGCGCAACGTCGCCCACTCGCTAGTCAGGCACCGCATCCGCGTCAACGGGCTGAACATCGGCTGGATGCACACGCCCGGCGAAGACCGGGTGATGCGCACCTATCACGGCGCACGCGATGGTTGGCTCGAAGAGGCCGTGGAGGGAAGGCCGTTCGGACGGCTGATCGACCCGGGGGAAGTGGCGCGGGCCTGCGCCTACCTTGCATCTGCCGAATCAGGCCTGATGACAGGCGCCAACATCGATTTCGACCAGACCATCATTGGCGTGGGGGCCGATCCGCTTGATCCGTGATCCTGACCTTGATGTCATCTGCATCGGACGGTCTTCGGTCGATCTCTACGGCCAGCAGATCGGCGGCAGGCTCGAAGACATGGCGAGCTTCTCGAAAGCCGTCGGCGGCTGCCCGGCGAACATCGCCATCGGCGCGTCCCGGCTCGGGCTGAAATCAGGCCTGATCACGCGCGTCGGCGACGAGCACATGGGCCGCTTCATCCGCGAGCAGATGCAACGGGAGGGCGTGGCCACCGAGGGCATCCGCACCGATCCTGCGAGATTGACCGCGCTTGTTCTGCTCGGCGTGAGCGACGACCGGACGTTTCCGCTGATCTTCATGCGTGAGAACTGTGCCGACGCGGCCCTCGACGAGAGCGACATCGACGAGGGCTTCGTCGCGTCCGCAGCCGCCATCGTGGTGACAGGCACCCATTTCGCCAGCGCCGGCACGGCCTCAGCCCAGCGAAAGGCGATCCGCATCGCCAGCAGCCATGGCCGCAAGGTGGTTTTCGACATCGATTACCGGCCCAATCTGTGGGGCCTTGCCGGCCATGGCGCGGGCGACGGGCGTTATGTGCGCTCGGGCGAGGTGACCCGCCATCTTCAAGGCATCCTGGCCGACTGCGACCTGATCGTGGGCACGGAAGAGGAACTGCACATTGCGGGGGGTTCGGAAGACACGCTTGAGGCGCTGCGCACGGTGAGGCGGCTGTCGCCGGAGGCCTTGATCGTCTGCAAGCGCGGCCCGATGGGGTGCGTGGCCTTTCCAGGCGACATCCCCGACGACATCGAGAGCGGCGTGCGCGGTCCCGGTTTTCCGGTCGAGATCTACAACGTGCTCGGCGCAGGCGATGCCTTCATGTCGGGCTTCCTGCGCGGCTGGCTGCGCGGAGAGCCGCTCGAGACGGCCTGCACCTATGCCAACGCCTGCGGCGCGTTCGCGGTGTCGCGGCTGCTGTGCTCGCCGGAGAGTCCCAGCTTCGCCGAGCTTCGGCATTTTCTTGCCCATGGTTCGCCCCATCGCCAGCTCCGTCGCGATGAAGCGCTCAATCACCTGCACCACGCCACGACGCGGCGGCCGGCGCCGGCCAGCCTCCGCATCCTGTCCATCGATCATGGCGCGCACGACCTCGTGCCTCTGGCAGAAGCGTCCGGTGCGGACCCGGCGCGCCTTCCGGCCTTCAAGAGCCTTGGCGTGCGGGCATGCCTGAAGGCGGCCGGCGGGCGCGGCGGATTCGGGCTGTTTCTGGAGGGCGCACTGGGGCGGCAGGCCTTGTTCGAGGCCTCGGCCCACGGCATCTGGACGGCGCGGCAGTTCCCGCAGGGTGTTGCCGGGGCGCTTGCCGAAAACCCGGTCGAGTGGCCCATCGGCCAGGTTGTCAAGCTCATCGCCAATGACCGGGCAGACGCGCGCACCGCCCTGGCGCAGCACTTGCCGGGCATCGTCGAGGTCATGGCGATCTGCCGTGCGACGCGCCGCGAAACCCTGATCGAGGCGTTGTCCAGGCACGGCGAGACCACGGCGGCGCTGGTCGACCGCCTCTATCGGCAGGGCCTCAAGCCCGACTACTGGCTGATCGAGTCTCCACCTGACCTCCCGCTAGGGCAGGAGTTGAACGAGACCATCGCGCGGCATGACCCGTTCTGCCGTGGCTGCATCGTCATCGTCCGGTCGGCGCAATCCCATTCCGAGATCAAGCTGGCAGCGATGATGCCGGGCGTCATCGGTTTCGTCGGCGGACGTGCGATCTTCGGCGACGTGCTGGTGCAGTGGCTGTCGGGCAGGATCACGGACACGAAGGCAGTCGAAGACCTGGCTTCTCGGCTCGCGGGGTTCGCAGCCGCGTTTGATGCCGGCAAGCTGGAAGCGGAGAGCAGGACATGACAACCGTCAGGCTGACCATGGCGCAGGCGCTTGTGCGCGCGCTCGCGGCCCAGTTCACCGAGATCGACGGCAAGCGTCTGCCGCTGTTCGCCGGCGTGTTCGCGATCTTCGGCCACGGCAATGTGGCAGGCCTCGGCGAAGCGCTCCACGCCGGGCGCGAGCATCTGCCGACCTTTCGGGCGCACAACGAACAGGCCATGGCCCACACCGCGATCGCCTTCGCCAAGGCGTCCCGCCGCCGCCGCATGATGGCCTGCACCACCTCGATCGGACCTGGCGCCACAAACATGGTCACCGCCGCGGCCGTCGCCCATGTCAACCGCCTGCCGGTCCTGCTCCTGCCGGGCGATGTCTACGCCAGCCGCAGGCCCGATCCGGTCCTGCAGCAGATCGAAAGCTTCGGCGATGGCACGGTCTCGGCGAATGACTGCTTTCGCGCCGTGTCGCGCTATTTCGACCGCCTGACCCGGCCCGAGCAAGTGATCCCCGCATTCAACCGCGCGTTGCAGGTGCTGACCGACCCGGCCGAATGCGGCCCCGTGACGCTGGCCCTGTGCCAGGACACCCAGACCGAGGCGTTCGAGTATCCGCTGAGCTTCTTCAGTGAAAAGCTGTGGCGTCCGCGCCGCCCGGAGCCGGACAGGCACGAACTCGAAGCCGTGCTCGCGGTCCTGCGGCAGGCGAAGAAGCCCTTGGTCATCGCTGGCGGCGGCGTGCTCTACGCCGAGGCCGAGCAGCGTCTGCTGACCTTTTGCGAAACTTTTCAGATGCCGTGCGCCGAGACGCAAGGCGGCAAATCCGCCTTGCCGTCGCAGCACGCCCTGAACCTCGGGGCCATCGGCGTGACCGGCACTGCGGCTGCCAACGAGATGGCGCGCGAGGCCGACGTCGTGCTGGCCATCGGCACCCGCCTGCAGGATTTCACCACGGGCTCATGGAGCCTGTTTCAGAATCCTGCCATGCAGCTTGTCGGCCTCAATGTGACGGCGTTCGATGCGGGCAAGCACCGAGCCCAGCCATTGGTCTGCGATGCGGCCGCTGGCCTCGCGCGCCTGTCCGCCGGACTGCAGGGCTGGCGTGCTCCCGCGCCGTGGATCGAGAAGGCCGCACTGCTGAAAGAACGCTGGTCGGTTGCCGCCGCCGCTGCCGTGGCGCCCGGCCCGGCGACGTTGCCGAGCGATGCGGCCGTCATCGGCGTGGTGCAGCAGCAGGCGGAAGCGAGCGACATCGTCGTCTGCGCGGCAGGCGGCCTTCCTGGTGAATTGCACAAGCTCTGGAATGCCGGCGCGCCGGGCGGCTACCACATGGAATATGGCTACTCGTGCATGGGCTACGAGATCGCTGGCGGTCTCGGGGTCAAGATGGCCGACCCGTCGCGGCATGTCACCGTGATGGTCGGCGACGGTTCCTACCTGATGATGAATTCCGAGATCGCGACCTCGATCATGCTGGGCATGAAGCTGGCCATCGTCGTGCTCGACAATCGGGGCTACGGCTGCATCAACCGGCTTCAGGCCGCCACCGGCAACGCTGCGTTCAACAACCTGCTGGGCGACACGGCGCACGTCGCGATGCCCGCGATCGACTTCGCCGCCCATGCGGCAGCGCTCGGGGCGCTGGCCTGCAAGGTCTCGGGCCTGCCGGAGCTTGGCGCGGCGCTGGGAGAGGCGCGCAAGGCCGAGCGCACCAGCGTCATCGTCATCGACACCGATCCGCTGCATGGCACCGCCGCAGGCGGGCATTGGTGGGATGTCGCCGTGCCGGAAGTGTCCGGGCGCGAGACAGTGGCTGCCGCGCGCCGCGCCTACGATGCCGCGCGCAAGGCGCAACGGCTGGGAGACTGAAGACCATGACGATCCGCATCGGCGCGAACCCCATCGGCTGGTCCAATGACGACCTGCAGGAGATCGGCGGCGCGATACCGCTTGAAACCTGCCTGGCCGAGGCGAAGGAGGCCGGCTTCACCGGCATGGAACTCGGCCACAAGTTTCCGCGCGAGGCCGGCGCGCTGAAGGCGGCGCTGGCGCCCTTCGGCATGGCCTGTGTCGGAGGCTGGCACTCGGTCGAACTTCTGAAACGCGATGCCCGCACCGAATTCGACCTCGCCTTGCAGCACCGAAGGCTCCTGAAGGACATGGGCACCGACGTCTTCATCGTGGCCGAGACCTCCAATGCGATTCACGGTGACCGGGCGATGCCGCTGTCGCAGCGGCCGCGGCTTCTGCCGGACGAGTGGCCGCAGTTCTGCAGCAGGATGACCGAATTCGCGGACTTGCTGGCAGCCGAGGGCCTGACGCTCTGCTATCACCACCATATGGGCACCATTGTTGAAAGCCGTGCCGACATCGCTGCCTTCATGGCGGCTTGCGGCCCTTCCGTGCATCTTCTGCTCGACACTGGCCACGCCACCTGGGGCGGCTGTGATCCGGCCGAACTGGCGCGGACCTACCGACGCCGCATCTCCCATGTCCATGCCAAGGACGTTCGGCGGCCCGTCATGGAAGAGGCCCGCGCCGGGGACTGGAGTTTCCTCGACGCGGTTCTCGGCAAAGGCAGCGCGCCTGGCGTTTACACCGTCCCGGGCGACGGGATGGTGGACTACATAGCCGTGTTCCGTGAACTGCCCGGCTACGACGGCTGGGTGATTGTCGAAGCGGAGCAGGACCCCGACAAGGCCAACCCGCTCGACCATGCCCGCAGGGGTTTCGCAAGCCTGGAGGCTGCGCTTCAGGCAGCGGGGCTGATCTGATGGCGCGTCTGCTCAGGCGGCCTGACCTGACGCCGGGTCGAAGCGTTCACCACATCACGCCCGAAAACGCCGGCTGGACCCATGTCGGCTTCGAGGTCGCCGACCTTGCCGCCGGCGAGAGCCTCGCGCGCTCGGGTCTTGGCCGCGAATTGTGCGTCGTGATGATCAGCGGCGTCGCACGGGCTGTTGTCGGAGGCGAGGATTTCGGCAGCATCGGCGGGCGACGATCCCCGTTTGACGGCAATCCGTCGTCGCTTTATGTGCCGCCGGCGACCCTGCTGGACCTGACTGCCGAAGGTCCATGCGAGATTGCGCTGTGTTCCGCCCCCGCCCTCGGTCGTTTGCCCGCGCGGCTGATCCCTGCATCCGAGGTCGGACAGGAGACGCGCGGCACGGGGACCAACACCCGCCATGTCCGCAACATCCTGCCGGAGACGTCGCCCCACGCGGAAAGCCTGCTTGTGGTGGAGGTGATCACGCCCGGCGGCAATTGGTCGAGCTACCCGCCGCACAAGCATGACCGCGATGCGCTGCCGGCCGAATCGCTGCTGGAGGAAACCTACTATCACCGCCTCTCCCCGCCGCAGGGATATGCCGTGCAGCGGGTCTACACCGATGATCGCGAACTGGATGAGACCATGCTCGTGCAGGACCGCGACCTGGTGCTCGTGCCGCGCGGCTACCACCCGGTCGGAGCCGCCCATGGCTATGACCTGTTCTATCTCAATGTCATGGCCGGGCCGAAACGGCTATGGCGCTTCCACAATGACCCGGCCCATGCCTGGATGCTGCCGGGCGCGTGAGGCGCCGACGCAGTTGCGCTGGTCGCGGGCCGATGGGGCTAACCTACAGCGTCGGACGTCAGGCCTGCCATCAGTTCAAGTCCCTTGATCAGCGCGGAGTGGTCCCATCCGGCGCCGCCCTGGGCCACGCAGGCGGAGAACAGTTGCTGCGTCGAGGCGGTGTTGGGCAGGCTCATGCCCATCGCCCTTGCACCCTCGAGAGCGAGGTTCAGATCCTTCTGATGCAGTTCGATCCGGAAGCCAGGGTCGAAGGTGCGCTTGATCATGCGTTCGCCGTGAACTTCGAGGATGCGCGATGTGGCGAGGCCGCCCATCAGCGCTTGCCGGACCTTCGCTGGATCGACGCCCGCCTTGGCGGCGAACACCAGCGCTTCGGCCACGGCTTCGATGGTCAGCGCCACCACGATCTGGTTTGCGACCTTGGCCGTCTGTCCGGCGCCGTTCGCGCCGATGAGCGTGATGTTCTTGCCCATCTTCTCCAGCACCGGCCTGGCGCGCTCGAAAGCCCGCTCGGGGCCGCCAACCATGATGGACAGCGACGCCGCCTTGGCGCCGACCTCTCCGCCGGACACCGGCGCATCGAGGTAGTCGCAGCCGTTGATGTTGACGCGGGCGGCGTAGTCCCGCGTCGCGATCGGCGAGATCGAACTCATGTCGATCACCAGCTTGCCGCGGGTCAGGCCAGACGCGACGCCGTTCTCGCCGAACAGCACCTCGCCCACCTGGGGCGTGTCCGGCACCATGGTGATGATGATGTCCGAAGCCGCCGCCACGGCGCGCGGGCTGTCGAGCACCGTCAGACCCTTCGCAACGAGTTCGGCCTTCGGCGGGGTCCGGTTCACGGCGCTCGCGACGCTGTAGCCGGCTGACAGAAGATGCCCGGCCATGGGCGCGCCCATGATCCCGAGGCCGAGGAAGCCGATGCGTTCCATTGAAGTCATCCTTCTTGAACAGGGTCGCCCGGGCCGTTGTCGTCAGACGGCGCTGCGCCGGTTGGAGGCTGATGATCCGGCGCGCTGCACACTTACAGAACCAGCACCCGCTTCTGCGCGCAGTCGTTCAGCCAGCCGAGACCATCCGCCGTGGCGGCTTTCGGCTTGTATTCGCAGCCGACCCAGCCGGCGTACCCAATGCAGTCGAGATGGCGGAACAGGAACGGGTAGTTGATCTCGCCGGTTCCGGGTTCGTTGCGGCCCGGATTGTCCGCAATCTGCACGTGGGCGATGCGGTCGAGATTGGCCTCGATGGTGTGGGCTAGGTCGCCCTCCATGACCTGCATGTGATAGGCGTCATACTGTATGAAGACGTTGTTGGCGGCGGACTTCACGCCGACCTTGGCGATGATGTCGCGGGCCTGTGCCGTCCCTCTCAGGAAGAACCCCGGAATGTCGCGCGTGTTGATCGCCTCGATCAGCAGGCGGATGCCCGCAGACTTCAGCCGGTCGGCGGCATAGGCCAGATTGTCGACGAAGGTCGTTTCCAGCAGCGCCCGGTCAACGCCGGCAGGCGCGATGCCCGCCAGGCAGTTGACCTGACCGCAGCCAAGTTCGGTGGCGTACCGGATCGCCTGATCGACGCCGGACCGGAATTCCTCTGTCCGCCCCGGCAGGATTGCGATGCCGCGCTCACCATTGGCCCAGTCTCCGGCGGGCAGATTGTGCAGCACCTGGGTGAGGCCGTGCGTCTTCAACTCCGCCGCGAGGAGTTCGGGCGCGAATTCATAGGGGAAGAGAAACTCCACGCCGGTGAAGCCCGCCTTCGCTGCAGCGGCAAAACGCTCGATGAACGGAACTTCGTTGAACAGCATGGTGAGGTTTGCAGCGAAGCGCGGCATGCGGGAATCCTTGGAACCAGGTAGCGGAAGGTGATCGGTCAGGCAGGCTCGAACGCGCGCGGGGTTTCGTCCAGCGAGGCGGGCACCCAGTTGTTGTCCGCTGTCAGGGACGGATCGAGGCACAGCACGTCCTCGAATTCGTTCACGGCGTTGATCTCGGTGCCCATCGCGATGTTGGTCACGCGCTCGAGGATGAATTCGAGCACGACCGGCACCTGATGCTCCTTCATCAGATCTTCGGCCCGGGCGAAGGCTTCCCTGAACTCGTTCGGACTGGTGACGCGGATGGCCTTGCAGCCAAGTCCCTCGGCAACCGCCACATGATCGACGCCGTATCCGGCAGGAAGGCCGTCATCGCCGGTGGCGTTGATGTTCTCGAAGGCCAGCGACACCTCAAAATCCATCTGCAGGCCGCGCTGTGCCTGGCGGATGAGGCCCAGGTAGGAGTTGTTCACGACGATGTGCAGATAGGGCAACTTGTGCTGCGCGCCCACGGCCAGTTCCTCGATCAGGAACTGGAAATCGTAGTCGCCCGACAGGGCCACGATCTTCTTGTCAGGCAGTGCGGCGCGCACGCCAAGCGCCGCGGGCAGCGTCCAGCCGAGGGGCCCGGCCTGACCGCAGTTGATCCAGTTGCGCGGGTTGTAGACCCGCAGGAACTGGGCGCCCGCGATCTGCGAATTGCCGATGGTCGTGACGTAGCAGGTGTCGCGATCCATGATCTCGTTCATCTCCTCATAGACCCGCTGGGGCTTGAGCGGCACCTGGTCGAAATGCGTCTTGCGCTGCATCGCGCCCTTGCGGTGGGCGCATTCCGAAACCCAGGTCGATCTGTCCCTGAGCCGGCCTTGCACCTTCCACTCCGCCGCCACCTCGATGAGCTGCAGCAGCGCCGCCCTGGCGTCGGACACGATGCCGAGGTCCGGCCCGAAGACCCGGCCGATCTGGGTCGGCTCGATGTCGATGTGCACGAAGGTGCGGTCCTTGGTGTAGACGTCGATGGAACCGGTGTGGCGGTTGGCCCAGCGGTTGCCGATGCCGATCACGAAATCGCTGCGCAGCATGGTTGCGTTGCCGTAGCGATGGGAGGTCTGGAGGCCGCACATGCCCTGCATCAGCGGATGATCGTCAGGGATGGTGCCCCAGCCCATCAGCGTCGGGATGACCGGAACGCCTAGGATTTCCGCGAACGTCACCAGCTCCGCGTTGGCGTCCGCATTGATGATGCCGCCGCCGGCGACGATGAGCGGGCGCTCGGATGCGTTCAGCATGGTCATGGCCTTTTCAGCCTGCTTGCGCGTAGCGGCGGGCTTGTAAGGCGTCAGCGGCTCATAGGCCTCGATGTCGAATTCGATCTCCGCGGTCTGCACGTCGACCGGAAGGTCAATCAGGACAGGGCCGGGGCGGCCAGAGCGCATCAGGTGGAACGCCTGCTGGAACACGCCGGGCACCAGCGCAGGTTCGCGCACGGTGACCGACATCTTGGTCACGGGCTTGGAGATCGACTCGATGTCGACGGCCTGGAAATCCTCCTTGTACATCCGCGCGCGCGGGGCCTGGCCGGTGATGCACAGGATGGGAATCGAATCGGCCTGCGCCGAATACAGCCCGGTGATCATGTCGGTTCCGGCAGGCCCGGACGTGCCGATGCAGACGCCGATGTTTCCGGCCCTGGCGCGGGTGTAGCCCTCCGCCATGTGCGAGGCGGCTTCGACGTGACGCGCGAGGATATGACGGATGCTGCCCCTTTGCCGCATGGCGGAGTAGAACGGATTGATCGCCGCGCCCGGCACGCCGAAGGCGCAGTTCACGCCTTCACGCTCGAGGATCAGCACTGCCGCATCGACTGCCCGCATTCGCGCCATGACCGTTCTCCCTGTGTGGTCGTTCAACCCTGCAGCCGACCGGTTTCCGGTTCAGCAGATCAGACGCTTATTTCATGGAACGGAAACGGCCGCAATTTTTCCGAAATAATATTCCGAAAATTGTGAAAATACGTAAAATAAATGAAAATCAATCACTTACTTTTTCCATTGGACAGAAATCAATTTCATAACTAAAAAATAAATCGACAAACTGATCGAGTTGCACGGGAGAGGTTCGATGGGGGACACCGGCGAACGGCGTCTGCGGGGGCGGCCGCGGACCGTGACCTCCGCCACCGAGGCAGGGGCGATCCAGTCACTCGACCGGGCTGTGGCCATATTGCGGACAATCGCGGATGGCGATGGGCTGTCGCTGACGGAAGCCGCCCGGCGCTCGGGCCTTCCTCCCTCCACGACCTACCGGATGTTGACGACGCTCCAGCAGCACGGGCTGGCGGAGTTTGAGGAGGCGGACCAACTCTGGTTCGTCGGCGTGGAGACTTTCCGCATCGGTTCGGCCTTCCTGCGCCGCCGCAAGCTGGCGGAACGTGGCCGCGCCATCATCCAGGCGCTGATGCTGAAGACTGGCGAGACCGCCAATATTGCGCTTGCCGAGCCTGACGGCGTGGTTTTCGTCACGCAGGCCGAAACCCATGAGGCGATCCGCGCGTTCTTCCGTCCCGGCACGCGCAGCCCTTATCACGCCTCCGGAATCGGCAAGGCGGTGCTTGCCTTCCTCCCCGTTCCGCGCCGTGACGACATGCTGTCACGGCTGGATTTCGAGGCTTTCACGCCGCGCACGCGCCGTTCCGCCGCCGAACTCCTGCCGGAACTGGAAGAGACGCGGCTGCGCGGCCATGCGCTCGATGACGAGGAGCGCAACATCGGCATGCGCTGCATTGCGGCTCCCGTCTTCAACGAATTGGGTGAGCCGATCGGCGGATTGTCCATCTCCGGGCCGTCCGCGCGCATCGACGATGCCTTCGTCCTGCATGCGGCTGGCGACGTCATGGACGCCGCCCGCACGCTGACGACGGCCATGGGGGGCGTGGAGCCCCCGTGACGGATCACTCGGCAGCCTGAGCAAAGCAGGCATTCTCAACCGACACCGGCGATGCTGGCCACGCGCTTCACGTTCGGGCATGTTCGACGCGAGCAACCGGGTCCAAATGCTCGCAAAGCGCACAACCGCCTTTGCGGGCGGCGGCGCCCTATTTCGGCGCAAGCCTGACAGCTCCGTCGAGGCGGATCGTCGCGCCGTTCAGCATGTCGTTCTCGATGATCGAGCGCGCCAGCGCGGCATATTCGACCGGCCGCCCGAGCCGCGACGGGTGCGGCACGGATTGCTCGAGCGCCTTTCGGTAATCATCCGCGATGGCGGCAAACATCGGCGTCTCGAACAGTCCCGGCAGGATCGTCACCACGCGGATGCCTGACGAGGCCAGGTCACGCGCGACCGGCAAGGTCAGCGCTGCGACCCCGCCCTTGGAGGCCGCATAGCCGGCCTGCCCGATCTGGCCATCCTCCGCCGCGACGGACGCGGTGTTGATGATCACGCCACGGGAGCCATCCGCCGTGACCGGCTCCAGCGCCGCCATCGAGACCGCGCACCTGGCGATCATCCGAAAGGTGCCGAACAGGTTGACAGCCACGGTCCTTTCGAAGCTCGCCATGTCATGAGCGACCAGTTCGCCGGTTTCACGCTTTCTGGCAACGACCCGCTTGCCCGGCGCGATGCCCGCGCAGTTGATCAGAAGTCGCTCGGGACCATGCGCCCGGCGCGCCTTCGCGAGCGCCTCGTCGACCGAGGCGTCGCTGGTGACGTCCGTCATGCAGAACACGCCGCCGATTTCGGCCGCGATGGCCGCGCCGCGCTCGGCATTCATGTCAAACACCGCGACCTTGACGCTGTGGCTGGCAAGCATCCGCGCCGTGGCCTCGCCGAGGCCGGATGCGCCGCCGGTCACCACTGCCGCCATTGTGCTTTCAATCTTCATGCGCTGCCCCTTTGGCCGTTTCCATGTCTCGGCTTGCCACGCCTTGGTAGCGCCAAAGCGCGGATGCGAGAAGCTGTCCGGAGGCACATCCGGCCGTGCAGCAATGGCCGCACAGCAATGACCTGCCGAGGAAACCCTTGCATGCGCCGCCGGCGCGGGCCATCTCAGGCGTCGCAGGTGGAGGACGCGATGCCCGGCCGGTTCGGACAGCATTTCAGCACGAGGGAAATCGCAGCGATGCGCAAGCTGGCCGCGAACGAGGACCGGCTCGGAGCCCGCCTGATCGCCCTGCTCAGGCGCACCACGCGCGCTCTGCCGTTTGCAGAGGATGCACTGGCCGCATGGTATTGCGCCCGCGACCCGCTGACGCCTGCACGGGTGAAATTCATCCTGATGTCAGCCGTTGCCTACTTCGTTCTGCCGATCGATGCGATCCCGGACCTGATGCCGTTCCTCGGTTTCAGCGACGATGCGGCCGTCATTGCTGCGGCGCTTGCCGCTGTCGCCAGCGAACTCAAGCCTGCTCACCGCGAAAAGGCGCGCGCCATGTTTGATGGTCTGTAACGCGCGATCGCCTGCAGCAGCGTGCATCGCGCCCGCCTCGATGGGCACCACTTGGAATGCAATCAGGTGGCTTCGACCACGCCCTCTGCTTCAAGCAGGCGGCGCAGGCGGGTGAACGCCAGCCTGATGCGCGATTTGACAGTGCCGAGCGGCAGGCCGGTCGCTTCGGAAATCTGGCTGTGTGACAGGCCCTCGAAGAACGCGAGCTTGACCAGATCGAGCTGTTCGGCCGGCAAGGAGACAAGTGCGGCGCGCACCACTTCCTCGCGCTGCTGCACATCCAGCAACTTGTCGAGATCGGGCGTCGTGGCCGGCTGCAGCATCGGCTCATCCGGATCGAAGTCGCCGCGCTCGCGCCGTGCAAGGTCGATGCGCCGGTTGCGTGCAATCCGGTAGAGCCAGGTCGACAGCGACGATTTGGCCGGGTCGAACAGCGCGGCCTTGCGCCACAGGGTCGACATCACGTCCTGGACGATTTCCTCGGCAAGCGCCGCGTCCGTGCCCAGACGCATCAGGTAAGCGTTCAATCGGGGAGCGAAATGATCGAACAGGCGCGTGAACGCGCTGCGGTCGCGGCGTTCCGCCACGTCCTGCGCCCAGGCCGCAAACTCTGCCGGTTGTGGCACCTTCAATCCCTCGTCTGATCGCCGACAAGGGTTCGTTCGCGCCTCGGCACGCTGGCCCCCGTCCAGGATCGATGCGGGTGACCTACGACCCCCGTGGCCACGCCGCACTCGAACAAGCTTGCATGTTTCGCGGAAAAACGGAACTCAAATAAGCTGTATCGCAATTTTGCCCGCTTCATGGCACTATGTCGGTGAATCGGGGCAGAGATGCTCCGGGCTGGACCCTCTTCAACCCAGATTGCGCTCATGCTTCCTCTGTCTGTTCTGGCGGCTTCTCTGGTCGCCGCGATCACATTGATTCCGGTGTCTGCTGTGGCGCAGGCCCGAAAGCCTGCTCCAGCGCCAGCGGGCCAGGGTCAGGCTCTCGAACTCGGAACCTTCGGCGAGTGGACAGCCTATGCCTCCCAGGCCGGACGCAGCAAGCTGTGCTACATCCTGACCAAGCCGAAGGAGCGTCTGCCCAAGACGCTGACCCGCGATCCCGGCTTCCTGTTCATCACCAGCCGTCCCGCCGAACAGGTGCGCAATGAAGTGAGCTTCGTGCTCGGCTTCGCCGCCAGGGAAAGCACGCCGGGCGAAGCAGTGATCGGGGTGAACACGTTTGCCCTGGCGCCCAAGGGCAAGAATGCCTGGATCGCCAATGCCGCCGAAGAAAACAGCTTCATCGAGGCGGCACGGCGCGGCCAGACCATGAACGTCAAGGTCACATCCGGCCGCGGCAACGCCACCACGGACCGTTACTCGCTGGCGGGCCTGACCCAGGCGCTTGAGCGCATGCGGCGCGAGTGCCCCTGACCGGCCGACGACTCGGCTTGCAGTCAAATCCGTGATACGGCGCAGCGGCCCGGCGGATTGAGTATCCGCCGGGCCGCGATCCCGACCATCAGGAAACTCTTTTGCCATGACCATGTCCAACACCGCGATGGCTGTTGCCGCTCCAGGCGCCGAGGCGACGGCCGTGGCTGCGCACAAGCCGAGCCTGGTCGGACGGACCCGCACCGGCATTGCGGACGCGCTTGGCCAAATCGGCGTGCCGCCGAAAGAGCAGCGCATGCGCACGGCGCAGATCTGGAACTGGATCTATCACCACGGCGTGCGCGATTTCTCCGAAATCAGGAACGTCGGCAAGGACATCAAGACCGCGCTGGATGCCGCGTTCACGCTTGCGCGCCCCGAGGTCACGGCGGCGCAGGTTTCCAGGGACGGCACCCGCAAGTGGCTGATGCGCATGCCGTCGACCGGTCCCCGGGACAAGGGCGCGGAAATCGAGTGCGTCTACATCCCCGAGACTGACCGCGGCACATTGTGCGTCTCCAGCCAGGTCGGCTGCACGCTCACCTGCACCTTCTGCCATACCGGCACACAGAGGCTGGTGCGCAATCTGACCAGCGAAGAGATCGTGGCGCAACTGGTGGTGGCGCGGGACCAACTCGGCGATTTTCCGGGGCGCGCGCGACCAGCGGATGGCTTCGTGCCCTCCGATGGCGGGCGTTTCGTCACCAACATCGTGTTCATGGGCATGGGCGAACCGCTCTACAACACGGCAGCCGTGGGGGATGCGATCGACACGATCGCGGACGGGGACGGTCTTTCGCTCGGCCGCCGCCGCATCACGGTGTCGACCTCCGGCGTGGTGCCGGAAATCCCGCCGCTGGGCGCGCGCACCAACGCCATGCTGGCGATCTCGCTGCATGCGGTGCGCGACGACCTGCGCGACGACCTTGTGCCGCTCAACAGGAAGTATCCAATCCGCGACCTGCTTGACGCCTGCCGCGCCTATCCAGGCCTGTCCAACGCGCGCCGCATCACCTTCGAGTATGTCATGCTCAAGGGCGTCAACGACAGCGACGCCGAGGCGCGGGAACTTGTGCGGCTGCTCAACGGCATTCCTGCCAAGATCAACCTGATCCCGTTCAATCCGTGGCCCGGAACGCGCTACGAATGCTCGGATTGGGACAGGATCGAGCGTTTCTCGGACATCGTTTTCCGTTCCGGTTATGCTTCGCCGGTGCGCACGCCGCGCGGCCGCGACATTCTTGCCGCCTGCGGCCAGTTGAAGAGCGAAACCGAAAAGCTCTCGGCTCGTGCTCGCCTGCTGCAGGACGAAGCCGGGGCAGCCGCTGCCGGCATGGCCTGAGGGCTGGCCATGCGCACGCTCGCCCGCCTCCTGCTGATCATCCCGCTGGCTCTGATCATTGCCATCGGAGCTGGCGGCTTCTTCCTCATGCTTGCCACGGTCGTTTCGCCCGCGCTCGCGCAGATGGTTTTCGCGGCCATGAACGCCTTTGCCGATACGGTCTTCGGGCTGGCCTTCAACGGTGAGGATCCGAGCGACCTCGCCATTGCGGCAAGCTGGCAGGGCTTCAAGCTGATGGCGGCGATCCTGATCATGCCCGTGGTGATCACCGCCATCGTCAGCGAACTGTTCCGCGTCGGCAGCGGCCTTTTCCAGATGACGCTGTCAGGCGTGCTGGCCTCGGCCTTGCCTGCCGCGATCATCGGCTTGAACAGGCTGCCGACCAGCACCGAAACCCGGGTGCTCGCAGCTTTCTTCCTCACGGGCGTGGTGACGGGCGCGGTCTACTGGGTGATTGCCGGCCGCGGCGCTGCGGAGGCGGTCACGCTTCCAAAAACTGCATCCGGTCCTGGGCCAGCGACACGGTGACGGTTTCGCCGACCTCGATCAGGCTGGCGCCGCTCTGGAACGGCGCTTCCACGCTGACCTCGCTGCTTCCCAGCGCGACGCTGTAGCGCACGGTCGCCCCGAGGAATTCCCTGTGAGCGACAAGGCCCGTGAGCGCATCGGCTGAACTGGCGCCCGTCGTGCGGATCAACTCGGCGTATTGCGGGCGAAACACCAGACGCGAGGCCGGGCTTGCGGCCAGCATCCTGGGGATGGGCAGTTGCGCGCCGCCGCTGAGCTGGAAGGCCCGGTCGGCGCCGTGTGTCAGGACTTTGCCTTCGAGGATGTTGGCGGCGCCGAGAAACCCGGCGACGAACAGGTTTGCCGGTTTCTCGTAGAGGTCCATCGGTGTGCCGACCTGCTGGATGACGCCGTCATTCATCACCGCGATGCGGTCGCAGATGGTGTTGGCCTCCTCCTGGTCATGGGTCACGAATATCGTCGTCAGCCCGAGCCTTTGCTGCAGGTCGCGCAGTTCGCGGCGCACCTGCACGCGCATCTTGGCATCGAGGTTCGAAAGCGGCTCATCGAGCAGGAGCACCTTGGGCTCGATCACCACGGTTCGGGCCACCGCCACGCGCTGCTGCTGGCCGCCCGAAAGCTGCGAGGGCCGCCGTTCGGCCAGGTGGCCGAGGCTGACCAGTTCAAGCGCGGCCTTGACGCGGCGGTCGATCTCGGCCTTTGGAATCTTGCGCTCCTCCAGCCCGAAGGCGACGTTCTTCGCGACCGTCATGTGGGGCCACAGCGCATAGGACTGGAACACCATGCCGACATCGCGCTTCCACGGCGGCAGGGCGGAGATGTCCTCGCCGCCGATCCTGACGCTGCCGGACTGAGCGATGTTGAACCCCGCGATCAGCCTGAGCAGGGTGGTCTTGCCGCAGCCGGAGGGACCGAGAAAGGCGAAGAATTCGCCGGGCCTGACCTCCAGGTTGATGCTTTTCAGCACATGCGTCGCGCCATAGGAGAGATTGACGTCCTCCACGAGCACACCGGCGGCCTTGGCCCGTGTCGCAGCTTCGATGGCCATGGAAATTGCCTCAGTGCTTGACGGCGCCGGACCGTTCGCGGTCCAGCAGCCAGTGGGAGAGATAGGTGCAAAGGCCCACGATCACGACCGCGATCATGCCAAGCGCGGCGCCCGGCCCGCGCCCTGCCGGGGACTGCATGTAGACATAGAGCCCATAGGCCAGCGGCGCATCCGAGGTGTTCTGCACCAGCATCATGGTGGCGGAAAGCTCCACCGACGCGGTGGCGAAGGCCGTGACGAAGCCGGCCAGCATGCCGCCCGCCATCAGCGGCAGCAGGATCTTGCGGACGGTTCGGGCCTTGGTCGCGCCAAGGTTCTCGGCGGCTTCCTCGAGTTGCGGCGAAACCTGCTGCAGGCCTGCCGTGCAGGCCCGCAAGGCATAGGGCAGACGCCGGACCGCGAGCGCGATCACGATCATGAACCAGAACGTCGCCAGCGACTGGCCGGATGGCAGCGTCACGCCGTAGTAGGTGCGCAGATAGCCGATGCCGATGACCACGCCGGGCACGGCCAGCGCGCCCATGGCGAGATAGTCCAGCATCTGGCGTCCCGGGATCTTCGTGCGCTGCACCAGCCAGGCGATGGCCGAGCCGATGATCACCGAGATCACGCCCGCCAGCGTGGCATAAAGCAGCGTGTTCCAGATGAATTGCGGGCTCTCCGCGAAGACCTTGCCGTAGTGCGCCATCGTGTAGCCGTCCGGCACGGGCGAGAACGACCAGACCGTCGCCAGGGACAGCATGATCAGCCCGACATGCGGGGCCAGCGTCAGCGCCAGAATAAGGAAGACCACGCCATAGGCGACAATCTTGTCGACGCCTTTCATCTCGCGCTTGGCGAGCCCGCCGCCGCCGCGCTGCACCGTGGCATAGTCGCGCCCGCGGGTCGCCAGCGTGGCGATCCACATGGCGAGCATCGACACCGCGATCAGCACGACCGAGATCACATAGCCCATCGGATCGCTCAGGCCGATCGAGGTGATGCGCAGATAGGCCTGCGGAGCGAGCATGTCCTTGACGTTGAGCAGGAGCGGCGTCGCCAGGTCGTCGAACACCTTGATGAAGACGAGGCTGGCCCCGGCCACATACCCCGGCATGGCGAGGGGAAAGACGATCCTGCTGAACAGGCGGAAACCCGAAGAGCCGAGGTTCTGCGCGCTCTCTTCCATGGACCGGTCGATGTTGGCCAGAGAGGCGGACACATTGAGCAGGATGAAGGGGAAGTAGTGGATGGCCTGCAGGAGAATGACGCCGTTCAGCCCTTCCATGAAGGGGATGTTGATGTCGAACCAGTCGCCCAGGACAAGATTGAATGAGCCGTTGCGCCCGAACAGCAACTGCATCGCCACCGCGCCGGCGAATGGCGGCATGATCAGCGGGATGACCCCGAGCGTCTGGATCAGCACCGCGCCGCGAAACTGGAAGCGCGAGGTGATGTAGGCCAGCGGCAGCGCGAACACCGTGCCCCACGCCACCGACATGGCGGACACGTAGACCGAATTGCCGAACGAGCGCATGAACAGGTCATTGCGCGCGAAATCGGCGAAGTTGACCAGCGTGAAGCCGCCGGATCGCGTGTCGACGAACGCCACGACGATGACGGTCGCAACCGGGACCACCAGGAACAGCAGCAGGAACAGCGCCACCGCCCCCGCAACCAGATACTGGCTGAGCGGGATGGCTTGCCGGGCGGGGGCCACCAGCCGGGCAGCGGCCACAAGCCCGGCAGGGGCACCGAGTTGGGTGGGAACCTGGGTCAAGGCGCGAGCTTTGCCGCTTCTGCGGTCTTGGCCGCTGCGGCGGCATACTTCTCCTTGGCGAAGGTCGACCACTGCTGCTCAAGCTCGGCCTGACGCGGGGCCTTGGCCTGCGGGGTCGAACCCTGGAAGGAGCCGCGGATCTCGTCCGACCCGGCCTGCGCGGCGGTGACCGGCATGGCCGAGATCAGTGCGCGCGCCTCGGCCAGAAGCGTGCGGGCGGCCGGATTGTCGCGGCGCGCAAGGCGCGTTTCGACCTCGTGGATCGCCTTGGTGACGGCTTTCAGCGGCTCGAGGTTGAAGGTGATCAACTGGTCGAACAGCACATCCACCGCCGTGTAGCGACGCTCGGAGATGCCCACGTCGAACTGGAAACCGGGCAGGCCGATGGCCCCCTTGAACGGGTTGGGATAACCCTCGGGAGCCTTGGCGTAGGTCGCCGGATTGACGGGCAGGCGGCTGATGGCCGGGAGGAGCAGAAGTTCCTGACCTGCATCCGACAACAGGAAGTCGACGAAAGCGCGGGCCGCGACCTGGTTGGGCGCATTGGCGATGATGCCGACATTGGCCGGCACGACGGTCGAGACGGTCGGGTAGACGAACTTGACCGGGAAGTTGGCGGCGCGCGCCGAGAAGGCGAAGAAGTCGATGACGACGCCAAGGCCGACCTGCCCGGAGTTGACCGCGTCCGGCACGCCGAACGAGCGGTCCGTCACCGAGCGCATGTTGCCGGACATCGCCTTCAGCGTCGCCCAGCCCTTCTCCCAGCCTTCGCCCTGCAGGATGGTCTCGACCGTGAGGTGTGTCGTGCCCGAGCGCGACGGCGTCGTGATCATGACGTGGTCATGATAAACGCCCTTGCCGAGATCGGCCCACTCCTTCGGGTCGGGCAGGCGGTTGGCGCGGGAATAGCGCTCGTTCCACATGATGCCGTAGCCGGATGCGGCGAAACCGAAGAACATGCCGTCCGGATCATTGATGTTGTAGGGGCCGAGCTTGGCTGGAATTCCCGGCGTGGTCGGCTTGTGGGCCTGCAGCAGCCCGGCGCGCTTCAGCACCTCGAAGGCATCCGGCGCGGAGGCCCAGAACAGGTCGACCTGGTTGTTCGCCTTGGTTTCCTGCACGAAGCGGACGCCGGCGTTGGTGTTGCGGTTCTGCACTTCCAGCGTGGTTCCGGGGTGGGCCGCCTCGAAGGCTTTCTTGAACGGGTCGGTGACGTCCTTCGAAAACGACGTGACGACGGTCACCTTTCCCGACGGAGCCTGGGCGGCCGGGGCTTGCGCGAGGGCTGCGTTCCCGGCTGCCGCGAGAGACAGGGCTGCGGCGGCAGCGAGAACGATGCGGCGGTTCAACATGAGCGTCTCCATCTGGTTTCTTGTCGAGCGTCTGGTTTGTTGCGGCCGTCTTGGCCGGTTCTGCAGCTAGATAGCCCACCCTTGCCATGACGCAAGGGTCGGGGCGGTCAGGCGTTCCTATTCAGCCGGCGAGGTCAGGCGCGAACCGCGCAATTCTCCCGCAGCTTCGAGGATTGGATGCGCCACCGAAACGAGGTGGGCGTTGATGCGCTTGAGATCGCGCAGGATGTCGAGATGCAGCGCGCTGGTCTCGATCGAGGCCGTCGCGCCTTCGCGCAGGCGGGCGAGATGGCTTTCCATCGCCACGCGTTCGGCTGACCTGATCTGGTCCTTCTCGCGCATCAGTTCGCGCGCCATCTCGGGGTCATTGGTCATGAACACGGTGATGGCGAGCTTGAGTTGCTTGACCACGCGAGCATGAAACTCGTTGAGCTCGCGCCAGCCTTCGGGCGAGAACGAGACGCCGTTGCGACGGCGCTTCGCCGCCAACTCCAGCAGGCTCTTGTCGATGATGTCGCCGACATGCTCGAGGTTGGTGGTGAACAGGATGAGGTCGAAGGCGCGCCTTGCGTCCGCTTCCGGCAGCGGCTGACGCGTCAGGCGCGTGAGATAGAGCTTGATCGCGTCCTGAAAGTCGTCGACCTCGTCGTCCAGCTTGCGGATGGCCGCGAGACGCACGCCGTCCGCCTCGTTGAAGGTCAGCATGGTTTCGCCGAGCATGACCTCGACCCGCTCCGCCAGGCGCAGGACTTCGCGCGAGGCAGCGCCCAACGCCAGATGCGGCGTCGTCAGCAGCGCGTCGTCGAGATGACGGACGCTGTTCTCGCCCCGGGCCTTGTCCTCGGTCCCCACAGTTCTTGCGAGCAGCGGCGCAATCAGGCTCAGCCATGGCAGGAACAGCACAAGCAGCGCGCCGTTGAACACCACGTGCGCCAGCGCCAGCGCTTGCGGCGGCAGCCAGCCGAGCGCCGTCAGCACCGGCAGCCAGAGCGGCATAGCTACCATCGCCAGCACGGCCCCGACCAGCCGGAAAAAGAGATTGCCGACCACGATCTGCCGCGACACCGCCGATTCGCGCCAGACCAGCGCCAGTGCGATCAGGCCGGATCCGACATTGGCCCCGATCACCAGATAAAGTCCGAGTTGAAGGGACACCACGCCCGAGGCGGACAGCGCCAGCACCAGCAGGATGAACGCCACGCTCGAGTGCATCGCCCACGCCAGCGCCGCCGCGATGAGCGCTGCGGCCATAGGCTCCCCGCCAAGCCGCGAGAGGACGACTTCAAGCGTGCCGCCACCACGCCAGTCGGCCGTCGCCGCCACGATCATGCCCAGCGAGAGGATGATCAGCGAAAGCCCGATGCCGATCCTGCCAAACTGGCGCACACGAGCGGACCCCGACAACATGAAGGCCGCGACGCTTCCCGTCAGCATCACGGGAGCCAGCGCCTTGAGATCGTAGGACAGCACCTGCACGACGAGGCTCGAGCCCAGATCCGCTCCAAGCATGACGGCGAGGGCCGGCACGAGCGCCACGAAGCCCCTGCTGGCCAGCGATGTCAGCAGCAGCGCCGTCGCGGTAGCGCTCTGGAGCGCGAGAGCGATGATCAGACCAAGCCCCGCCGCGCTGGCCGAATGGCCGGCGGCTTTCGCCAGCATGCCGCGCAGATCGTCCCCGAACGCCCGGACAACGCCTGTCTTGACCAGGCGGGTCGACCAGAGCAGCAGCGCGACAGCCCCGAGAAGGGCCGGGAATCCAGTGGGATACATGACGAATATATTTTGCCTGCTAATGAATTTTGTCAAGTGATGGACGTATAGGAGGGCCTGGTTTGCCGCGAGATTCCGGAAGGAGGCCTGCGGTGCTTGCGCAAATTTGCGACGTCATGGTAGTTGTCACAAAATCGTCATAAAAAATGATCGCCGAGTTGAATGGCGACGTTTCAGGGAGAAACGACCATGTTGACTGCAACTGCCTGCCGTGGCGCGCTGTCCTGTGCCACGCTGATGTCGCTGGCACTTGTGGCTCCTGCCGCGGCGCAGGACGCCTGCCCGAACCGCGGCCAGCTCGATACGCTCTATTGCGACGCCAACAACGACCTTGTCGCCGATGTGCCGGCTGTCAGCCGGCAGCGCGACCCCTCCACCATGATCTTTGCCTACACCCCGGTCGAAGATCCTGCGGTCTACGCCAACATCTTCAAGCCGCTGATGGACTTCATGGGCACCTGCACCGGCAAGCGCTGGGTCTACTTCCCGGTCCAGTCCAACTCTGCCCAGATCGAGGCCATGCGATCGGGGCGGCTGCATGTCGCGGGCTATTCGACGGGACCGACGGGCTTTGCCGTCAACATCGCCGGAGCTGTGCCGTTTGCGGCAAAAGGCTCGTCCGCCGGCGTGCGCGGCTACAATCTCCTGGCCATCGTCAAGGCGGACTCGCCCTTCCAGAAGCTCGCCGATCTCAAGGGCAAGAAGGTTGCGCACACCTCGCCGTCGTCCAATTCCGGCAATCTGGCCCCGCGCGCCATGTTTCCCGCCGAGGGGCTGACGCCTGTGAACGACTACCAGCCGATCATGTCGGGCGGGCATGACCGCTCGGTGCTCGGCGTCAACACCGGCGACTACGACATGGGCGCTGTGGCTTCCGACGTGTTCGAGCGCATGGGCGTTCGCGGCACGATCAAGACCGAAACCTTCCGGGTGATTTACAAGAGCACGATCTTCCCGACGTCGTCCTTCGCACATGCCCATGATCTTGCCCCGGCGCTGGCGGCGAAGGTCAAGCAGTGCTTCTACGACTTCAAGTTCCCACCCGAAATGATCAAGGAATTCAACGGCGACGACCGTTTCCTGCCGATCACCTACCAGAAGGACTGGGCACCCGTGCGCGAAGTCGCGGAGAAGACCAACACGCCCTACAACCGTTCGGCCTATGAAGCCGAGGCCAAGCGCGAGGCCGATGCCGCCGCACGCCGCGCCGCCCAGCCTGCCGCTCCTCAGCCTGCAGCCGCCCCGAAGCCATGAGCGCAGCCGGGGCGCTTGTCCGCAGCGCAACAGGCGGCTCTGCGGTGCCTCGCGCTTCAGATCGCGATCTGGTGATCAGCAACCTGTGCAAGACATATCGCGCCGGCCACCCCGTGCTGCACGACGTGTCCGTGACGATCGCCGGACGCGGTCTGACCGCGATCATCGGGCCGTCCGGCACCGGCAAGTCGACACTGATCCGCTGCATCAACCGGCTGGTCGATCCGACATCCGGGCAGATCCTGTTCATGGGCCGTGACCTGGCGAGCCTGAAGGGGCAGGACCTGAGGGCCGCCCGCCGCACCATCGGCATGGTCTTCCAGGAATACAATCTCGTCGAGCGTCTGTCGGTGATCGAGAATCTGCTGTGCGGGCGGCTCGGCTACCTGCCCTGGTGGCGCGCTTTCCTGCGCCGCTTTCCGGATGCCGACGTGGCGCGCGCCTTCGAGCTTCTCGATGCCGTCGGGCTCGGCGAGATGGCGACGCGGCGGGCCGACGCGCTCTCCGGCGGCCAGCGCCAACGCGTCGGCATCTGCCGCGCCATCATGCAGAATCCGGACCTGATCCTTGCCGATGAGCCCACCTCGTCGCTCGATCCGAAAACCTCGGTCGAGATCATGGAAATCCTCGAGAAGCTTGCTTCGGAGCGCGGCATCCCGGTCGTGGTCAACATCCACAATGTCGAACTCGCCAAACGCTTCGCCGACCGTGTCATCGGCATGTCGAAGGGCGCCATCGTGTTCGACGGCCCGCCCTCGGCGCTCGAGGATCGGCACCTGATCGACATCTATGGCGGCAAGGGGTGGCTGGACGCATGAGCGCCGTGCCTGCCCGCCGCACCCTGCGCGATGCGTTCCCGGCCAACTGGACGACGAGGGCGCTGTGGCTCGGGCTGATGCTTTATGTCGCCTATGCCGCCGGCATCCTGCAGATCACCTGGGCGCGTTTCATCATCGGGCTTGACCAGGGCGCGAAGTTCCTTGGCCGGATGTGGCCGCCCAACGTGCAGGCGCAGAAGGTTCAACTGATCACCGAGGGCATGCTGGAAAGCCTGCAGATCGCCGTGCTGGCGACCGCGTTCGGCGTGTTGCTGGCGCTGCCTCTCGGCCTTGCCGCAGCACGCAACCTGACCCCGGCCTGGGCCTCGTGGACGGCACGGGCGCTGATCGCGCTCCTGCGCACCTTTCATCCCGTGATTGTCGCGATTCTGTTCGTCAAGGCGGTCGGCTTCGGCGCGCTGGCAGGCGTCCTGGCGCTGATCGTCGCCTCTATAGGCTTTGTCGGCAAGCTTTTCGCCGAAGCCATCGAGGAAATCTCGATGAAGCAGGTCGAGGCCGTGCGCGCCACCGGGGCGGGGTTCGCCAGCGTCCTGATCATGGGGGTGCTGCCGCAGGTGATGGCGCGCTTCGTCGGCTTCATCATCTACCAACTCGATTCCAACCTGCGGAACTCGACCATGGTGGGCATCGTCGGCGGCGGCGGGATCGGGGCGACGCTGTTCACCGCGTACCAGCGCTTCGACTATGACGTCGTGCTGACCATCCTGCTGGTCATCATCGGCATCATCATGCTGTTCGAGATTGCCTCGACGCGCATCCGGCGGGTGTTCCAATGAGCGGCGTGCCGTCATGCGCCGTCGCGACCGACGCCGGCATCGCCCGCGAATGGCAGCGCTTCACCCCCATGCAGCGTCTTGGGCGCTATGCCGTCTACCTGGCCAGCGCCGTGGCGATCATCTGGTCGCTTCGCACCATCGAGGTCATTCCGGAATTCCTCTACGATGCGCCGGCACAGACCGCCGACCTGTTCCAGCGCATGTGGCCGCTCGACTGGCGCTTCTGGCCGACCGTGCTTGCCGGGCTGGTCGAGACGCTGCACACCGCAACCCTCGGCACCCTGATGGCGCTCGTGCTGGCCGCGCCCGTCGCTCTTCTGGCAGCGCGCAACATCACCCGGTCGGCACCGCTCAACCAGTTCGCGAACCTGATCCTGGTCTCGTCGCGTTCGGTCAACTCGCTGATCTGGGCGCTGCTGTTCGTCGCGGTGTTCGGTCCGGGCGCACTGGCCGGCACCCTCGCCATCGCCTTCCGCTCGATCGGCTTTGTCGGCAAGCTGCTCGGCGAGGCCATCGAGGAGGCACAGAAAGGTCCGATCGAGGCGCTGACGGCGGCAGGGGCCTCGCCGGCAGCGATCCTGATCAAGGGATACTGGCCGCAGGTCGAGCCGTCGTTCTGGTCAGTCGCGCTGTTTCGCTGGGACATCAACGTGCGCGAAAGCGCGGTGCTGGGGCTGGTTGGCGCGGGCGGCATCGGCGTGGCGCTCGATACGGCCACCAGCAATCTTTACTGGGATCAGGCGGGGCTGGTGCTGGCCACCATCTTCACCGTCGTTGTCCTCACCGAGATCGCCACCTCCCGCATCAGGTCAAGGATCATCTGACGGGTCGGCGGCGGAACACGTTCAGCAGCATCTTCGCAACGAAAATCACGACAGGAGACACCACATGAAAATTATTCGCACCATCGCAGGCACTGTCCTGCTCGCTGCCGTATCGACTGCGCCGGCACAGGCGCAAGGCCAGCTCAACCTCTACTGCTCGGTTCAGGTCGAGTGGTGCACAGCCATTGCCAACAATTTCCAGCGCGACACCGGCATCACGGTCAACATGACCCAGAAGGGCTCGGGCGAATCGCTCGCGCAGATCCGCGCCGAAGCGCAGAACCCGCGCGGCGATGTCTGGTTCGGCGGCACCGGCGATCCGCATCTGATCGTGGCCGAGGAAGGGCTGTCCGTCGAATACAGGTCCGCCGCGCAGGGCGACCTGCAGCCATGGGCGATCCGGCAATATGAAGCTGCCAAGGGCCGTTCGATCGGGGTCTATTCGGGCGCGGTCGGTTTCGGCTACAACACCGAACTGCTCGCCAAGAAGAACATCCCGGCGCCGGCCTGCTGGGCGGACATCGTCAAGCCGGCCTTCAAGGGTGAAATCCAGGTCGCAAACCCGAACTCCTCGGGCACCGCCTACGTCATCATCGCCACGCTGGTCCAGTTGATGGGCGAGGACAAGGCCTTCGCCTACATGAAGGAACTGCACCCCAACATCAACGCCTATGCCCGCTCAGGCACCGGCCCGATCAAGGCTGTTGCGCGTGGCGAAACCGCCGTGTCGATGTCGTTCGTGCATGACGCCGTGACCGAGAAGAACGCCGGCTTTCCCGTCGCGTACAATACGCCGTGCGAAGGCACCGGCTACGAGATCGGTTCGATGTCGATCATCAAGGGCGCGCGCAACATCGCGAATGCCCGCAAGTTCTACGATTGGGCGCTGACGCCTGCAGCCCAGCGCATCGGCTTCGAGGTCGGCAAGCAACTGCAGATGCCGTCCAACAAGAACGCGCCGCTGCCGCCCGGCGCTCCCGACCTCTCGAAGATGAAGCTCGTGGAGTATGATTTCGTGAAGTACGGCGCTGCCGCCGAACGTCGCCGCCTGCTCGCCAAGTGGGATGCTGAAATCGGCTCGCTGCCGCGCTGATCTGCCGTGTTGTCATCAACAACGAGGCGGATGCGAGACAGCACCCGCCTCGTTCACATCCGTTCTGGGAGGACATCATCATGAACATGACACGCCGTTTGTTTGCCGCTTCAACTATCGTGTTGGGCGCATTGGCAGGCGCCACATCAGTTCAGGCGCAGGGCCAGCTCAACATGATCTGCGCCCCGGCTGCTGACTGGTGCGAGGCGATTGCCGCAGGTTTCCAGCGCGACACCGGCGTCAAGGTCAACATGGTGCGCAAGTCATCTGGCGAAATCCTGGCCCAGATCAAGGCCGAAGCGCAGAACCCGCGCCTCGACATCTGGTTCGGCGGCTCGGCCGAGACGCATATCTCGGCGGCGGAGGAGAAGCTGCTGCAGACCTACACGTCGCCGAAGATGACGGATCTGCACCCCTGGGCGATCAAGGCGCACGAGGCGGCCAAGGGCCATTGCACCGGCGTTTCGTCCGGCGCCATCGGCATCGTCTACAACCGCGAACTTGTGGCCAAGAAAAACCTGCCGATCCCGAAGACATGGGAAGACCTGCTCAACCCCGCCTACAAGGGCGAGGTGCAGATGCCGAACCCCAACTCGTCTGGCACCGCCTATACGATCATCGCAGGCCTGATCCAGATCTGGAACGAGGACAAGGCGTTCGAATACCTCAAGAAGCTGCATCCCAACGTCAACGCCTACACCCGCTCGGGTGCAGCCCCGCTGCAATCGGTGGCGCGCGGCGAGAGCACGTTTGCGATCAGCTTCAACATGGAGACGATCTCTGCCCAGCAGGGCGGCTTTCCGGTCGAACTGACCTATCCGGCGGAAGGCACCAGCTACGAGGTCGCCTGCATGTCGATCATCAAGGGTGCCCGCAACGAGCGCGAGGCGAAGCAGTTCTACGACTGGTATCTGACGCCCGCTGCCATGGACATCGGCCCGAAGGTCAACCAGTGGCATGCACCTGCCCACAAGGGCGCAACACAGGATGCGCGCCTGCCGGACCCTGCCAAGATCAAGCTGATCGATTATGACTTCGCCACCTTTGGGTCGACAGCAACGCGCCGGCGCATTCTCTCGCGCTGGGATGCTGAAGTCGGTTCGCTCCCGCGCTGACTGAACACGACACAGGACGGAGCCGCCCATGTCCACGATCCAGCGACCAGAGCCGAAAATCGACCCTGCCATCTGGTGGTGGCTGGCGGCGGCTGTCGGCGTCGCGATCGTGCCGTGGCACATGCAGCAGGACGGTTTGCAGCCAGGTGGCATCTTCGCCCTGTTTGCCGGGGACGCGGATGCTGCAAGCGCGCTTGGCCAGTCGCTGTTTCACCGGCGCTTCTGGTTCTGGCCCGTCATTGCGGCGTTGCTCGCTGCGCTGGCTGCCTTCCGTCCTGGCCTTGACCGTCGCGGGCGCGGCAACCTGCTGCTGCTCGCCGGCCTTGGCGGGCTCATCGCCATCATCGCGCAGGGCTGGTTCATCGGCGTGCGCGGCTGGAGCTATCCGTTCCTGGAGCGCGCTTTCGGCGATCTGGACGAGCGCCAGTTCGGCATCGGCTGGGGCGGCGCGCTTGCGTTTGCCGCCTTTGCCGCGCTGACCACCACGGCGTTGGCGCTGCGCGGGCTGTTCGGCGGAGACCGCTTCGTGGCCGGCTGCGTCGGGCTGCTGGTGGCGTCGATCACGCTGTTCACCGTGTGGCCCGTGCTGACCATCCTTGGCCAGGCCCTGCGCCCTCCGTCCGACATGAGCTTCGCCGCTGCGTTCATGGACCGCATGTTCCACCCGAAGGTCTGGGGGCTCGCGTGCTTTCATTCAGGTTCCTCGTGCGGTGTGGCGTGGAACACGTTGATGCTCGGCCTCGGCACGGCTACCGCCTGCACCATGCTGGGCCTCGCCTTCGCGCTTGTGGTGACGCGCACTGGCTTTCGACTGAAGAAGCCGCTGCGCCTGCTCACCGTGCTGCCGATCATCACGCCGCCCTTCGTCATCGGCCTGGGGCTGATCCTGATCTTCGGGCGTTCGGGCCTGATCAACCAATGGGTCGCAGCCATCACCGGCGTGGAACTCGGCCGCTGGATCTATGGCTTCAACGGCGTCTGGCTGGCGCAGGTGTTCTCGTTCACGCCAACAGCGTTCCTGGTGCTGATCGGCGTGGTGCAGGGCATCTCCCCGACCATGGAGGAAGCCTCGCAGACGCTGCGAGCCGACCGCATGCGCACCTTCACCTCGGTGACGTTGCCCCTGATGCGACCGGGCCTGACCAATGCCTGGCTGGTCGTCTTCGTCGAAAGCCTCGCCGATTTCGGCAACCCGATCCTGCTTGGCGGCTCGTTCGGCGTGCTGTCGACCGAAATCTTCTTCGCCGTCGTCGGGGCGCAGGCGGACTTTGGCCGTGCCGGCACGCTGGCGCTGATCCTGCTGATCTTTGCCCTCGTCGCCTTCATGATCCAGCGCGCCGTGCTGGGCCGGGCGTCCTACGTTTCGATGAGCGGCAAGGGCGATTCAGGCCTGCCGACGCCGCTGCCCGATTCGATCCGCCGGGCCGCTTACTGCATCGCCCTGCCATGGGCGGCCATGACCATCTTTGTCTATGTGCTTGCGCTCGCCGGCGGTTTCGTCAAGGTCTGGGGCCGCGACTGGACGCCGACGCTGTCGCATTTCGGGCGTGCCTTCGCGCTGGAATGGACCTCGAACGGCATCCTCTGGACCGGAGGGGCATGGGGCTCGTTCTTCACCACCATCAAGCTCGCCGCCATCGCTGCGCCCATCACGGCCGCCATCGGCCTGCTTGCAGCCTGGGTGCTGTCGCGTCAGCAGTTCAAGGGCAAGACGCTGCTTGAGTTTGCGCTGATGCTGACGTTCTGCGTGCCCGGCACGGTCATCGGGGTGGCCTACATCCTGACCTACAACGTGCCCCCGGTGGAGATCACCGGCACGGCCATCATCCTCATCATCTGCTTTGTCTTCCGCAATCTGCCTGTCGGGGTGCGCACCGGCATGGCGGCGATGAGCCAACTCGACAAGAGCCTGGACGAAGCCTCCACCACGCTGCGGGCATCGACGTTCCGCACATTGACCGCCGTCGTGCTGCCGCTGCTGAAACCTGCCATCGTCACGGCGCTGATCTATTCGTTCGTGCGCGCCATCACCACTGTCTCGGCGGTGATCTTCCTTGTCTCCGCGCAATACGAGATGGCGACCGTCTTCATCATCAACCGCGCCATCAATGGCGACTATGGCATCGCCATCGCCTATTCGACAGCGCTGATCGTGCTGATGATGCTGGCGATCGGCCTGATCCAGCTCATCGTCGGCGAGCGCAAGATCGGCCGCCGCAAGGCGGACCCTGACGCCACGCCCGATATGGCCGCACCACCGGCAGGAGCCCGCGCCTGATGACCCCAGCACCGAACCCGAGCGCCGCGGAAGTCCGGCTCGAGCAGATCACCAAGCGCTATGGCAAGGTCACGGCGGTGAAGCCGCTCGATCTCGTCATCCCGCCCGGCAGTCTGGTGACGCTGCTGGGGCCATCGGGCTGCGGCAAGACCACGCTGCTGCGCATGATCGCGGGGCTCGAGCGCTCGACCGAGGGCAAGCTCTCCATCGGCGGCAAGGATGTGACGCATCTGTCCGCCGGCGAGCGCAACGTCTCGATGGTGTTCCAATCCTACGCGCTGTTTCCGCACATGAGCGTGCTCGACAATGTTGCCTACGGCCTCGTTTCCGGCGGCGTGAAGAAGTCCGAGGCTCATGCCAAGGCCGAGGAGGCCCTGGCGTCGGTCGGCCTCAAGGGCTTTGGGCCACGCCTGCCGTCCGAGATGTCCGGCGGCCAGCAGCAGCGCGTTGCGGTTGCCCGCGCACTGGTGCTGAAGCCCGACGTGCTGCTGTTCGACGAGCCGCTCTCCAACCTCGACGCGCGCCTGCGCCGCTCGATGCGCGAGGAGATCCGCGCGCTGCAGCAGGCGCTGGGCGTGACGGTGGTCTACGTCACCCATGACCAGTCAGAGGCGCTCGCCGTCTCGGACCTCATCGTGGTGATGCGCGCGGCCGAGATTGCCCAGATGGGAACGCCACGCCAGCTCTACGAGGAGCCCGACAACGTCTTTGTCGCCACCTTCATGGGCGAAGCCAACCATGTCAGGGGCACGTTGGAGGCGACGAGCGCGGAAGCCGGCACGGTGACGCTCGACACCTTCAAGACAACGCTCAAGCATCGCAACCTGCCCTCCGGCCCGGTCGACGTGGTGATCCGCCCCGAAGCCATCCGCCTCATCGAGGCAAGCACGCATGGCTGCCTCGCCGCGAAGGTGCGCACCGCGACCTACATGGGTGCCCATGCCGAATACAATCTCGACACGCCGGTCGGCCCGCTCTTCGTGATCGCGCCGGAAGCCACCCTGTTGCGCAAGGCAGGCGATGCGGTCGGTGTGATGCTGGCCGAGCGAGGGGTGTTCGCCGTGAAGCCGTAAGGGATCGCAGCCAGCCGGCCATGATGCGGACCATGCGGTGCGCGTTGCCGCAAGGTCCCCGGCCTCGCTTTCAACCGGAGCTGGCTGTCAAACGGGCACGGCCCTGCCCATGAACAAGGCATTCTGACTGCATCATGCGCAGTTTCGGCAGCGCGCCCGGTTTGGCTTCGGCCGACGCGGCCCGGCGCTCCGATATGCCGCATTGGCACATCACTTGCGTTCGTCTCGACAGCGCTTCTTTCTGGCGAGGGTCCGATGTCAACGTTCAGCAATCCGTTCAGCACTGCGGCCCGCTTTCTGAAGGGTTGCATCTGTGGCGCGCACGGCTCGCCGGAGGAGCATCGGCGCAGCCTGACAGCCGAGGCGGTCGAGGCACCGGCCGACACACCGCTCGGAAGCGACGAGGGCCGTTATCGCCGCATCATCGAGAGCGCGCTGATGCGCGCGATTTTCCCTCAGGATGCGGCCCGCCGCCAATTCCTGAAAGCCGTCGGGGCGTCAACCGCCGCCGCGGCGCTGGCCAGCGTGCTGCCCATCGGCACGGCTGTCGACGCGTTCGCGCAGGGTGCGGCGCCGGAGAAGAAAGACCTCAAGGTCGGGTTCATCCCGATCACCTGCGCCACGCCGATCATCATGGCGCATCCGCTTGGCTTCTACAGCAAGCACGGCCTCAACGTCGAAGTCGTCAAGACCGCCGGTTGGGCCGTGATCCGCGACAAGACGCTGAACAAGGAATATGACGCCGCGCACATGCTGGCTCCGATGCCGCTCGCCATCACCATGGGCGCAGGCTCCAACCCGATCCCGTTCACGATGCCGGCGGTGGAGAACATCAACGGCCAGGCGATCACGCTGGCGAACATCCACAAGGACAAGCGCGACCCAAAGCAGTGGAAAGGCTTCAAGTTCGCGGTGCCGTTCGACTACTCGATGCACAACTACCTGCTGCGCTACTATGTGGCCGAGGCCGGGCTTGATCCCGACACCGACATCCAGATCAGGTCCGTGCCCCCACCGGAAATGGTGGCGAACCTGCGCGCCGGCAACATCGACGGCTTTCTCGGACCCGATCCGTTCAACCAGCGGGCGGTGTTCGACGGCGTCGGCTTCATCCACATCCTGTCGAAGCAGATCTGGGACGGACACCCGTGCTGCGCGTTCGCGGCGAGCCGCGAGTTCGTCACGACCATGCCGAACACCTATGCGGCGCTGCTGAAGTCAATCATCGACGCCACCAACTTTGCCCAGAAGGCCGAGAACCGGAAGCAGATCGCCGAGGCCATCGCACCGACAAACTACCTCAACCAGCCCCAGGTCGTGCTGGAGCAGATCCTGACGGGCACCTACGCCGACGGACTGGGCTCGGTGCAGCGTGACGCCAACCGGATCCAGTTCGACCCCTTCCCGTGGGAAGGTTTTGCCGTCTGGATCCTGACCCAGATGAAGCGCTGGGGCCAGATCAAGGGCGAGATCAACTATGCCGCCATCGCCAGGCAGGTCTATCTGGAAGCCGATGCAGGCAAGGCCATGCGCGACCTGGGGCTGACCCCGCCGACCGGCGCGAAGTCGATCGTGGTGATGGGCAAGACCTTCGACCAGACCAAGCCCGAGGAGTACATTGCCTCGTTCGCCATCAAGCGGACCTGAGCCGTGTTCGGGTCTTTGTCCGCGCGCGCAGCCACGTTGTCGCTGCTTATCTTCGTGCTGTTCGTCGGCGCCTGGCAACTGGCCACGTCGGGCGGAAGCACAGCCTTGCCGGCAGGGATGGACCCTGAGTATGCCAAACTTCTTGGCCTTGGAGCCACGCAGGGCAAATCGGCCATGCCGACTCCTCTCGAGGTCGGCGCCAAGATCTGGAGCCATCTCAGCGATCCTTTCTATGACCGCGGCACCAACGACAAGGGCATCGGCATCCAGCTTGCCTATTCCATCGCGCGCGTGGCGCTGGGCTACCTGATCGCGGTGGCTGTCGCCATTCCGCTCGGGTTCCTGATCGGCATGTCGCCGTTGGTCTACCGCGCGCTCGATCCGTTCATCCAGATCATGAAGCCGGTCTCGCCGCTGGCGTGGATGCCGCTGGCGCTCTACACGATCAAGGACTCGTCCACCTCCGCCATCTTCGTGATCTTCATCTGCTCGCTCTGGCCGATGCTGATCAACACGGCGTTCGGCGTCGCCGGCGTGCGCAAGGAGTGGCTGAATGTGGCGCGCACCCTGGAGGTCGGCCCGGTGCGCCGCGCCTTCACGGTGATCCTGCCGGCGGCAGCGCCGACCATCCTCACCGGCATGCGCATTTCCATCGGCATCGCCTGGCTGGTGATCGTGGCAGCCGAGATGCTCGTGGGCGGCACGGGCATCGGCTATTTCGTCTGGAACGAGTGGAACAACCTGTCGATCACCAACGTGATCGTCGCCATCCTGTTCATCGGCGTCGTCGGAATGGTGCTCGATCTGGTGCTGGCACGGGCGGCCCGGGCCGTCACTTATCCGGAGTGATGCCATGAGCAAGGGCTACATCTCGATCGAAGGGCTGGCGCGCGCGTTCCCGGCTCCCTCCGGCTCCGGGTCGCCGACCACGGTGTTCCGCGACCTGTGGTTCGCCATGGACAAGGGCGAATTCGTCTGCGTCATCGGCCATTCGGGCTGCGGCAAGACCACGGTGCTCAACATCCTGGCTGGTCTCGACGAGCCAAGCGCGGGCGTGGTCATCGTCGATGGCAAGGAAATCAGCGGCCCGAGCCTTGACCGTGCGGTAATCTTCCAGGGTCACGCACTGCTGCCGTGGCGCAGCGTGCTCGGCAACGTCGCCTATGCGGTGTCGTCCAAATGGCGCGGCTGGTCGAAGGACAAGGTGGCGGCGCATGCGCGCAAATACATAGAGGTCGTCGGGCTCAAGGGCTCCGAAGCCAAGAAGCCGGCGCAGCTCTCCGGCGGCATGAAGCAGCGCGTTGGGATTGCGCGGGCGCTGTCCATCGAGCCCAAGATCCTGCTGATGGACGAGCCGTTCTCGGCGCTGGATGCGTTGACGCGCGGAACCTTGCAATCCGAGGCGCGGCGCGTCTGCACCCAGACCGGGCAGACCGTGTTCATGATCACGCACGACATTGATGAGGCGATCTACCTCGCCGACAAGATCGTGCTGATGACCAACGGGCCGGGCGCGCGGATCGCCGAGATCGTCGTCAACCCGCTGCCCAAGGACCGCGCGCGCGACAGCTTTCACAAGCATCCGCTCTACTACGCGCTGCGCAACCACCTGATCGATTTCCTGGTGACCCGCTCGAAGAATTTCGAGGCCGAGATTGCCGAGAGGGTCGCCGACGGCAAGCCCTACGACGCGCGCAACCCGCCGCTCGTGTTGCCCGCCGGGCTGGAGAAGCCGATCACCGCGCTGAGCGGGACCGGGCCGGGGCCACAACTTGCCCAGAGCGCCTGACCGGTCGCACCGGCCATTCCCTGAGCCGATTTCCCCAGGCTTTCCCACACGACAGAAACTGACGAGGAGACATCCATGAAACGCGAAGACCTCACCGAGAAGTTGCTCGACATCAAGCGTGAGAAGGGCTGGACCTGGAAGGAGATCACCAACGAGATCGGTGGCATGTCGCCGGTTCTGGTGGTTGGCGCGCTGCTCGGTCAATACAAGCTGGTCAAGCCGCTGGCGGCAAAGGCTGCCGCCCTGTTCGGGCTCTCGGAGGCAGAAGAGCGGATGCTCAACGAGGTGCCCTATCGCGGCACCGGAACGCCTATGCCGCCGACCGACCCCCTGATCTACCGCTTCTACGAGATGGTGATGGTCAACGGTCCAGCCTGGAAGGCGCTGATCGAAGAGGAGTTCGGAGACGGCATCATGTCCGCCATCGACTTCGATTTCGACTTCGAGCGACTGCCGAACCCCAAGGGCGACCGCGTCAAGATCACCATGTCCGGCAAGTTCCTGCCATACAAGTACTACGGCAACGAGCAGGGCATTCCCGAATACGGCTTCAAGGAAAGCTGAATCCAGGGAATGTTGAGCTCAAGCCGGGCGTGTCATGCCGCCCGGCCGAGGCTCTCGAACAAACCCCTGCCGTCGGTGCCGCCGGTCAGGGCTTCGATCAGGTTCTCTGGGTGCGGCATCATACCCAGAACCCGGAGATTGGGCGAATAGATGCCGGCGATATGGCCCAGCGAGCCGTTGGGATTGGCGTCCGGCGTCAGCGCGCCTTCCGCGTCGCAATAGCGGAAGGCGACGAGGCGCTCGGCTTCGAGCCGCGCCAGCGTCGCAGGATCGCAGATGTAGTTGCCCTCGCCATGGGCGATGCAGACATCGATGACCTGGCCGGGCCGGTAGGCCGCCGTGCAGGGCGTGTCATCGCGCTCGACCCTGAGGTGCTGGCGCCTGCAGACAAAGCGCAGGTTGGCGTTCCGCACCAGCACGCCGGGAAGCAAGCCCGCTTCGCAGGCAATCTGGAAACCGTTGCAGATGGCCAGCACCAGCCCGCCGCGCGCGGCGTGGGCACGCACCGCCTCCATGATGTTGGCACGGGCGGCGATCGCGCCGGTGCGCAGATAGTCGCCATAGGAGAATCCACCGGGCAGCACGACAAGGTCGGTGCGCGCCGGCAGCTCATGGTCCGCGTGCCAGCTTGGGGTCACGTGGGCGCCGCCGGCGGCGAGCGCCTTGGCGACATCGCCGTCACGGTTGGTGCCAGGGAAGGTGATGACGGCTGCGCGCATGTGGTGGCCCTCAGCCGACGATCTCGACGCGGTAGTTCTCGATCACCGTGTTTGCCAGCAACTTCTCGCAGGCGGTGATCAGCGCGGCTTCGGCGGCCGGTGCGTCATGGCCGGTCACGTCGATGTCGAAGACCTTGCCCTGCCTGACCGAGGCTATTCCTGGAATGCCGAGCGAGGCGAGCGCGCCTTCGATGGCCTTGCCCTGCGGATCGAGGACGCCGTTCTTCAGGGTGACGGTGACGCGCGCTTTCATCTTGGTCTCCGGGAGGGTCCCGCCATCGACGCTGCCGCCGTTGGGCTTGTTCAGGTCAAAGCCGATTGTCTCGGTCCATGCAAGGGCGCCACCGCGCTTGACCCTGCCTTTTTTCAACGATGGCCTATTCCAGCGCCTGCCTGAGCTTGGCGAGCGCGCTTTCCTGCGTGGGCGCAACCGCCATCATGGCCAACGCGCGTGACCCTTCCCGCCTCGCGACGACCGCCACGTGCGCAACCTTCGCGCCGTCTTGCCTCGCTGCCAGGATGACGCTGGCTCCGGCCCATCCTCCAAGCGTCAGCGGCGTCACATCACTGCGTTTCACCACCGCCCGGTTGCGCGGCTTTGGGTGGGTGGGCCGCGCCAGTCCCAGCGCACGCGCAGGATCCGCGATGAGCAGGTCGGCGAACCCGGCTTCGCGGCCGGTCAACTCCATGCGCGCCACGAAAACCTGTTGGGCGCAGCTTTCGGGGGGGCAGAACAGCATGACGTCCGGCTCGATGCCCGGATTGACCAGCCAGCGCGCCACCGGAAGCTGGACCCAGCCTTGCTCGACCGGGAAAGGCAGCGTGCTCGGTGAATAGTGAGATGCGGGAAGCAGGCCGCAACTCGGCAGGAAACTCGGCAAGACAAGAGCCGCGATCATGACCGCCGGTCCCGAAAGCCGACGGGAGCCGGACGGCTTCTGCCGCGGCCCCCGTCCGATGGCTGCGAGACAGCGGTTCACGCGCCCGCCGGATGCGTCACTGCACCAGCCGCGGGCCGTTGGTCACCGGGCGTTCGCCCTCGACGATGATGCCGAGGCGGCGGGCGACTTCGGTGTAGGCTTCGATGAGGCCACCCATGTCCTTGCGGAAACGGTCCTTGTCCATCTTGTCCTTGGTCTTCACGTCCCAGAGGCGGCACGAATCAGGGCTGATCTCGTCGGCGATGACGATGCGCATCATCTCGCCTTCCCACAGGCGTCCGCACTCGATCTTGAAATCGACCAGGCGGATGCCGGCGCCCAGGAACAGGCCCGAGAGGAAATCGTTGACGCGGATGGCCAGCGCCATGATGTCGTCGATCTCCTGCGGGGTGGCCCAGCCGAACGCGGTGATGTGCTCTTCGGACACCATCGGGTCGCCAAGCGCGTCGTTCTTGTAATAGAATTCGATGATCGAGCGCGGCAACTGGGTGCCTTCCTCGATGCCGAGCTTCTTTGACAGGGAGCCGGCGGCGATGTTGCGCACCACCACCTCGAGCGGAATGATCTCGACCTCGCGAATCAGCTGTTCGCGCATGTTGAGCCGGCGGATGAAGTGCGTCGGCACGCCCATGTCGTTGAGATTCTGGAACAGGAACTCGCTGATGCGGTTGTTCAGCACGCCCTTTCCGTCGATCACTTCATGCTTTTGGGCATTGAAGGCGGTCGCGTCGTCCTTGAAATGCTGGATCAGCGTGCCTGGCTCTGGTCCTTCATACAGGACCTTTGCCTTGCCCTCGTAGATGCGACGGCGACGGGTCATGGGAAATATCCGGGGTTCGAGGAATTCCATCGTGATGGCGCGGCTCCGAGCTGTCACGCCAGCCCTTCCAATTGCTGCCCATATGGCGGTTTCGGCGGGTCAGTGCAAGTTTTCGCAGTGAATGCCGACAACCGCGCGCGATCTGGCGCTGGCGAAAGCAGGGACCGGACGCTATATCCGCTGAGGGTTCACCTCAACCAGACGCGTCGCCAACGCGGCGTCGCAACCGATCTCGGGAGTTTGATCATGGCCGGCATGGATGACCGCAAGGACGCGTTCGAAAAGAAGTTCGCCCATGACGAGGAACTGCTGTTCAAGGCCTCGGCGCGGCGCAACAAGATGGTCGGTTTGTGGGCGGCGGAACTGCTCGGCAAGTCCGGTGCCGAAGCCGAAGCCTACGCCAAGTCGGTGGTCATGGCCGATTTCGAGGAAGCCGGCGATGACGATGTGCTGCGCAAGATCAAGGCCGATCTCTCCGCCGGCGGCATCGAGCAGAGCGACCACCAGATCCGCCGCACCATGGATGAACTGATGGCCAAGGCGGTGGACGAGATCAAGGCGAAGGGGTGACGGGCCGTCCGGCCGAGCCCGGTCCTTGCCCGCCCCGCTTGCATTGCATGACGCCCGGACCTGAGCCGGGCGTTTTCATTTGTGCCGGCTGCTGATTTGATGCGAAGCAGAACAAACCGTTGGGGAATCAGCATGTCGAACGTCTTCACCACATTCGCCTCGTCCTTGCGCGCAGGCACGCCCGCTTACGCCGCCTTCATCGGCTTCGCCGAGCCGCTGGTGACCGAAAATCTGATGCGGGACGGTTTCGACACGGCCATCATCGACATGCAGCACGGGCTGCACACCACCCAATCCGCTATTCTTGCCATCGGCAGCGCTGCCGCCGCTGGCAAGGCAGTGTTCGTGCGCCCGCCGGTCGGCGCGTTTCCCGAGGCGTCGCGCATGCTCGATGCGGGGGCCATCGGCATCGTCGCCCCGATGATCAACACCATCGAGGATGCGCGCCAACTCGCCGCTTATTGCAAGTATCCGCCGCTGGGCGAGCGGAGCTGGGGGCCATATCGCGCCACCGGGTTTGTCGGTTTCGAGGGGCAAGCCTACCTTGAGGCCGCGAACGACCTGACGCTGGCCATCGCCATGGTCGAGACGCGCGCCGCGCTCGATATCCTCGATGACATCCTGGCCGTGCCGGGCATCGACGGGGTGTTCGTTGGCCCGTCCGACCTCTCGATCGCGCTGACGAATGGCGGAACAGTTGACCAGTTTCATCCCGAGGTCGACAAGGCGCTGACCCATGTGGCCAACCGGTGCAAGGCGCACGGCAAGATCGCCAGTTGCTTCTCCATGACCGGCGCGCGCGCAGCCGAGATGATCGCGCGCGGATTTCACATGAGTTCCATCGCGACAGATCAGGTGCTGTTGAGGAGCGCTGCAAAGGCGGAACTCGCGGCGGCGAAGGGCGGCGTCAAGGCAGCCGCTTCCAAGACCTATTGATCAGGCGAGGGCATCAGGCATTCACGCCGTCACGCGCCTTCATGCTGGCGTAGTAGGCCCAGAGCAGGCGCGCGGCGACGGCCCGCCAGGGCGACCAGGCTTCGGCCATCGTGGCAAGCTGCTTGTGGTCCGGCCGGGCCGCAAGCCCGAAGCCGGTCTTCACGGCTTCCTGCAGCGCCAGATCACCGGCGGCGAAGACGTCGGCATGTCCCAGATGGAACATGAGATAGATGTCGGCTGTCCACGGTCCGATGCCGTTGACGGCGGTCATGACGGCGCGGACCTGTTCGGCTGTGGCGCTCTCCAGACTGGCGAAATCGAGGCGGCCCTCGTCGACGGCGCAGGCGAGGGCGCGCAAGGTCCGGATCTTCGGGCCTGACAGGCCGCAGGCTCGCAGGTCGGCTTCGGTTGCGCCGAGGATGTCACGATGACAAAGCGTCTGGTAGCGTCCGCTCACCCGGGTCCAGATGGCGCGGGCGGACGCCACCGAAACCTGCTGCGAGACGATCGCGCGGCACAGGCCGCCGAATCCGGCCTCGCTGCGCCGGAGCGGCACCTCGCCAGCCTCGGCAATCAGCCATGCGAAACGTGGCTCGACAAGCGCCAACGCTGCGAGCCCTTCGGCAATGTCGTTTCCGGTTTCGATGCGCCGCGCCATGGATCACCTTTCCCGGCCATCTGGCCTACAATCTTCATCTTCGCGAATCACAGGACCGATCATGCCGCAACCCGTTTTGCGTTTCGCGCCCAGCCCGAACGGGCGGCTGCACCTGGGTCATGCCTATTCGGCCTTGCAGAACGAGGCGGAGGCGCGCCGCCTCGGCGGCAGGCTTCTCCTGCGGATCGAGGACATCGACCCGACACGCTGCCGACCCGAATTCGAAGCGGCGATCCATGAGGACCTGCACTGGCTCGGCATTGCGTTCGAACCGGAGGTCAGGCGGCAATCGGAGCACATGCACGACTATCGCGCGGCGCTTGACCGGCTGGCAGGCATGGGCCTGCTTTATGCCTGCAACTGCTCGCGTTCACGGATCAAGGCGGCGGCAGGCGGGCAGCCGCTGCGCAATCCCGACGGCGCGCCTGTTTATCCGGGCACCTGCCGCAGCAAGCCTGCACCGCGCGATGCCGTGGCGACGCGGCTCGACATGGCGGCGGCGACGGCGAGGCTCGGGCGCGATCTTCATCACACGCGGTTCTGGCCAGACGGCCGGATGCAGGAGCTGCAGGCTCATCCCGGGCGCTGGGGCGACGTTGTGCTGGCCCGCAAGGAAACACCGACCAGCTATCATTTGTCGGTGGTGGTCGATGACGCGCTGCAAGGTGTCAGCCATGTGGTGCGGGGGCAGGATATGGAAGCGCAGACGGACATCCATGTCCTGTTGCAGGCGCTTCTCGGGTTGCCGACGCCGGCCTATCAGTTCCATGCCCTGGTTCTCGATGATGAGCACGAGAAGCTTTCCAAGAGCCGGGGCTCCCACGCGCTTGCCGACCTGAGGGCGGAAGGCGAGACGGCGGCATCCATTCGCAGCCGGCTTGGGTTTGCTCAGGCCTGAACGCCGAGTATGGCGAGCCAGATCACCATGGTGATGACCGACAGCAGCGTCGAAAGCGCAATCGCCGTCGACGCTTCGGCCATGCCGTCCTTGTAGCGCTCGGCGAAGAGATAGGCGTTGATGCCGCACGGGCAGGCGGCGAACATCACCGCGACGCCCGACCACGCCGGCGGCATGGTGAAGACCATGGTGGCCAGCACGAAAACGATCAGCGGATGAAGGCCAAGCTTGAGCGCGCTCAGGATCAGCGGCAGCTTCAGGCCGCTTTCCAGACCATAGCGATAGAGCGCGATGCCCAGGCAGATCAGCGCACAGGGCACGGCCGTCTCGGCCAGCAGATCGATCACCGCCCAGACCGGCCCGGGCGTGATGCCGGCGACGGGCCGCAGCGCCGAGCCGAGCACGATGCCGATGATGATCGGGTGTGTGACGAGCTTGATGGCGATCTGCCGGATCGAGGCCTGCCTGCCTTCCGCCAGAAGCGTCGCTGCGGTCATGGTCACCGGAAGATGCACGGCGAGCAGCAGGGCCAGTGGCACGGCCCCGGCCTCGCCGAAGGCTTTCAGAATGATCGGAATGCCGACCAGCACCGTGTTGGACTGCGCCGCCGAGAAGCCGCAGGCGACAGCCGAGGTGTGCGAGCGCTGGAAGGCGCGCTTCGCCACCAGCATGGCCAGCACCCAGCAGACAAGCACGCCGGTGAAGTAGGCGACCCAGTAGCCCCAGGGCTGCACCGCAGGGATGTCGGCCCTGGCGAGGGTGCGAAACAGCAGGCACGGCACCGCCAGCGTGAAGACATAGTCGGACAGCCCGTCTCCGGTGCGGTTGCCGACGATGCCGAACCGCCGAGCGCCATAGCCGATCATGATCAGCCCGAACACGGGCAGGACGATCAGGATCAGCGGGATCATCGGGTTGCAGTCATATGCCGGGTCAGTTCTGGCGCACGTCGCGCTGGGCGACGACCCGCGAGCCACCGCCGCGCACGACCAGATCCTCGATGGCCTCGCGCTGGCGCTTGAACTCCGCCAGGATGCGGCCATCAAGTTCCCGGCCGCGAGGCAACCTGATCTTCATCGGATTGACGAAGTTGCCGTTGACGATCACCTCGTAGTGCAGGTGCGGGCCGGTCGAAAGGCCGGTATTGCCGACGGTGCCGATGACCTGCCCTTGCCGCACGCGGGCACCTTCCTCGATGCCGCGGCCGAAGGTCGACATATGCGAATAGGTCGTGACGTAGCCGTTGGCGTGCTGGATTTCGACGCGGCGACCATATCCTGTGTCCCAGCCGGCCTTGATCACGGTGCCGTGGCCGGCGGAAATGATCGGGGTGCCGACCCGGCCATTGGCCCAGTCGACGCCCGTGTGCATCTTGCCGTAGCGCAGGATCGGGTGATAGCGCATGCCGAAACCAGAGCGCATCTCGGCGTCGCCCGCCACAGGCTTGCGCAACAGGAATTTCTTCAGCGATCGACCATCTTCGTCGAAGAAATCGATCACGCCGTCGTCAGGGGCGTGAAACCTGAAAACCCGGCGCGTCTCGCCGCCAACCGAAAGGCTGGCGAACAGGAGTTCGGTGCGGCTGCCCTCGCCCTCTTCCTCGTCGGTGAAAATCACCTCGAGATTGTCGCCGCCGCTGACCCTGCGCTGGAAATCCATGTCGTGGGCGAAGATGCGGACCATTTCGTCGATCAGCGGCCGCGGCATCTCAAGACGCAGCGCGGTCTCGTACAGGCTGTCGTACAGGCGCGCGCCGGTGCCCTCGGTGTCGTCATCCTCGTCATCCGCACCCGGCTTGGCGCTGCGCGTGGCCCGGCGAGGCCTGGGCTCGTCTTTCTCGCGCACGATCTGCACCGGCACGAAGGCGCCGCGGTCATTGGCGGCCACCATCGTCTCGACACGGCCCTCGGTGACCAGCGATACGCGAACGATCTGCCGGGGTTCGCCCGATCTTGCGCTCGCGACGCTGGTGACCTGAAGGACCTGCCCATCCGGCAGTGCCTGCACGCGCGAACGCCCGCCAAGCGCTGCAACCATGGTGCGAATCTGCTCGGTGCTGGCGCCGGCCATGCGCAGCACGGTGTCGAAGTTCTCGCCACGGCGGATGAGCAGCACGCGATCCTCCACGGGTGCCTCGCGCGTCGCTGCCGCCCGCGTCTTGGCGAGTTCGGTGACGTTCTCGGGCACGACCCTGACGTCGATGTTCGAGAAACTCGTGTCCGTGGCCGGCGCATAGGAAAGCGGGCCGGTCGGCGCTTCGCCCGGCGTCCGCAAGGTCCGGCTGAGCATGAGCTGCGGCGGGATCGGCAGCACGGCGCGCCGTCCTGCGGCAGCCTGGTTGGCGCGCTCCTCCTCGATCTGGGCGATGACCTCGTTGTCCGACAGAACGGCACCGGCGGCGCTGAACGGCACCGAGCCGAGATCACGCTTGACGAGCGCGACATCCGCATCCGGCACCTCGGCAGGCTGTTCGGCCACACGCTCGGTGCCCGGTCCGGCTTCCGAAAACAATCTAAGAGGATTGAAGGGCGGTATCTCGGCACTGAGGGTGCCGGCGGTGAGCGACAGATTGGACGCCAGCCGGACGAAGGGCCGGTTCTTGATGACCTCGCGGTCGCCGACGCGCTGGCTGAACGGCGCGCGGATCACCTGGCGCGCGCTCGGCAAGGCCACCTGCTGGACCAGCTTGTCGCCCTTGCGCGCGGTCGGCGTCACGAGCCCCGCGGACGGGGCGGCGGGCGCGACCATCTCCGGGTTCTCCGCAAAGGTGGTGTCGCCTTGGACGGCGATGTAGACAGCGCCGCCAAGCAGGGCGCAGCCGCAGACGCCGACCAGAAGACTGGCAAGCAGCCAGCGATAGGAAAAGCCATGACGATCCGCCGCTGGATTGGCATTGCCGCCGATCACGATGGCGGGCTCATCGCCAAACTGGGTCGGAGGGTTCAGGGCGGGGGCTGAAGGTTTGCGCGCAGTGACCGGAATGACCGGTGCAGTCAGCAGCGCTGCGTGGCTGTTCATGGCTGACCGGGCATCCCTGAAAACACTTTCTCAACACATCGGCGCTTCCGCCTCACGCCCTGGCCGGGTGGCCGTGTCCGCTCACCTGAACGATGACGGACGCGCAACGACATCTGTCCTGACCATGCCTTGGCGCGCGATCATAAGCAATTGGCAACATCTCCGCCAATCACCTGCCATTTGGGGCGTTTTCGAGGCTTTCTGTGCTGAAGCGCCGGCTTTCGGTGAGAGCTGCCAGAGCGCTGCAAACAAAAAAATCGGAATTCGGCAAAAAACATCGCAAATGGGTGTTGACACTCAAGCCCACCCCCGACTATATCCGCTCCACACCGACGGCAACGCCACACGGCGACGCCGCGACCGCGCTTCTCTAGAGAAACGGTTGCCTTAAGTTTCGAATCACTTCGGAACTCAGGTAAAAGTTGTCCCTGAAGCGTCGCTCTTTGACAAGTGCAGACAGAAAGAGAAACGTGGACGGCGATGTTCTTGCGGACTGGCCTTCGGGTCAGTCATTGATGAGACATTGGCGGTCTTGCGTTTTTCGAGCTCACTATTTGATTGCGAAAGCAATCGAGTGTGAACTCCGTCAATACGCAGTGACCAGTCATTTTCAAATCTCTCCAACTTGAGAGTTTGATCCTGGCTCAGAGCGAACGCTGGCGGCAGGCTTAACACATGCAAGTCGAACGGGCATCTTCGGATGTCAGTGGCAGACGGGTGAGGAACACGTGGGAACATGCCCTTCGGTTCGGAATAACTCAGGGAAACTTGAGCTAATACCGGATACGCCCTTTGGGGGAAAGATTTATTGCCGAAGGATTGGCCCGCGTCTGATTAGCTAGTTGGTGAGGTAACGGCTCACCAAGGCGACGATCAGTAGCTGGTCTGAGAGGATGATCAGCCACATTGGGACTGAGACACGGCCCAAACTCCTACGGGAGGCAGCAGTGGGGAATATTGGACAATGGGCGAAAGCCTGATCCAGCCATGCCGCGTGAGTGATGAAGGCCTTAGGGTTGTAAAGCTCTTTTATCCGGGAAGATAATGACTGTACCGGAAGAATAAGCCCCGGCTAACTTCGTGCCAGCAGCCGCGGTAATACGAAGGGGGCTAGCGTTGCTCGGAATCACTGGGCGTAAAGGGCGCGTAGGCGGATGATTAAGTCGGAGGTGAAAGCCCAGGGCTCAACCCTGGAATTGCCTTCGATACTGATCGTCTCGAGAATGGAAGAGGTAAGTGGAATACCGAGTGTAGAGGTGAAATTCGTAGATATTCGGTGGAACACCAGTGGCGAAGGCGACTTACTGGTCCATTTCTGACGCTGAGGCGCGAAAGCGTGGGGATCAAACAGGATTAGATACCCTGGTAGTCCACGCCGTAAACGATGAATGCCAGCCGTTGGGGAGCTTGCTCTTCAGTGGCGCAGCTAACGCTTTAAGCATTCCGCCTGGGGAGTACGGTCGCAAGATTAAAACTCAAAGGAATTGACGGGGGCCCGCACAAGCGGTGGAGCATGTGGTTTAATTCGAAGCAACGCGCAGAACCTTACCAGCTTTTGACATGTCCGGTTTGATCGGCAGAGATGCCTTTCTTCAGTTCGGCTGGCCGGAACACAGGTGCTGCATGGCTGTCGTCAGCTCGTGTCGTGAGATGTTGGGTTAAGTCCCGCAACGAGCGCAACCCTCGCCCCTAGTTGCCATCATTCAGTTGGGAACTCTAGGGGGACTGCCGGTGATAAGCCGCGAGGAAGGTGGGGATGACGTCAAGTCCTCATGGCCCTTACAGGCTGGGCTACACACGTGCTACAATGGCGGTGACAATGGGCAGCGAAAGGGCGACCTCGAGCTAATCCCAAAAAGCCGTCTCAGTTCAGATTGCACTCTGCAACTCGAGTGCATGAAGGTGGAATCGCTAGTAATCGTGGATCAGCATGCCACGGTGAATACGTTCCCGGGCCTTGTACACACCGCCCGTCACACCATGGGAGTTGGGTTTACCCGAAGGCAGTGCGCCAACCGCAAGGAGGCAGCTGACCACGGTAGGCTCAGCGACTGGGGTGAAGTCGTAACAAGGTAGCCGTAGGGGAACCTGCGGCTGGATCACCTCCTTTCTAAGGTAGTTCCCTCAGGGCCTCGGCTCTATCGGAACTCTTCAGAACAAAAGAAGCCTCGGCTTCAAATTGCGGAATGTCGCCGTCTTCGTTTCTCTTTCTTTCCGGGTAGTCTGCAAGGCGCCGTGGTCATGGGACCATGTCGAGCCGTGCGGACGCCGTGATCTCGGGCTTGTAGCTCAGTTGGTTAGAGCGCGCGCTTGATAAGCGTGAGGTCGGAGGTTCGAGTCCTCCCAGGCCCACCAGTGTTCACGTGTTGACCTGAATGGGGCCTTAGCTCAGCTGGGAGAGCGCGTGCTTTGCAAGCATGAGGTCATCGGTTCGATCCCGATAGGCTCCACCAGTCATCCACCCGGAAAAAAGTGTCGAAGTTTCAATGCGTAGATGTTCTTTGGACATCATGTGTTGTTGAGCTGTTTGTTATCGTGAAGAGAGATCATTGCCGCGAGACGGTCCCCCAGGACCGCATCGGGGGTGGACGCTTGTGCGTTTGCCGCCGGGAGAGTGGTCGTGATCGACATGCAAATTGTTCAATTCTTAGACAATGTCTAGGTCATCCTCGGATGGCGGACATTGATCATAGGAACGATCAAGTGCCTTAAGAGCATTCGGTGGATGCCTTGGCGCTGAGAGGCGATGAAGGACGTGGTACGCTGCGATAAGCTGTGGGGAGGTGCGAACAACCTTTGATCCGCAGATTTCCGAATGGGGAAACCCACCTTCGACAGTT